>JAABUU010000285.1_pt1 | contig 123684 bp, 111 predicted proteins | sample 5559301 | NCBI WGS metagenome assembly JAABUU01 (sample SAMN10711884, study PRJNA513360) | rock metagenome | isolation source: Antarctica rocks | place: Antarctica: Victoria Land, Richard Nunatak white | reverse complement strand
TCCATCGCCGCCACCGGGTCGTTGGCCAACAGATGCTCGAGGACCTTGTCGGCTTCGGCAACCATGGTGCGAAATTTCATGCACGGGAACATCTGGCCGTTGGCGCCGAGTCGCTGATGGCGGAACAGCGCCGCGCCACCGTCACGCCGGATCAGCAGCGTAAGCAGAAAGAATAGCGGCGCCAGTAGCAGCAGCAGCACGGCGGCGCCGCAACGGTCCATAACCTGCTTGCTCCAGCCGCCAACCAGCCCGCCAGGTTCCGGCGTCGATACCAGCAGCACCACATCGTGGCCGGCAAACGCCCGGTGGCGCGCATCGAGGCCGGATAAACCGGGGCAGACCAGGGTGGTGGCGATCGGCAGGCCAATGTTGCGCACCGCTGCAATCGTCTCTTCGAGCGCATTGGGTCGGCTGAGGTCGGCGGCGACCACCAGCATGTCGGCGCGGCTGGCTTCGATGCTTTGCAGCAGTGTCGAATGCCGCAAATCCACCGGGTCAACGTCTCCGACCACGTCGTAGCCCAGGCCGGGCTTGGAGCGCAGCGCCGCCGCAACCGTGTCGGCGGTCTCATGCGGCGCCACAATCATCGTCCGCAACGTCCAAAGCCCGTTGGCGCGCAGCATCGCGCGGGTGATGCCTCGCAGCAGCATCAGGATAGGAGTGAACATGATCCAACCGGCCAGCCACAAAGCCAGCCAGGCGCGAGATACCACCGCGATCCCGCCGACCAAGGACCAGTCGCCATTCCCCAAATACGGCAACAGCGTCGCCAGCGTGGCGGTGAACGCCAGAGCCACCGCGGAACCGGCGAGGACGTCGTTGACCTGGGTGGTCCAGGACAGCCGCAAGGTATGGTGTCCGCGCTTTGCCAACCAGATCAGCAAGCCCAAGGCCGAAGCGAGCCACAAGGCGGGCGCCGTGCCGGTTAGGTTGAACGAGGCGGGGAGATTGAACGAATCGGGCAGGCCAGCTGGCGCCACGGCACCCAGAATGGTGGCTGCCGCCAGGCAGGCGATCAATGCCGCCAACACATCGGCAGTCCTGAATGCCGCCGCACGCAGGCGCGCGGGACGCTGTTCGGCTGCCCGGCGGACGGGCATCACTTCCAGTCCTTCAAGAGCGTTCATGACGGCCTCGATATGGTTAACGTTAGACATTCAGCATAACCTTCGACCACTGACCGCAGCGAAGTGTCAAAATTATGCCGCGCTGCACAATAACTACCACGCAAAGCGCGTGCCAAGGTTGCGTGAGGCGACTGTTTCATGCCGGACCGCCGCATATCGCTGTGGCAGCGAGTTGTGGATGCAACACAAGGCTCGCGAAAGCGTGCGATCTTGGCTGCGGTAGCAGCGAGGGGTTGTCGCGGATTGCGGTGCTGTGGCCCGCCGCGACGGCCGAAGTTCCCGCGTCGCGTGGGCAGGTCGCGGTGGCGGCAAGTCTCCAGGCCGCGGCGCCTACCGCCCGAACCGACGAGGGTCCGCGCAACACGGCGGCGACCTTCGCCCGGTACTCGGCCGCGCGGTCGGGCGTGCTGGAGTGGTACAGACCGGCTGCCACCAACCAATCGCCACGGGCCGGTCCCTCGACCAACCGACGCAGGAAACGCCCGGCGTAGTCGGCGTTGGCGGCGATATCGAACGCTTCGTCGAGCGAGCGGAACGCGTCGGGATGGTAGTGCAGGTTGACCTGCAGGCAGCCGGTGTCGATCGAGGTGATGCCGGCCGCTTCCGCCTGCCCGACCCAGGCGACCGCCGCGACCTTGCTCGCGAAAAACAGGCCTTGGCCTTGCGCGTTCACTGTCCATGGCCAAGGTTCCAGAATGCCGCCGCCCGCAGCCCGCCCGCTTTCGACGCGAGCGATTGCTCCAAGCAGGCCTGCGGGAATGCGGTGCGCCTGCTCGGAGCGCGCCGCGGCGCGCTCACATTGGGCCGCCTGGGGCGTCGACGAGATCGCGGCGGCGCTGAGCAACTGAGCAGTCGCCTTGTGCGGCATAACCCAGAGCGCAACCACGAGGACCAGGGCCAGCGGCCTAAATGCCGCAGCCTGCAACCTTTGCGAATGAGTTAACGTAAAGTTTGCGCGCCGTAGCAGGCTTGGGACTGCGCCCCGCGCTGGCCAAGCCGCCTCCGACGAGAGGACCATGCGGGTAAAAAATCGGTGCGAGCTATACGGCCAAGCTGTGGAAACAACACGCTCGCGTAAACCGGAAACGCCAAGACGCGGCTGCGGCGAGGAAGTCGTAGACCGCGTAGCTGCCGCAGATTGATGTGTCGCCATGACCGCCGCCTCGCCCTATCTGGCTGAGGCGGAACGCAAGCCGTATGCCGTGACAACCTCGTTTTGGCCGTTCCTTCTGCAAAACGGCCATCTCAATCACAACTATTCGTGTGTTTACGCATCATTTGCTGCTAAGCGACTGCTATCGCCGCGAAATTTGAAGTGTGACCCAATCGTTGCATTTAAATGGCGCCAAATCACGGGTTCGTGATCCCTAAATCCGCGTTCCCCCACGAAAACTTGTGTTCCAATCTCGTTAAGTTTTGTAGTTTCCGTTAATCGAGATGTGACGGCTTTACGGACGGCTGTCACGATAGGTTGTCGCTGGAGCAACGAACGGCTGAACGCTGCAATATGTCAGGCTGGAGTCGTTGTTCTTCGATGATTTGGAGCAGGCAATTAAAGTGCATGAACGCTTCGAACTTCACTTTTATCGTAAACAACGATCACAAGGGCGAACGTGATGTCTATGCACCAAACTGCGCCGGTCAGCAGACAGACTGTTGGCACAGTTGATGCTTTGAATATGCTGACAATGACATCGTTGAGTCCGCAAATGGGAGACGTCTCCAGGATACTCCGCAAGTTTGCGGTCACCGATGCCCCTATCCTCATTACTGGGGAGAGCGGCACCGGGAAGGAGGTGTCCGCCCGGGCGATACATGCCGCGTGTTCGCGGCGGTCCGGACCGTTCATGGCGGTGAACTGCGCGGCGCTCCCGGCGGATCTTATCGCGTCGGAACTATTTGGGTACGAGAAGGGCGCTTTCACCGGAGCCGGCTCGCGCAAGATCGGCCAGATCGAGCACGCCAACGGCGGCACGCTGTTCCTTGACGAAATCGGCGATATGCCGATCGACCTGCAAAGCCATCTGTTGCGCTTCCTGCAGGAGGGCAAGATCGTCCGCGTCGGCGGCCGTGGCGACGCGATCGCGGTGGATGTCCGCATCATCGCCGCCACCAACGTCGACCTCAATGCCGCGATGCGGGACGGCCGGTTTCGCGAGGATCTGTTCTATCGGCTGAACGTGCTGTCGCTGCACATGCCGCCGTTGCGCGATCGGGTCGGCGATCTGGAGCCCCTGGCCTATCGCTTCCTGATCGAAAGCTCCGAGCAGGTCGGGCGCGATGTCCACGCCATCTCGTCCGAGGCGATGACGATGCTGACCGCGCATGACTGGCCGGGCAACGTGCGCGAGCTGAAATCAGCCATTTTCCGCGCCGTCGTCATGTGCAGCAGCGGCGTAGTGCAGCGCGACGACATCAGCCTGACCCCGTCACGACGGCGCCCGGTCGCAGTCCAGGCGCAATATCAGGTTGGTCGGCCGATACCGCTGCCGCGCGTGGCGGCAATCGGCCGCGACACGCTGATCGACTCGTTGGTGCGCAACCGGCAGAACGTCACCGCCACGGCGCATGAACTGCACGTTTCTCGCGTAACGCTGTACCGGCTGCTCCGGCGCTTCGACATCATGCTCGACAGGCACGCCGCCGGATAGCCGATCGCAGCTTGCCTCACCGCGGATCGATCGGTACGGCCGTCACGCTGTTGAACGGGCTGCCGTCGCGGCCGAGGCTGATGGTCGACCATACCAGGTAGATCAGCACCCGCTTTTCTGGGTCGAACAACCGGGTCACCCGAACCTCCTTGAAAAATGCGCTGGCGGATGCGCCGAACACTGTTTCGCGCTCCGGCAGCTTGCCGCTGAGCGTGACCGGGCCGGTGGCGCGGCAGGCGATGGAGAAGCGGCTGGGGTCGGTGGCGAGGCCGAACGAGCCGGCAACCCCGCCGGTTTCGGCACGGCTTACATAGCAGCTTACGTTGTTGACGCGGGGATCGTCGTAACGCTCCACCACGATGCGGTCGTTACGCCCCAGCAGCTTGAAGGTGGTATCGACGCTGCCGATCCGCTTTGCGGCATCCGCGTGGGCCGAGGCCGCCAGCAAGGGCAGAGCCACGAGCAAAGCCAGGGTCGCCAGCAAAGCCGGGCACAAGCCGCGGTTCATGGTTTCAAATCCATCGAGGGAGGGGCGGCAAAGCGGGCGAACGCCTCTGCCAGCGCCGTATACACCGGGCGTTTCCACGCCACCGCCAGCTCCGGCAGGGTTTCGAGCGGCACCCAGCGCCATGCGTCGAACTCCGGCACCGGCTCGGCATCGAGGCGTATGTCACTGTCGCGTCCTATGAAACGCAGCGCGAACCAACGTTGGCGCTGGCCCCGGAACGCCGCCTTGCGGCCACCGCCGCGAAGGTGCGGCGGAAAGTCGTAGGTCAGCCACTCCGGATGCTCGGCGAGGATCTCGGCGCGGTCGGTGCCGATCTCCTCGTGCAACTCGCGCAGCACGGCGCGGCGTGGCGCCTCGTCGCCATCGATGCCGCCTTGCGGCAGTTGCCAGCCGGTCGAATTGGCCTCGTCGGGCGGCAGGTCGGCACGCCGGGCGACCAGCACCAAGCCTTGCGGATTGAACAGCACCGCCCCGACGTTGGGCCGGTACGGCAAATGGCCGAGGTCGGCGACGGGTTCCATGCCGGGGGGTGGCAAGCTCATCTGGACACCCTTTCTGCTTTGACGGTCGGCGTCGCCAGGGCGCTGACCGGGACCAGGACGAAGCCGCGGCTGGCCAGCGACGCGCCCCAGGCTGCCAGCCGGGCCACGGTGACCGGATGCGGCGGCCCCGCGACACCGAGCGCCGAGCCGTGCGCGCGGGCGATGGTTTCGAGTTGCGCCAGCTTGGCATCGATTTCGGTGCGGACCGCCGGCGCATCCACCACCACATCCACGCTGCGCCCGACGACACCAGGCGGATGCTTGGCATTGGGGCGGGAGTCGATGTACATCAGCCCGCGTGCGGCAAGGTCGCGCAGGATCGGCGCCATCTGCGTGGCGCTGGCGGCAAACCGCTCGCCGCGCAACGCGCCCATCGCCGGCGTGGCGCCAACGTAGCCGCTCAACCGCGACATCGCCCACCGCAGCCGCTGCAGGTTCACGCCGTCGGAGTTGCCGGTCAGCATCGCCTCCGAGCCGGCATCGTCGGTGGCAAAACTACGCGGCTCCATCGGCAGCGACAGGAAACTCTCGCGTCCCTGCGCGCGCATCTGTTGCAGGATCGGTTCGGAATGGTAGGCGTACGGCGAGATTGCCGCCGACATGGCGGAGGGCAGCGCGCGTACCGCATCCGCATCCTCGGCGCCCAACATGCCGAGGCCGGTCAGCAGGATCGCGATGCGCGGCCGCGCGTCGGCGGGAGCAACCGCCGCGGCGTAAACCTGCAACGGCAAACGATGGTCGGCGCCGATGCGGGGCAAGGCGCCGGGATAATCGGCCGTCGGTTCCTCCAGCGCCGGGTCGGGCGGCACGATCGCATCGCCAGGAGAACGGGCAGGGAGCGCCGGCGCTGCGGCGAGCGCGGCGGGCAAAACCGGCTCCGGCGAGACGGCGGCGGCCGTCGCGGCCGGTTGCGGAGAACTCGCCGCCGGGACGATCGGCGTGGGTGCGGCGGCAGTTTTGATCGTGGGCGGCGAGGGCGGCCCGAGCGATTGAAGCGTGACCGCCGTACCGCCCACGACAACCACCAGCGCGGCCCAGAACCATGCGAGGGCGCGCAACGCCGGCCCACGCCAATACGGCACAGGCACGACGCCGCCCGCCGCCTTCACGGCGCGACGCCCTAGTTCGCGGCGCGCTTGGCGACCGGCATCGCGTGGATGACGGCGAGTGCCTGCTGCAATTGGAAATCGGTTGCCGGCTTGGCCGGGTCGAACTTCGGGAAGCCTTCCGGCGGCATGGACGGCACGTCGCGGACCATCGGCGGCAAGTCGGTGCGCGCCACCGGCGGCACGTTCGGCGTGCCGCCGGTGTTGCGGATGGTGTGGTTCAGGTCGGCCTCGCGCTCCGGCCCGAAATGCGCCGGATCGTTGCGGCTGCTGGCCACCGGCACGTCCGGGGTGATGCCGAGACCCTGGATGGAACGGCCCGACGGCGTGTAGTATCGTGCCGTGGTCAACCGGATGGCCCCGTTCGGCGGCAGCGGGATCACCGTCTGCACCGAGCCTTTGCCAAAGGTGCGGGTGCCCAGGATGATTGCCCGATGATGGTCCTGCAGCGCGCCGGCGACGATCTCGCTGGCCGAGGCGGAGCCCTCGTTGGTCAGCACCACTATCGGCAGGCCGTCGGTGATGTCGCCGTCCTTGGCGTTCCAGCGCTGGCTGTCCTCGGGGTTGCGGGCCCGGGTGCTGACGATCTCGCCGTGATTGATGAAGTCGTCGCACACCGCGATGGCCTGGTCGAGCAAGCCGCCGGGATCGTTGCGCAGGTCGAGGACGATGCCGTGCAGGTGGTCGCCCGATTGCGTCTTCAGTTGCTGGTAGGCCTTGCGCAAGCCGGCATCGCTCTGCTCGGTGAACTGGCTGAGGCGGATGTAGGCGACGTCGCCTTCGAGATGGTCCTTGACCACCTGGATCTTGATGACCTCGCGCACCATCGACAACTCGATCGGCTGATCGACGCCCTGGCGCTTGATCTGCAACGTGATCTTGCTGTTGGGCGGCCCGCGCATCTGATCGACCGCGTCGTTCAGCGACAGGCCCTGCACGGTCTTGCCGTCGAGCGCCAGGATGAGGTCGCCGGCCTTGACCCCGGCGCGCGAAGCCGGGGTGTCGTCGATCGGGCTGATGACCTTGATGAAGCCATTGTCCTGCGTGACCTCAATGCCGAGGCCGCCGAACTGGCCGCGTGTCGTCACCTGCATGTCGCGGAAGGCTTTGGCGTTCATGTAGTTGCTGTGCGGATCGAGGCCGGTGAGCATACCGTCGAGCGCATTCTCGATCAGCGTGCGATCGCTGACCGGCTCCACGTATTCCGCGCGGACCTTGTCGAACACGTCGCTGAACAGCGTCAGTAGCCGGTAGGTCTCGGCCCGTCCGCTATCCTGCGCCAGCGCCTGTGGAAAGATCGCCACGCCGAACCGGCTCGCGACTAGGCCGCAAACCGGGCCGACCGCGATCCCAGCCACGAACACCGACCCGAGCAACAGTCCAGAACGTAGTTTCATGCGCGCTATCCCTTTGACGCCGGCCGCTGCCGTCGTTGGCAAATGGTCATGCTTCAGTTGTAGGCCAGTATCGCTCCGCTACGTGCTTTGCTGCAAATGCGTGTGTTTTTCGTTAGCTGCTGTGCAGATAGGGCGCCGGGTCCACGGCTTGTCCGCCGCGCCGTAGCTCGACATACAACGAGGGCCGCGCCGCGGCGCGCGAGGCCGGGTTCCACTGCGCCATTACGCCGAGCGGCTCGCCGGCCTGCACCGCCTGGCCCACCCGCCCGTCGAGCCGCTCCAGGCCGGCCAGGACGACATGGGTGGCGGCGCCGCAATCGACGATGGCGAGCAGGCCGAAGCTGCGGAACAGACCCGAGAACACCACCCGGCCGTTGCACGGCGAGACCACGCGCGCGCCGGGAGGCGTTGCGAACGACACCCCGGAGGACGGGCCAGCGTCGGTGACTGTCCCGAAGGCTTGAACCACGCGGCCCGACACCGGCGCCGTCCAACCGCCCTTGGCGACCACCGGGGCCATCGCCACAGCGACCTGCGCGGCTGCATGTTTCGTGGCGGCAAGTTGGGCGGCGTGCGCCTGGCTGCGCTCGGCGGCGCGGCGGTCCGCCTCGATTGCGGCGATGGCGGCGCGCAGCGTGCCGGCCCGCGCGGCGTAGGCGGCGGCGCGGCGGGCAGCCATGGTCGCCTCGTCCTGGGCGGTCCCGCGCGCCGCCTGGGCAGCGGCGATCTGCGCGTCGAGCGCCGCCGCCTGACGCGCCTGATCCGCGGCGACCGTCCGCAGCGTCGCCTGGTTTGCGTCCAACTGCCGCTGCAGGGTGGCGTTTTCCCGCTGCTCGGCACGCAGCGCCGCCGCGTCCGCCTGCAACTGGCGTGTGATGCCGCCCAGCACCAGCAGGCCGCGCACCGCCCGCTCCGGCGACATCGGCACCGCGAGCAGCGTCTCCGCCGGGTACAGCGCCAGCCGCTCGATCAGCGGCAGCATCGGCCCGACGGCGCGGGCGTGCTGGTCGAGCTGGGCCTGCGCGCTCGCGCGGCGAACCGCCAGGTCGGAGACTCGGGCAGCCGCCGCGGCAACTGAGTCGTCGGTCGCCTGCAGCCGGGCCGCCTCGGCAATCCGCGCGGCCGTCAGGCGTTGTTCCTCGATCCCGGTGGCGCTGGCCTTCGCCTGCGCCGCCGCCTGTCTCGCCAGTTCCGCGCGCTGCGCCGACAGCAACTGGCTGGCCGACGGCGCCGGGGCGGCGGCAATCAATACCAGCAGCAGCGGAGCCAGCAGCAGCGGCCGGGTCTGCATGATGGCGTTCAGGCCGCGAACAGTGCGCGCCCGGTCATCTCGGGCGGCGGCTCGATGCCCATGAGCGTCAGCAGCGTCGGCGCGACGTCAGCCAGGCGGCCGTCGCGCAGCGCCCCGGCGGGACCCCCGAACAGCAGCACCGGCACCGGGTTGGTGGTGTGGGCGGTATGCGGGCCGCCGGTCTCGGGATCGCGCATCAGCTCGGCGTTGCCATGGTCGGCGGTCAGCAGCAGCGCGCCGCCGGCCCGTTCCAGCGCCGCCGCCACCCGGCCCACGCCCTCGTCCACCGCTTCCACGGCGCGGATCGCGGCGTCCAGGACGCCGGTGTGGCCAACCATGTCGGCGTTGGCGAAATTGAGCAGGATCAGGTCGTAGCGGCCACTGTCGATCGCCGCCACCGCGCGTTCCGCCAGCTCAGGTTCCGACATCTCCGGCTGCAGGTCGTAGGTGGCCACCTTGGGCGAGGCCACCATGGCGCGGTCCTCGCCCACGCTGGGAACCTCGTTGCCGCCGTTCAGGAAGTAGGTGACGTGCGGGTATTTCTCGGTCTCGGCCATGCGCAACTGGGTGCGGCCGGCATGGGACACCACCTCGCCCAACAGGTTGCTCGTGGTCGGCGGCGCGAACAGCGCGTCCATGTGCGCCGCCAGCTCGTCGCCATAGCGCGTCATGCCGACCACGGCGGCAAAATCGACCTTGCGCCGGTTCTCGAAGCCGCTGAAATCCGGGTCCACGAATGCCGCCAGGATTTCGCGGACCCGGTCGGCGCGGAAGTTGAAGCACAGCAGCGCGTCGCCGTCCCGCATCCCGCGGTAGCCGCCGACCACCGCCGGGACCACGAACTCGTCGGTCACTTCGCGCCCATAGGCGTCGTCGAACACGCTGGCGGCGTCGGCGAAGCGCGGGCCGTCGGCATCCGCCATCGCGCGGTAGGCGCGTGCCACGCGGTCCCATCGATGGTCGCGGTCCATCGCGTAGTAACGGCCGCTGACGCTCGCCACCCGCACGCTTTCAGGCAAGGCGTCCTGCACCGCGCGCAGCACCTCGCCGCCGGAGCGGGGCGAGGTGTCGCGGCCATCGGTGAAGGCGTGCAGCACCGTGGACACGCCGGCAGCGGCCAGGATGCGCGCCAGGGCGACGGCATGGTCCTGATGCGCGTGAACGCCGCCGGGCGAGAGCAGCCCCATCAGGTGGCAGGTGCCGCCCGAGAGGCGCAGCGCCGCGATCAACGCCCGCAACGGCGCCAGCCCGGCCAGGCTGCCGTCGGCGACCGCGTTGCCGATGCGCGGCAGGTCCTGCATGATGACCCGGCCCAACCCGATGTTCATGTGCCCGACTTCCGAATTGCCCATCTGTCCGTCCGGCAGGCCGACGTCGGCGCCCGAGGTGCGCAGGAAAGCGTGCGGGCATTCCTTCCAGAGCCGGTCGAAATTGGGCGTCCTCGCCAGCCGCACGGCGTTGTCGGCGGCCTCCTCGCGCCAGCCCCAGCCGTCCATGACGATCAGCATGACGGGGCGGGGTACTGCGACCATGGCTCAGGCTCCTAAGCGATAGGGCGTTGTCTCACGGGGGTTGTCTCAAAGGGTTGTCTCACGGGCGCCCGGCGCGATGATAGGGATGGTTGGCGGCGATCGATTGGGCGCGGAACAGTTGCTCGGCCAGCATGGCGCGGGCCAGCAAATGCGGCCAGGTCAGCGGACCCAGCGACAACACGCAATCGGCCCGCCCGATCACCTCCGCGTCCAGGCCCTCGGCGCCGCCCAGCAGGAAGCACACGGGACGGCCAAGCTCGCGCCAGCCACTCAACTGCGTCGCCAGGCCGGGACTGGTCGGCGCCGGCCCGCCGAGATCGAGCGCCACCACGAACGCCTGGGCGGGGAGAGCGGCCAGCAGCGCCGCCGACTCGCGCCGCTTGACCTCGCCGGCGCTGCCGCGCGCCTCGCCGATCTCGGTCACCAGCGGCGGCGGCGACAGCCGGGCGGCATAGCGCGCGAACAACTCCGCCTCCGCGCCACGGCCGATGCGGCCCACCGCGATGACCCGCAGTTCGCGCATGGTCAGCCAGCGAGGCTAGACGGGCGGGGGCGGGGTCGGCTCATCGAGGTCGGCGCCCCACATCCGTTCCAGTCCGTACAGCGTGCGCGACTCCGGCTTGAACAGATGGATCACGATGTCGCCGGCATCGATCAGCACCCAGTCGGAGCCATTGGCGCCCTCGATCTGCACGCGCTTCAGGCCGGCCTCCTGCAGCTTGTCCTCCAGATGCGTCGCCATCGCGGCGATCTGCCGGTCGGCGAGTCCGGTGGCGATCACCATGCGGTCGGCGAACGAGGCGCGGCCGGCGAGGTCGAGCGCCACGACCTGCTCGGCCTTGTCGTCCTCCAGGCTGGACATGATGATCTGCTGCAACTGGTCGAGGCGCGACGGCTCTGCCTTCTCGCGTGCCGGACGGGTGGCGCGCGGCTTCGGTCCGGCAACGCTGGCCTTCTTGCGCGGCGTGCCCGGTTGCGGCGGCGTGGTGACCGCGAGCTTGGCGACGCTCTTGGCCACGGGCCGGGCGGCGGTGCCGCGTTTGCGCGCGGCGGCGGCCGGCTTCGAAGGCGGTTCGGTCGGCGGCGGCGAGGCCGGGGGCTTGCGAGCGATGGCTTACGTCTCCGTGTGGGCCGCCCGTATCGCGGTGGCCGATGCAGCATGTAGCGGGGCCGGCAGGAATACCCAGGCTGGCGGCGTCATGTCGGCCAGCGCCGGAGCCAGGCTCGCTGGCCGTCGTGCCGCCCGCAGCCGGTGCGCCGCCTGGCCGGCCAGCGCGCGGTGAGTGTAGGTCGGTCGGGGCAGCACGGCAAAGGGTGTCGTGTGAACGATCTCCAGCCAACCGCGCCAACGTGGTAGCTGCGCCAGGTTGTCGGCCCCCATCAGCCAGACGAAGCGGATGCGCGGGAAGTGCCGCCGCAGCGCGCGCAGCGTGTCGACCGTGTAGCGGGTGTGCAGCGCCGCCTCGATCGTCGTCGCCACGATGCGGCGGCCATCTGCGATGGCGCGCGCCGAGGCTAGGCGCTTGGCCAGCGGCATCATGCGGTGGTCATGCTTCAGCGGATTGCCGGGTGAGACCAGCAGCCACACCTGATCGAGCCGCAGCCGGCGCAGCGCCAACTCCGCAATATGGCGGTGCCCGGCGTGCGCCGGGTTGAACGAGCCGCCGAGCAGGCCGACCCGCCCGCGCCGCCGGTCGCCCCACGACGTCACCGATCCGCCGCCATGGGTCAGGGCCGTGTCTGCCCGGAGCCGGTGATGACGTAGCGGAAGGTCGTCAGTTGCTCGACGCCCACCGGCCCGCGCGCGTGTACCCGTCCGGTGGCGATGCCGATCTCGGCGCCGAAGCCGAACTCGCCGCCGTCGCAGAACTGGGTGGAGGCGTTCCACAGCGCCACCGCGCTGCCGACCCCGCGCAGGAACTGCTCGGCCGCCGCCGCGTCCCCGGTCACGATTGCCTCGGTGTGCTCGCTGCCGTGGCGGCGGATATGGCCCAGCGCCTCGGCCACGCCGTCCACCACGGCAATCGACAGCGTGGGTCCGAGCCACTCGGTATCGAAGTCGCCGTCGTTGGCGGCAGGCAGCGACGGCACCGCGGCGCGCGCGCGCGCATCGGCGCAGAACTCGCAGCCGAGCGCCGCGAGGTCCGCCACCAGCAACGGCAACAGGGTCGGCGTCACCCCGGCGTCGATCAGCAGGGTTTCGGTGGCGCCGCACACCCCGGTCCGCCGCATCTTGGCGTTGGCCAGGATCGCCCGCGCCATCGCGGGGTCGGCGGCGGCATGGACGTAGGTGTGGCACAGGCCCTCGGCATGGGCCAGCACCGGAACCCGCGCCTCGTTTTGCACCCGCGTCACCAGCGACTTGCCGCCGCGCGGCACGATCAGGTCGAGCAGCCCCGCGCCGGCCAGCATGGCGGCGACGTAGCTGCGTTCGGCCGAGGGCGGGATCTGCACCGCGGCCTCCGGCAACCCGGCGGCCCGCAACCCGACGACGATTGCCGCGTGGATGGCTTTGGCGGAACGCAGGCTGTCCGAGCCGCCGCGCAGAATGACCGCGTTGCCGGATTTCAGGCACAGCGCGGCGGCGTCGGCGCCGACGTTGGGACGGCTCTCGTAGATCATGCCGATGACGCCGATCGGCGCGGCGATGCGCCGGATATGCAGGCCGTTTGGCCGCGTCCACTCGGCCAGCGTGCGGGCCAACGGGTCGGGCAGCCCGGCCACCGCCTCAAGCCCCGCCGCCATCGCCGCGATCCGCGCCGGATCGAGCGCCAGTCGGTCGCGGAACGCCGCCGAGCCCGACCCCGCGTCGTAGCGCTCGAGGTCTTCCCGGTTGGCGGCCAGTATCTGCGCCCTTGCGTCCCGCAGCGCGTTCGCGGCATGGCGCAGGCCGGCGTCACGGCGTCGGGCCGGCGTCACGGCGAGGCTGTCGGATGCCGCGCGCGCTGCCTGGGCGGCGGCGTGCAGCCAGACGGCCGCAGGATCGGTGTCGATGTGCATCGTGGTCTCCGCCGGCGATCCTGCCAGCGGCCGGCGGCAAAGGCCAGTGAAGCCAAGTCGTGCCGGCCTACGTCACCAGCACGGCGCACGCCACCGCCGCCAGGAGCGTGCCCAGCCCGGCAACGGTGATGACGACCAGAACCAAATGCTGCTTTCTCGACGACATCGCGGTCTCCGCCATTGCAGCGTCACTCCTAGGGGCTCCGCGTGGCGGAGTTGTGTCCGGGTTGCGTCACGGGGACGCCGCTTGTGTCGGGGCCGACATGCGGGCCGCGCGCATCGACATCTTCCGGAAGCGTTCGGGTGCCAGAACAGCTACGATGATCGACATGCGGCATTTGCTCATTGTGGACGACGACGAACAGCTTCGCGGCCTGCTGCTGCGGTTCTTCCGCCTGCATGGCTTCGAGGTCACCGATGCCGACGGCGGCGCCGCCATGTTCGCGGCGATCGAGCGGACGGTGTTCGACCTGGTGATCCTCGACGTGATGATGCCGGACGGCGACGGCTTCACCCTGCTGCCGAGGCTGCGCGAACAACGCAAGCTGCCGGTCATCATGCTGACCGCGATGGGCGAGGAAACCGACCGCGTGGTGGGGCTGGAGCTTGGCGCCGACGACTACATGGTCAAGCCGTTCAGCCCGCGCGAGTTGCTGGCCAGGGTCAAGGCGGTTCTCCGCCGCACCGGCGAGCAGGATGTTGCCGCCGACCGGCACGCGCGCATCGGCTTCGCCGACTGGTCGCTGGACATCGCGGCGCGCGAACTGCGCTCGCCCAGCGGCGTGCTGGTGCCGTTGAGCGGCGGCGAATACGAGCTGCTGATGGCGTTCCTAGATCATCCCAACCGGGTGCTGACCCGCGACCAGTTGCTCGATTTCGCCCGCGGCCCCGGCAGCAGCGCGTTCGACCGCAGCATCGACGTGCAGGTGAGCCGGTTGCGGCGCAAGCTGGAAGCCGACCCGCGCGAGCCGGCGCTGGTCAAGACCATCCGCAGCGGCGGCTATATGTTCTCAGCCAAGGTGGCACGCGGGTGAACGACAACACGAACTGTCCCAGCCTCTGGTTCGACACCATCGCGCTGCGCTTCGTGGCGGCCGTCGTGCTGTCGGTGACGGTGGGAGCGGTGATTGCGCTCCTCATCCTAACCTCGGGCCGGGTGCTGACAAGGCCGCGCATCGACTCGTTCAGCGAGCGTATCACGGCGGTGATGCGGGTGATCGAGGCGGTGCCGACGCTGGACCGGGCAGCCGCCGCGACTGCCGCCAGCTCCCCCGGGCTGGTGATCCACTGGATGCCCAGACTTACTGCCCAGCCGGTGTGGCCGGATGATTTCCCGCTGCTGCGCGCGAGCCTGCTGCACGCGGCAGGCAGTTCGGTGCCTATGGCCCTGCTGCCATCCATGGTTCCCGGAGAAGCCAAGGGCCACCTGATGCTGGCGCTCGGCCTCGGCGACGGCACATGGCTGACCGCCTACTCGCCCATTTACGATTTCAGGGTCGAGGAGCCGGCGTACCGCCTGCTGCCGCTTGGGATACTGGCGGTCTCGGCCACGCTGGTGTGCCTGCTTGCGGCGCGCCAGCTATCACGCCCGATCGCCCGCTTCGCCGCCGCCGCGGAAAACTTCGGCCGCGTCGCCGCCAAGCCGGCGCTGCCTGAGAGCGGGCCGCGCGAACTGCGCGTGGCGATCCGGGCGTTCAACGCCATGCAGGCGCGGATCGAGCGCACCTTGTCCGACCGGCTGGCCATGGCCGGGGCGCTGTCGCACGACCTGCGCACGCCGCTCGCCCGGCTGCGGTTGCGCGCCGAGTTCATGGGCGACGCCGAGGAGCAGCGGCGGACGCTGCGCGACCTCGACGAGATGCAGGCGCTGGTGGAGCACAGCCTGGCGTTCCTGCGCGAGGATGCGATCCGCGAGGCGTCCACGCCGGTCGATCTGGCCGTGCTGCTGCAGGGCGTGATGGAGGATCAGACCGACCTCGGTCGCAGCGTCGCCTACCACGGCCCCGAGCACGCCACCTTCGTCGGCCGCCCGATGGCGCTGAAGCGCGCCTTCGCCAATCTGGTCGAGAACGCCGTGAAATATGGCACCCGCGCCACGGTCGAACTGCACATGCACGTCGATCAGGTGGCGGTCGCGGTGCTGGACGATGGGCCGGGCATCCCGGAACCGCTGCACGAGGAAGTGTTCAAGCCGTTCTTCCGCCAGGAGCGCAGCCGCAACCGCTCCACCGGCGGCGTCGGCCTGGGCCTGGCGATTGCGCGGGGAGTCGTGCGCGCCCACGGCGGCGACATCGCCCTCGCCAATCACGCGCTGGGCGGCTTGGCGGTGACCGTCACGCTCCCGGTGGCCGAACCGGCGTAAGGCCGCATGAGCCAGGTTAGATCAGCACCAGATCGTCGCGATGGATCAACTCGTCGCGGCCGCGCCAGCCGAGAATGGCCTCGATATCGTCGCTGCGGTGGCCGATGATGCGTTGCGCGTCGAGGCTGCCATAGGCGGACAGCCCGCGCGCCAACGCCACATCGTCTGGCCCCACCACTTCCACCGCGTCGCCGCGCTGGAAGCTGCCGTCGAGTGCCCGCACCCCGGCGGGCAGCAGCGAACGCCCAGCGGCGAGGGCGCGGGCGGCGCCGGCATCAACCGCCAATCGACCCTGCGGATGCAGGGTGCCAAGAATCCAGCGCTTGCGCGCGCTGCGGCCTTCCGGCGCCGGCAGGAACCATGTGCAGCGGCCACCCCGCTCCAAGGCCCGCAGCGGGTGCTCGACATGGCCGAGGGCGATGGCCATGGCGACTCCGGCGCCGGTGGCGATGCGGGCGGCGGCGAGCTTGGTTCGCATCCCGCCGCTGGAGTAGCCCGGCGGCGGCTCTCCGCCCATCGCCTCGACCTGCGGCGTCAACGCCTCCACCACCGGAATATGCCGGGCGGCGCGGTCGCGCTTGGGATCGGCGGTGTACAGGCCGTCGATGTCGCTGAGCAGCACGAGCAGGTCGGCCTGCACCATCTCGGCCACGCGGGCGGCGAGGCGGTCGTTGTCGCCGAAGCGGATCTCGGTGGTGGCGACGCTGTCGTTCTCGTTGATGACCGGGACGCAGCCGAGGCCGAGCAGGGTGGTCAAAGTGGCGCGCGCGTTCAGGTAGCGACGCCGGTCCTCGGTGTCGTCGACGGTCAGCAGCAGTTGCGCGGCGATCATCCGGTGCGCCGAGAGCGCCTCGCTCCAGGCCTGCGCCAGCCGGATCTGTCCAACCGCCGCGGCGGCCTGCTTCTCCTCCAGCCGCAGCCGAGGCGCGGTCAGCCGCAGCGTCCGCCGCGCCAATGCGATGGCGCCGGAACTGACCACCACGACATCGACGCCGCGCCCGCGCAGGCCTGCGATGTCGTGCGCCACCCCCGCCAGCCAATCGGCGCGAGGGGCTCCCTGTTGCGCATCGACCACCAGCGCGCTGCCAATCTTGACCACGATGCGGCGCGCGGCGGCGAGCGAGGGTATCACCCCGCCAGCGCCTTGGCCTGCTGGCGCGCAGTCACGATCGCCGGCCACATCGCCTGCAACACCTCGTCGACGCCCTGGTGCGCGACGGCGGAGATGACGGCGACCGGCTGGCCCGACGCCTTGGCCAAGGCGGCGCGTCGGGCCGAGGTCTCGCGCGGGCTCATGGCGTCGGCCTTGTTCAGCGCGATGATCTCCGGCTTGTCCGCCAGACCGTGCCCATATTCCATCATCTCCTCGCGCACCGTCCGCCACGCCTGCACCACGTCGCCGGCGGCGCCATCGACCAGGTGCAGCAGGATGGCGCAGCGCTCGACATGGCCGAGGAAGCGGTCACCCAACCCGGCGCCTTCATGGGCGCCTTCGATCAGGCCGGGGATGTCGGCCAGCACGAACTCCTGCGTGTCCGACAGCCGCACCACGCCGAGTTGCGGATGCAGCGTGGTGAACGGGTAGTCGGCGATCTTCGGACGCGCCGCCGAGACCACGGACAGGAACGTGCTCTTGCCGGCGTTGGGCAAGCCGACCAACCCGGCGTCGGCGATCAGCTTGAGCCGCAGCCAGACCCAGCGCTCCTCGCCCGGCCAGCCCTTGTCGGCGCGGCGCGGCGCGCGGTTGGTGCTGGTCTTGAAATGCGCGTTGCCATGGCCGCCATCGCCGCCGCGCAGCAGCACGATGCGCTTGCCCGGCCGGTCGAGGTCGGCCAGCACCAGGTCGCGGTCGGTGTCGTCGATGATCTGCGTGCCGAGCGGGACCTGAATCACCACGTCGCGCGCACCCGCCCCGGTGCAATCGGCGCCGGCCCCGTTGCCGCCCTTGGGGGCGCGGAAATGCTGCGTGTAGCGGAAGTCGATCAGCGTGTTGAGGTTTTCGGCGGCAACGAACTCGACGTTGCCGCCACGCCCGCCGTTGCCGCCGTCGGGGCCGCCGAACTCGATGAACCGCTCGCGCCGGAAGGCGATCACGCCGTCCCCGCCATCGCCGCTGCGGCAGTAGATCTTGGCCTGGTCGAGAAACTTCATGCTGAGTGCCAAACGAAACAGGGGCCGGCTGCGCGCCGACCCCCATCAGAAACGGAGCGAGGCCAAGCGGTTATTCGGCGGCGAGCGCCAGCGGTGCGGCGGCCATCGGCGCGACCGAGACCTGGACGCGGCCCTCGGCGCGATGCTCGAACTTCACGTGGCCTTCGATCAACGCGAAGATCGTGTGGTCCTTGCCGAGGCCGACGTTGCGGCCCGGCTTTACCGCGGTGCCGCGCTGGCGGATGATGATGTTGCCGGCGATGACCTTCTCGCCGCCGAACTTCTTCACGCCGAGGCGGCGGCCCGCGGTGTCGCGGCCGTTGCGCGACGAGCCGCCAGCTTTCTTGTGTGCCATGTCTGCTTGCTCCTGCTTAGGCGGCCTGGATGCCAGCGATCCGCAGCACGGTCACCTGCTGGCGGTGGCCGTTGCGGCGGCGGCTATTCTGCCGGCGGCGCTTCTTGAAGATGATGACGGTGTCGAGCCGGTCCTGCGCGATCACCGTCGCCGTCACCGTGGCGCCGGCCACGGTCGGGGCGCCGAGGGTCAGGCCGCCCTCGTTGCCGATCGCCAGCACGTCGGTGAAGGTGATGGTCGACCCAGCCTCCGCCTCCAGCTTCTCGACCTTGAGGACGCTGTCGGGGCTGACCCGGTACTGCTTTCCGCCGGTGCGGATCACTGCGAACATCGCTGCCAAATCCTATCGCGCGCGCCCGGAGCACTCGGGCCACGGACACGCATACACAAAGGGGCCGCCACGTTGCCGGGCCGCCCGGGAAAGCGGGTTATAGTCGCGGGGTCCCAACTGTCAACGTTCTCCTGCCGCTACAGCCGAAACACCGCCGCCTCGTTGGGCCGCAGCACATCGCGGGCGGGCGGGTCGGCGTGGGTGGAAGCGACCAGCTCGCCCGCCGGCAGGGCGAACGGCTGCGCGGCGCCGGTGAAGTTCAGGCACACCGCCCAACGCTCGCCACCGCCGGTCCGCCGATACGACAGCACGCCGCCCTGTGCGCCGACCGACTCGATGCCGCCGCCGGTCAACGCGACGCTCGCTTGGCGCACCGCGATCAGGTGGCGGTAGAGCGTCAGCATGGAGCCTGGTTCCGCCTGCTGCCCGGCCACGTTCGGCGTGACGCCGCCCAGCGGCAGCCACGGCGTCCCGCTGGTGAAGCCGCAGCGGCCGGAGCCGTCCCAGCGCAGCGGCGTCCGCTCCGGGTCGCGGCCCAGCCCACGGCCGGGCTCGCGCAGTTCGGCGGGATCGCGCACCTCGGCGGCGGGGATCGCCACGTCGACCATGCCGAGTTCCTCGCCGTAGTAGATCGTCGGCGTGCCGCGCAAAGTCAGCAACAGCACCGCCGCGACCCGCGCCTGCGCCGCGCCGATCCGTGTGGCGAGGCGCGGCTGGTCGTGGTTGCCCAGCACCCAGTTCGGCCACGCGCCGGGAGGCAACGCCGCCTCGTATTCGACGATCAGCTTGGCCACGCTGTCGGCCTGCCACGCGGTCAGGATCAAATGGAAGTTGAACGGCAGGTTGGCCCCGCGCAGATCCTGGCCGTAATAGGCCACCAGTTCTTTCACCGGCAGGTAGATCTCGCCGATCAGCACCCGGTCGGGATAGGCGTCGAGCACCTGGCGGATCTCCGCCACCACGCCCGGCATCTCCGGCCGGTTCGAGTTGTAGAGCGGCAACTGGCTGTTGTACGACCGCTCGTTCGGCTGGTAGTCCGGGTTGGGCGGGTTGTCGCGGAACTGGTCGTCCTTGATGAGCAGCCACATCACGTCGACCCGGAAGCCATCGACGCCGCGCTCCAGCCAGAAGCGCAGCGCGTCGAACATGGCGCGCTTCACCTCCGGGTTGCGCCAGTTGAGGTCGGGCTGCTGCGGCAGGAACGAGTGCAGGTAGTACTGGCCGGTGACGGCATCGAGCGTCCAGGCCGGGCCGGCGAACTGGGCCAGCCAGTTGTTCGGCGGCCCGCCGTCCGGGGCAGGGTCGCGCCAGATGTACCAATCCCGCCGCGGATCGCCGCGGCCCGACCGGCTGGCGAGGAACCACGGGTGCCGGTCCGAGCTGTGGTTCGGCACGAAGTCCAGGATCACCCGCAGATCCCGCGCGTGCGCCGCCGCCAGCAGCGCGTCGAAGTCCGCCAAGCCGCCGAACAGCGGGTCGATGCCGCAGTAGTCGGACACGTCGTAGCCGAAATCGGCCATCGGCGAGGGCATGATGGGCGACAGCCAAAGCGCGTCGACGCCGAGGCCGGTGAGGTGATCGAGCCGCGCGGCGATCCCCTCGAGGTCGCCGACGCCATCGCCGTCGCTGTCCTGAAACGAGCGTGGATAGATCTGGTAGATGATCCCGCGCTGCCACCATTCCTGCGTCATTGGCCGCCCCTTCGCGAAACATATTGCGCTGCAACGCGAACCTGGCCGAAAGTTCGCCCGGCATGATTAACGACCTCTGGTACAAGAACGCGATCGTCTACTGCCTGTCGGTCGAGACGTTCATGGATGCGAACGGCGACGGCGTCGGCGACTTCAAGGGCCTGGTGCGCCGCCTCGACTATTTGCAAGGCCTCGGCGTCACGGCCATCTGGCTGATGCCGTTCCAGCCCTCGCCACGGCGCGACGGTGGCTACGACGTGGCCGACTACTACGGCGTCGATCCGCGCTACGGCACGCTGGGCGACTTCGTGGAGTTCACCCACGCCTGCCGGCAGCGCGGCCTGCGGGTGCTGATCGACCTCGTGGTCAACCACACCTCCGACCAGCATCCCTGGTTCCAGTCCGCCCGCGGCGACCCGAAGTCGCCGTACCGCGACTGGTACGTGTGGTCCAAGACCAAGCCGGCCGATGCCAACCAGGGCATGGTCTTCCCGGGCGTGCAGAAATCGACCTGGACCCGCGACGCCGGCGCGGGCGCCTACTACTTCCACCGCTTCTACGATTTCCAACCCGACCTCGACACCGCCAACCCGATGGTGCAGGCGGAGATCCTGAAGATCATGGGGTTCTGGCTGCAACTTGGCGTGTCGGGCTTCCGCATGGACGCGGTGCCGTTCGTGATCGCCACCAAGGGTGCCAGGGTCACCAAATCCACCGAGCAGTACGACATGCTGCGGACGTTCCGCGAGTTCCTGCAGTGGCGGGACGGCAGCGCCGTCATCCTCGCCGAGGCCAACGTGCTGCCCGAGACCGACCTCGACTATTTCGGCCGCGACGGCGAGCGGATGCAGATGATGTTCAACTTCCAGGTCAACCAGACGCTGTTCTACGCCCTGGCCGCCGCCGATACCCGACCGCTGGCCCGCGCGCTGACCGCCACCAAGCCGCGGCCGGCGACGGCGCAATGGGGCCTGTTCCTGCGCAACCACGACGAACTCGACCTGGGCCGGCTCACCGAGGGGCAGCGGCAGGCGGTGTTCGCGGCGTTCGGCCCGGACCCGGAGATGCAGTTGTACGGCCGCGGCATCCGGCGCCGGCTGGCGCCGATGCTGCAGGGCGACCGGCGCCGGATCGAACTGGCCTACAGCCTGATGCTGACGTTGCCCGGCACGCCGGTGATCCGCTACGGCGACGAGATCGGCATGGGCGACGACCTGAACCTGCCGGAACGCGGTTGCGCCCGCACGCCGATGCAATGGTCGACGGAGCCGCAGGGCGGCTTCACCCTGGCTGCCGAGCCGGTGACGCCGGTCATCAGCGGCGGCGCCTACGGCTTCCAGCACATCAACGTCGCCAGCCAGCGGCGCAACCCCGACTCGCTGATGAACTGGATGGAGCGCATGATCCGGATGCGCAAGGAAGTGCCGGAGATCGGCGTCGGCGACTTCACGGCGCTGACGCTGCCGACCCATGAGATGCTGGCGCTCCGCTACGACTGGCGCGGCAACTCGGCGCTGTTCGTCCACAACCTCACGGCGATCCCGCGCGAGCTGCGGTTCGATCCGGCCATCCCCGGCGATGGCCCGGAGGAGCTGGTGAACCTGTTGTCCGACGACCACAGCGCGCCCGATGCCGAAGGCCAGCACTGCATCCTGCTGGAGCCATACGGCTATCGCTGGTTTCGCGTCGGCGGCCTGGGCTACCTGCTGCACCGCCGCGACCTGTAGCGCGTCGGCCTCACAACCCCGGCGGCAAGGCTTCCGGCGAGACGCTTCGCAGCACCGGATGCAAATGGCCGGGCAGGTACAGCCAGACCTCGCTGCCGGGGCAGGGCATGATTGTCGCCGGCGCGCCATACAGCTTGTGAACGGCAGAGGCATCCAGTTGTGCCGCGACGATGAAGTCGGTGTTTGGAGGTTGTCGCGGATCGTCGCGCGCGTGCCCATACCAGTAACGGTTGTTGCCCCACAGATAGGCGTTGCCGTTCGGGGTGACCTGATCGACCTGCAGCGACCAGTCGGTGGATGCCTCGACTGGCCGCGCCTGCCAGTAGCCGGCCAAGCCGTCGTGCAGCAATCCGCGCGCGTGCGCCTGTTGCAGGCAGGCGGCCAGCGGGTCCCGCCAGGCCAGAATGGCCGGTTGCGGCCACGGCTGCAGCAGCACCCAGCCAGCCAGCGCCGCCACCAGCGCCGTAGCCAGGGCAGCGGTGTTGCGGCGGACCGGCGGCGTCGTCAGCAGCAGCCCGGCGACAGCGAACAGCGGCAGCCAGAGCACCGGCTGCATGTAGCGCACCGACGAATCATCCACCCACAGGATCGCCGCCAAGCCGAGGAAGGCCGGCAGGGTGGTGGCGATGGCGGTCCACCAGAACACCCGCGCCGGCGTCCGCCGCCACGCCAACAACGGCAGCAGCGGCACCAGCAGGCCTGCCACGGCGAAGTATGGCAGCATCGGCTGCCGCAGGAACCCGCCGATGCGATCCGGCATGTCGGACCAGTCCAGAGCCAGGTCGGGCTGGCGCAACAGCAGCCCGGCAAACAACCGCCGGTCGGCGATCCAGCCTAAAGCCACCCCGGCCAGCGCCACTCCGGCTACCCGCAGCGCCGGCCGGTAAGGCATCTGGTTAAGCCAGACCGACGCACCGAGCGCGGCCAGTAGCGGCGGCAGGAACGCGCCCAGGAACATCTTGTCCGACAGCGTCCCAGCCGCTGCCATCGCCCCTAGCAGCACCAGCCGCCCGCCGCCGCGAGGCTCCCGCTGCGCCGCCGCGCGCGCCAGCAGCAATGCCGCCAAAGCCAGGACGAATGGTCCCGAATGGATCACCGGCGCCAGCACCAGCAGGTAGATCCCAGCCGTCCCAGTTGGCCAAAGCACACCAAGCAGCGCCACCGTCAGTCCCAGCACGGTCGCCGTCCCAATGGCAAGCGAGCGACCGGCGAGCTGGGCGGCAATCGCTCCGCCGACCGTCACCAGCGCCATGAACGCCGCCGCGGCATAGCCCAGCATCGCCAGCCGCCAGTTGCCGAACATGCCCTCCAGCAGCAGCACCACGCCGATGTCCGGCACCAGGCTCGGCACCCTCGGCAGTTGGAAATACCGGGCCGCCGCACCGTGCCGGATCACGTCGGAGGCGAAAGACACTGGCAGCAGCAGGTCGGCGTTGGTCAGGACCCGCATGACCTCGGGGCTGTTCGACAGCACGACGACGAAGGCCGCCGCCAGCGCCAGGGTGACGGCAAGGCCGCACGCCGGCGCAAACCGCCTCACGCGGCGGGTGGCGCCGGCATCGATCGCAGGAGTTCGTCCATCTGGGTGAGCAGCTTGCCGAAGTCCACCGGCTTGGGATGGTAGTCGTCGCAGCCGGCGGCCAGCACCTTCTCGCGGTCGCCCGACATCGCGTGGGCGGTCAGCGCGATGATCGGAATCCTAGCCGTCGCGGGGTTGTCCTTGATGGCGCGCGCCGCCGTCCAGCCGTCCATGACCGGCAGGTTCATGTCGAGCAGCACGATGTCGGGCAGTTCGGCGCGGGTCTTGTCCACGCCGTCCTGGCCGTCGAACGCCAGCAGCACGTCATAGCCGCGCCGCTTCAGTCGCCGTGACAGGAAGTCCCAGATTTCCTCGTGGTCCTCGACCAGCAGCACGCGCGTCATCACAGCAGCTCCGAAGCGGGTTGCATGGCCGGGGCGGACATCATCTCGCGCACCGTGGCGCCGAGTTCGGTCAGGCTGGTGCTGTCCTTGGACAGGACCTCGGTCGCCGACTTCAGGCGCACGCGGTCCTCCGCGGTGATGTCCTTGGCGGTCAGCACCACGACCGGCACCTCACGGCAGCCGGGCTGCTCGCGGAACGCCCGCAGGAAGGCAAAGCCGTCCATCTCCGGCATCATCAGGTCGAGCAGAACCACCGCCGGGATGGTCTGCTCCACGGCATCGAGCGCCGCCTGGCCGCTCGCCGCCTCGGTGACCGACCAGCCGGACCGCGCCAGCATGGTGCCGAGCCGGTGCCGGATGTCGGCGTCGTCGTCGATCACCAGCACGCCGCCGGACCGTCCGGCCCCGAGCCGGTCCATGACGCGCTTCAACTCGTCCCACTCGATCGGCTTCGTCAGGTAGTCGGCGGCGCCGAGCGAGTAGCCGAGGTTCTGGTCGTTGACGAAGGTGGTCATCACCACCGGGATCGAGGCCACGGCGGGATCGGCCTTGAGCGTGCTCAGCACCGACCAGCCATCCATCTGCGGCATCATCACGTCGAGCAGGATGAGGCGGGGGGCTGCGGTGTGCGCCAATTCCAGCCCGGTCCGGCCATCGGCCGCGGTGCAGACCTTGTAGCCCTCGCGCTCCAGGAAGCGTGCCAGCAGGTCGCGCGCCGCCGGGTCGTCGTCGATCACCAGCACGCAGCCGGCCGCGTCCACCACCCTCGCGGCGATGTCGGGCGGCGGAGCGGGATCGGGCGCCGGCGTCTCCGGCAGCGTCGCCGGCACGAGGACGGTGAAGGTCGAACCCTGGCCCGCCGTGCTCTCCACCGCGATGTCGCCGCCGAGCAGCCTGGCGAAGGCGCGGGTGATGGCGAGGCCGAGGCCGGTGCCGCCGAACCGCCGCGTGGTCGAGACGTCGGCCTGGCTGAACCGCTCGAACAGGCCGTGCAACTGCTCCTCGCTCATGCCGATGCCGCTGTCGGCGACGGCGAAGCTGATCCAGTCCTGCCCGTCCCGGTGATCGCGCGCCGCCCGCACCGCGATGTGGCCGTTCTCGGTGAACTTGGCGGCGTTGCCGATCAGGTTGAACAGGCATTGCCGCAGCTTCACCACGTCGGTGTGCATCTCGCCGAGGTCGCCGGCCAGTTCGACCGTCAGCGTGTTGGCCTTCTTCTGCACTAGCGTCTCCACGGTCGAGGCGACCTCGTGCACCAGGGTCGCCACGTCGAAACTCTCGGCGAACACCGTCATCCGGTTCGCCTCGATCTTCGACAGGTCGAGCACGTCGTTGATGAGGCTCAGCAGAAGGCGCGCGTTGCTCTCGATCTTCTGCAGGTCGGCCAGCAACTGCGGCTGGCCAAGCTCCTCGACCTCCTCTTCGAGCATTTCGGTGTAGCCGATCACCGCCGACAGCGGGGTCCGCAGCTCGTGGCTCATGTTGGCGAGGAACTGGCTCTTGGCCCGGTTGGCGGCCTCCGCCGCCTCCTTGGCCTGCGCCAGATCGTCCTCCGCCTGCCGCCGTTCGGTGATGTCGACGTGCAACCCGACCCATTCGCGGACCGCGCCGGCATCCAGGATCGGCACCGCCCGCATCGCCATCACCCGCCACTCGCCGTCGCGCCGCCGCAGCCGGTGCTCGAGCTTGCACACGGCGACCGCCGCCACGAAATCGGTCCACTCGCGCGCGGTCTGGCCGCGGTCGTCGGGATGGATCGCGTCGAGCCAGCCCCAGCCGCGCATTTCCTCAAAGCTTTGACCGGTGAACGCGGTCCACTCCGGCTGCGGTTCGGTAAAGGCGCCGTCGGCCCCGGTGGTCCAGACGATCGCCGTGGTGGCGGTAATCAGCGAGCGGAACCGCTGTTCGCTGAGGATCAGCCGCTCCTCGGCGCGTTTGCGGGTGGTGATGTCGCCGACCACGATGCCGGCGCCGTTGCTGGCGGCCTCGCCCGCCTCGCGCAGCGGGAAGAAGGCGATCTGGAAGTGCCGGGTCTGGCCGGGGTGCTCGTTCGACTCCGTCTCGACCTCGAAGCTGGGCACGGCGAGGCCATTCTCGATCACCCCGCGCAGCCGCGGCTCCAACCGCTCGCGCAGATCCGGCAGCACCGTCCAGATGCTGAGCCCGACCGAGGCGCCAAGCGCGCGGTCGCCCATCGCCGCCAGCGCCAGGTTCATGTGGCGGAAGTGCAGGTTGCCGTCGAGGAAGCCCAGGCCCACCGGGGCGTTCTCAAGCACGCCCTGCAGCAGGTCGACCGCCGAGCGCTCCTGCCGCCGGCGGGCCAGCGCCACCACCGCCAGCCAGCACGCCGCCAGCAGCGTCGCCAGGGCCGAGGCGGCGCTCATGACCCGGTTGCGCATCCGGCTGCGGGCGGTCTGGTGCGCGATCCGGACGCGCGCCTCGTTCTGGATCACCGCGACCTGCTCACGCACCGCGTCCATGCTCGCCTTGTCCTGCCCGGTCACGAGCAACTGCCGCGCCGCCGCTTCGCCCGATGTCCGGCGCAGCCCGATCAGTCGCGCCGCGATGGCCCGCTTGGCGTCGACCCGGCGATGCAGCTCCCCGAGCAAATCGGCGCGTTCGGTCATCATGGTGGCGTCGTTGCCGCCCAGCACGCTCGCCAGCGCTTCCAGGCCACGGAAATACGGCTGTAGGTAAGCATCGTCGCCGGTGAGCAGGAAACCGCGTTCGCCGGTCTCGAGGTCCTTGGCATCCGAGAGCACGCGGCTCACGGTCAGCAGCGTCAGGTTGTCGCGAGCCAGGATTCTTGCCCCATGCTCGCCGTCGACGAAGTTCCAGACGAACCCGACCAGCGCCGCCAGCAGCAGCACGAGCGCGGGGGTGGCGCTACGTCCGAGGTAATGCGCAAGGCGCGCTGGCTGGCTGGAAACGAGCTGCGCCATCTCCTCGGCGGGCTGAACGGGCATGGGACGTACTCTCAAGAAGGCGGATAGGAAGATTGGGCGGCGGAAAGGTTTGGCGAAAGGCCCTTGCGCAACGCCGGGGAAGTGGTTTGGCTGCCTTGCCGCTGCCTGCGGGCGCGTTGACACTAACACAGCCGGCATAAGCAGTGCGCTGCCGAAACTGTCTCGCTCGCCTGTCGTTCTGCTAGGCGGCGTGCCACTTGCGTCCAAGCCCGCATATGGAGACGACACGGATGTCACAGGCCGATCCCCGGGCGCAGGCCGCAACGATTGCCGGGCCAAGCGCCCGCCGGCCCGCCCAGGTCGCCGCCGCGGAAATCCCGGGCATCCAGGGGTTGACCATGCTGGCGGTGGGTGTGGTCATCATCGCGGCGCTGTTCCTCGGCCGCGAGGTGCTGATCCCGATCGTGCTCGCGGTGTTGCTGAGCTTCGTGCTGGTGCCGCTGGTGGGGCTGCTGCAACGCATTCATTTGCCGCGAGTGCCGGCGGTGTTGCTGGCGGTGGTCCTGGCATTGGGTGTGATCCTGGCGCTGGGCGGCCTCATCGGCACCCAGTTGGCGAGCCTGGTGAGCGACATCCCGCAGTACGAGACGACCATCCAGCCGAAGATCGAGTCGCTCCGCAAGCTCACCATCGGCCGCATGTCGGAGATGATGGGCAATCTGGGGCGTGAAATGGACAACGCCGGCGTCAAGCCACCGGCGCCGGCCAACGCGGCCAAGAACACCGCCGACCCGCGGCCGATCCCGGTCGAGGTTCACTCGCCCAACCCGTCGCCGCTGGACTTGGCGCGACGCATCCTGGAGCCGGTGCTGAGTCCGTTGGCCACCGCCGGCATCGTCTTCGTCGTGGCGATCTTCATCCTGCTGCAGCAGGAGGATCTGCGCGACCGGCTGATTCGGCTGTTCGGGTCGAGCGACCTGCACCGCACCACCATGGCGATGGACGAGGCGGCGCGGCGGCTCAGCAAATACTTCTTGACCCAGCTCGCCATCAACGCCGGGTTCGGCTTGCTGATCGGGTTGGGGTTGACGCTGGTGGGGGTGCCCAGCCCGGCGTTGTGGGGGGTGATCGCGGCGTTGCTGCGCTTCGTGCCCTACGTCGGCTCGACCATCTCGGCGGTGTTCCCGATCCTGCTCGCGGCGGCGGTCGACCCCGGCTGGACGACGGCGATCGAGACGGGCGTGCTGTTCCTGGTGCTGGAGACCGTCACCGGGCAAATCGTGGAACCGATGGTCTACGGGCACAGCACCGGCCTGTCGCCGTTCGCGGTCATCATCGCGGCGATCTTCTGGGGCTGGCTGTGGGGCGGCATCGGCCTGATCCTGTCCACTCCGCTGACGCTCTGCCTGGTGGTGCTTGGCCGCCACGTCTCCCGGTTGGAGTTCCTCGATGTGCTGCTCGGCGACCGGCCGGCGCTGACCCCGGTCGAGAACTTCTACCAGCGGATGCTGTCCGGCGATGCCGAGGAGACGTTGCGCCAGGCCGAGGCCCTGCTGAAGGAGCGGTCGCTGTCGTCGTACTACGACGAGGTCGCCATCCCCGGCCTGAAGCTCGCGGCCAACGACGCGATCCGCGGCGTGCTGACCGAGGCGCAACTCGCTCGCCTGCAAGGCGTGGTCGACGAACTCATCAGCGACCTCGCGCATCACGGCAATCTCGAACCGTCTTCCGACGCCACCGGAGACGTGGTGGTGGCGCCGCCACATGCCGAGCGGGATTTGCGTCATCAGGCGCCACCAGCGCGAATGGCGCCGGCGATGGAGACGCGCGGGGCCGCATGGCGCTCCCCGGCGCCGGTGCTTTGCATCGCCCGCAACGGGCCGCTCGACCGTGAGGTCGCGACGATCCTGGCGCAGTTGCTCGAGCGGCATGAGTTGGGTGCCAGGGTGGTCGGCAGCGAGGAGGTGGCGCAGGCCGCCATCGCGCAGATCGACACCACGCAGGTCGCGATGATCTGTGTGGTGTTCCTCGAAAGCAACAACAGCTCGGTCCGGCTGCGCTACCTGCTACGGCGGCTGCGGCAGTATTTCGGGCCGGTGCCGATCTCGGCCGGACTCTGGCCCACCGACGACAGCGACCCGGAGGAGCAGCAGCGACGCGAGGCGGTGGCCGCGGAGTTCAACGTGGCATCGCTGCACGCGGCGGTCGAGGCATGTCTCGACGCGGTCCACGCCAGCGTCGTGCAGCAGCCGGTCCCGGTCAACGCCTGATGCGGTTGCCGAGGACGTAGCCGAACAGGCCGATCAGCACGACGCCCACCACGTACTGCAGGCTGGTCACGAAATAGACGAAGTGGCTGGCCGGCTTCAGCCCGATGTCCGGCGTCACCGAGGTGGACATGTTGAGGAAGCTGAAGCCGATCAGGTCGAGCACCCCGCTGGTCGGCAGCACGGCGGCGCCCGCGGTGGCGGCCACGGGCTGCAGGCTGCCGGTCACGCCGTAGAACGCCGCGAAGACCAGCAGCACCGCGAGGTAGGCGCGCCCCACGCGGGGCAGGCTCTCGCCGTAGTCGCACAACCATTCGGCAAAGGCATCACTGGCAAAATGGACGATGTGCGGCGCCGCCTCGCGCCAACGCCGCTTGTGCAGCGCCTCTGCCAACCGCCGCCGCGCCTCTCGCCGCCCCATGCGGCGGGCCAACCGATACGCCTGGCTGGCCGCTTCGGGGACGCCCAGGCTGCGGAAGTTGCGCTCCAGCGTGAGATAGGCCTGGCGCGCTTCCTCCCAGTCGCCCGCCACCTGCTCGCCGACCATGCCGCCGAACTGCTCGAACGTCATCCGGGTGCTCTCCAGCCACGCTCCGGCAATGCGGGCATGGCGCAGGTTGCACACCGCGAGGTTGACCCGCGGCAGGATGGCGTCGGTAAGGTCGCAGCCCTCCAGGTCGGCGCCGGTGAGCGTGGCCCCGCGCATATTGGCGCCGCGCAACCGGGCGCCACGGAAGTTGACCTTCTTGAGGTCGGCATTCTCGAAATCGGCCCCGGTCAGGTCGGCGCCGGCAAAGTTCGCCTCGGCCGCCCGCGTGTCGCGGAACGAGGCATTGACCGCCTCCGCCCCCTCCAACCGCGCGCCCCAAAGGTCGGTGGCGCTGAAATCCACGTTGTCGAGCAGCGCCCGGCTGAAGTCGGTGTAGCGCAGCACCGCGCCGGTGAACCGGGCGTCCTCCAGCATCGCGTTGCCGAACCTCGCCTCGCTCGCCGCCACCGCGGAAAAGTCGGCGCCGATCAGGTCGGCGTCGCTGAAGCTGGCCGCCTCGATGCGGGCGCCGCGCAGCACCGCCGAGCGCATCGCCGCCCCGGTAAAGTCGGCGGCCTTTAGCTCGGCCTCGGAGAAATGCGCGTCCTGCAGGTTGGCCCCACCGAACCGCGCGCCGGCCAACAGCGCCGCGGCTCCGCTCCACCACGGCGGCGGCGACCCGGCGGCCTTCGCCTGAGCCTCCAGGCTGGGCGGATCGAAGCGGACGCCCTGCAACGACAGCCGGCCGCCCTCCGGCCCCGGCAGGTCGAGCGTCGGGCTGCCCGGCGCCTCCATCAGCCGCAACAGATGCTGGGTGCGCTCCTGCGGCGTGCTGCCGGCCAGCAGCGCTTCGAGTTCCTGGGCGGCGAGGGGGGCGGCTGAAATGCTCATGGGCGGCCGTTATAGCGCCACTGCCGTGCCGGAGTTCAGGCCGCAACGGTGGCGACGGTATGGCGGGCGATGATCGCCTCCTCGTCGGTCGGGATCACCCAGACCTCGACGCCGCTGGCCGAGGCGCTGATGCGCCCGGAGGCCGCCTGGTTGGCGTCCTGGTCCAGTGACACGCCGAGCCATTGCAGCCCGTCGCAGGCGGCGGCGCGCAACGCCGCGTCATGTTCGCCGATGCCGGCGGTGAACACCAACCCGTCGATGCCCCGCAGCGAGGCCGCCATGGCCGCGACCTCCTGCAGCAGCCGATGCACGAAAAGCTCGATCGCCGCCTTCGCCGGGCCGCCGTCGTCGGCGCGGAGCGCGCGCATGTCGCCGCTGATGCCGCTCACTCCGAGCAGGCCGGAGCGGTGATACAGCGCCTGCTCGATCGCCGCGGCATCCATGTGCAAAGCCTGCTGCATGAACAGCATGGCGCCGGGGTCGAGCGCGCCGCAGCGCGTCCCCATCATCAGGCCGTCGAGGGTCGAGAAGCCCATCGTGGTGTCGATGCTGCGCCCGGCCCGCAGCGCGCAAAGGCTGGCGCCGTTGCCGAGATGGGCAACCACGGTGCGCCCGGCGGCCAGGCGCGGCGACAGTTGGCTGATGCGGGCGGCCACGAACTCGTATGACAGGCCGTGAAACCCGTAACGCCGCAAGCCCTGGGCCGCGAGGTCCTGCGGCAGCGCCAGCCGCGTCGCCACCTCGGGCATCCCATGATGGAACGCGGTGTCGAAGCAGGCGACCTGCGGCACGTCCGGGCGCAGCGCCGCCATGGCGCGGATCGGCGCCAAGTTGTGCGGCTGATGCAGCGGCGCCAGCGGCGTCAACGCCTCCAGTTGCCGCAGCGCCTCCTCGGTCACCCGCACCGGCGCGGAGAACCGCCGCCCGCCATGCACGACGCGATGCCCGACCGCCGCCAGCCGGCCGTGGCCAAGCTGCGCCGTCACCCAGTCAAGCAGGTCGTGCAGCATGGTGTCCTGGTCGCAGCCGCGCGGCCATTGCCGGTCGGCCAAATCCTTGCCGGCGGCGTCGCGCGCCCGTAGCTGCGGCGTCTCGCCGATGCCGTCGATGGCGCCGCGGATGGCTGGCGGGAACTCGGTCCCCGCCGCGTCGAACACCGCAAACTTGAGGCTCGACGACCCGGCGTTCAGCGTCAGCACCACGCTCATCGGATCGGCCCTTCCGGCAATAGTCTATCTCAACACGAAAGCGCCGCCGCCGCATGGTCGAAACGCCGGCGTAAGCAAGGGTTTTTGCGGTCAGCCTCTTTTGACCGATGGATCGTGCTGCTATCAGGTTGCGGCCTGGAACAGGAGTGCGGCATGGCTGCCAAGGATCCCACGTCGGTCGAACTGGAAGGCAACGAGGTCGCCCTCATCATCGGCGAGGAGGACGGGTCGATGTCGGTCCGGGTCGTCGCCGCCACCGAGGTTCCGGAAGGCGCCGCCTCGATCCCGCAGCCGCAGGAGATCACCTTGGCGCTGGCGATGCGGTTGCTCAAGGACCCCGATTTCCACGACGAGGTCATCGACTGGTACTACGAGCACCAGGACGACCCGGAGGACGAAGCCGAGGACGAGTAACCTCGTTCAATCGGCTGCGGCGCCCAGCTTCTCGGCCAGATGCGGCAGGCGGGCGTGCTTGCGGGGCGACAGCCGGCGTTGCAGCCGGTCCAGGTACAGGTACACGACCGGGGTGGTGTAGAGGGTCAGGATCTGGCTCACCATCAGGCCGCCGACCATGGCGAAGCCCAGCGGCTTGCGCAGCTCCGATCCGGCGCCGCCCTCCAGCATCAGCGGCAAACCGCTCAGCAGCGCCGCCATCGTGGTCATCAGGATCGGGCGGAAGCGCAACAGGCAGGCTTGCCGGATGGCCTCGCGCGGCTCCATGCCGTCGCGGCGTTCGGCCGAGATGGCGAAGTCGACCATCATGATGCCGTTCTTCTTCACGATGCCGATCAGCAGGATGATGCCGATCAACGCGATCACCGACAGGTCGTAGTGGAACAGCAGCAGCATCAGCAGCGCGCCCACGCCGGCCGAGGGCAGGGTGGACAGGATGGTGATCGGCAGGATGTAGCTCTCGTAGAGGATGCCGAGGATGATGTAGACCGCGATCAACGCCGCGGCGATCAGGTACGGCTCGGTCGAGAGCGACGACTGAAACGCCTGCGCGGTGCCCTGGAACGAGCCCTGCAGCGTCGGCGGCGCGTTGAGTTGCGCCATGGCCGCGTTCACCGCGGTCACCGCCTGGCCCAGCGCCGCGCCCGGGGCCAGGTTGAACGAAATCGTCACCGCCGGGAACTGGCTCTGGTGGCTGAACGACAGCGGCTGCACCTTGCCGCTGTCGATCTTCACGAAGCTGGTCAGCGGCACGGTCGCCCCGGTGGCGCTGCGCACATACAGCTTCTGCAGCGTCGCCAAATCGCCGCGCATCGAGTCCGGCACCTCGAGGATCAGGTGGTACGAGTTGATCTGGGTGAAGTACTGGGCGATCTCGTTCTGCCCGAACGCGTCGTTCAGCGTGTTGTCGATCACGCTCGGCTGGATGCCGAACCGCGACGCGGCGTCACGGTCGATGGTCAGCGTCGCGGTCGCGCCGGAAAGCTGCTGGTCGGTGGCGACATCGCGCAGTTCCGGCACCTTCTTCAGCTTCTCCAGCACTTTCGGCGCGTAGCTGTACAGCTCGTTGGAGTCGGAGTCCTGCAAGGTAAACTGGTAGAGCGTCTTCGACACCCGCGCGCCGACCCGGACGTCCTGGGCCGCCTGCATGAACATCTGCGCGCCCATGACCTGCGTGAGCTTCGGGCGCAGCCGGGCGATGATCTGCTGGGCGGTTGCGTGCCTTTGGTCGAACGGCTTCAGCGTGATGAAGAACTTGCCGTTGTTGGCGGTCTGACCGCCGCCGCCGGCCCCCATGCTGCCCGAGAAGCCTTGAATGTCCGGATCGGCCGCCAACACCTCACCCAGCGCATGTTGGCGGGATTTCATCTGCTGGAACGAGATGTCCTGCGCGCCCTCGGTCACCGCGATGATAAGGCCGTTGTCCTGGTCGGGAAAGAAGCCCTTGGGAATGATGACGTAGAGGTAGGCTGTCAGCGCCAGGGTGCAGAAGAACACCATGAGCGTGATGAACTGGAAGCGCAGCACGATATCGAGCGTGCGGCGGTAGAAGCCGAGCAGGCCCTCGAACATGCCCTCGACGATGCGGTACAGCCGCCCGTGCTCGCCGGTGTGGCCGCGCAGAAAGCGCGAGCACATCATCGGCGTGAGCGTCAGCGAGATTACCGCCGACACCACCACGGCAATTCCCACCGTCACCGCGAACTCGCGGAACAGCCGGCCGACGATGCCGCCCATGAGCAGCAGCGGGATGAACACCGCAATCAGCGAGACGCTAATGGAGACGATGGTGAAGCCGATCTCCCCGGCGCCCTTCAGTGCGGCGTCGAGCGGACGCATCCCCTCCTCGATATGCCGGTAGATGTTCTCCAGCATGACGATGGCGTCGTCCACGACGAAGCCGACCGAGATGGTGAGCGCCATCAGCGACAGGTTATCGAGGCTGTAGTTCATCAGGTACATCACGGCGCAGGTGCCGATCAGCGCCAGCGGCACCGTCACGCTGGGGATGATGGTGGCCCATACGTTGCGCAGGAACACGAAGATGACCATCACCACGAGGGCGATCGACAGCATCAGGGTGAACTCCACGTCCGCCACCGAGGCGCGGATGGTCAGCGTGCGGTCGCTCACGATCTTGACGTGGACCGAGGGCGGGATGTTGGCGATCAGCTTGGGCAGCCGGGCCTTGATCGCGTCCACGGTGTCGATGACGTTGGCCGACGGCTGCTTGAAGATGATGAGCAGGATTGCCGGACGGTTGTTCTGGGTAGCGCCCACCAGCATGTTTTCCGGCCCGTCGACCGCTTTGCCGATGTCGCGCACCCTGACCGGCGCGCCGTTGCGGTAGGCGACGATGACGTTGTTGAACTCGCTGGCCTTGGTCAGCTGGTCGTTGTCGTAGATCGTGTAGGCGCGGTTGACGCCATCGATCGAGCCCTTGGCGCTGTCGACGGTGGCGTTGACCAGCATCCCGCGCACGTCTTCGAGCGTCATGCCCATCGCGGCGAGGCGGCCGGGATCGATCTGCACCCGCACCGCGCGCTTCTGCTCGCCGCCGATCAGCACCTGCGACACGCCGGTCACCTGACTGAGCTGTTGCGACAGGATGTTGTCGGCGAAGTCGTCCACATTGACCAACGGCACCTCGTCCGAGGTGAGCGCCATGATGAGGATCGGGCTGTCGGACGGGTTGACCTTGCGATAGGTCGGCGGCGAGGGCAGGGTTTTCGGCAACTGGCCGCCGGCGGCGTTGATCTGCGATTGGATATCCTGCGCCGCCGCGTCGATGTCGCGGTTGAGGTCGAACTGCACCAGCACCGAGGTCTGGCCCAGCACGCTGAGCGAGGTCATCTGCGACACGCCGGGGATTTGCGCGAACTCGCGCTCCAGCGGCTGCGCCACGGTCGAGGCCATCGTCTCGGGACTGGCGCCGGGCAGCGAGGCGCTCACCGAGATGGTGGGGAAGTCGACGCGCGGCAGCGGCGCCACCGGCAGCAAGGGGTAGGCGGCCAAGCCGACCAGCAACAGGGCGGCCATCAGCAGCGAGGTCGCGACCGGCTTGCGGATGAAAGGCGCGGAGATGCTCATGCGCCTCGCGCGTCCCTAACTGGCGTGGCGACCGGGCGGCCGAGCGATGCGTGGCCGGTCAAGAGGCTGCCTTGCTGCCGGAGGCGACGCTGACCTTGACGCCCTGTTGCAGGCGCGACTGGCCGACGGTGACGACGCTGACGCCGTCTTCCAGGCCCTTCGCGATCACCGCCACCGTGCCGTCGTCCTGTTGCACGTCCACCGGCTGCATCTGGACCGTGGAGTCCGGCTTCACGACATACACATACAGGCCGTTCGGCCCACGCTGCACCGCCACCGACGGCATCGTCACCGCGTGCGCCAGTGTCCCGACCTGGAGGCGAACGTTGACGAACTGCCCGGGCCACAGTCTGTCGTCGAGGTTGCCGAACACCGCCTTCAGCTTGATGGTCCCGGTTGCCTGGTCGATCTGGTTGTCGATGGTGAGCAGGGCGCCCTGGGCGAGGCGGGTGCGGCCATCCTGCGCATAGGCCAGCACCGGAAGCTGGCTGGCCGCCATCGCCGCCTGGATCTGCGGCAGGGCATCTTGCGGCAGCGTGAAGATGACGGCGATCGGATGGATCTGGGTGACCGTGACGATGCCGGTGGCGTCGGTGGCGTGGATCAGGTTGCCGGGATCGACCAGCCGCAGGCCGGTGCGGCCCGAAATCGGCGAGACGATGGAGGCGAAATCGAGGTTCAGCTTGGCAGTCGCCATGGCCGCCTCGTCGCCCTGGATGTTGGCCGTCGACTGCGCCACGCTCGCCTGCTGGGTGTCGACCTGCTGGCGCGAGGCGAAGTCGTTGCGGGCCAGGTTGCTGAACCGCTGCAGGTCGAGCTTCGCGTTGTTGAGTTGCGCTATGTCGGCTGCACGCCTGGCTTCGGCCGCCTGATACAATGCGGCAAAGGGACGTGGATCGATTTGGGCAAGCGGCGCGCCGGCCTTGACCTCCTGGCCTTCGGTGAAGAATACCCGGTCGAGCGTGCCGTCGACCCGCGCCCGCACCAGTACCGCCGCGTAGGCCTGCACCGTGCCAATATTGGTCAGCAACACCGGCACGTCCTGGCGCCGCACCGCCGTCGCCTGGACCGGGACGCCGCTCGATGCCGCCGGCGCCTGCCCCGACCCGGCATTTTGTGCCGAGGCGGGGGAGACGGCAATCAGGACCAGCAAGACCGCCGCAGTCCGTTGCAGTGAACTTCGCACAAACCTGCCCTCAGCCAATTTGCTTAGATGTCGGGCGCAAATGCATCATGCCAGGTTCGACTGCCATACAAATAGCAGCCAGGACTGTGACAAATCCGTCATCCTTGCCCGTGCCGCAACGAACGGACGGCTCTATGGCAGGAGTGGGCGCATCACTGGCGGTCGCCAGGCAAGCTGGACCGGCGCGCCGCGGTAGGCTGCAAGGCTGCGGCCGACGGTCGAGGGCATCTGCAGCATCCGCGCCGTGGTGAGATGCTGCGACAACATGAGCGCTCCACGTCCCGCGGCGACGGCCGGGACCTCGGGCGCCATTCGGATCGACGCCGCCTGAATTGATCCCGATTGAACAGGTCGCGGCTCGACCGACGCCCATGTGCCGCCCGGCGGGTCGTGCCGCGCCTCCTCGGCCATGACCGCCATCACCTTGCGCGCGTAATCGGCGCCGAGTTCGGGCGTGGCCGAGTGGTAGTCGGCGGTCGCCTGCGGCCAACTTCCGGTCTGCCCATGCAACTGCACCAGGAAGCTCGCGGCATAGCGGGCGTTGCTCACGGGGTCGAAAGCGTCGTCCAACGTGGCGAAGGCGTTGGGATGGTACATGAGGTTGACTTGCATACAGCCGACATCGATCGAGCGTATGCCCGACTGCCGCATCTGGCGGACGGCCGCTATCGCCTCCGCCTTGGAGTCGTAGACGTGGTCGACGCCCTCGACGTTCAGGCTCCACGGCCACGGATCGATCCCGCCGCGGGCCGTCCGCCGTCCGCTTTCGACATGGGCGATGGCCGTCATCAGCGGCGGCGGAATGCCCGATGTCCGCTCGATGGCGCGGATGGCGTCGCGGCATTGCAGGCCGGGCGACGACGCCGATTCAGCCGGCAGCGTCGGAGTTGGCGCGGCCAATGCGAACCACGAAAAAGCCGTGGCAGCCGAAGCCGCCTTGGTCGCCAAGACGAAAGCCAGGACCATGACGGCCCGCCCGCAGAACCTGTTCATACGCTTGGGCATCATCCGCCCAGCTTGGCGGAACGAGGTTAACCCGGCGTGTGCAGGCTGCCTTTAGCCGGGAACCGCATCCGCCTGACGATGCAGCGCCTGCAGAAAGGCCGGAATGCTGTTGCCGTTGCGGGCCAGGAAGCTCGCGTAGTCCTGCCGCTGTGTCAGGCGCAGGCTGGTGCCCTCGGCGATCACGTCGATGATCTTGGGGGACCCCGCGACGTTGCCGACGATCCACTGCACCTGGTTCGGCGCATTGCCGGGGCGGGTCACGGTGGTTTCCACGGCAACGTCGCCGCCGCGCGGCAGGGCGCGTCCCATCGTGAAGGTGACGCCGCGGAACTGGCCCATCTTGCCGGTGATGTTGTTGACCAGGACGTGGTGGAACAGGGTGACGTATTCCTGTTGCTGGCTGGGCGTCGCGGTACGCCAGAAGCGTCCCAGGCAAAACTGCGCGATGGCGTCGACGGCGACCCGTTGTTCGATGATCGAAGTCAGTTGCGGCTGCTTCTGCGCCGGAGACCCGCTGCCGTTCACCACGCCGACAAGCGCTTTTCCGGTCTGGTCGACGAACTCCGAGGCGGCGGTCGCCGATTGCGCCTGCGCCGCTCGTGGCAGGCTGCCCGCGGCAAGTCCCAGGAGTGCGGCGAAACTTACGATGAGGTAACGGCGAGTTAGCATATTCATCCTATGGGTTTGCCGCGGCAGGGGCCGGAGAGCCGGCAGCCGCAGGGAAGTCGGGTGATGCCGGCACTCTGGTTGCGGGAGGAGCGGGCGACGCGGCCGGAGCGGGAGATGGGAACCAGTCCGGCGTGGTGGCGCGGTTGTCGTCGCGGGTCTGCTGGATCTGCGAGGCCCGGTGCTGCTTGTAGAGGCTGCGGAACGTGGCGTACGGGTCGAGCGCCTGAGCCTTGATCTGGTCGATCGTGGTGACCAGGCCGGCGCGGGTATCGATTGCGCTCAACGCGAACTTACTGGTCTCGAGCGCGGTTACCGTTGTGCCTTTGCCGACCCAGGTGAACGGGTCGAGTGCCACGTCGCCGGCGATGCCGACGGCGTCGCGTGGGTTGGAAGGACCGAACAACGGCAGGAACAGGTATGGTCCCGCATTGAAGCCCCAGAGCGCCAGTGTCACGCCGAAGTCGGTGTAATGCGCCGGATATCCCCACCCTGTCGCGACGTCGAACACCCCGCCGACGCCCACCGTCGTGTTGATCAGCAACCGCATCAGCGTATCGCCAGCCCGGCGCGGCTTGCCCTGCAGCATATCGTCGGCGAGCGTCACCGGGTTGTTGAGGTTCGCCAGGAAGTAGTGCGTGTGCGTGCGAACGGTCTGCGGCAGGATGTAGTTGTAAGCCACCGCGGCAGGCCGCAACACGACGGTGTCGAGCCCGTCGTTGATGCGGTAGAACACCCGGTTGGTCGACTCCAGCGGGTCGTTCGCCTCTTTTGCTTCGGCGGCCGCTTCGGGATCGGACGAAGTGGCGGCACAGCTCGCAAGCAATGTCGGCGACAGCAGCGCGCCGCCAAGCAGGAAGGCGCGCATTAGGGAGGCGGGCAGCGAAACTCGCATCGGTTACCTCGGCAAGGAGCGGTGACAGGATTGACGGTATCGACGCGGTGGTCTGGGGGCGGTGACCTGGGTGCGCGGTGGCCTGGGACTGATTTCCAAGAACCGATAGACCACGCTGCATGACATGGCCAGGAACGCCATCATGCCGTCTGCGGTTCATTCCCGGGCTGGCGGACATAAGCCCCAAACTGCCAGGACATGAATTGCTGCCGGGACATGAATCGCTGTCGGGACATAAATCAAAGTCATCATCCCTTCCTACCACTTGGCGTGCTAGGTGCAATCGTACCAGCCATATGGGACACGACAAGTTGCGCTATGCCGCGACCCGCCCAACATTGGCTGTCGGTAGAGGATGCCAAAGCCATGACACTCGTCGTCGAAGACGCTATTGCCGAACGCGCCGCCTTGCCTGGCCTGGAGCGCTGGCTGTCCGGGCCGCGCGTGGCGGCGGTCCCGGTGCATGACGCCGGACTGCCGGCGCCGGCGCTGTCGTTCGAGTTCTTCCCGCCGCGCACCGACGCGCTGGAGGCGCAGCTCTGGACCTGCATCCGCCGCCTGGAGCCGCTGGCGCCGCGTTTCGTCAGCGTCACCTACGGCGCCGGCGGCACCACGCAGGAGCGCACGCACACCACCGTCGCGCGCCTGGTGAGCGAAACCACGCTCATGCCCGCGGCACACCTTACCTGCGTCGGCGCCACGCGCGAGCAGGTCGATGCGGTGGCGCGCGAATACTGGGATGCCGGGGTCCGCCACATCGTCGCCCTGCGTGGCGACATGCCCGGCGACGGCTCCTACGTGCCGCATCCCGGCGGCTATGCCTACGCCGCCGACCTCGTGGCCGGGCTGCTGCGCGTGGCGCCGTTCGAGATCTCGGTGGCCGCCTACCCCGAAACCCATCCAAGCGCCGGCAGCCCAAGGCACGACCTCGACAACCTCAAGCGCAAGCTCGATGCCGGCGCCACCCGCGCCATCACGCAGTATTTCTTCGAGGGCGAGACCTACCTGCGCTTCCTCGACCAGTGCCTCGCCGCCGGCATCACCGCGCCGATCGTGCCCGGCATCATGCCGGTGTCCAACTTCACGCAAGCCGCCAAGTTCTCCGCCATGTGCGGCGCCACCATCCCGGATTGGATGGCGCGGCAGTTCGAGGGCACCGAGGGCGACCCCGAAACGCGGCGCATGATCGGCGCCGCCATCGCCGCCGAGCAGGTGCGCCTGCTGCAGGCCAACGGCATCGACGAGTTCCACTTCTACACGCTGAACCGGCCGGACCTCGTCTACGCCATCTCGCACATCCTCGGCGTGCGGCCTCAAGGCGCGCAGCAACGGAGCGCCGTGACGAATTGAGCGACTACCTCGCGCGCCTCAACCCCGAGCAGCGTGAGGCGGTCGAGACGCTCGACGGGCCGCTGCTGGTGCTGGCCGGGGCCGGCACCGGCAAGACCCGCGTGCTGACCACCCGTTTCGCCCACATCCTGCTGAGCGGACGCGCCTATCCGAATCAGGTGCTCGCCGTCACCTTCACCAACCGCGCCGCCCGCGAGATGCGCGAGCGGGTCGGGGCCATCCTCGGCCGCCCGGCGGAGGGCTTGTGGCTTGGCACCTTCCATGCGCTGTGCGCGCGGATGCTGCGCCGCCACGCCGAGCACGTCGGGCTGACATCCAGCTTCAACATCCTCGACAGCGACGACCAGTTGCGGCTGCTGAAGCAGGTGATGGAGGCGGCCCGGCTGGACCTCAAGCGGTTCACCCCGCAGGCGATGATGGCGCTGATCCAGCGCTGGAAGGACCGTGGCCTGACGCCGGCCAGGGTCACTGCGGCCGAGGACAGCGACTTCGCCAACGGCCGCGGCACCGAGCTGTACATCGCCTACCAGGAGCGCCTGCGGGCGCTGAACACCGCCGACTTCGGCGATTTGCTGCTGCATATGACGGAGATCATGCGCACCCGCCCGGACGTGCTGGAGCAGTATCACCGCGCGTTCCGCTACATCCTGGTGGACGAGTACCAGGACACCAACGTGGTGCAATATCTATGGCTGCGGCTGCTGGCGCAGTCGCACCGCAACATCTGCTGCGTCGGCGACGACGACCAGAGCATCTACTCCTGGCGCGGCGCCGAGGTGGAGAACATCCTGCGCTTCGACAAGGACTTCCCCGGCGCGCGCATCGTCCGGCTGGAGAGCAACTACCGCTCTACGGCGCCGATTCTGGCCGCCGCCGCCGGGCTGATCGCCCACAACGAGGGCCGCCTCGGCAAGACGTTGCGCTCCGGCCGCAACGACGCCGCCGGCGAGCGGGTGGCGGTGGTGGCGTTGTGGGACAGCGACGAGGAGGCGCGCATGGTGGGCGAGCGGATCGAGACGCTGCGTCGCGACGGGCATGTGCTGGCCGAGATGGCGGTGCTGGTGCGCGCCGGCTTCCAGACCCGCGCCTTCGAGGAGCGGCTCATCACGCTCGGCATCCCGTACCGCGTGATCGGCGGCCTGCGCTTCTACGAGCGCGCCGAGATCCGCGACGCCATCGCGTACATGCGCCTGCTGCATCAGTCGGCCGACGATTTGGCGTTCGAGCGCATCGTCAACACACCGCGCCGGGGCGTCGGCGACACCGCATTGCGGACGCTGCACGACGCGGCCAGGGCGCGCGGCATTCCGCTGATGCCGGCCACGGCGTTGCTGCTGGCCGAGGGGGCGTTGCGGGGCAGGGTGCGCGACGGGTTGCGCGGCCTGCTCGACGGCTTCGACCGCTGGCGCGAGATGCTGGGCCGCGAGGGCCATGTCATGACGCTGCAGACGATGCTCGACGAGAGTGGCTACACAGACATGTGGCGTCAGGACAAGTCGCCCGAAGCGCCGGGGCGGCTGGAGAACCTGAAGGAACTGGTGCGGGCACTGGCCGACTTCGAGACGCTGGCGGGCTTCCTCGACCATGTCAGCCTGGTTATGGAGAACGAGGAGAGCGCGGCCACCGACCGCGTCGGCCTGATGACGCTGCACGCCGCCAAGGGCCTGGAGTTCGACACCGTGTTCCTGCCCGGCTGGGAGGAGGGGCTGTTCCCGAGCCAGCGCACCATGGACGAGAGCGGCGCCAAGGGGTTGGAGGAGGAGCGGCGGCTCGCCTATGTCGGCTTGACGCGGGCGCGCAAGCGGGCGGTGGTGAGCCATGCCGCCAACCGCCGCATCTACGCCAACTGGCAGAGCAGCATCCCCAGCCGCTTCATCGACGAGTTGCCGGCGGCCGAGATCGAGCGCGCCGGTTCGGCGGCCCTGGCGCGTGACCGCATGGTGAACAGCCCCACGGTGTTCACCGGCCAGTTCCCGATGGTCGCCCGCCGCCCGGCACGCGATATCGAGTCGTGGGAGGCGCCGGCCCGGCCGCCGCTCACCGCCGCGATCCCGGTGGGGACGAGGGTGTTCCACCAGAAGTTCGGCTACGGCACCGTCACCGGCTCCGACGACGGCAAGCTCGACATCGTGTTCGAGACATCGGGTCAGAAACGGCTGCTCGACCGTTTCGTGGAGCGCGCGTGACCCTGCTGGCGCCGATCCGGCACGCCATCGCGCTGGAGACCGTCAGCATCGTCGTCCCGGAAGCGGCGCTGGAGACCTTCGAGGCCGCCATGCTGTCGGTCTGCGGCACGGTCGGCTTTTTCCTCGACGACGACACCGGCCTGTGGCTGATCGAAGGGGTCAAGGATCAGGGCGCGCACGAGTCGGAACTGGCGATGGCGCTCTCCATCGCGGCGGCGGCAACCGGCGTGGAGGTGACATTGGCCCGCCACGCCGTTCCAGCGGACGGCTGGCTGGCCCGCACCCACACGGCATTCCCCGAGCAGCCGGTGGGGCGGCGGTTCACCATCCGCGGCACACACCTCACCGATGCGGCACTGCCGGGGCGGATCGCGATCGTGCTGGACGCGGCAATCGCGTTTGGCTCGGGCGAGCATGGCTCGACGCGGGGTTGCCTGCGCGCGCTGGAACGTATCGCTCATCGGAAGCCGCGACGCATCCTGGATCTTGGCACCGGCACCGGGATACTTGCGATGGCGGCGGCCAAGCTGCTGCATCGGCGGGTGCGCGCCACCGACATCGAACCCTGGTCGGTGCGGGTGGCGGGCGAGAACGCCCGGCGCAATGAACTGGCATCGCGCATTTCGGTGCGGCACGCTAACGGTTGGTCGGCGCCATGGGTCCGGGGTGGCGGACCGTATGACTTGGTGTTCGCCAACATCCTGGCGCGCCCGCTGTGCGGGATGGCGCGGCACTTGGCGACGCACTTGGCTCCAGGCGGCACCGTTATCCTGGCGGGTCTGCTTGAGCGTCAGGCACGCTGGGTGCTAGGTGCCCATCGTCGGCAGGGCTTGGTGCTTGAGGCGGCGCTGCACGAAGGCGAGTGGACGACCCTCGTGCTACGCCGCGTCAGCCGTTAGCGCGCGCGACGCTCTTGCACGAACGCCGGATCGAACACGCGCGGCAGGTCGCCGCGCGACAGCCCGATATCGCTGAGCTCATGGTCGGACAGCGCCGAGAGTTCGTTCAGCGCCGCACGCCGGCGTGGGAACTCGGCCACCGTCTGCACCAATGCCGCAAGCCGGGCGGCCACACTACGGCGCTGCCTGGGCGCGGCGGAGGTCGTGCCACTGACACGCGAGAAAGCGGTCGGCATGACGAAGGTCAGGTTGATCTGTGAAACGCGGGCGTTCATCGTACTATTCCTTGTTGGTCCTCGGCGACATCCGGTGGCTTCCAGGCACACCGCAGTTCCGTGATGAAGGCAATATAGTCGTAAGTACGCTCTTTCTTAGAATGCCCGATTGCCAGCCCAGATATGCGTCGGAAGCATCGCAAGTTTATAAGCTATGACCAAACAGTGAAGCTCGTATGAAGGTCGCGCCGCATGGAAACCACTCAACTCACTGAATTGCGAGCAGAACTGCGACGCCGCGAGGTATTCGGCTTTCTGGTTCCGCGAGCCGACGAACACCTCGGCGAGTATGTTCCGCCGTCTGCCGAACGGCTGGCCTTCCTCACCGGCTTCACCGGCAGCGCCGGCCTGGCGATCGTGCTGCCGGAGAGGGCATGTCTGTTCGTCGATGGCCGCTACGTGCTGCAGGCGGCGGCCCAGGCCGATGCGGCGCAATGGGAGCGGCGACACATCACCGACGAGCCGCCACCGGCTTGGCTGGCGCAGGCGGCGGCGGATCAACCGATCGGCTACGACCCCTGGCTGATCGGCGAGGAACAGCTTGGCCGCTTTACCGCCGCCGGGTGCCGCATGGTGGCGCTGGACCCGAATCCGCTCGATGCGGTCTGGCATGACCGTCCGTCGCCGCCATCCGGCCCGGCGGTCGTGCATCCCATGGCGTTCGCCGGCCGCAGTTCGGCCGACAAGCGCCACGACATCGCCCAGGCGTTGCGCGCCGCCGGGCAGGACGCCGCGATCATCAGCGACCCCGCCTCGCTAGCCTGGCTGCTCAACATCCGTGGGCAGGATGTGCCGTTCACCCCGTTCGCCTTGGGTTTTGCCATCGTCCACGCCAATGCGCGGGCGGACCTGTTCATGGCGCCCGCGAAGCTGACGGACGAGGTGCGGGCCTGGCTTGGCAACGAGGTGTCGGCGCAGGAACGCGGCGCGCTCCCCGCCGCGTTGCGCGGGTTCGCCGGCAAGCAGGTTCGGGTGGACGCGGGCAACTCCCCGGCCTGGTTCGCCCAGCGGTTGCGCGAGGCCGGCGCTACCGTGGCATCCGGAATGGACCCGTGCCTGCTCGCCAAGGCCCGCAAGAACGACGTCGAACAAAGTGGCGCGCGGGCTGCCCAGGCGCGGGATGCGGTGGCGCTCTGCCGGTTCCTCTGCTGGATCGACGCCAACGCGGTCGGCGAGACGGAGCAGTCGGCCGCCGACCGCCTGCTGGCGCTGCGCCAGTCGCTGCCCGAGTTCCGCGGCGAGAGCTTCCCGGCGATCTCGGCGGCCGGCGAGCATGGCGCCATCATGCACTACCGGGTCGATGCGGCGACCGACCGCCGCATCGCCGACAACGAGCTGTACCTGATCGACTCCGGCGCGCAGTTCCCCTGCGGCACCACCGATGTCACGCGGACCGTGTGGACCGGGCCGGACCTGCCATCCGACCTGCTGCGCGACCGCTACACGCGCGTGCTCAAGGGGCATATCGCCATGGCGACGCTGCGTTTTCCGCAGGGCGCCACCGGCGTGCACCTCGACAGCTTCGCCCGCCATGCGCTGTGGCAGGCGGGGCTGGATTTCGACCACGGCACCGGGCACGGCGTCGGCAGCTATCTCTCGGTGCACGAGGGGCCGGTGAGCCTGAGCCGGCTGGCCCGGCCGGTGGCGTTGGAGGCGGGCATGATTCTGTCCAACGAGCCAGGCTTCTATGCCCCCGGCGAGTTCGGCATCCGGCTGGAAAACCTGCTACTGGTGCAGCCGTTCACGGCCTCCAGCCGCGCCTTCCTGCAGTTCGAGACGCTGACCCTGGCGCCGTTCGACCGCAGGATGCTGGCGCGCGAGCTGCTGGCGCCGGACGAGGTGGCGTGGCTCGACGCCTACCATGCGCGCGTGGCGGCGGAGGTTGGCCCCTCGTTGCCGCCGGACGAGCGTGCCTGGCTGGACCGCGCCTGCGCTCCGCTGCCATCGTAACCGGTTACGGGATCAACTGCGGCCGAACTGCTGCCTTACGCCGAGCGGCGGATATGACGGCTGGCCCATGCCGAAAATGAACCGGGTCGGTTCCGGGATGACGTAGCCCAGGCCGCGCGACGACAGGATCGCCCGCTCGACCACGCCATGCAGCGCCAGCTTGCGCCGCAGCTTGAGCACCAGTTGATCGACGCTGCGGTCGTCGGCGCCCAGCGGCCGCTTCAACGCCACCCGGCCCAGCCATTCCCGCGAGACCGAGTTGCCGTCGGCTTCGAGCAGGGTTTCCAGCGCCGCGAACTCCGCCTCGGTCAGCGGCGTGCTGATGCGGCCCGGCCCGGTCATGCAGCGGTGCGCGGCGTCGATCACGATGCGCGGGCCGGCATACGGCTCGGCGGGCGAATCCGCACGGTTCAGCCGGCGATGCACGGCGCGGATGCGGGCGGCGAGTTCCTTCAGCGGTGCCGGCTTCACCACGTAGTCGTCGGCGCCGGTCTCCAGGCCGGCGATCCGGGCAGCCTCGGCGTCGTTGGCGGTGACCACGATGAGGCCGCAGTCGCCGTCCTGGGCGAACCGCTCCACCAGCACCAACCCGTCGATGTCGGGTAGGCCGAGGTCCACCAGCACGACGTCGGGCCGGAACACCGCCTTGCGCGCGATGGCTTCGGCCCCGGAGGCGGCCACTTCCGTGACCATGCCCTCCGCCTGCAACGCCGCGGTCACGAGGCCACTGACCGCGGCCACGTCCTCGACGATCAGGACGCGCAGGGTCGCCTTGTCGGCAGCTTCTGATTCGGAATGGAAATGTCTCACCATGCGGCCATTCTGAGTCCAAGCGGGGTCAAGTCACAAGTCGTATCGTAGTCGGGCCATTATCCGGCCATGCGCCACGCGGCCTATGCGTCGATCAGCGACCGCCACTCCGCCTCGGTCAGCACGGTGATGCCGAGTTCCACCGCCTTGCGGGCCTTGCTGCCGGCATCCTCGCCGACCACCACGTAGTCGGTCCTCCTGGTGACGCTGTCGGTGACGCGGGCGCCAAGCTTCTCCGCCATCGCCTTCGCCTCCGGGCGGGTCAGCGTCGGCAGCGATCCGGTGAACACGACGGTCTTGCCGGTGAGCGATCCAGGTTCGGGGCCACCGCCGGCGTCCTCGATCCGCAGCATGTCGGCCAGCTCGTCCAGTGCCGCGACGTTGCGCGGCTCCGCGAAGAACGTCGCCAGCTCGTCGGCGATGGCAGGCCCGACGCCGATGATCGCGCCAAGGTCGCTGCGCTCCTCCGACCCGATGGCGACCGCCGCCAGCATCTGCGCCCGCCATGCCGTGAAGCTGCCGTAGTGGCGGCCCAGCAGGCGGGCGTTGGCTTGGCCGATGCGGCGGATGCCGAGCGCGTAGATGAAGCGGGCCAGCGGCACCGTCCGGCGCGCCTCGATGGCGCGCATCAAATTGCCGATGCTGGTGGCCTTCCAGCCGGCGCGGCCGGCGATCTCGGCATGGCGGGTGGCGAGGCGGAAGATGTCGGCGGGAGCGCGGATCAGCCGGTCCTGGTAGAACTCGCGGATGGTGCGCTCGCCCAGGCCGTCGATGTCGAAGGCGGCGCGCGAGACGAAATGCACCAGCCGCTCCTCGGCCTGGGCGTCGCAGACCAGGCCGGCGGTGCAGCGGCGCACCACTTCCCCGGGCGGGCGCACCGCCAGGCTGCCGCACACCGGGCAGTGGTCGGGAAAGACGTAAGGCGCCGCGTCGGCGGGCCGCAGCGCCGGCTGCACCGCAACGATTTGCGGGATGACGTCGCCGGCCCGCTGCAGCAGCACGGTGTCGCCGATGCGCAGATCCTTGCGGGCGATGTCGTCCTCGTTGTGCAGCGTGGCGCGGGTCACCAGCACGCCGCCGACGTTGACCGGCTGCAGCGCCGCGACCGGGGTGAGCGCGCCGGTGCGGCCGACTTGGATCAGGATGTCCTGCAGCACCGTGACCGCCTGTTCGGCGGGGAACTTCCAGGCGATTGCCCAGCGCGGCTCGCGTCCGGAAAAGCCCAGCCGCTGCTGCAACGCCAGCGCGTCGACCTTGTAGACGACGCCATCGATATCGTAGGGCAGGCCGGCACGGACGGCGGCCATCTCGGTCTGGAACGCCGCCGCGTCGGCTTCACTTCCAAGGCGTTGCGACAGCGGGTTCACCGTAAAGCCCCACTCCCGCAACTTCGCCAGGTAACCCCAATGGGTCGTGGCGACCGCGGCGCTGGCCTCGCCCATGGCGTAGGCGAACAGCGCCAGCGGCCGCCCCGCGGTGATGCTGACGGCGAGCTGGCGCAGGCTGCCGGCGGCGGCGTTGCGCGGGTTGGCGAACAGCCGCGTGCCGGCCGCCTGCTGCGTCGCGTTCAGCGCCAGGAAGTCGGACTTGGCCATGAACACCTCGCCGCGGATCTCGATGCGCGCCGGCGCGTCCGGCCCCAGCGTACGCGGCACCGTTGGCAGCGTAGCGAGGTTGGCGGTGACATCCTCGCCCTCGGCGCCGTCGCCGCGCGTGGTGCCGGCGACGAAGATGCCGTCCTCGTAGGTCAGCGAGATCGACAGCCCATCGATCTTCGGCTCCGCGACAAAGGTGAGCGGCGCGGCGCTGCCGAGGAACCGCCGCACCCTGGCGCAGAACTCGGCGAAGTCCTCCGGACCGAAGGCGTTGTCCAGCGACAGCATCGGCACTGTATGCCGGCGTTTGCGAAAACCGCCGGCAGGAGCCGCGCCGACCCGCAGCGATGGCGAGTCTGCGCGTATCAGCGCCGGAAATCTGGCCTCGATGGCGGCGTTGCGGCGCCACAGGGCGTCGTATTCGGCGTCGGTCGCCTCCGGGGCGTCCTGCTGGTGGTAGGCGCGGTTGTAGCGGGCCAGCGTCTCCGCCAGTTGCTCCAGCTCGGTGGCGGCCTGCTCGGCGGTGAGCCTGCCGACCGGGGTCACGCCAACCGGGGTCACGCCAGCAGGCTTTCGGCGGCGGCGCGGGCGGCGGCGGTCACCGTCTCGCCGGCCAGCATCCGGGCGATCTCCTCGCGGCGCGACTCGCCCAGCAACGGCTCCACCAGCGTCTCCGACCGGCCCTGGCCGTCGCGCTTGCTGACCAGCAGATGCGCCACGCCGCGCGCGGCAACCTGTGGGCTGTGCGTGACCAGCAACACCTGCACCTGTTCGGCGACGCGCGCCAGCCGTTCGCCGACCGCCGCCGCGGTGGCCCCGCCGATGCCGGAATCGACCTCGTCGAACACCAGCGTCGGCACCGTCGAGCCGCCGGCCAGCACCACCTTCAGCGCCAGCATCAACCGACTCAGCTCGCCGCCGGAGGCCACCTTGCCCAGCGGCCCCGGCGTCTGGCCCGGATTGGTGGCAATCAGGAAACGCGCGGAGTCGGAGCCTTGCGCACCCCAGGCGGCCTCGTCGAGGGTCACCAGGTCCGTGCTGAACCGCGCCCGGTCGAGCCGCAGCGGCGGCAGTTCGTGGGCGATGGCCACGTCGAGCCGGGCGGCGGCGTCACGGCGCGACGCCGACAGCGCGGCGCAGGCGGCGACATAATGCGTCCGCGCGGCGGCGGCGGCGCGGGCAAGCTGGTCGATCTGCGCCTCGCCGGTCTCCAGCGCGCCAAGCCGGGCTTCCAGCGAGGCCTTCAGCTCCGGCAGTTCGATCACCGGGACGTTGTGCTTGCGCGCCGCCGCCCGCAGGGCGAACAGGCGCTCCTCGGCCTGCTCCAACCGCCGCGGGTCAGCGTCCGCCGTTTCGGCCAGCCGGGAGAGCTGCGTCTCGGCCTCCGACAACGCTTCCTCGGCCCGCTCCAACGCCGCCAGCACCGCCGATTCGGCGTCGTTCGGCGTGGGTAGCCGCTGCAACGTCCGCCCGGCGGCGCGCAACGCGGCGGCGGGACCGGCGGAACGGCTGCGCCCCTGCGACTGCGGCGTGAGTTCGGACAATGCCGAGGCGATGGTCTCGGCGCGCTTTTCGCCCTGTTGCAGGTGCTGCCGCTCGTTGGCCAGCCGTTCCTCCTCGCCGGGCTGCGGCGCCAGCGTGGCCAGCTCCGCGACCGTGTGACGCAGCCACTCCTGGTCGCGCATGGCGGCGGCGATGGCCTCGCGGGCCGCTCCGAGCTGCCGGGTCGCATCGCGCCAGGTGCGGAAGCTGGATGCCACGTCCTCGCGCAAGGCCGGCGCCACCGCATAGGCGTCGAGCAGGGCGGTGTGGCCCGACGGGTCGGCCAAGCCCATCTGGTCGTGCTGGCCCTGGATCTCGACCAGCGTGGCGCCGACCCGGCGCAACATGCCGGCCCCCACCGGGGAGTCGTTGACGAACGCCCGCGAGCGTCCGTCGCGGCCGATCACCCGGCGCAGCACGATCTCGTCCTCCGCCTCGATGCCCTGGTCGAGCAGCAGCGCGAACGCGGGATGACCCGGCGGCGGCGTGAACACCGCGGCGGCCGAGGCCTGCTCGCCGCCGACGCGGACCAGCCCGGATTCGGCCCTGGCGCCGAGTGCCAGGCCCAGGCTGTCCAGCAGGATCGACTTGCCCGCCCCGGTCTCGCCGGTCAGCACGGTGAGGCCGGGGCCGAAGGCGAGGTCCAGGCGCTCGATCAGCACCATGTCCCGGATGGAGAGCGCGGTCAGCATGAGCGCCCGCGCCCGTCCTAGAAGATGGAGCCGAAGTTGCGGGTGAAAAATCCGGGCGGGCGCGTGGGGGTGTCGTTGACCTGGCCATCGGCGATCAACTGGTTGTAGCTGTCGGCGTACCAGGACGAGCCGGGATAGTTGTGGCCCAGCACCGCGGCGGTGCGGCGCGCCTGGTCCGGCAGTCCCAGCAGCAAATAGATCTCGGTCAGCCGGTGCAGCGCCTCCGGCACATGGTTGGTGGTCTGGAAATCGTCCACCACACGCTGAAACCGCCCGATCGCCGCGGCATACAGATGCTGGTCCTCGTAATAGCGGCCGATAATCATCTCGTGTCCGGCGAGGTGGTCGCGCGCGAGGTCGATCTTGAGCCGTGCGTCGCGGCCATAGGCACTGTCGGGAAAGCGGTTGACCACCTCCTGCAACGCCGCCATCGCCTCCTGGGTGCCCTTCTGGTCGCGCTGCACGTCGGCGATCTGCTCGTAGAAGCACAGCGCGCGGAGATAGTAGGCATAGGCGATGTCGCGGTGCGCCGGATGCAGTTGGATGAAGCGGTCGAGGGTGCCGATGGCGTCGGTGTAGTGGTTCTGCAGGTATTCCGCGTAGCCCTGCATCATCTGCGAGTTCACCGCCCAACTGGAATACGGGTAATATTGCTCGACCTGGTCGAACTGGGTCGAAGCGGTGGCGTAGCGCTGCGCGTTGAGCGCGTCGACGCCACGGTTGTAGGTCTCCTCGACCGGGACCGTGGAAGGGTCTTCCTTGCCGGTAGCGGCGGGGACCGCTCCGGTCGCGTTGGTGTCGGCTGGCGGCTTGGCGCCGGCATCGCTGCTGCTGAACGGATTGAGCGAGTCCAACGTGGAGCAGGCACCCAGCCCTAGCAGCAGGGCCAAAACCAGCGGTCGAAATGGCGTGAGGCGGCGGGCGCGAAACATGGGTGAGATATCCATCGCAGAACCAGACCAACGCCTATAGCACGGCGCGCCCGAGGGCGAACCCCGGAGCTGATCGATGCGCGAGGTCAGGCCGCCTGCAACTCGCGGGCGTTCCAGTCGGCGAAGGCGGCATGGTGCGCGGGAGCCACGCGCCAGTTGCCGCGGTCGGCGAACAAGGCGCGCAGCAGGCGGTTGTTGAGCGCGTGGCCGCTGCGGTGGCCGACGAAGCGGCCGCGCAACGCCGCGCCGGCCAGGGCGAGGTCGCCCACCGCGTCCAGCATCTTGTGCCGCACGAACTCGTCGACCATGCGCAGGCCGCCTGGATTAAGCACCGTCGCGCCATCGACGACCACGGCGTTGTCCAGGCTGCCGCCACGCGCGAGGCCGGCGGCCTGCAACTGCGCCACCTCGGACGCCAGCGTGAAGGTGCGGGCGCGCACCAGTTCGCGAAAGCTGGCGGCGGCCAACCGCAGGCTGAGCGACTGCCGGCCGATTGCTTCGGCGTCGAACACGATGGACAGATCGAGGTCGAACCCGGCGGCTCCGGCACCCGACCGGCAGGGGTGCAGTTCGGCCCAGGCCTCGCCCTGCGACACCTTGACCGACCGCAGGATTTCAATCGCCGCCGCCGGTTCGTCCTGCTCGACGATCCCTGCGCACTCTATGAGGAAGGCGAAGTTCGCCGCCGAGCCGTCGAGGATCGGCACTTCCGCGCCGTCCACGGCGACCACCGCGTTGTGAACGCCCGCGCCCGACAATGCCGCAACCACGTGTTCGACGGTTCCGACGCGGATCTCCGGGCGCTCGGCGTCGCCGAGGACGGTGCACATGCGGGTGTCGACGACGTGGTCGTAGCGCGCCTGGATGAACGCGCCGAGGTCGGTGCGATGGAACACGATGCCGGTGCCGGCCGCCGCCGGCGAAAGGGTGAGGGAGACCTTGGCGCCCGAGTGGAGGCCGACGCCGACGCAGCCGATTGCGGTCTTCAACGTGCGCTGCCTGGCCGCGAGGCTGGGCAGGTAGTCTAGCGGCAATCCATCCATCGGCTCGACCCTCCCCGGTGCCGCCCTCACGTCCGAGGTCCGGCCATCCGTCCGACGACAACCTATGAAGCTTGCCCGTTCATGGCCAGTCAACGATTATTGCCGAATGTTTCCAAGTGAACCCGTTGAAACCAAACGCTATTATCCTGAAGCGGGTGTTGCTTGACGGCCTCGTACGCCGTGATGCCAATCTGCACGGTCGGATTCTACCTGGTTCCCGAGTTCCCGATGATCGCGTTCGCCGCCGCCATCGAGCCGCTGCGGATCGCCAACCGGCTGTCGGGGCGGACGCTGTATGCCTGGCGGCTGATCTCCCGCGACGGCGCCCCGGTGACGGCCAGCAACGGCATCGCACTGCCGGCGGATCATGGCATCGCCGACGCCGCGCGCTGCGACATGGTGATCGTCTGCGCCGGCCTGCACGCCGACACCTTCCGCGACCGCGCGGTGTTCGCCTGGTTGCGCCGGCTGGCCAGGGCCGGCTGCCGACTCGGCGCGATCAGCACCGGCACCTATCTGCTGGCCCGCAGCGGACTGCTCGACAGCCGCCGGTGCACCATCCACTGGGAAAGCGTGGCGGCGCTGGCGGAGCAGTTCCCGCTGTTGTCGGTCACCGACGACATCTTTGCCGTGGATGGCTCGATCATCACCTGTTCCGGCGGCACCGGCTCGCTCGACATGATGCTGCACATCGTTGCCGAGCGGCACGACGCCGTCCTGGTCGCCGGCATCTCCGACCAGTTGATGCACCCACGCATCCGTGGCCAGCACGACCACCAGCGCCGCGCCATGCGGGTCCGGCTGGGCATGTCGCACCCCAGGCTGGCGGCGCTGGTGCAGGCGATGGAGGCGGCGGCCGAGGACAAGCTCGACATCGGGCGGCTGGCGCGCTCGGCGGGGTTGTCGCCGCGCCATGCCGAGCGGCTGTGCGAGCGCCACCTCGGAATGACGCCGGCCCGTGCCTACCTCGAAATCCGGCTGCGGCGCGGGCAGGGGCTGCTGCGCGAAACCGGCCTGTCGGTGCTGGACGTGGCGCTGGCCTGCGGCTTCGTCTCGGCGTCGCACTTCAGCCGCTGCTACCGCGCCTGCTTCGGCCGCAGCCCGCGCGACGAACGCCGGCAAGCCGAAATCAGGCCGGCAGCCACGATTGCGGCGAGCTGACCGGCGTCAATGGTCGCGCGCACGGCAGGAACTGCCCGCGGCCCGGAGCAGCGCGCACGCTGCCCTCATGCCAGACGATGTCGCCACGCGAGACGGTGGTGACCGGCCAGCCCCGCACGACCCGGCCCTCGTACGGCGTGTAGTCGGTGGCGTGGTGCAGCATGTGCTGGCCGATGACGACCTCGCGCGTGGCATCCCACAGCGCCAGGTCGGCGTCCATGCCCACCGCGACCGCGCCCTTGCGCCCGGCCAGGCCGAACAGCCGCGCCGGCTCGGACGCGGTGCAGCGGGCGAACTCGGGCAGCGACATGCGCCCGCCCATCACCGCGTCGGAGAACAGCAGCGCCAGCCGCGTCTCGATCCCCGGGATGCCATTCGGGATGCGGTCGAACGGCGTGCCCGGCCCGTCCGCCAGCTTGTCGGCGAGACGCCAGGGCGAATGGTCGGAGGTGAACAGGCCCAACGTGCCATCCAGCAGCGCCGCATAGATCGCCGCGTGGTCGCGGGCCTCGCGCGGCGGCGGCGTGCAGACGCAGCCAGCGCCCAGCACGCCGGGCGCCGCGAGGTCGTCGGCCGACAGGAACAGGTACTGCGGACAGGTCTCCGCGTAGATCGCCACGCCCCGCGCCCGCGCCCGCCGCAGTTCCTCGACCACCGCCGCCGACGAGACGTGGGCAATCAGGATCGGCACCTCGACCAGCTCGGCAAAGCTCACCGCACGGTGCGTCGCCTCGCGCTCGCCCAAGGCCGACCGTGCGGTGGCGTGGAAGCGCGGGGCCGTGTGGCCGCCAACCAGCAGGCGCTCGGTCAGCCAGCGCACGCAGCCGTCGTTCTCGGCGTGGACCATGACCATGAGGCCCAGGCCGCGGGCGGCGTCCAGCACGCGCAGCGCCTCGTGGTCGTCCAGCTTCAGCCCCTCGTAGGTCAAATAGATCTTGAGCGAGGTGCAGCCGGCGGCGGCCAGCTCCGGCAACTGGCGCTCCAGCACGTCGGGCGAGGGGTCGCCGACGATGAGGTGGAAGCCGTAGTCGATGCGCGCGCGGGCGGCGCGGCGGCGATACTCGGCGGCGCAGTCGAGCAGCGACTGGCCACGCAACTGCATCACGAACGGCATGACGGTGGTGGTGCCGCCGCACAGCGCCGACAGCGTGGCCGAGTCGAAGTCGTCCGCCGTGGTCATGCCCCGCCAGGGCGGCTGGTCCATGTGGCAATGCGTGTCCACGCCGCCGGGCAGCACGATGCGGCCGCTGGCGTCGAGCGTCTCGCGCGCCGGCCCGAGGTCGTGGCCGAGGGCGGCGATGCGGCCATCCGCCACGCCGATGTCGAGTTCGGCCACCGCGTCCGGCAGCACCACGCGGCCGCCGGCCACGATCATGTCAAGCATTGATCAATCGAGCATCAGGCGTCAACGCTGGTCGCGGCGGCAATGGCGCGCGCCATCTCCGAGGTGGGCAAATGACAGCGGATCGCGTGCTCGCCGCCACGGTCCTGCAACGGCGGCTCCCGCTCCTCGCAGATGGCGCCGATCTTGCGCGAGCAGCGGGTGTGGAACACGCAGCCGCCCGGCGGCCGCACCGCGCTCGGCATCTCGCCCCGCAGCCGGATGCGCGCGGTGCGGCCATCGGCATCGGGTACCGCGGACAGCAGCGCCTCGGTGTAGGGGTGGTGCGGGCCGTTGAACACCGCCTCCGCCGGGCCGCTTTCCATCAGCCGGCCGAGGTACATCACCAGGATGCGGTCGGACAGATAGCGCACCACGCCGAGGTCGTGCGACACGAACAGATAGCTGACGTCGCGCTCCGCCTGCAGGTCGGCGAGCAGGTTCAGGATCGCCGCCTGCACCGACACGTCGAGCGCCGAGGTCGGCTCGTCGCACACCACCAGCCGCGGCGCCCCGGCAAACGCACGGGCAATGGCGACCCGCTGCTTCAGGCCGCCGGAGAGTTGGCGCGGCCGGGCGGCGAGGTAGCGGTCGGCCAGGCGCATCGAGCGGGTCAGCTCCAGCATCCGCGTGCCGACCGCCGCCCCGCGCAGGCCGCCCAGCTTATGCAGCGAGCGGCCGATGATGCGGCGCACCGTGTGGGCGCGGTTCAGCGCCGAGTCGGGATTTTGGAAGACGATCTGCAGCGCCTTGACCTGGTCGCGCGTGCGCTGGGTCGAAATGCCCGGCAGCGCCTTGCCGTCGAGCAGCACCACGTCGCCGGGATCGGGCGGAGTAAGGCCCAGCAGCACGCGCGCCAGGGTGGTCTTGCCGCTGCCGGATTCGCCAACCAGCCCCAGGGTCTCGCCCGGCCACAGCTCGAACGAGATGTCGCGCAGCGCATGGACCTTGTGCGCGCCGGCGACGAACGTCTTGGCCAGTCGCTCGACATGCAGCACCGGCGTGCGCCTCGTGGCCGGCGCGCGCAGCAGCGGCAGGTCGGCCGGCGTCGTGCGGGGCAGTTCGGGGGCCAGTTCGTGGTAGTGGCAGCGGCTGCCGCGACCGTCGCCGAACTCCGCCATTGGCGGCGCGGTGGTATGGCACATCGAGGTCGCCATGCCGCAGCGGTCGGTGAAAATGCAGCCCTGAACCAGCGCCGGCGAGGCGGGCAGGAAGCCGGGGATGCTGTCGAGCCGAGCGTGGTACTTGCCCCGCCCACGCCGCGGTAGGCAGCGCAGCAGGCCCACCGTGTAGGGATGGCGGGGATCGTCGAACACCGCGCGCGTCGGCCCCTGCTCCACCAGCGTGCCGGCGTACAGCACGCCCACGCGGGCGCACATGCGGGCGATCACCGCGAGGTTGTGGCCGATGAACAGGACGGCAGTGGAGAACTCGGCCCGCAGCGACTCGATGAGGTCGAGCACCTCGGCTTCCACCGTGGCATCGAGGCCGGTGGTCGGCTCGTCCAGGATCAGCAGCCGGCGATCCACCGCCAGCGCCATGGCGATCACGACGCGCTGCAACATGCCGCCGGAGAGCTGGTGCGGGTAGCGGTCCATCACCCGCTGCGGATCGGAGATCTGCACCCGCCGCAGCATCTCGACCGCCTGGTCGTGCGCGTCGGCCGGCTTGGACCCGGCCAATTCGTAGACCTCGGCCAACTGCCGCCCTGCGGTGATCGACGGGTTCAGCGCCCGGCCGGGGTCCTGATAGACCATGGCCACGGTGCGGGCGCGCAGCCGCCGCAACTCGGGTTCCGGCATCGCCACCAGGTCGCGCCCGTCCACCAGGATGCGCCCGGCGCGGACATGCCCGTTGCGCGGCAAATAGCGCATGACGGCGAGCGCCGCGGTGGATTTGCCGCAGCCGGACTCGCCGACCAGCCCATAGGTCTCGCCGCGCCCGATCCGCAGGCTGAGGTCGCGCAGCACCATGCGGTCCCGGCCCCGCACGCGGTAGGCGACGTCGAGGTGCTCGATGACCAGCGCGTCATGGTCTTCGGGGGCCGCGATCATGTTCATGCGTCGATCGTACTTTGCAGGCCGTCGGCCATGAGGTTCACGCCGACCACCAGCGAGGCGATGGCGATGGCGTCGAACAGCACCGTCCACCAATAGCCGCCGCCAATGAAGCCGTAGTTCTCCGAAATCGCCAGGCCCCAGTCCGGCGACGGCGGCTGCAATCCCACGCCAAGGAAGCTCAGCGTCGCCACGGTGAAGATCGCATAGCCGAGCCGCACCGTCAGCTCCACGAAGATGGGCGGCAGGATGTTGGGGAGGATCTCGGCGACCATGATGTACAGCGCGTTCTCGCCGCGCAGCCGGGCGGCGGCGATGTAGTCGAGCCCGCGCTCCGTCAGCACCGCCGAGCGCACGGTACGGGCGACGATCGGCGTGAAGCTCAACCCGATGGCGATGATGACGGTGCCGTTCGACGAGCCCAGCGCCACCAGCGCCATCAGCGCCACGATCAGCAACGGCAACGCCAGCACCGCCTCGACCACCCGGCTCACGATGTCGTCGACGATGCCGCGGAAGTAGCCGGTCACCAGGCCGATGGCGGTCCCGAGCGTGACCCCCAGGATGGTGGCGAGCGGCGCCACGGTCAGGATGTCGCGGGCGCCGACGATGACGCGCGAGAACATGTCGCGGCCGAGCTGGTCGGTGCCGAACCAGTGGTCGAGCGAGGGCGGGTCGAGCGTGGTCAGCAGGTCGGTGTCGAACGGGTCGATCGGCACGACGTAGATGCCGAACAGCGAGCACAGCACCCAGAACAGCACGATCACGCAGCCGACCAGGAACGCCGGCGAATGCAACAGCAGACGGGTGCGCTCGAACCTCGGTGGCCGCAGCCTCTCTTCGCGAAGCGCGGGAGCGGTTGCCGCGTCGCTCATTCGCCGCCGCCGAACCGGATGCGCGGGTTGAGCGCCGAATACAGCATGTCTGCGGCCAGCGTCGCCACCACGTAGATGATGCCCACCGTCAGCACGCCCGCCTCCAGCATAGGGAAGTCCCGCGACTTGGCCGCCGCGTAGATCAACCCGCCGATGCCCTGGTAGTGGAACAGCGTCTCCACCACCACCAGGCCGCCGATCATGTAGCCGGCCTGGGTCGCGACCACGGTGATGGTCGGCAGCAGCGCGTTGCGCAGGACGTGGCGCCAGATCACGGTGCGGCGCGGCAGGCCCTTGAGCACGGCGGTGCGGGTGTAGTCCGCCTCCAACGCGGCGACGGTGCCGGCGCGGGCCATGCGCGCGATGTAGCCGAACAGCACCAGCACCAGCGGCACCGAAGGCAGGATGAGGTAGTAGAGCTGCGTGGCGAACCCCGACCTCGGCGGCCAGGTCGCGGTGATCGGGAACAAATGCAGCCAGATGCCGAAGATCAGGATGAGCACGATGCCGGACACGAACTCCGGCACCACGGTCGCCGACAGCCCGGTCAGCGTGATGGTGCGGTCGATCCAGCGGCCGTGGTTCAGCGCGGCCACGACGCCGCCCAGGATGGCAAGCGGCACCACGATGAGGAACGCCACCGCGCCGAGCTTCAGCGAGTGGCCAAGCGCGGTCTGGACGAACGGCGCCACAGGCGAGCGGTAGATGTACGACATGCTCATGTCGCCGGTCACGAAGTGGCTGATCCAGTCCCAGTACTGCACCAGCAAGGGCCGGTCCACGCCGAGCTGGTGGTCGAGCACGGCCACCGCGCGCTGGTCGGCGAGCGGCCCGAGCACGGCGCGCCCGACATCGCCGGGCAGCAACTGCCCGCCGGCGAACACCAGCACGCTGAGCAGCAGCAGTGTCACGACCGACAGCATCAGGCGGTGGGCGATGGCGCGGATTATCGGCGGGACCTCCGGAACCGGCCGCCACGATGGCGGCCGGGATTGCAACGGCTAGGCGAAGTAGGCCGATCTTAGGCGAAGTAGGCCTGGTCGAGGTATAGCCGGTTGGCGGTCGCCGGAATGCCCATCAGGCCTTTCTTCACCGGCACCAAATAGTCGTAGAAATACGCGAACACGACCGGCGTCTCGTCCAGCAGCAGCGTCTCGATCTCTGTGGCGAGCTTGCGCTGCGAGCCGAGGTCCGCGGCCTTGCTGTACGAGCCCACCAGCGCGTCATAGGCCGGGTTCTTGAAGTGCGCCGCGTTCCAGGTGCCGTCGCTGAGCAGCGGCGCGCGCAGGAACACGTTCGGCACCCCGCGGTTGCCGTAGTCGGTGATGCCCATGGTGCTGTCGAGCCAGTCGGACTGGCCGAACACCGCCTTGCCGTAGTAGGCGTCCTGCGATTCGACGTTCAGGGTGATCTCAATGCCGATCGCCTTGGCGAAGCTCTGCACCAGCACGGCATAGTCCGGAATCTCGATGTAGCGCTCGGTGGTCAGCGTCACCTTGAAACCCTTGGGAACTCCCGCCGCCGCCATCAGCTCCTTGGCCTCGCGGATATTCTGCTCGCGCTGCGGCACCGCCTTGTCGGTCATCGGATAGGCCAATGCGAACGGGCTGTCGTTGCCCACCTCGGCCAGCCCGCGGAACAAGCCGCTCACCAGCTTCTTGCGGTTGAGCGTCAATGCCAACGCGCGGCGCACCCGCTTGTCCATGAACGGCCCGACATCGGTCCGCATGTGCAGTTGCTCATGCCCGGTGCCCTTCTCGCGGATGACGGTGAAGCGGGAGTCGTTCAGGATCGCCTGGCCGCCGGACACCGGGATCTGGGCGATCAGGTCGATCTGGCCGCCCTGCAACGCCAGGATCATCGGCTGCAGATCGGTGAAGAAGGTGAACTCGGTGCGGTCGGCCAGCGCCTTCTTGCCCCAGTAGTCGGGGTTGCGGACGAAGCTGGCTCCGACTTTCGCGGTGTACTTCTCCAGCTTCCAGGGGCCGGTGCCTTCCCAGGACTGCTCGAAGCCGGTCTGGTAGGTCGCCGGCAGGATCACGCAGTTGTAGTTGTCGGACGATATGACGTTGGGGAACGCGCCGTAGGGGCCGTCGAGATGGAACTCCACCGTGAGGTCGTCGACCTTCTTGGTGTTGCCGGGCGACAGGATGCCCTTGAACGCCGACAGCGCGTTGGACGAGTTCTTCGGGTCGCACAGCCGGTCGATGCTGGCGATCACGTCCTCGGCCTTCAGCGTGGCGCCGCTGTGGAACTTGACGCCGCTGCGCAGCTTGAACGTCCATACCGAGCCGTCGGCGTTGTGCGACCAGCTTTCCGCGAGCACCGGCTTCAGCGTGAAGTCGGGTTGCGTCACGCAGAGGAACTCGCCGACCTGGATCAGTAGCGTGAGGCCGCCCTCGTCGGCAATGGTCACCGGGTCTATCGCTGCGGCGGGGACGATCATCCCGACCCGTAATGTGCCGCCCGGCTTGGGCGCGGCGCGCGCCGGCGTCGGCGCGGCGCTGGCGCCCAGCAGGGTGGCGATCCCGCCCAGCATCGGCAGCGACAGGCCGAGCAGCGAGCCGTGGCGCAGGAAGGTGCGGCGGTCGATGCGCCCGGCGACGAGTTCGTCGATCAGGTCGTTGTCCAACGCGCCGAACCCATGCCGCAGGGCATCGAGTTTCTTTGGTCCAATGGTCATGACGGGCCTTCGCGACAGGGTGGGTTGATCGTGTCTCGGCAAGCTTGCGCACGCCGCTTTGAGGCGGTCAATTGGACGGAATGGCCTCATGTTGCCCGATCGAGTTGTCCTATGAATGCAGGAACCGCGCCATGACCACGCAACCGGAACAATACCCGCGCGACCTGATCGGCTACGGCGCCAACCCGCCGCACCCGCATTGGCCGGGCGAGGCGCGGATCGCCGTCTCGGTGGTGCTGAACTACGAGGAGGGCGGCGAGTACAGCGTGCTGCACGGCGACGCGCATTCCGAGACGGTGCTGACCGACATCGACCGGCCGCCGCCGCTGTACGGCGTGCGCAACCTGAACGTCGAGAGCATGTTCGAGTACGGCAGCCGCGTCGGCTTCTGGGAGATCATGCGCCTGCTGCAAGGACGCGGCGTGGACGCCACCATCTACGCGGTCGGCATGGCGTTGGCGCGCAACCCCGAGGCCGCCGCCGCCATCAAGGACAGCGGCTTCGAGGTCGCCTGCCACGGGCAGCGCTGGATCGACTACCAGTTCGTCTCCGAAGCCGCCGAGCGGGCCGACATCGCCGCGAACATCGAGATCGTGACGCGAATGATCGGCCGCCGCCCGCGCGGCTGGTACACCGGGCGGCAAAGCCCCAATACCCGGCGGCTGGTGATCGAGGCCGGCGGCTTCCTCTACGACAGCGACGCCTACAACGACGACCTGCCGTACTGGACCCGCGTCGCCGGGCAGGACCATCTGGTCGTTCCGTACACGCTAGACAACAACGACAGCCGGATGACCCGCGCGCAGGGCTTCGACCTCGGCGAGCAGTTCTTCACCTACATGCGCGACGCCTTCGACTGGCTGTACCGCATGGGCGGCGAGGGCCGGCCGCGGATGATGTCGATCGGCCTGCACAACCGGCTGATCGGGCGGCCCGGGCGGATCGCCGGCCTGGAGCGGCTACTGGATCACATCCAGCGTCACGATGGCGTCTGGTTGTGCAACCGCACGGCGATCGCGCAGCATTGGATCGACACTCACCCGGCCAGCGCCAGCACCTGACGCGATTGCGTGGCGTTATCTGGCGGGGCGGTATGGCGGTCCAGCACGTCGCAGTACCAGTCCACGAACTTGACGATGCCGGCTTCCAGCGTGGGCGAGTACGGGCCGGGACGGTAGCCGGTCGAGTTCACCCCGGCCTGGTTGCGCTCGACCAGCATCCGGTCCTGGTCGTTGGTGGCGTTCCATACCGTCGTCAGATGCGCGATGTCGTAGTCCACGCCCTCGACGGCATCGGCGGCGACCAGGAACTTGGTCGTCACCAGGGTCTCCTGCGGCCCCAGCGGCAGCATTCGGATCAGCACGGCATAGTCGCTCAAGGCGTGGTTGAACGTGCTCGGGTAATGCACCCAGCGCAGCGATCCGTAGGCGTTGTCCGGCGCGCGGCCGAGCGGCTTGGTGCAGGCCAGCCTGCCATCCATGGTAATCGACCGCGCATCGTTGGTGAGCGGCAGTTGCGCGGCGCGGTAGTCGGGGCCGTCCGCGACCCCGGACGGCAGGCCCGCGGCATCCCAGGCGGCCCAATGCCGGGTGATCGCGTCGGCGTTGCCGGGATCGGCGAAGTCGTAGATGTCGAGCAGGCTGTGCATCAGCTCGCGGTGCGCCGTCGCGCAGTGGTAGCACTCGCGCGAGTTCTCCATCACCAGCTTCCAGTTGCCGCGCTCCACGAGGTCGCTCGCGAACGCCACCTTGGCGCCGTCGAGGTTGTGCGGCGCCAGCTGCGTCGTCATCGCGGCGGCATAGGGCGCGAAATCGGGCGGCTCGTCGGCCAGGCAGACATAGACCGTACCGCCGACGACGCGCACATGCACCGGGCGCAGCGGGAACTCGGAGCGGTCGAAATCGGCCGGCATGTGCCGGGTGTGCGCGAGTTCGCCCGACAGCTTGTAGGTCCACAGATGATACGGGCAGACCAGCGTCCGCAACCGGCCGCACGGCGCCTCGACGATCTTCGAGCCACGGTGGCGGCAGGTGTTGAAGTAGGCGCGCATTTCGCCATGCTGGTCACGCAGCACCACGATCGGGCTGCGGCCGATGGTCGCGGTGATGAAGTCGCCGGGCTCCCGCAATTCGCAGGTGGCCGCCACGAACAGCCATTGCCGGTGGAACACCGCCTCCAGGTCGAGTTCGTAGATCGCCGGATCGGTGTAGAAGGCGCCGGGCAGCGAGAAGCCGGCGCGCCGCGTCTCCAGCAGGCGGCGGATGTCGTTCATGGGGCCAACTCCTTGTTGCGACATCAGGCGGCCGCCGCCTGCCAGCCGCGTTGGGCGATCCAGTCCGGCTCCAGCGCGCGGAAGCGGGACAGGCGCAGGCTGGACAGGTCGGCGAACCCGCAACTGCCGTCGAGCACCAGGTCGCGGATGGCGCGGCCGGTGGCGGGCGACAGGCCGAACCCCACGCTCGACATCGTCGCCACGACCACGTTGCCGGGGTCGGGCAGAAGGTCGATCACCGGGCGGCCATCCGGCGTGTTCTCGATCAAACCGGCCCAGCTTCGGATGACGCGGGCGTGGCGGGCTTTCGGGAACAGGCCGGCCAACCGGGCGGCGATCGGCCCCGTCAGCGGCGTGCTGGAGCGGGGCGGGGCCGCCATGCCCTCGCCCAAGTCGATCCATTCATGCGGGCCGCCGCCATAGGCGAGGTTGCCGCGCAGGGTCTGGCGGCCATACAGCCCGTTGCCGTCGACGCCGCCCAGTTGCATCAGCGGCAGCGGCTCGGTGACGATCATCTCGGCCCGCGCGGTGGCCATCGGCAGCGTCGCGCCCAGCATCGCCGCCAGCCGCCCGGTCTGCGGCCCGGCGGCGATGACCAGGGAGTCGCAGCCGATAGGTCCGCGATCGGTCTCGATGCCGGTCACCCGGCCGCCCGCGACGGTGAACCCGGCGACCGTGGTGTGCTGCAGCACGCGCCCGCCGTGATCCTGCATCGACCAGGCGTAGGCCTGCACGGTGCGGTGCGGGTTGGCGTGGCCGCCGAACTGGTAGTGGTAGGCGCCATGCACGTCGTCGCCGACCAGCGGCGCCATCTCGCGCGTCCGGGCGGCGTCCAGGATTTCGGTGCCGAAACCGAGGTGCGCCGCGCTCCGCATCAGCCTGCCGTACCTGGCGAACTGGCCCTCGTCGTAGGCGACGCGGATGCGGCCGGGCTGGAACTCGGTGGGATAGCCGAGCAGCGCGTCCATCTGCGGCCATAGGCGTTGCTCCTCGAGGAACAGCGGGCTGTTGGCGTGCGAGCAGCCGCCGCCGTTGCGGCCCGACGCCTCCCAGCCGACGATGCCCTTGTCGAGCACCAGCACGTCGACGCCGGAGCGGGCCAGCCACCATCCCGCCGACAGGCCGGTGACGCCGCCGCCGATGACGACGACCGCCGCCCCGGTCGGCGCCGCCTCACTCATCGGACGCGATCTCCCAAGGCGCCAGGATCTGCGAGGGCATCCCGAACCAGGTGTCCCAGTGGGCGCTCATCGCCGGAGACTCGGGCGAGGCGGCGGCCAGGGCCAACGGCAGCGGCCGCACCGGCGCGCGATAGCCGGCCAGCGGCACCGCGCCCAGCGCGACGTTGCCGGCCAGCGCCAGCAGCGCCGCCACCTGCTCGCGGCAGCGCCGGCCCTGGCACACGCCCATGCCGGCGCGGGTCAGCCGCTTCACCTGATCCGGGTTGGGCGGCCCGTTGCCGAGCAGCGTCGACAGGTCGCGCGCGTTGCGGCCATCGCTGCCGGCACCGAGGTAGCGCGGCGGCCGGACCTCGACGATCTCGCGCGCCGTGACGGACTCGCACCGGCAGACGTGCGGCTCCCCGGTGGCCGCGACAACCACGCCGCGCACCCAGCCCAGGCGGTAGGCGGCAAGGTCGTGGCCGCCGGCGGGAACGTCCGGTGGTTCCGGCAGGTCGACACCGGGTTGACCGAGGCTTGCCGCGACATGCGCGGCGGCGCTGCGTCCCTCCGCCTCGGCGATGGCGCGGTCGCGGGTCTTCGCCGGCCAGACCCCGGCACAGTCGCCCACCGCGTACACCTGCGCCACGCTGGTGCGCCCGCCCGCCGACAGTACCGGCACGTGGCCGCCACGCCCGCCGTCGAACACGATGCGGCAGCCGAGCGCATCGAGCAGCTCGATCACCGGCACCGCGCCGACCGCGAGCACGACGGTATCGCATTCGATGCGGATTTCCCCATGTGGGCCGGCGAGCGTGACCGACTCGACACCGGCGGCACCCTCGGCGGATCGGATGGCGCTGGCGCACGATACCGCGCGGTCGCCCGCCTCCAGCGGAGCCGCCGCCTGTTCGACGATGGCGGCGACCTCGACCCCCGCAGCCTCCATCGCCGCAACCGCCGCCCACGCTTCCGCCGAACTGCCGAGCACGACGGCGCGCCGGGCCTCCAATGCGCCATACCGATTGGCGAGGCGCACCGCCGCCGCGGCCCCCATCACGCCCGGCAAATCCCAGCCCGGAAACGCCAGCCCCATGTCGCGATGGCCGGTGGCAACGATCGCCCGGTCGAACCCGAGCAGCCACGACTGCTCACCGTCCGACAGCCCGGCCAGCGGACCGGGCAGCCAGCCGACCGAGGCGTTGTTGGCGTACAATCCCCACACCGCGACGCCCAGCCGCACATCGACGCCGGCATCGAACGCCGCGGCGATCATCGGCTCGCTGGCGACCAGCGCCTCGGTCATGGCGGTGACGTTGCGGGCGGCGCCGCTGAACCGCTGGCCGAACATCAGCGGGATGTCGTCGCCAATGGTGGCGCCCGGCACCGGGTTCTCGTCCACCACCATCACCGTCAGGCCGCGCCCGGCGGCTTCGATGGCGGCGGCAAGCCCGGCCGGGCCGGCCCCGATCACCAGCAACGCGACATGCTCGCGCACCGGCAGCGTCTTGCCGGCGACGGAGAAGGGGTCAGGGACGGTCTCTTGCATGGCGCCAGCCTTCCGCAACGAGCGCGCGGCGTTCGGTCGTTTTCCGCCAGGATCGGGTGCGTATCCGACATGCACCCGACAAAGGAAGGCGTGGTTGGGGCGGGAGGATTCGAACCTCCGGATGGCGGATTCAAAGTCCGCAGCCTTACCGCTTGGCGACGCCCCAGCAACGGCGCGGGGTTATGGCACGAACGGGCCGCCGCCCCAAGTCCACCATGCCGCTTTGGCCAACATAACGGCAGCTTTTTGCGCGGCTTCCGGCTCGGACCAGATGCCGAAGCAGGTGGCGCCCGACCCGCTCATCCGCGCCAGCAGGCAACCCGGCGTCGCCCGCAACGCCGCCAGCACGCCGCCGATCGCCGGGCACAGGCGCCGCGCCGGCGCTTCCAGGTCGTTGCCCAACAGCGCCAGGTCACGCGCCATCGCCGCCGCGTCGGGCCATGCCGCGGGGAGCGCCGCGGCCGGCGAGAACGCACTCTCGCGCGCGCGGAACACGTCTGGCGTGGAGACCGCGACCAGTGGATTGACCAGGACCAGGCCAAACGACGGCAGCCGTGGCGCGGTCCGCAGGATTTCGCCGATCCCCGACATCAACGCCGGCTCGCAGGCCAGGCAGACCGGCACGTCGGCCCCAAGGCTTTCCGCCAGATCGTGCAGCCGAGACGCGGAAAGGCTGACGCCCCAAAGCCGTTGCAGCAGGCGCAACGTGGCCGCCGCATCGGCCGAGCCGCCGCCGATCCCGGAGGCCAGCGGCAGGCGCTTGTCGAGCGCCAGCCACGCGCCGGCCTCGATCCCAGCCGCCTGCGCCAGCAACCGGGCGGCACGCAGCACCAGGTTGTCCGCCTCGTTCGCCAACCCTGCGCCATGCTCGCCGGCGACCCGCAACTCGACCGAGGCGGCCGGAGAGGCGGTAACCCGGTCGGCCATCGCCGCGAACACCACCAGGCTGTCCAGCAGGTGCAGCCCGTCCGCCCGGCGTCCGGTCACGTGCAGGTAGAGGTTGACCTTGGCCGGCGCGTACTCCTCTAGCGGAGCACTCAGGGCTGGGCGCTCGACTTCACGATCGGCGGTGGGGCATGGCCGCCAGCCTGCTTCAGCTTGGCCGCGATCCCCGCCGCCTCGTCCTGGTCGGGATTGAGCGTCAGCGCGCGGCGCCACTGGAACTGGGCATCCAGCGTGTCGCCGGCGGCCCGGTAGGCGTCGCCCAGATGGTTGTTGATCGTGGGGTCCTCGGGCTGGAGTTCCGACGCCCGCTCCAGTTGCCGCACCGCGCCCGTGACGTCGCCCTGGCGCAGCATGATCCAGCCCATGCTATCGGTCATCGCCGCGTCGTTCGGGCGCTGCGCCACCGCGCGCTCGATCATCCGACGCGCCAGCGGCAGTTCGATGCCCTGCTCGGTCCAGGAATAGGCGAGGTAGTTCAGCACGTTCGGCTGCTCCGGCTGCAACGCTAGCGCGTGCTTGAAATCCGCCTCCGCCTGCGGCCAGCGACGCGCCTGATCGAACGCGATGCCGCGCTGGTAGAACAGCACCCAGTCGGCGGCGGCCGGCGCGGGCGTGCGCGCGATCGCCTGGCCGTAGGCGTCGGCGGACTCCGCGTATTTCTTCTCGCCGCGCACTATGGCGCCCTGCAACGTCCAGGGCTCGGGCCGGTCGGGATGGGACGCCTGCAGCCGCGCCAGCACCGCCAGGGCGTCGCCGTTGCGCGAAAGTTCGGCCAGCAGCGCCGCCCGGCGCTCCTGCACCACCGCGGCCAGCGGGTCGTCGTCGGCCACCGGCTGCAGCATCGCCAGCGAGGATTCGGGGTGCTTGCTCTGGTCGGTGATCTCCGCCGACAGCAGCCGGGCGGCGGTGAGGTCGGGGCGCAGGTCGATGGCGAAGCGCAGCAGCAGCGCCGCGTAGTCCGGGGCGTTCTGCGACCGCAGCGCCGACGCTTCCGCCAGGTACGCCAGCGCCATGCCGTCGGTCGCCTTGCGCGCCAGCCGGTCGGCGGCATGGCGTTGCAGGTCGGGCAGCGCGATGGCGAGGTCGGAACTGGCCGCCGCCATCGCCGCCAGCGTCCGGGCCGCCTCGGCCCCGCCGTCCGGCTGACGCGCCTGCCAACTGGCCAGCGCCTGCGACATCAGCAGGTTGGGCGTGCCGAAATCGGCTTGCGCGGCGCGGTACAGGCGGGCCGCTTCGGGATCGCGCTGCGACAGGTCGGAGATCAGCGCCGCGTGCAGCGTGTAGACGGCGCCCGCCGCCTCGCCCTCGGTGTAGGGGCGCAGGGTCGCCAGCGCCGCATCGGCCCGGCCGCCGCCGAACTGCGCCCAGGCGATCAGCAGCGGGCGCAGCACCTGCGTCACGCCCTGGTTCGGCAAGGCGGAGAACCGCGCCTCCGCCTCCGCCCAATCGCCGCGCGCCGCCGCGACATCGCCGAGCAGCAGCGCCGCCGCGGGGTTGCCCGGCTGCGCCCGCGCCAGGGCCTGCGCCTCCGGGCGGCCGGCCAGCAGGCAGGCCAGGAAGGCCTGTTGGGCGAGTTCCAGATTGTTCGGGTCCGCCCGCAAGGCGCGCAGGAACTGGTCGGCGGCGACCTGGATGTCGCCCGTCTGGCCCGCCAGCCGGCCGATCAGGAAGGCGCTGGTGGTGCCGTCGGCCGGCCGGTCCAGGTGTGTGGCGGAGGGCGCTCCGCTGTCCGAGAGGTCGGGCCGCCCCAGCGTGGAGGCGGCGCATCCCGATAGCAACGAGAGTGCCAGGAGAACGGCCCGGCGGATTTGGCGGCTGTGCTGCATGGCGCGAACCTACCGCGCTACATGCCGCCGGGATAGACCGGGCCGCCGCCGCCTTCGGGCGGAATCCAGTCGATGTTCTGGTTCGGGTCCTTGATGTCGCAGGTTTTGCAGTGGACGCAGTTCTGCGCGTTGATCTGCAGGCGGGGCTGGTTCTCCTCGGCGCCGACGATCTCGTAGACGCCGGCCGGGCAGTAGCGGGTCTCCGGGCTGCGGAACCGCTCCCAGTTCACCGATATGGCCAGCGACGGGTCACGCAGCTTCAGGTGCGGCGGCTGGTCCTCCGCGTGGTTGGTGTTGCTGATGAACACGCTGGAGAGGCGGTCGAAGGTCAGCACCCCGTCCGGCTTGGGATAGGCGATCGGCGTCGCCTGCGCCGCGTCGCGCAGGGTGGCGTGGTCGGGATGCGGCAGATGCAGCGTCCACGGCGCCTTGCCGCGGAACACATAGGTGTCGACGGCGGCGTTCAGCATCCCGCCCAGCAGCCCCCATTTGGCAAACCCCGGCCGCACGTTGCGCACCTCGCGCAGCTCGTCGCCGAGCCAGGATCGCTGCAGCATCGGCTCGTATTCGACCGGGTCGGCGTTGCCGCCGGCGGCGCGCGCCCGCATCACCGCCTCGGCCGCCAGCATCCCCGACTTCATGGCGGCGTGGGTGCCCTTGATCTTGGGCACGTTGAGGAACCCGGCGGTGTCGCCGACCAGGCAGCCGCCGGGGAACACCAGCCGAGGCAACGATTGCCAACCGCCTTCGCTCAGCGCCCGCGCGCCGTAGCTGATGCGGCGTCCCCCGGCGAAATTGCCGCGCACCGCCGGGTGCGTCTTGAACCGCTGCATTTCCTCGAACGGCGACAGGAACGGGTTGCTGTAGTCGAGCCCGACCACGAAGCCGTACGACACCAGGTTGTCGCCCCAGTGATACAGCCAGGAGCCGCCATAGGTGCCGTGGTCCAGCGGCCAGCCGACCGAGTGCTCGATGAAGCCGGGCCGGTGCCGCGCCGCCGGTATCTCCCACAACTCCTTCACGCCGAGCGCGTAGGTCTGCGGGTCGCGGCCGGCGCGCAGGTCGAAGCGCTCGATCAGCAGCTTGGTGAGGTTGCCGCGGCAACCCTCGGCGAAGATGGTGATGCCGCCGCGCAGCTCCATGCCGCGCTGGTGGTTGCCGCCGGGCTCGCCGTCGCGGCCGATGCCCATGTCGCCGGTGGCGATACCGACGATCCGCCCGTCCTCCTCCAGCAACTCGGCGGCGGCGAAGCCCGGGTAGATCTCGACCCCCAACGCCTCCGCCTGCTGCCCCAGCCAGCGGCAGAGGTCGCCGAGCGAGCCGATCAGGTTGCCGTGGTTGCGCATCTGCGGCGGCGTGGGGAGCTTCCAGGCCCGCTTCGGGGTGAGGAACACGAAGCGGTCCTCGCCGGCCGGGGTCATCGCCGGCGCGCCCTGGTCGCGCCAGCCGGGCAGCAGCTCGTCCAGCGCGCGCGGCTCGATCACGGCGCCGGACAGGATGTGTGCGCCGACCTCGCTGCCCTTCTCGACCACGCAGACGGTGATGTCGGCATCGAGCTGCTTGAGCCGGATGGCCGCGGCGAGGCCGGACGGACCGGCCCCCACCACCACGACGTCAAAGCTCATCGACTCTCGCGCCGCGATTTCGGACATCCAGCTCTCCTTGCCCGTCAACGAACGGTTCTTGTTGCAGAATAGGCTCGCCGGGCGGTTGCACAATTACCGGAGTGGCCGGATTGTCGCGCTATGGACGCATTGGCGGCGCTGCGGCTGCAAATCGAGTGGGGCGCCGACGAAGCGCTGGGCGCCGAACCGCTGAACCGATTCGGCAGCGTCCAGGCCGCGGAGGACCCGGCCACTCCACCGCAGCAGGCCCCGAGCCGGCCGACGGCGGCCAGATCCCCTGCCGCCACAATCTATTCCGCCGCCGCCGCCGTGGAGCGGGCGCAGGCGGCGGCGGCGCAGTCCCGCTCGCTCGACGAACTCGCGGCGGCGCTGGCGGCGTTCGACGGCTGCGCGCTGGCGGCGACGGCGACTTCGCTGGTGTTCGGCGGCGGCGATCCGGCCGCGTCGCTGATGCTGGTGGGCGACGTGCCGGGCGCCGACGAGGATCGCGTGGGCCGTCCGTTCGTGGGCCGCGACGGCCAGTTGCTCGGCCGGATGCTGCAAAGCATCGGGCTGAGCCTGGAGTCGGTGCGGCTGTCGCTCGTGGTGCCCTGGCGGCCTCCCGGCGGCCGTCAGCCGACCGCCGCGGAGGTTGCGGTCTGCCTGCCTTTCCTGCGGCGCCACATCGCGCTGGTGGCGCCGGCCCGGCTGGTCACCGTGGGCGCGCTGGCGATGCGGGCGTTGCTGGGAGACGCCGCCACGCCGGCGCGAAGCCGCGGGCGGTGGACCGACTTGCATGTTGCCGGCCTGGATCGCGCGGTGCCGTTGCTGCCGATTGTCCACCCGCAGCAGCTTGCCAGCCGTCCGGAGCAGAAAGCGGCAGTATGGCGAGACCTGCGGCAGCTTCGCCGCACATTAGATGACAATAACGGATAGTTCATCGATATCCTGTGCATAAGTAACCGATTTTTTCCGCCTAAGCGGATCGTTTCGGTGTCAAGGTATTGCCGCCGGCGGGATTGATGTGTAGCCAACTTCCCGATGCGGGGACTTGGTGCAACGCTTTCATGTCTACCCGCCGCCACGGCGTTTTTCGCCGGGGTTGCGCTTCTTGCCGGACCTGCCGGCACCTCGGCGTATGCTCGGTCCGAGCCTGGCGCCGCGCCGCCCACAGACGACATCGCCTTGGCGATCCCGCGGGTCATGCCGCCTGGGTCGGGTGGCCCCGGGTCGGGTGGCGAGGTCTCGCTGCCGCAACCGCTGGCGCCCAGCGACGCCGCACGTATCCGTCGCATTTTCGCGCTGCAAGCCCATGGCGCAATCAGCGCGGCGGAGCACGAGACGGCGCAACTCGACACCGACACGCCGCTGGGCCGGGTCATGCTGGGGTATATCCTGGCGGACCGCTACCTCGGCCGCTTTACCAAGCCGGGACAGGACGAGTTGCGCTCCTGGCTGGCACGCTGGCCCGACCTGCCGGACGCCTCCAGCGTGCATGATCTGCTGATGTCGCGGCTGCCCGCCCCACAGCGCCGTCTCGTTGTTGCGCCGCCCACCGCCGTGTCGCTGCCGGAGCGGACGCCGGTTCCCGAAGAGACCGGCGATGCGGAGCGGGCCCTGGCGCGCAACTCCGACCTCGACCGCTCGGTGGCCGAGGCCGCCCGTCATCGCGGCGTCGCCGGAGTAAGCCGGCTGCTCGCCCACACCCGTGGCCTCACGCCCGGCTACCGCTCGCAACTGGCGGGCGAGGCGGCGCAGATATTGTTCACCATGGGCCGTGACGAGGACGCCTACGAGGTGGCGGCCAACGGCGTGCGGGCCTGCGCGCGGGCGACGCCCACCTGCGAGACCGCCGCCTTGGCCGGGTTCTCCGGCGGCCTCGCGGCCTGGCGGATGGACCGTCCGGAGCTGGCGCGGCCGATGTTCGAGGCCGGCTGGCGCGCCGAGCTGACAACGCCGTCGTTGCGGGCCGCGACGGCGCTATGGGTGGCGCGGGCGCATCTGCGCACCGGCGACTTTGCCGACCATGGCGTCTGGCTGGCGCGGGCGGCGGCGCAGCGGGATACGTTCTATGGGATGCTGGCCCGCCGGATGCTGGGCCTGGCCGCGTCGCGACGCGATCGGTCGGACGGCCGCGAGACCCTGGGCCTTGCCGATGTGGAGGCGGTTTCGGCCTTGCCCGCCGGCCTGCGGGCGTTCGCGCTGCTGCAAGTGGGTGAGCGCATCCGGGCCGAGGCGGCGCTGCGGCGGTTGTGGCCGGACATGCAGGCGGAACCGGCGCTGATCCGCGCCGTCATGCTGGTCGCCGACAAGGCGGAGATGTTCGAACTCGCGGCCCAGCTCGCCGACCTGATGCAGGTTGCCGACGGGCGGCCTCGCGAGATCACCCGCTTCCGGATACCGCATCTGCGGCCCGACGGCGGCTTCAAGGTCGATCCGGCCATCGTGCTGGCGGTGGCGCGGACCGAGTCCAACTTCGGCAGCGACGAGTTCTCCGCCGCCGGGGCGCTCGGCATGATGCAGATCATGCCGGATACCGCGAGCTTCATCACTGCCAAGCCGGGCAACAACCAGGGCAAAGGGCCGAGCGAGGCGCGCATTCGCGAGATGCTGGCCGACCCGCCCACCAACCTGGCGTTGGGCCAACGCTACATCGCCTATCTCGCCACGCATGAGGCCGTGAACGGCAACCTGATGCGCCTGCTCGCCAGCTATAATTGCGGGCCGGGCAAGTTCGCGCAGTGGGTGCAGGGCCTGCGCGACGCCGGCGACCCGTTGCTGTTCATCGAGGCGATCCCGATCGACGAGACGCGCGCCTTCGTGCCGCGCGTGCTGACCTACACCTGGATCTACGCCGCGCGCCTGCACATGCCGGCGCCCAGCCTGGACGAGTTGGCGGTCGGCGCCTGGCCGCGCTACCATCCGCTGGCAAAATACCTGGACGCTTCGCTCCTGCTTCACTGAGCGCCCATTGCCAAGGACATCCGATGGCCGGCATCGACGAGACCAAAGCCTTCGTCGCGGTCCGCATCGCCGTGCTGACGGTATCGGACACGCGCTCAGCCGCCAACGACACCTCGGGCGACGCCCTCGCGGCACGGGTCGCCCAGGCCGGCCACGAGGTCGCCGCCCGCGCCATCGTGCGCGACGACGCGGACGTGATCGAGGCTCGGCTGCGCGGCTGGATCGCCGATCCGCAAATCGACGTGGTCATCACCAGCGGCGGCACCGGCATCACCGGGCGCGACGTCACCCCGGAGGCGTTCGAGCGCGTCATGGAGAAGCGCATCGACGGCTTCGGCGAGCTGTTCCGGATGCTCAGCTTCCAGAAGATCGGCACCTCGACGATGCAGTCCCGCGCCTTGGCCGGGGTGGCGGGCGGCACCTATCTGTTTGCATTGCCCGGCAGCACCGGCGCAGTGAAGGACGCCTGGGACGACATCCTGGTGTGGCAACTCGACGCCCGCCATCGCCCCTGCAACCTGGTGGAACTAATGCCACGGCTGCGGGAGCATCTTACCTCTTAATGGCAGGCTTTTTTGGAGCGGGCAGATCCGCCGGCGTGTCCACGTCCGACAGGGTGCGCAGCATCGCCGTGGGTCGGTCGCCGAAGTTCGCGAGGGTATCGGCCAAGGCCCAGCGGGTCGACCACCTCACGCCCGCGAACGGCGTCGCCGGCCGTCGCGGCCCCATCGCCACCAGCCAGTAGCCGCCGTCGCGGGCCGGGCCGAACGCCGCCTGCGCGCGTCCAAGCTCCTGAAACGCCTCAGCCACGTCGTCGGCCATCAGTCCCGGAATGTCGCTGCCGACGATGGCGACGCGGCCGCGCGGAAAGCGCCGGAACGCCGCGCCCATGCGATGCTCGAGGGTGCCTCGGCCCTGTCCCACGGTCGGCAGCCCGCGCCACCAGGGGCCGGCCGCCCGGTCCGGAGTCGTCGCCACGATGGTCCGGAACCGCCGGTCGGCAGCCAGCCGGCGCAGCACCGCCCGCAGCATCGCGGCATACAGGCGCAACGCGGCCCGGTCGCCGAGCGCCCGCGCCAGCCGGCGTTTGACGGTCCCCAGCCGCGGCGCGCGGGCAAACACGATGACGGTATCCCTCATCCGTACAGCCGTGCCAGCCAGCGCGGCGGCACGCCAGCGAAATACAGCGACAGGCAGGCAAGGTTACGCGCGCTGCGGGCCAGCCAGCCGTCGCGCTCCCAGCGTTCCGCCGAGGTGACCGCTGCGATGTCCAGCGCCGCCAGCCTGGCCCGGCCGATGCGGCGCGCGAGGTCCACATCCTCCATCAGCGGCAACGGCCTGATTCCGCCCACGGCGGCAAGCAGGCGGCGCGGCAGCAGCAATCCCTGGTCGCCGTACGGCAGCCCGAGTGTCCGGCTGCGCCATGCGACCAGCCGCTCCAGCCGGCGCGCGCGCGGGTCCCGGCTGTTCAGCGCCAGCCGGAAGTAGGCCGCCCGCAACGCCGGTTCCGCTATGAACGCCCGCGCCGCCGGCTCCCAGCCAGCTTGCAGGCAGGTGTCGGCGTGCAGCAGAAGCAGCCAGTTGCCGGTCGCGGCGGCGATCCCCTGCGACAACTGAATGCCGCGTCCACGCGGGGCCGCGCAGACCATGGCGCCGGCCTCGGCGGCAATGTCGCGGGTCGTATCGCCGCTGCCGCCATCGACGACGACCACCTCGTCGGCGCCGCTGCCGAGTGCCGCCAACGTCGCCGGCAGGAACCGCGCCGCGTTCAACGCCGGGATCACGACCGAAAGCCTGTTCGCACTCTGTTCTTGACGGCCCGCCATTGCCACAGCTAGGGTGCGACGCGAACGGAACAGGAACGTGCTTCATGTTCGATCACCCGGCAGGCGATCTCAGGCGAGAACTCGACGCGCAGGAGATGGCGGCGTTCGAGATGCCCGAGGCCATCGCCGACGCGCCGCCAGCCACTCGTCCGGGCAAGCGCCGGGGCCGCGGCGCCGGCGTGAACCCGGCCAGCCGCTTCGACCGCGCCGCCACGCAGGAATGCGCCGATGGCTGGGAGCCGGCCGATGGCGTGGTTGCGGAGTTGCCGCCGCTGGAAACCACGCTGATCCGTGACGCCTCGCGCAGCGCCATTAGCTGGAACCAGAGTCCCGATCTCGGCTTCGACCGCGCGGTGAACCCGTACCGCGGCTGCGAGCATGGCTGCGTGTATTGCTATGCGCGGCCGACGCACGCCTACCTCGGCTACTCCCCCGGCCTCGATTTCGAGACCAAGATCGTCTACAAACCCGACATCGCCGAGCTGCTGGAACGCGAGCTGCGCAAGCCCGGCTACGCGGTGCGGCCGATGGCGCTCGGCTCCAACACCGATCCGTACCAGCCGGTCGAGCGCACCATGCGCCTCACGCGCGCGGTGCTGCAGGTGCTCGACCGTTGCGACCACCCGGTCAGCATCGTCACCAAATCGGCGAGCGTGGTGGCCGACCTCGACATCCTCGCGTCGATGGCGCGGCGCAACCTGGTGCGGGTGTGGCTGTCGGTCACCACCCTCGATCCCGCGTTGGCGCGCGCCATGGAGCCGCGCGCCGCGACGCCGGCCAAGCGGTTGCGCGCGGTCACCGAATTGGTGCAGGCCGGGGTGCCGGTCGGCGTGCTGGTGGCGCCGATGATCCCGGGCCTCAACGACGCCGAGCTCGAGCGCATCCTGCAGGCTGCGGCCCAGGCCGGGGCCAGCGTCGCCGCCTACGTGCTGCTCCGGCTGCCGCACGAGTTGAAGCAGATCTTCGAGGATTGGCTGCACCAGCATGTGCCCAACCGGGCGCGGCATGTGCTGGAACTGGTGCGCGAGACCCGCGCCGGTGGCCTCAACGATTCCCGCTTCGGCCATCGGTTCAACGGCACCGGCGTCTATGCCGACCTGCTGGGCCAGCGCTTCCTGCGCGCGGCACGCCAGCTTGGCCTGGAGCAGCGCCCGGAACTCGATTGCAGCCGCTTCCATCCGCCGGCCCTGGTTGCGGCCCGCGGCTTTGCCGAGGCGCAACTCTCGCTGTTCTAGTCACGCCGCTGATAGACAATGCCGGTGAGCCGCCGCAATCTCCGCGCGCTTGCAGCGGGAAGGCGTCACATGGCACATCGGATCGGCATCATCGGGCTTGGCAAGATCGCGCAGGACCAGCATCTGCCGGTCATCGCCGCCAACCTCGCCTTCGAGCTTGCGGCGGTGTCCAGCACGCGCGGCCTGACGGCGGGCGAGGGCGTGCGCAGTTTCCGCGACCATACCGAGATGCTGGCGGCCATGCCCGACCTCGACGCGGTGGCGATCTGCACGCCGCCCCAGGTGCGCTACGAGATCGCCCGCGACGCGCTGGCCGCCGGCAAGCACGTCATGCTGGAGAAGCCGCCGGCCGCCACGATCAGCGAACTGGCGCATCTGCAGTCCCTGGCGGACAAGGCGGGCCTCGTGTTGTTCACCACCTGGCACTCCCAGTACAACGCCGCCGTCGAGGAATGCGCGCGCCGCCTGTCGCGGCAGACCGTCACGCGGCTGTTCGTCAACTGGAAGGAGGATGTCCGCAAATGGCATCCTGGCCAGAAATGGATCTGGGAGGCCGGTGGCTTCGGCGTGTTCGATCCCGGCATCAACGCGCTGTCCATCGTGACGCGCATCCTGCCCGAACCGGCCTTTCTGCGCAGCGCCGACCTGTATTTTCCAGCCAATGCCGACTCTCCCATCGCCGCAACCCTGCGGTTCGCCGGCACCGACATGCTGGCCGAGTTCGACTGGCGGCAGAGCGGCGGAGAGGTGTGGGAGATCACCATCGGCACCGCGTCCGGCGAGACGTTCAAGCTGGCCGCCGGCGGAACCCGCCTGGAGGTCGGCGGCGCCGTGATCGTCGATGAGCCGTCCGTGGAATACCGCCTGATCTACGAACGCTTCGACGCGCTGCTGCGCGCCGGCAAGAGCTTGGTCGATCCGGCGCCGCTCTGGCTGGTGGCCGAAGCCTTCATGCTTGGCCGGCGCATCGAGGTCGAGGCGTTCCACGACGCCGGCTAACCGGGCTTGGCTACGCCGTCGACCGCCTCCAGGTCGGGCGGCAGGCCGTAGCTCATTCGCCGGATCTGCTCGATGACGCGGCCCATCTCGGCGTCGTCGAGCACCGGCGGCTCGCCCAGCGCCAGCGCCTGCACATAGATGCGGGCGAGGGTCTCGACCTCGACGGCAAGCCACAGCGCGCCGGCCAACGTGGTCCCGAGCGAGATCTGGCCGTGCTGCCCGAGCAGGCAGGCCTTGCGGTCGGCCAGCGCCTCCAGCGCGTAATCCGACAGCAGTTGCGTGCCGAAGGTGGCGTATTTGGCGCAGCGGATCGTCGTGCCGCCGGCCACCGCGATCATGTAGTGGAACGCCGGGATGGCCTTGCGATGCACCGCGAGCGTCGTGGCATAGACCGAATGACAGTGCAGCACGACGTTCGCGTCCGGCCGCTGCCGCAGGATGTCGCGGTGGAAGCGCCACTCCGACGACGGACGGTGACGCCCCTCGTGGCTGCCGTCGAACGCCATGCGGATCAGGTCGTCCGGCTGCATGTGCTCGTACGGCATCGAGCTTGGCGTGATCAGGAATCCGTCGGCCATGCGGGCCGACAAATTGCCCGAGGTGCCCTGGTTGATGCCGCTGGCGTTCATGCGGCGGCATGTCTCCACCATCTCCGCCCGCAGCGCGTGCTCGTCGATTTCGGGTGCGGTCATGGCGCGAACTCCGGTTGCAATGCCACATACAGCCGCCGGAACGCCGCCACCCGCCCGGCATAGAGGCCGGTGAGGCCAGGCTCCGGCAGCAGCGTCTCCTTGATGGCCGGCGTCACCAGGATGTCGGCAGGCGCATGGCCAAGCGCCAGCCAGCCCAGCCGCGCGGCCCCGAACGCCGGCCCGCGCTCGCCGCCGGCGTAGACGTGCAACGGGATGCCGAGCACCGCGGCGATCATGCGGCCCCACAGCCGGCTGCGCGCGCCGCCGCCGATGAAGCCGGCCGCCGCCACCCGTACTCCGGCGGCGGCCAACGCGTCCCTGGCGTCGGCAAAGGCGAACGCCACCCCCTCCATCGCCGCCTGCGCGAGGTCGATGCGCGAGGTGTCGGAGGTCAGGCCCATCACCACCCCGCGCGCGTGCGGATCGTCGTGCGGCGTGCGCTCGCCGTTGAGGTAGGGCAGCACCAGCAGGCGCGACGGCCCGGTGAACCCTGCCTCGACCTGCGCCACCAAGCCGGCGATGTCGGTGACGCCGAGCAGCCCGGCCACGAACGACAGCACGCCGGCGCCATTCTGCATCGCCGCCATCTGGTACCAGCGGCCCGGCACGGCGTGGCAGAATGCGTGCACCAACTGCTCCGGCGCCGGGCGGTGCGCGTCGGCGGCCAGGAACATCTGCGCCGAGGTGCCGAGCGAGACGTAGGCCTGCCCGTCCTCGACCGCGCCGATCCCGACGCCTCCGGCCGGCGTGTCGCCGCCGCCGCCCGCCACCACCACACCCGGCCCGCAGCGCCAGCGCGCCGCCAGCGCGGGCCGCAGCGTGCCGGTGACGGCGCTGCCTTCGACGAGCGGCGGCAGCCAGGCCGGATCGACTCCGGTCGCGGCAATCGCCCGCGCGCTCCATGTCCGCCTCGCCTGGTCGAGCAACCAGGTTCCGGCCGCGTCCGACACGTCGGTGACGCGCTCGCCGGTCAGGCGCAGGCGCACGAAGTCCTTGGTCAGCAGGATATGCCGCGTCCGCGCCACCGCCGCCGGCTCGTGCCGGGCCAGCCACGCCAGCTTCGGCGCGGTCATCCCGGCCATCGCCGGCACCCCGAGCGCGCGGGCGAGGTCCAGTCCCAGCCGCTTCAGCGCATCCGCCTCGGCATGGGCGCGGCTGTCGTTCCACAGCATCGCCGGCCGCACCGGCCGATCCGCCGCGTCGAGCAGCACCGCCGCGTGCATCTGCCCGGCCAAGCCGATCGCCCGCACCCGCGCCATCGCCGCCGGCGCCGCGTGGGCAAGCTGGTCGAGTGCGGCGACCGTGGCCTCCCACCAGCCCTCGACATCCTGTTCCGACGCCAGCGGGGCCGGGTGCTGGGTGGCGAGCTTCACCTCGGCTTCCGCCAGCACCGCCTGCCGCTCGTCGATCAGCAGCGCCTTGACGGCGGAGGTGCCGAGGTCGAGGCCGATGACGCAGGTCACGCGGAGGTCTCGCGCAACCGGCTACTTCGTGCCGAACAGCCGGTCGCCGGCATCGCCCAGCCCCGGCCGGATGTAGCCGTGCTCGTCCAGTTCGCGGTCGATGGCGCAGGTGTAGATGGCGACATCGGGATGCGCGCCGGACAGCACCGCGACGCCTTCAGGCGCCGCGATGAGGGCCGCGAAGCGGATCTGGCTGGCTCCGGCCTCCTTCAGCCGATCGATTGCGGCGACCGCCGAGTGCCCGGTCGCCAGCATCGGATCGACCAGCACGACCAGGCGGTCGCCGATGTCTTCCGGCAGCTTCAGGTAGTATTGCACCGGCTCCAGTGTGGCCGGGTTGCGGTACAGGCCGATGTGGCCGACGCGGGCCGACGGCACCAGGTCGAGCATCCCCTCCAGGATGCCGGAGCCGGCGCGCAGGATCGACACGAAGCACAGCTTCTTGCCCGACAGCGTGGGCGCCATCATCGGCTCCAAGGGTGTCTCGACCGGCACCATCTCGACTGGCAAGCCGCGCGTCACCTCGTAGCACATGAGCAGGCTGATCTCGCGGGCGAGGCGGCGGAAGCCGGCGGTGGAGGTGTCACGGTCGCGCAGCAGCGACAACTTGTGCTGGATCAACGGATGGTCCAGCACCGTCGCGTTCGTCGCCATCACCGTGTCCTTCGCTGCCGCCTGCCGGTCGCTGCTGACATTGGGTGTAGCCGGGGGGTGCGGCGGCGTCCAGAAACGAGGAGGCCGCGCGCGGTGGAGTGGATGACGGAAAAGCGCGGCCGGGCAGCGGCCTTCGCGGTATTGGCGATCCTGGCGGCGTGCTGTGCCGCGTTGGCAGCGATTTTGCTGCCGGGATGCCTCGGCACCTTCGGCCGAGTCGCGACGAACATAGCCAGCGGGACCGCCGGCATCGTGGCGGTGGCGGGTGGGCTGGCGGTGGCGGCCGCCTGCTCCATCCTCTCGGCGCCGATGGCGTTGGCGCTCTGTCGCCTGCCGGGCAGGTGGGCGAGGCTCGCCCGGTCGCTGCTGCTGTTCCCGGCGCTCACCGTCCTCTGCGCCATCGTGATGCGGCAGGTCGCGGATGTTGCCGGGATGCCGTCGCCGCCGGTGTTCCTGGGCTGCCTCGTGGCGCTGCTGCTTCCCTGGGCGGCAGCGCGGCTGGCGCGGGCGGTGCGACGGATCGACCCCGTTGCCCTCCGTGCCGCCGCCAGCCTGGGCGCCGGCTGGCGGCAGATGCTTGGGCGGATCGTACTGCCGGCGCTGCTGCCGTGCCTGAGACGGAATGCCGTAGGGGCCTTCGCCACAGGCGCTGCCGCCTTCCTGCTGCGCGGCCTCGATCCGGCGCCGTTCCCGCGCGACTTCGCCAGTGCGGCGGCGCTGCTGGGCGCGATCCTGAGCGTGGCGAGCCTGCTACTGCCGCAGCGTGGAATGCACGAGGTTGGCGGCGGCGAGATCCTCGATGGCGCTGCCGACCGACTTGAACAGGGTGATCTCGTCCGCTGAACGCCGGCCCGCCGCTTCTCCCCGGCATAACGTGGCGAGCGTGCCGGCGATGTCGGCGGGCGACAGCACGCCGGCGGCAACCGGCTGGGTGATGTCGCCGGCCTCGGTCAGCGCCGCCGGCGTGTCGATGAACACGCGCGAGCGCCGGACCGCCTCGTCGTCCGCCTCGCGCATCGTCGGCAGATAGCCGCCGATCAGGTCGAGGTGCGTTCCGGGCCGCAGCCACCGGCCCTGGATCAGTGCATCCTTCGACAGCGTGGCGCAGCTCACGATGTCGGCGGCGCCCGCCGCCCGCTCCAGGTCCTCGGTCGCGACAGCGTCGATGTCCTCCCGGCGCAACGCCTCGGCCAGGCGGAGCGCTCCCTCCGGGCGGATATTCCAGACCGCGACCGTGGCGATCGGCCGCACCGCCGCCCAGACCTGTGCCAGCAGGCCGGCGACATGCCCGCTGCCGACGACGAGCAGCGACCTCGCATCCTCGCGCGCCAGGAAGCGGCCAGCCAGCGCCGATGCCGCCGCCGTCCGCCGCGCCGTGATCTCGTTGCCATCCAGCACCGCCAGGTGCCGCCCGGTGTCGCCGTCGCACAGCAGGTAGGTCGAGGACACCGCGTTCAGCCCAAGCGCGCCGTTGCCGGGGAACACCGAGACGATCTTCACGCCCAGCGCCGCGCTCCCCTGCCACGCCGGCATCAGCAGCAGCGACGCCCCCGGCGCCGCCAGCGCGTGCCGATGCCGCAGCGGCACCTCGGCCCCGGCCACGAAGGCGTCGTGCAGGGCCGCGATCAGCCGGTCGAACGGCAACGCCGCCTGCGTCTGCGCCGCGTCCACGAAGGCCAGCTTGTCCACGAAGGTGGGCGCCATCAGAACTGGTTCCGTTCGTGGTAGGTCTGCAGGAAGCGTCGCAGCCGTGGCTCGGTGGCGTCGTGCAGCACCTCGCGCGGCGGCCCGACCACGGCGATCCTGCCGGCATCGAGGTAGGCGACGCGGTCGGCGACGGTTGCGGCGAAGCCCATCTCGTGCGTCACGACGATCATCGTCATGCCGGCCTGCGCCAGGTCGCGCATGACCGCCAGCACCTCGCCGACCAGCTCGGGGTCCAGCGCCGAGGTCGGCTCGTCGAACAGCATCAGCCGCGGCTCCATCGCCAGGCTGCGCGCGATGGCGACCCGCTGCTGCTGCCCGCCGGACAGCCGGGCCGGGTAGGCGTCGGCCTTCTCGGCGAGGCCGACGCGCCGCAGCATCGCCTGTGCCCGCTCCGACGCCTCCGCCTGGGCAAGGCCGCGCACCTGCACCAAAGCCTCAGCAACGTTGCCCCGCGCGGTCATGTGCGGCCACAGGTTGAAGTGCTGGAACACCATGCCGATGCCTCGCCGCAGCGCCCGCAACTCGCCGGCAGGAGCGAGCCGGCGCGGTCCGGGACGGTCGGCGTAGCCTACCAGTTGCCCGCCGATGCGGATCTCGCCGGCATCGTAGCGTTCCAGGAAGTTGATGCAGCGCAGCAGCGTGCTCTTGCCCGACCCGCTCGGCCCGACCAGGCACAGCACCTCCGAAGGCGCCACGTCGAGGTCGATCCCGCGCAGCACCGGATTGGCGCCGAACGATTTGGCGACCTCGCGCAGGGTGACCAGCGCCGTCATGCGGCCATGAACCCGGTCAGCCGCCGCTCCGCCAGCCGTCCCAACCGCGCCATGCCCTCCGTCATCGCCCAGTACAGCACCGCCAGCGTGAGGATGCTCTCGAACGCCGCGTAGGTCGCGCTGGCCATCGACTGCACCTGGTACATCAGTTCCGGCACGGTGATGATCGACAGCACCACGGTCTCCTTCGACAGGATGATGAGCATGTTCAGCAGGGCAGGGGCGATGGCGACCAGCATCACCGGCGCCCGGATGCGCCGCATGATGCGGCCGGGCGGCATCCCAAGGCTGGCCGCCGCCTCGACCTGGCCGGGCGGCACGGCGGCGAACCCGGCGCGGAAGATCTCGGCGAAGTAGGCGCTGCCATAGACGCCCAGCGCCACGATGCCGGACGCGGTGGCGCTGAGCCGCAGGCCGAGCGAGGGGCCGCCGTCATAGAGCAGGTAGAGCTGCACCAGGAACGGCGTCCCGCGCACGACCTCGACGTAGCCGCGCAGCAGCCAGCGCAGCGGCGCCACCGGCATTTGCCGCGCAACAGCCACGACAAACCCCAGGCACATCCCGGCCGCCCCGCCCAGCACCCAGCACAGCAGCGTCAGCAGGAACCCGCTGGCGATCGACGGCCCATATTGCATCCACAGCGACTGATCCACCGCGCTAGGCCACCGCCAGCCGCCGCTCGGCCCAGGCGCCCAGGCCGGCAAGCGCGAGGTTCATCATCAAGTAGATCGCCGCCGCCGCGAGGTACATCTGCAGCGGCCGGTAGCTCGCGGCGGCATAGCTGTGGCTGGTGCGGGTCAGCTCGGTGACGCCCACCACCGACACCAGCGACGACGCCTTGAGCAGCAGGATCAGCTCGTTGACCAGCGCCGGCAACGCGATCCGCACCGCCTGCGGCAGCAGGATACGGCGCCACACGGCGGCGGCGGGAAAGCCCAGCGACCGCGCCGCCTCGGCCTGCCCAGGCGGCACCGCATTCAACGCGCCACGGAAGATCTCCGAGACATAGGCCGCCGAAGCGAGGCCCAGCGCCGCGACCGCCGCGACCAGCGGCGGCACGTCGATGCCGGCGCGCGGGAGGAAGTAGTAGACCAGCAGCAACTGCACCATCAGTGGCACGCCACGGAAGAAGCTGACGTATGCCGCCGCCACAAGCTCCACCGCACGGCCACCGGAGCGGCGGGCGATGCACACCGCCGCGCCGAGCGCCTGCCCCACCGCCATCCCGAGCAGCGACACCCACAGCGTCGTCCCGGCTGCTTCCAGCAGGTACGGCGCCGCGTGGATGACCGGACGCAGGTTCATCGCCAAGCGGGCGAAGGCCGATCAGATCGACGGGTTGGGCACCGTCCTGGGCAGCGCCGTGGCGCCGCCGAACCACTTCTTCTGGATGGTCGCCAGCCGCCCGTCGTCCTGCATCTTCACCAGCACGGCGCTGATCGCGTCGGTGAGCGAGGCATCCTCGAGCCGCCCGACCCAACTGAAATAGGTCGGCTTGCCGAATGCCGGCAGCACCATCGCAAAGGTGTCGCCGCGCTTGGACGCTGCATACGCCAGGTTCGGCAGCGAGTTCACCGCCGCGTCGAGCCGCCCGGCCGCGAGATCCTCGTACGACTGGTTGTTGTCGAGGTATTCCTTGACGGTGATCGGCTTGCCCAGCGTCGCCGAGAACGCCTGCAACTGGGCCACCTGGGCGGTGCCCTTCTGGCCGCCCACGGTCTTGCCGGCGAGGTCCTGCGGCTTGGCGATGCTGCTGTCGTCGGCGCGCTTCATCAGCGCGGCGGTGGCGTCCGCGATCGGCACGGTGAAGCTGTAGCGTTTCAGCCGCTCGGCGGTCACCGTCACCGGGGCGATGACGAAGTCGAACTTCTTGGCGTCCAACCCCGGCAGCACGCTGGTCCACGGCAGGTCGAGGTATTTCACCTTCACGCCCATGTCGGCGCCGATCGCGTCGATGAGGTCACGGTCGACGCCGGTGTAGACGTTGTCGACCAGGAAATCGAACGGCGGGAACTCCATCTCGGTCGCGCACACCAGCACGCCGCGCGCCTTCACGTCGGCCAGCGTGTCGGCCAGCGCGCGGCGGCTGCCGAACGCCGTCAGCGCGGCCCCGGCAAGCCCGGTGGCGAGCAGGCCGCGCCTTGAGGTGGGGAAGGGGGTGCGCTCGGACATGGCGGTCTCCTGCTGGCGGCGGTTTGTGCGATACGACATTGCATCGGTTCCCCGACGCTCGAAAGCTCCCATTTGCCGCAGTGAGGGGCTTGCACGACATCGCGGCACAGAGAATTGTCCCGCCATGAACATACCGGAGCCGGTCGATCATCTGTGGGTCAATGTCGCGGCGGCCACCATGCAGCCCGGCAGCGCGCCGTATGGCCTGATCGGCGACGCTGCGGTCGCGGTCGCCGGCGAGCGGATCGTCTTCGTCGGCCCCCGCCGCGACCTGCCGGACGGCGTGACCGCGCTGCGGACGCATGACGGGGCGGGCGGCCTGCTCACGCCGGGCTTGATCGACTGCCACACGCACCTCGTCTACGGCGGCAACCGGGCGCGCGAGTTCGAGATGCGGCTGCAGGGCGCCACCTACGCCGACATCGCGCGGGCCGGCGGCGGTATCGTCTCCAGCGTGCTCGCCACCAGGGCGCTCGACGAGGAGGCGCTGGTCGAGGCCGCCCTGCCGCGGCTCGACGCCCTGCTGCACGAGGGGGTCACGACGATCGAGGTGAAGTCAGGCTACGGCCTCGACCTTGCGACCGAGCTGCGCCTGCTGCGGGCGGCGCGCGCGCTGGGTTGGCGGCGCGACGTGGCGGTGCGCACCACATTGCTGGCCGCCCACGCGGTGCCGCCCGAGTTCAAGGCCGACCCCGACGGCTACGTCACGCTGGTCTGCGAGCAGATCATCCCGGCGGCGGCGCGCGAGGGCCTGGTGGATGCGGTGGACGCGTTCTGCGAGACCATCGCCTTCACCCCGGCGCAGGTCCGCCGCGTGTTCGAGGCGGCGCGGGCCGAGGGCCTGCCGGTCAAGCTGCACGCGGAGCAGTTGACCAACGGCGGCGGCGCGGTGCTGGCGGCCGAGTTCGGCGCGCTGTCGGCCGACCACCTCGAATACCTCGATGCGGCAGGGGTCGCGGCGATGGCGGCGGCCGGCACCGTGGCGGTGCTGCTGCCCGGCGCGTTCTACATGCTGCGGGAGCGCCGCAAGCCGCCGGTGAAACGCCTGCGCCGCGCCGGGGTGCCGATGGCGCTGGCGACCGACTGCAACCCCGGCACCTCGCCGCTGACCTCGCTGCTGCTGGTGCTGAACCTGGCCTGCACGCTGTTCCGCCTGACCCCGGAGGAGGCGTTCGCCGGCATCACCCGCAACGCCGCCCGCGCGTTGGGGCTGGCCGACCGTGGCGTGCTGGCGCCTGGCCTGCGCGCCGACCTGGCCTTGTGGCGGGTCGATCATCCGGCCGAGCTGGCCTATGCCATCGGCCTCAACCCGATCGCCGCGATCATGCGCGGCGGCGTGCCGCTGGAGGGCAAGTGATGTCCGACCGCCTCGACAACCAGCGCGTGATCCGCGCCCCCCGCGGCCCGGCGATGACCTGCCGCACCTGGGGCGCCGAGGCGGCATTGCGGATGCTGATGAACAACCTCGATCCCGAGGTGGCGGAGCGGCCGCAGGAGCTGGTGGTCTATGGCGGCATCGGTCGTGCCACGCGCAACTGGGAGGCGTTCGACCGCATCTGCTCCAGCCTGCGCGCGCTGGGCGAGGAGGAGACGCTGCTGGTGCAGTCGGGCAAGCCGGTCGGCGTGTTCCGCACCCATGCCGACGCGCCGCGCGTGCTGATCGCCAACTCCAACATCGTGCCGCACTGGGCGACCTGGGAGAAGTTCCACGAACTCGACCGCGCCGGGCTGATGATGTACGGCCAGATGACCGCCGGTTCGTGGATCTACATCGGCAGCCAAGGCATCGTGCAGGGCACCTACGAGACCTTCGTCGAGGTCGGGCGGCAGCACTACGGCGGCAGCCTGCGCGGGCGCTGGATACTGACCGGCGGGCTGGGCGGCATGGGCGGCGCGCAACCGCTGGCGGCCAGCATGGCCGGCGCCTCGATGCTGGCGGTCGAGTGCCAGCCGAGCCGGATCGAGATGCGGCTGCGCACCGGCTACCTCGACCGCCAGACCGGCAGCCTCGACCAGGCGCTGCACTGGATGCACGAGGCGGCGCGGACCGGCGAGCCGGTGTCGGTCGGCCTGCTGGGCAACGCCGCCGAGGTGTTCCCGGAGCTGGTGCGGCGCGGCGAGCGGCCCGACGTGGTGACCGACCAGACCAGCGCGCACGACCCGCTGAACGGCTACCTGCCGGCCGGCTGGACGCTCGACCAATGGGAGCACGCCAAGACCGCCGACCCGCACGCGGTCGAGGCGGCGTCGCGGCGGTCAATGCGGATTCATGTGCAGGCGATGCTGGACTTCCACCGCGCCGGCGTCCCCACGCTCGACTACGGCAACAACATCCGCCAGGTCGCCAAGGACGAGGGCCTGGCCGACGCCTTCGACTTTCCGGGGTTCGTGCCGGCCTACATCCGGCCGCTGTTCTGCCGTGGCGTCGGGCCGTTCCGCTGGGCGGCGCTGTCGGGCGATCCCGAGGACATCCACCGCACCGACCAGCGGGTGAAGGAACTCATTCCCGACGACCCGCACCTGCACAACTGGCTCGACATGGCGCGGGCGCGCATCCGCTTCCAGGGACTGCCGGCGCGCATCTGCTGGGTCGGCCTCGGCGTGCGCGACCGGCTGGGCCTCGCGTTCAACGAGATGGTGGCGCGCGGCGAGGTGTCGGCGCCCATCGTGATCGGCCGCGACCACCTCGACAGCGGCTCGGTCGCCAGCCCGAACCGCGAGACCGAGGCGATGCGCGACGGCTCGGACGCCGTCTCCGACTGGCCGATGCTGAACGCGCTGCTCAACACCGCGAGCGGCGCCACCTGGGTCTCGCTGCACCACGGCGGCGGCGTCGGCATGGGCTTCTCGCAGCACGCCGGCATGGTGATCGTGGCGGACGGGACCGCGGCGGCGGCGGCGCGGATCGCCCGCGTGCTGTGGAACGATCCCGCCACCGGCGTCATGCGGCACGCCGATGCCGGCTACGAGGCCGCCATCGCGTCGGCGCGTGAGCACGGCCTCAACCTGCCGTCGCTGCCGTGATGCGGGTCGCAATCGTCGGCGGCGGCGTGATGGGCAGCTCCACCGCCTACCACCTCGCCAGCCACCCGGACTTCCACGGCAGCGTCACCGTCATCGAGCGGGAGCCGACCTACTTCCGTGCCTCGTCGGCGCTGTCGGCCAGCTCCATCCGCGAGCAGTTCTCGACCCCGCTCAACGTCGCGATGTCCCAGTTCGGCCTGCGCTTCCTGCAATCGGCGGTCGACACGCTGGCGGTGGACGGCGACGCGCCGGAGCTGTCGCTGCGGTTGCCCGGCTATTTGTTCCTGGCCAGCGAGGCCGGCTTGCCGGTGCTGCGCGGCAACCACGCGGTGCATGTGGCGGCGGGGGCCGACGTGGCGCTGATGTCGCCGGCCGCGTTGCGGGAGCGGTATCCGTGGCTGTCGACCGAGGGAGTCGCGGAGGGATCGCTCGGCCTGTCGCGCGAAGGCTCGTTCGACGGGCCGGCGCTGCTCGCCGCGTTCCGCCGCAAGGCGCGGTCGCTCGGCGTCGAGTACATCGCCCGGGACGCCACCGGCTTCGTGCGGTCGGGTGGTCGGATGGCAGGCGGGCGGGTGACGGGCGTGCGCTTGGCCGACGATGTGGTGGTCGAGTGCGACATGGCGGTGAACGCCGCGGGGCCGTGGTCGGCGCGCGTCGCCGCGTGGCTCGGCATCGACCTGCCGGTGCGCGCCCGCAAGCGCATGGTCTACGTGGTGTCCTGCCACGACGAACTGCCCGGCTGCCCGCTGGTGATCGACCCGTCCGGCGTCTGGTTCCGCCGCGAGGGCCGGCACTTCCTGGCCGGGCGCTCCCCGGTCGGCGGCGAACCTGATCCCGACGAGCCGCCGCTCGAGGTCGAGCACGCCATGTTCGAGGACATCGTCTGGCCGGCGATCGCCGCCCGCGCCCCGGCGTTCGAGGTGCTGAAACTCGTCAGCTCCTGGGCCGGCTACTACGAGATGAACCTGTTCGACCACAACGGCGTGGTCGGCCCGCACCCCGCCGCGCCCAACGTCATCCACGCCGCCGGCTTTTCCGGTCACGGGATGCAGCACTCGCCGGCGGTCGGGCGCGGCGTCGCGGAACTCGTCGCCAAGGGCGGCTACGGCACCCTCGACCTATCGCCGCTGGCCTTCACGCGGCTGCTGGAGAACCGGCCGTTGCTGGAGCGGAGCGTCGTCTAGCGGCTCCGCACAGAAGTTTTGACTGGTTGCAGTGGCGAGCGTGATGGGCGTGTGGCCAGGGCTTTGCGGTGGACGCCAGCATGATCCGGCTGGACTGTTGGAATTGAACAGGAGATTGCCTGATGAGCGGCAACATAACTCTATTTACCGAAGTGGATAAGACTTCCGACCCTGGTTTCTTCATCCATTTTCTCAATGAGGCGAACGCTCTTCCCGACATTCAAAGGAGCAAGCAGGTCATCATCGATGGGCTGCGTCTGCACCAAGGCTTGTCCGTACTTGACGTGGGATGCGGGACCGGCACCGACGTCACGGATATGGCACGTTGGCCCGTCGGGTGCGGTGACCGGTGTCGACATGAGCGAGGCGATGATCGCCAACGCCCGGCGCTGTAGCGGTTCCTCAGACCTCCCGGTGACCTTCGAGACGGCAGACGCGATGGCGTTGGGCTTCGCCGACGGCAGCTTTGACAGGTGCCGGGCGGAGCGGCTGCTCATGCACGTCCCCGACCCGGTCCAGGCGCTCGCGGAAATGGTCCGCGTCACGAAGTCTCATGGCCGTGTCTGCGTGTTCGACTTCGATTGGGACACCTTCGTGATCGACAGTCCACGACGCGACATTACCAGGCAGGTGGTTTCATCGTTCTCAGACTCAATCCGAAATGGCTGGATCGGCCGCCAGCTACGCCGGCGGTTCCTCGACCTGGGAATGACCGAAGTGGCGGTGGTGACACAGGAGATCTTTGTCGGGCTCGAGTTCCTCAGGCTGCTGATCGGAGGGCACCTGACGCAGGCACAGCAATCCGGCGCGTTTGCAGCGGCCGAGCTTCAGGACTGGTGGGCCGGACTTCGCGTGGCGGAGGCGGATGGCCGGTTTCTGGCCGGATTTACCGCGTTCATCGTGTCAGGCAGCAAAGGCTGACGCTGTCTCAGAGTCGGTCCGAGTGGGCATCGATCAAGCTTGCGAAATATTATTTGTCGGTCACCGTAGTTAGAGTTCTCTTCGTCAGGTTGCCTTCAGGAAACGCAGAAGTGCTTCGTTCACCGCACCCGTGGCTTCGAGCTGCGGCCAGTGACCAACTCCGTCCAGTGCGACGAACCCACGAAGGTCGGGCAAGGATCGGCGCAGGTCATCCTCCGTGACAGCGCGCGTCTTTGCGATCCCGTCGGCATTACCCATGAGAAAGAACGATGGTTGCCGGATCGTGGCGCCAGCGAACGCACCAGCCATGTCGAAGAAGGGCTGAATCGCCCGATAGTAGTTGAGCGGCCCATGAAAGCCCGTCTGCTGAAAATCAGCGATTGCCGCCGCGACGTCATCTGCGTCCGCCCAGCCTGGAATGCCGACGGGAGAACGGCGGGTCAGGCCGCGCGCCGGGTCGAACGGGTCCCAGCGCTGGTCGTCCGGCGCCGACCCCGATGTCCAATAGAGCATACCCGGGATAGTCGTGGCGGCATCCGCCCACTCGCTGTCGGCTTCAGGGCGCATCTGCCGGAACATGTAGAACTCATCCTTGCCGGCTTCGCGGAGCTGTTGCAGGAAGCTTTTGCTTCCTGGCGGCAGGAACGGAACGCTTATGCCAAACACCGCGGTAAAGCGGTCGGGCCGCATCATCGCGGCATTCCAGGCGACGCTGGCGCCGAAATCATGGCCCACGACCGTGACGGTCCCGACCTGAAGCGCATCAAGCAACCCGACCAGATCACCGACCGTGTGGAACGGAGTGTAGAGAGCGGCATCGGCAGGCGAGGAACTCTCGCCGTAGCCGCGCATGTCGAGCGTAAGCGCGCGGTAGCCCATTTCCGCCACCGCTTTCATCTGCCGCCGCCAGCCGCGCCACGTATCGGGAAAGCCGTGGACGAACAGCACGGCCGGTCCGTCGCCCAGTTCAATGACATGCAGGGTAACGCCATTGGCGACGATGTGGTGGTGCTTCACTGCGTTCTCCTCGTCAGCATGTCACGGTCTTTGTCCTATTGGCTTGGCACGGGAACCCTGCCGCGGATGAAGATCGAGCGCAATGCCGGGTCGATCGATCGAAGAGCCGCTTAAAGAGCCGTGTAGCCGCCGTTGAGTCGAATTCTACCCCGCGTCGGCTCGTGGTTGCCGGGACCGGCTCCTAGCCGATCGCCCGCAACGTCGTCTTCCGACTAAGCGCCAGGCGACGGTAGACCTCGACGTAATCCTCGGCCATCCGCCGCGCGGTGAACCGGGCCTCGAACCGCCGGCGGATGCGGTTGCGGTCGAGCGTGTGCAGTTGGCCCACCGCGGCGATGGCGCTGGCTTCGTTGTCGACGATGAAGCCGGTGACGCCGTCTTCGATGATCTCCGGCACCGAGCCGCGATTGAACGCGATCACCGGCGTGCCGCAGGCCATGGCCTCGATCATCACCAGGCCGAACGGCTCCTCCCAATCGATCGGCATCAGCAAAGCGGTGGCGCCCGAAAGGAAATCTGATTTCTGCTCGTCGTTGATCTCGCCGATCAACTCGGCCGCGCCGGCGCCCAGCAGCGGCTGCACCACGCGCTCGTGGTACTCGACGTCGACCCGGTCGACCTTGGCCGCGAGCTTCAGCGGGATGCCGCAGGCACGGGCGATGCGGATGGCGATATCGGGGCGCTTCTCCGGTGCGATGCGACCCAGGAACGCGAGGTACTCGGGCGCAACCGCACGCGGCGTCAGCAGGTTTTCCGGCAAGCCGTGCGGCACTGTCTGGATCCAGCCGGCCTCCGGCAGCGGCAGCCGCTGGCTGTCGGAGATCGACACCACCGGCACGTCGAGGAACATCTTGTACACCGGCCGCAGCTCCGGCAGGTCGAGCCGGCCGTGCAGCGTGGTGACGAACGGCGTCGCCTGCCTGCTCAGCACCGAGAACGGGTGGTAGTCGAGGTGGCAGTGCATCACGTCGAACTCGTCGGCGCGCTGCATCAGCATCTCCATCATCAGCGCATGGGGCGCATTGACGTCGCGCACGCCGGGATCGAGGCGCAGCGCGCGCGGCCACGGCGACACCAGCCTGGCGCTGGTCACGCTGTCGCCGCTCGCGAACAGGGTCACCTCATGGCCCATGGCGACCAGCTCCTCGGTCAGGTAGGAAACCACCCGCTCGGTGCCGCCGTAGAGCTTGGGCGGCACCGCTTCGTGCAGGGGAGATACCTGGGCAATCCGCATGGCGTGTCCTTTCAGAAACCAGGGCCGCCCGTCACAGCCGGCCGGTCGCGCATTTCGCAGCCATCAACGATAGTAGTAGGGCGCATGGTAGCCGTAACCGTAGCCGCCCCCGCCGTAGCCGCCTCCGCCATAGCCGTAACCGCCGCCGCCGTAGGGGCGGTCGGGATAGATGTAGCAGCCGGACAGCGCGGCCGCTCCGATCAGCGCCGCCACTGGAAGCAGGACGCCGCGCGTGATCCTGCGAGCTTTGCCGAACCTCGTCATGTCGATCCCTCCTGAAAACGGAGTGCATGGTGGAAGATGATTGAGGCGAGATAATGAGCGATTGATGGCGGGGAAACGGCAGCTTGCGCCATGCACGGCGGACTGGCGACCGCAGCCTCCCGTGGCCTCGGTCACTGTTGGCGGCCTGTCGATATTTTGCCACGTTGTTGCGGAATGTTGTCAACCTCGGACGGCTACGGTCCGCAACAGAACCTCAGGGTTGATCCAGTGCGCACTCACTCGACGATGTTTCGATTGTCCGCCGCCATCGCGGTCGGCGGCTTGACGTTCGGCCCGATTCTGGCCCAATCCGCCGCCGCCCAGCCGGCCCCGCCACCCGGCCAGGCAGCGTTGCCCGCGGGAGATCCCCCGGCGCGGGTCGGGCGGGTGGCGCGGCTGGACGGCACGGTGTCGTTCCATAGCGCCGACCAGGACCATTGGGACGCCGCCACGCTGAACTACCCGGTGACCTCGGGCAACTCGTTCTGGACCGAACCCTCGTCCACCGCCGAGATCGACATCGACGCCGCCCACTTGGCGCTGGGCCAGCAAACCGAGTTCGACCTCAACACGCTCGACAACCTCGCGCTCAGCGCCACGCAGCCGCAGGGCGCCAGCTACCTGCGCGTGCGCCTGATCGGCAACGGGCAGAGCTATACGATCGTGACCCCGCGCGGCACGGTGACCATCGCGGCGGCCGGGCGCTACGAGATTGCCTCCGGCGACACCGACACGCCGACCACAGTCACCGTGGCGGACGGCGCCGCGCAGATCACCGGCGCCAATTTGTCGTTGCTGGTCGGCGCGCACCAGACCGCCTCGATCACCGGCACCGACAGCCTTGAGGGCGTCGTCGGGGCGGAGGCGGACGATCCGTTCCTCGCGGCGCAACTGGCCCACGAGCGTCCGCCGCCGTCGCTGGCCATTGCCGCGCCCCGGTCCAGCGCGCCATTGCGGCGGGTGACGGCCTACGTGCCGCCGCCGGTGGTGCAGCAGATGACCGGCTACGAGGATTTGCAGACCAGCGGCACCTGGGCGCCGACGCCGCAGTACGGCCACGTCTGGTATCCGCCGGTGGCGCAGGATTGGGTGCCGTACCGCCATGGCCACTGGGCCTATGTGGCGCCATGGGGTTGGACCTGGGTCGATGACGCCGCATGGGGGTTTGCGCCGTTCCACTACGGGCGCTGGGTCGATGTCGACAATCGCTGGGGATGGACGCCGGGCGTGCCGGACGCGCCCAGCTATGCGGCGTCCTATGACTCGCCCGAGTACCAGCCGCCGGTGTATGCGCCCGCCCTGGTCAGCTTCGTCGATCTGGCCGGCGCCGCGATCGTCGGAGCCGCGGTCGGACTTGCCATCGGCGGCGCGTTCGGCGGCGGCGATCATGGTGGCGACAGGGGCGGCGATGGCTACGGGGACCGTGGCGGCTCGGTCGGCTGGGTGCCGCTGGGGCCGAACGAGCAGTACCAGCCGCCTTACCACGTCAGCAACAACTATGTCCGCAACGTCAACGTCACCAACGTGCGCAACGTGACGAACATCACGAACGTCACCAACAACACGCGGACGGTGAACAACTTCGTCAACCAGAGCGCCGCCACGGTGGTTCCGGCTGCGGCGATGGCGCAGTCGCAGCCGATCGCCGCCCGCGTGCAGCAGGTCGCGCCGCAGCAGCTCGCCGCCGCCCACGCCGTCGCCCAGGCGCCGGTGCGGCCCACGCTGCAGACCGCCGGCGTCACCCCGGCCGTCGCCCGCGAACTGAAGATCCCGCCAGCCGCGCCAGCCGCCGGCGCCGCCGCAGCCGTGGCGACCCCGGTTCGGGCAGCGCCGGGGCCGCAGGTGCAGGCGCGCCCCAATTTCGTGGCGGGCCAGCCGGTGGCAGCGGTCCGGCCGGTGCTGCGTCCCGCAGGCGCCGCGCCGGCCACGGCACAGCCAGCCACCGCCGCCGTTGCCCTTCCTGCCGCAGCCGCAGCCGCAGGGTTGGCGGCGCGGCCCGGTGTCGCAGTGCCGCCGGGTGCGGGATCGGCAGCGGTGAAGCCGCCCGGCTCGCCCATAGCGCCTGCGCCGCGCGTGCCGGGCGCCACGCCCGCCCTGGTTCCCCATATCGGCACGCCCGCCGGCGCGCTGCCCGGCTCGACCGCGCCGGCCATCGTCCCGCATCCCGCCGCCGCCAACCCGGCCGTGCTTGCGCCGCGCGTGCCGGGCGCCGCGCCCGCTCTGGCTCCTCATATCGGTATGCCCGCTCATGCGCTGCCCGGCTCGACCGCGCCGGCCATCGTCCCGCCTCCCGCCGCCAATCCGGCCGCTCCCGCGCCCCACGCGCCAGGCGCCGTGCCTGCCTTGGTTCCCCATGCCGCCACGCCCGCCGGTGCGGCAGCGGCACCCCACGCTGCGCCGCTGACTCCGGCGCCGGCGATCCGTCCCGCAGCGCCGACGCCGGCTGCGCGCGTTGCTCCAGCGCCAAGCCCCGCCGCCGCTCCGCGTCCGGCAGCGCCTGCGCCGATACCGCAGTCAATCCCTGCGCCAGCGCCGCGTCCAGCTCCAGCGCCACGCCCGGCTGCGGCTCCGCCGCCTCGCCCCACGCCAGCGCCGCCTCCGCCACGCCCTGCACCTGCTCCGGCGCCTGTCGCAGCGCCACGTCCCGCACCGCCGCCCGCGCCACGTCCGGCTCCGCCCCCGGCTCCGGCGCCACGTCCGCCTCCGCCGCCCGCGCCACGTCCGGCACCCGCGCCGCCGCCGCAGGCACACAAGCTCTGTCCGCCCAACGCGAAAGCCTGCTGAGAGACGGCAGCCGTCAGCCTAATCGGCGGCGCGCCGGACAAAATCCGCAGCACCACCGGACAACTCGCCGACCAGGCCGGCGTGCGTGGCCAGGACCTGCCGCCGCTTGATCTTCTGGGTGGGCGTCAACAGGCTGTTCTCGACGCTGAACGGCGGCACCAGGCGGTGCCGCCGGACCCGCTCCGGCGCGGCCAGTTGCGTGTTGACCCGGGCGACGGCCGCGCTCACGGCGCGCTCGTCGCAGCCGTCCGCCACCACCAGCAGGGCGGCGAGACTGGCTTGGCCGTCGCCGAACACCACCGCCTGCGCGATCTCCGGCGCCTTGGACAGCGCCGCCTCCACCTTGGCCGGCGCGATGTTGTCGCCGCCCGAGAGCACGATCAGGTCCTTCTTGCGGTCGGTGATGCGCAGATTGCCGTCGCCGTCGACGACGCCCACGTCGCCGGTATGCAGCCAGCCGTCGCGCAGCACCTCCTGCGTCTCCGCCGGCCGCCCCCAGTAGCCCTCCATCACCAGGTCGCCGCGCACCAGGATCTCGCCATCGTCGGCGATGCGCAGCTCGACCCCGCGCAACGGCCGCCCCACCGTCTCGATCCGGGTTGCCTGCGGCGGGGTCGCCGAGATCACCGGGCCGGCTTCGGTCTGGCCATAACCCTGCAGCAGGTTGATCCCGAGTGCCCGGAAGAACCCGCCGACCTCCGGATCGAGCCGCGCGCTGCCGGAGATCGCCACACGGAACCGTCCGCCAAACCGCGCCCTGATCTTGCGCCGCACCAGCCGGTCCAGCGCGCGGTCGGCCAGCCAGGCCGCGGGCGAGAGGCGGGCGCCCTGCGCGCGGGCCTCGCCGTAGCGCATCGCCCGATGGAACAGCGCCTGTTTCCAGGCTGGCTCGCGGGCGACCTGCGCCAGGATGCGCGTGCGGATCGCTTCGAGCAGCCGCGGCACCATGGCCATGATGGTGGGCCGCACCGCCAGCATGTCGGCGGCCAGATGCTCGACGCCCCGGCTGTAGACGATCTCGGTGCCGATGCTCAGCAGGAAATACTGGCCGACGGTGTGCTCGTAGCTGTGCGACAGCGGCAGGAACGACAGGTACACCTCGTCCGCCAGCCGCAGCGGCGCCACCAACTCGAACGCGCCATGGCAGTTCGACAGCATGGCGCGGTGCGACAGCATGACGCCCTTGGGCTGCCCGCCGGTGCCGGACGTGTAGATGATGCACGCCAGCGAGCCGCCCGGGATGATCTCCGCCTCGGCCGCGATGTCGGACGCCGGCCGCGACGCGCCGGCGGTCAGCGCCTGCCAGGACAGCGCCCGCCACGACCTCGAGCCTCCGGGCGGCGCCGGCTGGTCGCCGAGCGTCACCAGCAGGTCGAGCGGTCCGGCCGCAGCGACCCGTTCGGCCAGCGCCGCCGTCGAGACGATCGCCACCCGCGCGCCGCTGTCGCGCAGCACGTGGGCGTGGTCCTCGACCGTGTTGGTGACGTAGGTCGGCACCGGCACCGCGCGGATCGCCAACAGGGCGGTCTCGGCGATCGGGTATTCGGGCCGGTTCTCGCTGACCAGCACCACCCGGTCGCCGGCCGACACGCCAGCTTCGCGCAAGCCGCGCGCCGCCGCCGCCGCCAGCCGCGCGAACTCGCCCCACGAAATCGACTGCCCAGCCCCGTCTTGCCCGGCGCCGCCTTGCCCGGCGGCGCGCAGCATCGGCCGGTTGGGCCATTGCCGCGCGCGGGCGAACATCATGGCGGCGAGATTCGGCCATTCCGGGTAATTCTCGACCGCAGCGCGGCTTCGCATTGACGCAACCCTTTGACGTGTCCCGCTTGCACCTTACATCGCTTAGGCAAACACCTCGATAGGATGCACGCGACCATGCCGGACGGACACGCCATCGCCTCCGCCACCGACTCCGGCGGCGCGGACCTTCCGACCTGGGATCTCACCGACCTCTACCCCGGCACCGACAGCCCGCAGCTCGAAGCCGCCCTGGCCGGCGCCACGGCCTCGGCGGAGCTGTTCGCCGCGCGTTACGCGGGCCGGCTGGAGAGCCTGTCGGGCCGCACCCTGGCCGCCGCGATCTCCGACTACGAAGGCATCGACGAGGTGCTCGGGCGAGTGATGTCGTATGCCCAGTTGCTGTTCAGCGGCGACAGCACCGACGCCGCCATCGGCCAGTTCTACCAGTCGATGACCGAGCGGGTGACCGCCGTCAGCAGCCACCTGATCTTCTTCGCGCTCGAACTCAACCGCCTCGACGACACGCTGCTGGAGGCCAAGCTGGCCGACCCGGCGCTGGCGAAGTGGCGGCCGTGGCTGCGCGACCTGCGGGTGTTCCGGCCGCACCAGTTGGCCGACGAGCTGGAGAAGCTGCTGCACGAGAAGGAGGTGACCGGGCGCTCGGCCTGGTCGCGGCTGTTCGACGAGACCATCGCCGGGATGCGGGTCCCGCTCGGCGACCAGGAGCTGACTGTCAGTGATGCGCTGAACAAGCTGTCCGACCACGACCGCCCGACCCGCGAGGCCGCCGCCAAGGCCATCGGCCGCGCGTTCGAGGGCAACATCAAGCTGTTCGGCCTCATCACCAACACGCTGGTGAAAGACAAGGAGATTGTCGACACCTGGCGTCACTACCCGCGCCCCGGCAGCTCGCGCAACCGCTCCAACATGGTGGAGGACGAGGTTGTCGACGCGCTGGTGACGGCGGTGTCCGACGACTACGCCCGCCTGTCGCACCGCTACTACAGCCTGAAGGCGCAGTGGCTCGGCCTGGACCGGCTGCAGACCTGGGACCGCAACGCGCCGCTGCCCGGCGACCTCGACCTGCACATCGGCTGGGACGACGCCCGCGCCCGCGTGCTGGGCGCCTACGCCGCGTTCTCGCCGGAGCTGGCCGAGGTCGGCGGCCAGTTCTTCTCGCAGCGCTGGATCGACGCCGAGTTGCGCCCCGGCAAGTCGGGCGGCGCGTTCGCGCATCCGACCATCCCGGCGGTGCATCCGTACCTGCTGCTGAACTACCACGGCAAGTTGCGCGACGTGATGACGCTGGCGCACGAACTCGGCCACGGCGTGCATCAGGTGCTGGCGGGCCAGCGGCAGGGCTACATGATGTCCGGCACGCCGCTGACCTTGGCCGAGACCGCCAGCGTGTTCGGCGAGATGCTGACCTTCCGGGCGATGCTGGACGCAGAACAGGACCCGGCGCGCCGCCGCATCATGCTGGCCGGCAAGGTCGAGGACATGCTGAACACCGTGGTCCGGCAGACGGCGTTCTACCAGTTCGAGACGCTGCTCCACACCGAGCGCCGGCTGGGCGAGCTGACGGCCGACCGCATCGGCGCGCTGTGGATGCAGGTGCAGCGCGACAGCCTTGGCCCGGCGTTCGAGTTCACGCGGGACTACAGCGTGTTCTGGTCGTACGTGCCGCATTTCGTGCATTCGCCGTTCTACGTCTACGCCTATGCGTTCGGCGACTGCCTGGTGAACGCCCTGTACGGCGTCTACCAGTCGGGCCATCCCGGCTTCGAAGCCAAGTACCTCGACATGCTGCGGGCCGGCGGCACGATGCGGCACCAGGAGCTGCTGGCGCCGTTCGGCCTGGACGCCAGCGACCCCGGCTTCTGGCGTCGCGGCCTCGACGTCATCTCCGGCTTCATCGACGAACTCGCGGGGACTGTGTGATGTCAGAGGACCGGGCCAACCTGTTTGGCGAGATTCGCCGCTTGGCGCGCACCTCGGGCGCGGTGGGCGGCATCGCCGCGCGGGTGGTGGGCCAGCGTGCGTTCGGCATCAAGGGCAACACCAGCGGGCACGCCGAGGACCTGAAGGCCATCCTCGGCGGCCTCAAGGGTCCGCTGATGAAGGTGGCGCAATTCCTGTCCACCGTGCCCGACGCGCTGCCGCCGGAGTACGCCGAGGAACTGGCGCAGTTGCAGGCCAACGCGCCGGCGATGGGCTGGTCGTTCGTGCGCCGCCGCATGGCCAGCGAGCTGGGGCCGGACTGGGAGAAGAAGTTCAAGTCGTTCGACCATGAGGCGTCGGCGGCGGCCAGCCTCGGCCAGGTGCATCGCGCCACGCTGCCGGACGGCACCGAGGTCGCCTGCAAGCTGCAGTACCCGGACATGGCCAGCATCGTCGAGGCCGATTTGCGGCAATTGCGCCTGGGCATGTCGCTGTACCGCCGCATGGACAGCACCATCCAGCTCGAGGACATCTACAGCGAGCTGGCCGAACGGTTGCGCGAGGAGCTGGACTACGAGCGCGAGGCCGCGCAGATGCGGCTCTACGGGCTGATGCTGAAGGACGAGCCGATGGTGCATGTGCCGGTGCCGTTCGAGGCGTTCTCGACGCGCCGGCTGCTCACCATGACCTGGCTCGAAGGCCGCTCGGTGACCAGCCGGCTGGAGGAAAACCCGCCGCTCGACGAGCGCAACCATCTGGCCGAGGCGCTGTTCCGGGCCTGGTACGTGCCGTTCTACCGTTACGGCGTGATCCACGGCGACCCGCATTTGGGCAACTACCAGGCGCGCGCCGACGGCACCGTCAACCTGCTGGACTTCGGCACCATCCGGGTGTTTCCGCCTAGCTTCGTGCGTGGCGTGATCGACCTGTACGAGGCGATCCGCGACAGCGACGACGAGCGCGCCTTCAACGCCTACAAGAGCTGGGGCTTCGGCGACATCACGCGCGAGAAGATGGCGGTGCTCAACGAGTGGGCGAAGTTCATCTACGAGCCGTTGATGCAGGACCGGGTGCGCAAGATCCAGGAGACCAACGACCCGCAATACGGCCGCGCGGTCGCCGAGCGGGTCCATGCCGGGCTGAAGCGCGTCGGCGGGGTGCGGCCGCCGCGCGAGTTCGTGCTGATGGACCGCAGCGCCATCGGCCTCGGCAGCGTGTTCCTGCGGCTGGGCGCCGAACTGAACTGGTCGAAGATGTTCCGCGCGCTGACCGACGGGCTGAACGTCGAGGCGCTGGCCCCGCGGCAGCGCGAGGCGCTGGTCGCGGCCAAGGTGCCGCCGTCGGTGACCGCCAACATCGCGTAACGAACACCCTTGCGCGCGCCATCCCGCGTGGGCATCTTGCGCCGCGTTCAGCATACGGAGAGATGAGCGATGCGCCTTGCGGTGCTCAAGGAACGCCGCGCCCACGAGACGCGCGTCGCCGCCACCCCGGAGACGGTCAAGAAGCTGGTCGGCATGGGCCTGACGGTCGCGGTCGAGGCCGGCGCCGGCCTCGCCTCGTCGTTCATGGACCCCGATTACGTCGCCGCTGGCGCCGAAATCGCGCCGGATGCGGCGGCGGCGCTGGCGGGCGCCAACATCGTCTTCGCGGTGCAGGCGCCGGAAGCCGAGTTGCGCGCTCAGTTCCCACGCGGCGCACTGGTGGTATGCACATCCAACGCCTTCGCCGAGCCGGACGCCGTGGCGGCGTTCGCGGCGGGCGGCCTCGACGTGGTGGCGATGGAGCTGCTGCCGCGCATCACCCGCGCGCAGGCCATGGATATCCTGTCGAGCCAGGCCAACCTCGCCGGCTACCGTGCGGTGATCGAGGGGGCGGGGGCGTTCGAGCGCGGCTTCCCGATGATGATGACGGCGGCCGGCACCGTGCCGCCGGCGCGTGTGCTGGTCATCGGCGCCGGCGTCGCCGGCTTGCAGGCCATCGCCACCGCCCGCCGGCTGGGCGCCATCGTCTCGGCCACCGACGTGCGCGCCGCCGCCAAGGAGGAGATCAAGTCGCTCGGCGCCACCTATGTCGGCGTCGAGGATGCCGAGGCGCAGGGCGCGCAGACCGCCGGCGGCTATGCGCGCGAGATGAGCGACGCCTACCGGCAGAAGCAGGCCGAGCTGCTGGCGAGCACCGTGGCGAAGAGCGATCTGGTGATCTGCACGGCGCTGGTGATGGGGCGCAAGGCGCCGGTCATCGTCACCGAGGCGATGGTCGCCGCCATGAAGCCGGGCAGCGTCATCGTCGACATCGCCGCCGACACCGGCGGCAACTGCGCCGCGACCCGGGCGGGCGCCAGCCACATGACCGAGAACGGCGTCCGCGTGCTGGGCTGGCGCAACTGGCCGAGCCGCATCGCAGTGGCCGCGAGCAGCCTGTACGCGCGCAACCTGCTCACCTTCTTGACGACTTTCTGGGACAAGGACGCCCAGGCGCCCCGGCTGCCGGAAGCCGACGACATCATCCGCGGCACGCTGCTCACCCGCGGCGGCGTCGTGGTCCATCCGCAGTTCCAGCCCACCGTTGCAGTCTGACAGGACATAGCGATGACCCCGAGCCAGCTTGCCGACCAAGCCGACTTCCTGGCCAGCCGCGCCAACGAGCTCGCCTTCTCCGCCCGCGGCATGGCGGCGGGCATGGGACCGGTGGCCGAGGCGGTGGAGCCGTTCGTGTTCCTGCTGGCGGTGTTCCTGATGGCCTGCTTCGTCGGCTACTACGTCGTCTGGAACGTGACGCCGGCGCTGCACTCGCCATTGATGGGCGTCACCAACGCGATCTCCTCGGTCATCATCGTCGGCGCGATGCTGGCGACCGGGCTGGCGGTGTCGTCCCGCTGGTCGATGGCGTTCGGCTTCATCGCGGTGATGCTGGCGAGCGTCAACATCTTCGGCGGGTTCGTCGTGACCCAGCGGATGCTGCAGATGTTCAAGCGTAAGCAATAAGGGTCGCCGATGTCCGCCAGCCTGACCGCGGTCGCCTATCTGGTTGCCGCCGTACTGTTCATCCTTGCCTTGCGCGGCCTGTCGCATCCGCAAACCTCGCAACGCGGCAACCAGATGGGCATGGCGGGCATGGCGCTCGCCATCGTCGCCACCCTGGCGCACGGCGGCATGTCGGGCACCGGCTACCTGCTGATCCTGCTGGCCATCATCATCGGCGGCAGCGTCGGCGTGTTCGTGGCGATGCGGATCAAGATGACCGCGCTGCCGCAGCTGGTCGCCGCCTTCCACTCCCTCGTCGGCCTCGCGGCGGTGTTCGTCGCCGCCTCCGCGCTGAACGCGCCGGCGGCGTTCGGGATCGGCCTGCCCGGCCACATCCACACCGAGAGCCTGGTCGAGATGTCGCTCGGCCTGGCGATCGGCGCGATCACCTTCTCCGGCTCGCTGATCGCCTTCGCCAAGCTGCAGGCGCTGATGCCCGGCGCGCCGATCACCTTCCGCTCGCAGCACCCGCTCAACCTCGGCCTCGGCATCCTGCTGCTGGTGCTGATCGTGCTGTTTGTGGTCGGCGGCAGCCAGGTGGTGTTCTGGCTGATCGCGCTGCTGGCGATCGGGCTGGGCTTCTTGCTCATCATCCCGATCGGCGGCGCCGACATGCCGGTCGTGGTGTCGATGCTGAACAGCTACTCCGGCTGGGCGGCGTGCGGCATCGGCTTCACTATCCAGAATCTGGCGCTCATCATCACCGGCGCGTTGGTCGGCGCGTCCGGCGCGATCCTGTCGTACATCATGTGCAAGGGCATGAACCGCAGCATCTTCAACGTGCTGCTGGGCGGCTTTGGCACCGGCAGCGCGGCGGCCGCGGTGACGAATGGGGCCACTGGCGACCGCTCGGTGAAGGCGGGCGCCGCCGAGGACGCCGCCTTCATCATGAAGAACTCGCGCAAGATGGTCATCGTGCCCGGCTACGGCATGGCGGTGGCGCAGGCCCAGCACGCCGTCCGCGAACTCGCCGACACGCTCAAGAAGGAGGGTGTCGAGGTGAAATACGCCATCCACCCGGTCGCCGGCCGGATGCCCGGCCATATGAACGTGCTGCTGGCCGAGGCCAATGTGCCGTACGACGAGGTGTTCGAGCTTGAGGAGATCAACGGCGAGTTCAGCACCGCCGACGTGGTCTACGTGATCGGCGCCAACGACGTGACCAACCCGGCCGCCAAGACCGACCCGACCTCGGCCATCTACGGAATGCCGATCCTCGAGGTCGACAAGGCCGCCACGGTGCTGTTCGTCAAGCGCTCGATGGCGTCGGGTTACGCCGGCGTGGACAACGAGCTGTTCTTCCGGCCCAACACGATGATGCTGTTCGGCGACGCCAAGAAGATGACCGAGCAGATCGTCAAGGCGCTCGGCCACTAACCGCCGGACGCTGCCACCGCTGTTGCGCCTCTCGTCCACGGCGATAAGCTGCGGGACTGATTGGTGGAGCGGGCCTTGCGCAACACGGTGACATTCCTGTTCGGCGACGAGGAGCGGCGGCTGATCGAGCCGGCCTCCACGATGACCGTGCTCGAATGGCTGCGCACCGAGGCCCTCGCCTGCGGCACCAAGGAGGGCTGTGCCGAGGGCGATTGCGGCGCATGTACCGTGGTCGTCGGGCAGCTTGAGGGCGATGCGGTCCACTACCGCCCGGTCAACGCCTGCATCATGGTGGCGGCGGCGCTGGACGGCACGCATCTGCTGACCGTCGAGCATCTGCGCGCCAAGGACGGGACATTGCATCCGGTGCAGCGGGCGATGGTCGACAACCACGCCTCGCAATGCGGTTTCTGCACGCCGGGCTTCGTGATGTCGCTGTTCGCGCTATACCAGCAGGGCCGGGGCGCAGGCGAAGCCGTCGAGGCGCTGGCCGGCAATCTGTGCCGCTGCACCGGCTACCGCCCGATCATCGACGCCGCCCGGCAAAGCTGTTTCGGAGTCGCCGACGATGCCGTGTCGCGCAACGCGGCCGCCACCGAGGCGTGGCTGCGGGCCCGCGACCCCGCGCCGCTGGCGTTCGGCGCTGCGGAGGCCCGCTACCTGTCGCCGCGCTCGCTGGACGAACTCGCCGAGGTCTTCCACGCGAATCCGCACGCCACCCTGCTCGCCGGCGGCACCGATGTCGGCCTCTGGATCACCAAGGAGCGGCGTCCGCTGCCGTTCATCGTCGCCCTCGGCCAGGTCGCGGAACTTGCCGAGATCACCATGACCGACACCGCCATCGTGATCGGGGCCGCCGCGACCTACGGCCGCTGCCTGCTCGTCCTGCAGGCCGAGTGGCCGGAACTGGGGGCGATGCTGCGGCGGCTCGGGTCGCGCCAGATCCGCAACCTCGGCACCATCGGCGGCAACCTCGGCACCGCCTCGCCGATCGGCGACATGGCCCCGGCCCTGCTGGCGCTCGACGCGCGACTGCACCTGCGCTGCGGGCCGGCGTCGCGCGTCGTGCCGGTGTCGGGCTTCTTCACCGGCTACCGGCGCACTATCCTCGCGCCGGGCGAGCTGATCGCCGCCATCGAGATCGCCCGGCCGGCAGCCGACGCCGTGCTGAAAATCTACAAGGTCACCAAGCGGTTGGAGGAGGACATCTCCGCCGTCTGCGCGGCCTTCCACCTGCGGCTGCGCGACGGCGTGGTGGCGGAGTTCCGCGCGGGATGGGGCGGGATGGCGGCGACCCCGCTCCGCAGCCGGGAGCTCGAGGCCCTGCTGACCGGCCAGCCCTGGAACGAGGCCACCATCGAGGCCGGGATGAGGGCGCTCAACGCGGAGCTTCACCCGCTGTCCGACATGCGGGCCTCCAGCGCCTACCGCACCACGCTCGCCCGCAACCTGCTGCTGAAGCTCTACCTTGAGACGACAGCCCGCCTTGAAACCACTGGCGGCGACCGGCGTACCCGCCTGGCCCCGCGCGCCGCATGAACCAGTTGCTCCCCATTGCCGACGCGCAGCGGATCGTCGGACGCAACGCCGTCCACGACAGCGCCGAGAAGCATGTGGCCGGCGAGGCGCTATATATCGACGACATCCCGGAGCCGCGCGCCCTGCTGCACGCCGCCATCTTCCTGAGCGAGCACGCCCACGCCCGCATTCTCGATCTCGACCTGAGCGCCGTGCTGGCAGCGCCGGGTGTCGTCGCCGTGATGGCGGCGGCAGACATCCCCGGCGTCAACGATGTCGGGCCGGCGTTCCCCGGCGACCCGATCTTCGCGGCGGATCTGGTCGAGTATCACGGCCAGTCGGTGTTCGCCGTCGCCGCCCACAGCCTCGCCGCGGCCCGCTCTGCGGTCTTGCTCGGCCGCGTCGAATACGAGGTGCTGCTGCCGGTCCTCACCATCGACGACGCCATGGAGCGCCGCCTGTTCGTGCTGCCGTCGCAGACCATGCGGCGCGGTGAATCGGCACCGGCGCTCGCCGCCGCCGCGCGACGCCTGTGCGGACGGGTGCGGCTGGGCGGCCAGGAGCATTTCTACCTGGAGGGGCAGGTCGCCATGGCGCTCCCCGGCGAGGACGGCGACATGCACGTCCATTCCTCGACCCAGCACCCGACCGAGGTGCAGCACCTGGTGGCGCGCTCGCTCGGCCTGGCCGATCATGCCGTGGTCTGCGAGACCCGCCGCATGGGCGGCGGCTTCGGCGGCAAGGAAAGCCAGGCTTCGCTGATCGCCTGTGTCGCCGCCCTGCTGGCGCAACGGACCGGCCGCCCGGTGAAGCTGCGGCTCGACCGTGACGACGACATGGTGCTGACCGGCAAGCGCCACGACTTCCGCATCGACTACGATGTCGGCTTCGACGACGACGGCAGGATCACGGCGCTCGAACTGGAGTTGTGCGGCAACTGCGGCATGTCGCCCGACCTGTCCGCCGCCATCAACGACCGCGCGATGCTGCACGCCGACAACTGCTACTTCCTGCCCGACGTCACCATCGTCTCGCACCGCTGCAAGACCAACACGGTCTCCAACACCGCCTTTCGCGGCTTCGGCGGGCCGCAGGGCATGTTCGCTATCGAGTATGTGGTGGACGAGATCGCCCGCGCGCTGCGCCGCGACCCGCTCGATGTCCGCCAAACCAATTTCTACGGCCGGCACGACCGCAACGTCACGCCGTACCACATGCGCGTCGAGGACAACGTCATCGCCGAACTGGTCGACGACCTCATCGCCACGTCGCAATACCGGCAGCGCCGCGAGGACACGGCGCGCTTCAACCGCGAGCACGCCTGGATCAAGCGCGGGCTTGCGCTGACTCCGGTGAAGTTCGGCATCTCGTTCACGCTGAAGCACATGAACCAGGCCGGCGCGCTGATCCACGTCTACACCGACGGCAGCGTGCAGCTGAACCACGGCGGCACCGAGATGGGGCAGGGGTTGTTCGTGAAGGTGGCGCAGGTGGTGGCCGAGATCCTCGACCTGCCGCTGGAGCGCATCAAGATCACCGCCACGACCACCGGCAAGGTGCCTAACACCTCGCCGACCGCCGCCTCCTCCGGCTCCGATCTTAACGGCAAGGCCGCCGCCAACGCCGCCATGACGATCCGCGACCAGCTGCTCCCGGTTGCCGCCGAGTTGCTCGGCGTGCCAGGCGAGACGATCAGGTTCGTGGACGGGCAGGTGGTTGGCGGCGCGGCGTCGCTGCCGTTCGCCGCCGTGGCACGCGCAGCCTACGAACGGCGCATCCAGCTCTCCGCCGCCGGCTACTACGCGACGCCGAAGATCCATTACGACCAGGCGACCCACACCGGCCGGCCGTTCTTCTACTTCGCCTACGGCGCCTCGGTGTCGGAGGTCGAGGTGGACACGCTGACCGGCGAATACCGGGTGATCCGCGCCGACATCCTGCACGACGCCGGCCGCTCGATGAACCCGGCCATCGACATCGGCCAGATCGAGGGCGGCTTCGTGCAGGGCATGGGCTGGCTGACCACCGAGGAATTGTGGTGGGACAAGGCCGGGCGGCTGCGCACCCATGCGCCGAGCACCTACAAGATCCCGGTCGCGGGCGACGTGCCGGCGGATCTGCGGGTGCGGATCTGGGCCGCCGGGGACAACCGCGAGGACACCGTGTTCCGCTCCAAGGCGGTGGGCGAGCCGCCGCTGATGCACGGCATCTCGGTGTTCCACGCGCTGAAGGACGCCGTGGCCGCGTGTGGCGACACGTCGCCGCGACTGGACGCGCCGGCCACGCCCGAGCGGGTGCTGCTGGCGATCGAGGCCCTGCGCGGCCCCGCCACGCCCTGGGCCGGCAAATGAGCCAGGGTTGGCTCGACGCGCTGGCGCGACATGCCGAGGCTGGAACGCCCTCGGTGCTGCTGACCGTGGCCCGCATCCGTGGTTCCGCCCCGCGCGAGGCCGGCGCGAAGATGGTGGTGTCCGCATTGGAGCAGGACGGCACCATCGGCGGCGGCGCGCTGGAGCACGAGTGCGGCCGGCTGGCCCGCGACCTGCTGCGCCACGGCTCGCCGCAGCCCGTCATGCGCGATTTCCCGCTTGGCCCGGCACTGGGGCAATGCTGCGGCGGCCACGTCACGGTGCTGTTCGAGCCGATGCTGCCCCCGGCTTGGCAGGTGGCGATCTTCGGCGCCGGCCATGTCGGACGCGCCTTGGTCGCGGTGCTGGGCGCCCTGCCGTGCCGCATCACCTGGATCGACGACCGGCCAGGGGTGTTCGCTGGCGTGGTGCCGCGCAACGTCGGGTGCGTGTCGCAGATGGCGCGGGAGTTCGTTGTCCCGACCGGCGCCATGGTCCTGGTGATGACGCACGACCACCAGCTCGACTACGAGATCGTGCGCGGCTGCCTGGCTCGCGACGACCTCGCCTTCGTGGGCCTGATCGGCTCGGCGACCAAACGGGCGCGTTTCGCCGGCCGCCTGGCACGCGACGGGGTTCTGCCCGCGAGCCTGGCGCGGCTGACCTGCCCGATCGGCATCGCCGGGGCGGGCGGCAAGCTGCCGGCGGAGATCGCGGTTGTGGTCGCGGCGCAGATGCTGATGATCCGGGACGCACGAACAGCCGAGGCGGGGCGCATGGCGGAAGAAGTGGCGGCACACGGGGCGGTCGGCTGCGGCGACCCGGCCTGTGCCGGATGCGCCGCGACGTGAGCCCGCGGAATCTCATGCGCCGCGCCATCGCCCTCTCCCGCGAGACCTCGCAGGCCGGCACCGGCGGTCCGTTCGGCGCGGTGATCGCGCGCGGCGGCGAGGTGGTGGCCGAGGGCTGGAACCAGGTGGTTTCCAGCAACGACCCGACCGCGCACGCCGAGGTGGTGGCGATCCGCCGCGCCTGCGCCGCACTCGGCGCCTTCACCCTCTCGGGCTGCGAGATCTACACCAGTTGCGAGCCGTGCCCGATGTGCCTGGGCGCGATCCACTGGGCCAGGATCGACCGCATCTGGTTCGCCAACGACCGCCACGACGCGGCGGCCATCGGCTTCGACGACGAAATCCTCTATCGCGAAATCGCCCGCCCGCTGATTGGGCGGACAACCCCGATCGAGCAGATGATGCGGGCCGAGGCGCACGAGGTGTTCGAGCAATGGGCGAGCACTCCCGGCCGGGTCATGTACTGAGCCTTCCGCGTTCGATGCGTGGACGATCCGGTTGCGTTATGCTAACGAGACGATGATGAGCGCCGCCGTCAGTCACCCTTTGTTCGCCGGCCCGCGAGACGCCGGCGCTGTTCCGGTGCCGGCCGCGGAATTGCTGACGGTCGCGCGCGAATACGTCGAGGCGGGCCGGCTGGCGGCGGCCGAGCGGTTGCTGGCGCACGTCCTGGCCACGCTCCCCGACCATGCCGAGGCGCTGCACCTGCGCGGCTTCGTCGCCTTCAGGCAGGGCTTCACGCAACAGGCCGTAACCTTCATGGAGCGGGCGCTCGCCGCAGGAGCCGGAACGCCGCGCCAGCTCTGCAACCTGGCCGAGGCGTATCGCGTCCTGGGGCGGACCGACGAGGGCTTGCGGCTGGTCCGCCGTGCCGCCGCCCTGGCGCCGACCGACGCCGTCTGCCACCTCAACGAGGCGATGCTGCACTACGACCGGCAGGAACTCGACCTCTGCATCGGCGCGGCCCGGCGCGCCATCAGCCTGCGGCACGACATGGCGGAGGCGCATATGCGGCTCGGCCAGGCGCTGCTGCTGACGGGCGCTTACCGGGAAGGGTGGGAGGAATACGAGTGGCGTTACGGCATCGCCGGCGCGCAGCCGCTCATGCCGCCAGCCTTCAAGGCGGCGTTCGACCGTCCGCAATGGGACGGCGAGTTTCTCGGACCGGGGCAGCGGCTGCTGCTGATCGCGGACCAGGGCTTCGGCGACGTGCTGATGTTCGCGCGCTACCTGCCGTGGGCGATGGCCCGCTGCGGCGACATCGTCGTGGCCGGCAGCGAGGAGGTGATCGCCCTGCTGGCGCGGGTGTTCCCCGGCCCGCGCTACCATACGCGATGGGACGACCTCGGCGACCACGCCTGCCACTGCCCGCTGTCCGGCCTGCCGCGCCTCGCCGGGACAATGGCGCAGGCGATGCCGGAGGCCGCGCCGTACCTGACCGCCGAGCCGGTGCTGCGGCGGCGGATGCTGGAGTGGCTGCGGGCCAGGACGCCGGGCGAGGGATTGCGCGTCGGCGTCGCCTGGGCCGGGCGGCCGACCCACAGCAACGACCGCAGCCGCTCCGTCCGGCTGGAGCAACTGGCCCCTTTGTTCGACTTGCCGGGAGCATCGTTCGTCTCGCTGCAGAAGGGCGCGGCGTCGGCGCAGCTCGCGGGCGGCGTGGGGCAGGCCGAGATCCACGATGCCGGCGGCCTGCTGCATAGCTTCGAGGACACCGTCGCCTTGATCGACTGCCTCGATCTGGTCGTCGCGGTGGATACCTCGGTCGTCCATGCGGCGGGGGCGCTGGGCAAGCCGGCCTGGGTCATGCTGCCGTACGCGCCGGACTGGCGGTGGCTGGCGGGACGCCCCGATACCGCCTGGTATCCGACGCTGAGGCTGTACCGGCAGCCGAGGCCGGGCGATTGGAAAAGTGTGATCTCGCTGCTCGCCGAAGATCTTGGCGAGCTGGCCGTCCGTCAGCCAGGGCCGAGTTCGGCGAGGATGGCCTTCCTCACGTCCTCGGGCTGATGCTGGATGACCGCCAGCAGCGCCTGCACCGACGCCCTCGCCTGATGCAGTTGCTGCAGCAGCGACAGCACCAGGGCCAGATGTTCGTCGTCGATGCCGGCCTGGTGGCGCAGGTCGCGGACCAGGCGGACCCGCGCGATGTCGTATTCCACGAACACCCAATCCGGCTTGTCGCCGGCAGGCTGCAACCAGCCACGCTCGATCCAGTCCACCAGTTCGTCGGCGCGGATGCCCTCCACCTCGGCGAGAACCGCCGTCAGATGCCACCTCATATCACCACCATGTCTTCGCGCGGCTGCTGCGGGTGCTCCGGCTGCCAATCCTTCAGGAACGCCGCCAACGCCGGCTCGGGCTGCGTCGGCAGCACCACCGAAAGCTCGACATACTGATGCCCTTCGCCGATGCCGCGCCCCTTGAGCCGCAGCCGGGTGCCGCCGACGGCGTTGGCGGGCACCGTCAGCCTGACCTGCCCGGCCACTGTCGGCACGTCGACCACGGCGCCGAGCACCGCCTCCCGCAACGTGATCGGCAGCCGCACCACGATGTCGTCGCCCTCGCGGGTGAAGAACGGATGCGCCGCGACGCTGATCTCGACCAGCGCGTCGCCCGCCGCGCCGCCGCCGGTTCCCGGAGCGCCCTGTCCGCGCAGGCGCAGCACATGCCCGTCTTGCAGGCCCGCCGGGATGGTGACGTCCAGGGTGCGCCCCTCGGACAACGTCAGCCGGCGCACCGTTCCCCGCACGGCATCAAGGAACGGGATGGTCAGGCTGTATTGCACGGATGCACCTTGACGGGGACGGTTGGGCGAGAAGCCCGGTTCGGAAAAAGAGCCGCCGAACAGCCCTTCCAGGTCGTCGAAGTTGAAGTTGGTCGCGTAATCGGCGCGGGTTCCATACGGGTGGGCCGGGTCGGCCCGCGGGCGGCGGCGTCCATACGACGGCGCGGTGGCGGCCTTCTCGTGGCCCTCCATGTCGATCTCGCCGCGGTCGAAGCGCGCGCGCTTCTCGGTGTCGGTCAGCAGCGCGTAGGCGACGCTGATTTCCTTGAACCGCTCGGCGGCCTCCGGCTTGCCCGGGTTGAGGTCGGGATGATGTTTTTTCGCAAGTTTGCGATAGGCTTTGCGAATGGTGTCTTCGGTGTCGGTGCGTTGGACGCCCAACAGGTCGTACGGGTCTTGCATCACACCCGTAACATAATCCAGGACGCCGCATGATGGCAGGGAAAACCGGCGCTGCGGGCGGGCCGATTCTGCTTATCGGCGGCAGTGGCGTCGTCGGCGGGCACATCGCCCGCCTGCTCGGCAAGCTGCCCGGCGCCGAGATCGTGCTGGCGGGTCGCAACGCCGCCCGCGTCAACCGCGCCGCACGGACGTTGCGCCACGAAGGGGTGAGGGCCGAGGCTCGCATCTCCGCCGACGTGCCGCAGAACGTCGCGTTGACGGCCATGGCCTGCATCCGGCATCGCGCGTCGTACATCGACGTGGCCAACAGCCGTGCGCAAGCGGTGGCGTTCGCCGGACTCCACGAAGCGGCGGTGGCGGCCGGCGTGCTGGCGGTGACCGGGGCGTGCGTGCTGCCCTGCGTGTCGATGGCGGCGGTCATGGCGATAAGTGTCGACCTGCAGGCGGTGTCGGCGATCCGGATCTATCTCTGCTCCGGCAACCAGGAGCCATCCGGGGCCGCGGCGATGCGCGTGGCGCTGCGCTCGGCCGGGCGTCGTTTCGTCACGCGCCGCAATGGCCGCGACGCCGCCGCCCATGGCTGGCAGTCGCTCGAAAGCCTGGACCTGCCCGGAGTGGCACCCGACAGCGGGCGCGTGCAGCGGCTGTTCGCCACCATCGACTCGGCCGAGCACGATGTCGCCGTCGCGCGGTGGCCCGACATCGCCGACGTCCAGGTGCGCAGCGGCTTCGAGCTTGGCCTGCTCCAGCGTGCGCTCTGCTTGGCAGCCTGGGCGCCGCGGCTGCGGTTGTTGCCCAGCCTGGCCTGGGCCACCGGCATCGGCGTCGACCTGGCGCGCTTGTGCAGCCATTTCGGTTCGGCCCGGTCGGTGTTGCGGGTCGAGGTGGAGGGCATCGCCGGGAACCACGCGGTCCGCCGCCTGTGGCAGCTCGAAGGCGACGACGGCGACCTCGCGTGGATCGCCGCGGCCCCGGCGGCGGCCCTCGCGCGGCTGCTGCTGGTCGGGCCGCCGCCGCCGCCGGGCGCCGGGGTCGCCGCCGGGATGCCGGGGCTGCGCGAGATCGTCGCCGAGCTGCGGCATCGCAACATCCGCGTGCGGACGCTCGATCTCGACCGCTGATTAACGCCGGTACGTTCGCGCCGATGACCAGCATCGCGAGGTTAACGCCAGCAATTAACGGTCGAGGCGTTCTTAACGGTTGAGGCGTTCGGGGCCGCTGACAAATCGGCTGCCGCGCAGGAAAAACCGCCATGGCGCGTCTATCGCGCGGGTGATGCCGATGCGCGGGGACACGCCGATCACGCCGAAGCGCCGTTCCCCAGGCGACAGATAGAGCGGCCCCGGCGTGCAAAGGTCATGGCCGTCGAGTTGCTGGTCGATCGCCAAAGCCTGCGCCAGCCGCCCCGGGCCGCGTGCGAGGTCGCGCTCCGCGACGACGCCACGCCGCTGCCGCATCCCGTCGATGCCGGATCGAGGCTCGATTGCCCGGATCAGCACCCCGGCGCCCTGACCGACCTCCTCGCTGGCGACGTTCAGCATCAGCGAAATCCCGTAGGCCCGGTAGACGTAAGCGGATCCTTTGTCGAGAAACAATGAACGGTTACGTACCGTCATCCGGCGGTACGCATGGGCGGCAGGATCGCCCAGCGGATAGGCTTCGGTTTCGATGATTCGCCCGGATGCGGAACCTTCCGGCAGCGCACGCACGATTATGTGTCCTAAAAGGAACAATGCTAGCTCGATTGTGTCTTTTGGCAGTGTTTCCCGCGCGATGGCAGGAAACTTATCCGAAGGTTTGTCAATTAATGTCAAAAAAACCCGTTGCTCTTGGTATGGTTAAGCGGTCACATTGACCAGACGAGACGGAAAGGCAAAGGGTGTCATGGCACAAAACAACGCAGTTCAGGCTTTAACACAGCACGGGTCTCGCTCGACCCCGATGCAACACGACCCCCGGGCGAGGTCTCGGCGTGGGTTGATGGACGCGGAAGCCGGCCTTCCAGGCCGAGTTGACGATGCCAAGGTCGATACCTTGCGCGACATCCTGCTGGCGCTGGTGCGACGCGACGGGCGGGATTTGACGGCGCGTCAGTTGACCGCCTTCCTCTTGGTTTACACCTCCGACTCCGTTCATACGGTTAGCACTTTGGCCGAAGAGATGAACATTTCCCGGCCTGGCGTTACCAGGGTGATGGACCGGCTCGTTCAATTCGACTTGATGGCGCGTGAGGAAGACCGCGAAGACCGTCGCCGGGTGCTGGCTCGTCGGACGGCGCGCGGCCTCGAGTTTTTCCGGGATCTGTCCGGCATCACCCGGGAAGCATCCACCAAGGCGAAGCATTTCTGAAGACTGAAGTATCGGCTGCTTAGCGCTCCATGCAGCCCTCGATGTGGGCGTCTCCATTGTCGAGCACGGCTGCCGCGGCGTGATGCGCCGCGGCGATTGGTGCCGCCCCTCCGCATGATCCCTGATGCTTGCGATTGCGCATAATCTGCCATACGGATTTGTTATCGCTGTTACGGCAGTACACAGTCGCAAATCGGAAACTGAAGCGGAATGTTCCGTTTGTCGCGCAATAGCGCCAAACTAAAACGAGAACGCACGCTTCCAAGCGTTATCGCAAAAGCAATTAAGGCGTGCCTTGGGCGTCACGTGCGACGGCCAGCGTGCAGGATCGCCACGCTGAACACCCCGGCCATGACGGTCACGATGCAGATGAGCCAGCGCAGCCGTGTCGCCAACGTCCCCGCATCCCGCTCCAGACGCGCCCGCATCGCCGTCCGCTCCTGGGCCACGCGGCGGGCGAGGTCGGCCGGCGGCGGCTGACCTACGGCCGGCAGGACAGCGTCCGCGCTGTCGTCGAGAGTCGGGCGCAAGGCTTCGAGCGCCGCCGCCGGATTGGGGCCGCGCGCCGCCGACAGCACCGAGTCCAGCGTGCGCTCGCGGGCAATGGCGCGTTCCAGTGGCAACGGCGCGGCAAAGGTCGCGAACAACCCGATCAGCCCGACGAGCGCGAAGGCGGTGGCGATGAAGCCGAGCACGGTGCCGCTGAGCCGGGTCGGGGAGGTCGAATCGGCCATGGCAAACTCCGGTGATGTTGACAGCAAGCGCCCGCTTGTTTAGTTCGCGCGGTTCACGGAAGCATCATGCCATGCGCGACGAAGGTCCTGGATTATGAAGATTCGCAACAGCTTGAAGTCGGCCAAAGCGCGGGACAAGAATTGCCGCGTCGTCCGCCGCCATGGCCGTGTGTATGTCATCAACAAGAAGAACCCTCGTTTTAAGGCACGCCAGGGCTGACGTCCGCCCACCCACTGGCGAGGCCCCACCAACGGGCGAGGCGCGGAGTGGTATGGCACGGGCTTTCTGGCAAACGCTCGGTCTATTCGGGATGGCTGCCGCCGGTTTGCTGAGGGCGGAGGCCGCGATGCCGGCCGCCGCGTCCGCCGAGGCCGACCGCCTGTTGCAGCAGTTGCAGACCGCCGGTGACGAGGCCGCCGCCGCATTTCTGGAGCAACGCATCCGCGGCGTGTGGAGTTCGTTGGAATCGCCTGCCGCACGCCTGTTGCAGGGGCGAGGGCAGCGCGACCTGAACGGGCTTGCGGTCGGCAATGCGGTCGAGGATTTCAACGCCGCGCTGACGCTCGATCCGGCCGGCGGCGAATTCTACGTCGGACGCGCCACCGCGAAAGCGATGACGGGCGCGTATGCGGCGGCGGTGCAGGACATCGCCACGGCACTGGCCCGCGAGCCGCGCAACTTCGATGCCTGGGCAACGCTGTCGAGGATCGCCGAGACGCATGGCGACGCCGCGGGAGCCTTGGCCGCCTGGAACAAGCTGCTGGCGGTCGATCCGCAAGCGCCCGGCGGCCGCCAACGCTTGCAGGCATTGCGACGCAAGGCCGAGGGCCAGCCCGCCTAGAGCGTCTGTCTGCCCCGCAGCGGCGTAGGGCGGAAAAGCGCAGCGCATTCGGCCGACTTCGGAACGCTCGGAGTGGCGGAAGACGCTGCGCTTTTCCGCCCTACTTTCGTCTTGGCACGAACAATCGACGTGAAACGGCTTTAGCCGGCCATCGTCGACATCGATCTAGGCGCTGGCGCTCAGCATCTTCTTGGCCAGCTCGGTGTGCTGCTGGTCCGCCTGCTTGGCTTCGTCAAGGCACAGTTGGAGGTCTTGCTCGGTCTGGCTCATGCCCAGGCTCGATGCGTAGGTGCGCAGCGTGCCGAAGGCGGCGATCCAGTAATGCAGCGCCAACTGGCCCGCCGCGATTATGCCGAGGTCGCGGCTCATGTCGTCGGGCGCGGTCTGCCGGATCTTGCGGCTGACCTCGTAATGCGCATCGAGGATCGGGTTGCCCACGTCCTCGGCCGGGCCAGCCTCGGCAATGGCACGCTGGATGCGCTGCGCCCATTGTTCGGCCGTCTTGTTGCCCGCCTGCAAGGCGGACTTTAGCTCGGGATGCTTGGCGTCGTTGCTAATCTCGCTGGTGGCCTTCTTCGCCACTTCGCCGCCGGCTTTCAACGCCTGCAGGCCTTGCGCCACGAGCATCTTGAGTCCCTGGTCCGCCATGTCTTCGCTTCCTGTCATGTTTGGCTGCACGCGCCTGGACAAACGGCGGACAGGCAGGAGGAGTTGCGGTTTTCTGGAAGTCAAAGAGAGTTGAACCGGAGCCACTGGAATACACGATCAAACTATTCTTTACTCGTATCCACATGGCGACTTCGAGTTATTGCGCTACCGATCCGTCAGGCGGATTTCGATGCGCCGGTTCTTGGCGTAGGCTTCCGGCGTGTTGGCTGGGTCGAGCGGCTGGTTCTCGCCGAACGCCGTCGCCGCGAGCCGGTTGGGCGGAATGCCCTCGGCCGCCAGCAGCTCCACCACCTTGATGGCGCGGGCCGCCGAAAGGTCCCAGTTGCTGCCGTACTGGGTGCCGGTGGTCAACTTGCGGTCGGCGTGGCCATCCACCCGCAGCAGCCAGTTCACGTCGGACGGAATGCGCCCCGAAATCTCCTTGAGCGTCTGCGCCAGCCGCGCGATCTGCTGCAGGCCGCCCTGCGTCATGTCGGCGCTCCCGGAGGGGAACAGCACCTCGCTCTGGAACACGAAGCGGTCGCCGACCACCTGGATGCCGGGCTGGTCCGCCAGCACCTGCCGCAGCCGGCCGAAGAACTCGCTGCGGTATTGCTGCAACTCCTCGACTTTGCGGGTCAGGGCGTTGTTCAGCTGCGACGAGAGGTTGGCGATCTGCACGTCCTTGCCCTTGTCGGCGCTGTCGGTCAGGTCCAGCGCCGCCTGGACCCGGCCAAGCTGCGCCCGCATATCCTCGGCCTCCCGTGCCATCAACGCCACCTGCGCCTGCGTGCTGTCCGCGAGCTTGGTCTCGTCGTTGAGCTGCAGCGCCACCGCCGCCCGCCGCTCCTCGGCCGTGGTGGCCCGCACGGCGGCGTCCTGCGCCTGCCGCTCCAGGCTGTCGCGCAACGCCGTCAGCGCATTCAGCTGTTCGGTAAGGTGGGCGAGGTCGGACAGCTTGGCCTCGATGGCGCCGCGGTCCGCCAGCACGGTGCGGTCCAGCGCCGCGGCCTGGCGGCGCATTTCGGCGGCATCGGCTCGCGCCGCCGCCAGTTGCTGCTGCGCGTCCGCCAGTTGCGCCGACACCGACGCGGCGCCCTGGCCGGCGGTGTCGGTGCGCTTGGCCGCCGCCGCAAGCTGCGCCTCCAGCGTCGTGTTGCGTGCCTGGGCGGCCTGCGCCTGCAACTGGTCGTCGGCCAACCGCGCCGCCATGCCGTCGCGGCTGGCCTTCAACTGGTCGCGCTCGGCGCCGATCCTGGCCTGATCGAGCCGAAGCGCCGCCAGTTGCTGGGCAAGGCTGGCGCGCTCGGTCGTGGCCGATTGCAGATCCTGGTTGAGCCGTCCGATCGAGACCCGCAACGTGTCGGAGCGGCCGTGCTCCAGCGCCAGCATGTCCGACATCTCCGACATCTGGCGGTGCAGTTGCGTCAACGCCTGGTCGCGTCCCGACAACGCCACCGACAGGAACGCCTGCGCCAGCACGAATACCAGCAACACGAAGATGATGACCATCAACAGCGTGGAGAGGGCGTCCACGAACCCCGGCCAGGCGTTCAGCGTGTCGTGCGAACTGCCGCCGCGGCGACGTGGCATCGCTCAGCGACCGATCCGAATAAGCGTCATCGCGTCTGGTCCTCGGCCAGGGCGGCGATGGTGCGGGTCAGCACGCGGATGTCGTTGCGCAGCTCCGCGGTGCTCTGGGCGCGGCCCTGCTCGGACTCGGCCAGCAGCCGCTGCGCGTACATCTCGATGTTGCGCAGATGACCGCGCATGGCGTCCTCGGTGCTGGAATCCACCCGCCGCTCGCCCAGCCGCTGCAGGGCGGGGACCAGCGCCTGCTGGCTCTCGGCCACATGCAGCATCAACTGCTGGTTGGCCCGCATGGTGTCCGACAGCGTGGCGATCCGCTCGGTCAGCGACAGCACGGCGTTGTTCGCCTCCCGCCGCCCGTCCTCGCCGCGCTCCAGGATGCGCTGCAGGTTCTCCATGTTCTCCGCCGTCTGCTCCAGCAGCGCCTGCACATAGACCGGCACCGACGCCTCGCCCTCGCCGCCGAGGATGCCGGAGGACAGGCGGGTGATCCCGGCCAGCCACTCCTCGAGCTCGTTGTAGAAGCGGTTTTGCGCCTGCCCAGCGGTGAGGTCGAGGAAGCCCAGCACCAGCGCCCCGGTCAGTCCCAGCATCGACGAGGAGAACGCGGTGCCCATGCCCTGCAACGGCCGCGCCAAGCCGGCCTTCAGTTGGTCGAACAGCGCGTTGATGTCGCCCGAGCCGACCGACATGCCCTTGATGACGTCGCTGACCGAACTCACGGTCAGCAGCAGGCCCCAGAAGGTGCCCAGCAGGCCGAGGAAGATAAGCAGCCCGACCATGTAGCGCGACAACTCGCGGCTCTCGTCGAGGCGGCTGCCGATGGTGTCCAGCAGTGAGCGCATGACCGGCGTCGAGATCGTGAACCGGTCGCTGCCGTCGCGTCCCTTGGCGGTCTTGGTGGCCAACATGCTTGCCATCGGCGCCAGCAGGCGAGGCGGCGGCAGGGTGCCCAGCCGCGCCCGCGCGCGCTGGAACATCTCCAGCCAGGCCACCTCGGGCGCCAGCCGGATGACCTGCCGCATGTTCCAGAAAATACCGATGCCAAGGATCACCAGAATGAAGCTGTTCAGCAACACGTTGTTGTCGAACGCCTTGACGAGCGCCGGGGCCAGCAACGCGGCGACCACGAGGATCGCCACCAGGAACACGACCATCCGCAAGAGGTACTGGGTCGGACGGGTCATCTGCGTGCCATCAGTGGTTTGCGTATTATCAGTGGTTCAGCGGGGCCGGTGGTTCAGCGGGGCGTCGCCGGGTTGCTTGCGGTCACGATGTCGACCCGGTCCGCGGGAGTGTCGCCTGCGGGCGGCGGGCCAAGCGCCTTCACGTATATCCGAACCGACGCCACGCCTTCGGTAATAAGAATGCTCCTAACGGCCAACGCGCGCGACAATGAAAGGCGACGCGGGGCGGAGGTGTCGTCCGGCGCCTCGGCCGCATAGGCGGTCACCGTGTAGGTCGTGGCGTCCGGCGCTCCCACCGTGTGGACCAGTTGCCGGACGGCGGCGTCCGTCGCCGGGTTGAGTGTCGCGACGCCCAGCCCGAAGGTGAGCCGCAAGCCGTCCTTGCGGGTCGACGCCTCGCCTGGCGCGCTCGGGGCCACGATGGCCGGCGGCGGTGGCGGCGGCGGCCGGGTCGGCACGACCAGCGGCGGCGGCAACACCGGCGCCGGCGGCGGCGCGGGCGGGATCGGCGTGACCGGACGCGGCGGCGCGGGCGGCGGCTTCGGCGGCCCGTACTGTGTCTTGCCAAGCGTCCTGCCGTGCGCCGGGCGGGCGCTGCGGGCCGGCGGGCGCCTGGCCGGAGACTTCTTCACGACAGCGGGATTGGATGCGCCGGGCACGATGACGGTTTGGCTGTGGATTGCGGGCGACGCCACCGTCGCCAGTGCCGCCACCGCAAGGCTTGCGGCCAGTCGGCGCAGGGCGGCCGCGCGCCTCATTGGCCGCCGACGCTGGCCGTTGGCGTGCCCGACCGGCTGCCCGCGCCCAGCCCGCTCATCGTCGCCTCGCGCAAGGCGGCGTGCAGGTGCGCGTTGGCGGCCACGACGTCGCCGGTGGCGCGCGGGTCGGCGCCGTCTGGCGCGGTGACGTAGCCGCCGGCCTCGCGCACGATCACCATCCCGGCGGTGAAGTCCCACGGCTTCAGGTTAAGTTCCCAGAAGCCGTCGAGCCGCCCGGCCGCGACCCACGCGAGGTCCAGCGCCGCCGACCCGAAGCGGCGGATGCCGGCCACCTGCGGCATCAGCGTGCCCAATGTGCGGGCGAACCCCAGGCGCTCGGCGGCGCCGGCGTTGGCGAACGGAATGCCGGTGCCGAACACCGCCTCGGTCAGGGTGCGCCGCGCCGACACCCGCAACCGGCGGTCGTTCAGGTACGCGCCCATGCCCTTCTCGGCCCAAAACATCTCATCGACGGCGGGCGCGTAGACCAGGCCGGCCGCAACCTCCGACGTGCCATCCGGCAGGCGTCGTTCCAGCGCCATGCTGATCGACCAGTGCGGGATGCCGTGCAGGAAGTTGGTGGTGCCGTCCAGCGGATCGACCACCCAGCGCCAGGCCCAGTTGTCGCTGCCCGACGCGCCGCTCTCCTCCATCAGGAAGGCGTAGCCGGGGCGGGCCTTGTTCAGGTCCTCGCGCAGGCTGGCCTCGGCGCGCAGGTCGGCCTGGCTCGCGAAGTCGCCCGGCCCCTTGATGCTCACCTGCAACTGCTCGACCTCGGCGAAGTCGCGCAGCAGGCGCTTCGAGGCACGCTGCACGGCGTTCTGCATGACCGTCATGGTCGGCGACAGGCGCAGCGCCATGCCCGCGGCCCCGCCTAACCCTTGAACCGCTCGACGTAGCTGGCGTCCTCGGTCTTCACGACGATCCGCTCGCCCGACTCGATGAACGGCGGCACCTGCGTCTTGACGCCGTTGGACAGCCGCGCCGGCTTGTACGAACTGGTGGCGGTCTGGCCCTTCACCACCGGATCGGCCTCGATGATCTCCAGCACGACGGTGGCCGGCAGATGGATGCCGACCGGGTCGCCCTCCACCAGGTCCACGGTCACCGTCATGTTGTCCTGCAGGAACGGCGCGAGGTCGCCCAGGATGGTGGCCGGGATCATCGCCTGCTCGAAGGTGTCGGGGTCCATCAGCACGAGGTTGTCGCCATCGGTGTAGGAGTAGGTGTACTCCTTCTCCTCGGTCTGCAGCCGCTCCACGGTGTCGGCGGTGCGCCAGCGCTCGTTGGCCTTGTTGCCGGTGCGCAGGTCGCGCATTTCCACCTGGATGAAGGCGCCGCCCTTGCCCGGAGTGATGATCTGCTGCTTCAGCACCGTCCACCGGCGGCCGCCGTGCTCGATCACCTGACCTGCACGGATCAGGTTCGCTTGCTGCTTCATCGTCGTTTCGCCCGAGATCGCTGAAACGCGCTCTCTAACCCGTAGGCCGCCAACCGGCAAGCTGAGTCGGGCCGGCGTAGTGCTTCCGTTCGAATGTTCGCTTCCGACTCACATCGATCATTTATCGCGTTGCGCTGGGAAGCCATGACCGGACATAGCAGCTCGGCAATAAGAGGGAGCCGCAGATGCCGAAATACGTGACGATCCAATATGGCGATCGATCTGGCTATGAGCGGACCACGCCGCAGGTTCGCGATGCTCATGCCCACGACAAGGAACTTTTGAGGCGGGGCGCTTTGATCGGCATCGCGGGTTCGCCCGTCCAAGTGCGCAATCCCAATGACGCAGAGGTGCAAACCAGGAATGCGGCGTTCATGTCGTCGCCGCTCCCAATCGCTGGCTTCGCGATAATCGAAGTCGTAAATCTCGCCGAAGCCATTGAGTTGGCTTCGAAAGCTCCCTGCGCTGTTGCTCATGGCGTCGTCGAGGTCTGGCCTCTGGAGGAAGCATAAAAATAGGACATCCCGGCTTTGGCGGTGCAGCTTGGGAACAGACCATCTACTGAGTCCCAAACAGTGACCCTCTGATGATCGTGCGTCGGCGCCAATTGATCTTGTATCGACCTCCCTAAATACGCGCCCAGTCCCCCCGGAGCGTGTATCGGTTGACGATCCGAATGCGACACAAGCGGCACATGTTGGCCTACCCAAAACCCGACATCGGCTTAACGACGCTGCTTCAGCATTGTCGGCTTGCCGTATCGGTTCAGCTTTGCGAACAGCGCTTCGAAGACAATGCTTAGCCAATCGGCTTACCATCTTGACAGAAACAGAGGGCAGAGTTAGTTAGCCATATGGCTCACCTTGATCGTGTCTTTCATTCGCTCTCAGACGGCACCCGCCGCGCCGTCATTGCGCAACTTGCGACCGGACCGGCCAGCATCGGTGATCTTGCGCAGCGCCATCACATGGCACTGCCCAGCTTCATGAAGCATATCCGTGTGCTCGAAGAGAGCGAGATCGTCATTTCTCGCAAAACTGGTCGGATACGCATGTGCGAGTTGCGGCCTGGCACGCTCGCAGTGGCGCAAAGCTGGCTCGAAAAGGAGCGCCGCATTTGGGAAGCCCGCTTGAATCAGTTGGACTCCTTCGTAGAAACTCTGGCCCTACAGGAGAATGCGCATGGAAATAAATAAGAGATTTGATCTCTTACTTGAACGCATCGTAAAGGCCACTCCGGCCCAACTTTGGCGCGCCTGGACCGAGCCTGAATTAATCAAGCAATGGTTTGCGCCTCGGCCCTACAGCGTGACCAAGGCCGCGATCGAGCTGGTGCCGGGTGGGGCATTCAACGTGGTGATGTGTTCGCCGGAGGGCCAGGCTTTTCCGGAAAGACCGGGCTGCATCCTTGTGGTGGAGCCGCAACAGCGCTTGGTCTGGACCGATTGCCTTGGCCCAAGGTTCCGGCCGAATGCAGAAGCCTTCATGACCGCCGAAATCAAGATGAAAGCGGTTTCCGAAGGCACGCTCTATCAAGCGATAGTGCGCCATAAAAGTCTGGAGGATCGGAAAAAGCACGAAGGGATGGGTTTCTTCCAAGGGTGGGGAACATGCTTGTCCCAATTGGAGGAGTTGGCGGCGCAACTCCCATAGGCAAGCAAATTGGAAGTCCGCTACCGTGTTTTGTTCACTTGATAGCGGACAGACTATTCTCCACAAGTGGCAGACATTGAAGCTAAGACACCGCCCGGGCCGGCTGCCGTTCAGGAGGACCATGCCGCACTCCCGCCCAGCCTGGCACCCCGACCGCCTCGCCGACCGGCTGCCGTTCCTGCGCCGCCGCGCCCGGCTGACCGCCGCCGTGCGCGCGTTCTTCGACTCGCGCGGCTACCTGGAGGTGGAGACGGCGTATGCGGTCGGGACGCCCGGCGAGGAGGTTCATCTCGATGCCTTCGCCACCGAGCGCGTGCTGCCCACCGGCGAGCGCCGCCGCCTGTGGCTCCACACCAGCCCCGAGTTCGCCATGAAGCGGCTGCTGGCCGGACGCAGCGGACCGATTTTCCAGCTCGCCCGCGTCTGGCGCAACGGCGAGGGCGGCGACCGCCACGCCGCCGAGTTCACCATGCTGGAGTGGTACCGGCCGGGCGCCACGCTCGAAGACCTCATGGCCGAGACGGCGTCGCTGCTGCGCGCGGTGCTGGCGCCGGTGGTGTGGGGCAACGGCGTGTCCAACAGCCTGCGGGAGTTCGAGACGCTGAGCGTGGCCGAGGCGTTCCGGCGTCACACCGGCGCCGACGTGCTCGCAACGCCCGACGACGCCGGGGCGCTGGCCGCCGCCGCCGGGATCGAGCGGCGGCCGGGCGAGGGCTGGGAGGATCTGTTCTTCCGCCTGATGCTGGCCTTCGTGGAGCCGCACCTGGGCCAGACCCGGCCGAGTTTCCTGACCCACTGGCCGGCGGCGCAGGCGGCCTTGGCCCGTCGCTCGCCCGAGGACCCGCGCGTGGCCGAACGGTTCGAGCTGTTCGTGTGCGGGATGGAGCTGGCCAACGCCTTCGTCGAGCTGACCGACCCGGTGGAACAGCGCGCCAGGTTCATGGCCGACCGGGCGCGCCGGCGCGAGCTGTACGGCGACGAGGGCTGGCCGCTCGACGAGGATTTCCTGGCGGCGCTGGAGTTCGGGATGCCGCCGGCGGGCGGCGTCGCGATGGGCTTCGACCGGCTGGCGATGATCGCCTCCGGGGCGCAGCGCATCGATCAGGTGCTGTGGCTGCCGGAAAGTTGACCGCTGGTTACGAAAAAGACACCCGGTGGCGGATCGGTGCGCATCCGCAAGCAGGTTTGATCGTTAAGCACTTGTAAGGACTGCGATGGGCAGTTCCACGAACCCGCTAAGGAAGCGCCATGAAGATTCGCAAGCTCGTTCCGCTCGCCATGTCCGCCGGCCTGTTGGCCGCCTGCACGCAGACCATGGCGAGCACGCCCACGACCCCGGCGCCGATGGCGATGGCCGACACCGTGACGGTCGGCGGGCAGCCGATGTACCCGACCAAGGACATCGTCTCCAACGCGGTGAACTCCGCCGACAACACCACGCTGGTCGCCGCCGTCAAGGCCGCGGGCCTGGTCAGCACGTTGCAGGGCCCGGGCCCGTTCACCGTGTTCGCGCCGACCAACGAGGCGTTCAACGCCCTGCCGGCCGGGACCGTGCCGACGCTGCTGCAGCCGGCCAACAAGGCCAAGCTGACCGCCGTCCTCACCTACCACGTCGTGCCGGGCCGGCTTGATTTTGCGGCACTTTCGCAGGCTATCGCGGCGGGCGGCGGCAAGGCCATGCTGACCACCGTGCAGGGCGGGATGCTGACGGCGATGATGAACGGGCCGCACAACATCACCATCACCGACGCCGCCGGCGGCGTGGCGCAAATCTCGACCTACGACGTCTACCAGTCGAACGGCGTCATCCAGGTCATCGACAAGGTGCTGCTGCCCGGCTGAGCGAGTATGGGCTGAGCAAGCGCGGCGGCGGCCCGGCTAAGCAGAGACTCGTGACTTGGCCAACGGAGCGACCATGCGCTCTTGGTTGAGAGCGCTCACGGCTTCGTGGATAGTCTGGTCGAGCGCGTGCATGTCGGTGAAGGTTTGGTGAGCGAGGTGG
>JAABUU010000281.1_pt1 | contig 124724 bp, 120 predicted proteins | sample 5559301 | NCBI WGS metagenome assembly JAABUU01 (sample SAMN10711884, study PRJNA513360) | rock metagenome | isolation source: Antarctica rocks | place: Antarctica: Victoria Land, Richard Nunatak white | reverse complement strand
CCCCGAGTCAGGCTGCCGCCAGCTTCACCCAGTCGCTACGACGACCAAGCGATGCAGGTCTCTCACCTCCATCCGAAACAACAGCGCCTCGTGGCGCACGATGTGCTCGTCCACACCGATCGTCCGGACGCTCGACAGCCGCCCCGGGCGGGTGATCCGGGCGGTGGCCTCGGTCTTCACCGCCCGCCACAACGTGTGCCAGTCGACCCCCAGATGCCGGGCTAACGCGGACACCGTCGTGTCGTCATGAGCCAGGGCGTCGGTGGCCCAGCTGATAGCCCGCGAGGTCAGAACCGCCCGCGAGCCGACCAGCTCGTGGGCCTGCGACCAGGTCCCCGCCGGGCACGCCGACTCCGGGCATCGCCAGACCCGCTTCAACCACACCACCAGCACGGACGCCCCGAAGCAAGGGGCGTCCGCCGCGGTCACCCGGCGCCGGCCGTGCGCGGTGGCCACGACCCCGCACCCACCGCAGCCGGCCCGGTCCGCGTCGGTCTCCACCGTGACCACCAGCCGGCGCCCCTCACGGCGCACGTCCAGGACATGCATCCCGGCCGCGTTGAACATCGCATCCGCCCGGGCACACCAGCGCGCGCCCGGACCACACCTATCGTGATCCATGTCGGGGTCTTCCTCGATCGGTCTGCTTGGTCGCTACCGATCCTGAAGACCCCGACCCCACCCCCCGTCAACGCCACGCCAGCCCGCTCACCCACGCTCAGATCCGAAGAGCCGGAAATACCCGTCCACGGCGACGGAACCTCACTCTGGACAATCACGCATCCGGAGGACTTCGCGGTCGGTCTGATGGGTCTCTTGGCAACCCGCGCGCGATCGCGGAGACCGGCCGGCCACCCGAAGTCCCAGTCGTGGACCGGCGCGGCCAGGGGCGCCGCCGCCAGGTCGTCGTAGTCCAAGTGCGAGGGTCCGAGGGGCAGCGGCGGCACGCCGACAGCATCTCCGCGGGACTGGTCGACAACCCCGGCCACAGGCTCAGGCCTGAACCTCCGGGGACCGGTCGATATGTAGTGGATAATGAAGGTTCTGCATCACGAGGGCTCAACAGCGGTGGTGGGGTCCAACTGTAGGGACGGTCCCCATCGATGGTGAATAAGCCCGCAGTGCAGGACAATCTGATCTCGAGTCGACCGCCGCTTGGCGGTTGGGTAACCGCCCGTCCGTGGTTGACGTGCGTGTTTGGACGCCGCCTGGTCTCAGTGCGTCGGCGTTCCCTGGGTCCAGTTGTTCAGCGTCGTGGCGAGTGGTGAATGGTCGTCCTTGCGCCAGACCACCGCGACGTCATACCGCGGAGCGCGTTCGACGAGGGAGAGGATCCTGACCCCGGGCAGCTCGAGGTCGTCGAGGTGGCAGTGGATGAGGGTGGCGGCGTAGCCAGCTGCGACGAACGGGCCGATCTGTTCGTACCCCATGAGCCGGTGGTGGCGCCAGCTCGGGGCGACGCCGTGCGCGGCGAAGTAGGCCACCGTACGGTCGTGCACCCCCTCGGCCAGAGAACGCTCGGTGATGAGGAACGGTCGAGCCTGGAACGCCTGGATCGACACCTTCTCCTGGGCGGCCAGTGGGTCGTCCGCGGCGAGTGCCACGAAGCCGTCGCGGTGGGAGCCGATCCTCGTCGAGTGCAGTTCCGGACGCTCGACCGGCCCGCGGACCACTGCCGCGGCGATGTCGCCCCGGGTGACCGCGTCCAGACCGACGGTGCTCCACATGGATTCCCCGACCATCTCCAACCCGGGCAGGCGGGCCAGCAGGTCGGCGGTGAACCGGGCGCCGATCGCGCCCAGGTTGGGTGTGAGGCCCACCCGGACATGACCGGTGCTGCCGAGGGCGAGGGAGCGGGCCAGATCCGTCAGCCCGTCGAGGTTGCGCAGGATCGCTCGTGCCGGCTCGAGCAGGCGCCGGCCCGCCGGGGTCAGGGTGACGCGGCGGCTGGTGCGGTCGAAGAGGCGCACCCCGAGCTCGGTCTCCAGCTCGCGGACCCGCTGGGTGACCGTGGCCGGCACGATGTACAGCCGGGCGGCGGCGCGGGCGAAGTGCAGCTCCTCGGCGACGGTGACGAAGAACAGCAGGTCTCGGCTGTTCACCGTGTCCCTCCCGCCAGCGCATGCCTCCCCGATCGTTCGATGATACCGAATGATCGATGGAGGACTGCTCCTCGATCTCCTGCCTCATCGGTGATGTCGTGAACCCAGGCGTCCCGCGACCGTGGGATGGCCGAGGAGGGGCGTCGACATGCCGTGGGGATCACCCGTGGACGGTTTCCGGCTGGCGTACGACCACCGGCGGGGCAGCGGAACCGCGGTGGTCCTGCTGCACGGCTGGCCAGGTGACCGCGCGGACTGGCGCGCGGTGCTGCCCCTGCTACCCGAGTCACTCGACGTGGTCTTCCCAGACCTGCGCGGCTTCGGCAGCTCCGACAAACACCGTCGCGAGCCCGACGGGAACTACGACGCGGCCGCCCAGGTGCGCAGCGTGCTCGCCCTGATCGACGAGCTCGGCCTGCAGCGACCCGTCATCGCCGGCTACGACATCGGCAGCCGGATCACCCAGACCCTGGCCCACGCCCGCCCTGATCTTCCGCGTGCCCTGGTCCTCTCACCCCCGCTGCCCGGCGCCGGGCGGCGCATCCTCGAACCCCCGACCGCCAACGAGCTGTGGTACATCGGGTTCCACCGGTCCGGGCTGGCCGAACGGTTCCTGGACGGGCAGCCCGACCGGGTGCGGCAGTACCTGCGCGACCGCTACGAGCACTGGTCCGGCCCACGCTTCCAGCTCGGGGAGGCCGACCTCGACCACCTGGTCGACGTCTACGGCCCCCCCGGGGCGTTCGCGGCGTCGATCGCCTGGTACCGCGCCGGCGGCGGGCTCATCGCCAACGCCACCGCCGAACAGGCCCCCGCCCGCGACGACCGGCTCACCCTCCCGGTGCGGGTGCTGTGGCAGGAGTTCGACCCCACCTTCCCCCGCGCCTTCGCCGACGCCCTCGACGCCTTCTTCGCCGACGTCACCATCACCTGGGCGGACGGGGTCGGGCACTTCACCCCCCTGGAGGCCCCCGAAGCGTTCGCCGCGCTGATCGCCCAGGCGGCCCTCGAGTGACCGGGGACGTCGAGGCACCGGTGACGCCCCGCCGCGTGGGGGCGGTGTTCGGCGCGCTGCTCGTGCCCTCCTTCGTGGCCCTCGGCGCACCCTCGGTGGCGCTGCCCGCCATCGCCCGCTCCCTGCAGGTGCCGTTCGGGGCGTCGTCGTGGGTGTTGGCCTCGTGGGCACTGTCCACCGCGGTGGCCATGCCGTTGTTCGGCCGGATCTCCGCTCGGGTCGGGCTGCGTGTCTGCCTCATCACCGGCGTCGGGTTGCTCGTCGCCGGCTCGATAGTGGCCGCCCTCGCCCCGGACCTGGTGGTCGTGATCATCGGGCGAGCGGTCGGTGGCATCGGTGCCGGGGCCTTGGTCATCAGCAGTTACGCCACCGTCACGGCACGCCTCGACGGGGCCGACCGTGCCCGCGCCCTGGGCATCGTCGCCGCGACCGGTGCGACCGCCTCGGCCTGCGGCACCCTGCTCGGCGGTCTGCTGACCGCCTGGCCCGGGTGGCGCGCCGTCGTCGCGCTCCCGGCACTCGCGGTCCTGGCCCTCATCCCCGCCGCCCGGCTGGCACCCGCGCAACGCAGGCCCGACACCCGCATCGACCTCCGCGGTGCGCTCCTGCTCACCCTCGTCGGGGGCGCGGTGGTCGTGTTGCTGCAAGCCTCGTCCACGGGCCTGCCGCTCACGGTGGTCCTCGCTCTGGCGGTCCTCACCGTCATCGCTGCGTTCACGCTGGTCGTCCACGTCCGCCGCGACCCCGACGGATTCGTACCCAGGAAGATCCTGGGCGCGCCGTACTTCGTGGTCACCGGTGTCATCGGCCTGACCGTTTTCGCTGCGTACTACGCCACCTTGTTCGCCGCGCCCGCGCTCATCGGATCCGCGACACGCTGGAGCACCCCGCTGATCGGAGCAGCCCTGCTGCCGTGCGCGGCGTTCTCCATCCTCGGTGTCAGGCTCGTCCGGGCCCTGGCCCACCGCTCCTCGATCACCGTCGTCGCGATCACCCTCGGCGGCGTCAGCACCGCGGGTGTCCTCCTCGCTGCGCTGCTACCCACCGTGGCGGTGTTCTCGGTACTCGGGCTGGCGCTGACCACCGCCGCCTTCGCGGCCGGCCAGACCGTCCTCTTCGGCCTAGTCCCGTCCCTGATCGATCACGACCAGCAGGACAACGCGCAGGGCCTGTTGGACTTCCTCATCTATGGCGGCAGCTCGGTGGGTCCCGCCCTCGTCGGCGGTCTCTCAGCCGAGTTGCCCCTGGCCGACGCCCTCGCCGTCGCCGCGGTCCTCCCGCTGATCGCCATCGCCGCCGCGTTGCTCGCCCGCCGCTTAGCACCGGTCGGTGCGTTCTGATCCGCCGGCAGGTCCTCGCCTGCACCACGAAACCCAGGAGAACCCGTGCTGCCATCCGCTCGAACTGACGTCGGCCTCAGCCTCGCCGATCAGCGCCGACCACCCGAGGGTGCACCGGCCGGGCGATCCGCCGCCCTGCCTCAGGGCCGGCCCGACGGCCACACCTTCAGCACGGCCCGTCACACCACGCGGTACATCGAGTGCGGGCCGATCGACGGACCGCTGATGGTCTTCCTCCACGGCTGGCCGAGCATCGGTCTGATGTGGCGCGCCCAGATGGACGCGTTCGCCGCCGACGGCTGGCACTGCGTCGCTCCCGATCTGCGCGGCTACGGCGGCTCGTCCGCCCCAGCAACCAACGACTCCTACACCATCGAGGAGGTCGTCGCGGACATGGCGGAGCTCCATGACCACCTCGGCAGCACGCCCGCGATCTGGGTCGGCCACGACTGGGGCAGTGTGGTGGCCGGTGCGCTGGCTGCGCATGAACCCACGCGCAGCCGCGGCGTCGTGCTGACCTCGCTGGCGTACTTCCCCGACGCGAACGCCCTACCCACCCTCGTCCCGCTGGTCGACCGAACGATCTACCCGATCGACCAATACCCGGATGGCCAATGGGACTACTACCGCTACTACACGACACACTTCGAGGCCGCGGTCACCGACCTCGACGCAGACCAAGCAGCAACACTGGCGTCGGTCTACCGACCAGGCGACCCCGCCGCCATGGGCCGTGTCTGGCCATCAGCGGTCGTCACACGCAACGGAGGGCGTTTCGGTGCCGCACACCGCGCCCCGTCGACCCAACCCGACCCGGCTCTCTGGCCGCCGGCGGACTTCGACGTCCTGGTCCAGGCGTTCACGGCCCATGGCTTCCGCCCCCCCTCCGCGTGGTATCTGAACGATGACGCCAACATCGCCTACGCGCGCAAGGCGCCCAACGGCGGCCGCCTGTCGCAACCGGTGCTGTTCGTCAACGGCGACTGGGATGGGATCTGTAGCATCACCGGAAATCGCCAGGGCGACCCGATGCGCGTGGCCTGCGCCGACCTCACCACGACGAGTCTGCCCGCCGGACACTGGCTGCCGGTCGAACGGAAGGCAGAACACATCCAGACCATCCGCACCTGGCTGGAGCGCAAAGAACTCTAGTGGCGGCAGTGGGAACGCGGCGTCCCGGACGCGGAGCAGGTGCCCTCAAACCCGCCCGGTCGAAGGCCCCCCGGGTCAGCTGCACTTCCCCGCCTACGGCGGCAGCTCGGTGGTGGCGCGGCGGGTCAGGAGGGCGACGAGCGCGACCGTGAGGACAGCGGCGCCGGTGAAGGCGAGTACGGACGGGCCGCCGTGGAGGAGCTCGCGGGCGCCGACGAGGGCGCCGCCGGCGATCCCGATGTGAACGTGGTGTTCACGACCGCGGGGGCGGCGTCGGGTGAGTCCGGGGCGGCGCGCAGTGCCGCGGTCACCAGCAGGGTCGGCAGGGCACCGAACGCCGCGCCCCAGACGACGACGGCGCTCACCGTGGCCGCGGTGGACGCGTGGGCCAGGCCGACCGCGAACACGCTCGCGGCGGTGAGGGCGACGGCTGTCTGCAGGCCCCGGACGGGATGGCGGTCGACCACCACGCCGGCGAGGGTGAGGCCGACGACGCCGGCCGCGCCGTACCCGAACAGGACCACGCTCACCCGGCCGGGCCCGACCCCCGCCGCCAGGATCGCGGGGGTGAGGTACGTGTACGGCGTGTAGTGGCCGAGGGTCGTACAGACGACGATCACCGCGACGATGAGCAACGGTCCCCGGCGGACCGCGGACAGCACCGGGTCCGCCGTGGTGGCGGCCGGCGGTGCGGCGCGGGGCAGCACCACCAGGATCAGGACGGCCAGTACCGCCATGAGTGCGGCGGCCGCGGCGAAGGTCACCCGCAGCCCCACCGCGGACCCCACCGCGGTGCCCAGAGGCACGCCGACGGCCAGTCCGACGGCGTTGCCGGCGCTCACGAAGGTGACCGCCCGGCCCGCCCGCGACGGGGGCACGGCACTGACCGCGGCCGCGAAGACCACGGAGAACAGACCGGCGTGCGCCAGACCGCCCAGGATCCGGGCCGCCAGGGCCACCCCGTAGCTGCTGGTCCACGCGAACAGCGCGTTGCTCACGGCGTACCCGGCGAGCAGGCCACCCAGCACCGGTCGTCTCGGCCACCGGGCCACCACGGCCGTGAGGAGGATGGAACAGACCGCGACCACGACGGCGTGGCGGACACCAGCAGACCGCTGCGGGACTCATCCACCCCCAGGCGGGCACTGATCTGCGGGAGCAGTCCCACCGGCAACACCTCGGTGGTGATCGCCGCGAAGACCGCCGCCGCCAGCACCCACAGGGTCGGCTCGCGCCACAGCGCGCCCACCGGTCGTGGTCCACGCCCCGACCGGACCCGGTCGGCTTCGCTGTGGGGCGCCACCGCCGCACCGTCCCAGACGCTGGGGGACCACACCATCTGTGGTGGATAATTGGGATTACTCACTTAGAACGATCTTCCGGGGGATCGCTCTCGCTCAGGCCCCACGCTGCTCAGTCGTCGCACCACCGCGGCGGGACAAGCGATGAGTGTTGAGAGATAGCTGGCCGAGGACACCGGCGGCGACTGGGCAGGAGCCGGCAAGGAGGAGCGCGGCGGGGAGTGGCCGGCGAAGGTGCCGGCGACGGCTGCTCCGCCTGCGGTGGCGGTGATCTTCGCGCCGGCGCCGAGGGTGAACACCTGGGTGCCCAGAGCGGCCGGTGTGTGGTTCTGGCGGGTCATGAGCAGAGCACTGGGGTGAGGGTTCTGCGCGCTCACGGCTGCGCCTCCGCTCCCGTCCGGTTGCCCGGTCAGGCTCGGCGACCGGGGTCCGCGGCGCGGTGCGGCGGTGTCGGGGAACGACGTGCCGCACCGGCCCGCGACCCGGTCAGCGTTACACACGGCACCGGCCGGCTGTCGTGTCCCGCGTGCCACCCGGCGCCCAGCAGCCCGGCGGTGTCACGTCCGCCGGAACCTGACCCTTGAGCCCGGACACACACCGGACGCCGGAGGCGCGGCTGACGGGCGTGCGCTACGACGACCCACTCAATGGTCGCCTGGGTGGCGCAGCCGACCTGATCGCTACGCGCCGGTCGGGCCGGATGGCGGTCGCGGCCGGGTCGCCGCGACCGGACTGGGCGGTGCGCAGCGTCGGAGCCTCGGTCCCGCTCGCTCGTCTGCCGAGCGCAGGGTGTACACGCGTGAACTGCGCTGTTAGTGTCCTTTGACAGCTGAGCATCCAGGGGGTGGTGCACCAGCCCGGAGTTCACGGTCGGCAAGTCGTCGAATACCCCCCCGAGGCAAAGGAGCCGGTCATGCGCAGTCTGAAGCCCCCACCGAGTAACGCGGCTAATCCCACGACCATCCGCCAGTCCCCAGATTGGCGGGTCAGACAGGGTTCTTCGTGCCGATCATCGTCCTCCGAGGCCCGATCATGCGGGCGGGGAAGACCAGGTGTGCGCTTGCCGCTGCCGCGGTAACACTCATCGCGGCTTGCAGTGGCGGTGGGACCAGCGGCAACGCAACCGGCAACGACGTTGTCACTATCACCTTGACCAGTGACGCTGCACCAGTAAACGCCAAGGCAACACAGCAGGTCATCACATTGTTCGAGCGTTCCCATCCCAAGATTAAGGTGAAGTTCGAGCCGGATAACGGCACCGCCAGACAGAGTTCGGTGCTGCGGATCGGGCAGGGTGATCCGTCGCTCGATATCGCTTCGGCGGAGGTCGGGTACCAGTACCAGTGGTACGCGAACGGCTGGATCACCCCCGTGACCAAATACTTCACGAAAGCCGAGCTGTCGACGGTCGTTCCCCACCTCATCGAGGAATGGACCACCTCCGACGGAAAAATGCTGGGAATTCCGACGGACAACTCGGGCATGTGGCTGGCAGTCAACCAGGTCTGCTCAAGCAGGCAGGCGTCAAGCCGCCGCCCACGATGAAGCGTGAGTCGTTGCAGGCCACTACCAGCGGTGTGTGGACGTGGGAACAGGTCCTCGCAGCGGCCAAGCAGGTCAAGCAGAAGACCGGAAAGACAGGTCTAATCTTTCCGGGGGACCAGGCATGGGCGACCCTTCCGCTCGCCGAACAGCTCGGCGCCAAGGCGACCGGTCCGAGGGGCCTCACTGTTGATGGATACCTGAACAAGCAGCCCTGGGTCGAGGCGATGGCGAGGTGGAAAACGTTCTTCGTCGGCGGAGCTTCGCAGATCGCGAACCCGAACTTTTCCAATGACCAGTTCCTTGCGGGTAACGCCGCATTCCAGTTGAGCCACGACGCGGTGTTCGACGAGTGCAAGACGGTGAAATTCGACTGCGACGCTGCGGCGCAGCCCTACTACCAGGGTGGACATAAGGCGGTGCAGTCTACGAACAGCGGCTATGTCCTGAACGCGAAATCCCCGCACCAGGCTCAAGCCGCCGAGTTCATGAAGTTCGTCCTGCTGAACCCCCAGGCTTCCAAGATCCTGGTCGCGGCGCCGTTCTTTGCGGGCGTCCCGATGCTGAAAACTCCCTTTGCCGCCATGATGACAGATCCGAAGTACAAGACCTTCCCCAATTCTGTGAAGGTGCTCGGCGCCTGGCAGTCGCAGAACTGGCCGGAAACGCCCGTGACAAGCCCGATCGGCGCAACGTTGTTTACGTCACTGTCCGACGCGTATCAGAGTGCTCGAACGGGCGCCAAATCGCCACAGGATGCCGCCACGACGATGTACGACCAGGTGAGCCGCGAGCTGACGAAGTACCACTGACGGTCCGGCTGCTCCTAGGGGCGTGCGCCGCGCCCCCAGGAGCAGCCCATTGCCGAACGCCCGCCACCTCCACCACGCGTACTTGGAGTGCCCATGGGAGCCAACTCTCCGGCCATCAGGACTAAAGCGACCACCACCGACTCCGGCCGTCGTCGAGGCAAGTGGGGAAGTGCGGTCCGTCTCTCGGGTAACGGGCCGCGGACCCGACCTGCCGTGCCGTACCTCCTCTTGATACCCTTGGCGGTCTTCCTCGCGCTGTTCACACTGTTCCCCTTCGTCTGGGGGATCTTGATCAGCCTTCAGCCACCGCTGAAGGCCGCGAACGGGGCGATCACGAGCGCGACGACCGCGAACTTCCGGTTCGTGGTCACCGATCCCGAATTTGTCCACTCGTTGACGGTCACGGTCGAGTACGCAGGATTGACCACTGTCCTTATCATCGCGATCAGCATGGCGACGGCGCTGGCCCTGAAGGTCGTCCGAGGCGGCGCGGCTGTTTACCGATTCTTTCTGCTCGTCCCTCTCACAATCGCGCCGCCGGTCGTGGTCGTCCTGTGGCGCGCCCTATTCAACCCGGGCAGCGGTGCAGTGAACGGCGTCTTGGGCGCGGTGGGCATCCCACCGCAGGGTTTCTACGAGAGCACCGGACAAGCGCTCCTCTTGTTGGTACTGATGGGTGTGTGGTCGAATATCGGGCTGTGGAGCTTCATCTTCCTCGCCTCCCTCCGCGCGTTAAGCACGGAGGTCTTCGAGGCCGCTCGAATCGACGGCGCCGGCGTCTTCTCAACGTTCTTCTCCGTTACTCTCCCCCTCATGAAGCGAACAATGCTGCTGGCCGGGGTTGTGTTGTCGTCGGCAGGACTGGTGGTATTTGTCCCCGCCCAGTTGTTGACCAACGGAGGACCCGGCAATGCGACCAATTTCCTGATGTACTCGGCCGCGCAGAACGTTCTCCGCTACGGTCAGCCAGCTGACGCCAACGCGGTCGTAGTCATCCTGCTCGTACTCATCGGGATCGTCGCGGCCGTCCAGTTCCGGATCATAAGGAGCGACGATGCGTAACCGGGGTTCGCAGGTAGTGGGACACACCTGGCTGATTATCATGGCGCTCATCTACTCGGTGCCCATATGGTTGATGGTGGTGACATCACTCCGCAAGCCGACGGGTGGCATCTTCAGGGACTGGAGTCCGTTCGCGCTCAAAGCACTCGTACCCTACAGTCCGGACTTCGGGGCGTACGGGGACCTGTTCTCGAATGGCTCGTTCTTCGGCACCGCTCTGCTGAACACGCTGATCGTGTGTGCGGTGACGGTCGCTGCCGGCAGCGCTGTCAACATGATGGCCGCTTTCGCGTTCGCATATTTCGACTTCCCTATCCGCGGGCCCTTCTTCGCACTCTGCCTGGTCACTTTCATGGTCCCGTTCGAGGCCATCGTCATCCCGGTGTTGATCATCATGCAAAGATTGAACCTCGTGGACACCCTGAAGGTTATTCCCGGGTCCGTCACTTAATTCTGCAGCCGTAACGTTCGGCGTGTCGCAACGCTAAGGACGGCCCGCTTCTTGACACGATTGGGTTACCACACTCAGTCGCGAGAAACGGACCGCCGACATGTATCATACGACAGGGCTCGATCGGGCGGACATCGTGGACCTCGCGATCCGGGTACAGCGTCACTGCTCCTCGATCCCCGGTCATTCCTGGCCGCCGCGTCTGGGCCTGTACAAGTCACTCGTCGTCGCCCTGACCTACCTGCGTCGGAACCGGGTCCAAGCGGAGATCGCCGAGACCTACGGGGTGTCCCAGTCGACCGTGTCGCGCGCGATCACCCGGCTGACACCGATCCTGGCGAGGATCCTCGCCGACCGGGTTCCGGTCGCCGAAGACCTCGACCGCCGTCAGCAGTACATCGTGGACGGGTCCCTGCTCCCGTGCTGGTCATGTGCCGACCACCCCGAACTTTACTCCGGCAAGCACAAGACCACCGGACTGAACGTCCAGGTCGCCTGCGACCTGTCCGGGACACTCGTCTGGGTGTCGGATCCCGCCTCCGGGTCAACCCATGACATCACCGCGGTGCGCAAGTCGGGCATCCTGGACGCCGACTTCACCGACCGATGGATCGCCGACAAAGGCTACCTTGGCTCGGACACGATCCACCCGATCCGTAAGCCGATCTCCCGAGCGCTGCTGAACTGGGAGAAACGACTCAACACCGACATCAACAGGATCCGGTACAAGATCGAGCAGGCCATCGCTCATCTCAAGACCTGGCGCATCCTTCACACCGACTACCGCCGCCCACTGAACAGCTTCGCAACGACCATCACCGCGGCCCTCGGACTCGAGTTCATGTCGAGGGTCGGTGAATAACCCTCTAGATCTGCAATAGGCCCGAAGCGCTTGTGAAATCGCCCCCACTGACGAACGAGATGCTCACCACGAATAGCGCGGAGCCCAACCCGAACTGAATGGACTGCGACAGTAGATTCCCAGCCGCATCGGAGTGGAGCCCAACTCGCCCCCACTGTTCCAAGTCTGTCATACCGCCACTCATCCCACTCGACTGCCGCGCCTTGAACGAATCCACCGACCGAGCCTGCGGGGCGAGTCCATTGGTGTTTATGCGACACAATTGTGCTGGCGGAAGACCGTTCGTGCGGTAGAAAAGAGCTAGCCCATCGAGGTCCTCGGTCGGCTCATCGCGGCTCACTGCCTTCGCCGCGATCAGGGCGGTCTTGAACGCCCACTGGGCGAGTTGGCCCTGCTTAAGGGTGTCGAGGAAAACTGCTTCGCCATTTATCATCGGTTTGAGCGTCGGTCTGAGCGCTTCCTCCAGCGAGCCACCGTACTCGTTGTTGCACTTGGCGCAGAGAATCTTTACGCGCCACGAGTACGTGTCCCCAAGGTGCGCTTCAGGTCGCGATGACGTTCGAACGATGGCTTTGAGTGGACGATTTCCGGTGCGCCGAATCCACTGAGGGAACACGTGCTCCTGAGTCAGTGGCCCGATCGTGCCGCAAAAGAAGCAGCTCTTCACCTACAACCCCCGGTTCGTTCGCGGCCCACGTGGAGACGCTCACACACTGGCTGACGTTGAGGCGCTTTACCGAAGTGGAGAGCCCATCCTAAGCGGCGTAAGAGGGTCTGTGGGCGGGCAGGATGAACGGTCGGCGCGTCGGCCACTTGGCCATTCGGATGGCGGACGGCCGTGCCAGGCTCTCACTCTGATCTGTGCTTCGGAGGTGCGCCGGGTACGCCCTGGCTGCCGAGGGCAGTCGCACGTCACTGCGTGCGGGAAGTCGCCTGGACGTCGCGACGATCGACTTCGCCGCCAGCGCATGCGCAGTCCGTAGGCTGCGGCGTCGTGCAGGTGCTGGTGGTCGGGTCCGGTGGCCGCGAGCACGCGCTGGCGATGGCGTTGCGGCGCGATCCCGGGGTGAGTGGGGTACATGTCGCACCGGGCAACGCCGGGACCGCGGGGATCGCGGTCAACCACCCGGTGGAGCCCACCGACGCCGTCGCGGTCACCGCGCTGGCGGTGGGGATGCGGGTGGACCTGGTTGTCGTCGGCCCGGAGGCGGCGCTCGCCGCCGGCGTCGCGGACTCCGTCCGGCGGGCCGGGATCGCCTGTTTCGGTCCGTCGAGCACCGCTGCCCGGTTGGAGAGCTCGAAGTCCTTCGCCAAGCAGGTGATGGTCGACGCCGGCGTCCCGACCGCCGCCGCGGAGGTGGCCGACAACGACCGCGCGCTGGCCGCGGCGCTGGACCGGTTCGGGCCGCCCTACGTCGTCAAGTACGACGGGCTCGCCGCCGGCAAGGGTGTCGTGGTGACCGCTGATCGCACGGTCGCTCTCGGCCACGGCGCGGCCGCCTTCGGCGTCGGCGGGTCCGTGGTCGTCGAGGAGTTCCTGGACGGGCCGGAGGTGTCGCTGCTCTGCGTGTGCGACGGGCGCCGCGTGGTCCCGCTGCTGCCCGCACAGGACTTCAAGCGGCTGGCCGACGGCGACGCCGGGCCAAACACCGGCGGGATGGGCGCGTACGCCCCCGTGCCGTGGTTGCCGGCCGGGTTCGTCGACGACGTCGTCGCCCGCGTCGCCCGCCCCACCGTCGACCGGATGGCCGCCGACGGGACGCCGTTCGCCGGGCTGCTGTACCTCGGGCTCGCGCTGACCCGGCGGGGGGTGCGGGTCGTCGAGTTCAACGTCCGGTTCGGTGACCCGGAGGCCCAGGTCGTGCTGCCGCTGCTGCGTACACCGCTGGCCGCGCTGCTGATGGCGGCGGCCACCGGGCACCTGGACCTCGCGCCGCCGCTGCAGTGGGCCCCGGGAGCGGCGGTCGCCGTGGTGCTCGCGGCGGCCGGCTACCCCGGTAGCCCGCGCACCGGTGACGCCGTACGGGGCCTGGTCGAGGCGGCCGCGATCGAGGGGGTCACCGTTGTGCACGCCGGCACCGCCGGACCCGCCGGCTCTGACGGCCACCGCGGCTCCGTGGTGTCCGCCGGTGGCCGGGTGCTGGCAGTGACCGGGGTCGGCGCGGACCTTGCAGCGGCGCGCGACACGGCCTACCGGGGCATCGCGGCGCTGCGGCTGGCTGGGTCGCAGGTCCGCTCCGACATCGCTGAAGCCGCAGCCGCCGGGACGATGCGGGTGCCCGCCCGACCAGCGGGAACACTGCACGGGTGAGCGAGCAGCCTTTCACCCCCGACGTCCTGGCCACCCGTTACGCCTCGCCGGAGCTGCGCGAGCTCTGGTCCCCGGAGCACAAGGTGGTGGCGGAACGCCACCTGTGGCTGGCCGTCCTGGGTGCGCAGCGCGACCTCGGCGTCGACGTGCCCGACGGTGTGGTCGAGGACTACGAGGCCGTCGTGGACCAGGTCGATCTCGCCTCGATCGCCGCCCGGGAGCGGGTGACGCTGCACGACGTCAAGGCCCGCATCGAGGAGTTCTCCGCCCTCGCCGGCCATGAGCACATCCACAAGGGCCTGACCAGTCGCGACCTGACGGAGAACGTCGAGCAGCTGCAGGTGCGCGCAAGTCTGGAACTGGTCCGGGACCGGGTCGTCGCGACGCTGGCGCGGCTGGCCCGACTGGCCACCGAGCACGCCGGCCTGGTCATGGTTGGCCGCTCGCACAACGTCGCCGCGCAGGGCACCACGCTCGGCAAGCGGTTCGCCTCCGCCGCCGAGGAGCTGCTGCTGGCCCACGACAGGCTGGAAGCACTGCTCACCGACTACCCACTGCGCGGGATCAAGGGCCCGATGGGCACCGGCCAGGACCAGCTGGACCTGCTCGGCGGCGACCCGGAACGACTGCGTGCACTGGAGGACCGGGTAGCAGCGCACCTCGGGTTCCGCGCGCGGCTGACCAGCGTCGGGCAGGTGTACCCGCGCTCGCTGGACTACGCGGTGGTCAGCCTGCTCGTCCAGGTTGCCGCCGGTCCGTCGTCACTGGCCACCACGATCCGGTTGATGGCCGGACACGAGCTGGCCACGGAGGGTTTCCGGCCCGGGCAGGTCGGCTCCTCGGCAATGCCGCACAAGATGAACAGCCGGTCGTGTGAGCGGGTCAACGGCCTCGCGGTCGTGCTGCGCGGGTTCGCCGCGATGACCGGGGAGCTGGCCGGCGGGCAGTGGAACGAGGGCGACGTGTCCGACAGCGTCGTGCGCCGCGTCGCGCTGCCGGGCGCGTTCTACGCGGCCGATGGCCTGTTCCGCACCTTCCTTACCGTCCTGGACTCCTTCGGGGCGTTCCCGGCCGTTGTCGAGGCGGAGCTGGCCCGGTACCTGCCGTTCCTGGCGACCACAAAGGTCCTCGTGGCGGCGGTCCGCGCGGGGGTCGGCCGGGAGGTCGCGCACGAGGCGATCCGCGAGCACGCCGTCGCGGTGGCGCTGGCGATGCGCGAGTCCGGCGGCGCCGGCGGTGCGGAGCTGGTCCGTCGGCTGGCGGGTGACCCGCGGCTGGGGCTGGACCGGGCGACGCTGGACGCGCTGCTCGCGGACCGGGCCGGGTTCACCGGGGCCGCGGGTGACCAGGTCGCCGCGGTCGTCGCCCGCATCGCGCCGGTGCTCGCCGCGCACCCGGACGCCGCCGCGTACGCCCCGACCGGCGTGCTGTGACCGGGCTTGCTGGGACCGGGAGCGCGCGGCCGGCGGCGGTGCTGCTGGACGTCAACGAGACGCTCACCGACCTGTCGGCGATGGGGCCGCGGTTCACCGACGTGGGGCTGGACCCGGCACAGGTGCCGACGTGGTTCGCCCAGACGCTGCGGGACGGGTTCGCGCTCGGCATCGCGGGGCGGCAGGCGCCGTTCGCCGAGGTGGCCGGGGCGGCGCTCACCGCGCTGCTGGCCGCGGCCCGCCCTGCCGCAGCCGGCCCGGGCCCCGGGGACCGGGCCGTGGGGCACGTCCTCGGCGGCTTCTCGGCGCTCCCGCTGCACCCGGACGTGGCGCCGGGTCTGCGCGCGCTGGCCGACGCGGGCGTGCGGGTGGCAGCGCTCACCAACGGCTCGGCCTCGGTCAACCGCGCGGCGCTGGACGAGGCGGGCGTCGGCGACCTCGTCGACCCGGTCCTCTCGGTGGCGGACGCCGGGGTGTGGAAGCCCGGTGCGGCCGCCTACCGGTACGGCCTGGACGCGCTCGGCCTGCCGCCGTCGGCCGTGCTGATGGTCGCCGTCCACCCCTGGGACCTCGACGGCGCGGCCCGCTGCGGGCTGGCGACGGCCCTGATCGCCCGCACCCCGGTTCGTGTCCCGCCGTACTTCGCCGCGCCGACCCTGACGGCCTCGGGTCTGGACGACCTCGCGCGCCGCCTGCTCACGCTCAGTCGGTGACGGCTCGGCGACGCGGCCGCGTCGCGTCGGGCCCGGATGCGGCACCATGGACACCGCCCGGCGGATGCCGGACACCTGCCGCCCCGGGGAGCCGATGACCAGCCGCCGTGCCGACGGCCCCTGCCGGAGACCCCGGCTGCTCGTCGCGGACGGCGAACAGTGCTGACCGCAGTCCTGCTGCTGGTCGCCTCGCTGCTGCTGGTCGCCGCATGCGGGGCGTTCGTCGCCGCGGAGTTCAGCCTGGTGACCGTCGACCGGGCGGCCATCGAACGGGCCGCCGCCGACGGTGACCGGCGCAGCACCGGGGTGCTCGCCGCCCTGCGCTCGCTGTCCACCCAGCTGTCCGGGGTGCAGCTGGCGATCACCGTGACCAACCTGGCCATCGGCTACCTCGCGGAGCCGGCGATCGCCACGCTGCTGGAGCCGGTGTTGGCCAGGTTCGGGCTCGGTGCGGCGACAGTGACCGGGGTGGCGGTGACGCTGGCACTGGTGCTCGCGACGGGACTGACCGTCGTGTTCGGCGAGCTCGTCCCGAAGAACCTCGCGGTGGCTGCCCCGCTGGCGACGGCGCGCGCCGTCCAGGGCCTGTCCCGCGGCTTCGCCCGGGCTGCGAAGCCGGCCATCACCGCGCTGAACGGCACCGCCAACGTCGTACTCCGGCTGCTCGGCATCGAGCCGCAGGAGGAGCTGGCGTCTGCCCGCTCCCCGGAGGAGCTGGCCAGCCTGGTGACGCGGTCGGCCGACGAGGGCGTGCTGGAGTCGGGCACCGCACGGATGGTCCGTCGCGCGCTGACCCTCGGCGACCGCGACACCGCCGAGGTGATGACCCCTCGGGTCCGCGTCTACACGGTGGCCGCGGACGCGCCGGTGACCGAGGTCGTCGAGCTCGCCCGGCGCACCGGCCGGTCCCGGTTCCCGGTCGTCGGGACCAGCCTGGACGACGTGCTCGGCGTGGTGTCGATCCGCCAGGTGGTCGCCGTGCCCCGCGCGCAACGGCCGACCACCCCGGTCCGCAGCGTGATGGTGGCGCCGCTAGTGGTCCCCGGGACCGTCCCGGTCGACGACCTGCTGGCGCGGCTGCGGGGCAGCCGGCTGCAGCTGGCTGTCGTGGTCGACGAGTTCGGGGGGATGGACGGCATCGCCACCCTGGAGGACGCGGTCGAGGAGATCGTCGGCGACGTGGTCGACGAGCACGACCGGTCCAGCCCCCAGGCGGTGCGGCGTGCGGACGGGGACTGGTCGCTGGCCGGTCTGCTCCGGCCGGACGAGGTGAGCGACCTGACGGGGTTGCTGCTGCCGGAGTCCGACCACGCGGAGACCCTTGCGGGGCTGGTGGTCGTGGCGCTGGGCCGGATACCCGAGGTCGGCGACACGGCGACCTTGCGGCTGCAGCCGGTGGTCGTGCTCGACGACGACGCGGACGTCGAGGCGGCACTGCCCGTGGACGCGACCGCCACGGTGACGGCGATGGACCGGCGGCGCGTGGACCGCGTTCGCCTGGTCGTGCAGCCGTGAGCAGCGGCGTCGGGATCGCCATCGCGGTCGTCCTGCTGATCGCCAACGCGTTCTTCGTCGGTGCGGAGTTCGCGATCGTCTCCGCGCGCCGGGAGAGCCTGGAGTCCCGGGTCCGCTCCGGATCCCGGGCCGCCCGCACGACGGTCGCGGCGATGGCGAACGTGTCCCGGATGATGGCGGCCGCCCAGCTCGGCGTCACGGTGGCCTCACTGGGGCTCGGCTACGTCGCCGAGCCCGCGGTGGCCCACCTGCTCGAGGTGCCCTTCGAGGCCGCCGGCCTACCCCAGGGACTGCTGCACCCGCTCTCGTTCGCCATCGCCTTGGCACTGGTCGCGTTCTTCCATGTCGTGCTCGGCGAGGTCGTGCCGAAGAACATCGCTCTCGCCGGCCCGGAACGCGCCGCGGTCGCGCTGACCCCGCCGCTGGTCGTGTTCGCCACGATCGCGCGCCCGGTGGTGGCGACCTTGAACGGCGTCGCGAACCTGTCGCTGCGGGCGGTGGGCGTTCAGGTGCGTGACGAGGTCCAGGGGACGTTCACCCGCGCGGAGATGGCCGGCCTGGTCGACCAGTCCCGCGAGGGCGGCCTGCTGGACGACGACGAGGGACGGTTGGTGATGAGTGCTCTGGACCTGGGTGAACGAGATGCACGAGCCGTGCTCTTGCCGTCGGCGGAACTGGTGACGGTGCCGGCCGGGGTCACGCCGGCCGAACTGGAGCGGGTGGCGGACAGCAGCGGGTTCTCCCGGTTCCCGGTGGCCGAGCCCGACGGGACGCTGACCGGGTACCTGCACCTGAAGGATGTCCTGACCAACGACGACGCGCACCTGGACGACCCGGTGGAGCGCCGGTTCTTCCGGCCGCTGCCCGCGGTCGAGGCCACCGATCCGTTGCACCGGGTGCTCTTGGCGATGCAGGCCAACGGCGCCCAGCTGGCCCGGGTGGTCGACGCCGGAGGTCGCTCGCTGGGGATGGTCGCGTTCGAGGACGTCATCGAGGAGCTCGTCGGCGAGATCCGCCAGGACGCGCTGCGTCCGTCGTCCTGAGCCCGCGGCACGGGTGTGCGGGCGACGCTGACGCCGGCCGGTCAGCCGCGGACCAGGGTGGCGGTGACCAGCCCGGCGGCGTCCAGCAGGATCAGCGAGCTGCCGTCGAAGCCGACCCGGGCGGCGCGGACGAGAGCAGAGCCGAGGTCGACGTTGTCGCAACCGATCGCGGTGGTCGGCGCGGCGACGGCCAGGAGCCGCCCGTCGCCGCCGATCGACCATCGGCCGGCCAGTCCGTTGCACCCGTCCGATCCGGTCCAGCTGCCGTCGGCGCGTAGCTCGAGGAACGGCTGCTCCGGGGTCCGTCCGACGGCAGTGGCTTCCCGTCCCTTCCGGGGCGCCCACCGCGGCTGCGCCGGGCCGCCGCCAGAGCCTCCTCCGGGGCCGCCTCCGCGACGGGTCGGCGCCCCCGGCACCCAGCGGCCGAGCAGGCCGGTGCGGGTCGCGGCGGGCAGACCGTCGGGCAGGACGGCAGCGGCCGGAGATCCCACCGAGCCCATTCCGCCGACGGGTCGGGTGGATGCCGACGGGGCCGGCTCGAGTTCGGCCATCGGGCGGCCGCGGGAGTCCAGCAGCGTCACCGTGTCGCCCGAGCGACGGAACGCCGACGCCCGCTCCAGCCAGGTGAGGTGTGGGTCGATCGCACGCAGCGTCGGACAGCCCTGGTCCACTGACCACAGGGTGACCGCGAGCAGCGCACTCGGGGTGGCCGGCGCGGAGGCCCAGCCCCCGGTGATCGTCGCGCACGGGACCGTGACGCTGACGCCGGTCCCGGCGAAGGTCACCACCCCGACGGTGCCGGTCGAGCCGGCGCGTCGCCAGCTGCCGAGGATCGCATCGGCCGCCATCCCCGGAGCCGCGGCCGGCCCGGTCGATCCGCCCGCCGACGTCGTCGTGGCCGCGGTCGGCGCCGCGGCGGCCCCTCGCTGCGTCGGGGAGCCGGGTAGGTCCGGGCTCGCGCCACACGCTCCGGTCGCCACGGCGCAGCCAACCACGGCGCAGGCCACCACGGCGCGGGCACCCGCCGTGGACACGCTCCCGACCCGCGCGGCCCGGCGGCGACGGAACGCACCGGTGGATGTCCCGGACAGCGGTCGAGATCGCATGCCGGTGCGACGTGGGTCGTGCCCGGTCGGTTCCATCACGGCCCGCACCTGCACCAGCGTTCTGTTGTCGGAGTCGGCAGGATGGTCAGCGGTCGGCCACCCGGCGACCACGAGCGCCTCGATCCCAAGGAGTCGGTCAGATGAGCAAGGAACTGAACAGCGCCACCCAGGAGAAGGCCGCCGGATTGCTGAACAGCGGGAACGTGGACGCCTTCGTCGACACGCTGTTCGCGCCCGATGCGGTCGACCACGACCCGGCGCCGGATCAGGGCCTCGGCCGTGAGGGCTTCCGCAGCTTCTTCCACAGCCTCGCCACGGCGTTCCCGGACGCGCACCTCGAGCCGGTCGCGATGGTCGCCGACGACGACCACATCGCGTTCGCCTACACGCTGACCGGCACCCACCGGGGCGACTTCCAGGGCATCGCGCCGAGCGGAAAGTCGATCGAGGTCCGCGGGCTGCAGATCGGGCGCTTTGCGAACGGCCAGATCGTGGAGCGCTGGGGCTCCTCGGATCAGCTGGGCATCCTCCAGCAGATCGGCGCGGCACCCGGTGGCTCGCCGAGCCTCGTCGACAAGGTCAAGGGCGCGTTCGGCGGCTGACCTCCGTTTGCCCCGGCGCCCACCGACCGGCCGCGGGTGATCAGTGCTCTGCGGGAGCCTGTCGCTGCCGTCGCCGAGGTGGTCGCGGGCCCCGGGGCCCAGCGGCGGCCCACCGAAGCGCTGCGTCGCAAGTACGGGCTGGCGTTCAGGGTCAGAAGGTGACCGGGCCCTCGCCGTCCAGCGCGCGGATCGCCGTCGATTCCGGGAGCAGTCCACGGGCGATCGTCTGGTACATCGCCGGGAACGCGGCGACCGCGTCGTGCACCGGCACGACGACGGGGACCGCCGCGGCGCGCAGATAATCGACCGTCTCGGCGATCTTGGACCACGGCGCGACCATCGGGGCAGCAAGGATGCGCACGCTGGCCGGCGGAGGAGTGAACGCGTCACCGGGGTGGAACAGCTCGCCGATCACGTAGCCGACGTTCGGGATGACCGGGATGTCCGGGTGGATCACCTCGTGCGTCCGCCCGCGCACCCCGATGCTGACGCCGGACACGTCGACGGTGTCCCCGTCCCGGACCGTGGTGACGCTCAGGCCCCGCCCGGTGAGCAGCGGCGCGGTGCCCTCGTCGGCGACGATCTGCGCGTCCGGGTCACGTTCCACCAGCGTGGCGAACCGCTGGGGGTCGTAGTGGTCCGCGTGCTGGTGGGTGAGCAGGATCCCGGTCAGCCCGTCGAGCTGGTCCCAGGCCCCGGCGACGTTGCCCGGGTCGATGAGCAGGCGGGCGTCGCCGGTCTCCACGAGCAGGCAGGAGTGGCCGATCTTCTCGATGCGCATGCCGACACACTCGCACCCGTCAGCCCACGCGGCGAACGCCGATCAGAGAAAGCTGACGTCCTGGGCGAGCAGCAGCCGGCCGGAGTAGTTGACGGTGTTCGTCGCCCGTCGCATGTAGGCCCGCCAGGCATCTGAGCCGGACTCGCGGCCGCCACCGGTCTCCTTCTCCCCCCCGAACGCGCCGCCGATCTCCGCCCCGGACGTCCCGATGTTGACGTTGACGATCCCGCAGTCGGCGCCATCGGCCGCCAGGAACCGCTCTGACTCGGCCTGGTCGCGGGTGAAGATTCCCGACGACAGCCCCTGCGGGACCCCGTTGTGCAGGGCGATCGCCTCGTCGAGGTCGGTATAGGTCAGCACGTAGAGGATCGGTGCGAACGTCTCGGTGCGCACCACCGCCGTCTGGGCGGGCATCCGCACGATTGCCGGCTCGACGTACCAGGCATCGGGCGCGACCTCGGCCAGCCGACGTCCGCCGCCGGTGAGCACCGCTCCGCCCTCGGCGACCGCCTGCTCCAGCGCGGCCGACATCCGCTGCGCCGACGCACCGTCGATCAACGGGCCGACCAGAGTGCCCGGGTCGAAGGGACTGCCGATCGGCAGCCGTGCGTAGGCGCCGGTCAGCCGGCGGACGAGCTCGTCGGCGACGTCGGCGTGCACGATCAGCCGGCGCATCGTCGTACACCGCTGGCCAGCGGTGCCGGCGGCCGCGAACACGATCGCCTGCACCGCCAGGTCCAGGTCGGCCGATGCGGTGACTACCGCGGCGTTGTTGCCGCCGAGCTCAAGCAGCGTCCGGCCGAACCGCGCGGCCACCCTCGGTCCGACCTCGCGGCCCATCCGGCTCGACCCGGTCGCGCTGACCAACGGCACGAACGGGGAGTCGGTGAGCACCGCACCGATCTCCGGACCGCCGACGAGGACACGGTGGACGTTGGCCGGAGCACCGCTCTCCCGAAGCGCCCGGTCCAGCAGGGCCGTGCACGCCAGCGCCGTCAGCGGCGTCTTCTCCGAAGACTTCCAGACGACCGCGTCCCCACAGACCAGCGCGATCGCGGTGTTCCACGACCACACCGCAACCGGGAAGTTGAATGCCGAGATCACCCCGACGACACCCAGCGGGTGCCAGGTCTCCATCAGCCGATGGCCGGGGCGCTCGGACGGCATCGTGCGCCCGTAGAGCTGACGTGACAGGCCGACCGCGAAGTCGCAGACGTCGACCATCTCCCGCACCTCGCCGAGCGCCTCGGAGCCGGCCTTGCCCGCCTCCAGCGTGACCAGGTCGGCGAGCTCCCGGCGGTGGTCGGTGATCAGTTCCCCGAGCCGCTTGACCACCGCGCCACGCAGCGGCGCCGGGGTCAGCCGCCAGGTGGCGAACGCGGTGTGCGCTGCCTCGACGGCCGCGCGCGCCTGCTCCGGTGATGTCGTGCGGACGCGGGCGACCTCGCCGCCGGTGACCGGGCTGGTGACCGCCAGGTCCCCGACCAGGGCGTCCGGGCCCACGCCGCAGCGGTCCAACGCCGTGGCGGCCAGCTCGGCCAGGGAGGCGGTCGACGGCAGGCCTGTCCGGGTCTGGGCACCGTTTGCCGTGGTGGTGGTGGTCACGCTGTCTCCTCGAGATGTCCGGTGGGGGGCTGCAGGCTCGCGGGGTCCCGGCCGAGCGTTGCGGCCAGCGCGTCCAGGGACGCCCGGCGTTGGGCGGCGTAGAGGTCGACGGGATCGTGCACCGGGGCGCCGATGACGCCGGCGATCCAGTCCAGGTCCAGCTCGGGGCCGCCGTCGGACCCGACGGTGGTGGCCGGTCCGTCGAGATTCGAGGCGAAGATTCCGGCGGCCGACCGGGGCAGGAAGTCCTCGTACACCACCGGTTCCGCAACGACCGCACCGACTGCGACCAGTTCCGCCAGCGACGGCCGGGTTGTCTGCCTTCCGTCGCCGATCTGGTCGCTGTCGGTACGCCCGGACGCCCGGGACCGGTCGGCGAGGCGGTAGGTGAAATACCCAAGACCACTGCTCTCCAGTTCGGCCTCGGTCGACGGCAGTCGCCGGGCCCAGACCGCGGCAGCGGCCGCCGGACGTGGCGCACCGGCGGCAACGGCGGCGTCGACCTCGGCCGTCATCGTGTCGTAGCGGTCCCGCCCGGCCGGGGTCAGTGCGATCCCGCGCGCCTCGACCTCGCCGAACCGGACCCGCAACTCGCCCACCTCGACCGACCCGTCGACCTCGGTGAACCGCCGCGGCTCGGCGAGGGCCCGGAACGAGGTCTGGCGTAGTAGCACGTCCGGGCCGGCCCACCGCGGCGGCCCCTGGATCTCGTCGATCATCGCGATCCCCCGGTCGGTCATCCGGGCGTACAGGTCGTCGATGTCCAACACCCGGGGCGTCAGGTGGTTGAGGTGCGTCGTCGGGACGCCGCCGATGTCCGCGGCGACCGGGGACACCGCGGCGAGCTCGGCGTACCAGGCCCGGTCGACCGGCTCCCGGGACAACTCGAAGGCCGCGGTCGCCAGTGTCAGCAGGCGGTCGGCCGCGGCGGGCGGCAGTCCGCCGTCGGCCCGGGCCCGGTCGGCCAGCTCGAGCAGGTCGGGGTCGAACAGCGACCGCCGGGCCAGCCGCGCCTCCAGCCGGGACTGCAGGTCCGCGTCGAAGAACCGTCGGTCCCCGGTCACCAGGACCGAGGTGAACACCCGGAACGGGTTACGGGCCAGCTCCCCGGCCGACACCGGACGGAACGCTGTGGACACCACCGGGACCGGAGCGCCCGGGGCGTCGCGCAGGTCGTAGAAGCCGACCGGCTCCATCCCGAACGCGCCGAAGACCCGCGCCACCTGCGCCAGCTCGGCCGGGGTCCCCACCCGGATCGCGCCGTGCCGTTCCGCGGTCACCCGCCCGATCGTGCCGAGCCGCTCGGCCCGAACCCCGTCGCGGGCCAGGGCATCGGCGTTCACCGCGGATGTGACCTCGACGAGTGCTGTGTAGGCGGGCACCTCCCGCCCGTACATCGCCGACAGGGACCGCGCGAAGGCCGCGCGCAGCTGCCAGGTCTCCAGGTTCGGCCGGTCCGCCGCCCCTGGCCGAACAGGCGGAGCAGTGCTCACGCCGACGCGGCGGTGAGCGCGGTCAGCACCCGGTCGATCGCGTCGACGCCCGCGTCCAGTTCCTCCCGCATCACGGTCAGCGCCGGGCGGAACCGGATGCTCTGCAGCCCGCAGCCCAGCAGCATCACGTGTTCGTCGATCCGCAGGCCCTCGACGACCGCGTCGCGCAACGCCGGGTCCGGCAGGCTGAAGGCGCACATCAGTCCGCGACCACGGGGGTCGCTGACGACGGCGTGCCGGGCAGCGAGGCCGTCGAGACGGGCGAGCAGGTGGGCACCGAGCTCGGCGGCCCGCTGGACCAGGTGGTCGGCCTCGATCACCTCCAGGATGCGCCGCGCGCGGACCATGTCGGTGAGGTTCCCACCCCAGGTGGAGTTCAGCCGCGAGCTGACCCGGAACACGTTGTCCGGCACCTGGTCGACGCGGCCGCCCGCCATGATCCCGCAAACCTGCGTCTTCTTGCCGAACGCGACCACGTCGGGTGTGATGCCGAGCTGCTGGTAGGCCCACGTGGTCCCGGTCAGCCCGCACCCGGTCTGCACCTCATCGACCACGAACAGTGCGTCGAACTCGCGGCACATCGCCTGCATCGCCTGCAGGAACGTCGACCGCAGATGCCGATCGCCGCCCTCGCCCTGGATCGGCTCGGCGATGAAGCACGCGATGTCGTGCGGGTGCGCCTCGAATGCGGACCGCGCGGCGGCCAGAGCGGCGCTCTCACGACTGTCGATGTCCGGGATGCCGGCGGCATCGGTCACGTACGGCGCAGGGATCCGCGGCCAGTCGAACCTGGGGAAGCGGGCGGTCTTCACCGGGTCGGTATTCGTCAGCGACATCGTGTAACCGGTGCGGCCGTGGAACGCGCCCTGCAGGTGCAGGACCTTCGTGCCCAGTGCCGGGTCCAGACCGTGGGCCTCGTTCCACCGGCTCTTCCAGTCGAAGGCCACCTTCAGGGCGTTCTCCACCGCGAGCCCGCCGCCCTCGACGAAGAACAGGTGGGGCAGACCGGGGTCACCGAGTACCCGGGCGAAGGTCTGGACGAACCGCGCCATCGGGACCGAGTAGACGTCGGAGTTGCTCGGCTTGTTGACGGCCACCTCGGTGAGCTCGGCGCGGAACTGCTCGTCCGTGGCCAGCGCCGGGTGGCTCATCCCCAGCGCGCCCGAGGCGAAGAACGTGAACAGGTCCAGGTAGCGCGTCCCGTCGCGGGCGTCCACCAGCGTCGACCCGGTCGAGGCGGCGGTGTCCAGCACGAACGGCATGCCGTCGGCGAGCATCGAGGCGCCGATCGTGGCGTGGACGTCGTCCGGCGAGACGGTGGCTGGATGGTCGGCCAGCTGCGTCATCAGTCCAGTGTGCGGGACGCATTCCGGTTCGGGAAGCCATCGGCAGGAACCGTTCCCGCCAGCGGCGACGCACCGACCGGTCGTCGCAGCGGAACGATCACCTCGCAGACGAGCGCCATTCACCTCCCGGACAGCGGGGGGTGACTGGGTGATCACGTCGAGAGGCCGCTCGGGCCTGCCGACATCCCCACACGGAAGGGCTCGCGACAATGCCTCCTCAAGATTCCCCGCCGCAGAACTCTGCCGACGCGACGCGGCGGTCACCGGCCAGTCGACGGTCGTTCCTCCAGGCCGGAATCGCCGGCGCGGTCGCCGTCGGTGGCACGGTCGGTAGCGGAACGCCGGCCGCCGCGGCGGCAGCGACACCGACCTCGGTGCCAGCCGCGCCGACACCGGCCCGGGCGGCCGGCGGGCCGGCGGCCCGGGCGGCCGGCGGGCCGGACCTGGAAAGCCCACGGTTCACCCTCGTCGTGATGCCGGACACCCAGTACCTGTTCGACGGCGACAGCATCCACCCCGCACCGCTGGCGAGCTCGCTGCGGTACGTGCTGGACCAGCAGCACGAGCAGAACATCGTCTTCATGGCCCACCTGGGCGACGTCACCCAGAACGGGCGCCCCAACGAGGTCGCCGCGGCCGCTGCGCAGTTCGACGCGTTCGACCGCCGTGGCGTCCCGTGGAGTGTGCTGGCCGGCAACCACGACATCGACGGCCGCACCGACGACCAGCGGGGGCCGACGCCGTACCTGGCCGCGTTCGGGCCGTCCCGGTTCGCCGGCCGGCCCGGCTACTCGGCCAGCCCGGACGGGTACAACAGCGCGAACCTGTTCCGCGCGGGCGGCCGGGAATGGCTGGTGCTGGCACTGGACTGGCGGGTCTCCGACGGCGGGCTCGCGTGGGCCGCGGCCACGATCCGGCGCCACCCGACGACGCCGGTCATCCTGACCATCCACGAGCTGGTGGATACCGACGACAGCGCCCAGCCCGCGCAGCTGTCCGAGTTCGGGCAGCACGTCTGGGACACCCTGATCAAGGGCAACGATCAGATCTTCCTGAGCCTCAACGGGCACTTCTGGCCGCCCGGCCGGACCACCAAGACGAACGACGCCGGGTCCGAGGTCGCGCTGCACATCACCAACTACCAGGACCGCTACTACGGCGGGGCCGCGATGATCCGGCTGTACCGGTTCGACATGGAGCGGTCCACGATCGACGTCGAGACGATCAACCCATGGCTGCTGGGGATGCCCTACGAAAGCCTCAACGAACTCAGCCGTGAGGAGCTGGAACTCACCTCACCCGTCGACGCCGCGTCGGTGCCGATCGACTTCGCCGCCCGGTTCGCCCGGTTCGCGCCGGCCACGCCGCGGCCGGCACGCCCCGCGCGGGCGGTGCTGGTCCCGGGCACGACGGCGCTGTGGGGCAGGTTCACCGCCGGACGGACCGGCTCCGTGGTGACAGGGCGCATCCCCGACCTGTCCGGTGGCGGGAACGACCTGCTCGTCGCCGGGCGGCCCGGGGCTCGCCGGGACGCGCTGACCCTCTCCGACGAGCACCACCCCGACCAGCCGTCGCGCGGCAGCGTGTTCTTCCAGGGCGGCCGGGCCGCCGGCGACTACCTGAAGACGGTCGCCGGGGCACCGCTGAACGCCACCACCGCGGCGAAGGGTTTCACCCTCGAGGTGTTCGCCAAGCTGCCCGCGGACTGGGGCCCGGACAACGCCTGGTCCGGTCTGGTCAGCCGGCAGGGCAGCAGCGGCGATGCCGGCAAGACCGGCGGCTACAGCAGCACCGAACCGGTCGCGACGTTGAGCCTGTCCGGCAGCGTCGAGGCCCAGTGGTACGCCTATCCGCTGAACCTGAACACGTCGGTGACCAACTGGAGTCACCTGCTCCCGCTCGACACCTGGTGGCACCTGGCCGTCACCAACGACGGCCGGCACACCCGCATGTACGTCGACGGGTGCGAGGTGGTCCGCAACCCGGCCACCGTCGCGCACGGGATCGCCACCGTGGGCCGCTCCTGGCTGGTCGGCGGCCACGAGGACGGCGGCCGGATCGACCAGGTCCACTACGGGTGGCTCGGCGACATCCGCGTCGTCGACCACGCGCTGGCCCCGGGCCAGTTCATGATCGCCTGACCCACCCCGCTGGACGTCGGCCCCGGCCCCGATCACCCGGGGCCGGGGCCGACTGTCGCATTCAGTCGGCTCGGCCGACGTGTCACATTCAGTCGGCTCGGCCGACGTCCAGCGGGCGGTTGTCGTAGAACGTCTGCAGCACCACGGTGCTGCGGGTGTGGACGTTCGCGGTCGCGCGGATCGTCCGTAGCAGGATCTCCAGCGCTTGCGGCGAGGCGACCCGGACCAGCAGCTGGTAGCTCGCCTCGCCGGCCACCGACCAGCAGCCCTCGATCGCCGCGATACCGGCGAGCTTCTCCGGCGCGTCGTCGGGTTGCGCCGGGTCCAGGGGGGTGATGGCCACGAACGCGGTCAGCGGCAGGCCGACGGACTCGGGGCTGACCCGGGCGGTGTAGCCGGTGACGATCCCCCGTGCCTCCAGCCGCCGGACCCGCGCCTGAGCGGCGGAGACGGACAGGCCGGCGGCCGCGGCAAGGGTGGCCAGCGTCGCCCGGCCGTCGGCCATCAGCACCGCGAGCAGCCGGCGGTCGGTTCCGTCGTCCGGGGCGGCGGCCACCGCGGCAGGCTATCGGCCGGCAAGTCGTCGGCGGCCGAACCCTGGCGGACGGCCGATCGTTACCGTCGGGTCACCAGCGCAGGGCGGGTGACGGCTCGGGTGGACGACGGGGCAGGTCGGTGACGGGGCGGGTCGGTGACGGCTCGGGTGGACGACGGGGCAGGTCGGTGACAGGGCGGGTCGGTGACAGGGGGCGGACGATCGGGGGCAACCGGGCCGGCAGAAGCGAGCCGGTCGTCGTCGCCACACCGCACGGGCTGCTGCGGGGTCTGCGCCGCGACGGGGTCGACGTCCACCGGCGCGTGCCGTACGCCGCCCCGCCGGTCGGCCGGTTGCGGTTCGCCGCGCCCGCCCCGCCGGCATCGTGGACCGGCATCCGACAAGCCGCGTCAGCGTCGACCCGCGCGATCCAGCCGCTGCCGCCACCTGTCCGGGCGGCCCGGCTGGTCGGCCCGCGCGGCCGCTACGGCGAGGACTGCCTGACCGTCGATGTGGTCGCACCTGCGGGATCGGCGGCCGACACCGCGGCGGGCCGACCCGGCCGCCCGGTGCTGGTCTGGGTGCACGGCGGTGCCTACCGGACCGGCGGGGCGGCCGACTACGACGGCGCACCGCTGGCCCGGCTCGGCGACCTCGTCGTGGTGACGGTCAACTACCGGCTCGGCGCGTTCGGGTTCCTCGACGTGGCCGACGCAATCGGCCTGGACCCGGCGGACAGCCGGTTCCCGGGCAACGTCGGGGTGCGTGACGTGCTCGCCGCACTGGCCTGGGTCCGGGCCGCGATCGCGGCCTTCGGTGGCGACCCGGCGCGGGTGACGGTGGCCGGTGAGTCCGCCGGCGCCGGGCTGGTCACCTCGCTGCTGCTCAGTCCCGCTGCCCGCGGACTGTTCGCCGGCGTGATCGCCCAGAGCGGTGCTCCGACGATGAACACCGAACGCGAGGATGCCGCGGCCGCGGCCCGGGAGTTCCTGCTGGCGTTGGGCGCCGGGCCGGAGAATGCCGCCCGCGTCCTGGGGACGGCGCCGCCGTCGCGGGTGCTCGCCGCGATGCGCCGGGTGAACGCGCTGCGCCCGGACGGGCTGCCGTTCCGTCCGTGGTTCGACGGCGATCTGCTGCCGGTGTCGGCGGCGGCTGCGCGCAGCGCCCCCACCCTCGCGGTCCCGCTGCTGATCGGGACCAACCGCGACGAACACCGGCTGTTCAGCGTCCTGCGCCAGGCCGTCGTCCCGCGGACCCGGGAGCGCATCGCGGTGATGCTGGTCGCCGAGCAGGGTGCGCCGCGGGCGTCGGCGATCCTGCGCAGCTACCCCGACGACGCGGCGGGCCTGTCCGACCTGGGCACGCACGGCGTCTTCACGATGCCCGCCGTCCACCTGGCCGACCGGCACAGCGGCGTGGCCCCGACCTACCGGTACCGGTTCGACTTCGGCACCTCCCGGCTGGGCCTCGGCGCGTTCCACGCCATCGACCTGATGTTCGTCTTCGACAGCCCGCGGGTGCTCGGGCGCGCGCTGTTCGGCTCGCCGGCCCCCGCCCGCGACGCCCTGGCCGACCGCGTCAAGCGGCACTGGGTCCAGTTCGTGCGGACCGGCTCACCGGGCGGCGACTGGCCGGGCGGTGATTGGCCGCGCTACGACACGCCCCGGCGCGCAACCCGACTGTTGGACGTCGCCGACTCCGTGGCCGACGACCCGGAGGGCGACCGCCGCCGCGTGTGGCACGGCGTCGAGGTCCCCGTCCCGTGACCGCGGGATGATGGTGGCCGTGACTCAGCCTGCCGCCCCGTCCGCCGCCCCGGACGATCTCGATGACGCAGCCCCGCCGTACCCGCTGCTCAGCAGGGGCAAGGTCCGCAGCCTCTACGACCTGGGCGACGGGACGCTGGCGATGGTGGCCAGTGACCGGATCTCCGCCTACGACGTCGTCCTGGACACGACCATCCCGGACAAGGGAGCAGTGCTCACCCAGCTGTCGCTGTGGTGGTTCGACCAGCTCGCCGACCTCGCGCCGAACCACGTTGTGTCGCCGGTGCCGCCGGCCGGCGCCCCGGCGTCGTGGACGGGCCGGACGATGGTCGTGCGACGGCTGGGGATGGTCGGCGTGGAGTGCGTTGCCCGCGGATACCTGACCGGGTCCGGGCTGGCCGCCTACCGGGCGACCGGGACGGTGTGCGGCATCGAGCTGCCGCCGGGACTGACCGAGGCCTCCCGCCTGCCCGAGCCGCTGTTCACCCCGACCACCAAGGCCGCGGTCGGCGACCACGACGAGCCGATGACCTACGGCGAGGTCGCGCGGCTGGTCGGGCCGGAGCTGGCGGCGTCGCTGCGTGAGCTGACGCTCGCCGTCTACTCCCGGGCTGCCGAGACGGCGGCGCAGCGGGGGATCCTGCTCGCGGACACGAAGATCGAGATCGGCCGGGACACCGACGGGACGTTGGTCCTCGCCGACGAACTGTTGACCCCGGACTCGTCGCGGTTCTGGCCCGCCGACGGCTGGGCGCCCGGACGGGTGCAGCCCAGCTTCGACAAGCAGTACGTGCGGAACTGGCTGACCTCGCCCGCGTCGGGCTGGGACCGGGGTTCCGACGCGCCCCCGCCGCCGCTGCCGGAGGAGGTCGTCGCCCGGACCCGCGACCGCTACGTGCAGGCGTACGAGCGGCTGACCGGCTCCGCTTGGACCGCGCGATAACTTTCCCGGGGCGGCCTGGGCAATTTGCGCGGGCAGGCTTCTCGAACTGACGGCTACGCGGACGGCATCCCCACCAGAGGGGCCGGCAGGGAGCGGCCGTGCACGACGTGCAGCCGTTGCGTCGGCCGGGTCAGGGCCACGTACAGGTCCGACATGCCCCGTTCGGAGGCGGCGACGATGTCGGCCGGCTCGACGACTACGACAACGTCGAACTCCAGGCCCTTGGCATCCCCGACGGCGAGCACCGACACCGGTCCGTCGGCGCCGGGCGTCACCCCGACCCCGGCTGCGAGCAGTGCTCCGGCGACGTCGGCCCGCGACGCGGCCGCGGTGATGACGGCCAGCGTCCCGCCGGCCAGCATTGCTGTCTCGCCGGAGACCACCCGCGCGAGCACCCCGGCCAGCTCGTCGGGAGTGGCCGGGTGGGCCAGCGGGACAGCGGTGCCCTCCCGGGCCGAGGTCGGTGCGGAAACCGGAGCACCGCTCGCGGCGAGCACCCGGGCGGCAAGCCGCATCACCAGTCCGGGCGTGCGGTAGTTGACTGTCAGCTCCGCGACCCGCCACCGACCCGCGGCGAAGGTGTCGAACACCTCCGCCCAGTCGGTGGCACCGCCGGCCGACCCGGTCTGGGCGATGTCGCCGACGACGGTCATCGACCGGGACGGGCAGCGCCGCACCAGCAGCCGCCACGCCATCGGCGACAGTTCCTGAGCCTCGTCGACGACGATGTGGCCGTAGGTCCAGGTGCGGTCCGCCGCCGCGCGGTCGGCCACCGCGCCGGAGTCCGGACCACCGGCATAGCGGTCGGCCAGCAGGTCCGCGTCCACCATCTGCGAGGTACCGGACAGCTTGGCGACCTCGGCGGCGTAGGCCAGCTCGGCGGTGCGATCAGCTGCGGCGCGGGCGGCCGAGGACCGGGCGGCGCTGTCGTCCTCCCCGAGCAGTTCCGCGGCCTCGTCCAGCAGCGGTACGTCGGCGGGCGTCCACGGGATGTCACGCGCACGCCGGAGCAGTGCTCGCTCGCCCCGGGACAACCCGGGCGCGCAGCGGCCGAGCCGGTCCGGCTCGGCGAACAGGTCCCGCAGCAGCCGCTCCGGCGTCATCGGCAGCCAGCACCGGTTGACCGCGCGGACCACCGCCGGGACCTCGCGCAGCAGCGCCACCGTCTCCCGCCGGCCCTCGGCGTCGAGCTCGGTCCGTGTCGTCGTCGCCCACCGCGTCGCAAGCCGGTCGAGCAGGTCGAGTGCGAACGTGCGCCGGGCGACCATGTGCGGCTCGCCGGTGCGCCGCGCCCTGTCCAGCGACGCGCGGACGTCGCGCGGCCACAGGGTGAGCGTCACCCCGTCGGCGTCCAGCTGCTGCGGGTGCTCGGGCACCCGCTGGCGGTCCCGGACGGCCGCGGCCAGGACGGCGACCATCCGAGTGCCACCCTTGAGAGCGGCGCTCTGCCGAGACTCGGTACCCGTCGCAGTGACCCCGGGGTAGAGCGTCGCCGGGGTCGAGGTGACCACCCCCGTCTCGCCCAGGGACGGCAGCACCGCGGAGATGTAGCGCAGGAAAGCCCGGCTCGGTCCGACCAGCAGGACGCCGGCCCGGGCGATCCGGTCCCGGTGCGTGTAGAGCAGGTAGGCCGCGCGGTGCAGGGCGACGGCGGTCTTGCCGGTGCCCGGACCGCCCTGCACGACCAGGATCCCCGGCAGCGGTGCCCGGACCACCCGGTCCTGCTCTGCCTGGACGGTCGCGACGATGTCGCGCATCCGGCCGGTCCGGGCCGCCTCCAGGGCGCCGAACAGTGCGCCCTGGCCGGACACGACCACCGCGTCGGCCGGCAGCGCCGCGGCGTCGAAGACCTCGTCCTCCACGCCGGTGACCAGACGGCCCTCGGTGGACAGGTGCCGCCGACGGGCGACGGCGCCGGGTGTCGCCGCGGTCGCCTGATAGAAGGCAGCGGCGACGGGGGCGCGCCAGTCCAGCAGCACCTGGCGGCGGCCGTCGGACAGCCCGACCCGGCCGACGTGGTGCGTGGCGCCGTCCGTCAGGTCCAGCCGGCCGAAGACGAGGCGGTCCTCCACCTGGTGCAGCTGGTCCATCCGCTGGGCGTGCAGCGTCGCGAAGGCGTCCCGCTCGGCGGTCGCGCCGGCCGTCCCGGTGGTCGCCGACCGGCGGACCCGGTCCAGCTCGCGGCCGACCTCGGCGCGGACCCGGTCAAGGCGGGCGTAACGGTCGTCGACGGTCGCCTGCTCGCGGTCGACCTCGCCCCCGGCGCTGTCGTCCCGCTGACCGCCGTCCGCCTGCTCGTCCGCCGCGTCGGGCGGGGTCATCTGGTGAGTGCGCCGACCAGTGCCACGACAGCGACCAGCGGCGTCGCGACGAGCAGCACCCAGCAAAGCGCGGCACCGGCGGCGGTCAGAATCAACAGCGACTTCGTCAACGGCAGCAGCAGCACACCGGTCAGCTCCGGCACCGCGGACGCGATCCCGCGCAGCGAGCCGGCCGACCGGGCGGCACCGAACATTCTTCCGGACCGCCGGCCCGGACCTGCGCGCAGTGCGCCGACCTTCGCGGTGAAGTCCTGGACCCGGCCGACCGTGGCGTCGGGCAGATCGGTGAACCGCCTGCGCAGGCCGTCCGCATTGCCGTAGCTCCGCAGCAGCAGTTGCCGGTGGACGGCCACCTCGACCGCGGGCAGGGCCAGCACGACGAGCACCACGACCGTGGCGACGGTCGACCAGTCGAAGGCCGCGGCGAGCAGTCCGGTGATGACCACGGCGGCGACCGCGCCGGCCACAGCGGACGCACCGAGCACGCCGGCGAGCAGTCGGGCCGTCCCGGACAGCAGCTCGCTGACCTGACGGGCGCGCTCCGCCGCGGCGCCGGCGAGGTCCCCGGCGACCATCGACGCGGTCCGCCGGCTCGCCGGGGGGACGACCGGCCCCGTCAGCACCTCCCGCTCGACCGGCCCCGGTACGGGCCGCGCGCCACCTGTCGACTGCTCATCCATAGCCCCATCCTCCCTGTCTGCGGCCCCTCGCCCCTCGGGCGTCTCGCCGTCCTGGTTCGATCGGGCGGTGACGATCCGCGCGGTGCTCTTCGACTTCGCCGGGACCCTGCTCGTCCCGGTGCCGGCGACGGAATGGGTCCGGGAGGTGACCGGCGCTCTCGGCCGGGACCTCGACGAGGCCGCGGGCGCCGCCGCCGACCACGACGCCGCCGCCGACCTCGCCGCCCGGTTGGAGCAGGCCGGTCGCCCCGGCGGTCCGGAGCCCGCGCACGTCCCGCCGGAGCTCGCCGCGGACTACGCCCGGCGTGACGTGTCGGTGCAGCTGCACCGGTCGGCCTACGCGGGGCTGTTGGGTTCGGTGACCGGGCCCGGCTCGGCGCTGACCACCGCGCTGTACGACGCCGGCACCCAGCCGTCGGGATGGACCCCCTATCCCGACGCGGGTCCGACCCTGGCCGCCTTGCACGACGACGGCGTCCGGATAGCCGTCGTCAGCAACGTCGGATTCGACCTGCGGGCGGTGTTCGCCGGCCACGGGCTGGCCGGGCTGGTGGACGAGTGGGTGCTGTCCTGCGAGCTGGGCGTGATGAAGCCGGCCGCCGAGATCTTCACCGCGGCACTCCGGCAGCTCGGTGTGGCCGCCGCCGACGCCCTGATGGTCGGGGACAACCCGCGGGCCGACGGCGGTGCCGTCGACGTCGGCATCCGGACGCTGGTGCTGCCGTACTCCCCGGCTCGGCAGCCGCACGGGCTCGCCGCCGTCCTCGACCTCGTCCGGGGTGATGCCGGGCGCCGGCCCATCCCCGGTGGCCCGCCGCACCCGGACGCCTGAGCACCGCCGAGGCCGGCCTTCGGTGTCGGGCCCCGGCCCGGATCCTCGCCGCCCGGATCCCCGCCGCCCGTATCGTCGCGGCTCGTGGGACGCGTCGTGGTCGAGGTCATGCCCAAGCCGGAGATCCTGGACCCGCAGGGGCAGGCGGTGACCGGGGCGCTGATCCGGATGGGATTCACCGGGGTGACCGCCGTCCGCCAGGGCAAGCTGTTCGAGCTCGAGGTGGACGGTGAGGTCACCGACGAAGTCCGGGCCCGGGTCACCGAGGCTGCCGCGACCCTGCTCGCCAACCCGGTCATCGAGTCCTTCACCGTCCGCGCCGGCTGACCCGCTCGGGCGTACCGGCGGGCGGTCCCGGGTCAGCGGTCCCGGGTCAGCGACCGGCGTCCTCGACGGCGCCGGGCCGGCCCGCCCGCAACCCGGCGAGCGTCACCGGCCCCATCAGCACCGCCAGGCCGACCAGGACGGGGTCGAAGGACCCGGTTCGGTCCCGGACGATCCCGGCCGCGAAGACGACGACCGCGGACACCAGGTAGGCCACGCCCTGGGCAAAGGCGGACAGCGCGGCGCTCCCGGCGACGGTCGCCGACCGCAGCGGGATCAGGGTCAGCGCCAGGGTGAATAGTGCGGAGCCGAGCCCGGCTGCGGTCGTCCACACCCACGCGGATCGCGGGGCGAACGCCAGCCCGAGATCGCCGACCACCCAGCACGCGGCCAGTCCGGCGATCAGCAGCCGCTGGTCGCGCAGGCGCCCGGCGAGCAGCGGCACCGCGGACGAGACGACCCCGAGCAGGGAGAACCAGCCGAGCAGCAACCCCGCGGCGGCCCGGCTCACCCCGTCGTCGACGGCGATCGAGGGCAGGTAGGCGAACATCACGTAGGAGGAGGACGCCTGGCCGGCGAACACGATCGCCACCGCGCGGCCGAGCCGGCTCCGGGCCACCTGCGCGACGCCGAACGTCGCCGGTCCGGCCACAGCCGGTCCCGGCGCAGTCGCCAGCGCCGCAGCCGCCGCCGCCGCGGGGACCAGGGGCGGTCGCTCGCGGCCCGCGACCGCCAGCCACGGCAGCGCCGCCAGCAGCGCGGTCGCGGCCCACATGCCCAGACCGACGCGCCAGCCGCCGAGCAGCGCCCCCAGCGGCACGGTGACGGCAGCTGCGACGGCCGTGCCGGCCGCGAGCATCAGTGTGTACGCGGCAGTGCCCGCACCTGTCCGTCCGGGTAGGAAACGCTTGACCGCGGTCGGCAGGGCCACGTTCGCCAAGGCGACCCCCGCCAGCGCGACCACCGTCCCGACCAGGAAGACCGGCAGGTCCACGACGGCCACCCGCAGCAGCAGGCCGACCGCGGCTGTGCCACCGGCCGCGGCCAGTGCCCGGGCGACCCCGAGCCGGTTGATGGCCAACGGCGCCAGGAAGCTCCCCACCGCGAAGACCAGCGGCGGTAGCGCGCTGACCAGCCCGGTCAGGGCACCGGAGGCCCGCAGGGCCGCGACCACCGACGGCAGTTCGGCGCTGGTGCTGGTCACCACCGGCCGTCCGGCGAATCCCGCGATCACCAGGCCGACCACGACCAGACCGACCGGGACCACCCGGCCAACAGGGGCACGGGTCACGGTCGGCGCGGTCACCGGGTCCATCCAACCGGCACCACGGGGGCGGCGGCGCGCGTCCGGTACGACCTGCGCTGACCGCCGGAGCACGGGCTCGCCGACCGGCCGGCACCACGACTGCCACCGGCGGTCGGGTCACCGGACCACATCACCGCACCGGTCGACGCGACAGCCCGGCCGGAGTAGACCGGTGGGTATGGAGTACACACACCTGGGTCGTACCGGCCTGTCCGTCAGCCGCCTGTGCCTCGGCACCATGAACTTCGGTCCCGACACCACCGAGCAGGACTCGGGCGTGATCATGGACCGCGCCCATGACGAGGGCATTAACTTCTTCGACACCGCGAACGTCTACGGCCGCTCCGTCTCCTGGGGTGCCACCGAGGAGATCGTCGGGCGCTGGTTCGCCCAGGGCGGTGGGCGTCGGGAGAAGACGGTGATCGCCACGAAGTTCTACGGGTCGATGGACGTGTTGGGGGAGTGGCCGAACAACGGCAAGCTGTCGGCGTTCAACATCCGCCAGGCGGTCGATGCGTCGCTGACCCGGCTACAGACCGACCACATCGACCTGTACCAGATGCACCACATCGACCGGGACACGCCCTGGGAGGAGATCTGGGAGGCGTTCGACGTCCTGCGCCAGCAGGGCAAGGTCCTCTACTTCGGCAGCTCGAACTTCGCCGGCTGGCACATCGCCAAGGCCAACGAGCGGGCCCGGGTCCGCGGCTCGCTCGGGCTGGTCTCGGAGCAGTCGATCTACAACCTGCTGGTCCGCGACGTCGAGCTCGAGGTGCTCCCGGCCGCACAGGACTACGGCGTCGGGATCATCCCGTGGTCGCCGCTGCAGGGGGGCCTACTCGGTGGAGTCGTCCGCAAGGAGCGGGAGGGCAAGCGCCGGAACAACCGCAAGGAGGAGCTCGAGCGGCGCCGCCCGCAGCTGGAGCGCTACGAGGACCTGTGCGAGGAGCTCGGCGAGGAGCCGGCGGACGTCGCACTGGCGTGGCTGTTGGCCCAGCCCGCCGTCACCGCGCCGATCGTCGGCCCGCGCACCCTGGAGCAGCTGACCGGCTCGCTGCACGCGCTGGAGGTCACGCTCGACGAAAAGACCCTGGCGCTGCTCGACGACATCTTCCCGGGCCACAAGCCGGCCCCCGAGGACTACGCCTGGTGAGTGCGTTGTCGTCAGCCCGATGAAGTCCACCGCCCCGCGGTGAACCCGCCGGCCCGCACCGCATCGGTGCGGGCCGGCGGCGGTGCGCCCCACAGCCGGCTGGGAGGATGACAGCGTGACCGCGTGCATCGGTGTCGTGACCTTTCCCGGCTCGCTGGACGACGGCGACGCCCGGCGCGCCGTCCGCCTCGCCGGCGCCGAGCCGCTCGCGTTGTGGCACGCCGACACCGACCTCGCCGGCGTGGACGCGGTCGTGCTGCCCGGCGGCTTCAGCTACGGCGACTACCTGCGGTGCGGCGCCATCGCCCGGTTCGCACCGGTGATGGGCCCCGTGCTGGACCGCGCCCGGGCCGGCATGCCGGTACTGGGGATCTGCAACGGCTTCCAGGTGCTGTGCGAAGCACACCTGCTGCCCGGGGCGCTCGTCCGCAACGACGGGCGCCGTTTCGTGTGCCGCGACCAGCGGCTGCGGGTGGACAGCGCGTCGACCGCATGGACGTCGGGGCTCACCCCCGGCCAGGAGATCACGGTTCCGCTGAAGAACGGCGAGGGCGGCTACGTCGCGGACGCCGACACCCTGGACCGGCTCGAGGGCGACGGGCGGGTGGTCTTCCGCTACATCGGCGGCAACCCCAACGGCAGCCTGCGCGACATCGCCGGGATCAGCGATCCCACCGGGCGGGTCGTCGGTCTGATGCCGCACCCCGAGCACGCGGTCGAGTCCCTGACCGGGCCGGGCACCGACGGGCTGGCCGTGTTCACCTCCGTCGTGTCCGGCCTGCTCGCGACCGCCTGAGCCGATAGACCCGCTCCGCTCGCGGCGAACGGGTGGAGGTGATCGGCCCGCCCGGTGCGCCCCCGGTGCGAGAGTGGACAGCGTGCAGAACCCCGCCGAGCTCTATTCGCTCACCGATGCCGCCGAGGGCCTGACGGCCACGCACCTGGTCGTCGGCCTGGACGGGTTCGTCGACGCCGGCGGCGCCGCCCGGGCCGCCGTCGACCACCTGGTCAGCTCCCTGGAGCACCACATTGTCGCCGAGTTCGACATCGACCTGCTGCTGGACTACCGTGCGCGCCGACCCCGGCTGCACACCGCGGAGAACATCGTCGGCTCGGTCGCGTGGCGGACGCTGCGTCTGGAGGTCGTCACGGACCTGACCGGCACACAGTTCCTGCTGCTCCGCGGCCCCGAGCCGGACCGGGCCTGGCAGTCCTTCGCGGCGGCCGTGGTCGGGCTGGCGGCGCGGTTCCGGGTCCAGACGATGGTCGGGATGCTGGCGTTGCCTGCTGCGGCGCCGCACACCCGGCCGATCACCTTCCTGGGCACTGCGACCCGCCGTGAGCTGCTGCCGGACAACGGGCTGCGGTTCGGCCCGATGGAGGTGCCTGGCTCGATGACCGCGGTGCTGGAGTACACGTTCGGCCAGGCCGGGCGGGACGCGATGACCCTGCTTCCGCAGGTGCCGAACTACATCTCCTCCGCCGAGGTACCGCATGCTGCCGCTGCCCTGCTGGAGCGGCTCGGTCGGGTGGCGGAGCTGTCGTTGCCCTACGACGCGTTGCTGCGGGCCGCCGAGAAGCTCGACGAGCTGCTGGCCACGGAGCTTGCCCAGTCGGAGGAGAACCGCACGATGGTCACCGACCTGGAGCGGCAGTACGACCAGTCGCTGCTGAAGCTGGCCTCCGGCGACAACGGCGAGGCGATCCTGCCGACCGGGGACGAGCTCGCCCGCCAGTTCGAGTCGTTCCTGGCCGAGCACGGTGAGGACGACCGCTGACCTGCCTACCGCGGTGACCAGCTCACGTCCGACGACGCGTCGGTCGCTGGCGCGGCGCTCCCCGCAACCACCGCACTATCGCGACTCTCCCGTCCGAACCGCTTCGGCGGCTCCGGGTCGCCGTCTCATCGAACGGGTCGGGGTGCACGATGAACGGGACCTGATCGCCGGTAGCAACGGACGGACGGCATGAGCGACCTCGACGATGGCTACATCGACCTGCACCACCACGTGATCCCGGATTTCTTCCGCGACGCCCTCCAGGCTCACACCCCGAATATCGGCGGCGCGGCCGGGCTGTCGAAGCTGCAGATTCCGGCTTGGAGCGCCCCGGCCGCGATCTCGCTGATGGACGAGGCGAGCATCGCCGTCGGAGTCGCCTCCCTCAGCTTCGGGGTCCACTTCGGCGATGATGCCGAGGCTGCCCGTCTCGCGCGCCGCAGCAACGAGTTCATCGCTGACCTCCTGCGGGCTCGCCCCGACCGCTTCGGCGGATTCGCCGTGTTGCCCCTGCCCGCGGTCGACGCGGCGCTTGACGAACTCGCCCACGCGCTCGACGTGCTGCACCTCGACGGAGTCGTGCTCTCGACCAACTACGGCGGCGTCTACCTCGGTGATTCGAGGTTCGACGAAGTGTTCGACGAGCTCCAGCGTCGCAAAGCGGTCGTGTTCGTGCATCCGACCGCGTCCCCCGATCCCAGCGCGCATGCGCTCGGGTTGCCCGACTTCCTGATCGACTTCGTAGCAGACACCACCCGGGCTGTCGCGAAGCTCCACTACTCGAACACCTTTCGACGGACCCCGGACGTGAAGTACGTGTTCGCCCACGCCGGCGGCACCATTCCCTACCTCACCAGCCGGTTCACCCTGCTCGACCGCCTCGCCGCCATGCCCGGTCACGAGGACCGGCCGCCGGCGACGGAAATGTTCCGGCGACTGTATTGGGACACCGCGATCGCGTTCACGCAGCCGGTCGTTCAGCTCGTGCAGAAGGTGGCCGGAACGTCGCAGATCGTCTACGGCAGCGACTACCCATTCACCCCTGGATTCCCGGCTGAAAGCACGAGGTCGCTGAGCTCGGCCGAGTACCTCGCCATCGAGGACCGGACCGCCATCGCGCGGACCAACGCGCTTGCGCTCCTCCCCCGGCTGGCGCGCTGACCGAAGCGCGGCGAGTGGCCCGCGGCGTCCGACTGTCCTCGCTGCCACGCGGCCACCGCTAGATGGCCGCGTCACGTCACGGGGACGTCACGGGGATATGACGGGCAAGTTGAGGTAGGACGCCTGCGGTCCGCCGGTGTGGACGATGAGTCGTCCGTCAGGCTGACCGTTGTAGGAGTCGTTGCCGGGGAAGATCCCGCCCAGGGGGTTCCTGGCGCTGATCATCAGCCGGAGCTGCTCACCCGGGTGGAACACCAGGCCGATCGGGAACAGGTCGATCTCGACGTCCACGACCTGTCCGGGTTGCAGCTTCTCGATGCGGTCGAAGGTGTGCTCCGGCACTGTGTCGGTGGACATGGTCTCGTCCAGGTGCCGCATGGAGACGCGGAGGCGGCCAGGCGAGCCCTTGTACCGCAGCACGGACCCTGAGCGCTCTGTCGCATCCTGGATCATCGCGCCCTGGTTGGGGGTGTTGAACTGCCGCAGGGGCGTGCCGTTGGCCGTCAGCTTCTCGACCAGGAGGAACAGGTCGGCGTCGTCCGCGTCCGAGGTCTCCACCCACAGGTGCGCCTTGAGGTAGCCGACCAGCGTCGTTTCCTCGTCGAAGCGCACCGTGAACGACACCTGGCCAGGAAGCGTCGCGGCGTCGTACGACGCGGTCGCCGCGGCAGGGGCCGCCTCGGGGCTCAGCCTGCGGGTGCGGCCGTCGAGGTAGTACTTGGTGTCGGTGACCCCGTCGGGCGGGAACTGGCCCGCCGTCAGGCCGGTGCGGTCGCCGCCCTCGAGGTCGAGGAGGGGGAACCGGACCCGCGGGGTCTGTTCCCAGCCGTTGTCCTCGCCCTTCAGGTAGTGGTCGAAGAAGCGGCGCAGGTCCTCGACGTTCGCGGCGTCGTAGTAGTCGGGCCACTCCAGGCTGGCGTGGATGCGCAGCCACTTCTCGTCGGACGCGATCCTGCGCCACGCGCGGAACGTCCCCTCTGTGTGCAGGGTGTGGGAGTAGCTGGCGACGACGTATGCCGGCACGGTGATCCTGTCCAACCGCGGGATCTTGTCCGTCCACAGGTCGTTCATCAGCGGGTACCGCTCCGCCTCCGCGACGACGTCCTCTCGGCGGTTCTTGCCGGCGAGCTTGTGCTGCAGCATGTCGGTGAAGCCGAGGTCCGGCATGCCGCCGCGCATGGCGAGATCGCGATAGACGTCGCTGACGCCTTCCCACGGGTTGATCGCCGTCAGGTGGGGAGGCTGCTCGGCTGCGGTGAACCACTGCGAGACTGCCAGATACGAAGTCCCGCTCATCGCGACCTTGCCGGTGCACCAGTCCTGCTCGGCCAGCCACTCGATCAGATCGTGGCAGTCCTGGCCCTCCTGGCGATCCCACACGACGCTGTCGCCCTCGGATTCGCCGATCCCTCGGGCATCGGGATTGCAGATCGCGTAGCCCTGCGCACACCAGTACGCCGGGTCCGGACCCTCGAACTTCTCCAGACCGGAAAGGGTGCCGTTGTCCAGGCCGACCAGGTCGAAGATGCCCGCGACGCTGGGAGCAGTGCCCTCACTCTTGCCGTACGGGCTCCACGCGACGATGACGGGCACCTTATCGGTGCCGGCCGGGCGGAAGATGTCGGTGTAGATCGTCACCCCGTCGCGGAGCGTGACCGGAATGTCCTTTTCGAACACGATGTCTGTTGTGATGGAACGGAATTTCGGATCAATTCGATAGCCCGCCGGCAGCATCCGCGTGCCTGGCTCGAACGGGCTCAGCATCCCGTGCGCCAGGCCGGCTTCGTAGGGGTAGGACGGGGCGAACACCTTGTCGTCGCTCATGTGTTTGCTCGCAGTCTCTTGTTGTGCAGCGGCTGTTGGAATGTGAGCCGGTAAACTTCACGATGGCCCGTAAGCCCGCATGGTGGTGAGCTGTTCGGTGCCGTACCTGGCCTCGAGCTGCTGGACGGTGCCTGGGTCCGGTCGGCCGGAGGCGTGGCTCAGCAGTGCCCCGAGTTCGGCGAAGTAGTTCTCGTGACCGCCGGCGACCGAGGACTGGAAGAACATCGTGGCGGGCCGGTTGGTGGGGTTGGCGAAGGCGTGCGGGATGCCGGCAGGGACATACATGAACGCCCCGGGCTGGCCGCGCAGGAAGCGGTGGCCAGTGCTGTCGGTCCAGGCGTGCCAGTCGGCAGGGGCGCGGTCGAGGGGCTCGAAGCACAGCACGTCGAGCTCGCCGTCGACGACGTAGAACATCTCCTCCCCGTTGTCATGCACGTGCGCTCCGACGTCGAAGCCGGGAGCGACGGTCATCTCGAACGTGGAGGCGAAGGACGGGTGGTCGTGCGCCACCAGCAGTCTGGCGTTGACCGCGCCGCCGGTGATGACCCGGCCGCCGTCGGGTGCGAGCACCACGGCGTCGCCGGTGTCGACAGTCATGCCTTTTCCTCCGGGGCTCGTCCCTGCCATCTGGGTGCATCGGGATCGATCGGTACTCGCTTGCCGTCCGGGCTCACCGGGCGGTCTCGACGCGTCCGTCGCGGGTGACCCGTTCGTGCACGCTGTCCGCGGCGACCCCCGCTGCTCGGTCGGCGAGCCAGTCGGCGATCTCGGTGCGGAAGAACGGACCGACCACCGGAGCCGGCGACCCGTCCAGAGCGTGCGTCGCGCCCTCGTACAACAGCGACGAGGCCGGGGCCGGACACCGGTCGGCCAGGTCGTAGACCCACGACTTGTCGCACAGCTCGTCGGCCTCGCCGATCGCGTGCGCCGGGCTCGAAGCATTGCAGCGCCACCGCGCAGCCTCGGCACGCCCGTCGATCCACGCCAGGATGGCCGTTCCGGCCTCGATCCAGCTCTCCGGCGAGGTGAACACGCCACGCACGGCCGCCTCGGATTGGCCGGGGCCATCGATCGCGAGAACCGCCAGGCCGTTCTGTAGGTACTCGTCGCCGACCCGGTTGACCAGCGACTCCCGCCCGCCGTCCATTCCGTCGCTGGCCACCACCACGGGCACGGGCGTTGTTCCGTCGAAATCGTAGGGCAAGTGCAGGTACGCGGGCAGGGCCCCGCCACCGAAGGGCACCTCGACAGCCTCCACCTGGTGGTCCGCCACGGCGGCCCATCGCAGGTACGCCGCCGTGGTCCGCTGGTGCAGGTCGATCAGCTCCTGGGTCGTCTCCCAGATCGGGTAGCACGCGAGCAACCAGAGCTGTGCGGCCGCGAACCAGTGCACTCCGGCGGTCGTGGGGTGACCACGGTCCTCCAGCCGCGTCGCGAGCCGCTCGTGCCGCAACGCATGGGCCGACGCCGCGGGAGTCAGGTCGGACAGCTTGGAGACCGACGCCCGCAGCAGGGCGATGTCAGCGCCGGACGTCTCGTCGCGCACCGGACCGAGTGAGTAGCGCAGTCGGTTCTGGTCGAACTCGATGCCCAGCGAGGCGATGCTGGTGTCGAACAGCCATCGCTGCTCGTGCCAACGGCGCGGTCCGCTCTGGTCCGCTGTGTCCATCAGGCTCCTCGAGGTGGTGGTGGCTTGCTGTGCTCTGATCACTGTGGTCATTGGACGGCCGCAAGACCAACGATCGTTGGTGATGCTTGATCACGGTTGTCGATGCTGGAGGCGTGGTGGAGCTTCGAGACCTTGACTACTTCGTGGCTGTGGCTGAAGAACGCAGCTTCACGCGCGGTGCCCAGCGGGCCGGAATCGTGCAGTCGGCTGCGTCAGCGGCCATCCGCCGTCTGGAGCGCGAACTCGGCCAGCGCGTGCTCGAGAGAGGCTCTCGCAGCGTTGAACTCACCGACGCTGGCCGCCTGGTCCTGGCCCGGGCGCGGGGTCTGCTTTCCCAGGCCCGTGCCGTCCGGGACGATCTCGACGCGCTCGTCGGGGGGCTGCGGGGGAGCGTGTCGCTGGCCACCGTCCTTTCCACCGGCGAACTCGACCTGGTGAACGCGCTGACCGGCTTCCACCGCCTACACCCGGGCGTGTCGGTGCGCCTGCGCCTGTCCGCGGGCCCGGAGAACCAACACCTGCATCGGCTCCTGGACGGGGAGTTCGACCTGGCGCTCATCCCCCTGCCCGAGCGACCTCCCGGCACCGTAAAGGTGGTCCCGATCGCAGGCATGCGGCTCGTCCTGGCCTGCCGAAGGGACGACCCGCTCGCCCACGCCCGAGGCGTTCGCTACCGCGACATCGCGTCCCGCGACTTCGTCGACTTTCCCCTTGCATGGGGCAACCGCGCCATCGTCGATGATCTCTTCCGTGCCGACGGGGCGAGCCGTGACGTTGCCTTTGAGGTGGTCGATATCCACAATGCGGTCGCCTTCCTCTGCGGAGGCTTAGGTATCGGCTTCATCCCCGACCACGTCGCCGACGCCGAGCCAGATCTGGTTGCCGTCGACCTATGTAATCCGCCGCCGCGGCGGCGTCTCGGACTCGCCGTCCTCGCCGATCGGCCCATCAGCGCCGCGACGTCGGCCCTACACCGGGCCATCGTCCAGGCGACGGCCAGCCGATGACACGGCTGCCTGCGAGGGCCGCCCGGTGGCCCGGTGTGCCGCTCCGGTCAGCGCTCGGCTGAAGAGGCACCTGAATGCTCGCTGATTTGCGAAGGACAGATCGGCGACGTCCGGCCCTCGTGAGATGTCACCGCACTCGTCCGGAGAACGATGGAAGAGTTCCTGACGCCGATGTGGCGCCCGGTGTCAATAAGTGAGTGCGCCGGCCCCGAGCGTCCCGCAGAGAGCTGTTCGGCGTTCGGCGGACCGACCCGAGGTCGGCCAGGTCTAGCTGGGGCACCTCGCCCCTGCCGCTCATCGCTGCCGCCCCGGACGCGGCCTCACCGGGCTCCCGGACGGCGAGCACGACCCGGGCGCCGATGCGGGCGAGGTCGCGTGCGGGCGAGGTCGCGTGCGGTGCCGGTCCGCATCAAGTCGCCCGGCGTCAACGACCGCAGCGAGCAGGGGGCGGATGCCCGTCGCGTCGGGAACCTCGTCGGCGCGGGTCCCCAGCAGCTCCGGAACCGACCGCTCCGGGTCGCCGCGGGCCGGCTTCGGGTCGGTCGCCGGCCACGGCTCGCGGTCGCCGGCCAGCACGTTGCCCCCGTGCAGGTCGGTGTGGACGAGCGCCGACGCCGCCGAGCCGGTCAACTCTCGAGCGGCGTCGATGGCCGCGTCGGCCAAAGCCGCGGGCACCGGGGACCCGAGTGCCGCCTGCCGCGGCGGGACGGCGGCGGCGATGTCGGCGGCGGTGGCCGCCGTGTCGGGCAGACCGGTCGGCACCCCCACGCGAGCTTGAGCACGCACGGCTGGTCACCGCGGCGCACCGGCACGACCAGCGCGTTGGTCCCGTGAAACGCGGGTCCGGACTCCCGCCGCAGCGACCAGCGGCGGCACCAGCCGTCCACCAAGGCCGGGCAGCGACTTCAGCCACCGGCTGCCACCCGCGGCGTCGGCGCCCCACCGCTGCGCCAGGTCCGCGGGGACCACGATCGGCGGCGGATGCTCGGCCACGTCGGGCTCCCGTCGACGGTGCGCCGGGGGGATCCGAACGCCGACCGGTTCCTGGGCCCGCCGATTATCCTCGCGCCGTGACCTCGTCCAGCGCCGGCGCCCCGCCCGCCGGCGCCCCGCCCGCTGACGCCCCGTCCGTCGGCGCCCGGACCGGCCTGGACACCGTGGAGCGTGCGATGGGCACCCCGGACCACCCCCAGCCGTTCGCCGAGCTCGGCCTCAAGCCCGACGAGTACGCCCGGATCGGCGAGGTCCTCGGCCGGCGGCCGACGTCGTCGGAGCTGGCGATGTACTCGGTGATGTGGAGTGAGCACTGCTCCTACAAGAGCAGCAAGGTCCACCTGCGGACGTTCGGTGAACTGGCGCCGCAGACCGACGCGCTGCTGGTCGGGATGGGCGAGAACGCCGGCGTCGTGGACATCGGGAACGGCTGGGCGGTCACCTTCAAGGCCGAGTCGCACAACCACCCGAGCTTCGTCGAGCCACTGCAGGGTGCGGCGACCGGTGTCGGCGGGATCGTCCGGGACATCCTGGCGATGGGCGCCCGCCCGGTCGCCGTGTTGGACGCGCTGCGCTTCGGCCCGCTCGATGCCCCGGACACCGCGCGGGTGCTGCCCGGCGTCGTGGCCGGCGTCGGCTGGTACGGCAACTGCCTCGGATTGCCCAACGTGGGCGGGGAGGTGGGGTTCGACCCGGGCTACGCGGGCAACCCGCTGGTGAATGCGCTCTGTGTCGGGGTGATGCGGCACGAGTCGATCCAGCGCGGCCGCGCGACCGGCACCGGCAACGTCGTCGTGCTGTACGGGGCCCGCACCGGCGGTGACGGGATCGGTGGCGCGTCCATCCTGGCCAGCGACACCTTCGCCGCCACCGGGCCGACCAAGCGGCCCGCGGTCCAGGTCGGCGACCCGTTCGCGGAGAAGGTACTGATCGAGGCGACGCTGGAGCTGTTCGCCGCCGGCCTGGTCACCGGCATCTCCGACCTCGGCGCCGCCGGGCTGTCGTGTGCCTTCGCCGAGCTGGCCAGTGCCGGCGACGGCGGGATGGACGTCGACCTGGACCGCGTGCCGCTGCGGGACCCGACGCTCTCGCCGGAGGAGATCCTGATGAGCGAGAGCCAGGAACGGATGATGGCCGTCGTCGCCCCGGAGCACCTGGCCGGATTCTTTGACGTCTGCCGGCGCTGGGATGTCACGGCGACGGCCGTCGGGACCGTCACCGACACCGGTCGACTCGTCGTGCACTGGCGCGGGGAGACGGTGGTCGACGTGCCGCCGCGGACGGTCGCCGCCGAGGGCCCCGTGTACACCCGGCCGATGGCCCGACCGGACGCGATGGACGCCCTGGTCGCCGACGACCCCGGTCGGCTGCCGAGACCGTCCGGCGGGCAGCAGCTGCGAGAAACCCTGCTGCGGTTGGCCGCCTCACCGGACCTGGCCGACCGCGGCTGGGTCACCGACCAGTACGACCGTTACGTGCTGGGCAACACCGTGCTCGCCCAGCCGGAGGACGCAGGGGTGATACGGGTCGATGAGAGCACTGGTCTCGGGGTCGCGCTCGCGTTGGACTGCAACCCGCGGTTCTGCCGGCTGGACCCGTTCGCCGGAGCACAGCTCGCACTTGCCGAGGCCTACCGCAACGTGGCCGTCGCCGGCGCGCGGCCACTGGCGGTCACCGACTGCCTCAACTTCGGCTCGCCGGAGGACCCGGGCGTGATGTGGGCCTTCGAGCGGACGGTGCGCGGGCTGGCCGAGGCGTGCCGGGAGCTGGAGACCCCGGTGACCGGCGGCAACGTCAGCTTCTACAACCAGACCGGTGCAACGGCGATCCTGCCCACCCCGGTCGTCGGTGTGCTGGGGGTACTCGACGACGTCGCCCGGCGGACACCGATCGGGTTCCCGTCGGCCGGCCTGGCCCTGTACCTGCTGGGCGTCACCGACGAGGAGTTCGGCGGGTCGACGTGGGCGTGGGCCGAGCACGGCCACCTGGGCGGCACCCCACCCCGGGTCCGGTTGGCCGCCGAGCGGTTGCTCGCCGACATCTGCATCAACGCCAGCCGGGACGGGATGGTCGACGCCGCCCACGACGTGTCCGACGGCGGCGTCGCCCAGACGCTGGTCGAGAGCTGCCTGCGTCGGGGTGTGGGCGCCCGGGTGTGGGTGCCCGACGGGATGGATCCGTTCGCGTTCCTGTTTTCAGAGAGCAGCGCTCGCGCTGTGGTTGCCGTGCCGCGGTCGGAGGAGGTGCGGTTCACCGACATGTGCACCGCGCGCGGTCAGGCCCACGTCCGTATCGGCGTGACCGACGACGGGGGGACCGACGACGGCGGGACCGATGACGGGGCGCGGGGAACAGGGAGCACCGCTGCCTCGCTGGAGGTGTCGGGGCTGTTCAGCGTGCCGCTGGCCGAGCTGCGCGATGCCCACACGCGGACGCTGCCGGCGGCGCTGGACCCCGCGTGATGCCGACCCGCAGCGCGCTGGCCGCCGCGATCGACGCCCTCGGCGCGCAGTGGACGCTGCTCGTCGACACCTTCGCTGCACTCACGCCGGAGCAGTTCGACCGGCCGTCGGTGCTGGACGGCTGGCGGGTGTCCGAGCTGGCCGCGCACCTGGCCCGTAGTGCCGCGTCGATGACCGACCTGCGGGCGGCCCCGGCGGGCAGCCCGCCGATGACGCTGGCTGCCTACCTCTCCCGGTACGCCGGGTCCGCAGGCGAGATCGCCGCCGACGCGCGCGACCGGGCCGCCACGGAGACGCCGGCCCAGCTCGTCGCCACGATGCGTGCGGACTGCTCCGTGCAGGTCGCCGGGTTCGCGCGGGACGCCATCCCCCCGGGTGCGGAGCGGGCCGTGCTGTCGGCGACACGCGGCCCGCTGCGGATGGTGGACGTGGTGCTCAGCCGGCTGGTCGAGGTCGTCACCCACGCCGACGACCTCGTGCGCTCGCTGGCGCAGCCGGACGGCGCCGGGCTGGTCGACAGGGCTGGGCTGGTCGACAGGGCTGGGCTGCGCATCGTCTGCCGAGCGCTGGCCGACGCGCTCGCCGACCGGGCGCCCGGGCACACCGTGGAGCTGCGGGTTCCGCCGTACGCCGCGGTGCAGTGCATCGAGGGCCCCCGGCACACCCGCGGAACGCCGCCCAACGTGGTGGAGACCGACCCGTTGACGTGGCTGCGACTCGCGACCGGGCGCGTGCGGTGGGCCGAGGTCGCCGGTACCCCGGCCCTGTCGGCCAGCGGGGAGCGGGCCGATCTGTCCGCCGTCCTGCCCCTGCTGGGCAGCGGCGAGGATGGGCGGCTATGACATCCGGACACGGCACGGTCTCCCCGGGCACCTCCCGACCGCGGCCGGCCGGCTGGCACAGCTCGGGCCGCCGGGTCGCGGTCGCGGCGGTCATCGGCCTGGTGGCGACGGTGACCGTCGGCGCGTGGCTCGGCTGGATCTACGCGCCCTCTGTCGGCTGGGTCGTGGCCTCGGTGGTCTTCCTGGTGTGGACGTGGCGGCTGGTTGGCCGGATGGACCAGGCTTCGACCGCGGAGCACGCCACCGTCGAGGACCCGACGACCAGGGCGTCGCACCTGGTGCTGCTGACCGCGAGTGCCGCGAGCCTGGTGGCGGTGGGCTTCCTGCTGGTCCGCGCGTCGGCGGACCACGGCGGGACCCGCCTGCTCAGCGGAACGCTGGGGGTGGCGTGCGTGGTGACGTCGTGGGTCGTCGTCCACACCCTGTTCATGCTTCGGTACGCGCGGATGTACTACGGCAGGACGCCGGGCGGGATCGACTTCCAGGGCACACCGCACGATGGACCCGCGTACCCGGACTTCGCCTATCTCGCCTTCACCCTCGGGATGACCTATCAGGTGTCGGACACCGCGATCACGGACTCGAGGATCCGGGCCGTCGTCCTGCAGCACACGCTGATCTCCTACGTGTACGGGGCACTGCTGCTCGGGACCGCGGTCAACCTCGTCGCCGGCCTGGCGAGCCAGAGCGGCGGCTGAGCTGGTCCGGCCCGGCGTCGGCGCCTACCTGCAGCTGCTCGGGCACCGCCCCGCACTGCTGCCACTGCTGGCGGCCTTCGTCGCCCGGTTGCCGATCTCGATGGCCCCGCTGGGCATCGTGCTGCTCGTCTCCGACGTCCGCGGGTCCTACGGGGCCGCCGGTTTGGTGACTGGAGCGTTCGCGCTCGGGACCGCGACAGGGTCGCCCGTCTGGGGCCGGCTGCTCGACCGGTACGGCCGTCGCCGCGTCGTCGCACCGACCGGGATCGCGAGCGGAGCACTGCTCGCAATGCTGACGGTCGGTCTCACCGTGCTCCCGCTGCTGGCGGTGGTGGGCCTCGCGGCCGCCGCTGGTGCGGTCTACCCGCCGGTCGGACCGGCGATGCGGGCGAGCTGGCGGGTGCTGTTCGACGACGCCGGCAGGCGCCGCGCCGGGTACGCCCTGGACGCGGTCTCGGTCGAGAGCGTGTTCGTCGGCGGGCCGCTGCTGCTCTCGGCGCTGTTGGTGGCCGGCCCACGGGTGCCGCTGATCGTCACTGCCGCGCTGCTGGCGGCGGGGTCGGTCGCGTTCAGCCTGGTGTCGCCCGCCGGCGCCCCCGCCGGTGGCCGACCCGCCGGCGCCCGGTCGCGCGGCGGCCGACGGTCGGTGCTGCGCAGCACCGGTCTTGCCCGGGCGCTGCTCGTCGCGGTGGCCGTCGCCGTGGGCTTCGGGCTGCTGGACACGTCGATCGCGGCGACCGCACGGGACGTCCTGCACGACGAGGGCCGGATCGGGATCCTGTTCGCGGCGATCGCCGGTGGCAGTGTCAGTGGCGGCCTCGTCTACGGGACCCGGCACACCGGGCGCCGGGAGCACGGCCGGCTCCGCGGCACGCTCGGGGTGTTCGCCGTGGGGGTCGGTGTCGTGGCGTTGCTGGCCGGACTCGGCGACCCGCCCCTGGGTGCCCTGCTGCCGCTGTTGTTCCTCGCCGGCCTGGCCATCTCCCCGTCGTTGATCATCCTGGCCAACCTCGTCGACCGGTTCGCGCCGGTGGATCGTTCGAACGAGGCCCAGGCGTGGAGCGCGACGGCGACGACGACCGGGGTGGCGGCGGGGACGGCCCTGGCCGGCCAGCTGATCGACGGCGGCGGGGTCGGCCACTCCTTCGCCGGCGCCGCCTGCGCCGTCGCCCTGGCCGGGGTCCTCGCCGCAGCGGCCGGCCGGCATTGGGACGGGTCCCCGATCAGTGGAACCGGATCGGTACCGCCCGTCGTCCCACCGCGGTAACCCGGGCCCTGCCGACGTGGCGGAGCACGCCCGGCGGAGACCGGAGGCAACCGATGCAGCTCCCCGAGACGCGGGACAGCCGGGACAGCCGGGACAGCCGGGACAGCCTCAACGTGCCGGATCGGGCTCGCGGTCACCCGGCGCGGCGCGCCCACCGCCGGCCCGCCCGGTGGGCCGCCCTGGTCGCCACCGCCGCCCTGGTCACCGCTGTGTCGGCCGCCGCGGCCGGCTGCACCGGGCAGCCCGCGTCAACAGCGGCCGGCTCGGCAGCCGGTGCCCCTGCGGCCGGCTCGGCTGCGTCCGGCAACGACGCGGGGACGGCCGCGGTGGTGCGTCAGCAGACCGTGGCCGCTGCCGCCAGGTCGCGGATCGTGACCGCGCAGGTCAGCCTCCGGGTGGCCGACGTCGCGGCGGCCGTCGGTGTCGCGACCCGGCTGACGACCGGGGCCGGTGGGTACGTGGCCGACTCGAAGCAGGTCGCGGCCCCGGCGGGCGACCGGCAGCAGCCGACCGGTCCGTCCGCGACCGTGACGCTGCGCGTCCCACCGGAGCGGCTGACGGGGGTCCTGGACCAGGTCGCCCGGCTCGGGACGGTCACCGACTCCCAGCGCACCGAGGCAGACGTCACCGGCAAGGTCGCCGACCTCGACGCGCGGCTGCGAACCCAGCAGGTGAGCCTGCAGCGGCTTCGCGGCCTGTTCGCCCGGGCCGGGACACTGTCGGAGATCACTGCTCTGGAACAGGCGCTCACCGCGCGGGAGGCCGAGCTGGAGTCCACCCAGGCACAGCGCAAGGCACTGGCCGGCCAGGTGGACGACGCGACGGTGACGCTGGACGTGCTCGGCCCGGCCGACACGGTGCGGGCCGCGGCACCGGGTGGTTTCGGTCCGGGCCTGCGCGCCGGGTGGTCTGCGCTCGGTGGGACGGTCCGCGTCGGGTCGACCGTGATCGGCGCTCTCCTACCGTTCCTACCGATCGCCGCGGTGGCCGCGGGGTTGGTCGTGTGGCGCCGACGGGGCCGCCGCAGCTCGAGCTGACCGATGGCGGTCCCGGCCGGTCAGCTTGCGCGACGGAGCCGATCGACGAGCGTCCGACCGGTCCAGCCGCTGTCGACGAGCTGCCGGCGCAGCGTCAGCTCCGGGTGGTGACGGTCGACCGGGTCGGTGTCCAGCTGGTACGCGCTCTGGTAGCCGGCCGCGGCGAGGTGGGCGAAATCGGCCGTGTCCCAGGCGCCGTAGGGGTACGCGAAGTGCACGACCGGATGCCCCAGGATCTTCTCCAGCTCGGCTCGCGGCCGGACCAGCTGCACCTGCCAGTCCGTGCCCCGGTACCGGTCCGCGCGGTGGTGGTCCCAGGTGTGCGCACCGACCGTCATCCCGGCGTCGGACAGCCGCCGGACGTCGTCCCGGGTCATCCAGTTGGGGCGCCCCAGCACCACGGTCATCACGAAGAAGGTCGCGGTCATCCGCCGGCGCTGCAGCTCGGGCAGGGCGACGGCCATCTGGGAGCCTTGCGAGTCGTCGAAGCTGAGCAGTACCGGCCGCGGCGGTAGCGGTCGGCCGTCCCTGAGGTGGGCGAGGTACTGGTCTGGGCCGATCGTCGTGTGGCCGGTGGCTTGCAGCGCGTCAAGCTGGTCGCGGAACGTCGCCGGCGGGCAGACGAGCAGCTGCCGCGAGTAGGCGCTGTCCCGCCCCGTCGGAGTCCGCAGCTGGTGCCAGCACAGCACCGGGACCGTCGCTCGCGCGGCCATCGCCGCCGGGGCTGCCGGTCCCGACGGGGCTGATGCTGCCGGCGCTGTCCCGGCCGGTGACCGCACCGCCGAGGGGGTTCGGCTGGACGGGATGGGGCGGGCAGCGCCCGAGGTGGCCGTCCCGGTGGACGACAGGCCCGGGGTGGACGACAGGCCCGGGGTGGACGACGGGCCGGGGGTGGACGACGGGCCCGGGGTGGACGACGGGCCCGGGGTGGCCGCGATGGCCGGTGAGGACGGCCCGGTGTCGCCGCAGCCGGCGGCGACCAGGCCGGTCAGCGCGGCGGCCAGCACGCTGCGCCGACCTGGCGGCGGGAAGGTCGGGGACACGGACCGAGTGTGCCCGCAACGGGGCGGCGCCGGCTCGTTGCCGGTGTGTCGGGCCGAAGCGAGGTGCTGACCCGCCGGACGGCATCGCACGCGGGTCCGACCGGCTCAGCCCTGCTTGGCCCGGTACATCGCGGTGTCGGCGTCGTGCAGCAACTGCTCGGCCGTGGTCGACGGGTCGCTGGTGGCCGCGATCCCGATCGACGCGGTCAAGGTCACCTCGCCGGTGGCGTCGGCGTCCGCGTCGGCGATCTCCCACCGGATCGGGGTGCCGAGAGCGGCGTGGACGCGGCGGGCGACGCTCAGGGCCTGCGCCCGCCCGCTGTCCTCGCACAGCACCACGAACTCGTCACCGCCGAATCGGCAGGCGGTGTCGCCGGGCCGCTGCATCGTGCGCAGACGTCGGGCGACCGCCACCAGGACCTGGTCGCCGGCCGCGTGTCCGTGGTCGTCGTTCACCGCCTTGAAGCCGTCGAGGTCCAGGAACAGCACCGCGACCGGCGTGGGATGGCGCTGCAGGCGCGTCAGTGCCCTGGTCAGCCGGTCCACCAGCAGCGTCCGGTTCGGCAGTCCGGTCAACGGGTCGTGCAGCAGCTGGCGGGTGAGTTCGGCCTCGGCAGCCCGCCGCTCGCTGACGTCCTGCACGTGCACGACCAGGTAGGCATGGCCGCGTGCGGTGGCCGGAATCCGCGCGCAGGACAGCGACACCGGCACGCTCCGGCCGTCCGCGCGTCGCATGAAGGTGCCCGTGACGTGCCGGGCCAGACCGGTGGCGACCATCCGTGCCCGACCGGCGGACAGCGACTCGGCGACGTCTGGTGCGGCGACGTCCTCCAGCTGGCGGCCCAGCAGCCACTCACGGTGGTAGCCGAGCAGGTCCCCGAGGGCCGAGTTGACCTGGACCAGCCGCCCCGTCTCGGTGGTGACGGCCATCCCGACCGGGGCGGAATCGAAGGCCATGGCGAGCTGCCGGTGGGCCTCGTCCGTGCCCCCCGGCCCTGGTGGCAGCCCGTTCCCGTCCCGCTCCATCGCCCTCCCGGGTCGCGCAGTCGTCACCATGCTCCGGTCAGCTGGCAGGTGCCGGAGGGGGGAAGTGTGGTGGCGCGGTCGGCAAGGTCGCAACCGGGGTACGCGAGGTGGTGGACAGCTCACCGACAGCCACGGGATTGCGCCATCCGGGGTCCGCGAGCGAGTCGGAGCTAGACCTCGACGGAATCACCCGGCGCCAGCACGCTCACCGCCATGCCGGGTCTGGCGACCGCTGCCAGCTCGGCGAACCGCTCGCCGGGCGGCAGGAACATCTCCGGCCGGACCCTGTCCAGGCCGACCGGCCAGAATGTCCCGTAGTGCACCGGGATGGCAGCGGCCGCGGACACCCGCTGGGTGGCCTGGACGGCCCGGGCCGGATCCAGGTGTCCCGGACCGAGGTTCGGCCCCCAGCCGCCGACGGGGACGACGGCCAGGTCGACCGGCGCGAGCTCGGCCATCGACCCGTGCAGCGCCGTGTCGCCCGGGAACCACGTTCGGGCCGAGCCGGTCAGCACGAACTCCACCGGGAGCGCGCGGTGGCGGGACAGCGGGTGCCGCCGATCGTCGTGAGTGGCGGCGACGACATCGACGCGCAGTTCGCCGACGCCGACGGAGTCGCCGGCGACGACCTCCTCGCACCGGTCGGCCAGGTCATCCGCCGACCGCTGGGACCGCAGGAAGCGGGCGGTGCCGGCCGGCGCGACCAGCCGGACGGCCGGGCCCAGCCGCCGCAGCGACGGGACGTGCAGGTGGTCCGCGTGCAGGTGGGTGACCAGGACAGCGTCGACGTGCACCGCCTCCGGCGGCGGCTGTGGGCCACGGCGCCGACGCAGGTGGCCCAGCCGGCCGGACAGGACCGGGTCGAACAGCACCCTCGTCCCCGCGTCCTGCAGCAGGAAGGTGCTGTGGCCCCACCAGGTCGCGTGCACCGGGTAATCCTGCCCAACCGTCCCCGTCGTGCACCGGGCGGCCCGGATGGTGCCGGGTGGACGCGAGGATGGCGGACGTGCGCACCGTTGCTCCCGGGCCGCCTGGTCGTGCCGGCCTCGCCGGGCTGTCCGGCCGGCTCCCCGGGCGCGTCGCGCTCGCCGACGGCGTCCGGTTGGTGGCCCGCTCGGCGACGGTGGGGCTGGCGACGGTCGCCGCGTTGCTGCTGCTGGCCGCGGTGGTCCCCGGGTTCGCCCTGACCGGACGCCTGCACGGCCTCGAGCCCGCGGTCGGTGCGGCGGTCGTGGTGTCGCTGGTCAACGCGGTCATCTGGCCGGTGCTGCTGCGGTTGGTGATCGGCGTCGTGGTGCTCACCTTCGGGCTGGCGGCGTTCGCCGTGAACGCGGCACTGGTGTGGCTCGGCCTGACCCTGGTCCCGGGCGTCGTGCTGGGCGGACCGGTCGACGCGCTCGCCGTGACGCTGGTGGCGTCGGCCGCTTCGGCGTTCACCGCCGGCGCACTGCCGCTGGACCGGGCGGCCGCGGACCGGCGGTCGCTGCGCCGCTCCGAACGCCGTGTCCTGGGCCCGGCGCGGCAGCGGTTCCTGGACCAGGTGGATCCGGCCGGAGCCGTTCCCGGCGTGCTGTTCCTGCAGATCGACGGCCTCTCCGGCGCCGCGCTGCGCCGTGCGGTCGACGCCGGGCGGATGCCGACCGTCGCCCGCTGGCTGGCCACCGGTAGTCACCGGCTGCTGCCCTGGCAGACGGGCGTGGCCAGCCAGACCGCCGCCAGCCAGTGCGGACTGCTGTTCGGGGACAACGACGACGTCCCGGCCTTCCGCTGGTTGGAGAAGGAGACCGGCCGGTTCGTCGTCGCCAACCGGACCGACGGCGCGGAGGTGCTGCAGGCACGCCGCAGCAACGGCCGCGGGCTGCTGCACGCCGACGGCGGGGTGTGCTCGGCACTGGTGAGCGGGGACGCCGCCGACAGCATCCTGACGATGAGCCTGGCCGGTCAGCGCAAGGGGCACCTGGGCAACGGCTACGGCGGGTACTTCGCCGACCCGGCCCACGCCGTGCGGACAGCTGCCGGGTTCGCCGTCGAGGTGGCCCGCGAGGTCGTCCAGGCCACCGCCCAGCGGCTGCGCCGGGACCGTCCGCGGGTCTCCCGCGGCGGCCTCTACCCGCTCATCAGGGCGCTGACGACTGTCGTCGCCCGCGACGTGAGCGTGCAGTGGCTGGTGGACAACCTGCTACTGGGCCGCTCGGTGCTGTACGCGGACCTGCTCGGCTACGACGAGGTCGCGCACCACTCCGGCATCGACCGGCCGGACTCGCTGGCCGTGCTGACCGACCTGGACCGGCGGATCGCCCGACTGGAACTGGTCGCCCGCGAGGTCCGCCGGCCCTACCGGTTCGTCCTGCTCTCCGACCACGGCCAGAGTCCCGGCGAGCCGTTCGCGGACACCTACGGGGTCAGCCTGGCCGACACCGTCCGGATCGCGTGCGGCATCCGACCACGGGACCGGCACGCCCGCCGCCGGGTGGCCGAGCTGGAGTCGTCGTGGGCGGTCAACGCCGCCCTCGCCGACGCGCGCACCGGAGCCGTTCGGGACCGTGCCGCGGCCAGGTTGCTGCGCAGCGAGCTGGACCGGGAGTCCACCGAGGCCGACGAGATCGACGACGGGGTCGTCGTGCTGGCCTCCGGCGGCCTCGGACTGGTCTCCTTCCCCGAGCTGCCGGCACGCCCCGCGTCGAGAGGCGGTGAGCCGGCAGGTGAGCCGGAGCCGGGCGGGCGTCAACCGGCCGACGAGCGGGGACCGCGGGAGCGGCGTGCGGCGCGGGAGCTGATCGAGGCGGAGTACCCGGAGCTGATCCCCGCCCTCGTCGGGCACCCGGGGGTCGGGTACGTCGTCGTCGCGGACGCGGACGGCGCGGTGGTGGTCGGCCCGGCCGGCGAGCGCCACCTCGCCGAGCCGGGGTCTGCCGGGCCGGACCGGGTCGTCGGCGTCGACCCGCTGGCCGGGTACGGCCCCGACGCGGCGTGGTCGCTGCGCCGGGCGGCGCGGTTCGCGCACGCCCCGGACCTGCTGGTCCAGGGCGCCCTGGACCCGGTGACCGGCTGGGTCACCACCTTCGAGGAGTTCGCCGGCTCGCACGGCTCGCTGGGCGGTGAGCAGACCGACGCGTTCGTGCTCGCCCCCGCCGACCTGCCGCTGGACCCCGCGTGGGTCGCCGGGCGCCCGGTTCCCGGTGCCGAGGCCGTGCACCGCCACTTCCGCGCCTGGCTGGGCGCCCTGGACCACGCCGCCTTTGCTGGCCACGCCGCGGGGACCAACGCCGCGGGGACCAACGCCGTGGGGACCAATGCCGTGGGGACCAATGCCGTGGGGACCAATGCCGCGGGGACCAACGCCGTGGCAGTGGCCCCGGGCTGACCCGGTCCGCGTACCTCCCGCGACTCACGTCCCGCCCCTACGCTCCGGAGGATGTGCCGCAACATCCGCCCGCTGTTCAACTTCGAGCCGCCGGCGACCGCGGAGGAGGTGCACGGCGCCGCGCTGCAGTACGTGCGCAAGATCAGCGGGTCGGCCAGGCCCTCGCGGGCCAATGCCGCAGCGTTCGAACGCGCGGTCGGCGAGGTCACCGCAATCTCGCAGCGGCTGCTGGACGAGCTGGTCACGGTGGCACCTGCCCGCGACCGTGACGTCGAGGCGGCGAAGGCCCGGGAGCGGTCGGCGGCCCGTTACGCCCCGGCCGGCTGACGCACGCGCGACCGGTTGGGCGGCGCGTTACCATCCGCTGCGCAGAGCGACCGCTGCAGGACAGCGCACCCTCCGCCTGGCCGATCGGTCGATCACGGGTCGCGCCGAGGAATGAGGGCCGTGACCGCAGACGACGCCGATGCGCGTCCCCGGGGCTCGGTCCCTGCCGGGACGGCACAGCGCCCTCCGGCCCGGAGTCGACCCGAGCGGTTGTCCAGGTCACTGGTGGTCAAGGCCGCCGTCGCCTTCGTCGACGCGAACGGCCTGGCCGACCTGACGATGCGCCGGCTCGGATCCGTCCTGCGGGTACAGGCGATGTCGCTGTATGCCCACGTGCCGAGCCGGGAGGACCTGCTCGACGGCATGGTCGAGTCGGTGGTCGACGAGCTCTACGGCGACCCCCAGGTATACCTGGAGCCGCGGGGGGACTGGGAGGACTACCTGCAGCGACTCGCCTACGGCGTCCGCAGGTGCACCTCTCCGAGGACCACTCGGCACGCGAGTTCGACCAGTCGCTGTCGAACCTGTTGAGTCGGCTCCGGGACGCCCGCGCGGCCGGCTGACGCGCCGCCGCCCCCCGAGGGCGGCCGGCGGCGCACCTGACATACACCGTCAGGGCGACTGAGTTGACAGGCTGCCTTTACGGGATAAGGTTCTGCGCGCTGGGGTGCAATGACCCCGGCTTCAGTGGTGCCCCACCACATGCAGGTCGTCTGTCATGTGCTGCTCGGTGAAACGGGAGAACCAGTCGTGTCCAAGTTCACAGCCGCGTTCGACGTCGGCCAGGGTCTGAACAACGCGTTCAGCACGGTCGTGTCCTTCGTGCCCAAGCTCGTGTTGTTCCTCGTCATCCTGCTGATCGGCTACATCGTCGCGAAGGCGTTGGCGAAGGTGCTGGACAAGGTGCTGGAGCGGGTCGGGTTCGACCGGCTCGTCGAGCGGGGCGGAATCAAGAAGGCGCTGGCGCAAAGCAAATATGACGCGTCGGGGATCCTGTCGAAGATCGTCTTCTACGCGATCATGCTGTTCGTCCTGAGCACCGCGTTCGGGGTGTTCGGGCCGAATCCGATCAGCACCTACCTGACTGCGATCATCGCCTACCTGCCGCTGGTGTTCGTGGCGATCCTGATCGTCGTGGTGTCCGCGGCGATCGCCGCGGCGGTGAAGGTGCTGATCCAGTCGACGTTGGGTGGGCTGTCCTATGGGAAGACCCTGGCCAATGTGGCGTCCGCGGTGATCATCGCGCTGGGCGTCGTCGCGGCGCTGGGTCAGCTGCACATTGCGACCAACGTGGTCGACGCGGTGCTGTACGCGGGCCTGGCCGCGGTTGTCGGTATCGCGATCGTGGCGGTCGGCGGCGGCGGGATCACCCCGATGCGGGCCCGTTGGGAGAAGAGCCTGGCCAGTTACGACGCGGAGAAGCCGCGGATGGCAGAGGCCTCCCGGAACGCCCCGAGCGCCCTGGACCAGGCCCAGGCGGCCGCCGCCCGGGTGGGCGCCGGCCCCGCGGGGAGCACGCACCCCGGCGCCACGAGGCGCTGAGCGAGGCCCGGAGCCCGACCCGACCGCGAGGTCGGTAGCGGGTCGACGGCCGCCACCAGCCGCCGCGACCCGCTAGGCCGGTGTTCCGCTCCGAACGCTGGGGCGGGACCCGGCCGGCCTGAGCTGCACGAGCTGACGGGCGTCGAGGCGTCCGGTCGTCAGGTCGGTCGCAATGTCGTTCAGCCGCCGGTTCCGGGAGCGGGAGTAGCCGCGCAGGACGTGAAACGCCTCGTCGACGGAAACCCCGAGCGCGACCGAGGTGACGCCCTTGGCCTGTTCGATGACGACCCGGGAGTCCAGGGCGTGCTGAAGCTGGCCGGTGAGCTGCTCGGCGCGCCGGGCCTGCCGGTCGGTCGCCACGACGGCGGCGGTCACGTCGGCGAGCGCGGTCGCGGCGGACCGGTCGTCGGCGCCCATCATCGCGGGACGGTCGCCCAACAGGTTGAGGGCACCGAAGGTCTGGGTGCCCAGTCGCAGCGGGAATGCGTAGACACTGCACACCCCGCCGGCGAGTGCACGGGGTGCCCAGGTGCTCCACCGTCCCGCAGACGCCGACAGGTCGTCGACGACGACGTACCCACCGGTGGAGACACAGTCCAGGCACGGCCCTTCGGCGACCTGGAGCTGGAACAGCTCCAGGTGTTCCCGGTCGCTGCTGGACGCAGCGGCGACCGTGGGCACCCCGGCTTCGTTCGCCAGCATCAGGGCCGCCGAGGTGGCCGGGAACAGCTGGACGCAGTTCGCGACCAGCCGGTGCAGCAACTCGGGCATGTCGGCGCCGGTGGCCGGGCCACACGCGAGGTCCACCAGTGCACTCACCAGTTCGGGCGCGCGGTCGGCCGGGTCGATCCGGTCGTTCGGCACAGTGCTCCTCCTGCGCGACGGGACGGTCCGCGGATCGGGACCGTGCGCGCAAGCGAGGGTCGGAGCCTGGCGCCCCCAGGATACGCGGGGCCGCCGGGCGGGCCGCCCCAGTCGAGGGCCGACCTAGACTCACGTCGTGCCCGCACGCTGCAACAGCGGACCCGCTCGCCCCGCCCCGGCCCGACGCTCCCCGGTTGCCCGCCGAGGCGGCGACGGACGGTTGAGCCTGGACCTGGACCCGCTGGAACGGCCGCCGAGGGACGCGTGTGGCGTCTTCGGTGTCTGGGCCCCCGGCGAGGAGGTCGCCAAGCTGACCTACTTCGGCCTGTACGCGCTACAGCACCGCGGGCAGGAATCCGCCGGGATGGCCGTGTCCACCGGCCGGTCGATCGTCGTCTACCGGGACATGGGCCTGGTCAGTCAGGTTTTCGACGAGCCCACGCTGGCGTCGATGCGCGGACACCTCGCCGTCGGCCACTGCCGCTACTCCACCACCGGTTCGAGTAGCTGGGACAACGCGCAGCCGACCTTCCGCCCGACAGCGCTGGGTTCGGTGGCGCTGGCGCACAACGGCAACCTGACCAACACCAGCGAGCTGGCCCGCATCGTGGAGCAGACCGCGCGGAACCGCGGCGAGCCGGACGTGCGGCTGCCGCACGTGCTGGCCGACGCCAGCTCCCTGGACAAGGCCACCAACGACACGCACCTGATCACCGCACTGCTGGCCGGTGAGCCGGCGGTGGATCTGGAGGACGCCGCGGTCGCGGTGCTGCCCCGCCTGCGCGGCGCGTTCTCGCTGGTGTTCTGCGACGAGCAGACCCTCTACGCCGCGCGGGACCCGCAGGGCATCCGGCCGCTGGTGCTCGGCCGGCTGGCGACGGGCTGGGTCGTTGCCAGCGAGACCGCGGCGCTGGACATCGTCGGCGCGTCCTTCGTCCGCGAGGTCGAACCCGGCGAGCTGGTAGCCATCGACGCCGCCGGCCTGCGGGCCCACCGGTTCGCCGAGGCCGCGCCGAAGGGCTGCCTCTTCGAGTACGTGTACATGGCCCGGCCGGACACCACCATCGCCGGGCGGTCGGTGCACGCCAGCCGGGTCGAGGTCGGCCGCAGCCTGGCCGCCGAGTCCCCGGTCGACGCCGACCTGGTCATCGGCGTCCCGGAGTCGGGGATCCCGGCGGCGGTCGGCTACGCGGAGGCGTCGGGGATCCCCTACGGCATCGGCCTGGTGAAGAACAGCTACGTCGGCCGGACCTTCATCCAGCCGTCGGACACGATCCGGCAGCTCGGGATCCGCCTCAAGCTCAACCCGCTGCGCGACGTCATCGCCGGCAGGCGGCTCGTGGTCGTCGACGACTCCATCGTCCGCGGCAACACCCAGCGTGCGCTGGTCCGGATGCTCCGCGAGGCCGGCGCCGCAGAGGTCCACGTGCGGATCAGCTCACCGCCGGTGCAGTGGCCGTGCTTCTACGGCATCGACTTCGCCAGTCGGTCCGAGCTGCTCGCGCCCGGCCTAGACACCGCGGACATCTGCCGGGCCATCGGGGCCGACAGCCTCGGCTACATCTCCCTCGACGGCTTGGTGGCAGCCACCCGGCAGCCGGCGGACCGGCTCTGCCGGGCCTGCTTCGACGGTGAGTACCCGGTCGCGCTGCCGGACGATGCGCTGCTCGGGAAGTACCTGCTCGAGGCACCGACGACGCAGGACACGCCGACCCCGGCCGGGCTGGTAGGGCCGCACCGGGAGGGTGCGGACCTGGTGGGCGCGTCGGCCGGCGGGCTCGACGCCCCACTGGCCTGATGGGCCGCGCAACCTACGCCGCAGCCGGGGTCGACATCGAGGCCGGTGACAGGGCCGTCGAGCTGATGCGGGCATCGGTCGCCGCGGCGTCGCGTCCGGAGGTCCGCGGTGGCATCGGCGGCTTCGCGGGGCTGTTCGACGCCTCGGCGCTGACCGGGTACCGGCGGCCCCTGCTGGCCACCTCCACCGACGGGGTGGGCACGAAGGTCGCCATCGCGTCCGCCCTCGGCCGGTACGACACCATCGGGGCAGACCTTGTCGGGATGGTCGTGGACGACCTCGTCGTGTGTGGTGCCGAACCGCTGTTCCTGACCGACTACCTGTGCACCGGCCGGGTCGTCCCGGAGCGCGTCGCGCAGATCGTCGGCGGCGTGGCAACAGCCTGTGCCCGCGCCGGTTGCGCGCTGATCGGTGGGGAGACCGCCGAGCACCCGGGGCTGCTCGGCCCCGACGACTTCGACCTCGCGGGGGCGGCGACCGGCGTCGTGGACGCCGATGACCTGCTCGGCCCGCACCGGGTCCGTGCCGGGGACGCCCTGGTGGCCATCGCCAGCTCCGGGCTGCACGCCAACGGGTACTCCCTGGTCCGGCACGTCCTGCTGGACCCCTCGGCAGGCGCGGGCTGGGCGTTGGACCGGTACGTCGACGACCTGGGCCGCACTCTCGGCGAGGAGCTGATCGAGCCGACCCTGGTCTACGCCGCCGACTGCCTGGCGCTGGCCGCGGCGGTCGAGGTGCACGCGATGGCCCATGTGACGGGCGGGGGGTTGGCGGCCAACCTGGCCCGCGTCGTCCCGCCCGGGTTGCACGCCGTGGTGGAGCGGGCGAGTTGGACGATGCCGGCGGTGTTCGTTCTCGTCGGGCAGGTCGGCGGGGTCACGCTGACCGAACTGGAACGCACCCTGAACACCGGCGTGGGCATGGTCGTGGTGTTGCCGGCCGACGCTGCCGACGCCGCCGTGCAGCTGCTGACGGCTCGTGGCCTGTCCGCATGGCGGGCGGGTGAAGTGGTGGCGGAAGCCGACGGCGTCGAGGGGCGCGCGTCACTGGCCGGACACCGGTCCTGAACCCGGTCGGCGCACCGACCGGGCCCAGGACGCACGTCAGGCGGTGTCGCGCTGCCCCGGCTGGAAGTCGGCCCACTGCGAGTAACGCGGGTCGAGCTCCTCCTCAGCCGGCGGGCGCGTCGTCCGTGCCGGCGACGGCGACGTCGGGTCGGAGTGGAGCTCGTCGGCAAGCCGGTGGAGATCGGTTCCGATGTCCTGGTACTTCAAGGTCCTGGCGACCTTCGTCTGCTTTGCCTTCGCACGGCCGCGGCCCATCGGCTCGACCCCCCTCGTCGCTGTCCGGGGGCGTCGGTGACGTCGCGCCCGCGGGCTTGTGTGTCCAGGTTCGTCCCTGGTCGACTTCGCCCGCCAGACTAGCGGCCGGACCGGCTGGGATGCACCGCCGGCAGGTCGACGCGTTCGGTGTCACGATGCGCAGGTGGCCGGTGACGTCGGTGGTGATCCGCCCGCGGGCGCCCCGGGTCCCGACGGGGCGGCGGGGCAGCGCCGCGCCCGGCCGTGGTCGGCGGTCGTGCCCTACCGGACATCGCTGCGCGTCTACGAACCCGAGGGCGGGGTCGCCTGGGCCGACGAGGTGACCCCGGTTGCGGTGCCGACGGTGGAGGAGCCGGTCGCGTCGTTCCGCCGGCTGCTCGCGACCCCGCCGGCCGCCGTTCCGTCCGCCCCCAGCGGGGCCGCCTACCTGCTCACCGCGGGCCGTCAGCGGTTCTGGTGCCCGGTCGACGAGCGACACCGGTGCTGGGAGGCGCTGCAGGCCGCCCGGGCCGACGGCAGCCGGCTGCTCGAGGCGTCCTTCCCGGCGCATGTCCTCGACGAGGCCGGCGACGAGTTCGAGCGCTGGTCCCAGGCGCATCCCGACGCGGTCCCGCACGTCCGGGCCAGTGCCTGGCACGTGCCGATCCGCTGGTTCGTCGCGTTCGACGCAACCGAGCGGGTCGTCGAGCGCGAGCCGGACCGCTCGGTGGTCTACCGGACGACGATGCTCGACGCCCGGCGCCGGCTGTCCCGGTCCTACGCCGTCCTGCGCCGCCGGGCCCCCCGCGACCGGCTCACCGGGGCGGTGCGCGACCTGGGCGCGTGGGTCAACGACTTCCACCCGCGCAGCGTGCTGGAGCTGGACTACGGCGGCCTGGTGGAGCTGCTCGGGATGGACGACGTCGCGACCGACGCGTCGGTCGGCTCGATGAACGCGGTGGTGGCGGCCCTCGACGAGGGTCGGGACACCGACGCGTGGCTGCGTTACCGCTCGGTGGTGGACCGCTGGCGGCGGGTTCAGCGGCTCAGTCGGGCCAGCTGACTACGCCGCCCGAGTCGGTCGACCCATCCGCTCGCCGGCCTCCACCCGGGCCGCGATCCGGTTGCCGGGCTGGGCGAGCGGGCACGTCCACGCCGGGTCGTAACGGCAGGACGGGTGGTACAGGAAATTGAGGTCGACGACCAGGTCGCCGTTGGCGTCCTCCCCGAGGTCCGCGCCCTTGGCCGTGTCGAGCAGGTAGCGGCCGCCGCCGTAGCTGCCCTGCCCCGCGGTGTCGTCCCGCAGCGGGACGAACAGGCCACCCGCGTACTGCTCCAGCCGCCAGACGTCGACCGTGGGATCGCCGACGACGGGCAGTCGGACCGACCCCACTCGCGCCATCCGGACCGGGCCGTCGGCGCCGCCGTCGAGTTCCAGATCCGTGGGCGGCGCGGCCAGCAGCGGGCTGGTGGCGCGCATGGCCGGGTCGTAGGGCCACACCGGCAGCCCGGTCTGGCGTAGCGGGTCACCGGCCGGAAGCGGGGAGTCCGGCGACTCCCGGAACAGCCGGTCCCGCCCCGTCCGCCACAGCTCGTGAGCAGCCTCGGGGTCGTCGACGGCCCGCACCCGGACCGCGCTGTAGAGCTCCGCGACGGTCCGGCGCCAGCGGAGCAGGCTGAGGACCGTCGGGGACCGGTCGGTGCCGGGATTCCCGCCGCCCGCGGGCCCGTCGCCCGGGCTCAGGTCTTGCCCGCCTCGCTGATCGCGTGGCTGATCGACGCCGGTGTGTCGTACTGGCCGTCCTTCATGGCGCTCAACGCATCGACCGCCTCGTCGTCGGCCCCGTGGGACTTCGCGTACTCGACGACGTCGTCCTTCTTCGCCGGGTAGCCGATGCCCTTGAGGTACTTCTGCAACTGGATGGGGTTCACCATCTGCCCGACGCTATCGGGCGCTGCGGCGGGGTGCAGGTCGGCGAGCACCCGCGCGGCGACCTCGTCCGGCGTCGCTGCGCCGGTGTCCAGGTGGATGTCCGCGACCTCGGTGAACAGCGGCCGCCGTCGGCGGTCCTGCCCGGTGAGCATCACGGCGAGGTCGGGGCCGAACCGGGGGCGGTACGCGCCGCCGGCGAACCGGCCGACGAGCACGGCAGTGGCGGCGTCCAGCCACACGACGGTGGCGGCCCGCAGCGCGGCGCGGCAGTCGGCCCGCACGACGGTGCTCGCCGCCGCGGCGACGACCACGGGCGGACGCTCGGCGAGCGCGTCCAGCAGGTGCCGTGCCTCGATGTCGTGCAGCGCGTCGGCGCCGTCGGTTGCGGAGATCTCGGCGGCGGTGCGGTGCTCAGCGGTCAGGATGTCGTCGTCACTGTCCCGTAGCGGGCGGCCGAGCCGGTCCGCGAGCAGCCGGGCCACGGTGGTCTTGCCCGTGCCCATCAGGCCGAGGACGACGACCGGGCCGTCGACGGACAGGGGCCGGCGGAGATCTGCGACGGGCCCGGTCATGGACGCCGATCCTGCCCCCCGGGGCTGTCGGTGGCGCGCGATCGGGCCGTCCGGTGCTGGGATGGCGGCCATGGTCGCCCCCGACAGCACCCCGAGCAGGCCCGTCGCCGATCCGTCACCGACCGGCGCCGTGCCGGTCCCCGCCCAGGCCGCCGGTTGGGTGCGGATCGGGGATCTGCGGGTCCCACGGGTCGGCTTCGGCACCATGCGGCTCACCGGCCCGGACATCTGGGGACCGCCCGCGGACCCGGCGGCCGCCCGCGCCACGGTGCGTCGCGCCGTCGAGCTGGGCGTCCGTGTCCTCGACACCGCCTGGTACTACGGCCCGGACACCGCCAACGCCGTGGTCCGCGAGGCACTCTCGCCGTATCCGGACGACCTGGTCCTGGTCAGCAAGCTCGGCGGGGCCCGCGGGCCGGACCGGTCGTGGACGGCCGCGTGCCGACCCGAGCAGTTGCGCGCGGGCGCCGAGAAGGACCTGGCGCAGCTGGGCGTGGACGCGGTCGACGTCGCGCACCTGCGCTGGCTCGGTGAGCACGCGCCGGCCGACGTCCGGTTCGAGGACGCGGTCGAGGCGATGGTCGCACTGCGCGAGGACGGGCTCGTTCGGCGGATCGGGCTGTCGAGTGTGACCCTGAGCCAGCTGGAGGCTGCGCAGGCGATCACCGACATCGTCACGGTGTCCAACCCCTACAACCTGCTGGACCGCCACGACGAGGCCGTGTTGCGTCGGTGCGCGGCCGAGGGCATCGCCTACCTGCCGTTCTTCCCGCTCGGCGCGGGGTCGATGGGCGTCCCGGCGCCGCTGTCCGCGTTGGCGGAGCGTCGCGGCGTCGCGGTCGGGCAGATCGCGCTGGCCTGGCTGCTGGCGCACAGTCCGGCCGTCGTGGTCATCCCTGGGACCTCGCAGGTGGCGCACCTGGAGCAGAACGTCGCCGCCGCATCCGTCCAGCTGTCCCCGGACGAGATGGCGCTACTGGATTCCCTGGCGACCCCGGGCGACGAGACCGGCGCCTGAGGTGGCCAGGCCCCTTGCGGGGGTGCCCCCGGCGGGCGCCGGCGCCATCTTGTTGGGCGGGCCCGTCAGCGCGAACACCCAGGACAACCCGCGGACGGTCACGACCTCCTCACCGCTACTGCGCGGAGCCTGCGGTGCGCTCACGGCCCGGTCTGGCGCACCGCTGCTGTCACGTCGGGCTCACGCCGCGGTCGATGCGGGGAGCCGACCCGCGGGCAGGCCGGTCAGCTCGGGCGGGACCGCGGCCAGCGCGGCGTGAATGGCGTCGACCAGGTCCAGCGCGGACGCCGCGGACAGCTCCACGGCCACCCGCGCCGCCGGACCGCGGGACGGATCGGCGAAGTCGATGTTCAACGTGTGCTCGTGCTGGGCGTGCACCGGGTGGTCGTAGTAGACGGTCGCGGTCCGCAGCGGGAACCAGCCGGCCACCCCCTTGCCGCTCCCGTCGATCCCGGTCCGCTCCGTCGTGTAGGTGCACATCGGTGACCCCTGCTCTCAGTTGGTCAGGTGCTCGGCGAAGAAGGCGCCGATGCGCGACCAGCCGTCAACGGCCGCGGCGGGGCGGTAGCTGGGACGGTCGACGGCGAAGAAGGCGTGTCCGGTGTCTTCGTAGCTGTGGAACTCGTGGGCCTTGCCGGCCCGCTCCAGCAGGCCGTCCAGTTCGGCCACGTGATCCGGTGAGGGGCGGGCGTCGTCCCGGCCGAACAGGCCGAGCAGCGGCGCCCGCAGGTCCGGGAGCAGGTCGTACAGCAGGCTCATCTGCGGGAAGGCCGCCGGGGGCGGCGCGCCGACGACGAACGCGCCGTAGCAGTCGACGGCCGCGTCGAGGTCGGTGGAGCAGGCCGCGAGCACCGACTGCCGGCCACCGGAGCAGAACCCGATGACTCCCACCCTGCCGTTGGACGAGGGCAGTGCTCTCAGGTGCGCCGCTGCTCCCGCCACGTCGCCCACCAGCCGGGCGTCGGGGACCCCGCCGCCGGCCCGGGCGGTCGCGGCGGCGTCGTCGGGCTCGGCTCCCGGCGCCTCCCGCCAGTACAGGTTGGGACACAGGGCCGTGTACCGCATGACCGCGAACCGTCGGACGATCTCCTTGGTGGCGGCGTCGTAGCCGGGCATGTGGTGGATCACCACGACCGAGCCGCCAGTCCCGCCGTCGACCGGAGCAGCCAGGTAGGCCTCGATCTCGTCGCCGTCCGCGCCTTCGATCCGGGTGCTGCCGGCGCGGATGTCGTCGCTCACGCCGTCTCCCCCGTCAGGTCGGGCTCGACGACCGGTCCGATGACGACCGGCTCCACGACGACCGGTTCGACGACGACCGGCTCCAGGACGACCGGCTCCAGGACGAACGCCGGGATCGCCCGGTCGGTCTTCCGCTGGTAGTCCGCGAGGCGGTTCGCATACCAGACCGGGTGCTCCGGCGCCCCACCCTTGGACGCGACCACCGCGTAGGCGCCGCCGCGCTCCACCCGCATGAGTGGCGTCTTCCGGACCAGGCCCGCCTTGGCGCCGCGCGTGGTCAGCACCACCACGGGCATGCCCCGCGGCATCGTGCCGCGGGTCCCCCCGGAGCTCTCGTACTCCTGGATCTGGTCGCGGACCCACTGCTCGGGACTCGGCGCGTAGCGCTCCTGGACTGGCATGACACCAGTCAACATCGCGCGCGTAGCGCTGTCGCGAGGGGCTGGCCGCGGTACAGCTGGCCCAGCTCCGGGGCGCAACGGTGGTCGGGACCGCGAGCGAGGCCGACCACGCCCATCTGCGCAGCCTCGGCAAGAGCGTCGTGCTGGTCTGACGCGCGTCCCCGCCCCAGCGGACAGATCCGCACCGCACTCGGTTCGCCCCCCGGCATCGCGAGAGGTCACCGGGCCGGCCGTGACGATCCGCCGGCGAGCGCGGTGCAGTACTGACCGGTCGGGCCGCTTGGCGAGTCGGGCTGCGGGCCGCGAGGCGGGCGGGCGGCGAGTGCTCACGCCGCGCTGACCCGTTCGGTCGACGCCGACCGGGTCGCCGCACTGATCCGGGCGGCCGCACTGATCCGGGCGTAGAACGGTCAGCTGTGTGGCTGCGTCCGTCGTTCGACCAGGGCGGTCAGCCGGGCCAGGGTCTCGTTGTTGCGCCGGTGGGTGAGGGCCTCGGTGAGGGTGTTGTTCACCCATTTTCCGGGTCCGCTGACCGGCGTCTCGGTGAGGGTGAGCGTGCTCCCGGATCCGTCGGGGCTGATGTCGATGTTGATCCGGGCAGCGCCGAGCAGGCCCCCTTTGGCGAGCAGGACGAGCTGCCGGTCCGGGCGGTTCTCTTCGACGGTGGTGACGTCGCGGACGAGGACCGGCCAGATACCGGTGGCGTGGTGCAGCCGGGCGCCCACGGCGGGCCAGTCGGCGTCCACGGCGCGCATGTGGGAGGTGCCGACCACCCATGTGGTGAACAGCCATCCCTCGCTGAGGGTGGCGTAGACCTGAGCGGGGGGCGCCGCGATGTGACCGGTGACCGTTGCCATGGCCTCCACCCTGCACCCGGCGGCGGCGGGTGGGCGCGACGCTGACGATCGACTGGGCCGCCGTCACCCCGTCACCCCGTCACCCCAGTCCGGCCGTCACGACACCCGTGAGGTCACCGAGGTACGGATCGCCGGGACGGACACTGGTCACCAACCACGAGGTAGGAGACAGCCGTGAACTCAGACAATTCCAGCGCAGACAATGCCCAGACATCCGATCGGGACGTCGAAGCCCACGACAAGAAGATCAAGGCGGGTGAGGACAAGCAGCAGGCGAAGTCCGAGCAGAAGCTCGGCGAGATGTCCGACAACTCCGACCTGCAGCACTCGGCTCAGCAGGACAGCGCGGACGCGGAGGAGCGGGGAGCGAGCTGAGGCCGGCGGCGTGCCGCGGTCCCGGTCGAGACCGCGGTCGACCCGGGGCGGCCGCTCCTCCTCGCAGCGGATCCTGGGCCACCAGCAAGCCCAGTGCGCGGTTCTTCGGGGCCGACGGGTACCACCACCACATCGCGAACGGGGCCGGTCCCGGTAGACCGCCCGGCGGCGGCGCGCAGGAACGTGCCCAGGCTCGGCGGGTGCGGCAGCAGGGCGACGTGGTATGGGCCGGTGGACCCGACCGGTGCTCGGCATGCCGGCGACATCAGGTGGATGTCAACCAGTCGCCGAGGCGGCACCCGCTAGGCGGACCGCTGGGTCGTCGAGCAGCCACGCCGGCGTCGGCCACCCGGTCCCGTCCGCGGCCGGCCGGCCGAGCAGGTAGCCCTGCCCGAGGTCGCAGCCGTTGGCCCGGGCCACGGCCAGCTCCGCCGCCGCCTCGATGCCCTCGGCGACGACGGACAGCCCCAGGCCCCGACCGAGCCGGGCGATGCCGGCCAGCAGGACGGCCTCCCGCGGCGACCGTGCGGCGCCGGTGACGAACGCGCGGTCGACCTTGAGCTCGGCGACGGGGAGCAGTCGCAGGTACGACAGCGACGACCACCCGGTCCCGAAGTCGTCCAGGCTCAGCCGGACCCCGTCGTCGACCAGCTCGGACAGCCGGGACACGATCGCCGGGAAGGCGTCGACCAGCGAGCGTTCGGTGATCTCTATGGTGAGCAGGCGAGCCGGCATCCGCGACGCCGCCAGCGCCGAGCGGACGTCGTCGACCAGAGCGGGGTCGACCAGGTGCTCCGCGTCCAGGTTCACCGAGACCCGCAGGTCCGGGTTCCCGACAGCTGCCGCCCAGGAACTTCGCCGCCGGCAGGCCTCCCGCAGCGCCCACCGCCCCAGGGTCCGCGCCATCCCACCGCGCACCGCCACGCCGACGAACGAGCCGGGGGACAGCTCCCCGCGGTCCGGGTGCGGCCAGCGCGCGAGGGTCTCCACCCCGACGACGTCCATCGTGGCCAGGTCCCGGATCGGTTGGGCGTGCAGGGTCAGCGACCCCTCGGCCAGGGCGGCGCGCAGGTCGCTCTCCCCGGTCAGCGCCGCCATCGCGAACCCGCGGACGACCTCGTCGCTGACCATGTACCGGGACCGGCCGGCCCGCTTGGCCGCGTACATGGCCGCGTCGGCGTCGCGCAGCAGCGTGGCCGGGCTCGCGTCGTCCTCGGCACGGGCGACCCCGATGCTCGCGCCCACCTCCAGCACCCGCCCGTCCATCTCGACCGGCTCGGAGAGCACCTGCAGCAACCGGTCGCACAGGGCGGGAACGGCATCCTGGTCCAGTCCCGTGCACAGCACGACGAACTCGTCACCGCCGAAGCGGGCGACCTGGTCCCCGGGGCGGACGGCGTTCGCCAGGCGCCGCCCGGCCACCCGGAGCACCTGGTCGCCGGTCTCGTGGCCGAGGGAGTCGTTGACGACCTTGAAGTCGTCGAGGTCTATGAACAGCAGTGCAACATCGGCTGCCACCGGTGGGCGCCCCGCCCCTTCAGGCTCCGCCCCGTCCGGGACGTGCCGGTCGGGCAGTGCCTCGGCCAGCAGTTCCATCAGCCTGCTCCGGTTCGCCAACCCGGTCAGCGGGTCGTGCGTGGCGGCATGGGCGACGCGCCGGGTGGCCTGCTCCTGGGTGGTGACGTCCACGAAGTGGGACAGGAACAACGGTCGACCCCGCGAGTCGATCCGCGAGGTCGAGACCTTCAGCCAGACCGGCTGACCGGACCCGTCGAGGTGTCGCTTGACGTAGGAGCTGCGCTCCAGTGCGCCGGAGGCGATGGCAGCCCGGTCGGCCAACCGGATGTCGTCGTCGTCGGGATGGCCGAAGCCGTGCACGGTGCGGCCGATCAGCTGCTCTGTCGGATGGCCGAACAGCTCGCCCAGGGCACGGTTGGCACGGACGATGCGGCCGTCTTCACCGACGATGGCGATGCCGATCGGCGCGCCGTCGAAGGCGGCCTCGAACAGCGTCGCGTCCAGCTCGGCGGTGGCCGTGGCGCCCGGTCCGGCGGCGGGCGGCATCTCAGGGCGGCTCGGCATCCGTCCAGTGTCGATGTGCGGGCTCCTTCCGCCGCGCCCCCGAGGCTCCAGGGCTCCGAGGCTCCGAGGCTCCGAGGCTCCGAGGCTCCGGGGCCAACAGGGCTCCAGGGCCAACAGGTCGGTGTGGCCAGGGCCGGGGTCGAACCGGCGACCTCCCGCTTTTCAGGCGGGCGCTCGTACCAACTGAGCTACCTGGCCGTGCCTCCGCGCTGCAGGCGGCCCGGCGAACCGGGCCGAGAAGCACTGGCGGCGAACTACTGGCGACCCCGACGGGACTCGAACCCGCGACCTCCGCCGTGACAGGGCGGCGCGCTAACCAACTGCGCTACGGGGCCGGACGGCCGCGGCAACCGTACCGCAGACCGCGCCGGTCGAGAACCGGATCGGGCGGACCGACGGTGTAACCCCAACGGGATTCGAACCCGCGCTGCCGCCTTGAAAGGGCGGTGTCCTAGGCCGCTAGACGATGGGGTCCCGGGGCGTCGGGTGCCGCTGACCGACCCGGCGCCGAGCGTACCGGCCGCCCGGCGCGGCAGCCGGGCGCCGCCCTACGCTTCCCGGGTAGCTCGCCCGCCTGCTGACTCGAGGTCCGTCATGTCCGTCCCCATTGCAGCCGCCCCGCAGACCGTTCCCGAGCAGGCCGCGGGAACGGCCGCCGCGACCGGGACCGCGCGCGTCAAGCGCGGCCTGGCCACCATGCTCAAGGGCGGCGTGATCATGGACGTCGTCGACCGCGACCAGGCGAAGATCGCCGAGGACGCCGGAGCGGTCGCCGTGATGGCGCTGGAGCGGGTGCCCGCCGACATCCGGGCCCAGGGTGGCGTCGCCCGGATGAGCGACCCGGACATGATCGACGCGATCGTCGACGCGGTGTCGATCCCGGTGATGGCCAAGGCGCGGATCGGGCACTTCGTCGAGGCGCAGGTGCTGCAGAGCCTCGGCGTGGACTACGTGGACGAGTCCGAGGTGCTCACCCCGGCCGACTACGCCCACCACATCGACAAGTGGCAGTTCACCGTGCCCTTCGTCTGCGGCGCCACCAATCTCGGCGAGGCACTGCGCCGGCTGACCGAGGGCGCCGCGATGATCCGGTCCAAGGGCGAGGCCGGGACCGGTGACGTCTCCAACGCCACGACGCACATGCGCACGATCCGGGGCGAGATCGCCCGGCTGACCTCGATGAGCCCGGACGAGTTGTTCGTCGCGGCCAAGGAGCTCAGTGCCCCCTACGACCTGGTCGCCGAGGTGGCCCGGGCCGGCCGCCTGCCCGTCGTGCTGTTCACCGCCGGCGGGATCGCGACGCCGGCGGACGCGGCGATGATGATGCAGCTCGGCGCCGACGGCGTCTTCGTCGGGTCCGGCATTTTCAAGTCCGGCAATCCCGCCGCCCGGGCGGAGGCCATCGTCAAGGCGACGACGTTCTTCGACGACCCGGACGTGATCGCCAAGGTGAGTAGGGGTCTCGGTGAGGCGATGGTCGGCATCAACGTCGACGACGTCCCGGTCGACCACCGGCTCGCAACGCGCGGTTGGTGAGCGCCGCTCTCATCGGGTCGGGGCACGCCGGGACGCCGCGCGTCGGAGTCCTGGCCGTCCAGGGCGGGGTGGCCGAGCACCTGGCCGCCCTCGCTGCGGCCGGCGCCGACGCGGTGCCGGTCCGGCGCCCGGTCGAGTTGGCCGGAGTCGACGGTCTGGTGCTGCCGGGCGGGGAGTCCACGACGATCGGTCGGCTGCTGGTGGCGTTCGACCTGATGGAGCCGCTGCGGGCCGCGGTCGCCGACGGCCTGCCGGTCTACGGGTCATGCGCGGGGATGATCCTGCTCGCCCGCGACGTCCTCGACGGCCGACCGGACCAGCCGACGCTCGGCGTGCTCGACGTGACCGTCCGGCGAAACGCGTTCGGCCGGCAGGTCCAGTCCGCGGAGGCGGACCTGGCGTTCGCCGCGATCCGACACCCGGATCGCCCGGTGCACGCGGTCTTCATCCGGGCTCCCTGGGTGGAGCGGGTCGGTGCCGGTGTCGACGTGCTCGCGCGGGTGCCGGCCGGCGACGCGGCCGGCCGGGTCGTCGCCGTGCGTTCCGGAGCACTGCTCGCCACCGCGTTCCACCCGGAGCTCACCGGGGACACCCGCGTCCACGAGCTGTTCGTCGCGATGGTGGCCGCGGCCCGCGCCTGACGGCGCCGCTCCTGACGCGACCGTTGCCCGGCCTCCGTGCTCCGACAGGTACCGGGTCAGGTCGAGGATCTGGGGCGCGCCCGTACATGCAGTCGTTCCCCCTGCGGCCCGAACAGGCTCAGGACCTCCACCGGCTCCGCGTCGGGGTTGGCGAACGCGTGCGGGACGTGGGTGTCGAACTCGGCCACCTCACCGTGGGCCAGGACGATCTCCCGCTCGCCCAGCACCAGGTGCAGCCGCCCGGACAGCACGTAGACCCATTCGTAACCCTCGTGCACCTGCGGGTCCGGACCGGACGCGGGCCAGTGCGCGGGGATGAGCAGCTTGTAGGCCTGCAGTCCACCGGCGCGCCGGGTCAGCGGGAGCACCGTCATCCCGCGGATGGAGACCGGCCGGGGGTGGACCCGCGGGTCGCCGGTTCTCGGCGCGTCGACGAGCTCGTCCAGCGGCACCTGGTGGGCGTGGGCCAGCGGCAGCAGCAGCTCCAGGGTGGGGCGGCGCCGGCCGGACTCCAGGCGGGACAGGGTGCTCACGGAGATCCCGGTTGCGCCGGACAGCTGGGCGAGCGTTGCGCCGCGCTGCCGGCGCAGTGACCTCAGGCGGGGGCCGACGGCCTCCAGGACCCGATCCACCACCGAGTCCTCGGCGTCCACCCGAGCGTCGTCCATCCGGGCCTCTGCCATCGGAACAGCTTGCCACTCCAGCAACGCGGCTTGCCAGCCGATCGGCTCCACCGCCAGGGTTGGGCATCGGACCGCCGCGTCGGGACGGCCGGCGAGCGCGCACGATGGGCCCCATGAGCCCGTCGGCGCCCGAGGCGACCACCTCCCTGCTGTCCTTCCTGGCCGCGTCGCCGTCGCCGTTCCACGCCGTCGAGGAGGCCGCGACCCGGTTGGCGGCGGCCGGGTTCGACGAGGTGGACCCGGCCCGGCCTTGGCCGGGCGGTGCCGGCCACCGGTACCTGCGCCGCGGCGGTGCCCTGCTCGCCTGGGTGGTTCCGCCCGGTGCCGGGCCGGCGACGCCGTTCCGGATCGTCGGAGCGCACACCGACTCCCCGGGTCTGCGGGTCAAGCCACGTCCGGACGTCGGGGCCGCCGGCTGGAAGCAGCTGGGCGTGGAGGTCTACGGCGGACCGCTGCTCAACAGCTGGCTGGACCGGGACCTGGGCGTCGCCGGGCGGCTGGTCACCACCTCCGGCGATGGGCTCCGGGAGGTCCTGGTCCGCCTCGACGAGCCGGTGTGCCGGGTCCCGCAGTTGGCCGTCCACCTCGACCGCGGGGTCAACGAGGACGGGCTGCGCCTGGACCGCCAGCGCCACCTGGTCCCGGTGTGGGGGCTCGGCGCGCCGCGGCCGGGGGAGTTCGCCGCGGTCCTGGCCGACGCCGCCGACGTGGACCCGGCCTCGATCGCCGGGTGGGAACTGGCGCTGTTCGACCTGACCCCGCCACGGCTGCTCGGGCTGGCCGAGGAGTTCCTCGCCAGTGCCCGCATCGACAACCAGTTCAGCTGCTGGGCGGCGGTGTCGGCGCTGGTCGCGGTCGCGGACACCGGCGCGGCGGCCACCGGCGCGGCGGACGCCGGGGCGCCGGCCACCGGGGCGCCGGCCACCGGCGCGGCGGACATCGGGGCGCCGGACGCCGGGCGGGAGATCGCGGTGGCCGCGCTGTTCGACCACGAGGAGGTCGGCTCGGACTCGGCCACCGGGGCGGCCGGTCCACTGCTGCCGGACCTGCTGGAGCGGATCGTGCTCGCCGCCGGCGGGACACGGGAGGACCTGGCCCGGGCCCGCGCGTCCTCGGTACTCGTGTCGGCGGACATGGCGCACGCGGTGCACCCGAACTACGCCGAGCGCAGCGAGCCCGCCCACGCACCGCTGCCCAACGGTGGGCCGGTGATCAAGGTGAACGCCAACCAGCGCTACGCCACCGACGCCCGGTCGGCGGCGGCGTTCGCCGCGACCTGTGACCGTGCCGGGGTACCGCACCAGGTGTTCGTCTCCAACACCTCGCTGGCCTGCGGGTCCACGATCGGCCCGGCGCTGGCGACCCGGCTGGGGATCTCCACCGTCGACGTCGGCTGCGCCCAGCTGTCGATGCACTCCGCGCGGGAACTGGCGGGTGCGGCAGACGCCGGCCACCTGGCCGCCGCGCTCACCGCCTTCTACGCGGCCGGGTAGGCGTCGACGTCGGCGGTGCGGACGGTGACCGTCAGCAGCCGTCCCGCGTCGAGCCCGAGCGCGGCCGCGGTCCGGGTGTCCAGGTCGGCCCGGACCGCGGGGGGCCCGTCGAGCTCTACCCGGACCCGGCCGCCGAGGTCCGCGACCGACCGGACGCACCCGGTCCAGCGGGCTGCGCTCTCCGGCGGGTCCGTGACGTCCGGCGGGTCCGTGACTGGTGGGCCGAGCCGGACGGCCGCCGGGTCGACCACCGCCAGCGCCGGTCCGGTCAGACTGCGGTCGGCCACCGGCAGCGAGCCGCCGCCGTACGCGGCGTCCACCGTCAGCCGGCCGTCCGCCGCCGTGCCCCCGTACAGGTTCAGCCCCACCAGGCCGGCGGCGTAGGCGGTGCGCGGACGGCGGGTGAGCAGGGTCGGCGGGTCGTCCTGCACCACCCGCCCGGACTCCAGGACGACGACGCGGTCGGCCAGCACGAGGGCGTCGAGCAGGTCGTGCGTCACCAGGAGCACGGGGCCGGGGAACGTCGCCAGCTGCCGGCCCAGTTCGCGGCGGGTCTCCTCGCGGGTGCCGGCGTCCAGGGCGGCCAGCGGTTCGTCGAACAGCAGCAGGTCCGGCCCGGCGGCCAGCGCCCGGGCGAGGGCGACCCGCTGGGCCTGTCCACCGGACAGCTGGCCCGGCCGGCGCTCGCGCAGCTCCCCGACCCCGAGCCGGACCAGCCAGCGGTCGGCGACGGTCCGTGCCGCGGCCCGGGACGTGCCGGTGCTTCGGGGACCGAACGCGACGTTGTCCCGGGCGGACAGGTGCGGGAACAGCCGGTGGTCCTGGAACACCATTCCGACGTGGCGGTCCCGGGCGGCCACGTGGTGGTGGCGCGCGGCGTCCTCCAGCCGGACCCGGCCGAGGTCGACGGTGCCGGCGGTGAGCGGGTCCAGGCCGGCCAGCAGGCGCAGCAGCGTCGTCTTCCCCGCTCCGTTCGGGCCGAGGACGGCGACCACCTCGCCGTCGGCGACGTCCAGGGCGACATCGAGGCAGAACGCCCCCCGGTCCAGCCGCAGCCTGGCGGACAGGCTCACGCCCGGGTGCCGGCGCGGACCCACCGGTCGCGCAGCAGCAACAGGATCGCCGTGCTCACCGCGAGCAAGACCAGCGCGAGGGCGACGGCGGCGTCCGGGCTCGTCTCCAGGGCCAGGTAGACGGCCAGCGGCATGGTCTGGGTAGTGCCCGGGAGGTTTCCCGCGAAGGTGATCGTCGCGCCGAACTCCCCGAGCGCGCGTGCGAAGCAGAGCACCGCTCCGGCCGCCACCGACGGTGCCACCAGCGGCAGCGTGACCCGGCGGAACGCCGTCCAGCCGCCGGCGCCGAGGGTCGCCGCGACCTCGTCGAACCGGCGGTCGGCACCGCTCAGCGCCCCGTCGACGGTGACGACCAGGAACGGCATCGCCACGAAGGCCTCGGCCACGACGACGCCGGCGGTGGTGAACGGGATCGAGACGCCGAGTGCGGACAGCTGGTCCCCGAGCAGCCCGCGGCGGCCGAGGGCGTTGAGCAGCGCGACCCCGCCGACGACCGGGGGGAGCACCAGGGGCAGCGTCACCAGGGAGCGCAGCAGTCGGCGCCCCGGGAAGTGGACCCGCGCCAGCAGCCAGGCCAGCGGGATGCCCAGCACGACCGAGACCACGGTGGCACAGGTCGCGCAGACCAGCGACAACCGCAGCGCCTGGGCGACGGCGGGCTCACCGAGCAGGCGCGGCAGCTGCCGCCACGGGGCCCGGACGAGCAGGCCGGCCAGCGGCAGCAGCAGGAACAGCAGTCCGACCACCGCGGGCAGGCCGAGCACCGCCAGGGCGGGCAGCCCCCGCCGCCGCTTCCGCCCTCGCCCGGTCACGGGCGGGCGAAGCCGGCTGCGGCGAGGACCCGCTGGCCGGGCGCGGAGAGCACGTACCGCTGGAACGCCTCCGCGAGCGCGCGGTTCCTCGTCGAGGTCACCGTCGCGATCGGGTACGCGGTGCTGGCGTTGTCCGCGGGCGGGATGGCGACACCGGTGACCTTCGTGCCGGCGGCCTCGACGTCGGTGACGTACACGATCGCCGCGTCGGCCTCGCCCGAGGTGACGTAGGCCAGGGTGCTCTTGACGTCGAGGCCCCGGGTGACCGGCCGCACTGTGACCTTCGCCGTGCCGAGCACCTGCTGGGCCAGCGCACCGCACGGCACCTGCGGTTGGCACAGCGCCACCTTCACCCCGGGGTCGGCCAGGTCCGCCAGCGCGGTGATCCGGGCCGCACTGGCGGGGGACACGGCGATCTCGGCGAAGTTCGTCGCGAAGGTCACCGGGTCGGCTGCGTCGCCCGCCTCGGTCACCTGCGTCATGTTCTTCCAGCTTGCGGAGGCGAAGACGTCGGCCGGCGCGCCCGCGGTGATCTGCTGGGCCAGCGTCGAGCTGGCCCCGAAGCTGAACGTCACCGTGGTTCCCGGATGCGCCTGCTGGAATTGACTTCCCAGCGTGGTGAACGCGCCGCTCAGCGACGCCGCCGCGAACACCGTGATCGATCCGGAGAGCGATGCTCTGGTCGACGGCGGCGCGGACCGTATGCCCGACAACGCTCCGCCGGTCGGGGTCGCCGGGCCGGTCGGGGACGAGCCGCACGCCGCAAGCGACAGCGCACCGACCGCCACCGCGACGGTCGCGCCCCGCTTCACGTGGGCAGTGCTCACGTCGGCTGGGTCGGCACTTCGACGACGACGTTGGTCGACTTCACGCTGGCGACCGCGAGCGTCCCGACGTCCAGGCCGAGCTCGTCGGCCGCCTCGCTGCTCATCAACGAGACCAGCCGGAACGGGCCGGCCTGGATCTCCACCTGCGCCATCACGGTGTCCTTGACCACCCGGGTGACCAGTCCGGTCAGCCGGTTGCGCGCGGACTCGGCGACGATCGGGCCGGTCACCAGCGGATCGGCGCGGTCCGACTGCTCGGCAGCAAACCGGGCCAGGACGGCGCCCTCGACACCCCGCCGGCCACCGGCGTCGACCGTGGTCCGGATCCGGCCGGCGTCGGCCCATCGCCGCACGGTGTCGTCACTCACCCCGAGCAGCCGGGCCGCGTCAGGGATCCGAATCACCGTCACGCCCGGGATGCTACCGATCCAACCGCACCTGCGGACACAGCGGCCGGATCCGAACGCACCCGCGGATCAACCGTGTCGCGCGCGGTGCGGGTCGTGGGACAACGCGGTCGGGATGGGCGGGCGCCGGGATCGACGCCCGCCCACCGTTCGCAGGCTGCGCGCTGTCGGCAGCCTGCTGTCTCCAACCCGCCTGCGTCAGCCCTTCGGCGCGGTGTAGAGCTGGAGGTCGTTGCCCTCGCTGTCCTTGAACGGCACCAGGCGGCCCCAGTCGTACTCGCTGATCCCGCCGGTGAAGGTGACGCCCTTGCCCTGCAGGTCGGCGACCTCGGTCTCCAGGTCCCCGGAGTCCGGCTGGAACGTCACGACCGCGCCGCCGTCGGCCTTGGCGCCGCCCGGCTCGCGGGCGTTCAGCCCCAGCTTGAGGCCGTTGGCGTCGACCTCGCTCCACTCCGGGGTGGTCTTCGACACGTCGAACCCGAGGGTCTCGGAGTAGAAGGCCACGGCCCGGTCCATGTCCTCGACCGGCAACCAGACCGTCGCCACGCCGTGCACCATGAGTTGTCCTCCTCCCGGGGCGCCACCGCGGCGCCGCACCTCCACCGTTGCGCCGATCGCGTCGTCCGGCGAGCCCGGACGGGTCGCCCCGGCCTGCCGAAGCCGGTGGCGGTGAAGAAGGCCTGCTCGAGCGGGCACGGGCGGCCTGAGCCCGCGCGCCGGGTTCGCGCGCGGCCGGGCCGCACGGTAGGCATTGACCACCGACCCGACCCCGGCCGCGTCGGGATGTACCAGCCGACCTGACGGAGGAGTCCGACGTGCCGAAACGACCGCTGTCCCGGATCTCGCTGTCCGGTCTCGTCGCGCGCCTGGAGAACGCGACCGCGCTGGACCGGATAGCCACGCCCGTCCGCACCGCGATCCAGCAGGTCCTGCAGAACCGGTCGCTGGCCGATGTGCTGCACGGCGTCCCGCTCGGCCATCCGCTGCACCCCGCGCTGGCCCAAGGCGCCCTGGGCTCGTTCGTCTCGGCCACGGTCCTGGACGCGCTGCCGGGGCCGCGGGTGTCCTCCCGGGTGCTGATCGGCGTCGGGCTGGCCTGCGCCGCACCGGCCGTCGCGAGCGGGTACGCGGACTGGGCGCAGGGGCACGAGCAGCAGCAGCGGGTGGGGCTGGTCCACTCCGCGGCCAACGCCCTCGGTGTCGCCTGCTACGCCGGGTCCCTGCTGGCCCGGGGCCCGCGGGGGCGGACGCTGTCCTTCGCCGGCTTCGCGGCGGTCGGCCTCGGCGGCTTCCTCGGCGGGCACCTTGCCTACCGGCAGGCCAGCGGCGCGAACCACGTCGAGGACGTCCCGCACCTGGTGGAGCCCGGCTGGCAGGACCTGTGCGCCGTCGACGACCTGCCCGCCGAGGGCGCGGCCGCCGAGCAGGTGCTGGCCGGGACGGTGCCGATCTCGCTGCTGGTCGCGCGGACCGGTGGTGCGGTGCGGGTGCTCGCCTCGCAGTGCTCCCACATGTCCGGCCCGCTGTTCCAGGGGACTGTCGCCGAAGGGTGCGTGACCTGCCCGTGGCACGGCAGCGTCTTCGACCTGGCCGACGGCTCGGTCGTGCACGGGCCGGCAACGTCCCCGCAGCCGTCGTTCCGGACCCGCGTCGAGGCCGGCCGCCTGCAGGTCCTGCTGCCCGGCGCGGGGTGACCGCCCGCGGCTAGCGTGGGCTGGTGACCCGCCACGTCGACCTGCTCATCGTCGGATCCGGCTCCGGGAACTCCGTGGTCACCCCGGCGATGGACGGCTGGTCGATCGCGATCGTGGAGGCCGGCACGTTCGGCGGCACCTGCCTGAACGTGGGGTGCATCCCGACGAAGATGTTCGCCTATCCCGCGGACGTCGCCGACACCGTCAGCGGCGCCGCGCGCTACGGCATCGACGCGACGCTGGACAAGGTTCGGTGGGCCGACATCCGCGACCGGGTGTTCGGCCGGATCGACCCGATCAGCGCCGGCGGCCAGGCCTGGCGTGCGGCCGGCTCGGACGCCGGCAACACGGTGGTGCTGCCCGGGATGGCCCGGTTCACCGGGCCGCGGGCGGTCGACGTCACCGCGCACGACGGGTCGGTCGAGCACGTCACGGCGGACCGGGTCGTGCTCGCCAACGGCAGCCGCGCGGTGGTCCCGCCGGTGCCGGGACTGGACCCGGCACTCGGGCCGGTGGTGCCCTTCCACACCAGCGACACCGTCATGCGCATCGACGACCTGCCGCGGCGTCCGGTGATCCTCGGCACCGGGTACATCGCCGCCGAGTTCGGCCACGTCTTCGCCGCACTCGGCGCCGAGGTCACCGTGGTGGGCCGCAACACCCGCCTGCTCGCTGCCGTCGACGAGACCCTGTCCGAGCGGTTCACCGAGCACGCCGGCCGGCACTGGGACCTGCGACTCGGCCGGGAGGCGATGGGGGTCACCCGGGACGGCGACGACGTCGTGGTCACCCTCGACGGTGGGGAGACGGTGCGCGGGGACCTGCTGCTGGTGGCGGCCGGGCGCATCCCCAACGGCGACACCCTGAACGCGGGCGCCGGCGGGGTGAAGCTTCACCCGGACAACCGGGTCGTCGTCGACCCCCAGCAGCGCACCACCGCCGAGGGCGTGTGGGCACTGGGCGACGTCAGCTCCGACTACAAGCTCAAGCACGTCGCCAACCTGGAGTCCCGGACGGTCGCGCACAACCTCACCCACCCGGACGACCTGCGCGCCTCGGACCACCGGTTCGTCCCCGCGGCGGTGTTCACCTCCCCGCAGCTGGCCACGGTCGGGCTGACCGAGCGGGCGGCGCGGGCGGCCGGTCACGATGTCGCCGTCAAGGTCCAGGCCTACGGCGACGTCGCGTACGGCTGGGCGATGGAGGACACCTCCGGGTTCGTCAAGCTCGTCGCCGAGCGGGGGACCGGTCGGCTGCTCGGTGCCCACCTGATGGGGTACCAGGCGTCCACCGTCATCCAGCCGCTGATCCAGGCGCTCTCCCTCGGGCCGACCGACGTCCGCGAGCTCGCCGGCGGCCAGTACTGGATCCACCCGGCGCTGGCCGAGGTCGTCGAGAACGCACTGCTCGGCCTCGACGTCTGATCCGGGCTCGACGGCTGATCTCGGCCGCGACGTCTGATCCGGGCTCGACGGCTGATCTCGGCCGCGACGGCTGAGCGGCCCGGTTGTCGCGGCGCCAGGCGAGGCCGCACGCTGGGGGGATGACCGATGTCCTCGACCAGGCGCCCCAGTCCCTCGCTCCCGGCGCGCCGGCGCCCGTCGCCGGGATCCCGATGGAGGAGATCACTGCTCTCCGTGCAGCCTACGACGCCGACCCGGTGGCGCGGGTGGCGACGAACGCGCTGGCCCGGACACCGCTGAAGGACGTGGCGCTGGACCGGTCGGTGGTCACCTCGGTGGACCACAGCTTCTCGGTGGTCGTCGACGACGAGTGGGTCACCACCAACCAGCGCGAGACCGGCCGGTGCTGGATCTTCGCCGCCCTCAACTTGTTCCGGTCCCGGGCGCGCACCGCTCTCGGGGTGGCGGACCTGCAGCTGTCACAGAGCTATGTCTCGTTCTGGGACAAACTCGAGCGCGCGAACTGGTTCCTCACGACGATCGCGCAGACGGCCACCGCCTACGACGACGGCGACCGGACGCTGGACACCCTGCTGACCACGCCGCTTGAGGACGCCGGGCAGTGGGACATGCTCGTCAACGTCGTCGGCAAGCACGGCGTGGTGCCGACCTCGGTGATGCCGGACACCTGCGGCGCCGCAGATACCCGGGCGATGAACGGGCTGCTGTACCGGTGGCTGCGGCACGGCGCGGTGACGCTGCGGGCGATGGTCCGGGCCGGTGCGGCCGCGGCCGCGGTCGACGCCCGGCGCCGGGAGCTGCTGAGCACCGTGTACCGCGTCCTCACCGGCGTACTTGGCGTCCCACCGACCGACTTCGACTGGCAGTGGACGGACTCGGCGGGGGCCTTCCACCGGGTCGGGCGGATGACCGGACAGCAGTTCATGGCCCGCTATGTCGACCTCCCGCTGCAGGAGTACGTCTGCCTGGTCAACGACCCGCGCAACCCCTACGGCCAGACCTACACCGTGGACCGGCTGGGCAACCTGGTCGGTGGCCGGGAGGTGCAGTACCTCAACGTGGAGATCGAGGTGCTGGCACGGGCGGCGGCGGACACGCTGCAGGCCGGCGAGCCGGTGTGGTTCGGCTGCGACGCGTCGAAGATGTGGCGACAGGACGTCGGGGTGCTCGACCCCGGGATCTACGACTTCGGCTCGCTGTTCGGTTTCGCCGGGCACACGGTTCCCGCCGACCGCCGCCAGCGCCTGGAGTCCCGGGACTCCCAGCTCACGCACGCGATGCTGTTCACCGGCGTCGACCTCCTCGACGGCGAACCGCGCCGCTGGCGGGTCGAGGACAGCTACGGTCCCGAGCCCGGCCGCAAGGGCTTCCACGTGATGACGGCGGACTGGTTCCGCGAGTACCTCTACGAGGTGGTGATCCGCCGGGACCGGTTGCCGGCCGACGTGGCGGCCGGGTTGGCCACGCTGCCGGTGGTGCTGCCGCTGTGGGACCCGATGGGCGCGCTCGCCCGGTGATCGACCTGGCTCGCGAGCGATTCGAGGAGCTGGTAGGCGACGCGCTGGACACGATTCCCGAACCCCTGCTGCACGTGCTGTCCAATGTCGTCGTGCTCGTCGAGGACGACCCACCAGCCGGGCAGCCACTGCTCGGGCTGTACGAGGGCATCCCGCTCACCGAACGGGACGCCGGGTACGCCGGGGTCCTGCCGGACCGGGTGACGATCTTCCGCCGGCCGATCCTCGCCGTCTGCAACACCCCGGCGCAGGTGGTCGCCGAGGTCCGGACCACCGTGGTGCACGAGATCGCGCACCACTTCGGCATCGACGACGACCGTCTGCACGAGCTCGGCGCCTACTGACCCGGCTGCGGCTGCGGCTGCGGCTGCGGCGTGCGGCATTCGCGTGACCGGCGAGGATGTCTGCCATGAGCAGCGGCGGCGGCAACAAGGCGATCCTGGCTGCCCTGGGCGCCAACCTGGGGATCGCGGCCAGCAAGTTCGTCGCGTTCGCCTTCACCGGCTCCAGCTCGATGCTGGCCGAGGGCGTGCACTCCACCGCCGACTCGGCCAACCAGGTCCTGCTGCTGGTCGGCGGCCGCAAGGCCACCCGCCCGGCCAGTGCGGCGCACCCGTTCGGCTACGGCCGCTACCGCTACCTGTACGCGTTCCTCGTCGCGATCGTCATCTTCCTGCTCGGCGGGGTGTTCGCCCTGTACGAGGGCTTCCACAAGGTCCAGAACCCGGAGCACATCGAGTCCCCGGTCTGGGCCTTCGTGGTGCTGGGGGTCGCGGTCGTGCTGGAGTCGTTCTCGCTGCGTACCGCGGTGCACGAGTCCGCGCACAGCCGCGGGGACCAGAGCTGGCCGCAGTTCATCCGGCACGCCCGCGCCCCGGAGCTGATCGTCGTCGTGCTGGAGGACTTGGGCGCCCTGGTCGGGCTGGTCTTCGCCCTGGTCGGGGTGACGCTTGCGGTGACGACCGGAAACGGGGTCTGGGACGGCGTCGGGACCCTGGCCATCGGTGCGCTGCTGATCGCCGTCGGAGTCGTCCTGTTCACCCAGACCTCGCAGATGCTGCTGGGCGAGGGCGCGACACCGGCGCAGACGCGCAGCATCGAGGCGGCCCTGGTCGCCGGGGACGGTATCGAGCGGGTCGTGCACCTGAAGACCACGCACCTGAGCCCGGACGAGCTGCTCATCGCGGCCAAGGTCGCGTTCGACGCCGACGACCGGCTCGGCGACGTCGCGGCGACGATCGACGCGGCCGAGGAACGGGTCCGCGCGGCCGTGTCGCTGCGCTGCGTCATCTACCTCGAGCCCGACGTCGACCGCGCACCCGCCGGCTGAATCCGGTCAGGCGGTCAGCCGGACCATCGCCCACGAGACCGGCGGCAGCTGGACCCGCAGGCCGCCGGCCAGCGACGTCGAGGGCAGCTCGCGCGGGGCGACCCGGTCCGGGGTGTCCACGGTGTTGGTGGCCGCGCGGTCCTCTCCGGACATCATCGTGACGGTCGCCGTCGACAGGTCGGGGAAGCCTCGCAGGTCAACGGTCAGCTCGTGCGGCGACTTTTGGTCCCGGTTGACCGCGAAGACGGTCACCGAACCGTCGTCGCCGCGGACCGCGACCCCGTCGACCGCGCCGACGTCGCCGTACCTCGCGGTGGGGACGGGGTCGGCGACCACCGGGGTCGCCAGCACCGTTCCGCGGCCGTACCGGCTGGTCAGGGCGATCGGGTGGAAGGTGGACTGCCGCCACGCCGCGCCGCCCGGCTCGGTCATCACCGGCGCGATGACGTTGACCAACTGCGCCAGGCAGCCGATCCTCACCCGGTCGGCGTGACGGAGCAGGGAGATCAGCATGCCGCCCACGACGACCGCGTCCTGCAGGTCGTAGACGACCTCCAGCAGTCGCGGCGCGCGGCCCCAGTTCCCGTTCTCGTCCCCGCTGTAGCGGTGCCACACGTTCCACTCGTCGAAGCTGAGCCCGATCCGCTTGGTGCTGTGCCGCTTGGCGGCCACGGCGTCGGCGGTCGCGACGACGCCGTCGATGAAGCTGTCGAACTCCGTGCCGCTGGCCAGGAAGCTCGCGACGTCGCCGTCGTCGCCCGGCGTGGTATAGGCGTGCAGGGAGATGTGGTCGACCACGTCGAAGGTGTGCTCCAGGACCGTGCGCTCCCAGTCGCCGAAGGTGGGCATGCCGCGCCCGGAGCTCCCGCAGGCGACGAGCTCGATCCCGGGGTCGACCAGCCGCATCGCCTTGCCCGCCTCGGCGGCGAGCCGGCCGTACTCGTCCGCGCTCTTGTGCCCGATCTGCCAGGGGCCGTCCATCTCGTTGCCCAGGCACCAGTACTTCACGCCGTGCGGCTCCGGGTACCCGTTCGCCCGGCGCAGGTCCGACCACGCCGATCCGCCGGGGTGGTTGCAGTACTCGACGAGCGCCGCGGCCGCCGCGACCCCCCGCGTCCCCAGGTTGACGGCCATCAGTGGCTCGACGTCGAGGCGGCGGGTCCAGGCGCAGAACTCGTCGGTCCCCACGGTGTTCGGCTCGGTCGTCCGCCAGGCACCGTCCAGCCGTGCCGGACGCTCGGCCACCGGCCCTACCCCGTCCTCCCAGCGGTAGCCGGACACGAAGTTGCCGCCCGGGTAGCGGATCAGGGTGACGCCCAGCTCGCGGACCAGGTCCTCGACGTCGCCACGGAACCCGTCGGCGTCCGCGGTCGGGTGGCCCGGTTCGTGGATGCCGGTGTAGACACACCGGCCGAGGTGCTCCACGAAGTTCCCGAACAGACGGGGGTCCACCTCGCCGACGGTGAACGCGGGATCGATGGTCAGGCGTGCCGGTGCCATCAGCGGGGTCTCCCTCTCGTGTCCGGGGGTCTGCCGCGGGCGGGTCCGGAGCGGCAGCCGGGTCCATCCTCACCCAGCCGGCAGCTGCCCCGGCCGGTCACCCGCCGGGTCGACCGGACCATCGATGCACGACTGGGTGGGCTCGGTCCGGGCAGCACGTCGGCCCTCGCCGGGCGGGCCGCGGCGCGATCGGATCGTGACCTACAGTGCAACGCTGCACGGTTGCGGGACACAGTGATGTGCACGCTCACATGCTTGACGCGAGTCCGTCGTGCAGGCACCATGCAGGCGGGTACGGCCCACGCCGGCCCCGCTCCGAACCAGGCCAACGACGGCAGTGGAGGACGACACGTGACGTCTCGTTCCAGCTCGACCCCGGGCGGTCTGTCCCGGCGTTCTCTGTTACGCGGCGGCCTCGGGGCCGCCGCTGGGGTCGGCCTCGCGGGGGCGATGTCCGGATGTGGGACGCCGGTGTCCGCGGGGCTCGCCGGTTCCCGGCTCGATCCGGGCACGCTCACCTTCTGGAACCTGTTCGGGGGCGGTGACGGGGCCCGGCTGCAGGTGATGCTCGACCAGTACGCGGCCCAGCACGGGGGGCCGTCCTCCCTGCAGGCATCCACCTTCGCGTGGGGAAACCCTTACTACACCAAGGTGTCGCTGGCCACCCTGGGTGGCGCGCCGCCGGACGTCGCCATCTCGCACCTGACCCGGGAGCGCAACCTGGCGTTGGCCGGACTGCTGTCGCCGATCACGGATGAGATGCTCGGGCTCGTCGACCTGAAGGCCTCCGATTTCAACCAGAAGGCGTGGGCCAACCAGAAGGTCAACGGCAAGAACTACGCCATCCCGCTGGACACCCACCCGTTCGTCCTCTACTACAACAAGACGATCTGCCAGAAGGCCGGACTGCTCGACTCGGCCGGGAAACTGAAGTCGATCAAGGGCACCCAGCAGTGGGAGGCGGCACTGACCGCCGCAAAGAAGGTGACCGGGCAGTACGGCGCCTCTGTCGCGACCATCGGCGACCCGTCGACGAGCTGGCGGTGGTTCCAGACCCTCTATCAACAGCAGACCGGGGCGACCCCGTGGCTGGCGGACCAGGGTCAGAACCTGACCTACAACCGGGACCTGACGCTCAAGACCCTGGCCTACATCCAAAAGCTGACCAGAGACGGGCTGATGCCCGTGAACACCGACTATGCCGGCGCCGAGACCCTCATGTTCACCGGGAAGTCGGCGTTCTACCTTGAGGGCGAGTGGGAGATCACCACAGCCCAGGCGGTCAAAGGGTTGAGCTTCGGGATGGTTCCGGTCCCCACCCTGTTCGACAAGCCGGCCTCAATGGCGGACTCGCACACGTTCGTGCTCCCGACGCAGACGCGGACACCCGCGCAGACCAAGCTGGCGATGGGCTTCATCAAGTCGATGCTCGACCAGAGCCTGACCTGGGCCAAGGGCGGTCACATCCCGGCCTACCTGCCGACGCTGAACAGCACGGCCTACCAGCGGCTGGAACCCCAGTCGGACTACGCGTCGGCGGCAGACGACGCGGTGTACGACGCCACCGCCTGGTACGGCGGTTCCGGCTCGAACTTCGAGAACGTCGTGGGTGCGCAGATCGGGCTCGTGCAGCAGGGCATCGCAACGCCAGCGGCCGCTCTGGCGTCGGCCCGCTCGCAGCTGCTCATCTACGCCGACACGAAGAGCCCGTTGTGACCGCCAACGTCCAGCCGGCTCGGCGAGTCGTGGCGCTCGTCGCACCCTTCCGCCCCGCGAACCGACAGGAGAACCGGTCGTGACCGCCCAGACCCTTGCGCCGCCCCGCGCGGCAACCGTCTCCGGCCGCAGCCCTCGGCGCATGCCGGGCGAGAACAGGCCCGCTTGGCTGTTCATCGCGCCGTTCGGGATCTTCTACGTCCTGTTCCTCGTGTGGCCGGTCATCTACATGGTCATCACGAGCTTCTTCGACACCACCATCCTGCACAAGGGGTTCGGGGCGTTCGCGGGGGTTGCGAACTACCGGGAGATGCTCACCAAGCCGGAGTTCTGGTCGTCGTTCTGGCACACGATCCAGTTCACGCTCTATACGGTCCCGCCGCTGGTCATCCTGGCCTTCGTCTTCGCGATCCTGGCGAACAGGGTCAACCGCGCCCAGTGGTTCTTCCGGCTGGCGTTCTTCGTGCCATTCATCCTCCCGTCGGCCGCCATCGCGCTGATCTGGACGTTTATCTACACTCCTGCGACGGGACTCTGGAACTCCCTGCAGACCGCGCTAGGGGACGCGGTGCCGGCGCCCGTCCTGGGTACCCCGAACCTGGCGATGTTCGGGATCGCGATCACTACGGTGTGGTGGACGATCGGGTTCAACTTCATCCTCTACCTGGCCGGGCTTCAGGACATCCCCCGCGAGCTGTACGAGGCCGCCTCGGTGGACGGGGCGACGCCCTGGCAACAAATCCGGAGGATCACGGTCCCGCTGCTGAACCGGACCACCGCTCTCGTCCTGCTGCTGCAGATCATCGCGAGCCTGAAGATCTTCGATCAGGTGTACCTGATGACCGGTGGCGGCCCGGGCATCTCGACGCAGGTCACCCTCGGCTTGATCGCCAATACGTCGTTCACGGACTACCGGGTCGGCGCCGCCTCCGCGGCGTCCGTCATCTTCTTCGTCTTCATCGTGCTGGTCGCCCTCGTGCGCCAGGTCATCGAGCGCTCCGCCGAGAGAAGGGGCTGACATGGCGACCGCTCTAGAGCAGGTGCGGCGCAAGTCCGGCAACGGGGTGTCCGCCGCGGCGCCCGCATCGCGGGTCGCCACGAATTCCGAGCACTCGGGGCGGACCTTCACCATCGTTTCGTGGATCCTCCTTATCGCCTTCGCCGTGCTCTGGTTGCTGCCGAGCCTGTGGGCGATCAAGACGTCGCTGACGTCGAACGCCACCTCGGCCATCGGTGCGGGTCCGATCCTTCGGGACTGGAACCTGACCTTCGGTTCCTACCGGACATTGCTCGGCACCGGTGACCTGTGGAACTGGTACCTGGCCAGCGCCATCACGTCGCTGGTCACGGTGGTCCTCACGGTGCTGTTCGCGTCGATGGCGGCCTATCCGCTCTCGCGGCTGAGGTTCCGCGGACGGCAGGCGGTGTTCCTGCTGATGGTCGCCGGGATCATGATCCCGCCCCAGGTCCTCATCGTCCCGATCTTCCAGGAGCTCAACGTCGTCGGGCTGCTCAACACCTATTGGGCCGTCATCTTCCCGCAGGTGCCCGCGGTGATCGCGCTGTTCGTCTTCAAGCAGTTCTTCGACGGCCTGCCGAAGGAGCTCGAGGAGTCGGCGCGGATCGACGGAGCGAGCTTCTGGACGATCTACCGTTCGATCATCATGCCGCTGTCCAGGCCGGTCATCGGGGCGATGTCGATCGTCACGTTCGTCGGCGTCTGGAACAACCTGATCCTGCCGCTGTTCGTGCTGTCCAACCCGAAGTTGATGACGATCCCGGTCGGACTGGCCACCGTTCAGGGGTCCTACGGCCAGCGAGTGTCCGACATCCAGGCCTCCTCGATCCTGGGTGCGATTCCGCTGGTGATCCTCTTCCTGATCTTCCAGAAGCGGATCGTGCAGGGAATTGCTGGGACCGGCCTGAAGGGCTGACCCTGCGCCGGGTCTGCCGGCTTCCCTCTCGCGTGTCGACGAGCCGCGGGCCTGTTCTCCGGGTCCGCGGCCCGGCGCTGTTCAGCCTGGCCCCGTCCCGTCCCCGTCTGGCCCAGCCTCACCGGCGTCCCTGGGGCCTCATCCGGCGGTGCAGAGGCGAGCCGTATCGGTGATGAGTTCGTCGGCGGCGTCCAGGGACGCTGCCAGTTCTTCCGGAGTTGTTCCAACGTCTCCGAGGAGCGCGTGCGCGCGCCGGGCGAACTCCGCCGGCGACCCGGGAAGTGCGTCGGCGGACCGGACCGCGCCCTTCTCGTTGACCAGCCACCGGCCGGCGTGGCCGTGCAGGGCATGCACGCAGACCCCCACGGCGCGGAACAGACACCCGGCGGTCCAGGCGGCATCCGTCCGGGCGGCGGCCTTGCGAGTACCGGCGACCAGGAGGCGGGCCTCCCACAACCCGTCGACCAGGGCCTCGGCCAGTGCCGGCGGATAGTCCTGCGTCCGTGCGTGCAGACCCGTGAGCTCACCGGTCGGGTCCGCGAGCACGGTCCCGAGGCCGACCTCCCCGGCGTAGGCGAAGTCGGGTACGCCGAGTGGGTGGCCGGCCTGGACGTGGAGGCGGTACCGGCGGCGCACGCGTCGGTCCAGGCGGCATGGACCCGGTCCAGGTCCCGGCAGATCCAGTCGACCGGGACGCCGTCGATCGACAGCCATGCTCCGCCGTCCACCCAGGGGCCCCAGTCGCCGGGGCGGGTGACGGTGACCAGCCCGGCCGGCTCACGGGCGGAGGCGATCTGGCGGGCGAGCTCGGTCAGGGCCTCGACGTCCAACGGCGGGCGGTAGTAGACGCCGAGGTCGACATCGGGGTCCGGGCTGTAGTCACCGCGTGCGCGGCTGCCCCCGAGCAGTACCCCGACGACACCGTCGACGCCGGTCAACGAGGTGGCGATCCCGGTCAACCACGCCCGGTCCGGTTGGCGGGTCACGGTTTCGCGAGTAAGAGGTCGGCAAGTTCGTCGGTCGTAGTTTCGGCGCAGGCCGAGGGCGACGTCGGCGACCAGTTCCTGCCACAGCAGGATGTCCGGGAAGTGCCGATGTCGGGGTCAGGAACCCACTGGCGCACCAGGTCGTCACCTCCCCATCCTCGTGGGGCGACCGTCGAGTGGAGGGTTTCACCCGGTGCGCGGGACGAACTCTCCACTCGGCGCGTCGCCGACGCCCACAGGGCGGGGGCTCCACGACTAGGCGAGGCCGTCCAGCAGCGCACCGCGGACGCGAACACCGCCAGAGCGCAGCCGTCAGCCGGCCGGGCGGACCAGCGGCAGGACAGGGACGCCTGGCGGCTCGAAGCCGAACACCTGTCCGTAGAACGACAGCTCGGCCTCCAGCGCCGCGATGTTCGTGTCCTCGCGACGGAAGCCGTGCTCCTCACCCTCGAACAGCAGGTACGCGTGCGGGATCCCGGCGGTGACCAGGGCGTCGCGGAACATCTCTGCCTGCGACGGCGGCACCACCTTGTCATCGGCGCCCTGCAGCAGCAGCACCGGGCAGGACAGCCCGCCCACGTTGGTGAGCGGTGCTCGCTCGACATAGCGCGAGCGGTGCTCCGGCAACGAGCCGATCAGTCCGTCCAGGTACCGGGATTCGAAGTCGTGCGTGTCGGCGGCGAACCGTTCCAGCTCGGCGACCCCGTAGTAGGAGGTACCGGCGGCGAAGGTACCGGTCCGGGTCAACGCGGAGAGCACTGTCCACCCGCCCGCGCTGCCACCCCTGATCGCCAACCGTGCACCGTCGGCCAGACCGTCGTCGGCGAGCGCCTGCACGGCGGCCACCGTGTCCTCGACGTCGACGATGCCCCACTGCTCACGCAGCAGGTCCCGGTACGCCCGGCCGTAACCGGTCGACCCGCCGTAGTTGACGTCGACGACACCGATCCCGCGGCTGGTCCAGAAGGCGACCGCCAGACTGCGGACCGTCGGGGACTGGGACGTCGGGCCGCCGTGCACGAACGCGACGTACGGCGGTCGTTCGTCGGCGAGCCCCGTCGCGTCGGGGTTGCGCGGCGGGTAGACGTTCGCGTGCACGACCCGGCCGCCGATCGACGGCACCGTCACCGGGTAGGGCTCGGGCAGGTAGCCGGGGTCGACCACCGGACCGTCGTGGGCCCCGCCGCGAGTCAGGTCCCCGGTCGCCGGGTCCACCACCACGACCGCCGGGTCCTGGCTCGGGGACCCGGCGACGGCTGCGACGCGGCTCCCGTCGCCGGTCAGCGCCGATCCCCAGGCCGTCAGCCCGGTCGGTACGTCCGTCAGCGATCCGTCGTCCGGGTGCACCACGGCGAGCCGGGTGGTGTCCGTCCCGACCCGGCAAGCGATCCGACCGTCATCCAGCACCGTGTACCAGCGCATCCCCAGCTGCCAGAGGGGGCCGGCGAACTCCTCCTCCCGCGGACACAGCGGACTCACCCGTCCGCCGCCGTCCCCGTCGTCGCTACCCAGGTCGACCCGGACCAGGTTCCACCAACCGGACGCGTCGGTCACCGCGTACAGCGCCTCCGGACCGGCCCATTCCGGCTGCAACACCGACTCCGCCGGGCCACCGAGGACGTCGCGCGGCGCGCCGACCGTCCCGTCGGCCGCGACGTCGGCGACCCGCAGCACCGTCCCGTCCCACGGCATCCGCGGGTGGTCCCAGGCGATCCAGGCCAGCCGACGCCCGTCCGGTGACGGCGTCGGAAAGGCGAGGAAGTCGCTGCCGCCGCCGAGCTCGCCGCCGCCGAGATCCCGGCCGCCGCCGACGAGATCCCGGACGCCGAGGCTGCCGTCCAGCGGCACCGCGACGAGGTGGCGCCGGACCGCGCCGCCGACGTGCGCCTCCCGGACGCACAGCACCCCCGAGCCGTCCGCGGACAGCACCGGGTCGGCGTACCGAAGGCCGGCCGGCACCGGCGGCTCGGGGGTCAGCGGGACGGGTGCTGCCGCGCCCGGGTCCAGCCGGTACAGCCGCTGGTCGGTGCGCTCCGCGAACACCAGGGCCGTCCCCGCCGGGGTCGAGACCGGCAGGAAGCTGCGTCCGCCGTACTCGTGGACCCGGTTCGACGCGCTCCACGGCGCGGGCAGCACCTCGACCGCCGCCGGCCGACCGGGGGTACCGGCACCGCTTGCCGCCTGTCGGAGGACTGTCGTGCGGCCGCCCTCGGCCGGCCGGACCTGGGACCACCACAGCTCGCCGCCGACCAGGGTGGGCCACGCCGGTGCGGGGCCGGCCTGGGCGACCATCGCGGCGGAGATGGGGGACGGCCAGGCGCCGAACGGGGACGGGTGTGCTGCTGCGGAGGTCACCCCCCGAGTTCTACCGGACGTCGACGTCGGGGAAGGGCGGATCCAGGCGGTAACCGAATCCGCGCAACGTCACCAGGATCGGGGCGTCCGGCCCCGTCACGCCCGCCTCGACCAGGTGCTGTCGCAATGACGCAACGGTCACGTCGAGGGTCTTCGTCGAGCCGAACCAGTTCTCGTCCCACACGCCCGCCATCAGGTCGGCGCGGCTCACGGCCTCCCCCACCCGGGCGGCGAGCAGGGCGAGCACCTCGTGCTCCTTGGGCCGCAGCCGGATCTCGGTGCCGGCGAACGTGACCCGGCGAGCGGTCGGGTCCACCGACAGCGAGCCGGTGGGCCGGTGCGGTGCAACGTTCGCCGCCGGTCGGCGCCGCAGGTGCGCGCGGACCCGGGCGAGCACCTCGTTGAGCCGGAACGGCTTGGTCAGGTAGTCGTCCGCGCCGGCATCCAGGCCCGCGATGACGTCCAGCTCCGCCGTCCGGGCGGTCAACACGACGATCACCGCATCCGGGTGCGCCAGGCGGAGGTCACGGGCGAGGTCGACGCCGTCGGCGTCGGGCAGCCCGAGGTCGAGCAGGACCAGAGCCGGAACCTCCGTCGCGGCCGCCGCGAGCGCCTCGGCGGCCGTCGATGCCCACCGTGCGGCGTAGCCGTGGGCCTGCAGGGCGCTGCGCAGGTGGGACCCGAGGACCGTGTCGTCCTCCACGACCAGCACGACCGGCGCGTCCTGGGCCGCCGACGGCGTGCTCACAGCTCGCGCAGCTCCTCGACCGGCGGCCGCCCGGATGTGCGCGACGCCAGCACCGCCGCGCCGGCGAGCACGAGGGCGACCGCGGCCGCCGTGGCACCGAGATAGCCGGCGGGGACCGCGAGGCTGTCCGGTGGGGGGTCGAAGACGCCGGTGAGCACCTTGACGATCATTGCCGACAGTGCCCAGGAGAGCAGCGCTCCGGTGCCCAGCCCGCCGATCCCGACGACCAGCGCCTCGACCAGCAGTGATCCGCGTAGTTGACGGCGGGTGGCGCCGAGCACGCGGGCGATGGCCTGGCTGCGGCGCCGTTCGGCGAGCTCGAGTGCGAGCACCAGCCCACCGGCTGCCGCGGCCAGCAGGACCGCGAACGCCAGTTCGATCCGGGTCAGCGACCGCAGGTCGACCGCCGTCAGGCTGGACCCGATGGTGCCCCGCACCTGGGTCAGGTCGGTCACGGCGGCGGTGGTCCCCAGGCGGGCCTGCAGGGCGGCGGCCACCGCCGGTTGGTTCCTGCCCCCGGTGTCCACCAGGAAGGTCCCCACCGCGTCCGAGCCGCTCATCCGGGTGACGTAGGCCGCGTTGGTCACGAAGAAGCTGTCCCGCGGCGCGGTCGGGAACTCGTTGACGACGCCCACGTAGCGGAACGGGACGGCCCGTCGGCTGCCGGTGGGGCCGTCCTGCAGGCGCAGGTTGACCGTGTCACCGAGGTGCAGCTGGTAGTCCTTGACCGTCTCGGCGCTCACCAGCACCCCGTCCGGGGTCCGGGCGAGGGTGGCCAGCACCTCGCGGGCGGTGGCGCCCTGGAAGTAGGTGTTCTGCAGGGTCGTCGCCGAGCCGATGGTGTCCGGTCGGATGCCGTAGAGGTCCTGCAGGTCGTTGCCCACGTAGGCGAGACGGTGCTGCAGGGGCTCCACGCGCCGGACGCCTGGTGTGCCGGTCAGCCCGGCCGCCGCCGCCGGATGGACCACCGTGCCGGGGGAGACGGTGACCGCGACGTCGGCGCCGTTCGTCAGCTGGGCGTCGGCCCCGGCCTGCTGTTGGTAGGTCGCGTTGAACACCGCGGTCGAGGCGGCGAAGGACACGGCCGCGGCGAGCAGGACGATCGAGCGGACCAGTGGCCGGCGGTTGCGGGACAGCCCCGCGCCGGTACTCACGGCCAACCGACCGCTCAGCGGCCGGCTCGCGGCGGTGAGGGCTGCCCGTCCGCGGCGCAGGACGAGGATGCCGACCCGCCAGATCAGCAGCAGGCCACCGAGCCAGAGGAACGTCGGCGCCAGGAACCCCCAGTAGTCCACGGAGATGGCGGGCACGCCCTCGGGCGCGAGGACCAGGGAGTAGCCGTTGCTCGCCGTGGCTCGGAACACCAGCAGTGCGGCCGTGAGCAGTGCGAAGTCCAGTCCCCACCGCATCCACCGGGGGCTGCGGTCGGGTCGGACGTGGGCGCGCAGGTCCAGCACCGTCCGCACCCGCAGGTCCCGGGCCGCGGGGAGTGCGACGGTGAGCCCGGACACGAGCAGGCCGGCTGCCGCCGCCAGCGCGGCCCAGCCCAGCGGAACCGACTGCCCGCCGCCCGCGGCGCCGCCGATGCCACCGCTGCCCGCGGCGCCGCCGATGCCACCGCCGCCCGCGGCCTGTCGCGCCCACAGCTGGGCCGCGAGCAGCCCCACCGCCGTCCCGGCGATGCCGACGACCGCCGACTCGACCACCGTCAGCCCGATCACCTGCCGGGCGGACAGGCCACGGGTGCGCAGCAGGCCCTGCTCGCGGCGGCGGCGCCCGGTGCCGGCACCGGCGACGGCGGCCGTCACCAGGGCGGCGACCACGGCGCCGGGGACGCCGAGGAACAGGAACAGCAACTGGGCGTACGCGGCGTCCTGCCGGGCCGCGGCGAGCGCCGAGCCCAGGTTGTCCCCGATGGTGACGGCGCCGTTCAGGCGGGCCTCCAGGTTCTTGGCGGCGCCGATGACCTCGGTGTAGGCCGCTGCCGGCGCGGTGGGCAGGAGCTGCCCGCGGCGGACGTGCACCTGTGTCGTGACGGCGGCCGCGGTCCGGACGGCCGGTGACCCCCACAGCCGGTCGAAGCCCGCCTGGTCCAGCAGCACGACGTTGTCCGGTGGGGCGGTCGGCTGCGCGGTCGAGCCGACCCGCTGGAACAGGGAGTCGGCCTGCGGCAGGTCAACAACACCGGCGACGCGCAGGGTGACCGGACCGGCCCCGGGGCGTGCGACGGTGATGGCCGTGCCGGTCGTGGCGTGCAAGTTCGCCGCGGTCTGCTGGGCCAGCAGCACACCGGACGAGGCGCCGGCGAGCTGGCGGATCTCACCGGGGAACGCGCTCGCGTAGCCCGCCGGGAGCCCGAGCACCACGCCGGCGCCGGTGGTCTGGGTGGCTCCGGCGGCCGTCGCGGTCAGACCTGTCGTCTGGGCGAGACGGACGGGGAGCGCGGCCTGCGCGCCGGTCGCGCGCACGGCGTCCAGCACCCGTGCCTGGGACGCCCCCGCTGACAGCTGCACCTGCCAGTCGACGGCGACCGAACGGGTGGCCCGCGCCGTCATCGTCGACCGCGACGCGGTCAGGAAGGTCCCGAGCGCCGCGATGAGCGCGACAGCCACCGCGACGCCCGCGGCAATCCCGGCCAGTCGCGGCGCGCGGTGGCGCAGCAGCCCGGCCAGCCACAGGCGGCTCATCCGACGCGCTCGGCGAGCAGTCGCCCGGCGGGATCGGTGGCGCCGGGCGGCCCGACGGCCTCCGCGCGGTCCCGCAGCTGGCCGCCGCTCATCCGCCACACCTGGCCGAACCGATGCGCGACCCGCGGGTCGTGGGTGCTGACGACCACCGCCGCACCGGCGCGGGCGACAGCCTCGAGCAGGACGTCGACGACGTGGCTGCCGGTCGCGCCGTCCAGCTGGCCGGTCGGCTCGTCGGCGAGGACCAGGCGGGGCCGGGTCGCGAGCACCCGGGCGATCGCGACCCGCTGGGCCTGGCCACCGGACAGCGTGTCCGGCAGGGCGTCGGCCAGGCCGCCCAGCGCCAGGTCGTCCAGGCTCTCCCGGGCCCGGTCGCGCGCGGTGGCGGCCGGGACACCGTCCAGCAGCAGCGGCAGCGCGACGTTCTCGGTGACGTCCAGATGCGGCAGCAGGGAGGGCCCCTGGAACACGACGCCCACCTCCCGCGGGCGGCCCCACGGGCTGTGACCCGTCGACGGCCAGGTCACGGTGCCGACCGTCGGGTACTCCAGGCCGGCCAGCAGGTGCAGCAGCGTCGACTTGCCGCAGCCCGACGGTCCGACGAGTGCCGTCGACTGGCCAGGGAGCACGGCGCAGGTGGCCCCGGTGACCGCAACGACAGCGCCGGGACCGGTCCCGTAGGTCCGGGCCACCCCGGCGCAGCGCACCAGTGCGGTGTCGGGTGCCGGGTTGTCCACTGCGGCGTCTGCCGGGTTGTCCAGTGCCGGGTCTGGAGCGTTCATGCGGCCAGCACTCCGTCCTGCAGGGTGAGGACCCGGTCCGCGATCGCGACGACCTGCGGGCTGTGGGTCACGACGAGGACGGCGCCCCCGCTCTCGGCCCGACCGACGAGCAGGTCCAGGACCAGGCGTTCGGTGTCGCCGTCGAGCTCGCCGGTCGGTTCGTCGGCGATCAGCACCGGCGGGTCGTTCGCGAGGGCGACCGCCAGCCCGGCGCGGGCCGCCTCCCCACCGCTGAGCTCGCGCGGCAGGGCCCCGGCCCGGGCGGTCAGGCCGACCCGCGCGAGCAGCTCGGCGGTGCGGCGGCGTGCGGAGCGGCGCTCTCCCCGGTTGATCACCAGGGCGACGTTGTCGCGCACGGACAGGTGGTCGATCAGGTTCCCCGACTGCAGCAGCACACCCACCGTCCTGGACCTGATCCGGGCGCGCTCGGCCTCGGGCCGGTGGCTGAGCACGGTGCCGGCAACGGTGACCGAGCCACCGGCGGGTTCGTCCAGTCCGGCCAGGCAGCCCAGCAGGGTGGACTTGCCGGACCCTGACGGCCCGACCACCGCGACGGTCTCCCCGGGCCACACGTCGAAACCCACGCCACGCAGGGCCAGCGTTTCGTCGCCGCCGGCCCGGTAGAACCGGTAGAGGTCGCGGACCCGCAGAGCCGGGAATCCCGGAGCGGGTGTCACGCGAAGTTCACGGAGTCGGAGACGATGCGCCAGGGATCGACGTTGTCGGCGTTGGACGGCCCGACCAGGGTGAGCACGACCTCGGTGCCGGCCCGCCAGTAGGTGTACTGCTCGAAGGCGTCCCGCACCACCTTCGACGTGACGGGGTCCGGCGCCGAGTCGCCGGCGTAGGTGAACAGGATCACCGGCTGCCCGGCGCGCTGCACGGTGGACACATTGCCGGCGGCGTACTTCGAGACGGCGGAGCCCAGCTGCGCGGCCGCACGTGACTGCACCGCGGCCGTGGTCGGCGCCGACGCCGCCGGGGCGGCCGACACGGTGATCCGGTTCAGCTTGTCGGCGAACGTGGTCGCGCCGCCGGCGGTCGACCGCGACCAGCCCTCCGGGACCTTCACGGTGGCCGTGGACCCGGGCACCTGGAACGACACGTAGGCCTGGTTGTCGGGGATGTCACCCGGTGGGTTGACTTCCGTTGCCAACGGGGACGCGGCGGGCCCCGTCCCGGACCCGGACGCCGCGCCCGTCTGCCCCGCCGGCGTCGCGCTACCCGCCGACGTCGGGTTGCTCGTCGAGCATGCCCCAGCGAGTACGACGACCCCGACGGCCAACCCGAGAACACCTGTCTGAGACCTGGACATCGCTCCCCGTTTCCCGGCGGAGACCGCCGTCGACTCCGTGCCTCGCCAGGGAGATCACGTGTCCTGAACGCTAGGAGTGGGCACGGAACAGCCGGCCCCGAGGAAGGCAAAACCTCAGCAACACCGGGGAGTGCGCGTCGGGTGGGCGAGACTTCGTCGATGCGGCGGAGGATCACCACCCTGTCGATGACGGCCGTGGTCACTGCCGTCCTGGTGTTCGCGATCCCCCTCGCGGTGGCGGCCCGCCTGCTGCTCGTCTCCACGGAGTTCGGTGAGCTGCAGCGGGCGGCGCTGACGACGGCGGCACGTGTCGACGCCACCAGCCTTGGCGGCGGTGACCCCGTGGAGGCGCCCGCGATCGCGGGGATTGCGGTGAGGGTGGTCGTCGCCGGTCAGCCGGCGCCGACGGCCGGCGCGGGTCGCCCGGACCCGCTGGTGCAGCGTGCGTTGGTGGGGGACCCCGGCCAGGGCCGGCAGGGGGGACAGCTCGTCGCGACGGTGCCGCTCGTCCAGGGCGAGCAGGTCCGGGGCGTCGTGCGGGCGAGTTCGTCCGCGAACGCCGTGTGGGCCCGGACGGCGGCGGTCTGGGCGGCGATCGCCGGGGTGGCCGTGCTGGCGGCCCTGTTCGCCCGGGCGGCCACCCGTCGGCAGGTGCGGTTGCTGGTGGCTCCGGTGGAGCAGCTCGCCGTCGACGCCCGGTCCCTGGGCTCGCCGGGTCCGGGGCTCGCGGGACGCCGGAGTGGACTGCCGGAGATCGACGCCGTCGCCGAGGCGCTGCAGGAGACCGGGAGCCGGCTGCAGGACCTGCTCGGCAGGGAACGCGCATTCGCCGCGCACGCGTCCCACCAGCTGCGTACCCCGCTGACCGGTCTGGAGCTGGTCCTCGAGGAGGCGCTGAGCGACCGCTCGACCGACCCGTGGTCGGCGATGGACGAGGCGCTGGCGGTCGCGCGACGACTGGAGACGACCGTCGAGGACGTGCTGCGGTTCACCCGCCCCGACACCCGGACCGGGACCTCCGGAGCACTGCTCACCACCACGGGGATCACCACCATGGGGACCACCACCAGGGGGATCACCGCCGGACGGATCGCCGACGGCGTGGGCGAGCGGTGGCGCGGCGAGCTCGCCCGGTCCGGCCGGCCGTTCAGTGCGTCGACGGACCGTCCGGACACTTCGACGACCGCGTCACCTGCCTCCGTACGCCAACTGCTCGACGTGCTGGTCGACAACGCCCTCCGCCACGGTCGCGGCGGCGTGGAGGTGGTTGTCCGCGACCTGTCCGGTCACCTCGCCGTCGACGTGGCCGACGACGGGGCGGTGGACGGCAGTCGGATCCGGGCGATCCTTGCGGGCGGCGCCGCGGAGCCGCACGGGCTCGGGCTCGGGCTGGCCCGGCAGATGGTGGAGGCGGAGGGCGGCCGGCTGCTGCTCAGCTCCGAGCGGCCGACGACGTTCACCGCACTGCTGCCCGGCGTCCCCACCGTCCGCACCCCTCCGGCCGCGCACCGGTGACGCGCGGCCCGCCGGTCACGGCGGGCTGGTGCCCCGGGTGTGTTCCTGCGCCAGCAGGGCGTCGAGGTCGCGCAGCCGGGACAGGCCGGCGACCGCGCGACCCATCCGGTGGTTGCCCGCCAGCCGGTCGGCGTGGTCGTGCATGAATCGCCAGTAGCCCGCGGTGAACGGGCACGCCTGCTCGCCCACCCGGACCTTCGGGTCGTACCGGCATCCGGAGCAGTAGTCACTCATCCGGTCGATGTACGCCCCGCCCGCGGCGTAGGGCTTGGTCGCCAGCACCCCGCCGTCGGCGTGTTGGGACATCCCGACGACGTTGGGCACCATCACCCAGTCGTAGCCGTCGACGAAGCAACGCTGGTACCAGGCGCTGACCGCGAGCGGTTCGATGCCGTGCTGCAGGAACCAGTTGCCCAGCACCATCAGCCGCGGGATGTGGTGCACCCAGCCGTGCTTGCGCAGGTCGCCGAGCACGCCGGACAGGCACGCGGCACCGACCGCATCGGCGTCCAGGTCGGCCACCCACTCAGGGACCGGTGCTCTCGCCGCCAGGGCGTTGCCGTGCCGGTAGTCCTCGCCGAGGTGCCAGTAGAGGTTCCACACGTAGTCGCGCCAGCCGATGAGCTGACGGCAGAAGCCCTCGACGCTGGGCAGCGGTGCTCTCCCGTGGCGGAACGCGAGCTCGGCCTGCTCGACGGCCTCCAACGGGTGCAGCAGCCCGAGGTTCAGCGGCGCGGACAGCATCGAGTGCGCCATCCACGGGTCGCCGGTGAGCATCGCGTCCTCGTACGGGCCGAAGTCGGCCAGCCGGTGGTCCAGGAAATCGCCCAGCACGGCCAGCACCTCGGCCCGGGTCGCGGCGAACCGGCGCGGGCCGTCGTCGCCGGCGAAGGACACGTCGCCGGCGGCGGCCCAGCTGTCCAGGTCGGCGCGCACCTCGTCGTCGATCTCGTCCTCGACCGGCCGGTACGGCGACGGCAAGCCGAGGGTCGTGCGTCCGCGCGGGGGCGCCAGCCGGTTGTCCTCGTCGTAGTTCCACCGCCCGCCGGCCGGCTCGCCGCCGTCCATCAGCACCCCGAACCGACGGCGCGCGTCGCGGTAGAAGTCCTCCATCAGCAGCCGTCGCCGACCACGACCGTCCGCCCAGCGGGTGAAGTCCTCCCGCGCCATGGCGAAACCGCGGGCCGGCAGCACGGACAGGTCGAGCTCGGTCGTCAGCTGCCGGACGAACCGGTCTGCCACCCATGAGGTCGGCTGACACACCGACAGCGGTCCGTCGACCTGTTCCAGGGCTTCGCGGTAGGTGTCGGTCTGCAAGTAGGTGCACTGCTCTCCGAGCTCGGCCGCCCGGTGTCGCATTGCCGAGAGGATCAGGTGCGCCTTCGCGCGGTGGAACGTGCGACGCCGGAAGACGGCGCGGGACTCGATGAGGACGACGTGCTGGTCCGGGGAGTCGAGGAAGTGCGGGCCGAGCTGGTCGCCGAACATCCAGCGAGTGGTGGGCGCCCCGGCGATGGTCATCCGTCGAGTCTGGCTGGCAGTCGGCGGCTCGGCCCGGTGGGCGCAGCGCGTCTGCCTGGCAGGGACGCCGATCAGCCGCCGACGAGGTCCAGCGTCAGCGGGTAGCGCCAGGGCTCGCCGTGGCTGGTCTTCACCGCCGCGATGATCGCCATCACCACCGACTGTCCCGCGCCGGGTGGACGCCGTCGGACCCTCGGCGCGCTGGGGAGTGTCTCGTGGACGATCGTTCACCGACTGGACCTTGGACAAGGTGGGCGGTTCTCGCACAGATGCGTAGGACGGTCGGCGGTCAGGGCGGACGCTGACGATCTTGCCCGGTAGCCGATCCTCTGTGGAGCGTGCCGGGACATGCTGGCGCCCCAGGGCCACCGCGCGGGCCGGCGCAGCCGCCGTGACGGTCGTGGTCCTCGGCGCATCCGACGGCTGGCTGCGTGGCAGGTGCACCTCGCGGACAGCATCACCTGGCAGGTCGCCGACAGCCGCAGGGGACTTACAGGTAGCCTGTAACTCGCTGGTCGACGTCGGTTGGCGTGTGTCAGTACAGCCGCCGCGACTGGCCGTCAGCAACGACCCGCTACCGTCCGGGAGGACAGCACGATGACTGCACAGATCACTGGCGCCGGGTTGCCCACCGACGGCTTTCTGCCCCAGGCCGGGCAGCAGCAGGCGCCCGCAGGTGGCGCGCCGCGGCCGGTGGCGTTGATGCTGCTGTACCCAGAGCTGACCTTGCTGGACCTGATCGGCCCGCACACAGCCCTGGCCCCGGCGATGGACGTGCACCTGGTGGCCAAGACCCTGGACGAGGTCGTGTCGGACACGGGAGTCGCGATCCGCCCGACCACCACCCTGGCCGGGGCCCCCCGCGACGTCGATGTCCTGTTCGTGCCCGGCGGGCCCGGCACCGTCGCGATGATGAGCGATGTGGAAGTCCTGGACTTCCTCGCCGACCGGGGCCCGCGGGCCCGCTACGTCACCTCGGTGTGTAGCGGGTCCCTCATCCTTGGTGCAGCCGGACTGCTGGAGGGGTATCGCGCCGGTTGCCACTGGACCGCTCTTGACCTGCTTCCCCTGTTCGGGGCGCAGCCGTCGGAGGACCGCGTTGTCACCGACCGCAACCGGGTCACGGGTGGCGGCGTGACCGCCGGTATCGACTTCGGGCTGACCCTGCTGGCGCAGATGTTCGGAGAGGACACCGCCAAGCTGTCCCAGCTCGCCATGGAGTACGACCCGAAGCCGCCGTTCGACAGCGGGTCCCCGCGAGTCGCCGACCCGGCGCACGTCGCCCTGATCCGCCAGATGACGGCTCCGGTCAACGACGCCGCAGCACAGGCAGCGGGTCGGTTGCACGCACGAGCGCAGGGCTGACCCGGGCGCCTGCCGGAGCTCACGCCCCGGCAGGCGCCGTCCGGCTGCCGACCGGCGGTTCAGCCTGCGGCCCCAGGTCCGGGCGAGGTGCGGAGAGGAACAGTTCGAACAGCAGGGTGGTGAGCTGCTCACGCTGTTGACCGGTCAAGCAGGCCAGGAGCTGGCCGTCCGCTCTGCTGATGGCGTCCCGGCCCTGCACCAGGAGCGCTTCGCCGGTGGCGGTCAGGTGCAGCTGGGCGGTCCTGCCGCGACCGCCGGGGGTGCGCTTCTCCACCGCCCGGCGCTGCTCCAGCTGGCTCAGCGTGGCCTGCATGCTCTGTGCGCTCACCCCCACGCGGCGAGCCAGCTCGCTGTAGGACAGACCGGGCTGATGGGCCAGGTGCCCCAGCGCGGACACATGCCGCAGGGTCAGCCTGGACCCGCGCAGGTTCTCCTCGACGTCGCTGCGGACCCGCCGGCCCAGTGCCATGAGGAAGAACGCAGGGGAGACCTCCCCGCTGAGTTCCGGGCGCGCGGCCGCAGGCGGCTCGGGAGGGCTTTGGGACACGACCGCCATCCTCTCAGCCCGCCAGTTCCAGCCTGGCTGTGAGTTGGTGGCAGGGGCTACGTGGCCCACTGAGGCGGCGAAAGGACCACGGCGACGGGGTGGTGGGATGGCGTAGCCGAGCTCGGTAGCGGGCTGGTGGCCAGCGCCGGTGGAGCGATCGTCGCCGGGATCCTGAGCCTGGCGATGCTCGGCGGGGTCCTCGACGGCGGACCAAACCTGGCCGGCCAGACCAGAGAGGGCGGGTCGTTGCGACCCGGGTCCGTGCCGGCCGCCTAGGGGTGTTTGGCCACCGTGAGTAGGACAGCTGCAGCGCTGACCGCCTCGAGGCTGTGCTTGGAGTCTGGGACGATCAGGAGGTCTCCGGGCAGGCCTTCCCATGATGTCTCGGCGGTGCCCAAGCGAACGTGACCGTGCAGGACATGGACCGTCGCTTCCCCGGGGTTCTCGTGCTCGTGCAACACCTGCCCGGTGGCCAGGACAATCAATGTTTGACGCAGCACGTGCTCGTGTCCGCCGTACACCGTGAGCGAGCTGCGCCCGCTGGACGCACTTTCCGCGAGTTGGAGGTGTCGGCGCACCAGTGCCGTGAGCGAGGACTTCTGCATCGGATCGTCTCCGTCGGGTCGAGGTGCGCTGTCACGAGCCGAACGAGTTCATCTGGCTCTAGCCTCGCGCTTTCATGCAGGGGGTGATCTGGGGCTGATTTGGGGTGCCGACACCCGGGGGCGAATGCACGGAAGTGCCTGTCCCGGCAGGGAAACTGGGCTTGCTGATGGTCCAGAGTGATCTGCCCCGCGTTTATCGGACACGGTCGTTTGCGCTCTTATGCCGCTGCTCGGTAGCCGGCATGGGTTTCGCTGGGGGTCTCGTAGCCCAGGCCGGAGTGCAACCTCGTCGTGTTGTACCAGCTGTCGATATACCTGGTGATGTCGCGGATCGCGTGCGCACGGGTCGGGTAGACGGTGCGGTGGACACGCTCATTCTTGAGGGCCGCGAAGAAGGACTCGGCCATCGCGTTATCGTAACAGATCCCGGTCCTCCCGGTTGAATGGCGCAGGCCGAGGTCGGTGAGGGCGGTATGGAACTCCGCGGAGGTGTAGTTGCTCCCGCGGTCGGTGTGGAAGATCGCTTGGTCGGCCAGTCCGGTCGCTGCGGCGCCTCGGATCGCGGTGGTGATCAACGACGTGCGGTAGTGGTCGTCCATGGCGTGGGCGATGGCAGGCGGATCGGACCGACTCCCCATAAGCCGTCTGGCTGCACCGACAACCCAGGGCTCGGGTGGATGACGCCCGCGGTGAGCCGGTACTGCGCGTTTAGTCGTGGCCTTGCCGTGGTCATCGACTCGCCGTGGGCCGGTCCGCGGAGCGCGACCAGCGCGTCTCGCGTGCAGCGAGAGATGTTGGGGGCGACTTCATCGGGCTGCCACGGGACGGTGCGGGTGGGTGGACGCCACTTAGACCGTCGAGGATCGGAGCGCTGAGTGTGAGCAGCTGATGCACCTGGGTCGGCTGGAGATGGTCGAACACGTGCCGTTGGACCGCTTCGACGTGACCGGGCGCGGTGGCGACCACTTTGTCCCAGCCGAGGTTGGTCAGGGTCGCGAGGGTGGTTCGACCGTCGCCGGGGTCCGGGGCCCGGCGCAGCCATCCGCGGTGTTCCAACCGGCTGGCGATACGCGACAGGTGGGAGAGCGTGACGCTGTTCAGCGCGGCGATCTCACTCATCCGCGCCGTGCGCTCAGGGCGCCGGGACAGCCAGGACAGAACGCCGTACTCGATGTGGGTGATGCCCGCGTCGCGCTGCAGCTGAGCGTCGAGGGCTGTGGGAAGGCGGGCGATGACGCCCAGGAGCACCACCCACGCCTGCTGTTGCTCAGGGGTCAGCCATCGGGTCTCACCCTCAGCCGTCACCCCCACGGCCTCAGCACCTGTCCGGTCGCCCGTGTCGTCCCCCACCTCCACAGGATACTTGACGCGGAAACACAACGCGGGTAGTCTCTTTCCGTGTCAAGTAATGCGGACGTGGCCGCGGACAGGCCGGGCGCCGGAGGGAGCAGGACCGTGCGTGTACGTCGCTTCCGCGAGTACGGCGATCCGCAGCTGCTCACCGTCGAGAAGGTGCCAGAACCCCGCGCGGGGACCGGACGGCTCCGACTCCGGGTCTTGGCGGCCAGCGTCAAACCCGCCGACTGGAAGGACCGTGCGGGTCTGGTGGCCAGGATGCGGCCGATCATCTTCCCCGCCATCACCGGCAGCGACGCTGCGGGCGTCATCGACGAGGTAGGCCATGAGGTACGCGACGCGCAGGTCGGTGACCAGGTGTTCGGACTGGGTGGAGGGGCCGCCGAGCACGCGGGCCAGACGCCCACACCCGCGTCCAGACCGGTCACGCCCGCGGCAAGGTCGTCAGCACCCTCCCACCCCCGCCGGCCGGGGAGCCCACGCCGCCGAGGCGTGACCCCGCTCACCGTTGTCCAGCATCAGCGGCGACCCAGGACCCTCCCGTCGCCCGCGCCCACCCCACGAAAGAGAAGAGACCATGTCCGGCCAGCCGCAGCTCACCCCGCGCCGTCTGAGCAGTCGACCCGACTCCGAGCTCCTCGCCGCTGACACCGCGATGGGCGCGGTCACCCTACGGGTCGCTGACCTGGACGCGATGACCTCGTACTACCGCGACGGTGTTCGCCTGACGGTGCAGAGGGAAGAACCCGGCACCGGTCGCCGGGGCGCCCGGGTCGTCCTGGGGCGCCTCGGCGTGGCGGTCGTCGTCCTCGAACACGCACCGGACCTACGTCGAGCCGGACCCCACGATGCCGGTCTTTACCACACGGCGATCGTGTTCCAGGAGAAGGCCGACCTGGCTACCGCGGTCCACTCCGTCGCGGTCCACCACCCCCGGTCATTCACCGGCTCCTCTGATCACCTGGTCAGCCAGGCCTTCTACTTCGACGACCCTGAGGGCAACGGCGTCGAGTTGTACTGGGACCGCGCGCGCACCGACTGGAGCTGGGTCCACGGCCTTCCCCAGATGGCCGGTCAATTCCTTGACCCGAACGCGTTCCTGGAGGAGCACCTGCACCTCACCGGGGCCGCGGACCCGGTCGAGTCGGCGGCCACGGTGGGCCATGTGCACCTGTCCGTCGGGAGCACCGACACCGCCCGCACCTTCTACGTCGACCAGCTGGGGTTCGAGCTCGTCGCCGAGTTCCCCGGGGCCGGCATTTTCGTCAGTGCGGGCGGGTATCACCACCACATGGCCATGAACATCTGGAACAGCCCGAACGCCGGCCGGCGGCGTCCCACTCTCGGCCTGGGACTCGTCCGCATCGAGGTACCGAACCCCGACGATCTCGGCGAACTCAACGATCGACTGCGCCACCACAGGGTCGACACGACCCATGACGGCGCGGCCCTGCACTTCGACGATCCCTGGGGCAACACCCTGCGGGTCGCCCCCGCTGTGTCCTGAACCGTTGCCATCTCAGTCTGGAGCTGTTGTGAGCCTCACCGGTGTCGCCGGCAGACCGGTCGCGTCCCCAGGTCACGACGCCGCGACGATCGGGGTCGTGCACCTCGACGTCACCGACCGGGACCGGTCACTGGCCTTCTGGTCTGATCTGATCGGTCTCGAAGTACATGACGAGACCTCGACGTCCATCACGGTCGGGACCCCCGAGGAGCCGCTGCTCGTCCTGCACCCCGGGGCGACAGTCGCGGCACGGCCGGGTCATGCCGGGCTCTACCACGTCGGCATCCACCTCCCGGACGAGACGCAGTTCGCGGTCGTGCTCGCGCGCCTGATCGACCGTCGGATCCCGATCTCACCTGTCGACCACACGATGTCGAAGGCCATCTACCTGTCCGACCCAGACCGGCTCGGCCTGGAACTGGCCCTGGAGACCCCCGGCCGCGGCACCGACGTCACCGTCGGCCCCGAAGGCCCATCGATCCTCGACGTCACCGGCCGGCGCCGCTCTCTGGCCGAGCCACTCGACGTCGACGAGATCCTCGACCACCTGCCCACGAGCGGATCCCGATCGACCCTGCCCACCGGCACCACACTCGGGCACCTGCATCTCCAGGTCGGCCACCTGCACGCCGCCCGAGGCTTCTACCAGGAACGCCTCGGCTTCCTGGAGCACTTCGGTCGCCCCGGGCGCGTCTCGAACCTGCACACCGGGGGCGCCTTCCCTCACCGACTCGCCCTCAACACCTTCAACGGAGCCGGGCTCAGCCCGGCCCAGGCGGGGATGGCTCGGCTCCGCAGCTACGCCATCCGCTACGACACCCCGCAGCGGCTCAACGACGTCATCCAGGGCTTGACCGAGGTGCGCGAGCATCCCGAGGGCCACCTCGTCCACGACCCGTCCGGCATCCCCATCGTGCTGACCACCTGACCGACTGCCCGGCCGGGGCCACCGGAACAGCGGACGAGTCCGACGACAGCAGCCCTCGACCGGACCTGTCCGGCGAGGCCGTCTCGTAACGCCCACCAGAGCGTCAGGGGGTGTCGGCAACGCATCGGCAGCGCATCAGCGGCGCACCCCACCCACCCCGCACCCACACCCGCACACCACACGACAGAAGAAGGACGATCATGCGCGCACTGCACGTGCCAACCGCCGGAGCTCAGCCCATCCTCGGCGACATCCCGGTCCCCGAGGTCGGGGACGGAACAGTCCTGATCCGCGTCAGAGCGGCCGGACTCAACCCCATCGACAACCTGCTCGCCGCCGGCGCCATGTCGCAGATGATCCCGCACCAGTACCCGCTGGTGGTCGGCCGCGACGCCGCCGGCATCGTCGAGGCGGTCGGCGCCGGAGTCGATCACGTCCAGATCGGCGACCACGTCTACGGACACGTGCTGCTCGCTCCGCCGATCCAGGCCGGCACCGTGGCCGAGTTCGCCGTACTGCCCGCAGCGACCGTCAACCGCCTACCGGACGGTATGGACTTCACCACCGCCGCCGCCATCCCGCTCGCCGCCGCTGCCGCCTCGACCGCCGTCGACGGCCTGGGCGACGCAGCTGCCGCGGGGAATGTAGTCCTGGTCAACGGCGCCTCCGGCGGCGTTGGTTCCTACGTCGTGCAGCTCCTCGCCGCGAAGGCGGTCGAGGTGATGGCCACCGGTCAGGCGGCTGATGCCGACAGGCTGCGTCAGTTGGGCGCGACGACGGTCATCGACCACACCGCCGGCTCGACTGTCGACCAGGTCCGCAGCACCTACCCAGACGGCGTCGATGCCCTCGTCAACCTCGCCGGTAACACCCCAGACCAGATCCCGTTGGGAGCCGTCAAAACGGGTGGGGTGGTGTCCTTCACCACCATGGGACCGGATGAGAACACCCTCGCCGCCGCCGGACTCACCGGGTTCAAGGTGATGGCCAGGGCAACCCGCGAAGTCACCGGCCCCATCGCGGCCAGGATCGCCGACGGCTCACTGCGGGTCAGCGTCGCAGAGGTCCTCGATCTCGATCACGCCACCGACGGCCTCGCCACCCTCGCGGCGGGCAGAGCAACCGGGAAGATCGTCATCGCACTCTGACGGAACCTGTGCCGTGGCGCGGTCGATCTCCTCCGGCTGGGATGTCGACCGGGTGCACGGGCCGAGGTCGTCAGCCTCCCGTGAGGCCGCCCGGCGGGTGGTACCGCAAGCCCGGTCCTGCCGCGCGACTGGTCCGCACAGTCGCGCGGCGAACCGCCTGGTGCAGCGGCCGACCCCACTCGACGGCATGGGTCATCGTCACCAGCAGCACCACTCAGGACCGGTATTCCGGCGGCCACCGCGGGACACCAGTTCATCGATCCCACCCAAGTCCTGGCACGCAAAGAGAAAGGAGATGCTCGCGCCGCATGAGGATCTACGGACTGGAAGAGCACATGGCCACACCCGAGGTAGTGAAGGCGTGGAAGCGAGCTGATCCCGGTCTCGCCGAACCCATGATGAAGTGGGCCGTCGACAGTGACGTCACCCACGCCCTGCTCAATCTCGACGACGGGCGCCTCGCCGCCATGGACGACGCCGGTATCGACACCGCAGTCGTGTCCCTCACCACACCGGGCCTGCAGAACCTGCCCGCTGCCGAAGCCGTCGCCCTGCAGGTGGCCACGAACGATGCCATCGCGAGCGCGGTACGCCGCCACCCTCAACATCTTCAAGGCTTCGCGACACTGGCCACGCCCGCCCCACACCAGGCCGCAGCTGAACTGCGGCGCGCGGTCGTCGACCTGGGCCTCAACGGGGCCATGATCAACGCACGATCTGGTGACTTCAACGTCGACGCCATTGAGTTCTGGGACATCTATGAGGCAGCGGCAGACCTGCGTGCCCCCATCTATCTCCACCCCCGCGCGCCGAGACCGGCCATCAACGAGGCCTACTACAAGGGCTTCGGGGAGCCGGTGGACGCGCTGCTCGCGACGGGGGCGATCGGCTGGCACTTCGACGCCGGGCTCACCCTCCTCCGCATGATCACCAGCGGTCTCTTCGACCGGTGCCCCGAACTCCAGGTCATCCTCGGGCACTGGGGCGAGGTCGTCCTCTTCTACCTCGACCGCATCGCAGTCCTCGACCGAGTCACCCACCTTCAGCGACCACTCGCCGAATACTTCCGCTCGAATGTCTTCATCACCCCCGGCGGCATCGCCAGCCAGAAATACCTCCGATGGAGTGTCGAGACCGTCGGGGTGGACCGCGTCATGTACGGCTCCGACTATCCGTTCAACAGGGAGCACGACGGTTCTGTACCCGCGTTCTTGGCGGCGGCGGGCATGACAGCCGCCGAGCAGAACTCCATCGCTTCCAGTAACTGGGAAACCCTCGTGGCGGGTATCCGCCGCTGACTGGATTCGCCCCAGCTGGCATCGGGGAGGTGGCGGCGGCGCCCGCCCCAGATCGCGGCGACGTCGGCGGTGGCCGCGCACGCGGCGCACGGGACGCGCACCGTGCAGGCCTGGCACATCCGGATCGCGGCGTCATCGAATGCGGTGCGGCCGGCGGCGGTGAACACCTCCTGGATCACCGGGGCGACCATGCTCTCCGCGCGGGCCGAGTACCGCACCCACGCACCCGGTCCGACCGTTCGGGAGTCCGGGTCAGCCGCGGGTGATCCCCCCGACCGAACGCCGGCCTTCGAGGCGGCCCTGCGCGCCGTGCTGGGTCCCTACGAGAATGACGGCGACCTGGTCGAGGACGTGGCGGTGAGCGTGCTGACCGGCCAGCGTTAACACCGGCCGCCCGCTGGACTTGTCTGATCCCGACGGCCGGTCCGCGCACTTAGGTCTCCGGTGGCGGATCGCGGTCCCCGCCGCCGGGGTAGGCGTTCAGCTGCTGTCATTGCGACGCCGGGGTGGCCCGGCCCCGCCGCCAGCCAGCTCCTGGCCGACCGCGCGGCGGAGCAGCGACCGCAGCTGCCTGACGCCCCCTCCGACCCGGATCAGCCTGGCGCTGCGATCGTTTCGAGTAGGTCGGAAAGCTGTAGGGCCGCAAACGCGATCAGTGTCCCACTGAAGATCGACGTGGGACGGGCTGGTCGGGCGGGGCGCCGGTGGTCTTGACTCGTGTGGGCGCCGAGCCAGGGGTCGAGGAGGATGTGGCGACGGTCGTGGCGAGGCCTGAGGGCAACGCCCGGCACCGGTAGCCAGCGGGTTAGCGCAGGGTGGCCGGTTCGGGAGCTATGTCAACGTCGGAAAAGTCGCGTAGGTCGGTGAAGGCCTGGACGATCAAGGCGTTGATCCCGCTGGATGGGTCGGTTACCCAGGTGTGGATCGCGTGTCCTAGCGCGGCGGTGGTGACTTGCGCCAGGAGGGTCGCCGGCCAGTCGGACAGCCCGCGTGCTCGTAGCGCGTCGGCGACGACGACGCTCAGTGCGGCTTCCTTAGCCAGTTCTCGCTCGCGCAGCGCCGGGGTCGCCGCGATGACGCGCTGACGTGCCTCCGCGAGCGGACGGTTGTCCTCCAGGGCGGGGGCCATCGAGCGGAACGCCTGCAGGACCGCCGCCATCGGCGGCACGCTGTCCGGGACGTCGGCGAGCGCGACGGCCAGGGCCTCCTGTTGGCGGGCTTCGATGTTGAAGAGCACCTCGCGCTTGTCGGCGAAGTGCCGGAAGAACGTGCGACCTGTCACGCCCGCTCGGGCGGCGATATCCGCAGCGGTGGTTCGGTCATAGCCGCGCTCGGTGAAGAGTTCGAGAGCGGCCCGCTCGAGGCGGTCCCGCCCTTCGGCGCCGCTACGAGGCATGCCGCCGATCCTACGGGTTGTGTCACTGAGTGCTGTTACGGAGGTACGTTCACCGAGTGACGCAACGGATGCGTCGGTAGGGGAGAGCAGCATGCACGTCTTCGTCACCGGCGGGACTGGCCAGACCGGCCCGGCCATCGTCATCGAGCTCATTGGTTCCGGCCACACCGTCACCGGTCTCGCTCGCTCGGCTGCTTCCGCGGCCCGGCTGGAGGCGCTGGGCGCGACGCCGCTGCGCGGGTCGACCGACGACCTCGACACGCTGGGGGCCGCCGCCTTGCGGGCCGACGCCGCCATCCATATGGCCAACGGCGGGGACTTCAGTGACCCCGCGAGCATGACCCGGCGGGAGGTCGCGGCGATCCAGGCTCTCGGCGAGGCGCTTGTCGGGACCGGCAAGCCGCTGCTGACGACCTCGGGCACGCTGGTGATGCCCGCCGGTCGGCTCACCACCGAGCAGGACGCTCCCGACCCCGGCTCCATCGGGTCGCTGCGCATCCCGGGTGAGCAGGCGTGCCTCGCTTTCGCCGACCGCGGTGTGCGGGCTGTCGTCGTCCGGCTCGCTCCGACGGTGCACGGCCCCCGGGACCACGGGTTCGTCCCGCTGCTGATCGCCACCGCCCGCGCCACCGGCGTCTCGGCGTACGTCGGTGACGGCTCGAATCGCTGGCCGGCGGTCCACCGCCTCGACGCTGCCGACCTCTACCGCCTCGCGCTGGAGAAGGCCTCCGCCGGCCGGGTGGTGCACGGGGTGGGGGAGCCCGCGATCGCGTTCAAGCGCATCGCCGAGACGATCGGGGACGCGCTCGGCTTGCCCACCCGGTCGGTCGACGCCCACGAGGCTGGGGCGCACTTCGGCAACCCGTTCATGGCCTCGGTGTTCGGCACCGACGCGCCCGTCTCTAGCGACGAGACCCGGCAGGCGCTCGGGTGGGCACCGAACCACCGCACCCTGCTCGAGGACCTTGCGCACGGCGACTACTTCGACACGCGAACGTGACACGCGCTCTTGACGGTGGCGGGCCCTAGTAGGTGGCCGCGCGGCGGCCGTTCTGGTCCCAGAGCCGGGCGCCCCTGCAGCCCCCCGGACCTGCACACCGTCCTCACGAGCTGGTCACTGCTGCCCGCAGGCACCCTGCGTTCTCAGCCTGGATGCTTGAGGAGCGGCGCCGTGACACGCTCGGCGTCTCACGCTGAGGAAACGCCAGCCGTCAAGATGACCTTGCCCTTGGCGTGCCCGGCCGCGAGGTACCGCAGCGCCTCTGGGGCTTTTTCCAGGGTATGCCTGCGGTCGAGCAGGATCCGGAGGTCGGTGTCGACCATTTTTATGACGGTGCGGAGCCGTTGCGCGTCCGAGGCGTGGAAGAGGAACTCGGCGCGGAGCCCGCGTGCGGCGGCGCGTCCGGCGTCGGGGGGCATGGGCACCGCGATCAGTAGGCCTCCTGGTCGGAGAACTTCTAGTGACGGCGCCTCTACGGCGCCGCCGACGGTGTCGATGACGACGTCGGCACCGGCGACTTGGGCTTCGAACGGCCCGGCGGTGTGGTCGATGACCTCGTCCGCCCCGAGGTCGTGGGCGATCCGTAGACCTGCTCCCGAGGCGGTGGTGATGACGTGCGCCCCGAGCGAGTGCGCCATCTGCACGGCGAAGCTGCCGACCCCGCCGGCGCCGGCGTGGATCAGGACCTTCTGGTCGGCCTGAAGGTCGGCGATCTCGCTGACGGCCTGCCAGGCGGTCGCTGCGGCGGTGGCCGCCCCAGAGGCGAGGAACAGGGGTGTCGAGGTGGGCGCGGGGACCAGCTGCTCGGCCGGGACCACCGCGAACTCGGCGTACCCGCCGCCGGCTGAAGGGTCAAGCCGCGCCACGACGTGGTCGCCGACGGCCCAGCCCTCGACCCGGCCTCCGAGCGCGGTGATGGTCCCGGACACGTCGGTCCCGAGCGTGTAGGGGAACGCGATGGGGAAGAAGTCGTGCATGTAGCCCGCGGTGATCTTCAGGTCGAGAGGGTTCGTGGCGGCCCCCGCGACGCGCACGAGCACCTCACCCGGCCCGGCGGTGGGCTGCTCGACGTCTCGCATGGTGGGGGCGTCGCCGTACTGGCCGATCTGGATGGCTCTCACTGGTTGTCCTGTCCGATGGAGGGGGCGTGACCGATTTGGTTGAAGAAGCCGAACCAGTCCTCGAGGTGCCAGGTCCGGGCCAGGCGGCCGTCCTGCACGAGGTGGAACTCGTGGATCGGGATGCGGACCGTCCGGTCGGTGCCGGCGATCCCAAACATGTCGCCGGTGTGGGTGCCGCGCATCTCGGCGCGGACGCCGATGCTGCCGTTGCCGTCCGGGCCACGTCCGTCGATCACGTCGTGCACGACGATGTGGAAATCGGTGAACGACTGCCCGATCCCGTTGATCATGGGCTTGACGCCGTCGAGCCCAGGTTTCTGCCCGGGGCCGAGCGGGATGTCCTCCCAGTCGGGGGTGACGACCTCGTCGAGCAGGTCGGTCTCGCCGGAGAACGCCCGGTAGAACGTCTCGACGAGCTGGTGCAACGGATTCGGCACGTGGGTCTCCATGGTCGTGGGATCACTGATGGCTTGGTCGTGCTGTTCAGGGACGGTCGGGAAGGTCGAGCAGGTGGTCGATGCCGAGGGCGGTGAAGAAGGTCTGCTGACGCTCGCTCCTGATCGCGTCGATGCCCTCGACTCCCTTGCGCTGGGCATCGACGACCACACGACGTGGGCGCGAGCCGCGGGGCTGGCCCACGACCTCGACCAGGGCGTCGCCGACCGAGCCGACGTCGGCGGTGTGGCCCTGGTGGGCGATGTCGATCGCTTCCAGTCGCCGTGGGATGTCGGCCACCGACGCCGCGACGTCGCCGTACTGGGCCGTGACCGCTGGTTCCGCCGGACCGGTGGTGTGCGCGAAGTGCTCGGTGCCCTGGGTGAAGGCGCCGGGCACGACAATCACGGTGTCGATGCCGAACGGGGTGACCTCGAAGCCGACCGACTCGGCGAAGGCCTCGCCGGCGGCCTTGCTGGCGACGTACGTGGCCATGAACGGCTCCACGATGTGCGCTGTCGTGCTACTGACGTAGACGAGCGTCCCGGCGCCCTGGCGCCGCATCACGGGTAGCGCCGCGCGGGCCGTGCGCAGCCAGGAGACCGCGTTGGTGTCCAGGATCGTCAGGAACTGCTCGGGGGTGAACGCCTCGGCGACCCCGGACATCAGCATGCCCGCGTTGTTGACCATCACGTCGAGGCGTCCCTGCTCGCAGAGGACCTGGTCGACGGCGGCGCGGCAGCCGGTGTCGGACAGGACGTCGAGCTCCAGCGGCAGCAGCGCCACGCGGTGCGTGGTCGAGAACCGTCGCGCGGCTTCAGCCCGGTCAGCCGAACGGGAGGCGACACCGCGCATCCCGGCGTAGACGACGTGGCCGGCCAGGGCCAGCCTCTCAGCGATCGCCTGGCCCAGCCCCGACCCGGCTCCGGTGACCACGACGACCTGCGGGACGCCGCGAGGTCCGGGCTCGCTCATGCCACGCCCCCGTTGACGCGGATGACCTGGCCGCTGATCCACCCGGCGTCAGGGGAGACGAGCAGGGCAACGGCATCGGCGATGTCGGCTGGCTGCCCGATCCGGTGCTGCGGAGCCAGGCCCGCGAGCCGCTCCACCTCGCTCGTGCTCTTCCCGGCGAGGAACAGCTCGGTCTCGACCGGCCCTGGGGCGACCGCGTTCACCGTGACACCGCGCGAGCCCACCTCTTTGGCCAAGACCTTGGTAAAGCCCTCGACCGCACCCTTGGTGGCGTTGTAGACGCCGTAGCCCGGCGCGTTCAACGCCAGGGTGGTGCTGGACAGCGCGACGATGCGCCCGCCGTCGCTGATGCGTCGCGCTGCCTGCCGTAGGGCGTTGAACGTGCCCCGGATGTTGACCTCGACCTGCTCGGTGAAGTCCTGGTCCGTCGCCTCGGCGATCAGCGCCGGTCTCAAGATCCCCGCGGAGGTGACGACGATGTCGACGCCGCCGAACTCCGACTCCGTTCGGTCGAACAGGGCCGCTACCTGTCCGGGGTCGGCCACGTCGGCGCGCACCGCCACGGCGCTGCCGCCAGCCCGGCTCACGCTCGTGACGATCTCGCGGGCCGCCTCCGACGATGCCGCGTAGCCGACCACGACCGCTACGCCGTCGCTTGCCAGCCTCTCGGTGATGGCGCGCCCGATCCCGCGCGACCCGCCCGTGATGACAGCCACCTTCGACCCGGTCATAGATCCGTCTCCTTTTCCTGGCGACCTGCCGGCCGCCGAGATCGACCCTCCCAGGCCAGGCGAGGGAGAACTAGGCGACGTCGGTACTGGTGACGCCAACACCTGTCTCAGCAAATGTGCCCGCGGCAGACCAATTTCAGACCGCGGGCACCGAACAGGCGATCCTGGCGTCGGCCGCGGCCTGTTGTGGTGGCAGCGTCACCTGGCTGGACCGTGCACGCCGCCCCACAATGCCGACATGGACTTGGTAGGGATGGGTGGCTTCCTGAAGTCACGGCGGGATCGGCTCAACCCGCGCGACCTGGGGTTGAACGACGGCCCACGACGTCGCGTGCCAGGGCTCCGCCGGGATGAGGTGGCGACGTTGGCCGGCGCATCCGTCGACTACTACGCCCAGCTCGAGCAGGGCCGGGGAGCCCAGCCGTCCGAGCAGATGCTCGCAGCTCTCGCCCGCGCCCTCCACCTGACCTTGGACGAACGCAACCACCTCTACCACCTCGCCGGCCGAGCATTACCGGCTGCGGGTAGCGCGAACGCGCACGTCCATCCTGGGATGCTCGACCTGCTGGACAGGCTCACCTCGACCCCGGCCCAGATCATCAGCGACCTCAGCGTCACGCTCGTCCAGAACCCGCTGGCGGCCGCGCTGCTCGGCTGGCCCGAGCACACCTCTGGACTGCGAGCCAGCTTCCTCTACCAGTGGTTCACCGACCCCCAGGCCCGTGACCTGTACCACCGCGACGAACATGAGCACCAGTCCCACGTCTTCGTGGCCGACCTGCGAGCAGTCACTGCGCGACGCGGCAGGGACCGACTCGTCAGTAACCTCACCAGCCGCCTGCTGAACGAGAGCCAGGAGTTCGCCGACCTGTGGGCCCGGCAGGAGGTCGCTGTCCGGCGCGCGGACCGCAAGAGGCTCATTCACCCGACGCTGGGCGAGCTCGAGCTCAACTGTCTGAACCTGCTCAGTGAGGACGGCACGCAACGTCTGCTCTGGTTCACACCGGTCCCGGGAAGCCCAGCCGTCGAGAAGCTGGAACTCCTCGGCGTCGTCGGCAACTTCAGAGCTAATCAGCCCGAGGCCTGAGGTACTAAAAGAGGCTTATTCATAACGGTCCTGTACCAGTGCGGTAGAACTCTGGCGCCAGTACGGCGGTGAGGGTGCTCGCGAAGGCGCGCAGGGGGCACCGGTAGTCGGTGTGCAGGATGCGCCGGGTCTTGAGGTTGGCGATGGACTGCTCAACGACGCGCCTGGAGTTGATCACTTTGTTGTTCTCCTTCTGGTTGGCGGTGAGTTCGTCCAGCGCAGTTTGCGCTGCGGGGTGAGCATTTCTAGGCCGAGGTAGCCCTTGTCACCGATGTATAACCACGGGGCGCCTTGGGGGATGGTTCGAGGATGGCCGACGCGCGGATCGCCTTCGAGAAGTCCCCGTCCCAGGCCAGAGCAACGCGACCAGCGAGGCGGTCACCGAGCACCCGTCGACGCTCAGCGCCTGACCCTTCCAAGACGCCGGGCGACCGCCACACACGACAACCGTGGACTGACCTGACGGGCAGGTGGGAGCGATGAGTACCGCTCAAGTGTCAGGATGCGGAGGTGACCGTCGCGAGGCTGTTGACCTTCACCGCGGCCTCGGCGCTGCTGGTGGTGGTGCCCGGGCCCAGCGTGCTGTTCATCGTCGGGCGGGCGGTGGCGATGGGGCGGGCGGTGGCAGCGCTGACCGCGGTGGGCACTGCCACCGGGGGGATGGTGCTGGCCGCCTTGGTCGCGCTCGGGCTGGGACCGCTACTGGCGCGCTCGGAAGAGCTGCTGCTGACCGTCAAGCTTGTCGGCGCCGCGTACCTCGTCGTGCTCGGCGTCCGCACCCTGCTTTCGGCCGGCCGTCACGGCGGTCTGGCGTCGAAGACGGTCAGGGGTGAAGCGCCACCGTGGCACCGGGTTCTGCGCGAGGGATTGGTCGTCGGGGTCCTCAACCCCAAGGCGCTGGTGTTCTTTAGCGCCGCTCTACCCCAGTTCGTCGACCCCGCCGCCGGGTCGGTGCCAGCCCAGCTCGCCGTCCTAGGGGCGGTGTTCGTAGTCACCGCCCTGTTGCTCGACACCGCCTGGGCCCTATTCGCCGGTTCCGCGCGCGCGTGGTTCGTCACCGATCCTCGCCGGATGGTGCGGACCACCCGCGCAGGTGGTCTGGTCATGGCCGGGCTCGGAGCCGGGCTGGCGGTGGAGACCGTGCGTCGCTGAACGCCACGGGCGCGCCGCGGCCGGAAGAACTGAGCGACGTTGACCGCGCCGACCTCGTCGAGTTCGCGGCGGCTGCGCGTCGGTCGCGTGACTGGGCGCCATTGGCGGACCGGTTGGTGTGATTGCGGGCGCGGGGGTGCCGTTGGTGGCGCTGAGCGCGGTTGGTCGGGGTGGGGGAGACCCGGTAGCGGGTGTTATCAGAACCACGGCCCGGACCCCGCCGGGGTGGGATGAGTGGACACCGCGACTGCAGCGAGAGCGGTGATCGGGTGGGGGAGACCCGGTTGCTCGAGCACACCGGGCCGGCGGAGGCAGACGGGGTCGCGATAGTGGTTCGGTGGGCGCGCGGGTGGCACGGGCCGTCACTGCCCCCGGGTGGTGGGCAGCGCAGCGGGTCGAGCTCCGACCGGCTGCGGCCGCATCCGGCGCGTGGATTGGGTCTGCGTACTGGTCGCCGAAGGGCGACCGTCGCGGGCGCGGCCGCCGAGGTCGGATTGAAATCGTCGAGCACCTACCGAAATGTCGACACCTGGCGCAGACCGACCTGCGGGACGTGACCCGGTGATCGGGCAGCGGTCTGACCAAGACCACCCGAGCGAGCAGGGGACCGGCCCACCTGTGGTTGGCAAATCCACGATGGAGCTTGGGTCGTAAGGCTCGGGGTTCAGCTGTGGCTCTGGTGCACTCGGTTCTGGTGTCAGTTGGCGAGCACTTCGGTGATGGTCCGCAGCGCTGCCTGTTGTTCGGCCGTCAGTCGGCTCGTGACGTGCCGTTGTACGGCATCGGCCAGCGGGTTCCGGGTTGCGGCGAACACGTCGCGACCGGGGTCGAGCATGGTGATCTCGACACCGTGGCCGAGCCGCTTGCGGGTTAGGTATCCGCGTTCCTGCATGCGGGTCAGGAGGTGGGACAGGCGAGTGCGGTCCCACCCGGCGGCCGCCGCCAGCGCGTTCTGCCGGAGCGTGCCGCCTGCGTCGTCGAGGTGGAGCAGCACGGTCAGCTCGGGCTCGGTGAGCGGGCTGTGAGCGATCACGTCCGTGAGGATCCGTCCCCGGGTCACCTCACTGACGCGCTTCCACGCCATCCAAAGCGTCACATCATCAGCTGGCAGTGTTGACATCTCTACACGCCCCCCCTACTGTTGACGTTACAACACTTCTACCGGGAGGACCCCTGATGACTGACTCCACCACCTCGGCGAACCCGATGTCCCATCCCGGTGGGACCGCGACGTTCGCCGGCCGGACGGTCTCCCGGATCGGCTACGGCGCCATGCAGCTGGCCCGGCTGGCCGAGGACCGGGACACCGCCCTTGGGGTGCTGCGCCGCGCTGTCGAGCTCGGCGTCGACCACATTGACACCGCGCAGTTCTACGGCCACGGCTTCGTCAACGGGGTCATCCGGGACGCCCTCCGGTCCGGAGACGACGTGATGGTCGTGACCAAGATCGGCGCCGACCCGAATCCGGCCGGGCCGCTGCCGATGCGTTCGGCCCAACGCCCGGAGGAACTGCGGGTCAGCGTCGAGAACAACCTGCGCAGTCTCGGGCTGGAGCAGATCCCGGTGGTGAACCTGCGTCGGATGGACACCGGCCACGCCGTGCCCGGGGGCCCCGATCAGGTGGTCGATGTCGAGGATCAGCTCGCCGAGATGACGGCCATGCGCGCGGAGGGGCTGATCGGGGGCATCGGTCTGAGCAGCATCACGATCGAGGTCCTGCGTCGCGCCCTGCCGGCGGGGATCGTCTGTGTGCAGAACGCCTACAGCCTGGTTGACCGCAGCGACGAGCCGATGCTCGAGCTGTGCGCAGCAGAAGGCATCGCGTGGGTGCCGTACTTCCCCCTCGGCAGCGCCTTCCCCGGCCTTCCCAAGGTCACCGACGAACCCGACGTCCAGGAGACCGCTGCGACGCTGGGAGTAACGCCGTCACAGGTGGGGCTGGCCTGGCTGCTACAGCACGACCCGAACACCCTGCTCATCCCCGGTACGGCGTCCATCGACCACCTCGACGCCAACATCGCCGTCAGCGAAGTCCACCTCGACACTGCGATGACCGACCGGCTCGACCTCATCCCGACCCGCACACCCGCACAGCACGCCTGAGAGCCGCCGGACCCAGGCCCGGGCCTGCGGCCTCGACTCCGGAGCAGCTGCGATCCCCGCGCCCAGGGTGCGCGGGGACGCAGCGCCCTCAAGGCCATGCCCTCAACCTGACCCGTCGGAACGACACGAGTTGGTGGTTCCGCCTGCTGCTGCGCCAGCAGGCGGAACCGTGGGGCCGCTGGCCGGCGAGGTCGAATTGGCTCGGGCGTAGCCGGTGAGGTCACGCTGACCCGCCGTTCGCCGAGCTGCTTACCGGTGACCCGGCCGTGGGCGAGATCGTCCAGGAGGGCGGTGACCGCGTCGAGGACGGGCGGGTCGTGGCCGACGAGCGCGGTGAGGTCGTCGGTGACCTGCGGGTGGAAGCTGAGGAGGTACCGGGGGGCCGGTGGGCTGGGGCTTACTTGGTCGGGACGGCGAGGTGCTGCATGAGCGCGGCGACGTCGGCGTGGCTGAGCCTGGGGCCGGTAGCGCCCCGTGTGGACGCGAGGTCGTCCTCAACGTGCTCGAGCAGCTGCTCCCACACAGCGACCGGGACGATGACGCCTGGGACGGCGGTGGGAGTCGAAGACACTGGCTCGCTCTCCCCGGCGTCGAACCGGCGGGCGATGCTGTGCAGAGACTCCCGGGCCTGACCCGTGCTCACGACTGCCACGCCTCTAAAGCACCAAAATCCGTACGTATTTGGCCGCCTATCCGGGCTGGGTTTGAGGTCAGGGACGGTGGTTTGGCGGGCGCAGCTGTACTGGGCGGGTGCTGCAGGACGCGGCCGGCGGTGGTGGTGGTTCAGGTCCTGTCGGTGCTGCCCGGCCACCGAGTGGTGGCCGGGCCCGGCATGGGTGTCACCTCAGCCGTTCCTCTTTTCTGAGGCGAGCAGGGTGAGGTAGGCGGCGCGGGTGTTCGGGCCGACGATCCCGTCGGGCGCGATGTGCTCGGTCTTCTGCAGGGCGATGGTGAGGGCCTCGGTCTTGGGCCCGAAGCTGCCGTCGACCACCACGGTCCCGAGGCCGCCGCCGCGGCCGGCCGCGGTGGAGAGGTTGTCCAGGTCGGTCTGCCACACGCGGACGGCCTGTCCGTGGTCGCCTCGGCGCAGGATCGGCTGGGCGGCCGGGGAGGGCGAGCCGTGCAGTGCGGTGGTCATGGCGCTGCGGGTGTTCGGTCCGACGACGCCGTCCTGGGACAGGTGGGCGTAGCGCTGGAAGGCGCGGGTGGCGGCGGCTGTCCGCGGGCCGTAGACGCCGTCGGTGGCGACGTGCGGGACGCCGGCGATCTTCCCGGCGACCCGGTCGATGTCCTGCTGCCAGGTGCGGACGTCGGAGCCGCGGTCACCGACCACGAGCAGCCGGGTCGAGGCGGCGGTGGGGATCTGCGCGGTCTGGGCGGTGGCGGCGGGGGTGGCGCTGGCGGCCGGGGCTGTCGCGAGGACGCCGAAACCGAGCGCGGCGACAGCCGGTACGGCGACGGCGGTCATGATCCTGGTGCGGCTGAACATGATGGTCCCATCTGTTCGACGTCTCCCGGGTTCCCCGGAAGCCTTCACACCCTTCGATGCGGGCGCCGACAGGTTGGTTCAGGCCCCGCGAGCACGGACGGCCGCGGCCAGGCACGGGCCCGGGCCCGGAATCGCGACAGGCACGCCCGGGTGCAGTGGAGGGTTCGGCCAAGACCCGGCCACCGTCGAAACGGGCGATCCCCGACGCGGCCGCGACCGAGAAGATCGCCAAGGTGCGCCAGCAGGACAAGTCGGTGTGCGATTTACTGACGGTGTGGGCTGACCTGCGCGGCAATGCGGTAGGGGACCGCTACACCTACTGGCGGATAATGTAAATATGCATTAGATGGCTGGATGAGCTCACTCGACTCGGCAGACGGCGATCGACGCGCATGCCTGAGTGGGTTTGTCTCCTCCGAGGCCCCCTCCACACGAAGATTCCTCACCTGCCGTCACAGTGGCTCGACGGCGCACCTGAGGAAGCCGGGTCCGTCGCTCCGAAAGCTATGATTTTGGCTGGCGCTGGTTGATTCGGCTTGGTGGAACTGGTCGATGAGCTTGTGAAGGCAACGAGGTTGTCCGAGCCCGTCCCGCGGCGGGCGGGTCCGCCCAGGCGAGGCGGGTGTTACTGCCGGTGGGGTGGGTCCGGTGCTGGGGCTGTCACCGACCCGGCACACCGGGGACGGGCCGGGAGCGCGGGTGCCGGTGGCGGTCTGGGACGGGGAGGACCTGGTCGGGGTGTACACGGAGGAGAGCACCGCCCGCCGCGGATGCCGCGGTGCTGCAGCGGGACGCGGCCCACGCTGGGGTACGCGGGGGCGTGGACTGCCTGCCGCTGCTGGTGTTCACCGATCCCCAGCGCACCCACCGGGACCCGCGGTGGACACCACCCCGGCCGGCCCGGTAGCGCGGACACTGCCCTGGTGACCCGTCTCATCGTCGTCGATGCCGTCCTGCTTGCCCGGAGGCGGCCTACACCGTGTGGGTGTCCCGGACCAACCGCGGTTCGCGGATCAACCTGTTCAGCGGAGTCAGGCGTATGGGGCGGGCGCGTTGGGTGGGAGCCGATGCCGCCGGGGGTCCAAGCCGCCGCCGCCCGACTAGCCGGGCCCGAGTTAATGACCGAGACCTCCATGACCCGACCTCACTTGGCGACAGCCCCGTCGCCCGACAGCCCCCCCGCGAGCCGCGACTACGACGGAACATCTACGCAAACAACCCATCGACGCTCCCCGAGCGCCGGACCTTCCCGCCGGTGATTTGCAGCACGAGCCGCTCAGACGGCCCGTGTCAGCCCAGCGCGGGACATCCTGGATCGAGCGCGTTTTCCGACAGCGGGGCGCCGTGCGGGTCGACGTACAACACGTCCAAGACCACCGGTGTGGTACCTGTGTTCACGCCCCGATGCACCTTGTCTGCTCCGCTGTCTTCACGCAGACCGCGGCCAGCCGTATACCTCTCGACCGTCCTGCAATCCGCCATCTCGTGTGTCAGGGTGCCCGACTTGACATAACCGAATAGCGTCCCGTCGTGCCAGTGCCAGCCGGTGGTCCCTCCCGGCTGGATGGTGATCTCTCGGAGGACGTAGTCATTGCCACCGATCGTTGCCGTCGCGAGAACGGTGCCCGTGACCCCGACCGAGGGGGTGGCCACTGCGGGAGTCGGGAACAGCAGAATCAGGCCAGCGGCCGCCGAAATGGCGCCGATGACGCGCATACGCCTTGGGACCATGCGTTCCTCCAGATTGATGCGATGGGATACGAGCGCGCAAGACGGAACAACGGGAGGCAAGGAGGCTTATTCACGGGCCCGGGGGGATGAGTTGCCGCAGTAATTGGTAGGTGTGTCGCTCCCGCAGGGGCGGCCCGTTTCTTGACACGATTGGGTTACCACACTCAATCAGCAGAAACGGACCGC
>JAABUU010000279.1_pt1 | contig 124852 bp, 142 predicted proteins | sample 5559301 | NCBI WGS metagenome assembly JAABUU01 (sample SAMN10711884, study PRJNA513360) | rock metagenome | isolation source: Antarctica rocks | place: Antarctica: Victoria Land, Richard Nunatak white | reverse complement strand
CGCCCCCGGGGTGGATGTACTACATAGTTTATATGAATATATATAATCAAAAGGGAGGTGCTACTTTTGTCTAGGGGGCGTGACATTCTCGAGTTGGCGAAGGCCGGGATGGGAGGGGTTTGCAATGATGGAGAAGTTCTTTTCGGTGGGAGATTCTGGGTTTAAAAGCCGGTATTTGAAAAGGAGAGGGGATGAGATACGGTGCGGGGAGGAAGGGGATGGAATGTACATGGGTTTGATTTTGGATATAGGGAGTTTTCCCAAGCCATAAAAATTGACGGGGATTGGCGAGGAGGGAGGAAATAATCAAAAGGGGAGGTTTTGAGAGTTTTTGTGTTTGCGATGATTCGAAAAGAAGAAGAAAAGGGGTTTGGTGGTGGCGGTGGCGGAGAGAATGCTTGCTACATGTATCTCTCGGAGCGAAGCGGTTGGTGATTGAGGAATTTTGCTCATCGTCACGTCGGTTGAAAGAAACCATCTTCATACACCCTTCAGCACCTCCCTCTCCCTCCTCTCGCCCTCTCTCCCCCCGCCAACCACCCCCTCACCCCCTCAAAAACCTCAAGAACCCCCCACCAACTCCCACCCCATCCGTCCCGTCCCCCACCCTCCCCATCGCCTCCCTAAATACCTCCTGCCCAAAAATCCCCTGCGCCCGCCGCGCCTCCAGCAGCTCCCTTACAATCTCCTCGGTGAATTCCGGGTGGCCCTGCACGGTGAGGACGCGGGCGGGGATGTAGAGGCCTTGGATTGCGCAGCGCGGGGAGGTGCCGAGGAGGGTGGTGGGGATGGGAGGCAGGTGGGGGAGGATATCTTTGTGCATTTGGTGGATGTGCTGTGGGGAGGGGGGTGGGGCGTTAGTGCTGGTAAGGGGGCTTATGGTGGGGGGGGGAAGACATACCAACTCTTCCTTCCCAAAAAGCTCTTTGCCTTTCTCGGTGAGGTTTACAGTGCAGACACTGACTTCCCATCCTCCATCCACGCCATCGCTGCGCTTAACCTCGCCGCCCAGCGCGCGCCCAACGATTTGGTGACCGTAGCATACGCCGATGATGCGGACTCTGTCCTGTGCTAGGATCTTCTTGACGTAGTCGACCAATTGCAGGACCCAGTTTGTATTATCGAAAGCGTTGAACCCTATTTTCTCAACCGCAGGTGTGAGCCAGTATCATCGCCTGATGTTCTTGCTTGGAAAGATATGGGGGTCGAAGGTATTGACAGGGGAGGGCTTACATACTACTCCCCGTAATCAACACCGCGTCTGTATCTTCCAAGCGCGGATACCTCTTCCTCAACTCCTGCCCCTCCTCTTCCCCAGCGGTGCCCTTTTCGTCATCAACAACGTGGTGTGAAGTGATATGCAGCTCGGATTTGTCCCAGCCTAGTTTCTCAGCACTGGCATCGAGAAGAGCTGTGAAGACGCCGCCGTAGCCGCCATATTTGGCGGCTGTGCGGGGGAGGGGAGTGTCACATTCTAGGATTGCGATGCGGATGGGGGAGGGCATTGGATGGCGGAAGCGTGGGGGACGGTGAATGGGGTGGCGATTGGGGTACAGGAATAGTAAGAAAGGGGGAAGAGAGATACTGGGAGCCGTTGGGCCAATTGAAGGATAGCAATCTGTTTTGTTGTTTTGAACCTCGGTCCGACCGATAACGCTTAACCTTGTTATCTCACTAGTGTCGGGTAGATCCGCTTGTTATCTTCTCGGATCGTAGAAAGTAGTCGAAACCGATCTTTCTTATCCCCAAGTATATTTAGCTAAGGAAGTCTGCGGTCATAGTTGTCTAAATAAACTCAACTTCATCAGTAGATTTATCATTAATTCTTGGCAGACAGCCTGCGGCCTATCTTAGTCTGACCAATAACGATTCTATTCCATTGAACATTTGTGTTTAAGTACCCCCACTGATGGTTGAACTCAAAGACAAGAGAACCAACTGCGTCTAATTGTAGCTCTACAGGGAATCGATTTCTTCTTCACCGCCGTTGAAGTAGGATCATTACTAAACCAACCAGAGCGAATCCAGCCGCAGCGCCTTCCAAAGCCACCTTCGTCAGGTCGACGCGGCGCAAAGTGATTTGACGATCACTAAAGACGTCTCGGAAGGTTTCCCGGAAGGTTTCTAGTTTCGAGAGTGGAGCTGTAGGATCCGATATCAGAGTCATTTCGTGCTCTAGGTTGTCCTCGGCAATCCCATATTCACTTCGGCCCTCGGGATTTCCTCCAGACTGGATTTCTTCAATCACAGTCGGTGCAGTATTCTCAAGACTGGGCGTAGGAGATGTAGAAACGTCCACGGCTTCAGCATCCGGACCAGGCCAGCTTTGCCCAGCTTGACTCTCGACCAGGGTAGCCCCTTTAATCGGTCCCTCCCTCTCCAATGCCTCCATCACTTTCTCTTCAAACCCCCTGACCAGCCTCTTTCGCCTCCACGGCTCAACCCCGATCTGAAATACCAAGAAAAGCAGCACATTCACACCCATCAGCCCCCAGGTCCCCCACGTACTCATCCTCCTAATCTTATCACTCCATATTTGCTCCTCGTGGTATCGCGCTAGTATACTCTTACTCAACTTTGCGGCCGCTTCTTCCGCCTTTTGCTCTTCGGTTGCCAGATTCTCTTGAGCCGCGGACTCAGCTTGTTCGTTGACATGGTCTGAGCGGTATAGTGCAGTAAAACGCTCGAGATCATTGGGCGTCCAGGCGTGTTTACGCTGGAGAAGCTCGTTGACTTCACGTTGCGAGCCGGAGCGCTGGGCTATTGCTGCGGAGTAGGCTTGCCGGGCTTTTTGCAGAGAAGTGCGAGTATTGCGAACGAGTTCCTCTATGATTTAGATTAGAATCATTGGAGCTCTGGTTGGAGGCATGGACCGACCCTGCTCTCCAATGTCCTTTTTCAAGGCTTCGATGCCGGAGTAGCCGGTCAAGTCATTGAGGCGCTGGCCAGCTATGAAGATGTTGGATTGAAGGTGATCCATCACATGGGAGAACCTTTTAGAAGCTTGTGATCTTCGGCCCTCCTCTTGCGAAGGTAGATCTTCTCGTGGTTTCTGGACTTCATCGTCGTTCGCCGGGCGCTTTGAAGTTGTCGAGAGCGACGCCTTGGGTGTTCTGGACTTTTTTACGAAAGCTGTTTGATCGTATTTGGAAGCTATAATGGAGGCAGATGCCCGTGGCCGTGGCGGTTTTTGACTTTGCGAGTGATAGCATTGCTGGCAGATCCAGGGCTTCGAACCCTGCTTTGCCCGGCGGATTTGCAATGGTAACAATTTACTTGCTGTTACAGTCTGGAGGGAAGAACATAGCGAAGCTGGAATATGGCTTAACCTTGATCTCATCGCTTGCCCATCCGTGAAGCCGTGCAACAAGATTTAATAGGATGGAGGGTTAGTACTCTTGAGTCGGTTTTTAGTTTCGGGACCTACCATAAGCGGCCCCTCAAAAGTAACCATCATGGTCATTGCAGGCACAACGACACCAAAACGGAGATGTTGCTACTGCAGAAGAAAACGAGAAGAGAACAAACTTCAGCGTAATTCATAGCTAAAACCAAAATTTCCTTTCGGATTTTATAGAAGGCCGCTTTACAGTAGATATCTAGTCCGGAAACCAAAAACCGACTTGCGAGTAAAGTACTCGTACTCTGTAGGTACCTCGTGCGTGACAGCGAACTGCATGTGAACGGACTAGGTAGCTGCCAATTGGTAAGTCGTCCACTCGACATAACACCATATGACTTGACTCCTTGGACTCTCAGCCGACGAGTCTACCTTGTTATCATAACTCCCGTACCTATGGAGCTGGTTGTGGGCCATTTCCTGTGGCCCGGCAGATCGGAACCAACGTCATGGGCACATGCACACAGAAAAAGCATCTTCTTGATGAGGGGTTTCAAGACCAGTACTATATGATATTCCAACTTCTCTCAAGTGCAGAGCTCGTAGTCAATCAAGCACTTTCCAAACAACATTTACCAACATGGTTGTCCCAAAGACCGATATCGTGTTATACACCTCTGGAACGCCCAACGGTCAAAAAGCTAGCATTACTCTTGAAGAGCTGGGCTTGAACTATGAAGTCAAGCATATACAGATCAGTAAGAACGACCAGAAGGAGGGTTGGTATCTCCGGATCAACCCGAACGGGCGAATACCTGCCATGATTGACAGAACGCCGACGCCAGATGGAAAGAGCAGAGAAAAGCGCATCTTCGAATCCGGAGCAATGATGCTCTACCTTTGCCAGAAATATGACCCAGACAACAAAATGTCTTACCCTTACGACTCGGACAAGTACTGGGAGGTCGTAGAGTGGCTGATCTGGATGCAGAGCGGTCTCGGTCCAATGCAGGTACGTCCAAGAAGCAATCTGGTTCTGGATTTAGATCTGACAAGCGCAGGGTCAAGCAAACCACTTCTACCGTTACGCCCCGGAGAAGATTGAATACGGCATCAAGCGTTACCAGACCGAGACCAAGCGACTGTACCAAGTCCTTGAAGATCGTCTCGAAGAGCAGTGCAAAAACAACCGTACAGCCGCTAATACCAGAGCAGCTGGTCCCGAAGGGCCCTGGATTGTTGGTGACCGAATGACGATTGCAGATCTCGCATGCTTCAGCTGGATAAACTGGGCGGAATGGGCGGGCGTGGATGTTAAGGAGTTCAAGCAAATCAGCAATTGGCTTGGCAGCATCAACAGGAGACCTGCGATTCAGAAAGGATTGGATGTACCTGAGCCTTTTGAGATGAAAAAGAAGATGCAAACAAAGGTATGATGCTGATCCCTCAACTTGGTGTGAGGCTTCATACTAACGGGGGAGATAGGAGGGCGAGGAAGAGTATCAGAAGATGCATAGCCAGTGGGTAATGAAAGGACAGGACGCGGATCAAGAGAAGCACAAATGAATAATCAGCTATCCAAAGCTCCTTGTACAAAAGCACTTTACTTTTACATGTATATACCTATTCGTGACCATGTGTATCAATAAAAGCTTTCGGCAAGAATCCTGGACGTGGAGATTCTCGTAAAACTTTCAAATGGGCTTCAATATTAGCGAGGGTTTTGCACGCAACAACAATCGAATAAAGACGTACAGCGTTGTTGCTGGTCCGCTGAATACTATCGATTTTGACACTTGCAGCAAGGAGTCTTTTCAATTTAAGGGTGGGGGGAGAGTGTACGTAGTGTGGAACCTGTTCTCGAGAGGAGCCGCAAATAGATAATCGGACGTTTCCGGATTTCGTCTATGTGAATAGATACCCATGGCCTAACGTGAAACGCTCTTATTGTCAAAGAAAAGGGAAGGCTGGATAACTTCCACGACTCAACACTCGCACAATAGCCCACAATGTAAAATCAAAGCCATGGTCTTCCTCTTTTGTTCAACAACCTCCACCATCGATCTCGACGGCAACAACTACAGCTTCTAACCAATTACTCCCAATCAGTATCTGCTTTCACTTCGACTTGAGGTCCCACTACGCTACAACCTGATCCTAGATTACGACCGTCGCAATGGCATACTTCTCGGCTTTGCGCCAGAGCATCGGGCATTTGATGTCTCCTGCCGCGAGCAACACCAAGCGCCCATCCAATCCCGCACACCCCTCATCCTCTTCGCTCAAGAAACGGCTGGACCGTGTTCGCATGAGCCCAACCAAGCGCACCGACGAGTGGCTCAAAGGCCATAGTCCCGAGAAAAAAGCCAAAACACCCAATGTGCTTGGCGTCAAAGGCAGCAAGATCACCAAGAAGTATCTCGCTTCGCCCAGCTCTGCTACCAAGTCTGCAAAGTTGCAAGGAAAATTCTGGAGTCACTTTTTGCCCAGCATTCTCAGTCAATCGCCAGTGAAGAAAGCCGAGGACAACTTCGAAGGGGACACTTTGGTCGAAGGCGGCGACGACGACGTCAAAGACAAGCATTCCGGCTATGCCAACCTCGATGGCGACACCGTCTTGGAACCTGAAGACCAGCAGCGCGATTTCGCCAAGATTTCTCCCAAACATGATGTACCCAACTCCAACTCAGCAAACGACGATATGAAATTCTGGAGCAAAGACGAAGTCTGGCTCTTGGAAAAGCTCAACCTTCGCAACTTGGAACCCTTAATGGAGGCAACCTGGCACATAGACTTCCCCAGCTTCCCTGTTGTGCTCTTTTCCTTCGATTCCCGCCAAGTCTTCATCAATGCAGCCAACGGCCGCGATTTCTACGCCCGCAAAGCCCTCTTCGATTTTATGGCCATCGGCGCCGACGCCCGTGATCGCATCACTCGTTCCTGTGAACCCGAACCCTCTATCCACCGCAATCTCGCCGCGTACAAGAAATGGGCGCTTCGGGACGCCAACCTCCTCCACACCCCGCACATTCCCCTCCTCGCCATCTGCTCCGCCATGCCCCACGAATCGGTTGTCAGCGTCGTCGCGCGCCTAACGGACCAAATGCACGATTTTGGGCGCCAGTACCGGGAGCTCTTCCGCGGGAAGAACAAGAAAGGTCAGGACGTCTACAAGCACAAGCTACCAACGTTCTTTGGTATCATGGTCAAGTACAGCATCGTCGCATTCTTCACCTGGGATAGCAGCAAAGAGAAAGCGCCGGTGAGAACCCTTGGAATCTTTGACCTGAGGCAGAGAGGGCAGGATGTATGGCATGTGCTTGCGTTTTCGATACTTATGGTCAAGGTGAGGAACAATTTGTTGGCATTGAGGAAGAAAGGGTGGATTAGCAAGGAGCAGGTGGAGGAAAGTGATCCTGATGCTTAAGGAGCAGTCGATGTGGGTGAGAGGTTATTGAGGTGAAAGCGGGTCAATCAGTGGTGGTCGAGGTGTGCAGATTGTGCCGGCTACGACCTTCTCATTGAGAATTATCTGCATCGGTGTTCTGGTGTCTTTTCATTCGAGATACCCCCCCTTTTCAGCGCTGCGGGAGTCTTTTACAATTTACTAGATAGATGTACGTACGGGCTCATCTACCACCTTCAAGGTACGGTAGCTCTACAAATCTAAGCCAAGTCCAAACCAAAAACATCCAACCCCCATCTCCCAACCACGCACCTCATGAAACCCCCTCCTTCCAGCCACCCTTCCACCCTCCCTCCATCCATCTAGGTTGGAAACCCCCCCCCAAAAAACCTAGTTGCCAGCCTTACGAATCCCCAACCCAAAGCTCGTCAAATAAACTGAAATGGAAGTTTTTTTTTTTTCCTTCTAACGAAACGTGAACGTACTGCTGACCCTCATCTCTACTAGATAGATTCCTCATCGTCAGATTATTATCATCACTTCAAAAAGTCCGTATTTGATCTTCCAGACTTCTACTACAAATTTCCCCCCGGCGTCGTTTATATATATATGTATATACACCCGTGTATAAACTGTAACACCACCGGGAGGGTAGTAGTAGGCTTCTTTTGCACTTTCTTTCCCTCCTTCCCCCTTTTATTTTATCCCATCCCATTCCATCCCCTCCCTATCCTACCCATCCTACCCCCCCCCAACCCCAAAAACCCCAATTCCCTCATCCAGGTCTTTTGCTCATTCGCAACAGTCAAAGAATCCTAGCTAATCAGCCCAAGTGTGTTTTTTGCTATGGAGATGATAGAAAGTAAGTAAGTAAGTAGGTAGGTTGGTTGGATGTTTTGGCTTGTGTTTTAGGGGGGAAAGGGGGGGGGGGGTGTGGGGATAGGGGGTGGGGATAGGGGTGAGATGGGGATGGGATACTGTAGGATGGGGATGGGATGGGGATGGGATGGGATGGGATGGAATAGAGATAGGGCTGAAATATATTGCACAACATGCACGAAACCAAACAAAACCCCCCACGAGCAGGGGAAAAAGAAACGAAAAAAGAACCCGTCGTTGACATTAACTATAACGCGTCTCCTTGCTTCCGGACCTTATGCCATTGCATTGCCAAAGCACGAGGGGGATATGCGCTCGCACGAACCGTAAATACGCCACCACTGTAATAACAGCAACTTTCAAAGCCTACACATATCATCCACCTCCACCCCGCCCTCCTCATCCAACCCTCCTAGTCCTCCACCACCCTCCCCATTCCCGTCCCCATCCCCGGGCTCTTCCCTCTCCGACTCGGACTCCCCCTTCGACTTCTCTTTCCCCCACCACCGTCCCCAACCCCCACCATCCCAACCAACCAATCTTTACTCTCCGTCCTGCCCACCAACCCGCTCCTGCTCATCGGGTTCAAGCCGATGCCCAGTCCAACACCTTGTCCCAACTGCCCAGCAGAACTGCCGGGGCGACTGCCAAAGTACTCGCCCCCACCGCTGAATGTCATGGAGGGTGTGTCGAGGCCTTGGACTTGGACGCGGGGGGTTGCCCAGCCGGAGGTTTTGCTGGCGCCGGAGGAGTCGGAGGCTTCGTTGTCGTCGCTGTCGTCGTCGAGGGAGCCGAGTTCGAAGTCGGTGTGCGCGGTGCCGTCTTCGAGGACGCGCTCGTACGAACCAGCGCCAGAGGAGCTGGGGCGGAGGAAGGGGATTTTGCCGGCTAGGAGGTTGCGTTTTCTTCGGGGCGAAGAGCTGCTACGGGGGAAGAAGCGGAATTTGCGGTAGAGACGCTGGCGGCGGTCACGGCCGCAGAGGAGGAAGGTGGCTACGCAGAGGATGAGGAGGAAGAGAAGGAAGCCGGGGATGCGGCGGGGGGAGGATCCGCGGAAGAGGGTGTCGTGCCAGTGGTCGCCGTTGGTGTCGGATTCTATGTTGGGGGAGGTGGAGGTATTGGTGGGGAATGTCGAGGTGGGAGAGCCGGCGTATTGGAAATCGGGAGGGATCGAAGGAGTATTGCTGCCAAAACCGACAGGCGATTTGGAGTCATGAGGGGGGATTTGAGAGGAGGCGTAGAGGACCATTTTCCCCAGGGTCCAGGATACTTCCGTGTCGCCAATTCTGTTGACAGCCTGGAAGGATTCAGTAAACCCTTTCTCCTTTGCGTGATCAAGGACTTCTTTCGTGCCATTGTGGCCACTGCCTTCAGTATTTTCCAGACCAACCCGTGGAATTCCGATGCCTTCATGTAGGATATTGATGAGCCAGCTAGCCTTAAAGCACACCTCGACTGCAATCTTCTCGTCAACTTTCTTTCCCCAGGTGTGCTTCCCAATGCCTTCTTCGATGGCCTTCCAGTCCTGGCCGCAGAACTCCTTGACCCGGTTTTGATAGGTATTAAAGTCGTAGGCTTTATCTTTGTGTCCATGTTCGAAAACCTCATGAGTAGTATGCCAATATTCGCTGACCCCCACAAAGTGATTTACATCAAAGTCAATGGCTGGGACATGGACGCCGTGGAGCAGACACGGCTCATCTTCGCAAGGCGCATCCTTGTCTAGAAGTGGGATTGTCTGCTTCAGACACTTATCAAAGTCGCCGGTGCCGATCAGGTTAGGGGTTTTGTCATCTCCCACAGTTTTCGACCCTGGTAGTAAAACGTCGCCCTTTGTGTTAATATTCAGACCAACCGGTAAACATGGGTCCGGAAGCTCCTTGGCATCAGTTGTACCGGTGGCTTTTAATAATGCCTCAACATAACGCTTTCTGGCTTCGTTGACGCCGAACTTAAGCCACGTTGTAACAAACACCCTGTACTCAGCGGCCTCACCATCCAACGTCCGCATTCGTAGTAGTGTTAGATCGTTCGCATGTTTCTCAGCCTCCGTTGCGTTCGGCGCAAACGCTATCTGCGCAGATGCCCCTCCCATTTCTAGAAAACCATACGTATGATGGTCCTTTCCATGATCGTGCTCTTCCGGGGCGTCGAAACCTCCGAGTAGGTAATTTGCCGCGATCCATCCATACAGACCCTCGGTCTCCCCAGATATCGCTTGAATGTGTAGATCGCAGTCCGGAAGCTGGAAGTCTGTGGTCAAACGAGCATAGGAGCAAATCTGAGCGAGGAGTTCTTTGCGCTGCGAGGTAGGCAATAATCGCACGCCGGCTGTTGCAAGTAGAAAGATGGGAGTTTCGGGTATGGCTTCTTTTGGAACATGCGCTACCGCATGTTGCAGCAGTTCTTTCAAGTGGTCTGGACCAACGGATCCAGGCTTTTCTGCGAAGGTTGACACCCCTTCTCATCGTCAGCAATCGTTTCGTTGACTTTAAAAGGTAGCCTGCGAATGGCACACCTGGGTGGACCTTTTTGGTCCATTTGCTCTTGGTTTCCAGCACAGGCAGCGAGCTCAGCTGCTTTGGATCGGCCGTTTTCCGCGCTTCCTCCGCGCCAGGCCATCTGTAGATATGCAATCGGGTACCCTGGCGAGGTGAGGTCAGCCGGTGTCCGCAGTATCATAGCAATTCGCTGCGCAGGCGATGGGAAGCTACTGACCGATGAACCTGCATCAAGTATAACCCCATATCGCTCTATTACAGCTAGGTCTCAGATCAGCAGTCCTTGAACAGGCCGATGCAGACGTACCCTTCTCCATATGGACAGATCACCTGTCAAGCATTCTTCTTTATGGTTTTGCTCGAGTCGTCGCCGTACAAAAGTATCGGCGATCAGCAGTACAACGAGTGAATCTGCGTCCAAGTAAATAACGGGGTAAAAGCGAGCGACAGGAAGGAAGATGATGAAATGCGGAGGTATGTTTTCGTGGGGTCAAAAATAACTACAGTGCATGGGTTATTCTCGAAACCGCCGAGGGCGCCGATTACGAAGACCCCCAGGTTCAAGGTCCAAGGGTGGGTGGCAAAGCGATGCTAGCACAATTCCGTATCGAAAGCGGCCAATCTTTGCACAGTAATTGTTGATGTCTTGTGATGGGATTATTGGTCAGTTAGGATCACCTTGAGCTGCTCAACCGGAGGGGTATGAAGTGGACAATGAGCTTAGGTTATCTATCTGTCTTACTAGAATACAATCGTCTTTCCAGGCCAGGCACCAGAACAAAGATGAGAACATTGGTGGACATCATAAGAGTACCCCGTATGTGCAAAGTAAAATTTCCTCTCAACAAACCCCAACGACCTCGTGATATGAGCAATAAAGCACCCCCATGTCATGCAGATATCGTTCAAAGCAAACCGACTCCTTCTCTTAACACATTGTAGGACGTGGTATTCCCGAAATGTACCCAACCTCCTTTCATGCTGAGAATCCCCAAGACGTAGCAGACTCCCAATGTAATGTAGTTTTTCCATTTCCATGCAATCCAAAGCGTATCAACAGCGCTAAACAGCAAATCACAGAAACGAAACTCCGACCAACGCTTCGTACAAAACTTTCGCTACTGATCATATCTATAACCATTTCCGAAAACACCGTACTTGAAAACAGGGTATTCATTGATCGGGCAATATCGCGGCGACGTCATCGATCCGTATGGGGTATCCGTGGGTTGTACAAGAAAGGGAGACCGGGTTAGAGTAGAGAGTGTGAAGCGAGCCCGGATAGTCGAAGAAGTGTCCATTGCCCTTGTTAAAGTACGATGGAGTAGCAAATGCTTGTCAAAAGCGTTGCGCAAAGTTTCGTCACCTGTGGCCCTGCTACCAGCGCCGCGCATACGTCTGCTGTTGCATCAGCGCAGGTGAGATGGAAGAAGGAGGACTCGGGACTCTCATGCCGGTACTCGGGTTGACGATGGGGATCGCATTTCGGCTACGCAGAGCGGATGGCTGATGAATCTTCATTTGGTGGTGGTTATTGTTCGACTGGAAACCGGTGGCAGGATTATAGGAATTGTTCGAAGCCGAGGAAAGAGAGAAGCTTGGTGTGACTTGTTGCGATGGCTGGATCTGTTGCTGAAGTGGAGACGATTGAGGCGACCCACTCGACAAAGAACCGTCGGAAGATGAAGAATGAATAGAGTGCAGCTATGCGCAAGTATCATCAGCACACTACGATCCTATTGCTTCCCGACGACAACAGTGATGCCTATTGGTCGACAGAAATGCTTTTGACACTTACATCGTCTTCGGTCAACAAACCAGGACAAAACTCCAAATCGTCGTCCAGATCGAATGATCTTCCAGCCTCGAAGCGAAGACGGAACGCAGAGACCGGTGGACTCTCCGTCAGTTCCTTCATGCTTCGCACTCCTCGAAATTGGCGATGCGAGTTCTGGGATGCCGACAACCGAGGTGCTCTCCGCGATCGGCCGCCATGATGATTATGTGACGACGATGAATGCGACGACACCGAAGACGGCTGGTGGTGCTGAGGTCCGTAGTAGAATGCCGACATATTCGTATAGACGATGCAAGTTTGAAAGAATGAGGTCTGTGCTTCCGAGAAAGCGAGTTTCGGTAGATGGACGGTCACTCGGGGGGGAACAACAAAGGAGATTAAAAGTCAATGGCGCAGTCAGATAAAGTAGATCTCTCTCTCTCTCTGATGGCAGTTTTGATTGAATTGCGACAGCAAAGGCTGGACAGGCAAGTGCGGAAGGCTGGTATAGAATTAAAAGGCTTTTGTAGGATGGAAAGTGATGAAGATGGGGGAGAGAGGCAGTGTTTTGGGAAGAGTTAGTAGTAAATGGAAGTTCGAAGGAGAGGAAGGCCGGGGAGGGGCAACTTTAACTTGAGTGATGGTTGCAGGACGAGCTACCTAGTTTTAGCGGCACTAGGCCTGGACAGTGCAGGCACGTCATTGGCCACCGTCAAAGAAAAGGTGGGGTCGTTTGTCGCGCTTAGCCGGACATGGCTAGGATCTTCGAGTTGGCCGGTTTCCTGTCCGTCGAAATCGCCATGTCTGAGGGGCGCTAAGGTAGGTCGACTCCAAGCGCCTACTGGAAGGGAACTGGGCGACTGGAGTGGGTGAAAGTGAGAAAATAGAAATAGAACTCGCATCGTCGCCGTTCCACATGATCCACTTGAGAAATACTCCGAGTGCAATGAACGAACTGTCAGTTTCATGAAACCAACGCGGAAACGTATGTAGTAAGGTAGGGTCAGTGCGACGACATGGCAACCTACATGCCCAATGAACGGTGAACAGTGCTGCTAAAATAGTATCGACATGAGTTGACATTGCACCCACACGTGTGCTCGCCCACTGAACACTACCTTACTCCTCCGTACGCACTCCCTTCATGGAAAGTATATACATAGTGGCTGGGGAACTGATAGATATGATACTGCATGATCAGTTTTGTACTTACTTCGCCCCCCCTGGAGGCCGGAGCTGCTCCACCTGCAGTAGTGTGTCCCTTAGCCAAACACCCCCCACAGTTCCTTCACCGCCTCAATTCCACCATCCAGGCCATCGAAATCACGATTATTATCGATTGGCTGGTGGCACAGTTCGGCATTGACGAATCTCGATCAATCTAAGGTATTCATTCATTCATTGGTGACGACTCCGCGGCTTGGTGGCTTGGTGGATTCGCTTCGTTGTGACTCGTTACTTATGGTAGGATTCACTCATGTTACATTCTCCACTGCGCATCATGCCTTCCTGGAATACTTGAAAGACGTCTCGATGAATAGGTGGTGCTTGAACTTGAAAACTTGACAGTGGGACGGATTGATGACCCGCCAGCCCCGATGCATTCGAATCATCGTCTTTTAACGACCCAGAGACAAACATAATCTCCCAATTCCCGGAAACTCCAGGTACTAGACGAGATGCTATCGGTCCCGTAACTCCACTCCTGCATCGTCGTCTTCGGTCCCATCCAATATGCCATGCTGCGTGGACGGCTGGATGGGAGACAGGTAATCTCGAGGGTCGGCGGTATCGGCCGCCATCAGGCCAGGACCTCGCCCTCCAAGCTTCACCCTTCCTCCAGAAATACTATTGACCCTATCCGCGAGCCAATCTGCTGCCCCGTTCATGAAATCCCACAGTTTCTTTTGTCTTTCATCAAGCGCCGGATCATCACGCGAGCTCTCTTGAGCTTCCACTCTGAATTGATATTTGAGGCAGTCCTTGACTGTAACAAGACCCGCTAAACGGCCTCGATACTCGATCAGGATGACCCGTGGACCCATCTTTTTGAAGAGTTCCATGACTGTCTCCAGTGCCAATCGCGGATGGACGGCTAGAGGTGTGGGATCAATGAAACGGCTAAAATCCACTCTTTGTTGGCCAGAGGCTGACTCAATGGCATCAAATGTCACGGGCGGCGCGGCGACTGAAGGTATTTGGACAGCGATCGAGGATGGCTGCGTGAAGAAGCATTTAGCGTTTGGAGATATGTGTCCGTCCTTTTTGGCCCGATTGATGGCATAGCGTAGTTCTGTACGTCCAATGTAGCCAACGAGGATTTTTGAGTTGATGTCTTCGACGACCGGAAAGCCCTGGTACTTGCTTTTGCCCATCACTGTCTCTAGTGCTCGAAGCGTTAAGCCGGAAGAAGGGAGCGATGTGACTTCGCTTGTCATGACTTGCGATACAGGAACACCAAAGGTGTGCTCTTCCTTGTTGTCGAGAAATGGGAATCCGTTAAACCAGATCATTCGATCCGCTATACCACCTTTGCCGAAACGATCGCCGACTGCTTTGGTAACCCCGACAACAATCTGTGTGGATAACGTTAGCTGATTGAATATTTGGGTATTCGCATCTTTGCGTACCATCGTCGGCAAAATGTAAGACAAAGCGCCCGTCAACTCGAACATGATTACTACGACCGATACCGTGATGTGCATAATCCCGCTGAGGGCTGCCCCAGCGCCAAGAAAAGCGTAGGTGCCGGGCGTTATGCATGGCACGTCGGGCTCGCAAGCCGAGAAAAATCTCGAATGAGGAAAAGATTCGTGGAGAGCTTGTACTAGAATGCCAACCATCCTTCCGAAAGAAGCGCCGATCGCCATAGATGGCACGAAGATGCCTGCCGGTACTTTGCAGCCGTACGAGATTATGACAAGAAACGTCCTCATGATTGTTGCAAAAGCTAGCGACAAAGCCATGGTCCAACGATTCTTAGATCTGGTATTGCTCAGCGTCACCAAGTTATTGCCGGAAAGAGCTCTACTTACTCGCATAGGCCATCGTAGTCATGGCCTCCCTCACACTCACGAAACAGAATCTCCATGCTTTCTGTCATGTCGATCCTCAGAAACATATTTGGGTAACATAATATTGCCGTAGCCGCCGCAAGAAGTGTAGCCTCTAAAATCGCATAATTCGAAAGATATTTTTTCCGAAACGCCTGGGCTCGTAGATTCCATTTCATCACAAAGGCTCCGTAGAGACCTCCGAAAACTCCAATGACCATGAAGAAAATTATCTCAAAGAAATGCCATGATCTGTCATATCTTACCTCGAACATGACAAGTTGACCAGTTCGAAACGGATTCATCGCCTTTGCCCGCCGTCAGCAAGATCTTTGAATGGAAACGATCAAGTGGAACCTACCGCTAACATCGCAGTAGCTACCAAAGCACAGAAATAACTCCGCCACATAGTCTTCAGGGGAAAATAAGCAGACATTTCCTGATAGGGTCAGCGCCTCATCCACCCATAGTTTTGCAGAAGTACTACTTACCTCCAGCGAAAATAATACACCGCCAATAGGACTCCCAAACGCCACTGCGACACCTGCTGCAGCACATGCGCTGAGAATCTCACGGGTCTTGGCTGCATTGCGTTTGTATTTGCCGAAGAATTTCGAGATGACATTACCCGTACACACTGCATAGTGAACACTGGGTCCCTCCTTGCCGACAGAAAGACCAGATGCGATGGCAAGAGGAAGAGAGATGGACTTTATGAGTAAAGTCCAAAAACCCAAGAAACCCTTCATTACAAAGCCCGCTATAATGCACTTGATCTCCGATATTCCGGATCCAGCAGCATAGGGAGCAAAGGACTTGACAAGGCTCGCAGAGGTTAAAGCAAAGAGGATCTAAATCGCTATCAGCAATATCTAGACACTATGCGATCGAAAGCCTAACCGAGAAGAGAAAATAGAGAATATAATTAATGGGCCACAATGAGCTCCATCTATGCCATTCCTTGCAGCCTACCATTATCAGCCGATTAGAATCGTGTGTGATACACCTGCCTTACCGTTTTCCGCTCCCCAGCAGCAGAAGTTTTCATTTAGGTAGAAAGCGGTCGTACAGTAACCCAGCTTGACATCGGACAACCATTCCGTAACTATGTTGAGGAAGCCTGCGTTCAAACCAATGGCGGCGCCGACAAGTGTCACGACTATCCATGCTTGCCCAGCATCGTAAGAGTCCTGGAGCTTCCGCCTCCATCCCAACCGTCCATCCCGTTCAAAGAAGCCCGCATTTTCTTGGCGCCTTGCTCTTCTCCTTAATTGTTCCCGTGCCGAATCTTGCACCCAGTCTATCGTAGTAAAGTCCTCATATCGCTTGATCTCCTCGATTTCCTCCGTAAGCTCATGCTCCGTGCTTCCTGCCGCAGCTCCATTCCGCCCCGACTCAGCGCTTGATATTGCCGAAAGCCGTCTTGATATCGCTCTGTCTGCTAGAGAGGGTCGTCGCGGAGGCTGCACGGAGATGGAGGACGCACAAGAGGTCATAACATCAGGTCATCGTAGAGTGTGGGATTTGGAGGCATATCGAGGTACATAAATCAGCCTTGTCAGCCCACAATCCACATGCTCCGGACCGCGGGAGTGGGAGGTGCCGCCGAGCGTAATAAATAACCCGATCAATACTAAAATTACGATTTCGGATTATGGGAAACCTTGAACCCGATTACTGCTTCAGGATTGTTCACGAAGAACGTAGAACTGTCCATTTACGGGTAGCCCTTCAAGCGTAGCCTAGCCGCCGTTCACCGTATGTCTCGATCTCCTGTCGACTCCGTGACATTGTATGCATCACACCATGGACTCTGCTTACCCTATCCCAGTAGTAGTGCAGACAGAGAACGCGGCTCCTAGATCAGCATTTACGCGATTCCAAGTCGCCAAAAGCGACTTTACTCCAGCGATTGCAGAAGACACCGTTCCATCGGAGTTATTCAGCACATTCAAGGTGCAAATCGGCCCACCACATCCCTCTGAGGCCAGGACCGTGGTCCGTTCGACTGTCGGAATGCCTTACAATAACACAGCTATACCGCCTCCGGAAGAGATTACAGGCTCAGCATCACTACCTCGTACGGGCTTCTGCCATCCATTAAGGTTATGTCAAGCTGATCCATTATTCCATAGTGGCTCGAGTAAAACGAATTCTACACCTGGACGAAGAGATCAATCAATGTTCGAACAACGCGGCTTTTGTGATCACTGTAGCAACAGTATGTTGAAAAAGCCTTTGCAGTTAGGACGGAGCTAGGGTCTAAACGCAAATTAGGAGATGTTCATACGGTATCTCGCTGAGCAAGCATTGAACGTTGTCAAGACAGAAAGAAAGCCTCGGAGGAACATCCAATACAAAGACTTGGGTATGGTCCGTTGGATAGCTTGTTGTAGATGCTGCTGACACTGATTACCTAAAGCAAACGCTGTTGCCCGCATCGACAACCTTGAATTCCTTTCCGACGTTATCCCTCGAACCACAACTTATAAAGAGTACAAGGAAAAGAAAGCGAAGGCTACTAGAGGAAGCGAGCCTTTACCGAATGGTCAGACAACTTTAGATGTCAGACATTCGCTACCTACGCGTCCGGCCGGTCCTATCATTAGGAGCCAAGAGGGCATGACGGACGAAAGCAAAATCTCGCCAGACGAGACGATTGATGAGCAAGGTCCGGAGGATCCTCGTTCCCATTTACCTACTACCAATGGCCAACTTGTCTTTGAGCACTATGAACCGCCCAATGGCAGCGCTCGGAAAGATGATTCTGGCGATGTCGAGATGGGATGATGCTGTATTCTTGTTTGCTTAAAATAGTCATCAGCATGGCGTTATAGGGACTGTTGGCGATCATGTCCATATCAGGCGCTGGGTCTCACAGTGTCAGGTTTCTTCCAGGCATGTTTAGGGGAGCACTGGTGGAGCCCGGCAGTCGAGGCGTCGATTTGAGGTTCTGAGCTACCTTTGCTAAATATGGTGCTATCCTATACACTGCGGATTTCCCACGGTGCAACAGCGTATCATGAGGGACAGTCCACTGTGCAAAATATTTTCTATAGCTAGGTAGCCTCTGAATGCATGGAGTGCTACATCCGTACTATCGTATTCGTATCAATGAGATTAAAGATTACACTAGTACAAAACATTAGCTCCATCTTCACCCTCACCCTCATCACCACTGTTTTTTCCGTCCATGCGCGCACCCATGTCCACCACCAGAATGAAGCCCCTCACCTCTACCGCCAGCACAATGCTCCGCCTCTGCCCGCGGCAGCGCTTGCCTGCTCTTCCACTCACAAGTCTCTCCGGGCAACGGCGAACCAAAGCCGACATGATCCAAACAGCAGCTGGAGAATACGATCGAACTTCCACCTCGCACATCAGTCCGTTCGCAAACCAGGGGGCCGCGCCTTCAACCAAGATCCCAAGTTTCGCGAAATATATGAGTAAGAAAGGGGAGACGAGCAATAAGACGTTTCAGTATTTCATGGTGGGGACCATGGGGTTGTTGGCAGCGGCGGGGGCGAAGGCAACGGTGCAGGGTGAGCAATTGGATTGAGGGCAATTCAGCTGTGCTCCCTGGACAGGCTTTGTTCTGGAAAGGATACGCAATGGCTGACACACGTCACATTCAGACTTCCTCGTGAACATGTCCGCCTCTGCCGACGTCCTCGCCCAAGCCAAAGTCGAAGTCGACCTTGCCGCCATTCCTTTAGGAAAGAACGTAAGTCAATCTTTTCACGTCCTCTCCTTTTCCGCAAGATGTCCCACTAACACGAACTACTATAGGTCATTATAAAATGGCGAGGCAAGCCTGTCTTTATCCGCCACCGCACGGAAAGTGAAATTAAGGATGCTGAAAACACAAAATGGGAGGGCCTGCGAGATCCCCAGTCGGATTCGGATCGCGTGCAAAAGCCTGAATGGTTGATCATGTTGGGTGTGTCCCCCCTCCATTCAAACATCGGAAAGCCAACGTCAAAGAGAAGCTAATCCATACACACAGGCGTCTGCACACACCTCGGCTGTGTCCCCATCGGCGAATCTGGCGACTTTGGAGGATGGTTCTGCCCCTGCCACGGCTCCCACTATGACATCTCAGGTAGAGCGCGAAAGGGTCCGGCACCGCTAAATCTGGAAATCCCGCAGTATAGTTTTCTTGAGGATAACATGGTTACTATTGGATGAGGGGGGCGGCGGTTGTGGGGTGGGTATGTGTACGAGAGCGAGCGAGCGAGCGGTCTTCTGGGTTCACCGAATTGTAGTATAGAACCTTGCAATTTCTAGACGTGAAAGATCAGCATATTTCCGTTTTGTATTTCTGGAATCTTGTTTCATCGAGTTTACACCGTTCAATACATTACAGAGAGAGAGAAGCATCATACATGGTAAAGGATCATTTTTTCCCAATTCAAACTTTTCATATCTCATACATGCTTTACTCGCCCACTTCAAGAACTGCTCCATTCCACAACAAGAGACCATTCCCTAGCCGGACAACAATTCCCCAGCCGTTGGATCCAAACCCTCTAGCACCGGTGCACTCTTCCTCCTCCAAAAGTGTCTCGCTTCCTCGCTACTAACACCCAACCCCCCCAGAAATCTCGCGCATGCACCAAAGAATCCCCCCCACTCTCCTCTAGTCAGTCCCCTTTTTCTTCTTCTCTCACCTCCCCATTCCCCCTCCTCTACCGAACCTTCAACTTTTTTTTCAAAGACCACAGTACTGCTTCGAATTTTCTCGTCGGGGGGTTGTGTGTTGCGGATGAGAATGGGGTGTGCGCGTGCATGCTGTGAGGGGTGTGAACGGTGGGGGAAGGGGGGAGAGGGGGGGGGAGGAAAGGAGGTGGATGGTTTTGGTACGGGATTGAGAGAGAGTGAGAGGGCGTGGAAATGACAAGGGATGGAATGGGGGATGGCGTATTCTCCTTGGGGAAGGGGGGGGGGGGGTGGCTGAGTTTAGGAAAAGGTGGAGGAACTTACGGTGCGGAAGATGGGGGTATTGAGGGCTGGAGAACAAAAGGGCGAGAGAGTATGTATACTGGAAAGTTTCTTGGACCGCCGGTTTTAAAACGTTCTTCTGTTTGACTGGGAAGCGATGCGGAAGATGTGGACAATTAGCAGATCAAAGAATGGCTGTTCTAGACCCTTTCCTGATTTATTCGTTGCGAAATCACTGAAGTGATAGGTGGAGCGTGTGTTTCATCGTGCTTTCCATTGGATTTTCTACCTATGTACAAGAAATTTAAAATGCCGATGCTAAATGCGACCCAGAATCCCCTTGACTGTTTATGCGCTAGGATATTTCTATGCATATTCTATGCCCATATCCACATAATAAATACATTCTCTTACTCATTTTTCTGTTCCGCCTGCTTCTTCTTCTGCTTCTCGGACATCTTTTTCATGAAAACGCAACAAAACGGAAACAATGCCTTATTGATCGCGCACCAAGCGAACAAGACCCCAAAGTTAAGACCTATCCTCGAATGTAAATCAAAAAGTGTGGATCGAGACACTTCGACGACTGGAGTTTTTCTGTAGTCTGCGTAACCAATGGGCCTATCATAGGTTTTATCCCTGTATAAGGTGGCAGTCGGCCGTCGAAGTCCACAACGATAACGTTTAAAGAGGACGTATTCTGCGGGACGTGGAAGAGCACAGCCCAATACATTGACAATACCGCCAGAATAAACGCGGAGAGTATCAGGACTGCGAAAAGTTATCAGCTGCTGGAGGGAATGGCTCAACTAATCACCCTTTACTGACCAGTTCTCGCCCAAAGCCCAAACACTTGAAGCCTGACTTTGTTCATGATCTTGTCCCAGAAGCCTGCAGGTTTTGGTGGGCCGGTGTCTTTGCCCTTCTCTCCCCCATCAACTGGCCTCTCGTCGTTTGTTGAATCATCATTGTTGCTGTGACTCTCTGCGGCTTCCGGCTTTTCATCACCAGTCACGTCCTCGTTGCTACTTTATTAATCTCTGAGTGTACCTGAATCTGGGGATGTTTCAGGCTTCTTTTCAAAGAAGCCGGTGCGAGGGTCTTAGACCACAGTACAGAGCGCCATTGTAGTAGCTAGAGCAATGAACAAAGTATAGGAGCTGTTCAGGAAGCGTGGCGCGACTATTGTCTATATGATAAAACTCTGCAGGACGCCGAGACCAGCAAAGAAAAGAACATAGAACCATCATCATGGCAATATCAAAGTACGCAAGACAGCTCTTCTCGTCTTACTGCCGCCCATAGAGAAGTTGATAATGGTAATGTCAAGCAACTGTCGTAAATCTCGGCTTAAAGCACTAAATGCCGACTAACCGGCTCCCGTTGGCGGCTGGCAAACCTTAACGCGACCTTTTGCATCATCGCAGCATGCCATTTCAGGAATCCCATCCCCCTGTAAATCCGATGGAAACGGAGATAAACGCTCTTCCTTCGCATTCGCAGTCGCCATCAAACCTCTACATAGAACTCTGAGAAGGATGCGGCAGCTGGGAACGCCTCTTCGCTACTAGCTCGTCGTGGTTCATCTATTTGCCCGTAGAGTGGTTTGGGATACGCTATGCATGACAACCTGAGGGAATACCGCGGCGAAAGAGAAATCCAAGATTAGATTCCCAAGCTGTACTCTACGACTCGCAGCTACCGCAGCCCAAGGTCTACTACATGAATCATAAAGTAATGCAGCCTGCTTGTCATAACAACGCCGTATGACAAAACCGCACCGAACGCCCGGATTCCCCTGTTAAAAGTGCCGCTGGGTATGATCAATTGAAATCGGCAGCATACGAAAAGCCTCTAAAGCATTCTTGCATTTCCTGCGTGAGGACTATATGATAGCGTTAGCGATGATTCGACCACCTCATCCCGTTTGGCATGACTCACCAGACTGCACAGGTGTAAGTACAGGTGTAACACTGGTAAATTCCGAATCGAAATTGCTCGTGTCGGTAGGGTTGGTGATGGTAGGCATGAACGGCGGGGTTACTTTCTTGTCTCGGATGTCGTCCCAATTGATGTTCCGGAAGAATGCATGGCTCATGATCTCCTGTGCATCGGTAGGTCCGGAGCCTAATCTCAGTTCAGGCTCCCTCATAAGCAACTTCTGGAGGACTGACACCGAGTCTCGAGGCATATGGATTGGGTAGAGTGGTTCATCGGCCAGAATCGCATCGTAGATTTCGTCTTCATCTTCACCACGGAATGGCGACTGTTGAAGCAACATCTGGTATATTAGGACCCCAAAAGCCCACCAGTCCACAGCTCGACTGTACTTCTTGTCGAGTAGGATCTGAATGGTGTTAGAGAGAAAGCTGGCAGATCAAAGAGTAAGGATATACCTCAGGCGCCATAAACTCAGGCGTACCACAGAAGGTGCTCGTACTAGATCCATACCACATCTCCTCTTTACACAGTCCGTAATCAGCAACTTTGATGTGTCCGTCTAATGTGAGCATGATGTTATCGAGTTTGAGGTCCCGGTAGATGACACCATTCTCGTGGAAGTACTTCAGGGCCAGGCAAACCTCAGCAGCATAAAACCTGGTAAAGTCAATACGAACCTAGCTCAGAGATAGATCTCTTGAACTCACTGTGCGCGTTTGCTGCCGAACTGTCCACGTTGGATATGTAGCATGAGATCTCCACCGCTGATGTACTCCATCACAAAGTAGACCCGCGTCTCTGTCTGGAAACACGCATGTAGATTCAAAAGAAACGGATGACGCTCTTTGTTCGCAATCAAAAAGACTCTCTTTTCGGATTTTGTACTCTCGACCTCATCATTCTCAATGATAAACTCTTTCTTAAGTACTTTGATCGCGTACAGCTTTTTGGTAGCCTTAGTCTCGGCCAACATCACTTTACCGAAGTTACCCTTGCCGAGTACAGCCAGAAAATTAAAATGCTCGAGACCAATCCGCGCCCTGCCCCCGCCCTGAGAAGACGTGGAGTCCCGAGGGTCAGGTTGCTGCTTCACAAGAGGCAGGTTTTGTTGCGCTTGATCAGCCTCGGGATAACTCGACCGTGGAGGTTGAGATTGCGGGAGTGGAGTAGCAGCTGTTTGGGGAGGATAGCCGCCATACCCAGCATAGTCTTTTGGATTATATGTAGGTTGCTGAGGTTGTTGAACTTGAGACAATGGGGCTTGTGGAGGTTGTACCCCAGTCGCAGGGTGCATATCCATGTAGCCACCCGAACCGCGTTGCCCAGATAGCGTGCTATAATCTGTGGCAGGGGTTGTAGATGATCGATTGTAGGGCGGGAGCTTGGGCGATGACGTCCTTTTGTCGGCACCACCCAAAGCCGCTGCTGCAGCATCCCTAGCCTCTTGCGATGATGATGTTCGGGCACCCATATCAGGTCGTCCAGGCAGAGGATAAGCTTGATTATTACCGTACGCAGCAATCTTTGCAGCGTCGAGCGCAGGCGATGTCCCTGCATACTGCTGCGTCGAGGAAGGTTGTCCATACACTTCTCCTTGGCCGTGCAATCGACGCGGGTCGGTCACAGGAGGAGCCCCTATTTCTTCCTTGGGTGGAGGCCTATATGAAGGTTGTGGTGGTGGGGTGGGACGTCCAGAACTCGGTCGCAGTGTCTTACCAGTCAAACTTGTAGATTTGTTGTACCGCCCTTGGGTCAATTTGGTCTCTCGAGTAACAGTAAGTATTTGATTAGCCACTTCCATTGACATGCCACAAAAGTCGGGCACGAGGTGAGCGCACTGCGCGTGGCAACTAAGACTACATTCTGAGACTGACATCAGCATAAAATGATTTTTCGCGTCTGGATATACTAACCTGAACATTTTCTGCAATTCTTTCTCCCGAGGGGGAGTAGGTAACCGCAATGACAACACCAATTGGCGCCCATATTCGAGAAACCCTCGAAACGATGTGGGATACGGTGGTTCAACTTCTCCTCGTCGGGATCTGTTTCCGCATTCGATTTGCTGATGCACTTTGTGACAACCTTTGGGTAGCACTTTTTATGACATGTGTATTTACAATCCTCGCATTGCATGCCGGCAGAATACTTCAGAAAGTCTCCGCAGAGAGCACAACGCATTATATTATAGAACTGCTGCAAAACGAACTTATGCCCGTATAGTTCGTGGACTTCTTCTTTGCGCTGACGTATGGCACCTTTGCGGTTTAGACCAATGTCAAAGGGTCTCCGATTTGTTATTTGTTTCGCTGCCAGGAGTCAGTGATTCAAGTCACCAGATGGAGAATAGGGGTATATTACTAAAGCTCATCGTAAGATAAATCCTTCCAACAGGCTCTAGAGCAAACCAAGCATTGATGGCCGCAGCTTTTGAAGAGTCCTGATTAGGAGCATTTGACGAGGCCTGAGTTGATCCTCTCGAGCTTCGGTCTTGAGCTGCATTATTGATGGATGAATATGCAGATTCTTGACGAGCATGACTAGCCCCATCGTCCATTCTATCCGCAGTAACCCATTGAGAGTTTCCTATTTCCATCTCAATTTTTTTCCGCCTCATCTCCTCCGCAATGTCTGAGATCCGAATCCATAGCATACCTACGGGTGTTGGTTGCGCTCCAGATTTATCGTAAACGGTAAGTTCAATCTCGTTTGCTTTCTCGATATCGACATGTAGAGACTCATCGGTCCACTTGTCCGTCCTTGTAGCTTTTGTTTTGCCCTTTACTGAATCTTCAACTTTTAATGTCACGAAGGTTTCTGGTCCTCTCGCGAATCTTCCAGTTGCCGCGTGGTCTACATCTTTGACCGCATGGATCGTCATAGAGAGACTACCTGTTAACGGTTTCCGCATGTTGGGAGAATTCAAACTATCATCTAGTATAATCATTATCATTGCTCATGTAATGTATTTTCAATTTAGCGGGATCAAGACTTACCGTCCGGGGCGTCGGCGGTGCTCTCCATATCTACATGTAGATCTTCATAACGTTTCAGGGCCTGCCTCAGCAGTTGTATCTTCTGATTACTCTCTACCCGTCTTGACTCTGCGTCTGCCCTGCTTCTTCTGTCCCCTTCATCCTGGTAGAGCCGAACCATCTTCTCTACGCCATCTTTGTATTGTTTCTCCACATTTAATTTAAACTCCAGTTGAGAGAGCATAAGTTGTATCCGAGGGCCCAGATACGGTGTATCGTATTTAATCAAATCTGTAAACCTATCAGCCTCCCTCTTCGTTACTCCATTGATGTTGACTGACCGAGCTTGCTATAATTTGCGCGAGGCTTTGGCACCGTCGATCCTGGGGCAGGGGGCCCAAAGGGAGCCCTCGGTGGCATCATCCCATGACCTCCTGCTAAATTACTCGTATACCCGCCTGGCCCAGGGTCTCCGTAGTCGCCGGGCTCGGTATCGTAGCCTGCCCGATCTTGCCTTGGGGGTTGTCTCGAGCCTCCATCACGTTGTGTATCCTGATAGCCCCTTTGCTGAGACAAGGCGCTTCCATGTGCTGGGGGTTGCGGTCCTCCACTACGCGCTGAATCTTGGCCTGACCTCCGCAACTGTAATTCTCTCATTCGCTCTTCAAGATACTCAATACCCTTTCGCGCCTCACGAACCTGGGAATCCAGGCTTGCTTGTACTTGTGGATTAGAGGACTGGCGCATCGCATTCGCTGCATTGATAATGACCTTCTCCCTCTCGATCTTCCTATACACCTGGTTGATGAGATCATCGTCGTTCATCTTCGTGAATCGACGGCCACGCAGCCGTGCCAGCAAAGAAGAATGACTATCCTATAATCAACAGTCTCGTAGATATCACTCTACCCGGATTTGTGGCATGTAAGAGACTTGCACGAGCCTGAACGTTGACTGTAGGTTTCAGGGGTCTTCTCAGCGGTTGTAAGTCTCTAGTCGTCAATGTTCTTGCTTTACTCAGCGGGAGGTTTCCCGTTGATAACAATGATGTCGCACACTAACACTATTGCCCACGCCACTGCCTCCATTCAATCCGGCCAGCTGTTTGACAGACGTAGCCAACAACGATAGAGGCAGAACCGTGACGAGTTGGTCGACGTTGTCCAAAGCAAATGAATGTCGATAGGCCTCGCTCAACCCGTGCGGTCAAGTCTCTGATCGACGTTTAGTTGGGGCATCAAGCCAAGGCCCGAATACGTAATCGCGGGTAAATTATCCGCTTACAGTTCTGCCCGATCTCAACGCCTTGATACCTTGATGCCTTGGGTGCCTAAGACTTCACTTATCTCTCGATCGAGAGAAATTCGGTTGAGACAAGAAAGATCCTGTAGGCGACTGCCAAGTCTTGAATTCGGTTCCGAGATATCAGCCTTCATGTTTTAAGAGTACAGGCACCAAACATCTTCGCGTTCGGTGGAGGCTCTTGGAGGTGACTTCCTGTTTCATGATTATACGCTCCGTTTTTTGTTCATGTCATAGAGTGTTTATCATAAAGGCCGTTTTCTATAAAGTGATGTCCTTGGACCTTGAAATCCTCGACGACGAGATGCACACTCATCAGATTACGCTAAATCAAGGTATAATTTATTGAAGCTCATCTACGGAAGTAGTAGTCCAGGTTTTGCAGCAAAATTGCCGTTCTCGGTGTCCTCGTTTTCACGGCAAGATTTGGGGAAGGTTCTAATTTTGTTGCGGAAACATGTGTCAGCGTCCACAACCATTTTACATCATGGTTGATTGATTTTCAACTGTGCCAAACATCTGTTACATCGGCATTCTTTTCATTTCTTCCAAAGTCCAGAAATTGCGCATGTTCTCAGCTTTGAGCTGGTTTTCTTCGTCGGAAAGGTGGGCCCAGAGAACCTCTCCAAAGCCGTCCATTATCCTCTTCATTTCCTCCAATCTCAGCTCCCGTTCTCCAGTTGTACAGTCCTCCAGATATGCCTGAAGTTTTTCTAACCCTTCATGAATCAGCTTGTGCTGCGTGAGCAGTTCAAGTTCTTTACGGAATGCGGGCATTTTCATTGCAAGCACCGGGAAGATATGTTGCTCTTCTATCGAATGATGGATATGTAGATGATGGCAAAACTGCATTCCAGTGGCGAGGTACTGTCGCAGAGATATGTTGCCAGGTCTTTTCCCGGTCTCACAGGCGGAGTAAAGCACCTTCCAAGACTGTCGGAAGTTACTATGCTTCCCACTTCATTAGCCCGCAGGCAACAATTACTGAGCCAGGGAGAATACGAAGTATTCCATGTGTTCCGCCATACTGTTATAAACCCGGTAATCTTTCACGGATAGCTTGGGAGATGGCTGCTCCGAGGGCTTTGAATCTCCTTCTGCCATAGTGGATTGGTGAAAGCGACCTCGTAGCTGTTAATGCTGGAATGGAAGGATTGTTCGGTAAGATCTCAGTCGTACGTGCGGTAAAAGTATGCAAGTACAATAATGATAGTCAAGACTCAAAGACTCCACAAGTCAGGTCAGCTTTACACCGAGGTAACGCGCTATCGATTAGCGTGGTATTGCTTAGTCAAAACGATGTTGCGATACGAGAGTACTTAACGGGGTTAGTGTGACACGCCTGAGAACCTGAGGCAATACTCGTAGTTGAAGAGAGTACCTTAATTTTGAGATCTAAGAGAAGAGGATTCTCACTTAGGTACAGAGGCGCTCGTAGGCCTTGGCGGTACGGTGTCGTACCTATCTATATTCGCTCTCGGGACAGTAGCATCCAAATGCGGAGCCTGGTGCTCCGCAAACCAATCTGTACCACAGTACTCCCTGTCCTCGTTCAAGGAGCTGGGGGACTGGTTACAGCGTCGCCAGGCGGTCATTGATCCTCAACAACCTTACCACGTATGTAAGGTACTTACTTGCCTGAGATACTCCTCACGTCCTTTGGCCGTCATCTTCAACAAGTCGAGAATGTCTCAATTGTGTCGGTACATCGGCACCAGTAGGATGATGCGGAGGATCTACGTACTTAATTGCTTCCGCATGCATATCGGTACCCCACAAAACGGGTACCTCTTTCCGTGTCTTTCGCCATCCCGGTTGGTCTATTCGTCGATCGATAACAATCTGTAGCCTGCAGGTTGGAGAATCAACTTAAGGATGCGGGGAAGAAGCTGTATCCCCCTCTTTGTACGGAGTACCAGGTCGATTCTGGCTTAGCATAGTTTGTATTCTTTGATATATCATCCAAATAATGGAGGAAGCCGTAGAATATTCTACGCTTTCTACGCTTTCTACGCGCGAAATGAGGGGAAGATCCTCTCAGTCTTTTCCCTTTATTTGACACTTTTACCGGTCTCTGCATAAAGTGTGAAATGTCAGCTGTCTGCTTAATATAAATGTAGCCATCTCCCCTCCTCTACCAGCCATCAGCAACCATGGCGAATTTCAAAACTTTCTTTGCCCTTCTTGTGTCGTATTTCATATCACAAACGGTGGGCCTCGCAACCGGAGGTAGACCGGGGCAGCTAATTCAGCCGTACAAGCGAGCACCTCTGCAAGACATTGTGACATGGGACGAGCATTCTATCTTCGTGCGTGGAGAGCGCGTGTTGTTTTTCTCTGGGGAATACCATCCTTTCCGGCTACCTGTCCCAAGCCTGTGGCTTGATGTCTTCCAGAAAATAAAGGCACTTGGCTACAGTGGTGTATCGTTTTATGTCGATTGGGCTTTGCTGGAAGGAAAGCAAGGGAACTTTACTGCTGAAGGCGTCTTTGCCTTGGAGCCGTTTTTCGAAGCAGCTAGCGAAGCTGGTATCTATCTTCTGGCGGTATGTAATTGTTTGGAATTGAATATAAATATGGGCTAACCCTGCTGAAGCGTCCTGGACCTTACATCAATGCCGAAGTTTCGGGTGGAGGATATCCAGGTCCGTTACTTGAAGGCTATCAATGAAATGGAAACTGACCAAATATTAGGCTGGTTACAGCGTACTAAAGAGGTGCTAAGGACCCCAGACTATATCAAGTACACAGAAAAGTAGTGCAGCAACATTCAGTCCCTGTGTATCGAAGCTAAAAAAGCCCATCGCAGCTACGTGAAGAACGTTGGAGCTATCATTGCAAAAGCTCAGATCACCAATGGCGGTCCTGTGATTCTTGTTCAGCCAGAAAATGAATACACCCAGGCTACCAGCAGTGTGAAACCATTCCCCAATAAGCAATATTTCAAAACAGTTGAAGATCAATTGAGGGCCGCCGGTATTATCGTCCCCTTCATCAGCAACGACGCCGCACCAAAAGGATATTTTGTTCCCGGTAGCGGCGTTGGCGCTGTAGATATTTGTGAGTATACTCAATACCCGATCTCCATGGAATAGTGACTAATTTGGTTTGGCTAGATGGCCATGACGGGTATCCCTTAGGGTTTGACTGCGCCAACCCAACTACGTGGCCGAATGGACAGCTGCCTACTAATTACCGCACGCTGCACTTAAAGCAGAGCCCATCAACGCCCTACTCGATTGTAGAATTCCAAGGTGGTTCCTTCGACCCATGGGGAGGTCCGGGATTTGGCAAGTGCCAAATCTTGCTGAACTCAGAGTTTGAGCGAGTGTTCTATAAGAACGATTACAGCTTCGGAGTTACTATCTTCAATATCTACATGACCTACGGAGGGACCAATTGGGGCAACCTTGGACACCCCGGCGGCTACACAAGTTACGATTACGCCGCTGTTATTGCTGAAGACCGCACGGTATCACGTGAGAAATATAGCGAGGCCAAATTAGAGGCAACCTTTTTGAGAAGCTCGCCTGCATATTTGACGGCAACCCCCGGGCAGTTGACCACTACAAGCTTTACTAATAATCCTGCGATTGCCGTTACCCCCGTGGTTGGAAATGAAACTACCTTTTATATTATCCGGCATTCTGCCTACAACACCTTTGATTCAACTAGTTACACCCTGACTGTGCCGACTTCACAAGGTACTGTGAAGATCCCTCAATTGAGCTCCACCCTGACGCTGAACGGACGCGACTCCAAGATCCATGTTACGGACTACGATATTGGACTCAAGGACACGAAATTACTATACTCGTCGGCAGAGATCTTTACTTGGTATGTCGTACCATCCGAACCGGCAAACATTCGATGCAGTAAGTGGTCTCATTCGTACAAGATTGCTAATTAGGTGTGTCTAGGAAAAATTACGGTGGAAAAACTGTTCTCATCCTGTACGGAGGTCCCGGCGAGACTCACGAGGCAGCTTTCACAGGCTGCAAGAGATCGACAGTTATCGAAGGATGTGATGTTCAAAGCCAGGAGAAGAACGGCTCCTTGGTACTCAATTGGGCTGTTACACACGCCCGTAAGATCGTGAATATTGATGAGAACCTTACGGTTTACATGTTGAGTATGTTGCACTCGTGCTGAGTTGATATGGACAGGCTGACATGGGTTCTCAAGATCGTAACGACGCTTACAATTACTGGGTGCTCGATCTTCCAAGCAAAGCTCCCACCGACCGATTCGCCAGCCCTTCAGCTACCTCGGCCATTGTAAAAGCAGGCTATCTGATGCGTACTGCAGTGATCCACGGTGAAACATTAGTACTGGTTGGAGACTTGAATGCCACTACTACCATAGAAGTCGTCGGGAACCCTGGTTGCTCCCAGCTCGAATTCAATGGGAAAAGGATCTCTTCTGGTCAAGAAGAGAAAAAGGTCCTTTCTGGAACTGTGAAATACCACGTATCAGGCGCCAAAATACCCTCTCTTGCAAATCTCGACTGGAAGTATATCGACAGTCTTCCTGAGATTCAATCTAGCTACGACGACTCAGCTTGGGTATCGGCGAATCTAAAATCGACGAATAACCCACGGGCTCTCACTACCCCTACTAGCCTCTATGCAAGCGACTATGGCTTCAACACCGGAAACCTCCTTTTCAGGGGCCATTTCACTGCTACTGGTGCCGAGAAGACCTTCTCGTTGGAGACCCAAGGTGGTTCAGCATTCGGAGCCTCCGTCTGGCTTGATTCCACGTTTGTTGGCTCATGGCCCGGAATTGACAAAGACGGAAACTACAACTCAACATTCACTCTCCCCAACCTCAAAACAGGCCAGAAGTGCGTTCTTACAGTCCTGATCGACGACATGGGCAATAACGAAGACTTCACCGTTGGTACCGATGACGCCAAACAACCCCGAGGAATCCTAGCATACAACCTCGACGGACACGCTCAATCCGACATCTCCTGGAAAATCACTGGCAATCTCGGTGGGGAAGACTACCGCGACCACGTTAGAGGGCCCCTGAACGAAGGCGGTCTCTACGCCGAACGCCAGGGCTACCACCTCCCAAGGCCCCCAACTGGAAATTGGAAGGGCGGTAAGCCAACAGATGGTATCACAAAGGCTGGAGTTGCCTTCTACACTGCCGAGTTCAAACTGGATATGCCAGACGGCTACGACATCCCCTTGGCATTCAACTTTGCTAACACGACAATGCCCGTGCCCGATTACCGCGTCCAGCTTTATGTTAATGGATATCAGTTTGGGAAATATGGTAAGCTTTCCTTTACCCCAGCCTTACTCTGTCCCTCTCTTACAAGTTCATCGTTAATAAACCCTAGTCAACAACATCGGTCCCCAAAAGTCTTTCCCCGTTCCCGAAGGTATTCTCAACTATCAAGGTAACAACTGGATCGCTATATCCCTATGGGCGCTTGATGCGAAGGGCGCAAAGGTCGAGGACATGCAGCTAGTGAAGACGGCGGAGATCATGACGGGCTATGGAAGGGTGGCGAACAGCCCTATGCCGTCTTATGAGAAGAGAGTGGGGGCGTATTGAGCGTCTTCGGGGGTAGAGATAGTGGCTGGTAGGTCTAACATTAATGGTTAGATAGATTGGATAGCCAGCAATCGATATTATCCGAACTGGTCAACGTTGATCTCTTTCTTCCCTGGTCATCCTCCCCACGTTTGTTCTGCGGCTGCGCTTGGGGGGACCTAGAACCTCGTTTGCGCACACTGCCGGTATCTCCAACTTCGATGCTTCTTCAAAACTTGGCATCCAGTTGAAAATACGCTTCATCGTTGTCAGTCCGTGGCCGAGCTGCTCCTCTTTACCCACACATCCCCCCCCTGTGATATGGTTAGCAAATAGACATTGAAATCCAAATCTTCCTAACCTTGCCATCTTCCTTGTTTTTCATATCACTATCCCCAATTCCTGCTCAAAGCTTTTCGCATTGCGACAAGAAAAATAACAAGGCATGTCGATAAATTTTATGAGAATTCTTACTCGCCGATGTTATTCTCGTTCTCTAAAAGGTGCTAACGAAGATCGAAGAAGCAAGAACAGGAAGGAGCGGAGCGGATGATATTCTCTGGGCAAAGAGAAAGAGAGAGGAAGCAGGGAAGTTGGTGGGGGGGGAGGGTGGAGATAGGGGAAGGAGTGAATGGTCGTTGGGAGGACGTTGTAGCGCCAGTTGTTGTAGACGATATCTCGGCTGTACTTGGGGTGTTCCACATGTTGTCACTGCGGGTGTTTACAGCAGCGGTAAATAGCGTGCTTGGTGCTATCAACATTGCGTTCGTAACTCATGGAATTTCTCCGATGTCGGATGCGGAGGTTCAGTTGAGATGTAGAGGGAGGTATATGTGTAAGAAAAGGAGGTGTACCAAAGAAGCTTCCCAAAAAAAGGTTCCTGCTGGTGTTGTGACTCGAACACCAGACCTTCTCACCAAAAAAGGCAAAAAGCTCGGACCGGTGTCAGTCTTCCGAAAACCTCGACTTGAGAAGTTTTACTTTGTGTTGTGACATTGACCCTAGTGTAATGGCTGGTCGCATTCAAGTAACCGCATACCACTGCACCATAGGTTCTAGCCATGGTATATGAGTAGTTCTTGAAGTATATAACCCACATAACCATCGAAACCTGGTTTTGCGGATTCTGATGGGCCACCCCTCGGCGACTTCTGGGATCGTTTTGGCTCTCGCATTCGGTCGTTACTTCCTTGATCTTCCTAAATTGTCGGTATACCTAGCGGCAACTCCACGAATATCGTGGGATCTCCACTTATTCAGCGCGGCGCCAAGCGGACCGGCATGAATGAGAATGCTGGGGAGTCGCCAGCTGCCCTCAGCTTAGTTGACAATGAGGCCGCTGCCATTATCTGCGTGGCCACAGACACCAGTCGTTACCAGTTGGTATACAGGGTGGTTTATTTTCGCATATTTTTATTCAATTTTGGATTAAGCATAACTTCGACATATCGAAATGACTGATTAGACTTACTAACATGGTGGAAATATATGGCTAGCAAATTGATTTAAATCTGACAAAAGGGATATTTCGAAAAAGCTGCATATGAAAATGGGTCAATCTTTACTCAACGTCTATTCTTCTAGTCGTCCTGGTTGTTGCTGTTTATCAACATTCAACCCCCACTCGTGCGGTGTCCCTTCTACAACGCTATCCTCTAGTATTTTAGCACATGAGGCCATATTAAGGCAGCAGAGTCTTGCTTGTTTTGCTGCATCCTTGATATCCAACCTGAGTGGCTCTCTTCGTAGTCTCCCCCAGCATTACGCAGTCTTCGGACTATGTCCATCGCAATAGATTAGCACTACTTCACCACAGCTGAGCTTAAACATCATGTCCAGGAGCACTTTGCCATTTTGATAATGATTCGCGGCACTACCATCTTACTGGAAGTTTCTTCCGTGGACGATGGTACTACGCTACCCGTACCAACTTAGACGCTCGCGTAAGGCGTCAATGAGCTACCCCTGCCAGCTCGAGAAGCTGTCCCATGGACCATGCTTCACATAAGGAAACTGCCTGCAGCTTCATCTTGTAGCTAAATGGTTCGCTTTAGAGCAATGGATCTGTACCGCAAGGCCAATGAAGTGGCCAGTGATAGCAAGCATACACGATGGCTCTCGCCTCTTCTGCTCCTTGCAGATTCCGGCCTTTGTGCGCTCATAGTATGGAAGATCCCATGTGAGTTGCCTTTGTGGAAACATCGCCAGACTAAGAACCTATACAAGGACCCGGAGCTCACCCTGTGCAGATACCGAGATCGACTGGCTTGCCTACATGCAACAGATCTCGCAATACCGTGACGGAGAGCGCGATTACACCTTGATTAAGGGGGCCACTGGTCCATTGGTCTACCCAGCTGCACATGTGTACATCTACAACTTGCTTTATTTTCTCACAGATGGGGGCAAGAACATTCTGCTGGCGCAAGTCATCTTTGGAGGGGTTTACCTAAGCGTGCTGGGTGTGGTCATGGCTTGTTACAGAATGGCGAAAGTATTGCTCGTCCGCCGCCTTTCAGCTCGCAATTGCTAACGGAATTGATCAATAGGCGCCTCCTTATCTCTTTCCGCTCCTCATCCTCTCAAAGCGTCTCCATAGCATCTTCCTTCTCCGGCTATTCAACGACTGCTTTGCAGTTGGGATGCTGTTCATAGCCATCTACGCATATCAAAAACGGATTTGGACAGTCGGCAGTGTTGCGTACTCTTTTGGTGTGGGAATCAAAATGAGTCTACTCTTAGCCGCACCGGCTGTGGGCATTGTACTGTTACAGGCTCTGCCCTTGCGGCGAGCAGTGAATGCAGCTTTCCTTATGGGGCAGGTGCAGGTACGGAGAAACTACGTACAAAAGGGTTCCAATCTAATATCAAGTCTTCTAGTTCATCATTGCACTTCCATTCATACCAGCCAATGCGTTCGGTTATTTGTCCCGTGCATTTGAATTCACTCGGCAATTCCTCTTCAAATGGACAGTCAATTGGAGGTTTGTAGGAGAAGAAGTCTTCCTATCCCGCGACTTTGCGACGGCACTAGCTATCGCAAATCTCAGTCTTCTTGGAAGTTTCCTCATCACCCACTGGACACGACCATCCGGCCTTTCAGTTATAAGTCTGATCGCTACGCTTTTCAAACCCCTACCACCCAAGGTGCAGCAACAAATATCTCTCCGCATCACCCCTACCTTTGTTATGACGGCTATTCTAAGCTCCCTCGTTAGCGGTATTCTATGTGCGCGAAGTTTGCATTACCAGTTCTATGCGTACTTAGCATGGTCCACGCCCTTCTTGCTATGGAGATCTAGGCTGCATCCAATCCCGATATATGCGGTCTGGGCAGCGCAAGAGTGGGCATGGAATGTGTATCCAAGTACGAACGCAAGCTCTATGGTTGTGGTAGGATGCCTGGCTGTACAAGTTGTAGGCGTTTGGTGGGGCACACGCAACGACTTTGTTGATGTAGAAGCCTTGACGGAAGAGGAGGAAATCGGAGAAGCCCAGGCCGAGTGAAAACCATCCCTGGCTTCTATTTCGGAAATACCTCCGTCTTTATTCGGGATCAGAGCCGTTCGACGGCGGCATCTTGCCTACAGTCGATTCCTCCTCTTCGCTGTCCTCTGGATATCCCGACGTCTTTACAAAGGCGGCCGGCCTTTCAAGTCGTCAGCCGAGACTTCGATCTCTGTGAGCAGTATTACTGACCAGTATCCTTGCTTCCGCCATTGCTTCTCCTCCCGCACCACGTTGACAATTTCTCCATCAAGCTTGTTGTCGCGATCCTCAAACACCGACGTGTCAACCACAACATATCCGCCTCGCTTGATCCATATTTGAGAACGAAACCGCGAGGGTAGTTCTACCAGCAACGATTTGTCTCCCGGCAAGAGTTCTACCGAGTACAGATTCTTGCCTTCGGCCTTCTTCACCCGGGCGATAGCGTGGTTTGCATCGAGTGATTCAGGCGGAGTGGAAGTTTCTTCGGCGGTCGCCAACAAATTCCGCCTTGGTCGGCCCATTATCGCTAAATACTCACAAGCTGGTAATTGATTGGAACTTTGTGGGTGAAAGGTTGGATCAAGGAAGGTCTGCCGAACGTTGATTATTTGGGGTAGGTAAGGCTGACTCGCCAGCACTTTATTTAGCCCGAGAAGTTTTCCCCACCACAATGACTTGACAGCTTTTTCTGCGCCATTAACGCCAGTTATTTATCTTGCTCTTGAGTAGGTTAGGTGTTGATAAGCATGTGAATAGCGAATGGAAGCTTGCGCTTTGACTCATGCAGATAACTAGGTACTTCTCCCAATTCTGCAAGTGCTTTTCTGAACAACTTTTTTCTCCTTCTCCTTTCTGTGCTTCTTTAGCCTACTTTATCTTGCTCTGTATGTCAAATTGATGTTGCGATCAGTTTCAATCATCAGCCCCTAAGTTTCCTACAAGTCACAAGCAGCAAGCTTTTGAAATAACCATGGCGTCTCTGCCGTCGCACAATCCTTTCGGCGCCTTCATCAATATCGACGATAGCCCCCATGTCAACGGTCCGTCGGCTGTGTTCCACAAAGATCCTCGTCCTCCTCCCATTTCCCCCAAAGCTTCAACGTCGGCGCAACCCACCCACGAACTCGACGACCTCCCCTGGGCCAGCCGCTACAATGGTTCCCAAGTATCCCCGACCCCTACAGGGGCCCAAACTCCCTTCACCCCGAGCGGCGTCCAGGACCCCATCACTCCGAACGAGCTCGAGATGAGCCGACCACCTTCCCCAAAAATTGACGACGCTGCTGACGCCATGCAAACGCTTTCCAATCCGCCCATGAACAAGTACCGCCTCCTGAGCGCCTGCTTTATGTGTTTTGGCAATGGCTTGAATGACAGCGCCCCTGGAGCGCTAATTCCGTACATGGAGAAAGACTATCATGTTGGCTATGCAATTGTGTCTCTGATTTTCATCACCAATGCCATTGGCTTTATCAGTGCTGCCCCTATCACACATGCCTTGCAAGCTAGGCTGGGTAGAGCGAACATGCTCGTGCTGGCAGAGAGCCTCATGATCGTCGCATACATCATGCTCGTCTGCACACCGCCCTTCCCTGTCGTGGTACTCGCGTTCTTCTTCATCGGTCTTGGAATTGCGTTCGGCCTCAGTCTGAACAACGTATTCTGTGCCAATCTCACGAATTCAACCATGACCCTCGGTGCCTTCCACGGCAGCTATGGGATCGGCGGCACCATCGGTCCCTTAATAGCCACAGCCCTCGTTTCCCACGGCCACCGCTGGAGCACCTTCTACATCATCTCTCTCGCCGTCACCGTCTGCAACCTCCTCTTCGCCTTCTGGGCCTTCCGGACCTACGAGCGCGACAACCCGCAGCCCCTCCTCTCCAACATCCAACGTACAGCCTCCCGCCCCCAAGGCGTCCCAGTCTCAAAGTCCAAACTGCTGAAACAAGCACTGAAGAACAAAACTACCATCCTCGGCTCCTTGTTCATCTTCGCCTACCAAGGCGCCGAGGTCTCCATTTCCGGCTGGGTCATCTCCTTCCTCATCTCCTACCGGCACTCCTCGCCCTCGCGCGTCGGATACGTCACGTCGGGCTTCTGGGCCGGCATCACAATCGGCCGCTTCGCCCTGTCCCATCCAGCCCACAAAATCGGCGAGAAAACCTCCGTCGTCGCCCTCGTTATCGGCGCTGCCGCCTTCCAACTCCTCGTCTGGCTCCTCCCCAACACCATTGGTGAAGCCGTCGCCGTGTCGATCGTCGGCTTGCTGCTCGGGCCCGTCTATCCCCTTGCGACGGCTATCTTCTCGCGCTTGGTGGCGAGGGATCTGCAGCTGCACAGTTTGGCGACGGTGAGCGCGATGGGGAGTAGCGGCGGGGCGGTGATGCCGTTTGTGACGGGGCTGGTGGCGCAAGGGAGCGGGACGTGGGTGTTGCATCCGATTTGTATTGGGCTTTTTGCGGGGATGCTGGGGTGTTGGGCGTGGTTGCCTAGGGTGGGGAAGAGGAGAGAGTAGGGGGTGGGTTTGGTGGGGAGATGGGCTTTTAGGTGGGCATTGTTGGAACTGGGATGGAGGGTTTTGGAAGCTGAGATTGAGGAGATTGTATCGTTTCCGGGTAGGTTTCTCCAAGATAGAAGATCGGCTAGAAGGTTAGACTAGATAAACGGGTAGCAACAGATTCCGTTTGCTTATTTCTCGGCCTTCTGATCAAGAAATCTCAAGAATAACCAAAGCAGCTCGTAGCTAACGATAAACCATCATAATAAAAACCACGAAGATGTAAACTGCCTCTTCAGATGTGGTGTACGAGTAATTTGGTGAGACGTGATTCGTGTGTTGCCATGGCCGAGTGCAGAGGAGTTTCTCTGGATGTCGTGCAAATGATCTGGGAAATTCGTGATGATTCAGGGAGATAAGGAAAGGGACACGCTTGAGGTATTTTACCTATTGAAAAATGTCAAGTATAGACTATCAAGCAATGATCTTCGTTTCATCTGTCTATTGTTGCGACGACTTTTTCTCGAACCATTTGATGCATTCTGTGGTTCGGTTCCCTTTTTGGATGTCAAGAACCCTCGTCAATGAATCTACCATCAACGTATCCAGCGTAGTCGGTTAATCGAGACAATTCCTTAGCACCTCTTGTTTGCATCAGGTTCTTTACATTAGCTTTGGGTTCATAGCTGTCATTTACAGGTCTTGGCTCCGTATCTTCGAAGCTGTAAGATTGTCTGTCATCTTCACCGATGTGAGCAGTCGTTCAGCACATCTCTCTGACCTATCTCGTCCCTGTTTCCCGTTGGTTTTTTTCTTCTTCACAGCCAGCCTTGCAGCGTAACTGTTATGACCTGAATAATAGCCGTAGCCGATCAAATGCTCGCAAAGGGAGCCTGTAGCATGTCTGTAAACACAGAACTTCGTAGTAGGGGTTCCCAACCGCTACCCGACATTCACAGCTTTCGAAATGGTCAAATGCCACCTCGACATTCAAATTCCATTGTGTTTCGCGCCACATGTCTCATACCCTTGTTGATGAGTTGTATCATTATATTGTTATAAGACGTCACGGATCCGTTTTTCCACGGCTAGCTGAGTCAAACCTCGAAATGAAATCATAGGGTTGAGACCATGGCGTCGGCCTCGACTTTCTGGTTGCTGTTCATGAATCTTGACTCTGTATTCTGGACTCGATAATTTTGTTCGTCTTCGTCGATGTACTTGATTCACCACATCTCACGGAAAGCTCTCACATCCCTCCCCATTCAATACAGAATGTTCTAACGCAGCTCTTTTCCGTACTATCCGTGCCGAGCTCTTTGTTCGATCCGGAAAGTCCACTGCTTCCCACGTGAGTATCTATCTCCAACACTCTAGTTTGTTCATGTAGCAACTTTCTTTCCTCAACTCCACCTATAAGCCACCCTTTCTTGACTCCTGTCCCTAGCCTACCTCCACCTACGAGGTCCAGAAGATCAATCTCTTCGTCCCACTGTGCGCTCGCTGCAAGAAAATGGCTATGGAATCGTAAAGGATCGCCAGGATAGACTAAGAATTGACAGCCAAAGCGAAGACCAGGGGAGAGGAAATAGGACAGACCATGAAGGTGTTTGAACAGTGCGTAGGAGGCTGAATTGATTGTTGGAGATCTTGAAGTGGCATGACTAGAAGGTGGTGAAAGTGGAGGGTACGAGGTTGTGGGGGTGATTGTCCATGGTGTTATGCTAGAGGTCGAGCTCAGAGACAGAAGATCTCCCGTTGAGGCCGGGTTGAACAGCGACTCATCAGCGGCTTCTTCTTCCGATGGCGGAGAAGTGCTAGCGCGTGGAGAGTCGCTCGAAATCATTTTCTTTTGAAGCTGTACCTGTTTCATCGCCTGCTCAGTGCGCTGCTGTTTCTGCTGCTCCACTGATCTTGCTGCATTCAGACCTTCTTTTCTTAAACACACGGTATGTGCTTCCTTCTGCGCCAGCGTCATGGACCGTATACTTTCTTCGTGCCATTGTAGATCATCAACAATGTATGCAACTCCTTTCTCAATGAGGAGTCGTGTCTCTTCAGGTTGAAGCTCGAGTGGTAGACCAAGGAAAACGTTCTGTTGAGGAATTTGCGGAAGCGTTCCAATGAGCACTCCAAGGATATTGTGAGCCTTCCGAAGCCAGGTGATAATATTGATGTCGTAGAGAAGATATCGTTCAATGGCGTGAGACACCCGAAAAATAGGAAATGGAAGCACCGGCATATTCACGGACGCCATCCCCAACCAGCTCCTATTTACAGTAGTGCTATCTCTCTTAGGGACTTGATAGTATTCTAAATAGCTTCTGGTGCATCTCTGGAAGATATTAGGACTCCTTCACACGACGTGCAAATTCCAGCATCTGCCTCTCTGATGCTTGCCTAGCCGAAATAGTTTCAACAACGCGCGTACTCGGGATCTTTTGCCTTGTCTCATGTACAGTTGTGAGGGTAGGGCTAGCTAAGCCTCTATTGACTCCTTTCATTTGATCAGCACAAACTCCCCGTTGAAACAGATAAGGTTCTAGTCAAGAATGCGGATGCGAGCAGTCATAAAGTCATGATGAATCATATGTCACATCAAGAACCATAAAGGTCTCAGTGGATTGACAGATTGTATTTGTTCTTAATCATGTGAAGCATCAAGAGAGAGATGTGAGCTCAACTTACGATACTTGATCCATTCCCTTTTCAAAAGCTTTACTCCACGTCGTTTGAGTGAAATTCATCTGCGTAGGAGTAAGTTTCCTCAGATCTTTTCTGTTGGTGGGGCTCACGCGGCTAGTAGCGCGTCGCGTATTATGCGCAAGGAGAAGTTCATAAGAAAGAGTGTGCCTTCCTCCTCTTTGTTATCACTTTCAACGTCAATATTTGGTAAGATCCAGCCCCAATCAGCTATCCAAAATCTCCGGCCTCCACAATATCCGCCCCAGCCGACCTTCCTCGCGCCACAAGTCACCACAACACTCTAATCGCACAGTCCAAAAGGTTTCTGACACCCGTTCCCACAAAATGCTAGGGCGGAGCCACTATCGATATGCATTAGCAAGGGGACAGACTTCTCTCATCACTCATCAATCATCTTACGTACCAATACCCATACTGGCTGCAGCAATTCCCCGGCGTGCAAACGTACCCCTTTGTGCCACCGCATGAACCATCAGGCGACAGGATAGGAGTGGTCACGCATGCGCCGTAAAGAGGCTGGCACCCAGTCCCGCAGAAGGCTGCTGCTGAACCGCTAATGATGCAAAGAAGTATTATCAGTACACAACGCTCCGTCCTGGACTAGCAGGCAGAAACGAATAAGAGAGGAATGGTTAGATGACAGGCAGTCTCGCACCAGTAGCTGAATTGACTGCAACAGTTGCCGGTCGAGCAAGTGTACCCCATTGAGCCGCCGCAAGAACCGTCGGGGGAGATTTGGCGTGGCTCCAGTGGAGAAGCCTTGGCGATGACTGCTAAGGCTAGGGCGGGAAATGCGAGGAGTGCGAGGTGCATTTTGAAGATGAACGAGCTTGGTATCCGCTACAGGAATTCAGATAAATACAAGTCACGTGACGTTCTGTGATATGATCGTAGCTTGGAAGAATAGAGGAAATTTTGGGCTTTACTGCTGTTGAGTAATAAGGTAATGCTTGTAGCTGTCCGTACACCTACTTACCTATATAGTTGCACGAAGGTGAGGGGTCAGGTGGGACGACGAGGAAATATGCAGCATGCTGACAGTTTGACGCATGTATCGAAGTGCCGTAAGGCTCGTACATCCGTATTCGAAGGCAACCTCGTCACACGCACCGTTCCGACACCGTTCCCACTATTACTCGTATTATGTTGAGATCCAATTGAGACCGGCGTACTAAGACGGCTACGTAGACATCAGCAAATGCAAACCCCCCTGGCGTTGCCTCAGGACCCCAGACGTGTTTTTGCAACTAAGCCCCTTCGGGTTAGCTGCCCTAAACCCTTTCGGGTAAGCCGCGGCAGCCAAGCCCTTTTGGGTTAGCTGCCTTGCTTACTAGAGTACCTTACGTAAGTTGCATTTACACGTCTGAGTGCAAAACCCCGGATTACATTCAGATCTTCCTTTTAAATCTGGAATAATACCGAACTTTGCCGCCGTCGCCTTACCTGATGCGATAAAGTGTAAGCGTATTATTGAATTAATTACATTTTGTTTGCGTCACTCGCTCTGTTTATCTAGAAAGTAGATACCAAGAGATTTGTAAAAAGGCGCGGAGCTGGGATTGTGTGGATGTGTCAAAGAGTTATATGAAGAGTGAATGACTCTATGTGCACACCCCTTCATCTGCCCTTGTTGTTTACTTATTCAACCTTCAATGTTTCGTAACAGAGACGTAAGCTCTCGCATATGTATTCTCTATGCAGTCGATCAGCAGGGAAAAGGAGATATGAGGAAAGACGAGACGAACGTGTACGGTCATGAGAGCTTTAACCCAAAGATGTAGGAGATGTAAGAGTGTATAGCGAAATAGATTGTACATGTGGTGATTTATGTATTAAACTCGAAGTAGGTCGCGAAAGTATGCATGTAGAGAAGTCGGTGTGTAGAATTGAACGTGTAGATGGTTGGGAAAGGAGCGAAGCTGTGAAATTTGTACATGTCATCGTTTCCATAGACGTGAATATGGGGATAGACGGAAAATTATCCTAGAGATCTTCGATTTAGGCATAACCAGCCTATCAGGTAGTTGGAGCCTGCGAATATAGACGCACATCCGAAGAAAATCGCAACCTGGATATCTCCCGTCTTCCAATCACCTTTACTAACAACCGCTGCATTAAAAACCTTCACCAACAACCCCACGATAAACAGCAAAATCGCGAAATTCAACAACATCACCGGCGTCTGCCAAAGCCACAGCTGACTCCTCCTCATCCGCATTTTATACTCCACAGTCTTCTCGTTCGGCCCCACATACCCCCTCTGCGCATTGTAGTTGCCGTACCGCGGGTTCTCCTCGCCCAGCACCAGCCTAATTTTCCGCAAGCTGTTTTCGTGGCTGCTGAAGCGGTTCAGGCCGATGGATTGTTGCGTTGCGAGGGAGATTGAGGTTAACGCGAAGAGTAGTGCGGAAGACCAGGATGCGCGGGTCGTCCAGGGGTCCGATGGGGCAGAGAACCATGAGGATGCACCGACGACGGAGGAGGATACTAGGGCAGACTTTAGGAGGAATTGGTGTTAGGGATCAGCGCGGTTGTGTTTGGGGTTATGGGGAAGGGACGTACGGTGATACCGATATAGTTGAGTTCAGCGAGTTTGGAGTCTCGCCACTTTGCGGTGAGGATATCCGCTTCGTCTTCTTCGGCGTTGAGGAGGGATTTTATGGGGTCGTGCATTGAGGGCCATGGTGCGAGAAGGACGGAGACGCCTTTGCAGGCTCGGGCATAGAGCCAGCAGAAGGTATGGATGAGGCGAAATGTGAAGCGGGTGGGTTCTGTGTGGTATCCGCTTAGGGAGGTGTCGCCGTGGTTGGCGGTTGACGGCTTGGTACCTAGCATTAATGTTGGGAGGGAAGGGAGAAGAGCTCAACGGCATGGGCAATGGTGTGATCGGTTCCAGGGAAGCAGACTACTAGTAGGCTTGTCTGATAGGGAAGATGACAGCTTGTTCGTGCTTTTGGGATCATCATGTCTGTCATCAGGAGGTGGTGGAGGCTTAGAAAGCTGGAAATCGATATCTCGTGGAACTGCGCCGCGGCAAATACACCCAGGCAAATGCACCCAATCCGGCTTCCCCGCGCCAGAACCGCCCCGGCGTTTCAGATGCGCTGATTTGTGGGCTATGCCATGCCAGCTTGGCACGATTTACCAACTTGTCAATGGAAGAAGGTAGATGGTTGAGAAATCGAAGACGGTATTGCATAGGGCTCAGCAACACCGAATGGCCGAATGGAAGTCGAAATAAGAGGATTCGGTAGGATGTGGTGGCACTGGCAAGATTCATGGCCCCGGTCCGGTTCTGAAACGCAGGCACAGCTCCTTCGAGGCTGATGGTATGCTCACCCGTCTCTGTACTATCCACACCCCCTCCGCGTTGGACTCTAGCACAGTGTTCGCCCTCACATTAGACTCATTAGACTCATTACTGCGTTGAACTATCTATCAGATAGTATTCCGTAGCATAGTGGTAAACTCCACAAGGAGGAATGCGCTGGGTTCTCACATTGGCTGGGACCGCAATCCTTCCACTAATGCTCAATTAGTGCTAGGGGAATACGGACGGTAATGGGAGGGGTGGCAATAGTATGTTCCTTTCCAGAAGGTTGCATTGCCGTAATGAACCACCGGCAGTGCAGCCTTGCAGGAACGGAATGAAGAATTATTCCATCTCTGACCGTCTAATAATGGAAAATTCTGAGCCTTGACTATCAATTCGTCTTCTTCAAGCAACACAACGAAATCAAGCCGCTGATCCTTTGGGCCGATTACTTACCAGTCCGCATCAGACATCGATGGGACACTCTCTCCCAACTAGCACTTGAGACGACCGATATTCTGTCTGGAGGGAAGCTCCGGGCATGCAATATGAAGACCCCAGACTATGGCGGTTGCGTGTATGTTGATGATCTGGGGGATGGAGGAGAGACGAAGCTTAAGGATAAGAAGCTGGAACAACGCCTTGCAAATCGAGATGATGTCCGCGACATCGTGATTGTCACCACTCCACCAGTCAAGACATTCAAAGGGCCGAAAGGCGCAAGGCTCATGAAGCAGGTAGTAGACAAGAGCGATACAAAATTCTCTTGGGCGATGCATTGGGCCATACGGGTTGGAGATAACTACTTTGAATTACAGCGAGCTCATGACGACCCTACCCGTACTGGACTACGTATGTCCAAGTGGGATGCGGAACAACAAAGGCAAATTTGTGAACAATACCCTCAAGGTTTCACGGCTTTAACCGACGAGGAGATCAAGACGGCTGGAAACTCTCAATTCTCCCATCTTGACCGCATAAATTTCAATAACTATAGTGTATGGCACCACAATTGCCAGGTTGCCGTGGACAACCTACTCCAGGAAATCGGGGGCTTAAGTCATTTACGTTCTAATCTGAAGTCGTTAGAGCAATTTGCCAGGGGTTTCTTCTGCGACGCAATACTAGCATTGACGACAATGTACTATCGTCGACGAGGGTGTGATGAGGAAGTGATAGAAAAGCACAAAACGGTTTTGGCAAAGACTCTTGAAATAATCACTGCTCGCTCTCTTCGCTATCCCAAAAGACAGTGGATCAGGGAGGATATCTCAAAGGGCCATAGTATCAGGGAGAAGGCGGGCTCTCTTGGAGATCACTGGCTATTATCAATACTCGAGTCGTCGCTCTCGCTCAGGAAACGTACAGAATTCTCATACATTCAGCGCGGACCCGATGGGAAGCCGGAGCTCAAGTTCGACCTGATGAGAGAGGCTGTCAAGGGAATATTCGACGCTGATGAAGACAGTAACAAGCTGCCTTGGCTGAAGGCTTTACCGTGGCTTGTCGCGGGCTTTGTTGTCGGAACCCCACGCTGGGCTGTTGCTGTGATTTCCCTGGCCAGCCAAGCGCTCATGGAGCCGTTTCAGACCGAAGTTGATCTGAAAGGTGGCTTGAAGAAATCTTTGATAGGCGTGGGTGTGTCTCCTAGGTCGGAAGATTACCAGTTCCCGTCTGCGGAACGTAAACGGCCTAAGCGCCAAGGTAAAAGAAATAAATCTGGGAGAGTCAAGCCTAAATATCTACAATCCGATAATCAATTGATTGAGAGATACGAGAGGCGTGTTGCGGTCTCTGGTGTCCCCTACTTTCATGACCACAAAGAAAAAACGAACACATGGAACACACCCAGTCAGCAGGAACTGGGTCTAAGAATTAAAAATATTCCTTTATCGAAAAGGTGGGAAGAAAAAGCTAATGAGGCAGATGGCTCACGAACTTTCGTCCACCGCATCACTGGCGAAATTCGCGATGACCGACCTGGGATGACTGAAACATGGGTAACCAAGAAGCGAGTCAGTCCAGACTGGGTCAACTCAAGTATCATGTCCCTGCCTTGCGGATGGCAACTATGTCGTACAGCGGAAGGGGAGAAATACTATGTCAACCATAACAGAAATCCACCAACGACACACTTAATCCATCCCATGAGGCAAGAAATCGAAGAAGAACGACTGCTCATACTGCAAGAAAATTGGAACGTCGAGTGGGACGAGGAACGGGGCAAGAAGTACCGGAATCTTAAGACTGGGGAGATTCGCTGGAAGGCAATTGATGGGCCCCAAGCTGGCGCAGATAAATTCAAGCCGGTATACGGCAGCGAGCGGAGACACGAGACGTTCACAGAACCCCTCCCACGAGGATGGCATCTCCTGACCGAGGAGAGCGGTCAAAAGTTCTACTTCAATCAGAAACAGAAGATAAAAAGAGCCACCCATCCGAATGATGATAAAAGACGAATACTAGCGCGTGAGTGGGAGATGCGCTACAATGAGTACGGTCTGAGATACTGGGTGCACTACGGGGGAGACGGGCGCGGGACTACTTGGTGGACTAGGAACAAGCTGGTGAAGAACACTTCTTTGAAAAACAACGCTAGTGGATGGAGGTTGGCCAAGAAGAGTAATGAATGGGAGTGGTTTGAAGGTGGGGATGTCCCACATACAGACATCCCGGTGCTGGACCTAGACGATCCGGCTGAGTTCGAGCTCCGAGAATATCCCTTCATCCTCCCAAAAGAACTCGTTACGCCGGACGGGACATTTCTCGAGCCGCTGCCCCCAAATTGGGTTAGGCGACATTACGAGAACGGGAATCTGTCCTACTTCGATTTTGAAAGTAAAATTTGGTCGGATCAGCATCCATATGAAAAAGAGCGGCAGTATTTGGGAGCAATGTGGGAAATGCGCTTCACTCGGCATGGGAGGCAGTATTTTATTGACCACACAGACGGGTCCACCTTCTGGAATAACCCACACATGCGCAAGAACGAGCGAAAACTTAGGGCGCACGGCGGTCAGAAGCAAACTGGATGGAAGCTAGATGACAATGGTAGGGAGTGGGTGGCTTTCGAAGAGCTGCCAAGGAGTGTGCAAGAAGAGCAAGCTGCAGATGACCTAGCCCTAGTGCAGAGTGTAGAAAGCGCTTCAGTTGACAATGACGACGAAGCGGAGACGTTGAGCACGCAAAACTTTACCCGCGACTGGCTTAAGGGCATCAGCTCTGATGAAATGCTTTTTGGTGTTCAGAAGCGAATCGAGCAGCATGGCAAGGACTTGACTACCGAGACGCTCTTACGGAGCACTCAATGGATTATGGCTTACGGGAAGCAGCTTAGAGAAGACGAAAGGCTGGCGAACACGCTTGAATGGGTCAAAGTGCACGGCACTTCCGAGAACCTGGAAACCTGGATTCAGCATCTGAAAGCGGGCCGTGAAAATCTTCAGAGACGAGCTTCTGACATGCTAGGGCTCAAAGAAAATTCCAACAATGAGCAAGAATCAATCAGCGTCGTACCACAGGTCCAGGAGCGGAGAAGCTTGCATAAGCGAAGTCCAGATAAAATCGGGCCTAAAGATAGTAAGAGCGTTCGAGAGCGGTCAGACAGTGTGTCTACGCTCGTGGATGAGCAGAAAACTCTGTACCGGCGGGCTTCCGATATGGTGAAAGTAAAGGATATAAAGAGCAAGGAAGAAGAGCTGAGAAGGGCATCCCTTCAAGTGATAAGCGGTTGGAAAAGCTTCAACAGGAAGTCTTCTAACATCGCTTGGTCTACGGACAGAGAAGGTGAAAATAGGATCGGGAAAGTTGTCTCTCTACCTGCGATACATGGAAACGAAAGCTCAACACCTCAGGTGGCAGCCACAGAGGGACCCACGACTGGAGATATACAAGAAAAGGACATGGAAATCATATCTTCCACGATGGAAAGCGATCAACACGCCTTCCAGACGCGGTCTCCAGAGAAAATGGGCTCTGAAGAAGATTTAGCTATAGGTAAACCAACCGAGAACATATCGCTTAGGCCAGAAGACACTCAAGAAGAGCCAATTAGAAATTCATTCGAGACGTTCAACATTCAAGGAAAGGAACTCGAGGAGAAGAAGCCCAAATCCTTGGCTGAGCGCGTCAAAGCCGGACGAGAAAGTTTCATGCGACAAACCTCGGAATTCCGTCTACGAAGGGCAAAGGAGGCTGGGGAGATACAGCGCGCTAATGAGTTGAAGAGGGACAAAGAGAGCGAGGGGCCGGGATAGGGGAAATTAAGGAATAGCGAGCTTGAAAAGAAAGGGAAAGGCCTACAGCGAATGCGAAAAGATGAGAAGCTTGCCCAAAAGAAAATTACGTAGGCAAGGAGAAGAAGCTTACTTACGCAAGAGAAAGTACAAGAAAAAGTCTGCAAAAGTGACGACATCAGGAAGCTTCAAAAAGGCACCGAACGACTTTATCCCAGAGGGAAATGAGGCGGGATTCCACAGCCACCCAGGCCTAAATCATTGCATTTGAATTTACTCTATTTTATTCTACGTATTTGTTTTCCAAAACGAGCGAAAACGGGGGCTTGGAGGGAGGGACGGTCGTGGAGGAGAAGTTTGATATTGGATCTCTACGTATGAATTTCTAGATGTATATTTTGTCTACCTTGATAGTGCTAACAACATACAAGTGCCCAAATAAAACTCATCCTATCCACCAACCCCGAGGCCTTACGAGACCCGAGGACGAAGGTCGTACGAAAGGTGGGGAAGCGAGAGAGAGAGAGAGAGAGGGACGCAAGGGAGGGGTTAGCCGAGGGAGGGCCCCACGTTATCAGCTCAATGGAGGTACGCGGCTCGGCTATGGTCCTACAATACCGGTGCCTTGATGAGAGTCTCAGCAATTCTATCAAGAAACAAATCAAGACTACAAAGACTAATTATGACGACCCGTGCTAGGCCTTGGACCATTAAAACAAACCTATACCCACTAAGGAAGGCTGAATGAAGTAGAGAATGGACAGGGCCTTTCAATACAAAATAGGGGTTGAGGCCATGATGGTCTATTGTTACCATCGTCTAATGATGCGATTTTCTCAACGTCAAGCTCGAGATTTCTTGACTGGAGATATTGCGGAAACAATTCCAAAGATCAGGTATATGGTGGCCTCTTCGGACAATTGTCCATCAATACGATTACATAGTTTATTGCGTAGACTGGAATTCCCTTGATTTGCCCCAAATTATTGATCTTCAAAAAGTCGCCGGTCCGCCTAGCTTTTTGCAAGTGACAATATAACAACAGTTCAGGCAGCAGTTCAGGCTCCTGCGCCTTGGTGCGAAGCTCTAGACAGTCATCTTAAAGGAATTGAAAATTACTCGTCAATACTGTTAGCTCGATATTACATCTTATACGTGTACCAAAAAGTACTAGTAAAATTTAAAACGGCGTTAGACCACTTCGAACCGGACGCGTTGAAAAACACTGAACAGGCAGTTCAGGTTCTATTGGATAAAGGAGTGGTTTATTCTAAACAGAACGAGCGGGTATTTAACCCCGCTCGGCTGACTAACAAATGTTGAGCCATTTTGTTGAGCTATTTCGCTAGGCTATTATTGCCTCTATCAGCGTTCTCACCTGCACACAAAGTATCCGCGCGTCTCCAGAAAACAGACAGCCCTACCGTGATTCGTGAAAAGCATCAATCCAGAAATCGCTTTGGCTTTGGTTCGATTCGCCCAACAAACAATATGGCCGGACTATTCGAACAACCTCGAAACGCCGGCACACTATGTGAGCTCATATCTTGGATGATGATAATATCCCGCTGACTCGAACATGTAGTTCTCGGTGGTCAGAAAATTAGTGGAGCAGACATCCGAGATCAGAATGGTTTGACTTCGTTCGCTAGCTCCTAGACGTTGCTTATGCGCATACAGTGCTCGCCACCCAATCCATTGCCAATGTTGTCAAGAGCTCCTTTGGTCCTTCTGGCCTAGATAAAATGATGGTTGACGATATTGGAGTATGGGTCCAGGCAAGAATGTTCAAAGGGCTTACACTGACCGTTTTCAGGATGTCACAGTTACGAACGATGGTGCGACTATATTAAGTCTGCTAGATGTAGAGCATCCCGCTGGAAAAATACTTGTGGACCTGGCGCAGCAGCAAGACAAGGAGGTTTGGACCAAAATTGGCTTGAGATTTATTGGCGCTGACTCTATGTAGGTTGGTGATGGAACAACTTCGGTAGTGATAATAGCAGCAGAGCTACTTCGAAGGGCAAACGAGCTTATGAAAAATCGAATACATCCTACGACAATCATTACAGGCTACCGTTTGGCCCTTCGAGAAGCGGTCAAATACATGAACGAGAATATCAGCACAAAGGTCGAACACCTTGGCAGGGAATCGCTCATAAACATCGCAAAGACCTCGATGTCCAGCAAAATCATTGGCTCAGATTCGGATTTTTTCTCGAACATGGTGGTGGATGCAATGCAATCTGTAAAGTCCACGAACAATCGAAACGAGGTCAAGTACCCAGTCAAAGCTGTGAACATATTGAAGGCCCATGGAAAGAGCTCTCTCGAATCAGTACTAGTTAAAGGGTATGCATTGAATTGCACCGTTGCCTCGCAAGCCATGAAAACCCGGATAACAGATGCCAAAATCGCTTGCCTAGACATGAATCTGCAGAAGGAGCGAATGAAATTAGGCGTACACATTACAATCGATGACCCTCAACAACTAGAACAAATCAGACAACGGGAAGCAGGCATGGTAATGGAGCGAGTCGAATTGATCCTCAAAGCCGGCGCCAACGTTGTTCTGACCACGAAAGGAATCGACGATCTAGTCCTCAAGCAATTCATTGAAAAAGGTGCTATGGCCGTTCGCAGATGCAAAAAAGAAGATCTTCGGAGAATAGCAAAAGCTACTGGCGCAACCCTTGTCAGCTCCCTATCCGACTTGAACGGTGACGAGAAATTCGAAGCTTCCTCGCTCGGTCATGCAGAAGAAGTGTCTCAAGAACGCATCTCGGATGACGAGTGTATACTTGTCAAAGGCACAAAAGTGCACACCTCCGCCTCCATTATACTACGCGGCTCAAATGATTACCAACTCGATGAAATGGAGCGCTCCGTACACGATTCGCTATCCGCCGTAAAACGGACTCTTGAAAGCGGTAGCATTGTCCCCGGAGGCGGTGCCGTAGAAACAGCACTACATATCTATCTCGAAGAATTCGCCATGACAGTTGTACGTCCCCACCTAACCTCCCAGTCTAGATTGCCCCCCTACACCCAACCAAATCTAATCCCCAAACCCAGGGCTCCCGCGAACAACTCGCCATCGGCGAATTCGCGCAAACCCTCCTCATCATCCCCCGCACCCTCGCCATCAACGCCGCCAAAGACTCCTCCGACCTCGTCGCCCAAATCCGCTCCTACCACGCCTCCTCCCAACGCATCGACGAAACCCCTTCCCACACCTCCCCCTCCAAAACGCCCAACAAGCAAAACGACGCCATCGCCAAGCGCAAGAACTACAAGAATTACGGGCTGGACTTGACGAAGGGAAAAGTGGTGGATCAGATCAAGGCGGGGGTGCTGGAGCCGAGCATGAGCAAGGTGAGGCAGTTGAAGAGTGCGGTGGAGGCGTGTATTGCGGTCATGAGGATTGATACGTTGATTAAGCTGGATCCTGAACAGAGGGGGGGCGGGGAGGACGGGCATGGGCACTAGTGTGTTTGTAGATGGGAGAATGTGAAGGAAGCTTAAGAGTACCAAAAACCCCATGTGTCGCTAAGCCATCGGACTTTCCAGGGAAGTCGTGGGCATTCGGTCCTGCTCATTCGAGGTCGCCCCTTTCCTTTTGGCTAAATTGGAAATGTTCGCCTTGTGGAGTAGCGTCGTGCTGAATGTCAGAAAACCTTGGACCATAGACTGCCCACGTAGAGGAATCTGAACGGTACCTACAGTATGCCCATTAGTTAGATTCCGTCTAACACGCAGTGATTTCAAGCTATGTATATCATAGAACAAATCTAGGGAATCAATGCGCTTGGGTAGTGAGGTGGTCTTCTAGATGTGTGGTACGGCAAGATCCGAGAACATCAAATTGATCATCTGGAAATACCAAGCTTCAATACGCCGAATTAAACGTAAAGAATCGGATTTCCACGGAAAGTAGGCCTTTCAATAGCCATTTGGAGTATACATAGAGTAGAGAGCTCGCTTCCGGTACTCGATTCCCTGGATACCAAACCCTTACGACTTGTGGGGACGGATTGGCTGTACAGGATTAGCAGGGCACAGTAGTTCGATACGCAAAAGGACTTACCATCACACCCTCAACATAATCAAATACTCCTCCAATTGCCGAGAACTTCACATCCTTCGCCCCTGTCACATTCTGCCCCATGCCAATAAAATTCATCGGAAACCCCTGATCAAATTCCACCGCACTTTCAATCTCCTCCAACTCCGCTCTAGTCAATTCCAGACTCAACGCCTCGATGTTCCCCTTCAGATGATCGACTTTCCTGCCTCCCACAACGGGGAAGACGTAGGGAGCTTTGTGCATCACGTATGCCAATGCAATACTCGTAATGAGTGTGCCCTTCTTGTCGGCGATTTTTTCGAGGATCAGAGAGACCTTGATGTCGCGCTCTCTGAGCATCGTCAAGTTCCTCCCAGTATCCGCCTTGGCCACCTCCCGCTGCTTCTCGCTCTTGAAGTTCCCTCCACCCAGAGCGCCCCAAGGTGTAAGGCCCATCCCCTCTGCAGCACACATCTGCAGAATATCACGCTCGAAGTCACGGTCCGCAGCGCTCCATCGGCCCTCGTAGACCACAAATTGACGAAGACCTTTGCAGCGCGCGTACTCATTTGCTTTGCTGACCACCCAGGCCGGAGTATCGCTAATACCAAGGTAGAGAACCTTACCCTGCTCGCACATAGTGTTCAAGCTGAGCATCAGTTCAGGGATGCTGGTTGTGTAGTCCCACCAGTGGACGTAGAGGATATCGATGTAGTCCGTCTGAAGTTTCTTTAACGAAGCCTCGACGCTGAGACGAAGACTCTTGGTGCCGTTGCCGCCATAATTGGAGTGGATTGTGCCATCATAGCCTGAGAAGGCGGTGTGCGCAAAAGAGTACTTTGTTGCGACCACCATCTGGTCACGGAGACCGGGGCGGGAGGAGAGCCATTCGCCGAGGTAGGTCTCCGATTGACCACTTTGATAGTTGTTCGCAGCGTCAATGAAATTGCCGCCTTGGGCGTGATAATACTCGAGGACATCAAAGACTTCTTTCTTCGTCATGGCGCCCATGAAGCTTGCCCTGAAGTGGTGTTAGCGAGAGGGCATTCGGAAAGGGACGGTGCAAAGAGGGAACGAGGGAATGGTACCATGCGTCACCGAAGTTCATGGTGCCTAAGGCCAGAGGGCTGACCCTGACACCAGCTGAAGGCGAGAGTAGTCGGTGTCTGCCGAGGGCAGACTTGGGCTCTGGGGCTGCTTGCATGGTGGACGAGTAAACAGATGGTTCGGAGGACTTGTCAAGTAACTCGGTTCTTGGGAAGCAAGGGTCGAAGAGGAATCCAATGGGGAGCTGCTGAAGAGAAGGGAGACATGGCGAAGGAAGGGGCCCGTCTTATAACTTTTGAGATTATGCCTCCCCCTTTGAGCATCTTCCGTGGTTTCTTAACGCCGTAGTGTGGAATAGATAGTGGTTTGGAATCAGATTGAAAGATCAAACGTTATCCGACGAGCTAGATGAAATTTCTGTTCCTTACCGTATTATACCTAGCTTCATTGAGCTAAGAATTCATATCTTTCTGTGTAATTTGCCCAATAAGGTAAAGATGTTTCATATCTTGCATTAGTAACTGCTCTGGATACGTAATAAAAGCTATGCCTTTCTCAGATTGCTTTGTCACGATTGTAGGGCTTGCATAAGGTACGTCTCAAATGCCTTTACGGAAGATGGAAGAGTTTTGAGCCGATATTGGACTGGCTATGCTACTTGTTACTGCTATCTGATGTGATCTGCCAGTCTTAACCCTAAAGTCAGGGCCATTACCGTATGCCCCTTGAGGCAATCGGAATCCGAGGGCTTGGACTTCTACCCCTGGATTGCCTCAGTATCTCAAGTTTTAGTAACTCTATACTTTCAGCTCAGAATCTTAAGACCAGAGTCCCTTCAAGTACCATATTCGGTGGGGAAGGGCTCGTAGCTGCCATTATTACGGCTAACCTGTCTATGATGCTAATTGTATATACAAGATGAATATCCCTACAGTTGAGCTAGAATAGTGATGAAACATTAAGTAGTGACTTGCTGCTCGCTGTCACACCAGACGTATGGGGTATAAGTTAAATCAAATGCAGTCGAGAGTAGCGGTACAGTAGTCCGAGAATGAGGACCCTAGTAAAAGGATCTTATGTGGATCCAAGTGTGATATGGGTACGGATGCGAGACAGCCTATATTTGTGGTGGGGTATGGCCGTGGTTTGGTACACAAGAACGGGTTGTGGTCGAAGCCAACGCCAACGCCGCTGCCAAAAACCATTAATGCTGGTAGCGAAGAGGCGGTCGTGAGGACGTGAGGAACACAAATCACAAGATGCTGAACAGTTGCTCAAGAGCCGATGCCAGGTGGTGGGCCACTTGTGGCAAAGTCTTTCCCTTCAACGGCCCGCTTCCAATGCTCCGGCAAGCAGACGCAAACAAGCTAGAATTTGTTAGCTCGAGACAAGATACGTTCATGATTATGAGAACTCACCGGGAATGCCTTGAGCTCTCCTGATGGTGGAGGAGATTCTCCTCTTCTACCGGAGCCATTCGAAACTCCACTGTCTCTCATCATCTTACGCTTTCCGTCATAGTTTTCTGCACGTTCATTCAGGCGAACACCGGTTGCCCAGCCATCGTCCCAGATACCCACAACTCTGAGCATATCGCCTCTTTCGAGCTCGAATTCATCTCCGGCTCGCGGTTGGTACGCCCATAGTACAGAAACAGTGTCATTCGGATGGATATCTTCTAGTGAATAGTAATCCGTGAAAGTTGCCAGTTGTTCTGATTGCCCACTTGCAACACCTTCTGGTGAAGAGAATTGACCTTCTGACTGTGGGGAGCTGGGATCATCCAGAGCTCCAAGTGCGGACGGGCTCGATAGGGAGCCATTTCTCCTCCCTGTGACCGGAGGTACGTCTCGGCGTCGAGACTCCGGGGTATCGCCATAAGCATCAGAATCAGAAGTATCCCCGTACCCTCTTCTGCCGGCCCCACCGGCACCACCGATTGCAGGAATTCCGGGAGAGGGACTGCTGGAACTGTGTTCTAAGGCAGACATGCGTGCAACACGGCCTCCAGGAGGAACATATCCAGCTTGAGTTGCTTGATTCGGATCTTGTGGCGCAAAAACCATGCCTTGAGTCCCTCTTCGAGACGTCGGTTGATTGAAAATACTGCCTCCTTGGCTACCTCTTCGTCGTCTGCGTAGACATATGCAGCATAGCAACAGCAAAGCTGTTAGTAGCGCTACTCCAAGGATAGAACCAATCACTATTCCGGCAATCTGACCACCTGATAAATGGTGGCCTGGCTGCGCGCCACCATTTGCAGCTCCGGTGGTACCAGTTGGAGAGGATGTCGCGCTTGAGGTGGATGAAGGAAACAGTGTAGGCATAGAGCTTACAGTCGGTAAGGTCACACCTGTGCAGCGACTGTTGACGTTCGAGCCAACACAGCATGAGTCTGTTGCATTCGGGGAACTCGCCGCACAATAGGCGCAGAGACCTTGGAGGTTGGTTGAAAAGCCACAGTTGTTTGGTTCGTTCTCTTCTCCAATGATGCATCCCTGGCTGAGTGAGTCGCTGGGTAACGCACAGTTAGTGAAGTCGGCGCGGATCTGACTCAGGTAGTTCGGTCCTGGATTACTGCAAAGCTGACTGTTGACAGTGATCTCTTCTTCGCTAGTTGCTTGCTGGGCCTATTCAATGTCAGTGCAGCATTTTACAGCACCTACAACGTCACTCACACAAGACTCAGCGCACAATGGTCGGGCGTTCGTTTTTGAAAGGGAGCAAGGTTTGACGGAGTTCTGTACAATAGCATTACAAATTACACTAGTCGTATACCGCGCATAGTAATTGGTGGTATTCGTAAGGTTCACATTGCCACATCCCAGAAGTTGTTGATACCTAGACAAGATATCAGTCAGATGTTCGCGGTCATCCATACGACTAGCTTACTTTAACTGAACGTAATTCGAGGATACGTATTGACTCAGTTGCGTATCGAATTGGCGAGTATTCGAGACGAATGCAAGAAACGGACTGCGGCTATCAGTATCCGGCATATAGCCTGGGTTTACAAGTATTCTTACTACAACGCCGTGAGTTGGGTATCCATCGATATCGAGGATGCATTGAAGGCTGAACATTCGGTCGATCCCGAAAGTGGAATACAGCTTTGTGCCAAGACTGTAGGGACCGTCAAGGCAAGGAACGAGAGAAGTATTGCCGGCTTCATTGTTTCTTTGTGCGTCTTCTCGCGGCCAAGACTCTTCTCGCGGCGGCGGACCACGGATTGCAGGGTCTGTATCCGACTATATTGATCGCCTCATATTCCTACTTCTTCATCATCGCATGGTGCCAATGCCAGCGTTCGGGTTTTGTCAGGTCAGTCCCTTCAAGCGACTTCAGCTCAGCGATTGCCTTTTGTTGATCTGTTTCGGAGTCCCACTCTTCCAACCTCTCCTGAATAACCAAAAATCCTCCCGGTAGAATAGAAGGGAGCACACGTGTATAAGGCCAGAAAGTAATGAAACGAAGGACAATTAGAGGTTAGTAACGAGCGACGCGAAGAGATGGGGGAATGAACGAAAGTCTGGTTGAAGTACGGAGAGGAAGGAACTGGAAGGTGCAGAGCGGTGCGGTGTGGTGAACGGGCTAAGGCTAAGATTGGACGGTCAACAGAGGGAAAGCTTAAGTCGGACCCTCGGCGATTGGGGAAATTGCTCTTTCGCGATAGCTCGAAGAGGTAACTTGACAGGTTGCGAGGGAGACCAATTGATGGATTGATGGATTGAGAGTTTGAGATGGTATACATTATTTGAACAGGCTCATACTTTACCTGGGTCTTTACAACTGGTTCCGAGATGTGGTGTACTCGTACGGTACCTTTAGGAGATACTGGGGTTCTGAACTGGACAGTGGCTCGCAATGCATTAAGGTATTCTATGCAGGTTTATGCACCTGCATAAATGTACAAATCAGCCGAGGTAGGGCTGATCCTTGTCGCGTCACTCATCCCACTTAACACTTTAATCGCTTAGAACATCTGAGAGATAGGGAAATTGTCGAGACTGTTGTAAGAAATCATAACAACCCACGGAATGGACGAGACCGCAGATCGCACAGCTGCTATCAACAATGGGGGCGCCGAACCCCCGGAGCAATCCAAGAACGCTCTTAAGAAGGCCGCGAAGCAAGAGAAGTTAGCAGCAGACAAAGCCAACAAGTCGGCCACAAACACTACCAAAGAGGCTGGAAGAGCAGAAGCCAAGAAGGCCGTGAACAAAGCTCCAAAAAAGAAGATAGACGGTGCAGCTCTCATCGGCATAGATGTAGCGAAGGAAGATGACTTCTCGGGTTGGTATCAGCAAGTGCTTACAAAAGGTGACATGCTAGACTACTACGATGTTTCCGGGTGCTACATATTGAAGGTGCGGTGGTTGAATTTTTGTGGGACAGTCACAGGATTGACATTCATTAGCCATCGTCGTACTTTATCTGGGAGGAAATACAGAATTGGTTCAACAAGAAAATTAAAAGTATAGGGGTCAGGAATTGCTCATTTCCAATGTTCATATCACAAGAGATGCTTGAAAGGGAAAAGGATCACATCGAAGGCTTTGCTGCAGAGGTGGCATGGGTCACACATGCGTAGGCTAACCATATCAGGGTTTTGTCTGTAGTAGCAAGGGATAGGCTGATGCTCGTTACAGAGGTAATACACCCCTCGAAAAGAAAATAGCTATCCGCCCAACCTCAGAAACAGTCATATACCCTTACTACGCCAAATGGATAAGAAGTCACCGAGATCTCCCCCTTAAACTAAACCAGTGGAACTCCGTAGTCCGATGGGAGTTCAAGCATCCTCAGCCATTCCTGCGAACACGAGAATTTCTCTGGCAGGAAGGCCACACTGCCCACCTCACTCAAGAAGGCGCCGGAGAAGAAGTGCTTCAAATACTAGAATGGTATGCAGGCGTTTATGAGGACTTACTAGCTGTTCCCGTCATTCGCGGCCGAAAGACCGAGAAGGAGAAATTTGCGGGTGCACTTTACACAACGACAGTCGAAGGATATATCCCAGAGACTGGACGAGGTATACAAGGTGGTACAAGTCACTGTCTAGGTCAGAACTTCAGCACGATGTTCGGAATTACTGTGGAAGATCCGTCGACGAAGGAAGGAGAAAAGAAACCTCCACTCCATGTCTGGCAAAACTCCTGGGGCCTCTCCACCCGCGTTATCGGCGTAATGGTCATGATTCACGGTGACAACCGCGGTCTCGTCCTCCCCCCACGAGTCGTCGAAACGCAAGTCGTCATTATCCCCGTTGGAATCACTGCCAAATCCACAGAAGAAGAACGAACATCTCTTCACGAGCAAGTAGATGCACTAGCAACAGTCCTAAGAGCAGCCGACGTACGAGTAGAAACCGACAAGCGGGACGGTTACTCTCCAGGCTACAAGTTTAATGATTGGGAGCAAAAGGGGACTCCCCTACGCCTCGAATTCGGCCCCGGAGAGTCAGAAGGCCACTTCGTCACCACCTCCCGCCGCGACGTTTCCGGAAAAGACGGTAAAGGCAAAATCGCCATCACAGAACTCGGCAAAGAAATTCCCCAACTGCTCGAAACTATCCAAGCAGACCTCTATAAAGCCGCGGACCACAAGTTCAAATCGCATGTCAAACAAATTACTAAGTGGGATGATTTTGTACCGGCGCTGAATGCGAAGAACGTCTGCCTGATTCCCTTCTGTTTGCAGGAAAAATGCGAGGATGAGATCAAGGAGTTTAGTGCCAGGAAGGAGGTCGGGGATGAAGAGCCAGAGGATGCGAAGGCGCCGAGTATGGGGGCCAAGAGTTTGTGTATCCCGTTTGAGCAGCCAGAGGGGATAGTGAAAGGGGAGACGAAGTGCACGAATCCGAAGTGTGAGAGTATGGCGGAGAAGTGGTGCTTGTTTGGACGTGAGTTTGTGCACAATCATTTTTCTCGGTATTGCGGAAGCTGACAGTCGCGAAGGGAGCTACTGATCTTGCAGCCGTGTCCTTGATGAAGCTCGCTTGCAAGGCTAAGGTATGCTCCAGACTACGACATTACGGTAATGACCCGAAGATCAACGAGACGTGCACAGACATTCAACAGATGACCATGTGAAATCTTCCTAAAGAGTAGGAATATTCGGTGAACATTTTAACCCAGGAAGCTACGACCATGAGTCGTACGGTGCATATCAAACAAAGGTACAAGCTATTCCGCTCATGTACGCCGTCTACCTTGACCTCTAGTCCGGACCTATCTAGTCTAGTAAAGGCGCCGTTCGCTATCGATGTCGAAGCGATTCTGAATAATATCCAACTCAAATAGAAAACCTCACAAGCAAACATATCCGCTCATCAAGCTGTACTTGTCTTCGCCAATAGTCGTACACAACTGCCCCGCCAGCCTCATGGCCCTTGTTCTTGCTACGGTTCAACATCATCGTCCAAACCTTCCATGGTGCATGCATATGCTGACTTGTGACTTCGTGCATTGCAAGTGAGAGAGGATATCTTGTAAACCTCGTAACGTTGAGCTCTTCTTCCATCCTCTTCTCCAAGTCTCACATCAACCCTCTTTCCCAGCCCCTACTCTTATGCTACCCATCCACCTCCCTCTCCAAAAACCCGGGATCCGCCTCCACCCTCCTCTCAAACTTCTCCCACCACGCCCGAAAACTCCTCAACGGCACCACCTCCTCCCCGCCTGGCCCCGTCATTCCCGCAAAACTCGCCAGAAAATTAAACGCGTTCTTGATGATCCTTTGCGCGAGGAGCTTGGAAGGTATTGCCGTCGTCGGCTGCGGGGATCTTGGGGAGAGTACGAGCGCTGTCGATGGGGAGGAGGTGGTTTGGGTGTATTTGAGGGAGGCGAGTTGGGCTAGGACGGAGGCGGCGGGCTCGATGGAGATGCCGAGGGTGATGTCGCCGGATGGGGTGCCGTTGGGTTGTGGTGGTTGGTCGTCGTCCGTCATATCATCTTCGCCCGCATCACCATTTGCCTCATCCACCACGCGACCACTGTTGATCCTGAAGATAGCGCTCTGTTTCTCGTTGCCGATTGCGCCGAGAAATTTGAAGTCGAGGCTGCTGGGGAATTGGATATAGACGGCGGCGAGGGTGGAAGGGGGGATCGTGATGCCGGGGAGGAGGAAGATGGTTATGTGGGTGAAGGAGGGGGTGGAGGGGAATGTGAAGGCGTATTGGGTGGGGGAGAGGACTTGGGGGGTGGTGAGGATGGGGCGTGAGGGGAGGACGAGGGCGATTGGGGAGGGCTGGGACATTAGAAGGACGGCATAAGAGAGAAGAAGGGTGATTGGTATATCAGATCCGTTGTGTATAGATTATTCATTGTAGGAAACTGTGAATCAGAGAAAAAGCTGCTATGACGTCCGGAGGGTCGCCAGTACCTTAGCTGTAAGGCTTATCGATAAAGTAGCGTGCCATGATTGAGGCTCATATTTTGCGGGAATCCAGCCGCCTTGGCACACTCACGGCTTAACGTCAGGATGAAGACCAATCTGGAGCTTGTGGTAGACTGTGACAGGTATTTGATCTGCTCCTGCTCTTTAAAACAATCTTGATCTTTACAGCTTCCCGTACTACGACGAAGATCCGGATCAATATCTCAGAACCGTCTCATCCTACTACAAGCTCTACCTACATGCGAAGCCTGTACCCTATGGCTATATACTACCTTGGGTCGTAAAGGCTATGCCATGGGAAGGGGATTGGATTGTTGATCATGACAAAAAACAAGTTACTCCGACCGCCGCCGGCTCTGGCGTGGATACACAGAGCGAGGCCATAAGAAGAACGCTGGAGAAAGCAAGGGACGAGAAAACCTTCAAAGTCCTTTCGGGATGGAGAAATGAGTTATACCCGATCCACGGTTATCCTGCTGGCCAAATCAGCATCGAGCGTTCTGGAAGCCCTCTATTTGGCATCAACTCTTATGGCGTACACATGACAGCATACGTGAATGGACCAGAAGGTATAAGGATATGGGTGCCGAGGCGAACTAGAACTAAACAAACTTATGGTGGGATGTTGGACAACACAGTTGCAGGAGGCATCAGCATAGGGGAGAAACCATTGGAATGCGTTGTCCGAGAAGCGGCGGAGGAAGCATCATTCCCAGAAGAGCTGGTTCGCACCAAAGCAAAAGCCTGCGGAACGGTTTCGTATTTTCACATACGAGACGAAAGAGCAGGGGGAGAAGTCGGCTTGCTTCAACCAGAGTGCCAATATTGCTATGACATGGAGGTGGGACCAGATATCGTGCCTAAGCCTTGTGACGGCGAGGTCGAAGAGTTCTATCTGTGGACCGTTGAAAAGGTGCAGAAGGCATTGGCAGAGGGACAATTCAAGCCCAACTGTGCCGTGGTGGTGCTGGATTTTCTGGTGCGCCACGGCGTCGTGACAGCAGAGAACGATAAGGACTATGTCGAGATTGTGTCAAGGCTCCACCGGAAGCTACCGTTTCCCACTGTTTAGAAGCGCTTTTGTATGCCGGATAGCGAATTTTGGGTGCCTCTCGATACCCAATACCAAATGTAAATGCTTTCAACAAATTTTCTCCGTATACCGATAATGCTGCCACTAAGCAAGTTAGGCTTTGGTTGGGTATATTTTGTGACTTCTCCGTTGTTGGACGTTTTTCCTACTTCTTAACCAGAAGGTAGACATAATCGATCCGTAAGGGAGTAAGCTTTTTGTAAGGGCCTTCCATATAAAGCAGCAAGCCTCCAAACGAAACATAAGCCTTACTAGATCGAGTGTTAGCCCGGCATAGCCAATGTGCAGATTACCAAACCCACATGTTTTCATCATCCCCCTCCTCAAACCGATATATCTTCCCATGACACACATATTCATAATCGTCCGCTAAGCTCTGCTCGCCCCTTCCTACATCCCTCCACCCCTTCCCGTCATCCTTGCTGCCGTCTAACGAAAGTGTGGAGGCAAGCATTATGTGGACTCGCTCGCCAACAGAGCAAGGGAAGAGTTCTGTGTTGATGTCGAGGGTAAGGTAGGTATCGCCATTTTCGGTATTGGCCGCGAGACGTGCGACACGATCGTATTTTTGGGAGTTGACAGATGTGATGGTGAAAGTGTCGCCAAAGAGCTGAGCGTCTCCCATTGTTGCGGCGATCTGAATCTGGTTCAGATTACGAATTTATTGTATTTAAAGAGCTTTGTAGAGGATTCTATGTGGATCCGCGGTAGCTTTCTGCCGCTCCTGCCGCGCGGAAGATCTGTTGATTAGATCAACTAGAGATGGAAGTGAGCCTTGAAAAGTGTGTTATTACCAGCGGGCTCGTATGTGATAAGGGTTGTAGAAATTTGGGGTCATTCACAGGGGCTATTGTGGACTGGGCTCTTTCCTTTGAAGTTACCTCAGGTAGGTTGGTTTCATAGAAAATACACACTCCTCAGCTACCCACTGAACGTGTGTCTGTTGTTCACCGATTTGACTGCTATTACAATTCTCGGTTCAGTCCAACTGCAGGTAACAATAAACATGAACTAAGGATTCATGTAGGTGCAAAACTAAATCCAGGCCCGCTGAAGTATTCTATATCACACTAGCTCTAGAGTAGAGACAGAAAACTCAACTTCAGTACGCAAATATTCGAAACCCACCAAACCGCACTAATCACCTACACATTCTATAAAGTCTATTGAGTATAGCTAGGGAGGTGTTCACTGACCGCAGTATCGTAGCTTAGGGGTTCAGGAGCCATGGATTCGGAACCATGGCCAATTAATTCAGGAGCTATAGAAGTGGGCGCTACCGAGATAGGAGCCGTAAGACTTCTTGGTCCGTGATCAGGGACCTGACAGCCATACGTGACGGCACGTGAGAATATAAGCTCTCGATAGGCGAAAGGATTTGTTCCTGTGTGGAACCCCCACGATTCTGGGCCACCATAATCTATAGTAAGTCCAAATCGGAAGTCGAGGAAAGGATCTGAGGGTCTCGGTTGATGATTTTGATATTCCTCGTTTGCTCTTTGGCCTTGGATCGTTTAGTACCATTTTAGTACCATATCGAATCTCTCGTACAAGCGCTTTTTCTTATCATGTCTATGCAAACGGAAACGGAGGTGTGCATGCGGGCAAACTGTCCATTACAGCCAGATATCTGAACGCCGTTCTCCGTTCTCCCGTCTTAGCTGTTCAGAGGCTGCCTCGACTTGCATAGCGTTCCAGTACGGGCTGCCGTTATCGCGGATTACTGTAGATAGCCCTCGGGCAATCTCGTCGGAGTCATGTCCGTCAAGTGCTTTAGCCACGATGATGTCCTGAATGTCGCGATCCATGTGAAGCTCTGTGCCTTCGTGTAGAGAGGGTTCCCTGTTCTGAGGTACGAAAGGTGAGACTGGCATGATGAAAGGAAAGTCTGCCGCTTTTACTGATCGGCGAAAGAAATGAGGTAGCAGTTATACGACTTGCTAGATGCAAGAAAAACTTTGCCCAAAGTTGCATAAATTACTGGAAATATTGCAAAGGCCGACGTAGTTACGAGGAAGGTGTTTCACATAGGCAATGGCCACGAACCTATCGACTTTATAAGCACTGGAACAATTGGAGACCGGCATTGACTTCATTGACCTGGAGCACTCTGGCCGCTTGTGAAGCGCTTGACGTGGTGTGGACGTCACAGCATTTGAATCACCGCACCATTTATTCCCTTGAGCGTAGAATATGTAAAAACCCACATAATTCCAAGATATCTTAAAGCAGAACTTCACAGAACATAAGCATTGCCATCATCGAAATTGTTCCTCCTGGATCTCTAGACGTTCATTCTTGATGGAATGATTTGATACTTGACTTCATCTCTGGGTTTTCTTCAACCGAGGACATCGGTGATGATAGGTATATTGCAGAGGATGTTTTTCCATTTCCAGCAATTCTTTGTTTAACGTGACATAATGAAGAGCCATAGCTTGAGAATCGGACGGATGAGATATAGATAAACAACACCACCAGGGGCTTGACATATAACAAAAATCTAGGGTTACAACGAGGTATCTCGATGTCAAGATCGACAAACGAAAACAATCTCGATATGAATCCAAATCCTGGGAATGTCTAGAGGACGAATGATCTCTTATTAAGAAAAAGCATGCATCGTTCTCCCCGGCTCAGAACTCAACATCAACCTTCGTCGGCCTTCCCCTCCCCTCCCCGCTTTGCACCTCCGTATCCCCCTCCACCGGCGGCAAACTAAACGGCTTTATCACAAACCTCCTCCTACTAACCGTAAACGCTAAATCATCTCCCCCAACACCTCCCCCTTTCTCCCACACTACCGGCAGCCGATGCACCCTCACCAAACCCTGCGGCTTCTCCTCCTGCGCCGTCGCCGCGCCGGAAGTAGTCGTCGAGGGCCCAGCGTCAATGCTGTGCGGAAAGGGAGCGAGTTCGAGCACGCCGTCACTGAGCAGCTCAATCCAGCGGGTTAGGCCGGTGGAGCGGGGGTAGAGGGTTAAGGGGAGGGTGAGCATGGCGGTTAATGTGGTGGGGTGTTGGCGGAAGAGGGAGCGGAGGGAGTGGAGGAAGGGAAGGAGGTGGTGAGGGTGGCTGACTGAGGGAGGGTAGAGGGCTGGGGAGAGGAGGGTGGGGATGATGAGGCGGTGGATAGTGTTTGGAGGGGAAGATTTGATGTGGTGGGTGAGGTTCGAGAGGATGGAAGGGAATGACGAGGTTGTTTGATCGGGGAGCTGGATTGGAACGAAGTTGATGGCCAAGGGGTTAGGTAGAGAGAGGCGCTTTGTTAGGTCAAACGTGTGACAGAACGAGGTGGGAGTCGGCTCTGGCCGGTCTATTGATGCTGCCTTTGGATTCCGGTTTGGAATTGGCGGAGCTACACCTGTCAGCACTGGGAAATCATGATGGCACCGAAGTTGTTTGGGTAAGGCATTGAGCTATGTACATAACATGCCAAATGCGGAGTCGGAGCAATCCCACCTCTTGTACTGGAGCCAGCCCCAAACTCCCCCAATCTCTCATATCTCCATGCGATCTTCATCTTCTCCTTATCGACCATAACACTCGCCTCCTTTTCACTATTACCCCCAACCTCTCCAGTAACGCCTGGTAATTCTCTACCCCATTGCTCCCCTACACCGACCACATGCACTTTATGACCTTGGACCACTCCCTCCGCGGCATAGAACCGTAGCAAAGCGCCAGCAAAATCTGTAGTTCCACTTTCCTCAATCAAGATGGAGTTGCCAAGAGGAAAGCCGGCATGCCCGGCGAGAAGATCATCGAGAGTCTGTGTCCCGGTTGAAGTTGTAGGCCTTCCGTCTAGAGGCGACGGACGGACCCCGGGAATTTGAGAAGCTGCCTGCGTGGAAGATAGAGGTGCATTTGATGAAGTGGAACCCGAGAAGTTTGACGTTGGTGATGGGTTAACCAACCCTACATTGCGTTTGCGAAAGGACATTGTGCGTGCATGTTAGAAGCTGGCTCGTTTAACTCCACAAATCAGAGCTCGGGATTACCCCTATTTCATAGTGAGCTGTCCAGAATTTAGATTTTCCAAAATCGAGGGTCCACCCTCTGCAAATTTTGCCCTGCAACCAACCAATTCGCTGGAGAAGCCTAACCACCACCCCACAAACCAAACAGTCATACATATAAAACTTCATTCCATTTAGTCATGGCTAGACTACAGTCAGCAAACAAACGCAGGCAATCGGCGAAGATGTGAAGCCTTCCGGAGCAGAAAAGTAGTATATTTGATGATCGTGGATTATATAGAATATATATTTTATTAAGTATACATTTACTCGAAAGTACCTGTCATACCAGCCAAAATAGTAGGCATACGAAGTATTGACAAGGAAACAATCAATCCGTATCTATATTTACTGTTATGCCCGCATGTCTGAAGTGACCGGCTGCAAAATGACCCTTGCTACAAGCTCTCACCGCCATGTGCAAATAGGCTTCAAAACTCATGTCTTCCGCCAGCTTGTAATGTCTTTTGAGCCAGACCTTGAGCACTGAAAAGAACTCTTCAATTGGGTTGAAGTCAGGGGAGTAGGGTGGCAGATATAGTAAGATCACACCGGCCTGACGGCATAGATCTTTGACTTCCTACTGATAGTTAGCAGGGCTCAGCTCGACGTCGACGTCACTCACCTGAGTGTGATGCACAGAAGCGTTGTCGAGAATCAACATCGATTTAGGCCCTGAAAAGCGACTGCAGCCCCGCCACGTTTACGATGCATCGTATGTTCGTTGACTGCACTCTCATTCAGAAACACGAGCATTTCGTGAGTGAACTGACTGACGTCTAGAAAGTATAGATTCCGACACTTCTGCGAGCGCTTCAAAGCCTCCCGTTTAAGGCATTTTCTATTGATTTTCATGGCCTTTAGAGCGTTGGATAGAGTGGAAAGAGCGACGGTGAGGCCTCAGTCGTCGAAGAGATAGTATAGCATCTCATCCTGATATGATCATGGCTGACCTTCTATGAAATGCCGAAGATCAATCCTGGCAGCAGGATGAATCAAGGGCGCCGGCCTCAGAGCACTCATTTTATTAGAAGATGTGTGTTGACCGTATGTTTGTAATCTAGCTCTGATCCTTCTGACAGTTCTAGCACAGACTCCTTCGACGTCGACAATGACCTCAGGCGACAGTCCCTGCTGTAGATGCACTGCTATCCGATCCTTCTGGGTGGAGGCAAGAGGGGGGACCATACTCTGGAATCGCGCTGGAATGCGCTGAAATCGCGCTGGAATGGCGCTGGAATTGATCCTGCAACACGTCAGATATACATGAAGGGGCCGCATTTGTATAACCTCATATTACATACCGAATGGAAGGAATTAAAGGTCTGTGAGGTGGTGGTTAGGCTTCTCCAGCGAATTGGTTGGTTGCAGGGCAAAATTTGCAGAGGGTGGACCCTCGATTTTGGAAAATCTAAATTCTGGACAGCTCACTATGAAATAGGGGTAAGCTTGGCATCTACGGAGGTAGCCGCAACAACCCATGCTGTACGAAACCCCCGGTCAGGTCTGGGATAGATCATTTTATCTCGACAGCATATGAACGGGCAATTGTTCGAAGGTTGGTGCATCACCCAAGGTATAGCAGGGAGACTACAAACTCGAAAAGCTGATAATTGCACAAGTCTATCTTCCCCTAATCTTCCCCTATGAAAGGCCAAAGGAGGCATTCTCAAGCCAATGCCGCAGCAGGAGCAAGATAATTGCTGACCTTGTCTATTTGATCCCTACTTCTTCTTGGCGTCCTTCTTGCGCAACATCTCTTCTTCCTCCTGCTGTAGTTCGGCATCGATCTTTGCGCCCTTGGAAGGTTCGTTTCCATGATTTCTCGCCTAAATTCAACACCGTCAGCCGCAATCTGTTCTGACTGCTTGTGCGTTAGAAACCAAGCAGCGTTGACGTACTGGGAGTGTAGGATCTTTCTGGGACTCCTGGGCCTCTTTGTCCTTTGGCTCTGGCTCGTTCTCACGCTTGACTCAAATCAGTGACGGGCCTTTTAACTGGAGAGAGAAAGGCGACACACCTTCTCCTCCCGTGCTAGTTTGTTTGCGATAGAACGCTCATCCTCTGTCAAACAGATTGTTATTATGTGAGATCCCAGCTGATTTCATCCGTTGAATGCATACTAGAGTCATTGGCCTTGTGGCTGTTCGGCTTGCCTTCCTTAAATCTCTCTGCTTCGTTGATTTCCGAATTCTTCGAGTTACGCTGGTCACCAGCCTCATAGACAGAGCCTTGACCGACGCTTGATGTTCCGCTCATCTTGAGAGAATTTGGATGTTCTCTGGATTTTAATCGACCTACTGGGAAGCAGATAATTTGGTTGTTTATTGGTGTTAGACTTAGTGGGGTGAAAAGAATTCGAGTGTCACAGATGACGTCGGTTGATGTTGTGGTTGCGACTTAGCCCCACCATTCAAAACCGTTCGTCTTCACCAGTTGATGTTTGGAATGCTATGCAGTCGGAGCAAATAAAAATCTATGGTATCACTTGATCGTTCAACAGTGTTGCGAGAGAGCCTCCGTGTACAAGTGCGCCGATACCATGCTATTGATCAATCTCAAGACCCGATTGTTATCCACCAAACAAGTCTCATAACATTCTATTCCATTTCGATGGTGCCCGGTGGTTTACTTGTCACTGTATGGGCGGTCAGTTCTCCGATACTCGATAGATCAAAATTGTAAAAGGGTCTTTACCATCATACACGACTCGACAAACGCCACTGACCTCGTTGACAATTCTCGAACTGACTCTCTTAAGGAAAGCGCCGTCAAATGGATACCAGTCGGCAGTCATGAAATCAGTCGTCTCGACTGCTCTAAGGGCAATGACCTGTTCATGAACACGTTTATCGCCCATCACGCCAACAGCTTTCACAGGTAGAAGTGCCGCAAATGCTTGACTGATCTTGCGGTAGAGACCAGCGGCAACGATCTCTTCGATAAAGATATGGTCCGCCAAACGGGCGATCTCCACCTGTGCTGGAGTAACTTCTCCGAGGATTCTGATACCAATCCCTGGCCCTGGAAACGGATGTCTCCAGACAAGTTCTTCAGGGATACCTAATTTGGTGCCCAGTATTCGTACTTCGTCCTTGAACAGCTCACGAAGAGGTTCAATGAGCTTCAAATGCATGTCTTTTGGGAGACCCCCAACGTTGTGATGAGTTTTGATAGTGGCGCTAGGGCCTTTGAAAGAGATACTCTCAATTACATCTGGGTACAATGTTCCTTGCAAAAGCCATTCGAGCTCCCCAGCCAGAGGGGACCCTGCAGCATCCGCTGCTATCTTCTTCGCTGTTTCCTGGAATACTTGAATGAAATTCTTACCGATTCGTCTGCGCTTCTCCTCTGGTTCCGCAATACCCTTGAGGTCATCCAAGAAACGCTCACTGGCGTCCACAACAGTTAGATTAATCCCTAGATGTTCTGTCAATGTTTTATACACACTTTCAGCTTCTCTGAGCCGTAATAGTCCATTGTTCACCAGCACAGCATGAAATCGGTGACCAATGGCTTGATGCATAAGTTTAGCTGCCACGGTTGAATCGACCCCACCGCTGACAGCACCGATCACTTGTCCTTTCTCGCCTACTAACGCTCGAATTCTCGCTATCTCTTTTTCCACAAACTCATCCATTGTCCAGTTCTGCTGAGCTTTACATACAATAGCTGCGAAATTTCGAAGCAAATGGGTGCCTCGTGGTGTGTGCGTAACTTCCGGGTGGAATTGGATGCCATAATATGGCTTTGAGTCATGAGCAATACCAGCGAAAGGTGCATTGCTAGTCGCTGCAATGGTTGAGAATGAGTCCGGAAGATGAGCCAGCTTGTCACCATGAGACATCCACACCTCCATGTCGTCACCAAGGCCATCTAGTAGTCGATCTAGAGACTCCTTTCCTTGGTGTCGTCGGATGTTGAGTTTTGCATGGCCATACTCTCTCTTTTCTCCTGCAAGCACGTTTTTCTCGTCATGGTGCCAAGCCATCTCTTGTAGACCATAACATATGCCTAGAAGAGGGACGTTGAGCTCAAAGACAGCTGGGTCCACATGCGGGGCATTTTTCTCATACACCGAGTACGGACCACCAGACAATATAACACCCTTCGGTTTCCATGACAATTCTGATACACGCTGTGTGCATGGGAGCATCTCAGAGTAGACATTGAGCTCCCGAAGGCGACGCGTGATCAGATGGGAGTATTGTGATCCAAAGTCCAATACCAGTATCGTATCAAAAATCTTGTGGGGTTCGTTGAGAGTCTCCCCAGCTGCTTCTCCAATGGTCGCCATGATGGCCGCACAAGACTTCTCACAGGTGTGATGGTGTCAACAATGCAGGGCAATGCGCGCAATTCACGCAAAGAATGTGTCAAGATATTGAATTTCCGTGGCCCGTCGCCTCCTTATCGATTACGTAGGGCTGAGGCGCCGGTGAACGCATCCCCCAATATTTCGAGCCCACACAGCAGTCCGTAAGAAGTAAGGGAGATGCTTAGAAATCTCTCACAACAAGCTAGAAAGTTGGAGTGGAAGTCCCAGCAATGACGAAACGTAAAGCGACTGTCGAGAGCAAGGCGGAGGAGCTAGAGATGGAAGAGAGTAGCTCTGCCGACAGCGACAGTGATATGGTGAAGAAGTCTCGTTGTTCCCAATTGATTTGGTCTTTCTAATTTCTGATCAGGAAATGAGTGAACTCAAAGTCGAGTTCGAATGGTTCGACCCACAACCTGAAAACGACTTCCACGGCATTAAAACCCTTTTGAGACAACTGCTTGATACGGACGCCCCATCATTTGACCTTAGTGCTCTCACAGATCTCATACTGGCTCAACCATTGCTGGGATCTACTGTAAAAGTGGATGGGAATTTGACGGACCCATGGGCCTTTCTCACAATCCTTAATCTGCAAGAACACAAGGTATGTGAGAATCTACTGTTTATGCGTTCTTACGTAGCTAAGGCTACAACAGGAAAAACCAGTCATTCATAGCCTAGTAGACTATATAGCCACACAAGCTACATTTAATACCGAACTCATGTCACTGAAGGATCTCCTGGAGCCAACCAACTCAGCTCGCGTCGGTCTGGTGCTAACAGAGAGGTTTCTCAATTGTCCATCTGAGGTCGTGCCACCAATGTATAGGATGCTAGAGGAAGAAATCTCGTGGGCACTAGAGGATAAGGAGCCCTATAACTTTTCCCACTACCTGGTCCTGTCAAAATCATATACTGAGGTGGCCTCCAAGCTAGACGAAGAGGATAGCCAGGCGCAAAAGAAGAAGAAGCAGAAGACTAGTGCCAATACGGAGAAGAGTCCGACAATGTTCCATTTCCATCCCGAGGATGAGGTTCTGCAGCGCCACGCTTCCTTATACGGTGGCTTCGACTATCTCAAACAAGAAGGGGAAGGCCAATCTGATGCTAAGAGAACGTTCCAGGATCTTGGTGTTAAACCGCGTGGACATCTGATCTTGATAGAGGGCGCAAAGTTTGGAGCAGTCGTGAAGTCACTGGAGGGATATTTTGGCCAAAATTGAGGAGCGAACACTACGCTCAATTGAAGATTTTGCTGCTGCGGGCATCAATCTGGCGTTCTCCTCTCAGCCGTTGGGGATTCCTTAGAGGGCTCCCATGAGGTTCCATCCAGGCGTTGCATTAGGTACTCCACCTCTACTACCTTGGTTAAGGGAATGACGACTTCCTAGTAACAGTTAGCAGTCCCTTAGCACATACAACCATGGCCTGATCGTCTACCTTATACATGGCGACCACGGCATCTACATTGATCTTTCCTTCACCATTGGCTTCTATGCTGGGATCTGTCCCGTAGGTCTTGGCCTTCAACCTCAGCCTTTCCAGTACTTTTTTCTCCACTTTGGCGTCAGTAATAGCAGCATCGATGCCGACCCTGTCCCTTGCTCTTATTAGTGCTACAAACCTTTCAGTCTCTTTCTGGAACTTCGATTCGGCAACAAATTTTCCAAAATGGATCCGTCTTGACAAGGCTTGTAAGCACGACACGTCGCATGTTGCCGTGGACCCATAATTTTCTTGTCTCTCTCCTCGATCTTCCCTTCCGAACTCTCGACAAGCGTTTGGCAAGATAATTTCAATGTACCTTTGCTTCAGCTCTTGGTTGACTTCCACGTTGTTGGGGTGAAGAATATGAGGGTAATTCAGTGGCTGAAGAATGGGATTCTGTAGAGCATCAGGGAAAAAAGGATACTCGTCAGGCGACTCGTATCGACGGATTAGGGACTGGACACGTTCTTGCTCTTTTAGTACCCAGTCAAAGAGACTGAGTGAACTGTTGGGAATTTTGACACCTCCTGGCATATAGATGGTAGGGTTCAACGGAAACTGCACACGCTCGATTAGATGAAAGGTTATAGTGTCCTCCAGTCGACTAGGCTATTTAGTCATCCATTGCATTAGACGACCGATAGGGGGGGTATTTATTACATTAATTGAAAACGTATATTTGCCAGGTCAAGTGCTTTAGAGGCATCTGACAGATCAATTGCGTTGTCCATGATCTGCAACGATTAATCAAATGAAACTTGAACGAATTTGAGAATGGACTAGTAGCGGGAGGATTAATTGAGAACCACAACACTTAAGCGCTGCGGATTGGTTCAAAAGTGCTACGCAAGACCAATGCACAGCTAGATACTTGCTTGGAAGAACAAAGAGAAGTGAAACTCACGTTTGATATGACTCGTAGCTTGATACGAGTAGAGGGTTGGAAGTCCGGGGAAGGTTATAAATGGCCGGCCTGGTAGGGCTGATCGGCAGCAGGGGTGGGGGTGCTCAAGATTTGGCCCACGCGATCAATGCCGCTACGTCAGTCCGAGAACAACAACTATAGAGCACGAAGAGACACAGCTACTTGAGCAAAGGTGTGTCGCCATTTCTCGTCTTTGTGTCGAGGGTTTTTATTGCCTACTGTTGTTGATGAGGGTATTTGATGGCAAGCCGTGACGTCTCCCCGCCCGGTCGTCACTGGTCGAGAGCTGCGCCAGATGAAGATTCAGTCCTGGGAACCGCCTTGACCGTGGGAACGCCCCGCTTTGTACCCTTGGAAGATCGCTGACTTGAATTAGACGCGGTCTATTGAAGCCTTTGGGCGAAAGGTAACAACAACAGCAAGTCATTTGATCGGCGATCCTAGCACCAACACCCATTATCAGCATGCCATGAGTGAGCTGCAGAAAGAGCTTCGAAGGCCTGGGATACAGCAAAGAGTTTTTTCATACGCCAAAGCCTCGCCTACTGAACTGGTGCGGTCAAAGCTTTCGACCTCCGAGATTCAGCATCGAGCCCTCACCTATCTGCCAGACGAGCTTCTTGCAAACATCCCGGAAAATGGGACTGCCTATTCGTTGTTTCAAGGCTTTCAAGCGACTATACCCGAGGAAGAAGCTGAACACAGGAAAAGCCACCGACGGCACAACTCCAAGGGCCAAAGATTGCTCGGGGAACCAGAGGGTGAAGAAGACGAGCCATCGTCACTGGTAGTATTGAAGAGAGAGAAGGACAAGTTGAACCACCGACTAGAGATGATGGGTGTTCGTAAGAACATGTGTTCATCAGAGATCCGAGAGATCGATAACAAAATATCAAACCTAAACGGTATGCGTAAGATAGTCTTGGACAGGCTGGGGGACTTGGAGCAGGATGAGCTACAGCTAGAGCATGAGTTAGTCGATGTCGACAACAAGCTCGAAGACATAATTGAGGAGCTCGATGATGCTGCCACGCTGGGACATACGGCAACCCCACCAACGGAAGTCGATGGAGAAATGGATGATACAGCTGCAGGCGCCCATGCTATGAGTGCCTCTTTTATGTCGGCCTCGATATATGAGAAACTCCCATCGCCAAAGGCCAAGAGACATAAGCCTACCAGACGGAAATCTACACCGATAAGGCATGAGCACTTCGAGCCAGGATCGAGCATTAGAGAATTGCAGGCGCACAATGATATGATTACCGCCCTGGACTTTGACGCTCCATTTGGTACAATGGTTACTTCAGCTCTTGATGATACTGTGCGTGTATGGGACCTAAATCTAGGGCGTTGCATAGGTTTACTCGAGGGTCATCACGCTTCGGTTAGATGCTTGCAGGTCGAAGACAATATCGTGGCTACCGGTTCTATGGATGCGTCTGTTAGGCTTTGGGATTTGGGTAAAGCTGAATATTCACCGCATGATAACAAAATTAGCAAGGCGATAGATGAGAAGGACGAAGAAGGTCTAGACATTGAGAGTGCAGAAGATCCAGCGCCCGCACCACACTCGTCAAGTATGCAAAACTGTCAGATATTCTCACTCGAAGCACACGTGGACGAGATTACAGCACTACACTTCCGAGGCGACACACTCGTCTCTGGCTCTGCCGACAAAACACTAAGGCAATGGGATCTTGTTAAGGGCCGATGTGTACAGACTCTTGATGTTCTATGGGCGGCCGCTCAAGCTTCAGCTACAATAAACCCAAATGATGGGCAATGGCGTACAACAGGACGACTGCCCGACGCCTCGGCAGACTTTGTCGGTGCTTTGCAATGCTTCGATGCGGCACTCGCTTGTGGAACTGCAGATGGTATGGTGCGCTTGTGGGATCTCAGAAGCGGTCAAGTGCATCGAAGTCTTGTAGGGCATACAGGTCCCGTGACCTGTTTGCAATTCGACGATGTTCACTTGGTCACTGGAAGTTTGGACCGCAGCATACGCGTGAGCAAAACCTGTACAGTCCACACGATGTTTGCACTGGCTAACCCTGGCTTAGATTTGGGATCTCCGGACAGGTTCGATATATGATGCCTACGCGTATGACAACCCAGTGACGAGCATGATGTTTGACGCTCGGCGGATCGTATCTGCAGCAGGCGAGAATGTTGCTAAGGTCTACGATAAGACTGATGGCCGGCACTGGGACTGTGGTGCTGGTGTCACCGCCGAGGCCGAGGAACGACATCCAGCTTCGGTCGAGAGAGTCCGAGTCAAGGATGGTTACTTGACTGAAGGTCGCAAAGACGGTATTGTAGGAATATGGACATGCTGAGCTAAGTATCAGGTCAGTTGTCGGCGCTTCTCGCGTCACTGCATTGCTTCCTATCCGTCCAGCTCCGTTCATATTGTATGAGTATGATTGTGGTTCCTCAAGGTGCAAGAAACAAGAGGCGTCCAGTTTTCGCTATTTTGTCTTTTCAGCTGCGGTCTCTCGTTCTCCTGGGATGTGCGCCCAGCATCTTTACTGTCTTCCTGATGCCAGAGAAGGATCGCAACGACTTAGCTTCCCTTGCGAGTTTCCTTAATACAGAGCTGCCTAATCACACCTTTCTCTTTGGCGAGTTGCGATCAAGCCATGTAAGGGGCTTGGGGACGCATAAATACTTGCCCCGCCACGGGATTGGATTTCCGTGGAACCCCACCATTCTCGGCAGCGCAAGTAAAGTAGTCCCGAATGAAATTTATTCCTCACTTCTACTTGTTCTCACTCGACCTCAATCGAATCCTGAGACTGTTTTACGGCGCGGAGTACTTCTTCCTCTCTTTCGATTTACTTCCTGCCCGTCATGCCATACCCAGAAACACTCAAATCGAAACCAAAATGCATCTTTTTCACAGACTTCGATGGCACGATTACACTGAAAGACAGTGAGTAACTGCGAGGCTTGTAAAACACTGTACTGATATGATATACAGGCAACGACTGGATGGTACTTTCTCCTCCATCGTAAATCTTACACACCCAATTAATCTCTATTCCAGACAGACAACCTCGGCTTTGGTGTGGAGCTTCGTCGGAAAGGTAATGTTGACGTCCTGGAAGGACGCGAGAGCTTTAGGTATGCCTACACAGTAATAGTAAAAGGCTGGGTATTTGCGCTGAGCTTCTCTAAACTAGCATCATAGAGATTCGTTTCGCGAAATGATGGACAGCGTCAAAACCCCCTTTCCCGAATGCATCGCCGCCCTCTGCTCCAACATAAAACTCGACCCCCACTTCGCCGACTTCTACAGCTGGTCCCGCGCCAACAATGTCCCTGTCATTGTTCTTTCCTCTGGCATGACCCCAATAATACGCGGCCTCCTAGTCCACCTTCTCGGCCCAGAAGCCAACGACATCGAAATCATAAGTAACGACGTCGAGGACCGACCAGGGAAGAAGAAAGAAGAGGAGGGAGGCTGGCAGATTAAATTTCATGATGATAGCCATTTCGGGCATGATAAGAGTTTGGCGATCCGGCCTTATAAGAATCATTTTGAGGAAAGAGAGCGAGAGGAGAAGCCAACGATGCTGTATGCTGGTGATGGAGTGAGCGATTTGAGTGCGGCGCAAGAGACGGATTTGTTGTTTGCAAAGAAGGGGATGGGTGAGTTGCAGCCTATATGAAGTGATGTTCATCTTCGGAGTAAAGCTAACGCTTTGCAGACTTGGTAGCATATTGTGAGCGGGAAGGCGTACCGTTTACTACCTTCGAGGACTGGAGTTCAATCCTTGCGACAACAAAGGATATTGTGTGAGTTTTGCATCTCTCGCCTTATCAAAGTATAAGAGTGTTAACAAGATTTAGGGAAGGGAAAGTCAGTCTCAAGAAGGTCGCCGCTGAAGGACTTGAGGAAGCTCATCATTATAGCCAAGAGCAAAAAACAACTAAAGGATAAGACTCTTAGAACAAGAACTACTATAGCAGCGCACTTAGAAATTAGCATGTTGTTGTTGTTGTTGACTAGACGGCATTGATAGATCTCTTAAATCATTAGATTCCTTTGATATCTAATTGAGCCAATTATTTGACTTTATTTTTCGTAATCTCTACGGAAAATTTCTTGTAAGAAAAAAGCTTCCCCCTGTCACCAATCGTGGAGATACAAAATCGCGACTCGCGAGGGATCCCCAGAAATCGACGCTAGCGCGACCTCTACTCCCTCTGAATCTCTATCAACCACCATCTCCACCCACCCATCTACAACAAAACCCTCAGCTCCCCAATTGGCAATGGCCTCCTCCCTCCGCCTCCTAACCCCCCTCCTCCACCTCCTCACCCCCCTCGTCTCCACCCCCCCCAAAACCCTCCCCCACCGCATCCTCCCCGCCCTCCTCAAACCCATCCCCTCGACCCAGCACCCACGCGCCTTCACCACCACGCCCCACCCCCACGCAACCCTCATGCAAGTCCTGCGCCAACCGCGCACCCCCCAGCGAGCGCGCCACTCGGTCTCGCCCGCGCTGGTCAACCGGCCGCATATGAAAGCCGTGTGCCTGAAGGTCACCATCATGAAGCCGAAGAAGCCGAATTCGGCGGAGCGGAAGGTGGCGAAGGTGAGGCTGAGTAGTGGGAGGAGCGTTACTTGTTATATTCCGGGGGAAGGTGAGTTCGGTTTTTGTTTTTTTGTGGGGATTTTGGGGAGGGGAGGGGGGAAAAGGCGATGACGGGATATTGAGGGGCTTGGTTATGATGGAGGGAAGGATGCTGATGTGAAATGTGTGTAGGGCATAACGTCCAACAGCACAGTGTGGTACTAGTCCGAGGCGGCAGGAGTCAGGATTGTCCTGGTGTGAGGTATCATCTTGTGCGCGGGGCTATGGATCTGGTAAATACCGAACCCATCTCTCTAAGCTCTGTTTACGATACGGAATGGGCTAATACATGTGCGGTTTGAAGGGTGGAGTCGGGAACCGAATTACATCGAGATCAAAATATGGGACGAAGAAGCCGAAGAAGGCGGCAGTTTAGGTGGAGGATGAGGACGTTGGAGACTCGGGGAGGATTGATAATTGTGTATATGTAGTGCATGGAATGGAAGAGCATGTAGGCTAGGTTGGTGGCGTAGGTGGCCCTGAGAAGAGAGCAATAGAAAGCGTTGGAGACACTGAGCTTTTGACATCCGTGATTCGGAGAAAAGTAAAATCACGATATCGAAGTACTATTGTATGTATAATATTGTACAAGAATAAGAGCTATCCAGTGTCCGAGGCGATGCCATAGAACAGCCGTAATCCGAACTACATCAAGCGCCTGATCCCTTCCCTCAATCCCATACCATACAGCTACCCAGACAACATTGCACGGCATGACCTTACTTTGCCATGGATGTCGAGTAGAATCTAATCTTCGCCAACCCCAAATCGCTAACATATGTATCTAGTCCTGCTGGTTCTGATAGCCTTCCGGCTTTTCCATCTTATGCATCTCAAAGAACCGTGATGTACCTGAGAAAAATCGTTAATAAGCGTTGCTTGGAGAAAGTTCATAGCGTTGATAGAGAACTTACATGAATAGCCCTTCCAATCGAAGTTCTCCGACGGTCTGCAATGGCACTTATTGTCTAGCCTCAACTGCTCATCTGTAGGGCAATGCGTAAACGGCACGTGGTAGTATGCGATGTCGTTGAAGAAATGGATTTCCTCCTTCTTCAATAGCAATCCGGCGGCGACGGAGTGAACGGGAGCGTCACCCCAACGTTCGTAGAAGAAGCCACCATCTTTGTCGAGTTTGTCGAAGTAGTCCAGATAAGCCTGCGATCGTAACCAGTCGAGGTTACCGATTTCAAAGTTAGACCACTGGAAAGGCATATTAGCACACGAGGCTTCTATATTGGGTATAGGACTTACGAAATGGCAATGATTATAAGTTTTGCCTCCATCATCGCTCAGGAACTTCATCGAGTTGCCCTCGGCAATGTGCTCTGGATGTTCTTTCATGAAACCTTTGACGCTGTCCCATAGCGTTGGAATCGTCTCCACATATTCGTAAAGACTCAGTACAAAGCTGTACTTTTTGCCATGGTCCCGCATGTACTTGAATGTATCGTAGCCAATGTCACAGTAAAGCTCGATACTGGGTTCGACACGCCAATACCATTCGAATTGGTTCATCAAAGGGTGGCGGAAGAAGAACCCCGACTCAAAACGACACATATGCCTGTAGCTAACAGAGTCTCCGTATATGATCTTCTTTTGTGCCATATCCTCCCTAACTTTCTGGGCTTTGTCCTGGTCAATGTGCTCGGGAAATGACCAGTGTTCCTCTGGTATTTCACCATAATATGTCTTCCCCGATATCAAAGCTGAAGTGACCTTCTTGAATGTAGCATCAAACGGCTTGTCATTGAGAAACACCCAGCCGTAATTGTAATTTCGGTTGAATCGATCCTCCACCTGGCGAATAGACTTGACAATATCCCACAAATCCGAGTTCCGAGCCAAGGTGACGAAGGTAGCATTCATCCTTTCGCCATCTGCAGGAGCTGTTGGAAGCCCTCCAGACGGTTTTGGGGAGACAGGAGCCGGCGCTGAGGAGGCTTCACTACTCGCTTGTGGTGAATGTATCTCTCCGCTCGCCGCGCCTGCATCCTTGGCGTCTTTGTGCCATTTCCCTGTGAAGTCTGACGGGTCTGGTATTGTCGGTCTAGGCATTGATGAGGACGAAACAAAGTAGAGGATTATAATGCCCTGAGTTGCAATTAGCCAGGCATGACATAATACATGTTTAAGACTTACAAAAAACGCAAATAAGACATATCGCACAATCCTTGAAGTACCTGCTGCCATTTCCGCCGGTCCCTCGCCTGCTGGCGGAGTTGAGTTGTCAGATCTTTTTTCCTGGTTCTCCTTCCGAAATGCCAGGTTGGCTAGCCTTCAGTCCGTATATAAGCTATGGAATGCTGGTACTGAGTCCGACCTCCGCACTCGTAGCGAACGCGATGGCCAAGTCCAGCACACAGATGATCTTGCTCCTAATAGGGGGTCGAGATGATCGTCAAAGAGACATTCGCACAGGATGTTAGGATATGACTCGGCGAGATAAGCAGGCCAAGCCAGGACAGTGTAGGTGTTCTCAACGCTAGATCGTCAGAGTAAGGGATGTAATAGCAGACAACAGGAATGCTTCTCCAGCTTTCAAGGAGAGACACGCGTGTATTTAGGCGAGCCGTGGCTGCCAGCTGAAGATGTGTTGTTAGCCGCTTAGGCTCGCTACTCTAGATCCAATTGAATGTGCTTGGCGGAGGCCTGCACCACCCTGGCTTGCTCGCCCCGCCATTCATTGCTCTCTTCATCATCATTGTTAACGGACTGAAAGGTATTCACAGTTCCTGCACCGTGAATAGGGTCGGAACAGGACTGGAGTACATTGTCTGTGATTTCATGGAGTTAGGGTCATCTCGCTACTACTACTTTACTCTTTAGTATTTCCTTTATATTTGACCAGCCCGTGCAGCTCTCAGTGTAAACTGGGACAACCTTTTCATATCGCAATCACTTTACACCTCTTGGGAGGGCTCGGCCTAGTAAGCCAGGCTACAAGAACAAAATGTCGTTTTTTGGGTTCGACGCCACTCTTCCTAGAGATGGTGGCCATCCTACCAAAGCTCCTGGGTTTGGGACCGCTCCAGATCCTTTTGCCTCAATCTCACGGGATCGGGAACTTGAGGAAAACGACGACGACGATGCGTATGTTTGTGTGAACCTTCTCTTACTGGCACCCATACTCACATTTCTACTCTGACCAGCTTGGAATTTGATGATACCTATGACGGCCTTGGTGATCGGTTAGAGGAAGCAAACGATGATCTCAATAACGACACCTTCGGTGGAGGTGGCGCAGCCGCTGCCGCGCCGAAACCGGTTGGGAAGGACTTTGATTTCTATGGTCAGACTGCCAAGGTCTCGGATGCACTCAACGAAGAGCATTTGATCTTCAATCGGCGGCAAGCACCTCCAAAGTCTGTTGCCGCTCCTAGCCCTCCTAAGCCCGCCATGAGGCCCTTCAGAACAGGATACGAAGCATATAAGAACCCTGCGTATATCCCCGATCTACAAATGGATGCAAGTCTATGGGGAACAGAGCATGCTGCACCAGTTAAGAGCTATGGGCCTGCGGATGTTCATCAGAGTAGCCAGGGCGCAGAAGCTGTTCCACACCGTTTGTCCAGTGGAGTGCTGGCCAAGAAGATGATGAGTTTAGAAGAAGTTGAGGCATCCATGCGCTCACAAGCCAAGAAAGCAAGTCCAGCCCCGCCAATGCAATATCAAGCGTCACGGATGCCACCTCCTTCAATGCCACAGCCACTGCGCCCTCTCGAGCAGAGTGAACGTTCACAGCATTCGACTACATTTCAGCCTTCTCAGCAAATGCCCCAGCAGCCCACCCAGCATATACCAGCAGCATCACAGGGCGCTCCGCCTAGGCAGCATGCTCAAGGGGTGCCAGCTCCTCGAGCAGCCCCGGTTCAACAGCCAGTACACGCGCCCCAGATCCTTCAGCGTGGACAGCCTTTACCTGAGCAAATACTAGAGACTCGTGAATCACCACAGCCTCGTCAGATCTTACAGAACCCTAGGCGACAACAGGCCCAGTTGGCTCCTAGACCTGTTGAGCCACCAGTACAAGCTCAACCCCGAGTGCCGATCGCAGCCCCGTCTAGCCTACCTCACCAGCTACCCATTATTACCCACCCTCAGCAGCTCATGCAGCTATCTGAGGAGGAGCGTAATGCATTTTTGATTGAAGACGCCAAACGAGCGAAGCGCAACCACAAGATCTACTTACTGTCAAGAGACAACGGCCTGATGACACCTCAGGACAAAAACTTCATCACGCGTATTCAATTGCAGCAGCTCATGACAGCGACAGGCAATGTCACTGAACAGGATCCAGATGCGTCACTCTCCGAAGATTTCTACTACCAGGTTCATAGCCAAATCCGAGGAGGGTCCCGGCAGAACCCACAGCAGCCTCTTAGTAACTTTGCACAGACGTATCTGTTTCAGACTGGAAGTCGTCAAGGCGGCATGGCTAGGAGGCAGAATAGGGGTGGTGATAACCACATGCAGCGGATGGAACAGCAGGTGCAGCGGGCTGTTGAGGCTGCAAAGCTTAAGCCTAAGAACAAGCAGCTGGTCATCGAAGGTAGCTTGGGGAAGATTTCATTCAGTAATGCAAAAACTCCGAAACCTTTGCTAAACATCAAACGACACGAAAGCGGTGATGCCAATATCCGCCCGAAGAACGCTCGCCAGCAAAGTGGTAAAAAGGTATCTCAGACTACACTCAGTGCCAGCGACCGAAAGACAGTCTTAAAAAACATTGAAGCTGTTTACTCGACGCTTATGAAGATGGAGGATCATGAACGTCGTATGCCTCCGGTCCCGTCTGAAGCTAGTAGCGAGACCACCATACCGCAACACCTCGAGTGGCGCCATACCATGGAAGAACTCAACAAAAATTTCTGGAGAGATCTTAAGGTTATGGAGCCGATTATTCCTAATTCTCCGGTCCTTCATCCTTTCATTGCCTTTCTCTCTTACCCCAAGGGCAAGAAAGCTATGCCGCGCATCTTTAGGCACATCGATGAGGAACAACGTCTTACAATACTGACAATGATCATTGTGCACCTTAACGTTTTGGATGTCATTCGCCTAGTCCAGCCCCGGCTCAATGGCACTCGACCACCGGCCACAGCCCGCGAAGAGGTTGAGCTCTTCTCACAGGCCGTCATGCCAAGTCTTTTCGGATATGTCAACGAAGCTCCACTGAATATCGTTATCGGTCTTCTGGGATTGATTCTGGATCGTGTCAACATGCAGGCCATTACTCGAACCAAAGTTGGGCTGAGTATATTGACAATGCTTATTAGCCGCGCCGAGATTGTAAAGCAAGGCGAAGCAACGAACGATCAGGAGTGGGATCAGTGGTTGACTCTTTACAACCGCCTTTTCGATACCATCGAACCAATCCTTGGGGACATCTTCCCTGGATCTATCAATATTAGCCAGGATATGTATGTCTGGCAATTTTTAGCAGCTATGGGTATAGGAGCAAGCCCTGACCAGCAACAGAGGCTTGTTATTGCGGTCAAGTGCGTTCTCCCATGTATCCCTGGTTGATTTCTGATGTTAATCGCATGCAGGGACCGTGTCATGGAAACCGTCACGCAAAGCAAGACATTGCCTGCAGACATGGCGAGTCAAAGACTCGGCAATGTCAATCTATTCATGCGCGCTATCGGGCTTGATGTCGATTTGCTTGGCTAGAATTTGAATTACAGTTGACAGTGGAGGTCAATATGCTGCCCCTGCAAACATGGACCAGGCAAATCAATTCAGATCTTCTTAACCCCTTGTGGGTAGTAGCCCTTTGGATAGGGCGATATGGTGCCTGCTGGAGATCTGGAGCACTGAATGCAGTCTTCGTTGAGACGAAACCTATTGTTCGTTGCATCGACGGAAGATCAAACGCCAAGTTTAAAACACGTGGAGCCAATCTTGTAGCTTTTAGAAAATGGAGGGATGAGCTTATCGCGGTGGTGGGATTGGGCTTTGGACAGGTCGGGCGCTTCGACAGTGGGCGATATTCAGCTCAGCCTGAAACTGGTCTGTCGTATAGCTTGACTGTGGGATATCTGAGAAGACGCAAGTAAGGGGTTGTTTGCTATGGGCTAGTGAGCAAAGGATGGAGGGCTTTTTGCTGTTCGCTTGACTTATTATTGCACTACTCAGGCTATTTTCTAATGATGCAGCAAAAGTCGCTGTTATGCTGGAATATTAAGAACCAGCTTGAGTAGAGACGTGTCTTTCGATAGAGCAGTAGATCAGAACTATTACCCATCTTGTACTTTGGATTCAACCGTCTTGTACACGCGAGCATGTCTCACTGAGCGTTTGTCAGTGCTATTAGAGAATCTCGATTTGATGTATCATAAACTCAGATCCCCTTGCCTGGTTTTCCGTCCATCTCGGCGTCTAGCCTTCTTTATAAGAATACCTCGGGCTACAACATCTTTTTGATACGCAACAGAGCACTCGACTTAAATAGATTGGGAGCAGATCAATACATTCCTTCGAAGTATAGATGCACTATATGATGACACCTCACATTCACAAAACCACCCCCCTCTATCTCCATCACCCCTCCATCTCAACATCGCCCCCCTCCCCCGCCGAACCCCCCGGTATCCGCCCCTCATTCAACTCCTTCTCCAATCGCGTAATCTCCTGCAGGCTCTTCGCGTTTCTAATCAATCCTTCCACTCGCTTCCGCTCCTTCTCGGTCAGCTTCACGCGGTAGGTCTTGTCGCCGGGGTTGCTGGCGAGGGTGGAGGGGATGTCGAAGGTGCGGGATTTGATGCCTGTGATCTGTTGGTGGGAGAGGGGGGGGGTTAGCGGATGAGTGGAGGGAGAATTAGGTGAGGAGGGGTTGGGGAGGGAGAGGAAGTACCTTGGAGGCGAGGGCGGAGGGTTCTTTGGCGGTGCCGAAGAGCTCGGTGGCTTTTGCGCGCTCGACGTCTTTGACCTTTTGGTAGTCGAGGAAGCGGATGCTGGGGCAGCGCCATATTATCCAGTGTCTATAATGCTGTTCCCACAACAAATGCTTCAGCAACACTTCCTCTTCCCTGGGTATCTGAATTCAGAGCTTCTCATACCTCCCGCCGCGTAACAGGATTTTCTAGCAGTGACAGGTGTGTGAGTCTGGTAAATTTGCTCAAGACATCTAGATCTGCTAGCTCCGCGAAGTTGTTTTGAGTGAGGATCAAAGCAGTCAGGTTCGGTATCGAATTCGCGAGCGTGGGCTGTATGCTGCTGACTCGATTGCGGGCGAGGAGGAGGGTATGCAGGCGTGGGGAAAGGGGGAAGTTGGAGAGGGTACTGATGTCGTTGTCTGTGAAGTCGATTGCATCTTGGTCCTATATTAAAAGCGTCAGCATTGAAAAGAGATTATGCCTGGGGTATATTGGGGGTTTATAAGACCTTTGCAACGCCCAGGTTCTCGATCGCGGGTATTTTGTGGCCTGCAGATTCTCGAAAATTGATATCAATGGAGCTCATCCCAAAATGTAGTATCTGCTCTTTTCAGCTTTGTACGCACCTCTGAGATCCAGTTCGCGTTCTTTGAGGGGGTTGAGGTAGGAGAGGGAGTTTTGAATGAGCTCGGCTGTTAACCTCATTATGGCGATTAATTTTACTCAACGGTGTGGGTGTTCTTCGACCGTTGATTCTGGCAACCGAACGGTTGATTGAGAATTGGAATCTGTGACCTGGCTTCGAGGCATTGACCAGTATGCGCTTGCGTTGTAAACGGAAGTGGTCAGGGCTTTGCGGGTAGCCGAGCTTTGATATTCGAGCTAGTACGCTTCTGGCTGCAAAGCATAGAAGGGCATCTCCTAACGCTACGGTTGAGAATGACTACAGTCTCTCGAGGCCATGTGTTGATATATTTTGATAATAATTGCTAATTGATCCGGAAACGTTGGCGGTGCGTGAGCCTTACGGTTCGTCGGATCATCTACTCATGAAAAAGTACAGCTGCGCCCAAGACATTGAGCTCGTCCGTTCCAGACCCATCCCAAACCCCAGTGCAACACCATTCACTGAAACACATAGATAACCCCTTGCCGATCCACACTAACCGTCATACCCACCGGATGTTCCAGTATCGCCACATCTAAAATCGTGTCCAGATGGCTCCTCAACAACTGCTGTTGTTGCGCCGAAATCACCGTACTCCTCGGCGGTCTGGCACCCTTTTTAGCAGGAGAATTTGATCCAGCGGCCGCGTTGGGTGCTGAAGGGCCTGGCTGCGGCACTCTCTCCGTGTTCAATGTCAGCATCGTTGTAGGATGTGACGTTGTGAACTTGGGTTGATCTTCGTCGGCGTCTAGGCCACTAATAACCATCGAGGTCTCTACTCGCGTAACGTCCCAGAACCGGAGCTTTTTGTCCGCACCGCCTGTGAGGAAGAAGCCGTACTTAGATTCACGACCGTCTTCAGGGGCGTCAAGACCGAGTGCCAGGGCGCGGATGCCACGGTCGGGATTGCTGGTGCCATTGCCTAAGGATGGATCGGTAGCGGCAGCGAAGCGAGAGAGCATTTCTTCAGGTTTTTCGTCGTCGACTTTCCAGGGTTCGTAGGCACGGACGCTGTCTTTGTTACTGCCTCTTGTGATGCCAGCACGAAAAACTTCGCGGCATTCTGCTTTTTCGAGGTCCCAAATCGTGATGTCGGGTTGACCGGTACCACCAGCGACGCATACCCACCTACCTCGGCCTTTGAAGGGGTGGATATGTATTCGGTGGATTGGTCTTCCACCTGAGAGTCCCCAGGCCCGAAGACGGAGGCGGAAGCGGAGATCCCAGAGATCTAGCACACCGTGCGAGGTTCCGAGAAGCAGCCAACCATGTCTGATGTCAACGCAAAAGCACGTAGGTGTGCCATGATGGACTGGATTCTCCAGGGTGTAAAGCACGCTCATGTCTCTAAGATCTAGGGCGATAATCCGTGAGGTATTCGTGGCTATTAGCAGTATTGAGTTGCCATCTGACTTGAAGTGATCCAACCATACCGCGTACTCATCTTTCGGTAGCTGGTATTCTCGCACCAGCCGAAGCTTGCCATACTTTGTAGTATCACCTATATAGTTACAATCAACTCGGACGACATTGATGCTACCATCGGTAGCACCGCTAACGAAAGTATACGTGTTTTCTACAAAGGCGAGACACTTGACTTTCGCTCCATTAGAATTTCTATGTGTCTGTCTGGACCGATGGGCTAGATTTCTTTCAAGTCTTAAGGTGTCCCAAATCTTAACAGTCCCATCATCCGATCCTGTTAGGAAGAAGGTGTGATCAGGCGACGGGAGGACTCGGTTGATCGGGCCCGTATGCTCACCAAAGGTGGCGACTAGAACTCCCTCTGGCCTCCAAGGCCTATCCACATCTTGAGAGTCTGCTTTCTTCATTTTATGTCGGCTGCTGATAGGAGCCACTGTAGGCCCAAATTCGGTCAACTTAAGAGACTGGCGTTCAGCCGCCAGTGAGTCAAGCAGTTTTAGGACATTAGGGTCATTACCGACATATGTATGACCGGTTCCTATTTGAGATGTAAAGTTCTGCTTCTTGTCTCCACGCTCTAGTCCGGAATCAGGTAAGGCATCCGAAGGCTCACGGGTGTAGGGGCCATCTAATTTGCCAAAAGCATTGGCGGAAGTTGTCCCTGTTTCGGCCAATGTCTTAGATGTGTCCCTTCTGTTGAGTAAATTGATAGCACTGGACTTATGTCTAATACCTTTTCCTCTTTCATAATCACTGCCGGTCTTAAGAGAATCAGTGGGGGTAAGGGTACCTTCGCTTGGATTGTTGTCGACCCCTGGAATTGGAAAATGCAGGTTTGGTGCGCGCCTTGGCTCGGCATCTGTGCTTGGGGGTTTGTCTCTAGATTTGACGGCCCTACTAGGTGAGCTAGATAGAGGCGACGGAAGATTTGATGAATCAGGCCTGTTTTTAGCTCGTACAGGGCGTGGTGGTGAGTTCCCATCTAACCGCTCTTTTCTTGCGTTTGTAGATTGTTTCTTCCGCTGGGCTATAGGATCATTGATGGTAGTCGACGCATCAAGCAAAGCATCAGCGATCGTATGAGGGGCAGATGAAGGAGGTTTTCTGGCAGTGTTGAGTGAATCCGCATCACGAGAGTGTCGGCGTGGAGTACTTCGACTCCGTTGGCGGCTTTCGAAGAAGATGGTTTGAGGCATAACCTTGATTTCCTTCAGGTTTATGATTCTGTTCAGATGCGCATGTTGAACTCCCGCTCCCTCTCTTGGCCGCTTAGGAGCCATACGCCATATGTACTCTCTCAGAGCAAGTAACTTGAAATCGTCACTTGTACCCATGCCAAGGTTTCGCAATCTACTGAGCCATTGTTCGTCCTCGTCTTTCTTAGGAATTTTGCTTAGAGCATTAGGCCGTAAGTCCTTTGAAGAGGTAGTAGGCACAGCCTGGTCAACGGAGCCAAACGAAAAGGTTCTCTGTTGTTGTATAGGCTTCCAAAAAAGACCACCTGGGACCTTTGTTGCCCACATTGCCGCCAGCTCTAACACTGGACGTGACAACGGCTTTTGGAGAGCGTCGAGAAGATTCGTTTCTGCAAAATCGATGATGGGTAATATTAAGTAAGGTTGGATGAGGGGCGAAATGATGCAGTGGATGTCAGCTACCGACAAGTATCGCGTAGAAGCTGATATGAATTGCGCAGCAGCTTCTCTGATCCAGATGTTAGGATGCATCATGAATCTTGCAACGACATCGACCATTTCCCAGATTTTCGACCTTTGAAACAACCCTAGCTCCGCCATGTTCGCTAAAGATGATAGCACTTTCTCCACGACGGACTCTTCTGGATCAGTTAAAGCCTGTATCATAAGTGGTAGGATAAACTCTTCAAGACTGGTCCCACCAACAAAAGTAGCCACCCCTACAATGGTTTGGAAGAAAGCACACTTTAATATCCAATCTTTGTCGTTCAGGTACGTGTTCAGGTGACTAAGGACTACGTCGTTTGCCTTTGAGCTTCCGAAGAACACACAAAGGCTAGAAACAGAGCCTAGGAAAGCTCGTCGAACTGAAGCATCGCTATCGGTCAGCAGAGCCTTCGTATGTGCCTCGAAGTGTTCCTCTAGATCTAGCCTTGCAACATCATAGAGATTATGATAGGCAGTATCTGTAGCAATTCCGTCCTCTGCTTCGGGATCAATCGTTGGAATGGATCCGTCTGCTCGCAGAGCTTGCACCATATCTAGAATTCTCGAGGAGCTATGTGCTAGAGTAGCTAGGCAAGATGCGTATGTTGCACGCACTAATGGTGATGCTTTCGAATATGGACCGGCGATGAAAGTTTGAAGACGTGGACGAATGTACTCTGTAAATACGTAGGCATTGACAGGTGACACCACAGCAACCAGTGACATCTGTCGAACGTCAATACTTCGAACGCTATGTTCGAAAGGAAAAGCCTACGACTTGTGTCATTGTTCGAACAGCGGCAATCTTGACAATATCAGCCCGGTCAGTGAGCATGGCTACTACATAAGGCAATATGCGATCTAATTTTGCCTCGTCAGTGATTCTCTCCGCAAATGCCAGCATAAGATCGCATGCTCGTATTCTAGCTGCAGACCGTGCCGTGTTCCGTAGTGACGAAACTACTAGTGTAAGGAATATCAGTGACCCATCGTCGACAGGACGTCGACCTGTAGCCATGGCTTGATGTCTATTGTTCGGTATGTCAATCTGGACAGGAATAACTTCATCAGAAGCAGGCTGCAAGCCCGGGCTTAGGCTGTTTTGAATCTTTCCCTCCTCATAACCTAGAAAATAGGAAATTTTATCGAAGTCGTAATACACTCTGTCAATTCTATCATCTGCTTCCCCAAAATTGGCAGTCTCTGGCAAGACAGGCGCGCGGCCGGAGGAAGGATCGGTGATCACCCCCATGTACTGATGAAGAAAGCTGTAGAAGTACCCAGGAAAAGCTTTATGCCGCCAAAAATTTAAATATTCCTCAGCTGAGTATCTTGACTCTGGCTCTAGTTGTATCATGTGGCTGACCAATTCACGAATGTCACCGTCCTGAATCTTGCTAAGATACCCATGTTCAGGATCATATTCTCCTTTCCTGTATTTGTATAGTTGACTCAAGGAGAATATTGGGGCTTCGAGGAAAAGCTCTGCGATCACACAACCAACACTGAAGACGTCCATTGCCCACGTCACCCCTCGACCATCGTCCTTCTCACTTGCTCCTAAGAACCGCTCTGGGGCAAGATAGCACGTTCTTCTGCCCGAAGTGTCGAAGTAGTAAGAAAAGTCAGCAGGATTATCTTCAGGTAGATATGTCTTTTTGAAAGATGAGGAGAAGTCCGTAAGATACAACCAGTTCCACGACGTCACCAATATGTTCTCTGTCTTGATATCACCGTGGTAAATGCTTCGAACATGACAATCTCGGAGGGCGCAGAGGAGCTGAAAAGCCAACCATTTCTTTTCAATGTCTTCGAGGAAAGGACGTGTGCTGCAAGTATGAGATGGGTCATTAGAATAAGGGTTATGGGATGCACCTTAATCGATCGTATAGCGAGCTGTAGAGATATTGCCTAACTAGATACCCGTTCGTACTTGTCTCAATAATTCTCTGGTAGCCAAGGGCATTGGGGACGTCCAAGAGCGCCTCGCGTTCGTCTGCGAACTAGGTTAGCTCTCTTTACTTGGCTAGTAGTCCTGAAGCCAACATACTCACGCCGTATAGCTTGCACATATTTCTTCAAGTCGAGCTGTGGAAAAGGTTTCATGACTAGCTTGACAACAACCAAGCCATGCTGATGCCTTGCTCGGATGCTCTTCATGAATCTTGCGGTCCCTAGAGACTTTTCGTAGGTAAGGTCTGATAGCTCTGGCACATCAATACCTGCCGACCCTGCCGACAGGGTCGTCATGGAGAACGTTTGTCCCATTTTTGGAAGCCTCTCCGTCGATTCATTACCTTGTAGTTGCTGACGTTGGATGCTTGCGGTCCATCATGGCCCTGTGCATTGACGCTTACAGCCGCAGGAACCGGCTCAAGCGTTCAAGTGTGAAAATTCTGGGATACCTTCATGGTGTGGTGGTGTAAGTTGAAAGTATAGTGGTAAAATCTACATAGTTCTATCTCGACAAGGTACTCCGAGGGCTCGTCGATGGACGGCGTTAATTCCGCTATAATTTTTGGTTACCTTACGTGCTTACTAATTACTCGATTGTATTACAGTCAATTTTCTCACCATCTTGCAATATATTCCTCAACATTTAGCCAGGTATTCTTTTTGGTCGAGAGAATCTGTAGTAGTAGAACCCGTAGTATCTGGTACATTCTACAAGGGACTCTGGTGAGAAGTAGCGCAATTTTATGGGTGCTGTGGTGTTAGTGATCCAGAGCATGGAGGTTTGGGCTAAGATGAGTACATGATGCAGATGGAGGAATTTTATCGTGGCTAGAGACCAAGATCTAAAGTGGGCTGACAGTGTAATGGAGGGCAGTAGCTCGGAACGGTGTTGGGTTCATCATACGTTCTTGGAACGACTTGGCGATCAAATATTAGAAAGATGTCTGGGCGGACACAAGTTATGAATACATGAGGAACCCATAACACTTTTCGATACCTTGACCAACTTAGAGACGGTTTCTTGGAGACAGGTCTGAGGGAAGTAACTAAATCAAGCATTGGGACGGCCTTTCATAGACCTCCTACTGCTGAGATTACAGCAACACGATCCCTCCTTTAAGTCGCAACGATGTCCTGTTTTCCCTGAAACAAAAGACTTGAATTGCTGTCCAAAGCCGCTGGTGTACTCTATGAATCTCATGCCTTACTATTTCTCTTCAAGCGCCTTGCTGGTTCGTCCTGTTGCTTTTGACTCTGTATTCGCCCCTCAAGATGCAGTTTGAGCATTGCCGCGCCGAGCGCGTGATAGCTTTTAATGCCGCTTTGCAAGTCAATTCCACTAGCTAGTGATAGTAATCCAAGCTCATTTGGATGGCATGGGGTGTATCCGAAAGATTTCAACGCCTTACATCGACTTAGGAGCATTTTCAGCAACGTCGTGTAGCAAGATGTGGACGACGTTTGAAGATCTAGATCCGTAAGGCCAAGGGCTGAGCTTGCGACTAATCGCCTTACTTATAGTTACATCTTGGAGTCCAGGCAGAGCCATGAAAGTCATCAACAAGCTGAGTGTATCTACATTCCGAAAGTTCCGATCCAATTGATGACTATTGTAAACTTACAAAGCTTTGGTAAAGTTTGGAACTGGTCGCCGGCTGTGACGATGCTACCGATGAGTGCCATCGTAGTCTCCAATTGGTTGTAATGGTTAACGTGAATCCTAAGTTCCTTGAGATTCGGAAGGATTGCAAGGATGAGTGATATGATGGTATCTTTATTTCCTCTCAAAACCTGTTGTAGCCATGGCCACAAGTTTCTAGCTGGAACGGAAGGTATCCGCTCAGTAATTGCATCTAGCTCAGCTTTTAACAGCAGCTGGTTCGGAGAACTCGTTGACGTATCCTGCTTCATTCTCTCCGTAGGGGTTCCAGTACTCGCAAGGCTTGCGGTTTACTATAATGGAGAGGTATTCTGAGTAGAGCGCAATCCAAGGTCTAGTACATACGCAGAACAACGCCTTCGATGTTGCTCCGACGTCGACTCCGGTAAACACGGCCTTTCGAATTCTATGTGCCCTAAGCGACCAACTTGCTAATTTACGGTAAAGACGGCAGGTCACCGAGAAATTGACGATGTCGTCCAGCTGTACGCATTCGGCAACATAGATTAGGAGTTATTTGGTAATCTATCCAACGACGTACGATATGATTTCTCAGATTCGAGGCTCGACGGATGAAAGATATGAGAAAAAGAGAGGCGCGGCAACAAAGAGTTGAGTCCCCGTATGCTCCAAATGTTACGTGTAGGGTTTGAGTTGGAAGGAAGGGCGTGGCTGTTGATGCGGCCTTTAGCGTTTGACTCCTGAAAGGCTCGTTGGCAGGTCAGCAAAGGATCAACTTAATTATGTGCCCAGAAGGTCCAACGACACGATGAGATGAGAATCCATAAAAGAAATATGCATCAAAAGACTAGGATGCTCGGTGTGAATAGCCTTGAAGCAAGCCAAATTCAAAGCGCAGTAAGTCTTGTTGGTTGATGTGATATCAACAAATCGAAAGAGCTTACATCAAACTGCTCCTTTCTCACTTCCATGACCCCTCCTGTCTCTTAATAAATACTTTGCTAAGTGATCCGTTTACTAGCGTTCTCACGAGACAGTAATGCTTCGACACCTCAATCTTGCAAAGATTCAAAGCCTCATGGTCTGTGGAGTCTCGGTGATAGATAGAGTTAAGGATATTTGCATAGACGTGATGAATAGTCTTTTACTAGCGTGCCATATAAGTGATGTCAAATATTAATATTAATATCGATGGCTCAGGCAAGGCACAAGAGTTTTGTCGATTGATGCTTGAAGGTCGGCTTTATGTAGTGAAGATGGAAAGTATATCAGGAATATGCGGAGGTGGAACTAAAACCGCAATGCTCATCGGAAGCAACGACCAACTTTGACAGCCGTGATCACAGGCGGAGCTTGCAGTCTTTGGAGGCTGTAACTGCTACTACTCACAAAACTCGGGCCTTTCCTGATGGCTTCGACGAAACGTTCAGCGCTAATTTCAATATACAGGGCAAGCTAGAAGCGTGGAATAATGGCAAACCCTCATTATTCTAGTGGCTAGGTCCCAGGCTTAGAAAATGCTAATTATTTGTCCTCGTAACTTCAAGGGTTCAAAGCTTAGTCTCTTGTCTTGTCGAATCACTAAGTCTTCTTACAGGTAAGATCCCTGGACCACTTGCACCTGTCGAAGGCCCTGCCATTGTAGCCTCTCCAGAACTGGGCGTTCTCCCCATAGCTACCCTCTGTTGATTTTGTACCCTCGCACTCATGAGCCAATGCAGTTGCATCCGCATCCCTCCGATGGCAGCATTCGTGTGCGTCAAATCTTCTTTGATGCGAAGGCTTTCGTTGATGACCATCATACTTGCCTTAGCGTCCAGGTCGGAAACAGCGGTAGAGACTCGGCCAACTTCGTCTCGAAGAGATTCGTGGAGGCAGAGAAGGTGGTGAGCTGTTGAATCGAAAGGAGCGGTGTCAGAACCATCACCAGAAACGGAAGGGGCATTTACGAGGCTGCCAGATGGGCCAAGTGTGTCCTGAATACTGGCGAAGGAGGTTTCCAATATCGAGTTCTTGTGCTGCAAATGCTTCAACGCAGCCTCATGGGCTTCAAGGTGTTCGTTTTGGATCTTGAGGAAGGGCACCAGCTTGGCAAGAGCGCAGGTCGGAAGGTGTCGATCAAGAATTGTACGTTTAGAGATGAAGTCGCAACCATAGAAAGCAGCTGTGCAAGGGAAAATGGCCTCGGGGCAGTGATCGATGTGTTTCTCGAGCTTGATGCGTGGAACTTCCATCTCACAGTCAGGGCATTGGACCTTGCGCTGGGTGCACTGTATGGTGCGATGGTACTCTATATCTCTTTCCAAGAATGAATGTCTACAGTCCTGGCAGCGCACGACATGATGAAAGCATCGATTTGCTCCCAAATCCTTTCTCTCGATTGTAAGTAGACAATCTTCTGAAGGACATTCGACCTCGGAGTAAGCACAGTATCGGTTGACATGGTTCTGAACAGACCCACGGGTCAATTCTTCGGTACATCCTAGGCTGTAGAAAGGACATTTGACTTTCAGCTCATCCAAGATGTGATTGATAATTTTCGGAACATGAGTTGAAGTTCGACTTGTCTTTCTCCGACATGTAGGGCAACATCTTGTATTCGGAGGCTGATGCGCCATTGCTTGGTAGACGCAGGAATGGCAGAAGTAATGATCGCAATCAAGCTTGACTGGTAATACAAACGGGCAGTGACATATGGCACACATCAGATTGTGATCAAAGGAGCCAATGTATTCCAAAGACCTTAGATCAATGGGGTCGGTCTTTGGCTTTTGTGGAAACCCAGCAATCGAGAGCAAAGGTGAAGATGACCGTGACGGTGACATTCTCCCATCACCGTATAGAACCCTTCTGGTCTCTTCTAGGGTTAAGGACGTTGGACGAGGGAGGTCTTGTATATTCTGTTCCCCAATTTGATCCTGAACTTCTGCCTCAACTGAAGCCTGGATACTAGGTATGTTTGAAGACTGATCATGTTGTGATATATCAGACATCTCAACGGTATGTATCAGATCTCCTCCCTTGTGTCTTTGGGACTGTTTGCTGGGATTGCTCGGTAGGACCCTACCTTAGTATCCGACCTGCATTAGCCTTGATCTCAGTTTCGGCCCACGTGATCAGATTGCTGGTACGCTCACCTCAGACTCGTGGCCCCGGATTAAAACGACGCATATTAGCTAGGCACCAATCTCAGAATATGGCAAATCCGTCACAACTCTACCTCTTAGCTGACCATATCAAACTTTCATTACTTGAACGGCAGCGAGCGATATCTTTGAACCTCGAGCCCAATTCCCAGGATGGACACATTTCAAGGTCCTTGGACTCGATGCGAGAGGGCATCGAAGTTTTAGAACAAGAACAGAGACAGAAAGAACAAAGTCGCGACTCGTAAGGTTGCGTGCCCGGACACTGATAAAGCGCATATTAATGAGTAACAGCTCTGCATCAGCCGATCTCCGAGACCAAGCGGAGCACCTGCGAATACAATTCGATGATCTGACATCCCAATTTCGGGGCTTCCCATCCAAATCTACTCCATCGGTCTCACAGCCCAATGACTCGTCCTTGTCGCCCGACTTTGCCCGCGCAAAAGACCCGCGACCTCGAAACCCCTCATCCTCATCCTTCCTCAAGCGCTCCGTCAACGATTCCCCAAATCCGTCCAAATCCGTCCGTTTTACAGACGCTCGTCCAGACGCCCTGGAGGAAGCAAACCGAGCAGCTCTGTTTCCTTACCGTGATGAGCCCGATGACGGGCGAACAGACCATACATCATTGGATAATCAACAAATTCATGAGTACCACAAGAATGTCCTTGAGGAGCAAGACGAGCAACTAGATCGATTGGGCGATAGCATAGGTCGGCAGCGAGAACTTAGTATACAGATTGGCGACGAACTTGACGAGCATGTACAGATGTTGGATGAAGTGGAGGTGCATATGGATCGGCAGCTGTCGAAAATGGGCAAAGCCCGGAAGAGCTTGGGAAATGTAGCTAGGAAGGCGAAGGATCATAAGCAGATTACGGTTATTCTGGTTTTGATAATTGTGTTGGTGTTATTGATTGTTATATTGAAATCATGAAAGGGTAGCATAGGTTGATCCGGTTTTGTGCTGCATTGGTAGGGGGAACCTTTCGTGAACGGATAGGAGGACGGCGTTGTGTTCTCAGATGGGATTGGAGTTTGGCATTGAAGGACTCCTGGGTGCTATATTAGAATAGGTCGATGACAGATAGTCATTGTTTAACCAAAGAAATTTTTTACTGGTACTCCATTAAAAGATGATAATCTGTACATCGGGTATTCGTCCATTTTCTAACTGAATACCTGCAGCTCCGTCCTACGGGTTCATCCCGAATCACTTCCCCTCCTCATGCTTCTCTTGCATGTGCTCAGCTGTTTCCTTTTGTAGATTGGCCGTATCCGCCTTCGCATCGTGTATCTCCCCTCTGTCCGCCTTGACCTAATTCACCCCACATCCATTAGCCTCAGGATATTCTCCGGATTTGGTATACACTGGCACAGATCGTACCGCAGACTCGCTGTTACTAGCCAACTCCTCCTTCCAGTGCCCCTTCCCTTCTTTTTGCTTGTTCAGTTGGTCATCCTTGTGATGATCGATCTCGCCTTTGCGTTCGTCCGCTGCTTTTTCAATTTTCAATTCAGAATGTTGTAAACACGCTTAAGCGCTAGAAGATATCGAAATTTGAGAGACCTACACCTATGGGTATCTGACTCGCTGAGGGCTGCCCGGAGGATGGTGTTGTGGAAGGGGCGGGATCTCGTGAAGGCGACAGAAGAGCGAGGGATTGAGCGAGTGAGGGTTCTGGTGAGGAAGGACATATTGAGATTGAGGGATACGTGTGACATTGATTGGTTTCAACGTTGGAGAGTCGGAAGAAGCAATGTTTTGGCCGAAGACTTCACACCTGGAGGACCTCGGTTGAGCACGACGTCATTACGGAATGGAGCCGCTACCGTAATTTTGATAGCTTCGGTTTCTGAGAACATTCCATCACATTGTCCTGAAAGTCGCTTTCCTCAGCAGATATGGTAAGAGCAGATCTGTCAAATATTTCTTACTGTAATTGCAAACCCGCTAGTGAGCTTCATGAGTGTTCCTTGTCCATCTCCTTTGAAATTATCTTCACTATGACGGCTGCCACGTACTGGCAAAGATCTCTGTGTCATGCGAGATAAGCCTTTCAGGTTACTTGAAGTGTTCACAAATCGAGCTGCCTGTCTTAAGATTATACGGACAACTAAGCATCAATAAACCAAGATATCGAGAGTTTGAACGGGCAGAAGGAAGAGTACCTGGCGGATTTACCGTCTTTTCCTTAATTATCCATTGATTGCTACCAAACATACTCTCCAATAATTACTTAAGTGAACATATCTTCACTTGAAAAACTGAAGCGATAGTTGCTTCTCATCGTGAGCTTTTGTCCAGTTCAGCTGCTGGCGGTAAACGGTCAACAAACAGTCGAACGAAAAGGGCTTTACGATTACCAGAGGTTGTTCATTTAGCTTTACCGCCACCTGGTACCGGCTCTACTACACATTCATCCGATCTCCCGTGTCATATCTGGAAGACCTCACAAAGTCAACGGAAAACTTTGGAATGAAATTGATTGTCCTCCTTTCAAAGTATACTGCGTCAGCATTTTACTGAGCCTTCTTTCCTAGAGAGACGCTGCTGTCTGAAGCTGAAGGCGGCTTCCTCGCAGTGACCGCGATATATCGCCACAGACCACGTCGATTTCCCAGATAAGCCCCAACTCCAGCCACAGTATTTACAAACCATGGTTCTAGCCCGAAAAGTTTGATGAATAGATACGGTATTATGGCAAGAACAAAGAACAACCGCAGCATGGGCTTAATGTTTGCTGACAAGTCCTCTATTAAGATGTCTTGAAAGCCAGCTTCTTCTAGCATATGTAGCAGAACTCCTTCATGGACGTTTGTTGGCATGGCGGCATACTTGTTGACTTGACCCATCGAAATTCTGAGATGTCTGGGCGCAGTGCTCGGATCTGTGTGATCATATTCGTACAGTGATAAGGAGCCCCCCGGTTTCAGGACACGAAAGAATCCTTCCAAAACCTGCCTAGGGTCGGTTGCATGGACAAACGTTTCTATTGTATAAACACCATCAAATGACGAATCTCCAAAGCTGAGATGATGATAATCCATTTTGCGAACAGTGACAGCCCTTTCAAGACCTTGCGCCTTCAGATCTATAAGATATCTATGTCAGCAACTCTCTTTTTGAGACAGAGCCACATGAGGAACGTGGCTCCAAAACCGATATTATCATTGTTCCGAATGAGAAGTACCCATTTCCCATGTTCTATGTCGGATGTTTTGGTCGGCGAAATGTTTGAGATATACTTACTACGTTGCGCCTTCTGAATATGATGATCTACAACATCAATCCCCTGAACGTGTAGACCTTTTTGAGCGAATCGTATTGCGACATGACCAACGCCGCATCCGGCATCTAGTACCTCAGCGCCCGTTTTTAGTTTGAGGGAACGAAAGAGATGGTCTTCCATTGCTCTTAACGCCCCATCAATGGGAAAGGGCCAGTATGTGCCCGGAACATAGTACCCAAAATGCCGTGTATCGCGCAAGAAAAGCTTGTAGCCGATTCTACTTTCAAATGAATGGTAGTATCTCTGCAGAGCTGGGTTGTTATTTATGTGTGAGTTTGGATTCGACGACATCTTATACGAGCGTCTGCGTATGAAATTTGTGTTGATTTCAACAACTTGCAGAGACCCACTTGCAGCAAACAGCGCGTCAAATCCTCGAAGATTGTAATTGGGGAGATTACTGATTTGGCTCGTTGATATCGAACGGAGTAATTTTTTGGAATGAATACCACCTGATTGCTTCAGGAAACCGATATTCGAAAAGGAACGAGCTCGCGCTTGATCTTCGGTTAACGCGCCAGCGCCCGGTCTAAGCGCCCGGTGATCCTCCCCCAAAACGGATCTCTCATAACGCCTTCTACTCCGCAGGTTCATAAGTGTATCATGATTTAAGCCGACAAACATCACGTCATTTTAGGCCTCACAGGCCCTGAGTTCATCTTATAATTAGCCGTTGGGCGATGGGTATCAGCTCGCCGTTCTATAGCAGATCTCCCGGCTTCCAGTTATGCTACGTGGACCATGAGCCACACATTCTTCGTTGACATGCTCTCAAATGCCTTCCAATAAGGACCAATCCAGATGGAGAGGTTTCCGTTGTCACGGACCTAGCGAGAACGAGGGAATTTATTGAAGTATGAGAGGAATAGGCTTGAAGAAAGAGAATGATGGCTCAACCCGCTCCTTCTCTGGAAAGCTGTAGAATATCAAATTATTAGTCCCAACTATCGCGACGTCGTAGTTTTTCGCAGATTAGGATTTCGAGTAGGGAACTATAGCAAAATCTTCAAAAGAAAAGGGAAATCCTCATCGCCACCTCCTGGATCTCCAACGGAACCAGATCTATACCTTCAATATTATGCGGTCTCAGGATAATGGTAAGTTGAGGTCTGATGGTCGTACCTTGTCGGAATGAAAAGAACGGTGCTGGCGTTATAATCTGACCGGTATGAGACTCGCTGTGGATCGTGAGTAAGACGACGGATCGTGAAAAGAGGCGACTCTGAAATTATCATGTGCCCTTCCCAATAATCTGTTAGACTCGTACAAAGTCACCATCCGTCCTCCTCCCAGTGAATTGACGGCAATCTGGCTGAAGAGCATAGTAAGCTGAAAAACGTTGTGGCGAGGCAATCTCTTTTCTCTTCCCATATACAGTTTAGTTCGTCGGTCTGCGGGGTATGTAAGTAGATGATCACCGCGAAGAGCCAATTATCCTCGTCATCTACCGGTAGACAACTGAAGGCGATGATGACTTTGTTCGAGCAGTAAGTTTGCTCCACGCGCCGTGTCGGTCTTGCGATGGCTAACAATCGTTCTAAGTTGCCAGACATCTGCGTCCGCATGTGTTCACGTGCATCGTCGGTCCCGATAAGGTGCCTGTCGTTGTTCATTCTACGGCTATATCACGACAGTCACGAACTTTGGACACTCTCGTGAACGGCCTATGTCGGAGGCACGGACAAGACTTGCTACTCAAGACGATGTTCGAGAAAAAGTTTCTAGCCTCCTCTGTCAGTTTGCATATACTGGAGACTATGAGACACCATCGTGTAATATTCTCCAAACGGATCCGATTGAGGGTTCTGTTGTTGCATTCCACGCTTCAGCCACTGTTCCTGAAGCTTCTGCATAGCCAGCACCGGTCACGAAGCCGTCCACCCCGCTAGACAAACTACGAAATGATTGTAGTGGCGGGTTTGGAAGGTCGAGCAAGAAGTTGGAAAAACCTTCTCGAAAATTATTGTTACAAGAATCTTTTGAAGAACTAGAGTACAATCCTGCATTTTCTAGACAGATTTTTGTGGACGCATGCAGCATTCAAGCTCATGCTGGGCCTGAGGAAGATTTCACGTCAGTCTTTCTAGCACATGCCCGCCTATATGTACTTGCAGAAAACTACGGGGTTTAAACTCGGAAAACGCTCATTTTGCGTAAAATCCAAAAGACACTTGTTCCGTTCACATTACACGAGACAGGGATTGGCGATGTGATCGAGTTGGTACAGTATGTTTACTCAACGGAGAACATTCCAGACCAAAATCAGCAAACCGACAAACTCAGAGCAGTTGTTGTCCTCTACATGGTATGCCAAATGGACGTCCTTTCAGAATCAGAGAAATTTCTTTCTTTCTTAGGGTGTGGAGGGCCCTTCATTCGCGATTTTTGGGTGAAAGTCAAAGTTCACTTTCTTTAAGGGCAAAGACTGAGTTTGGTACCTAATGTCAACTACTTGTGGGGTGTCCAGAGGCTGATTCGTACTGATATAATCAGTCCTAGAATGCTTCTGGCCAACTTGCTTTCCAGAGAATGTGTATGGAGTCTATAATGAATGCAAAGGATACGGAGTAGTGGAAGTGCGAGTGAAAGCTATACACGCAGCGATATCTTATCAACCTAGTGGCGTGGCACTTGAAAGTCCCATCGATGTCGAGATGGCCTTGTGGACATAGGTTTTCTACTCGTCTCGGATACGAACAATCAGCAGGTTCGAGGCGGAGAAACAAGTGGCAAGAATTATGCTAGCTTCCGTGCAACAAAATCATGTGGTGTAGAGCTGAAGCAAGAAGTCAGCGAGCAGATCCTCATGCGTGTCATGGCTTCAGTACTAAAATGAGCAACAGTGTCGAAGATGATCTTGTTGAAAGATTGTTTCAAGCTATGCTGTGTCACTGATTGAAGGAAATATAATGAAGAATGCACGCTTGAGATCCAGTACAGCAAAAGAGTGACGGAAAACTCGACAACGAAAATGACGAAGATGTAAGATGTGGTAGAGGTGTGAGAACAATGGCCTATCGCCAACTCTGCAACAATCATCCGAAGGGCACGCAAGAACCTAGGATGTTCGAATAGTCGATGCATTGAGAAAGGATATAAGGGCGGATGGCTATGCTTGGGGAAATATGGTGCAGCTGATTAACGGTCTCGAAAAGCCGTATCACATGAACGAGGCTCACCGTGGAATTGACCCAAGAATTTGTGCACTAAGCTACGTATGGCTGATAAGCATCGAAAAGGGTTGGGGCCAAAGGTAGAAGCAATGTTCTCGTCGTAGTGGAAAACACATGGAATGAAATTAGCTCGCATCGCAGTAATTGTAGGATGGCAAGGACTTTGAGAAGTAGAACGTGACAGCATATCGCCTCTACTGACAAGATGGATCTTTCCATGCTTTTCGTCGTTTCTGAAGCTATTTAATTCGTTCCCCCACCATAGAACAAAAGTCGTTCAATAGCTCTCTGTGCTCTTCTAGCAGATCTAGAAAGCCGGCTGCTCTTATCAACACATCCATCTCGTAACCAATATATCGCTTCAGCATACTCCTCATTGGCTCCGCTCCATCAACGGGCTCAGACGTTTGGGTATATACGAATCGAGCCAGGGCGACAATATCCCCTACACATTCTGGCCACAGAGTAAATATCGCAAGCGTTTGATGGAGATTCTTCAAGGCAAGCCTCTTCAGCGGCTGAACATCAAACTTTTCAGCAAAGACGTAGACATGTGCATGAGATAGAAATATGTTCGTGTAATCTTCAGAGGGGGCGGAGTTGGCACGGGGCGCTAATGCGGTGCCCTCATCAGCCGGCTTGCAGAATTGTAACTCCAGAAACGATTCTTTCATGGTTTCCTTTACTGTTCGAGAACGTGGTTCAACGTAGATGGAGGTGTGCTTTCTGATCCTCATTGGAGGCGAAAGGGAGGTCGGGGGTGTGGCCGAGGTAGGTCCAGCTGTGGAAAACGTGAGCCAAGTGTACAGATTCTATATAAGTTCAACATACCAGTCTGTTCGGCCAGTGCTACGTCTTGTGGACGATCATCAAACTCTGCAGCAGGGTAAAAGCCTGCATAGGCCCATTGGCAGAAACGAGTAAATGTTAGTCCATCAACCTCTTCTAACTCTGCTTCACCACTTTGCGCCTCGGACATGGGACCATTTATGAGACGATCAAGTGGCTTGGATACGTTGGCGACCAACGTTTTATGCATGTATATCGGCTTGCCATCCACCAAGAATCGGAATGGTTCGGAGCCAAAGCGACTAGTCCATTAGAACTTTGCTTGCTGGATTGAGGCGATTACTCACTCCATGACATCGTCAATCATTATGACCCCTCTACAGTTGTCAATGCTGTGGGTAAGGGATAATTTTCGGGGAGAGTATTACCTGTGTATTCGTCGGATTGATAGAGCTTTTCTCTCTCTTCCGGTCAGATACAAATCTCAAAGCTTGGCTCTTGTATACACTAGATAAAGGCGTAATCCCGCACCGGTCAGCCTTCAAACGAGAAGCTTGAGCCTCATAGCATCGTGGATTCATCAAAGCAGACTTGGGCCTGGAGATGTTCAGATACACAAGCCATCGACGATGAACATGGTGGCGGGCGGGGCCTGGATGCCAAGAGTCAAGTCCTAAAAAGGGGGTGCGAATGCTATTGAAGGCCTTACCTCCCAAGGCTTACTCGGCCTAACCAATCATCTTCCTAAGACGACCTCCAAGTTGTATCTCTTCTACTGTAGTAGGCCGAACATTGAAAGCATGGGTGCTTGGGGACAGTTTCTGTTCACTTGAAAGCCTTGCGTTATCATTACCTGTATCACGACCAATCTTTCTTTCATCCTCCCCCCCCTCCATCCAATTGATACAGATCTAATGCATCCGAACTCATCTACGTGGCCGTTTATTATTTGAACCCTGTCTTTATTATCACTGTTCCGGCGAGTCGTGCATGCGAGATTGTGGGGAAGTGCATGGCAGCAAACGAAGCACCTCCAACCTTCGACGTGGCAATCTAATAACCCATCAACAGTCTATCAATGGGAAGCTTCGTCCTGCTGAGCGCAACGGAGCGCTATGCTGCTTCCCCGGGGAGCCGCAATCGTGATCGAGGAGAACTTGACCTAGAAATTGCTTACTTGGATATGCTCTAAATGTTCTCGCATTCTTCTATCCTCATACTGGCCGTGGTGGGCTTTCATGGGCAGATCTATCTACGTCCCAAAGCCTCCAAAGAAGCGGGGCAATTCTGGTTCAATAAGCAATATCATTGCTCGTGTCGTCTTGCGCCATTTTCACACCAAAAACGAGTTAATTTCTGCGGCATCTAGTCAGATTACCACCGTAAGTTTCTCTTTCATCTCGGTCTTATCTTCGATCTGTGCGCCGTCCTCTCTCGTTTTTCCATCTTGATGTGCAAGGATCTGTGCTGAGAACCAAGCCGTTTAACCGCCAAGGACTGACTGTTCTAAAGATGGGGCCAAGGGACTCGTCCGAGAGGAATGGGAATGCCCAGTCAAATGGAAGAGGCACACCAAAGGCAAAAATCACGAGGAGTTCGTCCAGCACCAGCCTTCGAAATCTGACGCAAGAGGATGTGGACGTGGGGATGAACGCCGTGTGCCATATATCTAAAATTCTGTGCTTTATGCAGACTTACCACGACGAGATTGATGATGTTGAGAGGGTATATGGTCTTGGTATTCAACAGCAGGCCCGGATCGATGAGCTCGAAACCATGGTGACCGGCCTCACTGTTCGCAAGGATCAAGAGATGGCGAGACTTTTGGACGAAAATTACTCATACAAAGCTGATGTTCACCAGCTTGAGTTGGACAAAGAGAAGCTCGACAAAGAAAAGGCAAATATGGCTGCCACGCGTACGGCTATGCAGTCAGACATGCAAAGGCAAAAAGATGAAGAGGTAGGTGAAGCAAAAAAACAAGTCTCGGAAAAAGCTACTGCTAGGATTAAGCGGATAAAGGAGGATCTTGAGAAGAAGATTAAAATTCAGGAGACGGAGAACAAGGGACTCAGAGATAGCATTCAGACACTCGAGAAAAATAACATAGAGGCTCAGAAGAACTTCGACGAGCAAAGAGAGGGTTTTCAGATTGAAAAAAGAAGTTCCCAATTATATATCAGGAGCGTAGAAACGGAATTACGCCAAATCAAAGCGCTATCCACGGTCTCGCCGCAGACCCCTCAATTCTAGTAACTATCGATTTTGTTTACTTTTCACACCGCATTACTAATTGACGATCTCAGTATCAATGGCTTCCGCGAATTGTTCGAGCGCATTCAAGATGTAGCGCTAAACGATTTCATCTTCTTGCCGGAGGATGCAAAGTCGGTACGCAGACCTGGTGTAGGTGTGGATTGATAGTTGCAGTACCAATAACATCTCTTATAGCTGGACAGCGACACTGTTCGAGGCCAATTGTGCAAGGCTAGTGGTATTTTCGAGTATCCGCTCTTATCTTCCGAAAGCGCAGTTTCTACGTTCCTGAAACAACACGCTATCCAGAACTTCATTTCCTTGAAGACGGCCTCTATCATACAGCGAAAATATCTCGCCGAATCTACGCCACCAGTGGAACCTCAGCCAGGACTCAAAACCATGGATTTCATTCTTGACGCAATCTCAAATGTTCCGCTGGCAAATCCGAGTCAAGAATTATCCTGGCGGCTAACCACGATTGACAAACTCGATCAGCTGGATTCACATTCTTATGCCAAGGTAGTCAATATATCCACCAAACCCAACGAAGGCGGCATTACGCAGGCTATCCTGCGCGAACTTCGTTACCTCCAGACTCCGAGCGAGCATAGACTCTCCACCAAACTTACAGCTATTGCCAAGCAGGCCATCAAGCTTTGGAGCGCCCTTCGAAGGGACAGTTGCCGAGTCTCTTGGGACTACGACCTCTCGACAGACGACCGGCAGAAATGGGATGTTGTGCATTACCAGAAGGCGACGAATAGCCCGAATGGCGCTAACTCACCCAGCGAAAACCTCGTGGCTAGACTCCCCTCGAAACCATTTGTGCTATTCCCGCGAATCACAGGCGTCTTTGACTCTGATAATGATGCTAGCCCTCGGATCTTGCACAACGGTTTGGCGCTTTCCCATCATTCTCCTGCTTTTATGGAAGGGCTGCAGGAAATCGAGCATATCAACCTTGCGACAAAGGAATTTGAACGCGGTCTGCGCAGAAGGCCCGGGACTCAGTCTTCACCGGTAATGGAGAATCATCAGGGAGAGGGGCCTGCTCTGCGTGGTGGCTCTAATTGAGGAAGTAATCTTTGGTCTCAACGAACGTTCGTGTTGTGGGAAAGCGATGAACGGGCTGCAGTAAATTCGTTGGTTGCACAATCCCTCCATTTATTTACTTGTCTCCTATACGAGTTTCCTAGCTCTTTCTACGATAATGAACATGTTTTGCACACGGCCGTCAGACAACATCATACCTATCTATACAACATCCAAGCGTGTCCTATCTAAAGGGAACAACAGATCTCATGACGTGTCACGAGAAAAAATCCCCTGCAAATTCTATCCCTCACAACTCCCGTCCCCATCATCCTCCAGCCACACAATCTCAACTCCAGCAACCACACAACCCATACCCACCCCCCCTCCCTCGCACACGAACCAAAAAAAATCCCCACTACCCTAACTCCTATTCCCTACCTGACTTACCCAAGAAACCCCAAGCGCTCTCATAAGTCCCGCTTTCCTGCGATCTACTGTAATGTCAAGAGTCTCAACACAACTCAACCCCTTTGATTAAACCAAAACCAGTCCCCCCCACCTATTTCCATCCTTACAAGAACCCTCGCAGGAGAATTCCCGTAGCAAGGGTTAGCAGTGGACCCAGGTGGAGCGAGCGTCGATAGGGAGACCCGGAAAATGTAGCCTGGGGGGAGGGGTGGAAGTTGGAGTGGGGAATTTGGGGATGGGTTGGTATTGTGAGGAATATATGTGGCGCTTTTCTATTTATGCGGAGGGGTCAGTATTTCGCTGTGTGCTGGTGCTGCGTTACTGTGTCATCAATGGCTGCGTTTCTGCTGGTCTTGGGGTGTGGCTAGTGGATGGCTTGGGAATGGGGAAGTTGGGAAGGAAGATTCAGGATCTTGGTGCTGGTTGAAGGGGATGGGGTTGTTTGTTTGAAGCGGGAGGCTTCAAGGGTGATTATAGGACTTTTAGTCACACTTCGTTGGTTGTTGCGGCACTTTTGTAAGTGAGTGTCTTGGTTTATCCACGGATGAAATCAGGGTTGTGGCTTGCTTTGGACCTGCAAGCAGCTGCTTTGTGCAAGCCTTTAACCTCGACCTTGACCCCGGCGTCCTTCACCTCGATACGGACCTTGAGATTGGCCATGAACCTGACCTTGACCCTGACCCCGACCCCGACCATGACCATGACCCCGACCCCGATCCCGACCACGACCACGACCTTCATCATGACTGTTGCTTGAATTTCCTCTGGCGGAACTACTGTAGAAGGGAACAGGCGATTCTTGAGAAACATCCTGAAAATTCGGATTGTGCTGCACTGGTACATCATCCAAGTTGCCATCAATGTGAGTAAGATATGCTGGTCGACCTCGTCTATGTGGGTTCGCGCGCTTCATGGTCGGCTTTGCGTCGGATCTGCATGGTTCTTTAGAGATCCCAGGCCCTTTCTTTTCCTGTTGACGGTCCATTGTCGAGGATATGGTCGAAGGCTCCGGGACATCGTCATCCTCAGATGTACTCCAGCCCTCAAATTCAGTACATACTTTTGCTTTCGCCTCCTCACATGCAGCTTCGATCCTCCTGCGTTTCTCAATCTCCAGATCTTCCGCAGTTCTTTTGTTTTGGGTAACATCTAGCGCAATTGCTATCATGACACGAAGGGTATAATTCGCGTCATTGCCAGCATTGTGCAGGTGTCTAGCGGCTATAGAATATCGAAGCAGCAAGGTACTGAGAGCAGACTGCCTCGCGTCACGCTGTGCAGCTTTGTAGAGGTCGGAAGTGTCAATGCAATCCGATATCATCCGAGTCACATTGAAACCTAGTTCCGTAAGATATTTTATATCGGCCGCAACATCGTGTGCAACCAGCACAACCTTGCGTATTCTGTTCGGATAATTGCTAAGGGATGACGGTGAAGGATTGAAGCATTCTTGTAAGGTTGAAACCACGTCTCGTTGGTGAATCCACTCGCTTTGACCGAAGTGGAACTGGTCTGGACATCCTTCAACATGAACTTTGTTGAGACGGTGACTGTGCTCCCGTATACGAAAATGGCGAGATCGCATCTTTGCAGCCCAATTGTTCCCTTTCGCTTCGGGTAGAACTCCAAGGAGATCTACAGTGTCGAGCGTAGATATACCGATTTCCGTAATAAGCCTCTGGTTAAACTCAAAAGCTTCGACATCAACTGAGATAAAGAATATGAACGAATTGAAATCATTGCGCAATGATTCGAGATTGCCGTGTAACGAAAGATCTGAGTCCGCTCGAGCCGTGACTGCGAGATGTTCAAGATCGGAACAAATAGCTTCTATAGACCCCGTCGTTGAGTTGCGAGGGGTACACAGTCCAAGATATTGCTGTGTGCGTTTGACTTGCTGCCGCCACTGTTTCTGCTTGGAGAATCTCTGCAACTTTTTCGAAGTGAATTGTTCTTGAGCCTTGAAGCGTTTGGCCTCATCCTTGAGCTGCATCTCTTTTTGGAAGACTTGGAAGCAAGGGTCATCATCGCCATCATGGCCTTGGATATCGATTCCATCAAAGCACATGTCTGACTGAACGATCTGTTGTTTCCGGAATCAATGAACAGCAGTGGGTTGCTGTGGAGTTGAAGCTGCCGGTGAGGGTAGCAATTTCCCGTATCTGCAACTTCCCGACATGGTTTGTTAAAGTGTTCGTTCCTTGACCCCGCGAAGCCCGCTACAAAGCCGCTCAAACTGAGGTGCTGCACTCTAGGTCACGAATGCTTTGCCAGTGCACGAAAATCTTGCGACTGCTGAAATATTTCTCCATATACAATTAAGAACTTTATCGGACTTGCGTGTGGCAATCCCAAGTTTCCGACCATCCTAGTGCACAGTCCTTCCAAAGCCCATGACTGGCTGCGTTTTGAGTGAGATGATACTCGCGAGGCCAACCTCTTGGTTAGGCAGAAGAGCTTCTAAAGGAGATACCAATCTAATTGGGCTGTATAGATGACGCATACTTCATGTGCGACCTAGCAACGAGAAGTGGAATTGTTGATTAGAATAGAAACCTTCAGCAGGCCATGGACAGCTGCCAGACTGCGTTCGAAGGTTTGACGAATCAACCAAGTCTTAGCACGGGGCTTCTCGCTCGCTGAGGAAACGCTGAAGCTTGTCTCGCTGCTTTCGGTGATATTCACAGAACATTTCAAGAAAAGATGGAAAAATTGGGCGAAAGCAAAGAAAGAAAGGAGGTTGCGGTCCGTCCTAGGTCGCCAAGCCATTTGCCCCAATGCGTCGTCAGATAATGTCTAGTCTTGCAAATTCAACATCCCTTCTATATATAATGCTCCAGGTTTACTTTAGTTGTATCAAAGTTTTCATTATCAGCTTCCGATGATGATGTCCTAGACCTTTCACAGCTGGCTGCACAACTGTACTTCGTAAAAAGACGAAATGAGGTGCGCGAAACTTCAAAGATACACACGCCTAAGCTATATAAGTAATATTCGTCTGGCAAAAAGTATTAACATCTCAGGGAACCAGCTTATATCTTATTGGAGCGCTCTTCCATGCACACGAACCCCCGTCGAGCACTACCAAAATCTCTCATCCCGCTTAAAATAGAAGCCATCTCCATTCCTGCACTCAGGCACTGACTGATAGCCTAGCACACTCTCGATAAAAGCGACTACGAGGATGGGATTCACATTCAACCATCTTCGTCGCTCATCTACTGGCTCGATGGTGACCGCATCGAAAAGCAAGCCGAGGCCGAAATACGATTCTTGGAGCTCGACTTTCAGGAGTGGAATCTGTGGAGAATGTAGAGTATCGTCTCAGTTAAGTCCGAATGCGTATTTGGCTCTGCTGTGTTGGGAAACTTTAGATGAAAGTTGAGAGTGATGGCATATCTATTGACGAAGTGACATGCCTGACGACTAGGTAAGATGTATAAGGAGAAAACTAATTGAAATTCGCACCTTTCTAGTATCGTTTTTCAAAGTCCTTGTCCACTTCGAGAAGTAGCCTGCAAGTAGCTCTAGACTGGGGTGATGACTTCCTTGCACTAGGATACCGCTTTGAGTCATCTTTACCGTCATGTGGTATGGTATTTGGTGCAAGAATAATGTGTCCGGCCGAGCAAGAGTATCGAGTTGAGGCAACGTCTGCGGTGTAATGCGTAGATTCTGCTTAGGTGAGATCTCACGATTTGATGGCCTTTCCTCATCCGCCTGTCCTTCATCGTCAATGCCTTGGCTTTGCAAAGGTACGTCCTTTGTGGACGTAGTGTTGAAGAGGTTTTCAAGATCAGTCATTATGGAGGAAGACACGCTGGGATATGGAGGCGGCGACTCTGGAATCGAGATGATAAACGAAGAACTAGTGTTCTCCCACTTTGTCCTGACGCGACAACCGGACCTGGTCTGTCAAAAAGTCATTAAATGTATGCATGCTCTTCTTCGCGGCAAACTTGTTCCCAGATGCTCGACTAACATCTACTTGGACCTTCAAGCTTCTGCCACATGTCTCTAACAATTGCTCGGTCCAGGCTGCATGAGCATCATCTCCCAGCCTGGTATTCATGCATTCTGTCCAGGACTTCACAACTCCCACTACAGTTGGTACGAAGATTCCTTGGTCCGAATAATGTTTCCCTAATTCACGCCAGAGCATAGGAGCTTCCAGCGCCACATCGACTGGCAGTCCGACCACTTCGGATAGGGCAGAAATTGATTCTCGAACCGGAGAATTCGCTTTCTCCCAATGATCCCGTAGACCTACGCGGATCTTCAACGGGCTGTCTGCTAGTTAGAATCGCTGTATCACAAGCAACAAGTTGGAATAAAGACAGACAGTTGTGCCATTGCCACTGGAATATCCCGATGGGCACTTTGCGGGAAGGACAGCTCGTTAAGATTGCACTGATAATCGAGAACAGAAGAAGAGATATTTTGGCGAGTAGGCGCAATCGCTCTTGGAAGTAGCTTAAGTGAAGGCGTATTTTCCAGCTCTGTGCATTGGCCGAAACGTCTCGGCTGTGAGGTCCTGATTGACGACTCTTATCAACGAACATGTCGAAGAGCAAGGTTGATAACAAAATTTCTTTGATGTAACCCACAACATGACTTTTTGGCCCCAAACCAGCATATACGGAGGATGCCCAGGCCATCATCCCAATCTTGGTGGGTTGTTGGGGTAGATTTCACGGTCTCCTCTACTTTCAGCTCTATGCATCTTAAAATCCCTGACGTTCAGCTTCATGCATGTTGTGCCGTGCCGATACAACAGACAGGGCTGTAAGGTTACTTTCGTCGCTTTTAAGCGAATGTACAGGCTGCAAGATCCACCAAAGATCTCAGCCTTTGACACTTTTATTTCCTCTATTCGCGATCTTCGAGTCTCGATGTCCTTGAAACCAATCAGGTGTAACAGGGCTCTGCATTTACATGTCTCACGAATATGCTGCAGCTTGTGAGTTCTTGCCAATGCTTGCATTGAGCCTTTGGGGGCCAGTTTGCAGTCCATTGTGGGAGCGCAGTGCAGAGATACTGGAACAAGAGAAGTGAAATTAATATAAAGGAGTGGATCTACTCACCTGGAGGAACATCATCTCTTCCATATCGACTGTCTTTGCCATGGATTTCCTCAAGAAAGCAAAAGCATCTCTGAAAGACCTCGAAGGGGATCTGAACAAGGCCACTGCTTCCTTGGGCTTGGGCATAGGCAACAAAGACGAAGCTGCTTCTACAAACACCAGCACTACCATGAACACACCTGCCTCTTCCGTGGCTCCCAGTGTCGTTCCCGAAGCCTCAAAAGCCAAGCTTCCACTGGCTGTCCGCAAGAACGGTATGTAGTAGCCTTTGGCGCTTCTTTTTAGAGATGTATTAACGTAAAGTCATCGCTAGTTCGTGATAACTGGGAAACGCGGAAATCAGAACTAGAGGCCAAGTTTTCCGAGTTGGTTGGTGTCCCATGGACTGCTCCTATTGATGTTGGCATGGTCTATGGCTATGCCACAGCTGCTTATCCTAAGGAAAATACTGGGAAGATGCTTGCAGAGTATGTGTTCCTCCATGTGACCACTGTCTCTGCCACCGACGGTCCTGATGGATGAGTCTTACCTTCTGTTAGCCTGCGACTTCGTCTTCTGACAATGCTTCTCAAATTCGTGTTTGCACCGAAAATGCAGCACCATCACTCTCATTATTATTGTCGGGATTGCTGCTCAGCAGTGTGGAAAGCACACCTCGAGATTGTTAGCTACAGCGAATATTGCAGTCACATACTAACAAGAACCACATCACAGTTACATTGATCGAACTACTAGCAACCTCGAACGATACCTCGAGAAGTTTGGGCAAGAGGGGAAAAGAGAATTGAACGAGCTTGCTTTCAACCACACCATTGTACTCGAGCCTACCGATGAGAACACCAGCAGTTATAGCTATGATATCTATAACGGCAGTCTCCGGATCCTCTTCGCCAAACAATACCTAGGCTACAACTTGAGTTCCCCGAGCGAAGACATCGCCAAGGCCGTCAATAACGCTGGAATCGCATCTTCCGGATCTGGCTCAGGGCCAACACTCGATTTTAATGCTAAGAGCAGCATCCGTTCTGACTACGAGCCTCAGATCGGAGAAGTGAAAGAGAAGATCGAGAAACTCCTTGCACTCCCAGTCTTGACGCTCACGCCCAACTTCGAGCACAATTTCGCCGCTCTCGCCAAATATGCGCAAGCTGGAAGCTCAAGCGACCTCGTACCCGAGTGGCAGAAACGGATCGGTTATTTGACTCTATCTTACTTTGAAGGGCTTGCGCATCAGCTTGAGTATGCTGGCTTTGGCAAGGATGAGATGCTTCAAGAGGGGTTGCAAGATGCGGTGGAGAAGAATGAGATTCAACTGCGGATTGTTGATAGGTTGGTTAAGAAGAGGTATCACGAGGTCTTGATTGAAAATGGGGTTTTGATCGTGCAAACCGTTCCGAACTATTGGGGAACTAACACTTCAAGCGTGGGCCAGGAAGTTATGGATCTTCTGTAAGGATCCAAAATTCGGACTGGTCAGCGACGACCAGAGTATTGCATACTGCATTGACATAGACGTTAGTAGAGTTAGGAACAAGTGTCGAGTACGACATGTCTTGTACAGGTATCAACGATGCATAAGAAATCGAACGTTGGCTGCTCATAGGCCAATCATAAAATCAGAGGCTTTGTCAGCTTCGATAGAAAGAAATTTCGGGATCCAGCCAGCTAATGGCACTTCTTGTATATCGGAAACAAGACTTATCGAAGACTAGTGACCTTGATATACCATTAGTTAGAAACGTGCTGTTGGTCTGCATCGATGCGGTTGCCGATAGGATACACGTGGCGGGAGATGAGATGATTGGACGTGAGGGAGGCTTTTGGGACATGTCTTCGTCGTCTTCGTCGTCTGACCGTCTGTCTCCCTTTAAGAAAGTAGCTCCTTATCTATCCGTATCACGGCGTTTTTCCAATCGTTGGTGGACGATAAAATCAATCATCATAACGGTTCGTCCCGCGGGGGAAAGATGGTTTAGTTGCCTTTCGAACCCCCTTTCGTCCCCGATGTACTTCCGTATCGTACGGTTCATACCGTGTTGGCTTCGGAGATCACCTGACTGATATTGCAATTCCACCGAAATTGACCTCCATCGCCTTGGCCAGTAAGAATACGTCATTTGCATTTATCGACAGCGATGAAGCAAGATCCACGGAGATATATCTTCAAATACCTCCGAAGCAACTTCAGCTTTGGCAAGGTGTGTCGTGTGCGCGCGTGGTGGATGTCGTAAAGTGAGTGGCTGGGGACACTACTGCTACGGAACTATTACCACTATAAGGCCTTGGGAAAGCCACAAACACGATGGTGGAGTCAACCTATCAGAGATGACCAGGTCTCGTCCTTACCGGCACTTGTCATGCTCTTGGAAATGTCAAACAGCGCTGGACCTGCAGTCCATTACCGGTCCTCCGTAGGTAAGGTAGGTGGCCAATGGGGATGACTCTGCTCCACCAGACCGTTCTAGCCCCACGTGACGGAAGAGCTACCACAGTACTGTACCCAGTACGTAGAGTCAGAGTGTTATTACCTACCTTACAATTAATGACAGGGGCGGAGAGCCATAAGGTAGTACTAAACAGACTGCAGTGCTAGAGATTACCCTGGGCGTGACCTAGAACACCAGTGACACCAGTAACAACACCCAGAACTCCTTTACCTTACTGGGCCACCTGTCCACTCAGAAGCCTTCCCAGGAAACCCTCTTTTTCCCCCATCTGCCGTATCACCCAATACCCTCCCACTACTACTTATTACCTTACCCTACCTTTTTCACGTCACTTCCAAATGCGATCAGCTTGTCACATGCGCACAAAGTGAAGATCCCCCCCCCAAGACCAAGATCAGCCATCTGGATGACTTCACTCCTTGCTTAGTCTTGCAACACACCCGCCATCTCACCACGACATTGTCAACGTCAAATCCTCAACACCATGCTCGGTCGCATAATGTAGACGTCAAATTTCAGCCACAGTTCATTTGATTGCGGGTCGACCCTTGATTACGCGCTTAAAGTGCCAACACCTAGTCCACGAGGACAGCCCCCATCTATGCCAAACGGAACAATCTAAATCTATCACGCTGTCGAGTCTCTTATGTTGGCGTCGCAATAGGCGGCGCAACGATGGCGGAGAGCGAGGACTAAGGGGGTCGACTGACCACACCATGGCCTTTTGGCCGTTTGGCCGCAAGAAGAAGAGGAAGCCAAGCAAGTCAAGTGAGAGAGAGAAAGATATGGGTGCGTCTAGGAATAAATCTTCCGAAGGTGGTGCAACGAGGGACCCTGGTCAAGATGCTACAGCCGACCTTTTCCCCTCTAATTTAAGTAGAAAATCAAGTCGGAAAGGGAGCCTCCGCAGCAAGCAGCGGAGCTCATCGCAGAAGCTTACGAAAGCCCAACAGTCAAGACACAGAGACTCGGAAAAGACAGATTCTCTACCATCGGGGCCTCCGCCACTTCCATCGGCTGCGGACACGCGTGCTATTCTCGATCAAAAAGGTTTGCCAGGCACTACGAACACTAAAATCTCGCTGCCTCCTTCAGATCGCGGCGATGTACCGTCATACTACTTCCACAATCCTACTTCGATGTCAAGCATACAGCCTGAGAGGCTTAATGCAATGGATAGAGTCCCAACGCTAAAAGGTAAACGCAGCGCAACCGACACGAACCTCCCACGACGCAAATCAAGCAAGAGAAAAGCAGACGACCATGCTCGAGAGCAGGAGATCAAAGCCATGAGCTCGCCCATGCCAATACCAAACCGTGGCGCAAATTACGGGAGTGGGGTGCTTGCGCGTGATAGCAAGAAGATTCCTAAGGGTATGAATCGCAATTTCGAAAGACGTACGTCAGACGTCTCACTGCCCATGCCAGAGTCCTTGCACTCGTCAATGTCAGTAGCATCCGACCAGCATGGCTTCAAAATCCGAGCCTTTGATGCACTCTCACCTCGACCCACCATCCGATATTCGGAGAACCCACGGTATGGTGCTATATCAAGTGGGCTTGGCCCATCGAGAGCGTCGACTAGGAAGGAGAAACAAGCAGTGGTCCCTGAAGAGGTATTGAAGTCGAGAAAGCGGGTCGATGACTTGGCTGATGATCTCGATGCTGGAAGTCTAAGAGAGCTGATGGAGCGGGACCGGCGCAGGACGGAGAAGAACCGGCAGTCAGACCAGGAAAAGCTACAACGGAAGCTTCAAAGAAGGGCTCAAAAGCAAAGAGCAGAGAGCTCTTCGGCTCAAGAGGACATGGGCGAGAAGGCTACGGGCCAAGATGATGTAGGACTCGGAATAGGAGGAGCTTCTGATGAGGCGGGTGCTACGAGAACACCCGAGTCTTGGCTCAAGGACCCGTCGCCAGAGCACATGCCCTTACGAAATCCATTCAGTGATCCCGTCGCTGGACAACAGACATCTCACCTTGAGCAGCCCACACCAACAGACGAACCTGAAGAACCAGTTCTTGAGACTGCCAAAGCAGTACGGTTATCGCAAGCAAGCATGTCACCAATCACATCTCCGACCCCACATTTCAACGAGCCTTCGACTCGCTCGCAACTTACGCAATTGAATACGAGTAGTACCCCGGATATCCCAGAACGCACAGAGCCGGAGCGTAGAGACTCTGACACTAGCGGAAGACTTACGAGCAATTGGAGATCAATATTCAGGCGCAGTGGGACTGGAGGAGAGAGGAAGTCGGCAGACCGAGGGAGAAAAGCTCCCTCGGAATTCTCAAATACCTCCAGAGAGTCATTCGCACGACAGATGCCCCCTACAGCATTCAACTCGAACCGGGTCCCACGGGCCAGATCAGGGACCCCTGTGCAATCTAGGTTTAAAGAAGACCTGCCAGAACTGCCAATGTCGCCTCCTGACTCTCGAGTACAATCTCCAGAGGTCTCATCGCAGACTCAATTGCCTCGGTCCAATGACGTTGCACCAGGCATTTTAGGAGTTACCGCGAGTTCCGCACAGCCACTAGCCGATATCCATCCTGCTTTCCGTGAGGAGGTCGCGTTAAGTAGACACCAATCGGTACGATCGGCCCATTCTCCAGATGGACCATCAAGTGCCGTCCTTTCACAGTCGCTAGCATCGGTTGACTCTGAAGGATCTTGGTTGACGGGCCGTCCTGTGAAGAGATCATCTCAACAATTGAATCCGTTTCGTGAAAGTGGAAGCTCTTTGCAGAAGCGTTGGCAAGAACTCAGGGGATCGGAGGAGGAGCTTGGTATTGAGGAAGCTGAGCAAGAGGATATGGGCGCCCTGACACCCAGTTCTGACGAGGTCCTTGGGGGGGCACGCTCACGGAAGCCTCAAAACCTGGCCGATGACTCTGGTATTGCTGGCGATAGCGAAGATGACTTGGAGCTTGATCCTACGTCAAGTTCGAAGACGAAGGATGAAGGAACATGGCACGGCGCTGTCGGCAGGCATCCAACTATCGTGAGACAAGGACCTCGAGCTAAGTCCAGGGAAGGCCTTTTGAACGACTTTCAAGCCGGCGAGTCTGCTGAGTCTTCACCTACGGGCGGAGATTCACCTATGGGACAATTAACAGCGCCAGAGATCCCATTCATTCAGCGAGCAACCAGCGTGGATCTTGGCAAAGGACATGTGCGGCACATCAGTGCAGGTAGCGCAAGGTTATTGAATCTCCCTGCACGGAGCTCTATAGAGTCTAAGCGACTGAGTTCTACTTCAGGAGAGCGGAGTCCGCGGGGTCCGCCATCTCCAAGGCCTGGTGCTACCGATGTAGAATGAGCTGGGCCATTTAGTTCGGAGCTCTGCGCCTGACACGACATTCATTTACCATTTCCTTGTGTCTACTCCAGTACGTTCCCCTAGCGATGACGGTTTCGATCTTTGTGCTATACCCTTGCCTTGCACTGGCACCGACACCGACTCACGCCTGGTTTTACTAGCTAAAGATCTTTCCTACCTACTGGCTACCCATACTGCCTGGGATTTCTTGTGAATACTATCTACGTGGGCGATCCTACGAATCGGATGCCATATGCAGCCGGAGCAACGGCTATCAATCGAAATTTGCTCTTGGCTACACGGAATTTGAGGCTCATCTGGCTATATTAAACCGCCATAGTTCTAATGGTAAGAATCTGGTTTCCTGCCTAGGGTCATGTCGCTCGCTTTATTTCTAGGTTTCACTCTATGGGAGGAAAGAGGAATCCTATGCCGTTTCCTGAGGCAGTCGAAGTATTAAAAATGTATCATATCGGTAGTAGCAAGAGTGGCACTTGCTGCACATAATGGAAGCAGATAATGTACAGATATTGTCCCGCACTTTGCTGGTGACAAACCTATTAACGATATGGAGTGACCTATTACCACAACCTCTACGACCATCATAAAGAGTAATCGATCCAGAGAGTGCAGAATGATTCCATCGTATTGAATATCTCAAATCCTTTAGATTTGGCATCAAAAGGCTGAGCAACCTCGCTTAATATAGATTATGGCGCCATCGCGCATTATTCCAAATCCTTTCTCGCCCCTTCCCTTCCGCATTATTCACCCCCCACCCCACCCTGCGTCATCATCATCCACCGCATCCCATTCACGCACCTTCCATCTAAGCACCCCCCCCATACACCTTCTCTCTCTCTCTCTCATCCATATAAACCCCAATCCGCGCACCCAAATTCCTCACACTGGCATCATCAATCAGAAGAGCACTGCTTACCAGCCCACGATTCTATCAAGTCCCGAGCAGAACATTCACGAAGAGTCAGGTTCGGTGTTTTCGGGAAACGGCCGTCAAGATGGTTGATGCCAAGGATGGGGGTGTGCATAATTTGAAGAGGTGAGTTTTGGAAGAAGCCTTGTTACGCACAGTAGCTGCTACGTTGTCTTTTGTTCTGCCCGCTCTCCGTTCTAACCCTCAACCTTTATCCATCTCCCTGCCCTCCACTCCCCACGGCTAACACCTCACAGCTCCTCCGACTTCCGCACCGCCCTCTCAGACCCCTCCCTCATGATCCTCGACTGCTTCGCCACCTGGTGCGGCCCCTGCAAAGTCATCGCCCCTGCCGTCGTCGACATGTCCAAGAAATACAAAGAATCTGCCCGTTTCTACAAACTCGATATCGACGAGGTGCCGGATATTGCGCAGGAGCTGGGCATTCGGGCGATGCCGACGTTTTTGATTTTCAAGGGCGGGGAGAAGGTTGGGGAGGTGGTGGGGGCCAATCAGGCGGCGTTGGAGGCGGCGGTGGTGGGGCAGGTGGAGGAGTAGGCCGTGGTGGTGGGATCATAGGGGGTTTTCTGCATGTGGTTGAGGGTTTTGGGGGATGGGAACGCTAGATATTGAGGGGAGCGGTAAGCTTGGAGGATGAGTTCGGTGGCTACGGTCTTTTGATTGCAGGTGTGTAGCACAAAGAAGAGCATTCATATCCTCTCACAACCAGCTCCCACCAACATCCCCATTTTCTATACAACAAACCCGCATTAACTCTACGATATTGTCGGATGGAATACTTTCCCATTCTCATCATCCTAAACGCTCTAATCTCCCTTCCTTAGTACTTCATCTCCATCCCCCCCCCCCGGGGATCTTCCCACTGTCACTTACCCGCAATCCACATCTCCATGCATCCATCCACCTGCAATATCTAGAGCCTCATCATCTGCTCCTCCAACTTTATATTCATCCTTTCTTGCTTTTAGCCTCTGCTGAAATGTATCTTGATTTTTTGGAAACTGTCTGGTTGTTGTTGTTTTTTTTGTTGTTTTGGGGGTTTTTTTGGGGGGGGGGATACGACGGACTGGGGGAGTAGGTAAGGTAGGTGGTTGGTGGGTTGTTTTCAAGCTTCTCTGAAAGACTCGATAAAAAGCTTGATGTAACGCGTGCGATGAAGCTTGTTAACGTGTTATGAAGCTCGATGAAAAGCCTGATATGGAGCTGAATGGGGAGCTGGACGAGGAGCTGGATGGGGAGCTGGATGGGGAGCTGGATGGGGAGCTGGATGGGGAGCTGGATGGGGAGCTCGATGAGAACCTAATATGGAGCCTGCTGGAGCTCGTTAGCACGTGGTATGAAGCGTGATATGGAGCTTGGTATGGAGCGTGATATGGGGCGTGATATGGAGCGTGTGATGGAGGTATGAAGCGTGATATGAAGCTTGGTATGAAACGTGGTATGGAGCGTGTTATGGAGGTATGAAGCTTGATATGGAGCGTGATATGGAGCTTGTAAAAGCCCCTACATACAAGTATAGAAGTCTTCTCGTACTACAAATAGAAGCCCCTACGTACTGCAAACAGAAGCCTCTACGCACTGCAAACAGAAGCCTCTACGCACTGCAAACAGAAGCCTCTACGTACTGCAAACAGAAGCCTCTACGTACTGCAAACAGAAGCCTCTACGTACTGCAAACAGAAGCCTCTACGCACTGCAAACAGAAGCCTCTACGCACTGCAAACAGAAGCCTCTACGTACTGCAAACAGAAGCCTCTACGTACTGCAAATAGAAGCCCCTACGTACTGCAAATCAAGCCTAACTATCATAGTTCTACTGTTCAGTAATGCATGTAACGCTGTTCGCGACGTTGAATTTGATTTTCGATTTTCGCGATTTCACATTTCTGATTTTCGAAATTTAGTTGTTTCCCTTTGATCGAAATGGTCTGCCGTATTAGCGGGCGTCTGCCCAACCATGCATTGTGCCTCGGAGTTGTCGACCCGTTACTGCTTGGGGGAGCCTTCGCTTTCCCTCTTTTGGATCCCTAAGATCTTCTCAGTCTCTGCAACTCTTCTACCTGGGAGATGTTGTCCTCTCTGTGGAACCCATCTACGCATCTGCTACTAGCCAGCTTCGACGGCCGAGGAGAGATCAAAAGTCAAGGTCTAGTGGAATCTCGCCAATCCGCCCAGAAGCAAGTTGGTGTGCGCTGTAAATTACTCTTGTCAATTATTTGCATGATCATTTTTGCCTTGGGTTTTGCATTTGAAATACATGAAGTATTGCGACCAACCCAATCGATTACAGTATATGAGCAGCCGAAGAAGACTTGCAAAGAGCCGAGGATCCGGCGAGAATGGCGAAGTCTAAGCAATACCGAGAAAGCGACTTATATTGCAGCTGCCAAATGCTTGACCCTGATTCCGTCCTCAAGCGGCACGAATAGAACGGTGCACGATGAGTTCTCCTACGTTCATAGCAAGACTGGCAAATACAGTAATCTATCTCCTCAAAACAAACCCAGCTCGATATTAAATCATCATATTGGTAAAAGGGACGAATACTGATACAAGTTCAAGCTCATGATGCTGCTCCGTTTCTACCATGGCACAGGTTTTTCATCCACGAATACGAGCAAAGATTGAAGACGCAGTGCGGATACAGCGGCTCCCTACCGTATGATGACCGTTCCGCGTCCACACTAGAACGGTACAAGAGCTGACTATCAGAGAAGATATTGGAACTGGGTCCTCGACTGGGAAGATCTTTCCAAAGCTCCTGTGTGGGACTCCGACGACGCTTTCGGCGGGAACGGTGACGGAAATGGCAACGAGACCGGCGAGATGACAATAGGTCAAGGGTACTGCGTAACCGATGGAGCTTTTGCCAACCTTCAGGTTCAATACTACAACGAGAGCTATCGTCCTCACTGTCTTTCGCGAGATTTTGTGCAAGGCGATCGTCTGACACAACTAGGTGCTCATATTAAACCTGAAGCTCTAGAAAAGGTTCTTGATCGGCGTGAGTATGAGACCTTCTTGTTGGAATTCGAAGACGGTCCGCATTCAGTCATTCCAGTGTTCGTCAGAGGAGACTTCTTCAAGCTCACGGCGCCTAACGGTAGGAGATTATTAGGAGGATGTGACTCGGATTTTCTTCACTCTGGCTGACGAGCGTTGTAGATCCTATATTCTTTCTGCACCACGCTCAAGTCGATCGCTTGTGGTGGATCTGGCAGCAGAGAAATCTTCGACAAAGATTGCGCGAGTACAAAGGGCTGTCAAGAGCAGATTCCGTTACAAACGCAGCATTGACGAATCAACTTAATATGCATGGAATTGCAGAAGATGTTCCAGTCCATGCGGTTATGAATACGGAGGCTGAGTTTTTGTGTTATCGATACTACTGAGGGCTAATTGGCAGCGCTGAAGTTAATTCTGTGAAAACTTTTATAATATACTGATTATTGTTAAAAAACATCGAGCAAATCTGATAAATATACATGATAGCATAATGACTGAGATCGAGATTCTTAACACTTTTTTTAAAACCTAACATTTAATAAATGTATGAGGGGTTCTGAGTGAGATTATCACTTAGTTTACTATAAAGTTATATGTTAAATATTAATATAAGATTGTAAAGTTTAATTCATTTACTAATTTTAATAAATAATTATTAAATGTAATAATAAGAAAAAAATAAGAAGATAATTGTCAGAATTTGACATACATAGTAGTATAAAATCAAGTCTCTCGACTTGATATTGAGTCTTTTTCAGTGATACAGCGATAGTGTGAAGCAAATCTATGCACTTCAGATACGTTCGTGACAATAATTAAGATAAAAACTTTAAAATGAATAAAACTAACTTTATAATATAAAAACTTTCAATTAATAATCATATTTGTTTTTTAACACTTTCTTTTATAAATTAAATTTTCTAAGTCTTATTAAAATTAAAGTTATTTAAAAGTTTTTATTATTTCTTTAAACTCATTTAATGTTAATTTTATTAATAATTTAAAAATTAAAAGTTTACTGAGTTTTAATTATCATGATTGTCACGATTCTAGTCTTGTCAGACTCAATCTTCTAGTCTTATCAGATTTATTCTCACTTCATCATCTTAACTAGTTTCTATTGAGTCTAGCATCAACTGAGAAATACACATATGTAATCAGCTTCTTTTCTGTAACTATCTTTCTTTCTTAGCATTTATCTTCTAGTTAAATGATACTTTTATCTGACTCACTTTACATTTGCAGTTTGAAAAGTGAACTGAATTATTGAATTTAGCTAAAGAAATATTTGTCGCTTAAAGCGAGATAAAGTTGAGATTTTAGCTGAGTTCATCTGAATGTGATCAGATTTTATGAATAAAATCTGCAATCATTTCATATGTTGTTGAACTGAATCTGCGTTTGTTCATATGTCATTGAACTGAATTGCACTTTCGTCGCTTTCATTGCTTTCGTCGCTTTCATTGCTTTCATTGCTTTCATTGCTTTCGTTTCTTTCGTTGTATTCAGTCTACTACTCGTCTATTTACTCGCTCATTTACTCGCTCATCTACTCGCTCATCTACTTGCCTATTTACTCGCTCATTTACTCGCTCATCTACTCGCTCATCTACTTGTCTATCTACTCATTTATCTACTCGCTCATCTACTCTTCACTCTACTCGCTTATCTACTCTTCATTCTACTCACTCATTTACTCTTCATTCTACTCATCTAACTACTCGCTCATTTACTCATCACTTTACTCGCTTATCTACTCGTCATTCTACTCGCTTATCTACTCGCTCATTTACTCGTCATTCTACTCTCTATTGAACTCTCTATCAAATGCTTTATCAAACGCTTTATCAAATGCGTTGATCAAGTGCACAAAACATGTTAAACAGTGCTTCAAACAATGCTTTCTACTGAGCTTTTCATTGATCTTTCTACTGATCTTTCGATCAATCTTTCTATTGATCTTTTTACTAGTGAGCTTTCTACTGATCTTTCAATCGAGTCATCTAGTGAGCTTTCTACTGATCTTTTGATCGAGTCATTTAGTGAGCTTTCTACTGATCTTTCAATCAATCTTTCTACTGAGCTATTTATTGAGCTATCAACTGAGCTTTTTATCAAACACTCTATCAAACATTCTACATGCTTCAAAATATGCGTCAATTGAATGCATAACATGAATCAAACAATGCTTTCTACATGACTTTCTACATGACTTTCTACCAAGCATTCTTCATGACTCTCTATCAAGCACTCTTCATGTTTCTTTATCAAGCATTCTTGCTGATCTTTCTACTGATCTTTCAATCAAGTTATTTAGTGAGCTTTTTACTGATCTTTTGATCAATCTTTCTATTGATCTTTCTACTAGTAAGCTTTCTACTGATCTTTTAACTGAGTTATTCACTGATCTTTTTACTACATGACTCTTTACATGACTTTCTACATGACTTTCTACATGATTTTTTATCAAGCTTTGAATTGCTTTGCAATCAAGAATCAAATTTGTTCTTTATCAAGCTTTAAACGCGACTTTATTAATCATTCTACATGACTTTCTACCTCTTTAGTTTACTCATTAACTTTCTTATTAACTTTCTCATTAACTTTCTCATTAACTTTTTCATTGACTTTCTTGATGCATATATTAAATAGCTATTATTTAAATAGTCAAATTTGTTAGAGATCAGCATAGAGCGAGTCAATATGAATGTCATTTAACTAGAAGATAAATACTAAGAAAGAAAGATAGTTACAGAAAAGAAGCTGACTACATATATGTGTTTCTCAGTCGACGCTAAACTCAATAAAGACTAGTCAAGATGACGAAGCGAGAATAGATCTGACAAGACTAGAAGATTGAGTCTGACAAGACTAGAATCATAACATTACTTCTCTTCTTTGATGATAAATACAAGATGTTATCATTCAAACTGACTAATAAATTGATCTTCTTTCAGCAATATATGAATGACATTCTATGAAACTTTCTGAATAACTTTTGTCAAGTCTATCTAGATGATATTCTCATCTATAGCAAAATAAGAAAGAAACATAGAGATCACATCAAACTAGTATTGAGACAACTACGCGAAGCTGAATTGCAAATGAATATTTGAAAGTGTGAATTTGATGTAAAAGAGACTGTCTTTCTAGAAGTCATTGTATCAGAACAAGATCTTTGCATGAATTTAAGTAAGATGATCATCATAATTGTTACGATCCTAGCTACGCATCTTCGTTGGTAGCTATGTTGGCTATTCTGAGGGCTATCGCCGATCGCTCGCCGCTAGGGCATAGGCTTGTTCCGGAGCCAACCCTATTCAGGGTTAGCTTATGTTCCTCTGAGTCATATAGATAGCCGGCCCTTCCCTTCTAGATACTTTCCTTCCTTAGCATTTATATACTCGTTACATTACACCCATATGACTCGCTCTATGCTGGCCCCTAACATTATATAAATGCTCCTTCGTTACAGGCGAAGTGAAATAATCTGCATCGACCCCCGAGTGCTTCTGTCGGCCCTTCAACCCACTATCGACATTTGGTCTAGCCGGCTTGCAACCGTCAGCAGCACTCATCTCCCTCCCCTCGTGAGCTGATTCAGCGAGGATAAACAAAAGATTCGGACTCGTGCGCTGATCAGCGAGTATAAACAAACGATCGGAACCATCCGACTAGATCAGAAGATCAGCGGATTAACCGTTCATTCAGATTCGCAAGGAATTCTTCGAATTTGATGAACAAACGGGGCCAGTCATAGGACTGCGTGAAGTCTCTACCCCAAAGAGCAACCAAAGAGGCCAGTCTAGAACTGCGTGAAGTCTCTACCTCGAGGAGCAAACCCCCAGTGAGCCTGCTTCAATGGCACCGTCAATGCGATGACCTTCTCATCGCCCTACCTACCAGTGAACCGGTCCGCCTACCAGTTCACGTGCAACTAGTGAGCCTGCTACAATGGCGAGCCCAAAGTCGACCTCTTCGATGAGCAAGTCGATCAGTGAGCCTGCTACAATGGCACCTTTCGTCAATGCGATGACCTACCTATCCACATCGCCCTACCTACCAGTGAATCGGTCCGCCTACCAGTTCACGTGCAACTAGTGAGCCTGCTACAATGGCACGTCCGATAGTGAGCCTGCTACAAAGGCATGAACGGGACAAGCTCTGCTACATGCGTGTAGTAGAGACGGACCGACAGTGAGCCTGCTTCAAAGGCGCGTCCGATATTGACCTCGTCATCGAACCAGTCACTCGATAGTTAGCCTGCTTGAACGGCACCCGAAGTGAGCCTGCTACAAAGGCAGACAACGTTGATCTCTTGATTGAGCCGGTCAACGAACGGAACAAGCCCTACTATGTAGTAGGCCTGAACCAGAAGTGAGCCTGCTTCAATGGCACGGTCAATGCGATGACCTACCTACCCACATCGCTCTACCTATCAGTGAACCGGCCTACCTCGAGTTCCTGTGCAACTAGTGAGCCTGCTTCAATGGCACCTCTACCTCGCATAGTGAGCCTGCTACAATAGGCATTTCGATTCTGCACAAGGCTAAGGGAATACATTCATGCGGACATGAATCGTTGAAGGGGGGGGGTAATGTTACGATCCTAGCTACGCACCTTCGTTGGTAGCTATGTTGGCTATCCTGAGGGCTATCGCCGATCGCTCGCCGCTAGGGCATAGGCTTGTTCCGGAGCCAACCCTATTCAGGGTTAGCTTATGTT